>RCUT01000003.1_pt1 | contig 535803 bp, 685 predicted proteins | sample 2166171 | NCBI WGS metagenome assembly RCUT01 (sample SAMN09932757, study PRJNA488358) | compost metagenome | isolation source: compost soil in 4-hydroxybenzoic | place: Germany: Experimental Botanical Garden | reverse complement strand
GCTGAGCGCATCAGGTTCAACTTCACGGATACGGAAGAGTGGCGCATGCGCCACATATCAGAGCTCTTCGCCCGCTACTGATCTAATTTCACGAATATGGTAGCCACGGCACCGATCATCCAGGTTCAACTTCACGGATACGATAGGAGTGGCGCATGCGCCACACATCAGGGCTATCTGGTGCTCGACATCCATCTTCACGGATACGGTAGCCACGATACTGACCGCCCAGGTTCAGCTTCACAGATATGGTAGGAGTGGCGCGTGCGCCACACATCAGGGCTCTCCGCCTGCTACTGATCCAACTTCACGGATATGAAAGGAGTGGCGCATGCGCCACACATCGGTAATCTCAGCTGCCCCTATTCCAACTTCACGGATACGGTAGCCGCAGTCTGAGTGACCAGGTTCAACTTCACGGATACGGTAGGAGTGGCGCATGCGCCACACATCGGTAATCTCAGCTGCCCCTGATCCAGCTTCACAGATACGGTAGCAGCGGTGCTGAGCGCATCAGGTTCAACTTCACGGATACGGAAGAGTGGCGCATGCGCCACACATCAGGGCTCTCTGCCCGCTACAGCTCCAACTTCAACTTCACGGATACGGTAGCTACGTCTCAAGAGGGGGAGGGGGGGGAAGAACTGGAAATAATGCAATTTGAAAAATTGCAAAAGCCCCCCCGAACGGGGGGGAGATACTTAACTAAAAGTCTTTTTAAGGCTTTCTTGGAAGACACCAAAAAAGTTTTTGTACTTGCGGTTTTCCTCTTCCAATCGCTTGATATAAAGAGCAACGGACTCAAACGACTTCTGAATTTCGGAATGCCTATCAAAGTCATTTTCCATACTCAGCGACATCAGCATTTCAACCGTTTTATCTATGTCATGATAAGCATCGATAAGGCCAGGTTCCTGGCTCTTTGGTTGAGATTCAATCTCTTGATGTGTTTTTGCCTGTGGTGCAAGCTCTTGCTGAGAAGCAGCTCCTGTTCCTTTCGTTTTCTTTTTAACATCCTTTACGGGATCAACAGATTCAGACTGCAATTTCTGAATAGTGTCTGTAGCGACCTCTGGAGTCACTTTGGGAGTCACCTCCTGCTTCCCTGGCAAAACCTCTTGGATAGGGTCGTGCGTTGCTTGAGGGGCACTGGAGCTTGGCTGAGTAGCCTTTGAAGAAGTTACGATCTCATCCTTAGTCGGCAAGCTGAGATTTACCTTGTAGGTGATAACATCATTCAAAATACTGTGGGTGATTTCTTTTTTATCGATCATTGCATCCAATGCGGAAAGGACATCCTCTTCATTGAAGCCGCTATGATTTCTTATCACCAAATCAATGAGCTCATTTTCTTCCATTTGGTCATGGATACTAATGAGGCCATAAACAATTTTCTCTAGCGAGATGCCACTCTCTGTCTTAGCCACAACATCATTACTTTCAGGAGTCATCGCGTATTCACCCTCATGATCAGACTCAACAATAATTGCCTTATCAAGAGCATCTTTTGCAGCGGGGGTCGATTTATAGAGCTGCTCATCGAAGCTTTCAATGAAAGATATATTGATCAGTCCAAGACTAGATAGTTTTTGAGCAATTTTTTCAGCTTCATCCTTGCCTAAATCTGCCTGGATCGAAGCCTGGTGTTGCGCCATGTGGCTGGAGCTGTCAGAGATAACGCTCAAGAATCTATGTTCTTTCGGTGTCAGTCTGACAGAAACCACTTCATCTTGATTGTTTTGACTCAATTGACTCTCCTTATGAGATTTCATGATCCCTTCAAGATCATTTTGATAAAATAATGGTGTTGTAGCATTGCTGCCAATAGCATAATCCCTATCTGATGCAATAGCATCTGAATTGCCTTTTTCAGCTAAAAAGGCGCTTGCCTGACTATGATCATTAACGAACTTTTCAGACTCCTGGAGTAGTGACTCAGCCTGCTGCTCAGGAGATTTATCTCGCTCCGAGAGAGCCGTCACACTATCCAGACTCGTAGCTGTCATCTCAATTTCATCAACGTAGTCATCCTGCTGAAACTCAGCCTCAAAGGAGGCTCCATCACTTAGCTTAAGGGCACCAATGAAGTCAGACATTTCTGGAGAAATCTGCTTTAGTAGTCCTTTATTGCCGACAAACTGGTAGTTTCCATCTTCATTTTGTGAAACGAACGCTGGTTTCTCAGAAATCAGAGCAGAAAGCAATCTATTGACTTTGTGCAATGGAAATTTAAGGAGATCAGTGATTTCACTATTAGCCAGAGGCCTGCTTGCTCTTGCAAGCAAGTGCAGCACAACTAGCTTCATATGATCTCTGTCACCAACATTAAACATCCACGGCCTCTTGACATCAAATTTTTCGATAATAGATTTTACATATATTCTAGTATCCATTCAACAGAATGAGAGCAAACAAAAAAACTTTTTTCCCATCTCGCCAAAAATGAGAAATGATTAATAAAATCAACAAGTTACCAAAAAAATGATCGCGCCATTACTAGGCGCGATTCATATAATTATCAAAAAATTAATTTTTTCTTATGCTTGGCAAGCCAAAATTGGATCCATTCTTTTCTTAGAACGGCGGAATTACTTCGGCTGGCTCCACCCTGTTCATCTGTGGCTGTCGATTACCATCACCTTTCATCTCCAGCATATCTTGCTCGACTGCTTTGTGACTAACAGGCGCAACCTCCAGACCCAAAGCTGACTTTAAGCAATTAGATAATGAGGTTTTTCGCTGTTTTCTATGCTTATTTTTAAGTCCATTTTCTAGAGCTGTACGATCACCAACAAAAAAAACCTGCTTTTTACCGCGTGTCATTCCTGTATAAACAATATCAGGCGTCAACATCATCTCATGGTTTTTGCTAATAGGTATGATGACGGCCTCATACTCAGAACCCTGGCTCTTATGAACTGTGCTGGCATAGCCTAATCGCATATCCCTAAAGGAAGAAAATGGAATTATTTTTTCTGAATCATCAAACAACACTCTTGCTTTTTTTGTTGAGTAATCAATGAACTTTATTTTTCCTACCTCTCCGTTGCTGATCCCGAGGGTTTTGTTGTTTTTGATCTGCATGACCCTATCGTTCACAGTAAAGGTATTTCCATGCATTTGAAATGAAATTTTATCTCTTCTTGCTGGATTAACCTTTTCTTTCAGAACGGTATTCAAATTATCTACGCCTGCAATAGTACCCTTTTGCGGTGTTAAAACCTGGATTTCATCGATATTTATCCCAAACCTCTTGGGGATAACCTCACTCATAAGTCTTGTCACAATTGAAGCAATGTCATCATCATTATTTGCATCAATCCAATGAAAATCCTCGGAGTCCTTTGGGATGATTGGCATCTTGCCACTATTAACAAGATGGGCATTTGAAATGATATGACTCCCTTCTTTTTGACGAAATGTTTTTATTAGTCTTGATGTTGATATCATTCCTGATGAAATCATATCTTGCAAAACATTGCCTGGATCTACGGATGGCAGCTGATCAGCATCGCCAATCATAATCAGCCGAGCATCAGAAGGGAGTGCTCTCAACAGAGCGCAGAACAGCCTGATGTCAACCATACTGAACTCATCAATGATGAGAGAGTCCAAATCCAATTTGTTATTTTCGTTTCTCAAGAATCCATTTTCTTGCGTAAATTCGAGAAGAGAATGGATTGTGCAAGAATCGCGTCCGGTTGATTTTGACATTCTACGCGCAGCCTTGCCTGTTGGTGCGCAAAGCACAACCTTGTTTTTTCTATAGCTTGATGAACAAGAGTCCTCCAAAGAAAATATAACTGCCTTTGTAGTCTTCGTTTTACCAACTCCTGGGCCACCTGTCATAATACTGATTTTATTTGAGACAGATGAAACAACGCCATTCTTCTGCTCTTCGACAAGCTCTTGATCTGCAAATCTTATTTTTTGTGGAACTACAGGCAGCGGCGTTCTTACAAGCCTTTTAATCTCTTCTGCACATTCCATCTCAAGACGGTAAAATTCTTGTGCTACAACAATGGATTGACCATATCCGTCATCAATAACAGATATCATTCCATTATTAACATATTGTTCTATTACTGGATATACAAGGTCAACCTTCATTTCTGTCATCTTTAAAATTTTAGATTTAAAATCAGACAGTTGCATGCTGGTGTTGCCACCATTTGATATGCAGTCAAGGGTGTACTTTATGCCCTGGTAAACTCTAGATGCGCTTTGCTCATCAAGACCCATTCTTAGTGCTATATCGTCAGCAGTCTTAAATCCAACCCCTCTCATACCCATTAAAATGTATGGATTGTTTGAAATTATGTTTATAACGTTGTTATCTGCTTGCTCGACGATCTTCATAGCCGTTTCACTCATAACGTCCAAAGATCTCAGAAAATAAAAAGCCTCCTTTGATGGCCTTGCTCTCAGCCACTCCTTAACAAAATCCATGTACGACTCAACACCAATAAGATCCCTTATCTCATTCTGCCTGTCAGATAGAGCATCAAACACATCGTCACCAAATTTCTGATACAGCAATCCGGCATTTACTCTACCCAAATTATAAAAATACTTTGAATTCAAGAATGACTTGGCATGAGAATGCTTAACCAGCTTGGCTGGATAGATGTTTTTGCCTGAGAGTTGCATTCCATATTTTGGATGTTCTTGCCACTCACCTTCGCAAATAAGGACATCGCCTTCTTTTGGCGAAAAGATATTACCCTTAACAATCAGGTTGTCTTTCTTAATGCCATCAAAAATGATTTTTTTGTCAGCCTGGCTGTTTCCAGCAACGCTCATTATGCAAAAATTGCTTTTTGGATCTTTTGTAAAAATCTTTTTTACCACAACTTCGATTTTTATCATTCTTATGCTCTAGTTGTTGTTATCCTAATGCATTTATTTTAACATGAGCCGAATGGATTAAGAATAAGAAAAACAAATTATGCCACTAAAAACCATTGTATTTATGCTGCTGTTAGGCTCATCAGTCCACCATGCCAATGGCTCAGAACCTAAGCTTAATGGGCACCCAGACTGTAGTCCTGATGAGCTAACGGCCATTAGTGCAGCATGCCCATTGTCTGGTAAAGGAAAAATTACACAAGTTATTGACAGCAAAACTATTTGGATAAGGCCAAGTGGAGATAATGCAAATCTTAACGTTGAAAGGGCGAATAACAACACATTTAAAAACAAAAGCAGGGATAGAAAAAAAGGCATTAAAATTAATGTCTTGGGAATAAACAATACTGCGGCAAAACTTGACTCTCTGGACAAAAGAAATATAGAAACAGATGCTATCGACTTTCTTTATGAAAATTTACTTGGAAAAGAGGTTGATTTTAATTGCTACTATATTGATGAAAAAATAAGCCTTATTTGTGGTATTGAATATCAAAAGAACGATATTGGACTTATTTATATCCAAAGAGGGCTTTCAGAGTACAACACCAGGTATGGCAAGCACCCAACGAAGGATCGTGAATACAGGGCGGCAGAAGGCATTGCAAAATCAAAAAAACTAGGCATATGGAAGCCGTTCTTTGGCATGTTTATCTTTAACAACGGAAGAAGGGTTGATTGAGGGGGATTATCTCTTTCAAAAACTGCTTTCACACAAAGATATTTATGGTAAAATTAAGTGGAGTTGTAATGCATTTTCAATGCATTCTGATGGCGATTTTCCAAGCCACTTGCTGATAAACAACCCAAAAATTCTTGCTGTGCTCAGAACTCAAGCAAAGTGCATGGACTCATAATATGAGTTTGCCTTTGTTTTTTTATCCCTAAAGAGGTGTTTTTTATGTATGTTAAAAAGAGAGACGGCAGCATGGCGCTGCTTGATTTTGAAAAAATTCACAAAGTGCTGAGCTGGGCAGCAAAGGGACTCGATAATGTCTCCGTTTCACAGGTTGAGATCAAGTCTCAGATTCAGCTTTTTGATGGGATTGAAACCTCCCAAATTCATGATGTAATGATTAAGTCAGCTGCTGACCTTATCTCCAAGGAAAGCCCTGATTATCAGTATCTTGCAGCCAGACTTGCAATTATCAATATCAGAAAAAAAGCATATGGATGCTTTACGCCTCCCAGTCTATTCGATCACGTAACAAAGTTAGTAAAGGCAGGTAAATACGACAAGGAAATTCTGGAGAAATATAGTGAGGATGAGCTGAATACCATTGATTCCATGCTTGTTCACGATAGAGATCTTGGTTTTAGTTATGCTGCTGTTAAGCAGTTTGAAGGAAAATATCTCGTTCAGCACAGGGTAACAAAGCAAGTATATGAAAGCCCACAAATGCTATATGTTCTCATAGGCGCCTGCTTGTTTGCTCACTATGAAAAATCGATTCGATTGAGCTATGTCAAAAGATTTTATGATGCAGTCTCTCTGTTCAAGCTATCCCTTCCTACCCCAATCATGTCTGGAGTTAGAACTCCAACCAGGCAATTTAGCTCCTGTGTTAAAATAGACTGTGGCGACTCTCTTGATTCCATTAATGCCACTGCTAGCTCAATAGTGGAGTATGTATCACAACGCGCAGGGATTGGTATTAACGGAGGAAGAATTAGGGCATTGGGCAGTGAAATCAGGGGTGGAGAGAGCTTCCATACCGGACTAATTCCATTTTACAAATACTTCCAAAGTGCTGTTAAATGCTGTTCACAAGGCGGAGTGAGGGGTGGTGCTGCAACCCTATTCTATCCTATTTGGCATATGGATGTTGAAAGTTTGCTTGTGCTCAAAAACAATCGAGGTGTCGAGGAAAACCGTGTTCGCCACTTAGATTATGGGGTGCAAATCAATAAACTCATGTATGAACGTCTTGTCAAGAACGGGGAGGTGACGCTGTTTAGTCCAAATGAAGTTCCTGGTCTATATGATGCCTTCTTCGAAGACCAAGCTTTGTTTGAAGAGCTATACACAAAGTACGAACAAGACGCCTCTATCAGAAAATCCAAGCTCAAAGCGATTGAGCTATTCAGCCTAATGATGCAAGAAAGGGCTGGCACTGGTCGCATTTACGTGATGAACGTCGATCATTGCAATACCCATGGGGCATTTATCGAGTCTGTTGCTCCTATCCACCAGAGCAATCTCTGCCTGGAAATTGCGCTACCCACAAAACCGCTCAACGACATCAATGATGAAGAAGGTGAGATTGCTCTGTGTACGCTTTCTGCGTTCAATCTAGGCGTGATCGAAGATCTTTCTGAGCTAGAAGATCTGGCCGATCTTGCGGTCAGGGCCTTAGACAGCCTCCTGGACTACCAAGACTACCCAGTTAAGGCTGCAAAAAAAGCCACGCTAGGCAGAAGGGCACTTGGTGTAGGCGTTATTAATTATGCTTACCATCTAGCCAGAAATGGCGTTAAATACAGCGATGGTAGTGCAATACCGCTTACACACAAAACCTTTGAGGCAATTCAATACTATCTCCTGAAAGCATCCAATAATCTTGCAAGGGAAGTTGGAGCATGCGAATACTTCCATGAAACCAAGTATTCACTAGGATTACTCCCAATCGACACTTACAAGAAAGATGTTGATGAGCTTTGTGACACAAGCCTTGAACTTGATTGGGAGTCATTAAGAGCAAGCATTCTTGAGCATGGTCTTCGCAACAGCACATTGACCGCGCTTATGCCATCTGAGACATCATCTCAAATCAGCAATGCCACAAATGGAATTGAGCCGCCAAGAGGTTTGATTTCAATCAAGGCATCAAAAGACGGTATCTTGAAGCAAGTTGTCCCAGACATCGAGAACTTGGCAGATAAGTACGAGCTTTTATGGAACATTCCAGATAATTCCGGCTACATAAAGCTGGTTGCTGTGATGCAGAAGTTTGTTGACCAGGCGATTTCAGCGAACACTAACTATGATCCTGAAAAGTTCGTTGGTAGCAAAGTCCCAATGAAGGTGCTCCTTCGAGATTTGTTAACTGCCTACAAGTATGGGTTGAAAACCTTGTACTATCACAACACACGAGATGGTGCCTCTGATGATCAGGTAGAGACAATTTCTCCATCTGACGAAAACTGCGAGTCAGGGGCATGCAAGATATGACCAGCTGCTGATATAGAATGTAGCTTGATTGCGCCAGCCTAGTGCTGGCGTTTTTTTATTGCGGGAGTCCCCGCATAAGAACCAGTTCCTGTCCTGCCTCTTTCTGTTTGTTATTTTCAATAAAAATAACTATAATGGATAATTATGGGTAGTTATTAAGCCTAAAAAGGGGCGTACAAAATTGAAACTAAAACCTATTGTTGAGGCGACCCAAAAAAGCACCTCTCATATACACAGCAACCCTGTTCTCAATAGGGTTTATCAGAACAGGGGACTGTTGTCATCTGATGAGATCGAATATCCGCTCAAGAACCTGCTCAAACCAGATGGCATGAAGGGGATGGATAAGGCAACAGACATAATTTTGAATCATATATTGTCTGATTCCAAGATTATCATAGTTGGTGACTATGACTGCGATGGCGCTACCGCCACTACGATAGCTGTGGAAGGTTTGACGCTTCTTGGGGCCAAAAATGTCTCGTTTATGGTTCCTGACCGGATCAAGCATGGCTATGGACTTAGCCCAGAAATTGTTCGCCTGGTTGGTGAGCAGAGCCCTGATCTCATTATCACTGTCGATAATGGCATCGCATCTTTTGCTGGATGTGAGGCTGTTAAGCAGCTTGAAAAAACATGCCAGATTGTGGTGACGGATCACCACTTAGCTTCTGATAATGGTCTTCCTGATGCAGATGCCATCGTGAACCCAAACCAGCCAGGCTGCAACTTCAAGTCAAAGAATATCGCTGGATGCGGAGTCATCTTTTACGTAGTGATGGCCTTGCGTGCAAAGATGAGAGAAAAAGGCATTTTTGAAAAGCTAGGCATGAGCGAGCCCAGCATGACTGGATTGCTGGACGTATTGGCGTTAGGCACTGTGGCGGATGTGGTTACGCTAGATTACAACAACCGCATCCTTGTCACTCATGGATTGAAGCTCATCAATCTGGGCCTGTGCAGGCCAGGCATCAAGGCTGTGCTTGAGCTTAAGAAGAGGCGGATTGGAAACATTGTTTCTAGCGACATGGGATTCTCTGCTGGCCCTTGTTTTAATGCAGCTGGTCGCCTGGATGATATGCGCCTTGGCATAAAATGCATGCTGGAAAAGGATGAGGGTAGGGCACTGGAGTATGCAGAAACCTTGTTTGAATTGAACCAGCAGAGAAAAGAGCTGAGCGCCGAGATGGAAACCGAAGCAGTTCGGATCTTGAAGGAATACAAGATCGATGAAAGCCTGTATGGCGTTAGCCTGCATGAGCCTTCTTGGCATGAAGGCGTTATCGGAATCCTGGCATCGAGGATCAAGGAACGACTGAATCGTCCCGTGATTATTTTTACTGACACGCATCAGACTTCCGAAGCAAGGGCTACATTGCAGGATGCCATCAGCCGTGGGGCTCCAGAGATGGAGTTAAAAGACCTCGAAACTCTTCTTGGTGATTGTGACATAAAGGGATCCGCACGTTCCCTTCCTGGCATCCACCTCAAGCATATACTTGATCACATCAACAAGACGGATCCTGCCATTTTGTCAAAGTTCGGCGGCCACGCTATGGCAGCAGGATTATCATTAAAATACCGGCACTATGAGGCCTTCCAGCGTGAGTTCGATAAGCTGGTTAGATTAGACCTGTCCGAAGAGATGCTTCTAGGCAAGTTAGAAGTAGACATCAAAAACATCGATCCAGCACTAATAACCCTTGAAACTGCGGAGCTATTAAGGGTCAGCGGGCCATGGGGTCAAAACTTCACTCAGCCAGTTTTTAGTCAAGAATTTACTGTTGAGTCACACAGAATTCTTGGTGAAAAACACTTGAAAATGACCGTGAAGCCGACAGGTAGCGACATGGTATTTGAAGCAATTTGCTTTAATTGTATCGAAAATAATGTTCTTCCTTTCAATGGAAAGTTTGAGTCTGTTTTCAGCATGGATGTAAATGAGTGGCGTGGCCGAAAAGGCTTACAGCTAATGCTGCACTGCATTCAGGATCCGACCCTGGAGCTTGAAAAAGAGGCGAAGGTTGAGACAACCCATGGTTCGCTTGTCACAAGTGGGGCCGCTGCTTTGCAGAAAAAAGAGATTGGCTCAGTGAGTAAGACCCCAGAAGTTCCAGTTCCATTTTAATTAAGGAAATAATAATGAAAAACAAAGTTATTGTAGTGCTGACTGGCCCGAGCTGCTCTGGCAAATCTTTTTTGTCCCAGCACTTGATGAAATCAGGCTCTTTTGGCGAGGCAGTTAGCACCACTACACGCGCTCCGCGTTCAGGAGAGCAGGATGGAGTTCATTATCATTTCGTAGATAACGAGGCGTTTGAGCAGAAGAAGGCCAATAATGAGTTCATCGAAACCATCGAATTCAGCAGCAAGAAATACGGAATAACTGCCAATGAGTTCGAGAAATTGTTTGATAAGGGGCTGACACCTCTTGTTGTAGCGGAGCCTAATGGCGCAGAACAGATCTCTAATTATTGTGCAAAAGCAGGATGGTCTCCAATATGCTTGTTCATTAATGTGCCAACCAAAGTTGCCGTTGAGCGGTTTGTTGAACGTTTTGTGGCTGATTATTCTGCTAAGCCAGATGCCCTGGTTCTGAGAGAGTATTCCAGGCGACTAGCTCTCGCTGTGCAGGTTGAGTCATCTTGGGGACGGATGCTTAAGTATGATCATGTATTCCCGATCTCAGACACCGTTGAGCGGGCGGCCAGCATTGCTAGCGAGATCAAATCAGAAGTCAGCAAAATTCATAATGGAGCTGGCTCAGAGTGGCTGAAAGATGCTGGGAATAAAAAACTGACTAACTTCCCAGCGGTGCCACAAGAGTCACAAGAACTTTATATTAATGTTTTCGCAAATACGCTTTTGTCTAATTATGGCAAAGAGCCATCTGAGATCTCGCTTGAAATACTGCGAGCAATAAATCGCGAGCAAAAAAACGAACTCAGGGGTATTGAATGCTAAGCCATACTGATCGAAAGCTATTTGAATTGATTGAGAGCGATATGATTTGTGAGTTTTCTGAGCTTTTTACAAGCGGCCAGAACACCAATAAATTTGCCGAAAACTCGATTGGACAGACATTTCTTGGAATGGCAATAGAAAAAAAGTCATACAAAATAACTGAGTTTCTGATTGACGCCCCAGGATTGCTAGAAAAGAAAGATGGTCACGGCAGAAAACCGCTAATGTATCTCTCTAGGCATTTTGATCACAAAATGATAACCCTATTGCTCATGAAAGGAGTGGATATAAATCAGGACATAGGATTAGGCAGAAACCTTCTTCATCTTGCCGCCACAAAAAAAGACAAGAAAATATTTGATATGCTGGTCAGCCTTGGGGTTGATCAGAATAAAAAGTGTGATAGAGGCGAAACCCCGCATGACACATTAAGACGATATGCTGAATCAAGCTCTTTTGAATATAAGTTTGGCGAAAGATAAGGAGGCTATGCCTCCTTATCTTATGGTGTTAAATCATTGTTTTTTGAAACTTCTCTTGGAAATCTCCAGTCAATATCTCCCATCGCCGACTTCCTGGCAATGAGCATAGATGTCTTCACAAACTTCATGGTTTCATCAGACTGCTCTGATAGACGAGGATCTTTCATAACTGCATCAATAATACTGCCAGATGTTGAGGCAACAACATCCTTTACCCCGTTGGCAGGAATTCCTTTTTCAAGTCCCGCTCTATAGCAGAAAAAGACAAACTGACCAACTGCATTTATATCCGTTCCAGCTCCATGCTTAATAAGCTCTTTATGAAGAACGCTTGCGGCAAATTCATTAATATTACCAGCATCTCCATATTCCTTTAGCAGAGTCTGATTTCGTTCTTTTAGCTGCAAATAACTAAAGCCTGGCCTAGGCACATCGAGCAAAACCTCTCGGTCAAATTCATTGTTTTTCACTGAAACCTTATCAACCATGAAGTCCCACTGCCCACAATCCATGCTATATTGAGCAGATTTTGCAGCAGTATTTAGCACCTCGTAAAGTTCTTCCTTCTGAAACTCAAATTCAGGAGTGAATTTCCGTAAAGCGGATATCACCATCTCAGGCATTTCATTATTAGTGTTGCCGCTAAACATATCGCGAGAACTAAACTCAAATGCAGCTCTATGAATAAAAAGAGCAAGATGATAGATATCTGTGTTTTCTTTAAACATGCCAATTTCTCTGGCAATAGTTTTAAGAGCGAAGTTATGCCTGCTGTCAACAGCACTTAGTTCAGAAATATTCTTGCTGTGACGTTTCTTCATTTCGTCATATGAATAATCAATGGTTTTATATTTTGATGCAAATAAAGAAGAACTCTCACCAGAAAAATGCCTTTTCAGATACCCTAGATTTGCCAGGGCCTGCTGCCTTTTTATCTCATTTCGCTCATCATCTGATAGTGTATTTATGTATTTCTTTTCTAGCTGAATAATATCCTTGTGTGTCAACTCCCTTCCTTTATTATGCTTAAAGAAAGGTTCAATGCCAGCGTCCATTGCTATAGATGGATAGAAAAACACGCGAGATAAGTTTCCGCAACAACGATCTGCATCAATTCCCATCGTTATTTTCTTGAATGTGGCAGGCCAGTCCTCTGCCATTACAGGCTCATTCAGCGAGATAACCATTCTGAATTTATATGGTGTTTCTGCTGTATAGCTATGAGTTGAATAAATGAAGTATTCGAACTCGCTGAATATTTCCTCAGCTTTTGGCAATGAGTCCTTTTGATCAAGATCAATGACAGCCATCGTAATGGAGTGAACATTCAGATCATTACGATAAGTTGGCTCGTGATTGAGCCTCGGCTCAGACAAAACCCAATCTTGCCTTTCTTTCATTTGCACGGGCATAAAACAATAACCATCTTTTTTCCCTCTCACCTCATGGTTGGAGAAAAATGATATGATTTCATCCCAGGTTAGTTCAATACACCCATTTTCGACCTCTCCATCACCCTTATGGCCGAGCTCCACAAGTTCAATTATTTTTCTAGATTTATTCCACATGATGCCACCAAGAAAAAACTACAATAGAACAATTGTACCAAATACAATCCCAATGCACATCAACTTTTTTATTGACAAAATAACAGTTCAAAGTAATATTTATCATTAAAATAACTATCTATTGAATGGTGCCAGACGGCTATTGGGGTTTTATGACGCGGATATTGGGGTGGATGGCTTCACATAGAAAAGAGACTGCTTTGGCTACGATCTTGCTGTCTAGCATAGCCGCTGGATTGTTCTATTGGCAGGCATTGCTACTCCATCTTGGATTGATTGACCTTGGAGCCATGGCAACTGCCGTAGGGGCCTTTTCCGTCATGATCCTGGTAGTGGTGGGCTTTCATGAGTTCGGCCACTACCTGGTTGGAAGGATGGTTGGATTAAAGGTGCTTGAGTTTTCAGTTGGCTTTGGCTATCCGCTTGTAAAATATCAGAGCAAGCGTTCCGGCATTCAGTATAAATTAGGAATTGCACCTGTTGGCGGGTACGTTAAATTTTTGGACGATAGGGCGGCTGATGATGTAGGTGATAGCAAGGGTCTTTCTCTCAAAGAGGCTGGCAACCTACAAAAAGCGGCTATGGTGCTTGCAGGCCCTCTGTTCAATGCAATATTGGCTTTCATTGTATTTTTTGCCATTGCTGTGATAGGAACTCCGCAATACCGTCCTTTATTGGGTGATACATTGCCAGGTGGATGGGCGGAACAACAAGGATTTCTTCCAGGAGACTTGCTCCAGAAAATAGACGGTTCAGAGGTGAGAAATCTTCCAGATATGATTCAATCTCTATTGTCTCATGCTGGCGAGAAAGACCTCCCTGTTTTGGTACAAAATGGCAAGGTTAGTCGAATTGTCCATGCTAACTTATCGGACATCTCTCTTAATCGGGAAAATATTGATTTTGACCGACTTCTCGGTATCAGTCTGCCACACAAGACAATTACCTCAACGATAGCCTCTGTGAAAAAAGGAGGGCTGGCAGATGTCGCATTAATGACGCCAGGGGATCGTATCTTGTCTATTAATGATCAGGTTGCCACTACTGAGAGCAAGGTGTTGCAATATCTTGATGGGTTTAATGGAAAAACTGTTAAGATAGACTATCAGCGAGCAGGTGAATTAAAATCAGCATATGTTGTTTCCCAGGCTGATATTGGTGCTGAGTTCTCGCCATATTCATTGGACTTGTATCGTGATGATAGTGTTGAGGATACCTCTCTAACAGAAAAGATGGCTTTTGCTGCTGAAAGGGTACAGTTGCACACTATTACGCTGATCATGAACATTAAAGGAATGATGACTACGCATATCTCGACAGAGATGGTTTCTGGCCCTGTCGGTCTTGCTAAGGCGGCAGGAGACTTTGCAAGCCATGGCCTCGTTCCATATCTAAACCTGGTCGCTCTACTCAGCATTGGCGTTATGGTCATGAACTTGCTGCCGATACCTGCGCTAGATGGGTTCCACCTCGTTATTTTTACTGCACAGGGTTTAATGCGCAGACAATTCTCTGATAAGGCTATTGAGAGAATGATGATGGTAGGGGTTAGCTTGCTGGCGTTCATTATGCTTTATGCATTCTTTGTCGATTTTAAATATGTTGTTATGGGTGGTTTAAAATGGCTGGAGTAATTGTAGATATTGATGATGTAGTGGGGAAGTTGGGCTCCACACTTAATGACATGTTAAATAAAAAATTTAACATGCAGCTGCCATATTCTAGTTTTACTAATTATGATTATTTTGAAAAGTATGGCATGAGTGGAGATGATTTTTTTAATTATATTGATGATGCTGACTTGTACTCAAATCTTCCATTTGAAGATGGTGCTATTGATGCAATAAACACGATGAGTCAAATGGGGATTACCATTAACATGGTAACATCCAGAGGATTTCTCACGAATGCTGAGCAAATAACAGCAGATTGGCTTGAGCGTGGCGGCGCAAAGATAGATAGATTAATTGTTGTTCCTTCTGGAATGTCAAAGTCTAGCCACTACAAGTGTTTTGGAAATGACTATCAGTTTATTGTAGATGATCTACCGCACAATATTTTAGATGCCATTCGCAGTGGTGTCGTGAGAAAGTTTGCAATGATAAATCAACCATGGAATCAAACGTCAGATTTTGGCAGCAACATTGTTGCTAGACATAATTCGCTCGCAGAATTCGTAGCAAATAACTACAAATAAGGAATAATAATGAAAGAAAATAACAATAAATTTAAACTAAGGGCGGTGACTGTATCACTGCTTGTGGCTTCCTCATTGGTTCTTGCTGGCGGAGTAGCTGTTACAAATCATTCATTGCCTGATGAAAAATCAGTAGCGAATGAGCAGGTCAAGCCTGGCGACGATAAGCTGAAAAAGAAGCTCATAAGCGAGTTTGAGCGCCAATACCAAGGCCTGGTTGTTCTTGGTGTAAATAAAACCCCTTCATCTCATATTGTTGCTCTCTATACAAACCATGGCCTTATTTACGTGGATGAGCAATTCAAGGTGGTATTTAAAGGAGAATTATTTAATGCAGTGTCTGGTGAGAGCCTATCTAAAAAAGACACTGAAAAAAATAAATTACTAACCGCCATCAAAATCAAAGACCAATCAGAGTTGAGCGGAGCTTTATTTGGTTCGCCAGAAAAGAACACGGGTAATTCTGGCAAAGTGTCCAGCATCACATATTCCGAAGATCACTCTAAAATGCTTGATTCACTCAAGAAAAGTATCGGCGAACTACAGTCGCCATCAGTCGGAAATCGCAGCAATTCGAATAGTCTCAATAGTATATTTGATGCCAAAGAACCCGCAGCCATATCCAAACCTGTCAAGGCCGTAGTCCAGGCAGAGGCCGATAAGTCCAAACAAGCAGTCAACAAAGATCATGTTGATGTTGATCAGATTGAAGATGCTGGGGCATTTATTTATTACAAAAAAAACAAGATCACAAAGGTTGGCTTCGACAACAGCGGGAACAAGCTTTCTGCTGACGAATCAAATAAGCAAGTCGCAAAAATTGTAAAGAACATCAAGGATAAAGGAGATAGCTGGAGCATAAAATACCCTGCTGTAGGTGAAGAAAAAACATCTATTTTTGTTTTTACCGATCCGACATGCGGGTACTGCCAAAAGATGCATAACTTCATTGGTGACATCAACAAGGCCGGAGTCTCAGTATACTACCTGTTCTACCCTCGCTATCTTGCACAGGGAGCAAATGATTTTAATGCGAAGGATAGCATTCGTAAAATGCAGACAATATGGTGCTCACAAGACAATGCCAGGGCCATGGATGCGATATACGGAGGCGGATTTGTAAATCCAGCAAACAACCCGAATATTTGCGACGACAAATCTAAAAGCAGTAAGAGAGGGCAATTCCCTGGTTACGAACAATACTTGCTCGGACACATAATGGGATTATCCGGCACTCCACTTATCGTAAAGGAAAATGGCGAGATGATCACCGGATTTGTTGGAACATCAATTCTTCTTAAAAATGTACTCAATTAAATAGATAAATAATAACTAGAAAGGAGGCCTCAGCCTCCTTTTTATTTACTTATAAACTTGGGCAGGAATTATTTCCTCCGCTCTCCTTGTCTATACGAGACATTAAATTATTATGGTGACTAATTTCAGAAGAGTCTGGCATTGTAACCCTGAGTCTTTCAGAGCCAGGAACTGATATCCTCTTAAACTCAAACTCTACATTTATTTGGCGTTCTGGTTCAGCCTTATTAAAGTGCAAAGTATTTTGATGCTGAGTCATCATGAGATAAGCATCTTTTAACAACTCAGAGTCCAATAACGCGCCATGCAGTTCTCGATGGGAGTTATTGATGCCTAGCCTTCTACAAATCGCATCCAGGTTATTCCTCTTCCCTGGATATATGTTGTTAGCATATTGAAGAGTACAGAAAGTCTTGACATTTCCAGTTAGGATTGGCAAACCAGCTTTTGCAAGCTCTCCGTCAAAAAAGCTCATGTCAAATTTAGCATTATGTATGATCAGAGTGCTTCCTTTGACAAAATCAAAGAACCTCTGAGCAATATGTGCAAATTTCTGTCCCTTGCCTGCGGCGATTAAGTCTTCCCTTTTCCAGCCATGAACCGCCACAGCTTGTTCTGGAACTTCTCGCTCAGGATCCACATATTCGTGAAAAATTCGACCCGTGGGTTTTCTATCAAATAACTCAATTGCACCTATTTCAATAATTCTATCACCGTCATCGAAACTAAAGCCAGTAGTCTCAGAGTCGATAATCACAAGCCTACGATCTGAAATATTTTCCATACGAACACCAATTGTTATTTTATGTAATAATAACACTGATTTTATGCGTTATCAAAATATGGTTTCTGCTTTATCAAGTGGCAACAGATCATCTTCCCACGGAGGGCTACCAGCAGATTGTGAGTCCGGAAGATTTACGTCTGAGGCGCCTGCATTGGTTTCCACGTAAGAAAAGTCACTCTTGGGCCGGTATTCAACAATTTTTTCCCCTGATGATGCCTGGTTTGAAAATCTAGACTTGTCACCTTCAAAAAGAAGTTTTACTGTCCCAAGAGAGCCATTCCTGTGTTTTCCTATAATGATTTCTCCGAGCCCTTTATCAAGAGAGTCGGGGTTGTATACTTCATCACGATATACAAACATGATGATGTCAGCATCTTGCTCAATTGCACCTGACTCTCGAAGGTCGGAGTTTATTGGGCGTTTGTCCTGCCTTTGCTCTAGGCTACGATTTAGCTGAGAAAGGACTATGACTGGAATTTCAAGCTCCTTTGCTAGAGCTTTCAGTCCGCGAGAGATCTCACTGATTATGTTGGTTCGATTACTGTCCTTGTCTTTTCCATCGCCATTCATTAATTGCAGGTAATCGATCATGATGACTGACAAGGGACTTTCTCTGTGAGCCTTAATTGCACGAGCTCTAAGTTTCGCCAGGGTAAGCCCCGCTTCATCATCAATAGAAACACGCATTTTCTCGATGATGGGCTTTGCTCGCATAAAGTTAGCAAGCTCAAGCTGAGTTAAATTACCCTTTTTGAGGTTTGTTTGATTGATGCCACCAACTGAGGCAAAGGTTCTATTGAGCAGATCCTTTTTAGGCATTTCCATTGAGAATACCAACCCTCGATGATTATTCAGGCAGATATTCTCAACAAGATTCATCGCAAATGTGGTTTTACCCATACTTGGTCTGGCGGCAATGATAATAAGATCCGAATTTTGCAAGCCAGATGTAATATCATCTAACTCATCATACCCTGTTGCAAGACCAGTAACCCCAGTTTCACACTCAGCCCTCTGCTTAAGTTCCTCAATAAAATCTGGCATTATGTCAGCATATGATTTCGCACTATCATTTTTTCCTACCGCATAGTCGAGCATCTCATTGCTATTTTTTTGTGAAATAGAAATGAGCTCATCGCTTGTCACATCTTCTTCGTTTTTGATTTTTTCAATGATGGAATTGCTATCATCAATAATCTTTCTTTTGAGGGCAAATGACTTAATAACATCGATATGATCCATGAAGTTATCGTAAGATCTTTTTTCAATCAGGCTTGATAGGTACTCTACCTGGATCACAGCAGGATTTTGAGCAGCAAGTGTGATTGGATCAAATCCCATCTGCTTTGATTTTAAGTAATTAATTTTGCTGAAAATTACTTTGTGGCTTGACTGGAAAAAATCATGTTCGGTCAGTAGGGCTGCGGCATCATCCAGGAGGTGGGGATTTGATAGGATCTCTCCTAGGACGGATTGCTCGGCATGAATTGAATACAAGTACATAAATTAAGCACCACATTACAGAATCAGGTATAAAAAGCTAACACCAACACATATTAATGTCAAAAATAAATGGTGGTTTTTCTCTAGGCTTTTTTCTGGTGCTTTGGGCGTTTTTGCCGCACACAGGCGGGCTTCATCCCGTTGATGGGCTCGATAATAACTGCTATAATAAGTCAATTGTGCATTAAGGCGTCCATTTTTTATGACTAACAACAGTTTTGTCCACTTAGGTCTTCACACGGAATTTTCTCTTAATGACTCTCTTGTGCGCGTCAAGCCACTCATGTCCTCAGTCAAAGAGCGAGGGATGTTTGCTGTGGGTATCTCAGACACAGCTAACATGTTCGCTGCGATACGCTTTTACTCTGCGGCGATGGGGAAGGGCATTAAGCCGATCATTTCCTCTGAGCTGACCGTTCTGAGTCACGGCTCTGTTGGCAAAATGACCCTTATCTGCCAAAACAACGCAGGCTATCGAAATCTGACCGAATTGGTCAGTCGAGGCTATGATGACTCTCATACCCGCCCACCAGTGTTTATGGAAAGCTGGCTTGATGAGAAGACTGATGGCCTCATTGCCCTATCTGGTGGTAGAGAGGGGTTGATTGGCAAGCTCTTATTGGAAGATAAGAAGGCTGAGTCTGTCAAAGTCGCTAAACACTACATGAGCCTTTATCCAGGTCGCTTTTACATTGAGCTCCAGCGAGTAGGGCATCCGGATGATGATCGCTACGTGGAGCAGGCCTGTAAGCTGGCAGTACACCTGGATCTTCCTGTGGTCGCCACCAATGGGGTCAGGTTTATCGACAAAACAGACTTCAAGGCGCATGAGATCCGTGCCGCAGTGGCCGAAAAGATGTCTGTTAGCGAGTTCAGAAAAACACATCAGTTTAGGTACACCAGTGAGCAGTACCTCAAGTCTCCAGAACAGATGGCGGCCCTATTTAGCGACATTCCATCTGCTATCGGAAACACCGTAGCGATTAGTCAAAGATGCAGCGTTGACATCACTCTCGGCAAAAACTATTTGCCATCATTCCCTGTCCCTGTAGGCATGACCGAGGCCAGCTACCTCAACGCAGCCGCTAAGCAGGGGCTGGAAGATCGACTTGTTTATCTCTATGGCAAGGACAATCCGAACATTGCCCAGATCCGAAAAGAGTACGATGACCGCCTTGATTTTGAGTTAAATGTAATCAACGAGATGAAGTTCCCTGGCTACTTCCTCATCGTTGCTGACTTCATTCAGTGGAGTAAAGATAACAATATTCCTGTTGGCCCTGGGCGTGGTTCGGGAGCAGGCTCGCTAGTTGCTTACTCTCTGAAAATTACTGATCTTGACCCGTTGAAATACGATCTTCTTTTCGAACGATTCCTTAACCCTGAGCGAGTCTCAATGCCTGACTTCGATGTGGACTTCTGCATGGATCGAAGAGAAGAGGTCATCAAGTATGTTGCTGACAAATACGGTCATAAATCAGTGTCTCAGATTGTTACGTTCGGCACCATGGCGGCCAAGATGGTGGTTCGCGATGTGGCGCGTGCGCTAGGCTACCCATATCAGGTCGGCAACCGGATGTCTCAAATGATCCCTGCTCGCCCTGGCGTTAAGCTTTCAGAGGCAATGGATGAGAGTGCTGACTTTCAGGCTGTTTATCATAACGACCCAGAGGTGAAAGAGGTGTACGACCTTTCCCTCAAGCTAGAGGGCATCACTCGTCAGACTGGTAAGCATGCAGGGGGTGTAATCATATCCCCAACAAAATTGACTGACTTCACGCCCACTTACTGCGATGAGAAGGGTGAAGGCTATGTGAGTCAGTTTGATAAAAACGATGTCGAATACGCTGGTTTGGTGAAGTTCGACTTCCTGGGCTTAAAGACCCTGACCATCGTGCAAGGCGCCATAGACGCCATTAACGTCAAGAAAGCCAAAAATCGTGAAGAATCAGTCGATATTTTAGCTATCCCAATGAATGACGAGGCGGTTTTCAGGGCGTTGCAGCGTGGCGAAACCACAGCGGTATTCCAACTTGAATCCAAGGGGATGAAGGATCTGGTTAAGCGGTTAAAGCCAGACTGCTTTGAGGACTTGATCGCCATGGTTGCGCTCTATCGGCCAGGCCCGCTGGAGTCGGGCATGGTGGATAACTTCATCAACCGCAAACACGGGCGGGAAGAGCTCGCATTCCCAGACCCTAACTACCAGCATGCCTCCCTCAAGGAGATCCTTGAACCTACCTACGGGATCATTCTTTATCAGGAACAGGTAATGCAAATTGCTCAGGTGCTGGCAGGCTACACCCTTGGTGGCGCGGACATGTTACGTCGCGCCATGGGTAAAAAGAAACCTGAGGAAATGGAGAAGCAAAGGAGCGTATTTAAAGAAGGGGCTATCAATAACGGCGTGGATGGCGATCTGGCGATGAAGATTTTCGATTTGGTGGAGAAGTTCGCAGGCTATGGCTTCAACAAGTCCCACTCCGCCGCCTACGCTCTGATTTCCTATCAGACAGCCTGGCTTAAAGAGCACTATCCGTCTGAATTCATGGCATCCGTCCTGTCAGCCAGCATGGGTGACACAGAGAAGGTGGTGACGTATATCGACGAATGCCGAAAAATGCACCTCGACATCGTGCCTCCTAAGATCAACATCTCTGAACGCAAGTTCTTTGCTTCCAGCTCAAGAGAGATTGTCTATGGTCTTGAAGCGATAAAAGGAATGGGCGGAAACGCCATTGATAGCATCCTGGAATCACGAATGAATGAAGGCACGTTCAGGAGCCTTACTGACCTCTGCATGCGCTGTAACCCGAACAAGCGCACCTTGGAGGCCGCCATTCAAGCAGGGGTACTGGATGGCCTTGGCCCTCATCGAGCCGCGCTAATGACAAAGTTCCAGGATGCCCAGGTCGTCGGAAAACAAGCAAAGAAATCTCTGGACACCCCACAGACAGACATGTTTGGTTCAATCATCGATGACGGGGACTTGGTGAACTATGGAGGCATTTCAGACTGGCCTGATAAGGTCAGGCTGGCAGGAGAAAGAAAAACACTCGGCCTCTATCTTACTGGTCACCCTATGGATGAGTACGAGGATGAGCTCTCATCTGTGATAGATGGGAAGCTGGCCGACATCACGGAGGTCACTGTCGAGTCCGCAAACGAAGGCGAAGAGGCGGAAAGCAAGCCGTTTAAGCCAAGGCCTGTGAAGGTGGCTGGACTCATCATGGACATCAACATCAAGGACGGAAAGCAAGGTCACTCCGCATACTTGGTTTTGGATGACAAAAGTCGTCAAATTGAGGTGGCAATATTTACCAAAACCTACGATGAGTGCTCAAATTTGCTAAAGCACGATGGAATCGTAGTCATAGAGGGCCGACTTCAACAAGATCGCATGAGTGGCCGCCACAAAATTGTTGCGTACAATGTAAAAAATATCGATATGTTGCGAGAAGAGAAGGTGTCACATGTAAAACTTGACATCAATCTTTCCGAGCTAACCCCAGAAAAGATTAGTAATCTGAAAAATATCATGTCTGAGCAGCCAGAAGGCGGCTGTGAGGTTATGGCCTCCCACCTGGCTGGAGGGGTTCAAAAAATGGTCTCTATCGGCAGCAAAAAGGTAAGGCTTGATGACGGGCTGATCAGCAAGCTGAACCAGCTGTTTGGCAAAGAGTCTGTTCATATTGAGTACAAAACAGGAAGCCAATCACCGATCAACCGTAGTGAGCAGGCAAAGGCAAAAGCAGAAGGTTTAATTCGTATTGGAAACGAAACAAGAAACGACCGTCACGCGAAGATATCAACGCTACTCTATAATGCAGAGATGGCAATGAGATAGAGAAGGGGGCTTGCAGCCCCCTTTTTTAAATCTGGTTTTTGATGAAAAAATCAAGAATTTTATGAACAAGCCTGTACTTGAAACCTGTTTCTACCCTGTGATTTTCAACAAGAAATATTTGCAGAAGCGATCTCATTTTTCTGACACAGAAATCTTGAACCTTTTCTTTCTTCTCTTCTGTAAAGGCGCCACACAATGGGACTGATATTAAAAAAACAGATAAGGCATCAAGATCATCATTTTCCTCAACATTAAAACAAGACTCTAAACAACAAATCTCCATTTTTGTTAGTCTGCTTGTAGAAATCACAGCATGAACCTTTAGGAAGGGTGCTTTCTCTCCATTCTCTTGATTTTCAACGATTTCCTTGACGGTTAGAAGGGTCAGATTTCTGATGGCCCCATCAATAAATGACGCTCTAATAGCATCAGGATCTATCCCATCCATTTCAGACTCTTTATTTGCTTGCTCCATCAGATTCACAGCATTGTTTTCTACCATGGCACTTGAAGGGACGGAGTTATAACCCTGCTTATTCAAAAACCAATCGTATAGCAAAACATTAAATCTTGCCTGGACATCAGTCAAATCCTGATTATCAAGACTATTGAATTTATAGCGCTCATACATTGCTAGCCAACAGCCATTAAGCTTTTTTTGTTTCTTCTTCATGTTAGCGTTCAACGCCTTTGATGATTGATTTATGCCAGTAAATCATAATTTAAAGTAAAATAACAGGCAAAGGTGGTTTTGATGAAAAATTAATGGTAATCAAGGCTATTTAGGGCATTGACCGTAGTTATTTTATGCTTTATTATTCCTATCATGACAAGAATAATATAATTTCTAGTTGTTAAAAAACAACTTTAATTATAACAATAATATATATAAAAATAATAAGAGAGGATAATAATGACAGCTGCAAAACTCATTTGTGGTATTGAGCTTGCCCTACAGCACATTGATTCTGGTGCAAGAAAGCAAAGAAACATCGAAATCATGAAGCGCTACTATGGATTTGACGGAAATGGTGGCACTTCGATGGAAGAGGCTGGTAGTCAGCACTCCTTAACCAGAGAAAGTGTTCGTCAGATCACCAATCGAATCGCTAGTGCATTCCCCTCTGCTCTGCCCCTTGTTCCTGAGATCCGTGAAGCTGTGAAGCTTATCAAGGCAATCATGCCATGTGCGGCTGAGGATGCGCAAATCAAGCTGTCCGGAGAAGGCCTGATCCCCGAGAGCTTTATGATTGAAGGGGTTATTAATGCTGCAAAATGCTTTGGCCTCATCAGCTCTGAGATTGATATTGTGAAGCTCAACGGCGTTCGTTTCGTTGTATCTGAGAAGCACCTTGATCTGCCAAGGATTATCCATAGCAAGGCGATTAAAGGGATTTCTCACAATGGCGCCGTTAGCATCACCGCCCTTTCAAAACAGATAGATGTAGGCACTGTAAGAAGCCGACTGCAATTCGTCAATCGAATTGTTGAGTCAATGGAAGGGGTTACCTGGGTTGATGATCATGAGTGGTTCTACTTTGATGGAAGAGGAAGGAATAGGCTAATCTCTCGGCTCAATAAAATCTTCTCTGTATTAAATGATGTTCCTGTTGCGTCCTTGCGGAAGGGGATTGAGCGTAGCTGGAGCAAAAACATGAAGAAGGAAACTGAGCTGCTTCCTTGCGGAAAGCTGATCGAGCTGATTGAGACGCTTGAGGGATTCACCGTTACTGCTTCTGGAATCATCTCTCGCGAAAACGCATCTCAGCACGATGAAGAAGCAAAGCCGTTTGAGCTTGCAATTGCAGAATTCATCAATTGTGCTTCTAATAAGATTGCGAAGGAAAAGGAGATCGAAGACTCCATCGTTATGACTGTTCAGGATAAGTATAATTTCTCTATGGCGCTGAACTACTCTCCGCTCTTCATGAAGCGTGAGCGGCCCGCTGGAGCTCCAGAGGGGCAATATTTCAGGGGACAGTACGTGCTCATTGGAAAGATGCGATAAGCAAACAAATCAGGTCAGGAGGCGAAAGCCTCCTGATTTTTTAAGACTATCAAATCCCAATAGAAAGGCCGCCTCACGGGCGGCCTTGGTATTTTAATGCGGGTGTTATTTCACTGATAGAGTTGTTGGGTTTTTAATACCCTTAAGAAGTTTGCCTTTCGATCCCCTTGTTCCAAGGAAGGTATTCCACTTCTTCTCTTCCCACTCCACGCTTTCGTTATCAGTGTTAATCACCAATCTACCGTCAGAAGGCATGGTCACAACAGAAACAAGATAGTCATCAGCACCCAGGTTAATGAGTCGGTTACCCTTGCCTTTCTTGAGTTCTGGCAGCTCAGTGATGGCGTACATCAGCAAAATGCCTTTCTTGGTCAGGACAGCGATAAACTCATCCTTCATTCCAATCTCAATTGGCATCATTGCCTGACCTGGCTCGCAGTTCAGAACCACTTTCCCCTTTTTGTTGCGGGTGTTCAGCTCTTCTACATCACAGACGAAGCCGTAGCCGTTGTTGGATGCAATAACACAAGATTTTTGACTTGGTAGCTCTAGCATACCAACAATCTTGGCGCCATCAGGGTGCTCGACAAATTTGGTGACTGGCTCCCCGTAACCTCTCGCTTGTGGCAGCTCCTGGTTAGTGATCTGATAGCTGCGTCCATGGCTGTCAAACAGCACGACCTGCTGATTCATCTGACTCTTAAGCGACATCGAGAACGCATCGCCAGTGCGGTAGGATTGCGAGTCAATGTTCAGCCCATGCCCCTTGCCTGCTTTAATCTGCCCCTTCTCTGATAGGATGATGGTGATAGGCTCTGACGGTGCAAGTAGAGTCTCATCAATAGCAACTGCCTGCGAAGCAGTGACCAGGGCTGACATGCGGTTATCACCGAATTGCTTTGAAATTTCAAGCAGCTCTTTCTTGATGAGATTGCGCATTTTTATATCAGAGGCCAAGATCGCCATGAGGCTATCTGCTTCTTTGTTAAGGTCATCTTGTTCACGACGAAGCTGAATTTCTTCAATTTTGGCAAGGTTTCTGAGTCGCGTATCAAGGATGTAATCAGCTTGCACATCTGTCAGGCCGAAAGCCTCGATCAGGCATTGTTTTGGTTGCTCTTCTTCCCTGATTATGCGGATTACTTCATCCAGGTTCAGATAGGCAATAATCAAGCCTTCAATCAGGTGCAGACGCTGATTTATTTTTTCTAGGCGACCATTTAATCGGCGAGTCACTGTCTCTCTTCTAAAGAGGATCCATTCACCAATGATCTCTGGCAGGCTCTTAACCATCGGCAGGCCATTCAGACCGACCATGTTCATGTTAACCCTGATGTTGCATTCCAGATCGGTGAGCGTGAAAATATGGCTCATAATCCTTTCATGGGACAGTTCTGTGCCTTTCTTTATCTTGATCGAAATTCGAACAGGGTTTTCATGATCAGACTCATCTAGCAGGTCATCTACCATTGGCAGCTTTTTCTTATTCATAAGCTCAGCAATTTTTTCAATTTGCTTTTCGCCAGAGACCTTAAATGGTAGCGCCGTAATAATGATATGATTCCCTTCGCTATGATATTTAGCTCTGACCTTGACAGCGCCATTGCCTGAATCATACATGGAGATCATTTCTTCTTTTGAGGTAATAATCTCAGCTTTCGTGGGGAAATCAGGCCCCTGAATGTGTTCCATCAACTCACGAGTGGTAGCGCGGGGATTATCAATCATCGCTACAGTGGCGCCAATCACCTCCTTTAGGTTGTGGGGAGGGATATCTGTTGCCATGCCAACTGCAATGCCGATGGCACCATTTAGCAGGATGTTTGGAACCTGTGAAGGCAACACTACTGGCTCCATTAATGTCCCATCAAAATTCTGCTTTTTATCCGTAGTATTTTGCTTGAGCTCTGACAGTAATACGCTGGAATAGTTGGTGAGCTTGGCTTCGGTGTAGCGCATGGCGGCAAATGACTTTGGATCATCAATGGAGCCCCAGTTACCCTGTCCATCAACCAGCGGATAGCGATATGAGAAGGGCTGAGCCATAAGAACCATAGCCTCATAGCAGGCCGAGTCGCCATGCGGGTGATACTTACCCAGTACATCCCCTACCGTTCTTGCTGCCTTCTTGTGCTTAGCTGCGTGATTGAGCCCAAGCTCTGACATGGCATAAATAATCCGCCGCTGTACCGGTTTAAGGCCATCAGCCAGATGTGGAAGGGAGCGATCCATAATTACATACATGGCGTAGTTCAGATAGCTTTCTTCCGAGAAATCCATTGCTTCTACTGGAAGAATATTTGTTACATCATTCATTAAAAACCCCTTACTCAGCTATCGCTAGATTGCCTTTGGCCTGCAACCACTCTTTGCGCTTTTCTGATAATTTTTTACACAAGAGAAGATCCATCATTGATTCTGTCTGTTCTTTATCAGAAATCTGCAACTGCAACATTCTGCGAGTATCCTTGTTCATGACTGTCTCTCTAAGTTGGAGAGGGTTCATTTCACCAAGACCTTTGAATCGCTGAATATTTACTACGCCTTTGGATTTCTTCTTGCTAATTTCCTTGAGGATTCTTTCTTTCTCGGCCTCATCCAGCGCATAGAAAACGCTCTTGTCCACATCTATGCGATACAGTGGCGGCATTGCGATATAAAGATGCCCTTCTTTCACCACAGCAGGGAAATGGCGGATAAATAGCGCAGAGAGCAGGGTGGCGATATGAAGACCATCGGAGTCCGCATCGGCGAGGATGCATATCTTTCCGTAGCGCAGCCCTTCCAGATTATCTGATCCAGGATCAACCCCAATTGCGACTGCGATATCATGAACTTCTTGTGATGCCAGCACTTCGCTGGATGCTACTTCCCATGTATTCAAGATCTTTCCGCGCAGAGGCATGATGGCTTGACACACTCGATCACGCGCTTGTTTAGCAGAGCCACCTGCCGAGTCCCCCTCAACAAAGAACAACTCTGTGTTATCCAGGTCGCTGGATGAGCAATCCGACAATTTGCCAGGCAAAGCTGGGCCAGAGGTTATCTTTTTGCGAGTAACCGCCTTTTTGGCATTCATCCGTTTTTGAGCGCGAGCAATCACCATTTCGGCAATAGCAGTGGCCGCATCCAGATGCTGGTTCAGATAGGTTTCAAAGAGATCTTTTAGCGCATTGGTGAATTCCGTGGTGTAGTCCTTGGAAGACAGTCGCTCCTTGGTTTGCCCTGCGAAACTCGGCTCTTTCAGCTTTAGTGAGATCAAGTAGTTGCAGCGCTCAAAAACATCATCCGCAGTAATGGTGATATTTTTCACCAACAGGTTTCTGCGATCACAGAATGAGCGAATTGCCGCTGTAATGCCATTGCGCACTGAAACTACATGCGTGCCACCTAAGATGGTAGGAATAAGGTTGACATAGCTTTCTGTGATAACCGCTGCATCTTCTGGCGTCCATGTGATTGCAACATCTGCCTGTGCTGTCGGAGTCTTGATGATGTCAAAAAATGCATCATTGACAGGGATCGTCTCAAAATCTTTTAGAGCTCCGTTGAAATACTCGCGAAAACCATCTTGATAGCACCAATACAACCGCTGATTTTCAGCTTCGTTATAGAACTCTACCTCCAAACCAGGGCACAGCACCGCTTTGGTTTTCAGCAATTGAACAAGCTTCGTCACTGAAAACTTATAGGTGTCAAAATACTTTGGATTGGGTTTGAACTTGACGGTTGTGCCGGTCTTTTTACGATTAGTTGCAGAAACCTTTAGATCTTCCGCCTTATCTCCGTTTTCGAAGGCGATAGTGTACTGCTTGTTGTCGCGATAAACCGTAACATCCAGGCGCTCAGAAAGCGCATTCACTACGGAAATACCAACGCCGTGCAGACCACCAGAAAACTCATAGTTGTTATTATTGAATTTGCCACCAGAGTGCAGCTTGGTTAAAATAAGCTCAACACCTGAAATTTGTTCAACAGGGTGAATATCAACAGGCATGCCACGACCATCATCCTCAATCTGGATACTATGATCTGCAAAAAGGGTCACTACGATCTTGCTCGCATGACCAGCCATTGCTTCATCTACGCTGTTATCAACTGTCTCTTGGGCAAGATGGTTTGGCCTGCTGGTATCGGTATACATGCCAGGGCGTTTCTTGACTGGATCAAGCCCGTTTAACACTTCTATCGAAGATGCATTGTATTGACTCATAGATTATTCGCGGAAACCTGCTGTGCAAGTCGGGATAGCTCGCTTGAAAAACAAACGCCGTTCCGCCTCCTTTGGTTTGCTATCAATTCCCAAAATTATGCTTTAATTTCAGCACATTATATATCTTTTAAATGGGTTTTATTATATAATTCATACTATAACAAATCACAATACTTGTCAAATCAATTAATTTCATTATAATTAAATCAGGTATAGAGTTATTGGTTGAAAAGAACAGGTCTTGCAGTAAAAGAGTTTAAGGGTGGTGCGGATGGAAGAATTGCTTACTAAGGGTTTTATGTCAAAGATGGAGCAGCTTGGGGTGAATAGCCTTGAGCAGCTGCTTCTTTATTTGCCATCAAAATACCTTGATTACCGAACCCCAGCTTCGAGCATTAGTTCTTGCCTAAATAAAGATAAGTCATATTTGAAGCTAAGGCTGGTTTCAAATCCAACCATAAACGAATCATCTAAGCCAAACCAGATAAAGCTGCAATTTACTGATGGGGTGATGAGCGCTAATGCCATGTGCTTTGGCGGAGCTTTCCAGTGGCGGCACTTCAAGGCTGGCGATTACGTCCATATGGTGGGAAAGGTTGAGCTGTACAATGGTAATCCGCAGATAAAGGGCCTTGAGCTTGTACCCATGAGGGAGCAGGGCAGGGTCGTGCCGCATTACAAGGGCAAGGAAAAGGTGATTGATCACCAAAAGATTTCAGAAAACATGGCTGTGGCATTGCGAGAGTATAGCTCGATGACGGTCAACTACGTTTGCAGAACCCTAGGGGTTTCTGAAATGGATGTTATTGATAATGCTGGGGAGGACTTTGCCTCCTTGGCTGATGTGTTTCGTGCAGTGCATCGCCCAAAATCACCGGAAGAGGCGGCCCTGGTGAGTGGGGTTGTGCGAAACATCAATGCCTATCATGCCATACTAATGTCACTTAATTTACAGAAAAAGAGCTCGAATCCTGATTCTGTGATCTCCTACGGGGTGGATCTAATCAAGTCCCTCCTTGGTAGACTTAAATTTGCATTAACAAATGATCAAAAGAGAACCATATGGGACATCACAAAAGACCTGAACAGTCAGTTCCCAATGGACAGGCTGGTGTCTGGTGATGTTGGTTGTGGCAAGACGCTCGCATATGCAGTTCCAGCTGTTTGCGCTCAAAAGCAGGGAAAAACAGTCATTATTTTGATGCCGAATCTACTGCTGGCTAAGCAGGTTGCTGATGAGATCTCTGGGCTTTTCCCTGAGGTTCCCACCAGGCTAATTATTGGCGGGAAAAAGGACAATAGTGAGATACAAAATGGAGAAATAATTGTAGGAACATCCGCCATTCTGTGGTGGATTAAAAAGCAAAAAAATAACTGTATTGACTTCCTGATTATTGATGAGCAGCAAAAGCTGGGCAGCAAACAGAAGAAGCAGCTGATTGGTGAGCACACAAACTTTTTGGAAGCAACAGCAACTGCCATTCCAAAAACATCCGCTCTGGTGAAGTACGGCGGAAAGCAGGTCTCCATCATCCAGGAGTGTCCGGTCAAAAAGAGCATCGTTACCTCCATAGTAGGTTCGAACGAGAAGCGAGCTGCCTATAACAAGCTTATCGATATCGTGAAGCAAGGGTATCAGATTGCTGTGCTATACCCGATCAGAAAGAAAGAGTTCCAGATCTATGATTTTTACTACAGTCACCAGGCAACAGACCACAACACGGTGATCGAAGCCTTGGTTGAGATGGGGGCATCAATCAATCATGCTCAGTTCACGCCAAGTGAGGATGCGGATGACGAACTCCTTGAGCCTGACACTCATGTCATCAGGCTCAAAGCAAATGGCCCTACAGCAAAGCGCATCACTGAATACTGTCAGAAGAACAGCGATAGCGGGTTTTTGCTGGTCGATGTTGTGGATAGCGAAGATGAAGAAAACTGTAAGCGCAGCGTAGAGGCTGCCGCCAAGCAGTGGGAAGAGATCTTCCCAGGCAGAGTGGTCATGATCCATGGCGGCCTTTCTACTGATGACAAGATCGAAGCCATCAGAAAAGCCAAAGCATGTGAGTGCGATGTCATCATCACCTCATCAGTCATAGAAATCGGCCTGACAATGCCCGAGCTGAGAGGCTTGCTAGTCGTCGATGCAGATAAGTATGGAGCATCAACCCTGCATCAGTTCCGTGGCCGGTTAGCACGGAATGGTGGGGAAGGGCAGTTCTTCATGGCGGTTAACTGCACTGTACCAAAACTGAGCGAGAAGTCATTCAATCGACTTAATTTACTGGTTAAGTACAAGAATGGCTTTGATATTGCGGCAGAAGACATGCTTCAACGTGGTTTCGGCGACCTTTCTGTTGGAGGTATCAAGCAGGCAGGCTATGTGAAGGGGATTTTCCCTGATCTTAAGCTGATCCCACAGGACATAGAAAACCTTCTTGTGAAAAAACATAAAAAACGAGAAAGAAACCTAACAGCCGCCTAAAGAAGCCCCGAAAGGGGCTTTTTTTATAAGTGAAAATCAGATCTTGCATGAAAAACACCACTCATGTAGAGTTTTTTATGTATAAAATCACTGTTCAAACATACAGCGTTAGTGGCTAGTAATCATGATTTCTGGTAGAAAATGTCTTTTAATTCAGTGGCTTGATGTGTATAGCAAAATTATTTAAATTTCGCAATATTAAAACTTGCCATGTAATTATATTTAACTATACTAATAAAAAGGCATTAGAGAGAGAGACCGCTATGAAATCAGAAAACAAAGACATCAAACCCAAGGCATTTGGCCGACCGGCTCTTTCTGAGACCCAGAAGGCGCACACCTTGGCTGTAAGACTTGCAGGCAAGCTGAGTGAGCTTGAGTCTGAATTTAAGCATGATCTCGGCCTGCATAACAAAACCGAGCGTGAAAGCGTTCGTGGCAAAGAAGTTATCGAGATTTCTGAGCGCAGACTCAAGCTGGCTAACTCCATCGATCTTCTGAATGATGATATCCGCAGCATGACTGAAAGCGGGGCCAGCGAGGCAAGTATCGAGCAAAAGAAAGATCAGAAAAACCAGCTTATCCAGGAGATGGATGATCTGCCCAAGCTCGGATACACCTATGCCGAGTGGGATGCAGCTGATGCCAGCGTGAAGGCAAAAACACCTGGTCGTCCAAAGCTGACTATCGAGTTCAGCCTCAATCGTGCTCGCTCAGAATTCCGGTGCCAGCTGGCGATCCTCAATCGACATGAAAAGGAAGATGGTGTTGAACTATCTACCTATGCTTCTCTGAAAAAAGCATACAAAGAGAAGAAGTCCATTGCAGGTCAGAAAGTGCTGCCTGGTCGTCCAAAGCATGACCATCTCGGACTGTTACAGCGCGACCTTGCCAAGGTCAACAAGCAGATAAACCACATTATCAGCGGGAAGGCAGAAGCAGAGCAGAAGTTAAAGCTGGCGCAATCGAGCTTCCGTGAAAGCGGCAAAAAGCATGGTCGCCCCCTGATGAACCTAAAGGAGAGGTTGGCCGAACTCTTCCTTGAGCAAGAGAAGCTCAAGAAGAGCATTTACACAGAGCTCATGAAGAGAAGCCATGCGGAAGGGCATGAAGAAACTGGTCTCGATGTGGCACCTGCCACAATGAATACACAGGCTGTGGCTAGCCCTGTAGCTCAGACCATGGAATCTGCCGCAACCGCTGCTGTAGCCAGCCAGGATAACCAAGAGGAAGATGAGCACGCTCGATTCCTGCGTATCCGAGAGGAAAGCCGCAAGCGCCGCCAAGAAGCTATGGCAGCAGCTCAGGCCCAGAGAAACGAAGAGCTCAAAGAGATTGCTCAGAGTGTGCCTGAACAATCCAAAAACCAGAACGACGAGGAATCCGACTTCAATGAGCTTGTTTCATCTCTCGGGTTTGATGAAAACGATCTGATGCAAAGCAGGATCGCCAGCTAAGAAAATTTTAGCTAAAAGGCCACTTTCAAAGTGGCCTTTTTTATTTAGCTAGAGACCACCGATAGAGCTCAGTTAACCTCTCTGTATTTAAACCATTTGCCTCGAAAACATCCTCATTAGAGAACATTAGCTTGTAAGCAATCTCTTTGATTTGGGTGTTTTCTCTGACTCTTAGCAGGTAGTCTGTTGCATAGTAACTAAGAACAGCTCTGCTTTTTGGATCGCATGTTGTACAAATTGCGGCAAAATCCCGCAGTAGCATACCAGTTACTGCATAGGGGCCGCTTTCGGAGGGATCACAATAAAATGGCTCTCCTAGCACTGTATTGCAAACATCACCAAATTTCTTCCCCGCCCCAAACATCTCTGACGCCCTGGCAAGACCCGCATAATGCGATATGCGATACCAGGTCGCAGCCTCCTGATCTAGTATTTTATATGCATCACCGCCATCAAGACTGAGTGCAAATACAGCAGATTTTTCACCAACAGGAAGAACTTCACCCTTACTCAAATACAGAGCATTCTCCTTGGATTTCGGGTCAAAACGCAAAGATGGAAAGACGACCGAGAACCCAGGGTCTAGCATTTTGAACGCACCGACATCATCAAGAGTGATGCCTATCTCTTTGTTTGCTGGTTTATCCTGGCACCTCTCGTAAAAGTCAGTTTGGCTTTTCTCATCAATAGTGCAGAGAGACAACAGCATATTCTTTCCGGTAATAAGGGTTGCGTTGTTTTCTATATAATTGAATATGCTATCTCCTGAACCGCTATAAAACCCTGCATTTTGGCTAATCCAGGCATTACTGAATTCAGAATCCCAGTTTTTCACCGCACCCATATCTGAGATAAAAATTTTTTTACTGTGTTCATCTATGCGATCCGCAATCATGTTTGCATGTAATGGATGAGACAAGATCGCTGGAAATAAGAAAATCAGACCAGGGCGAAACCACCTCATCGTCTTGCCTTTTTCTTTGGTTGTGACTTGCTCTTCATGAGCACGTTAAAATCAGTCCAGTATGCCTTGGTAAAGAGGCTCTTGAGAGGAAGATTTGAACGACGACACATCACAAAGTAAATGCAAAAATAAGTGATGAGCAGTCCGGTGACAACCGATGTTTTCGCAATAATTGGTGGCACATTAGTAATGTAGCCCTTGGCAATCACCCCCATAATCGGAGTGATAAATTGCTGGATCGACTCACCACTAGCAACAGCTATGCTCGTGTTTTCAATAACATCCATCGTTCTTCCATTGATGGTAATGCCAAAGACAAACAGGGCAATACCAGTAATGAAAAGAGATGCCAATCCGGCGTAAACTGCTATGTTTCTGGTCATCAAAATCCCTTACATTGATAGAGAATGGTCGTTCGCCTGCTCTACCGGCTTTATGATTGGAGAGATTTCTTGTTCGCTAGCCAGGTCGAGTTCAGGAGCAAAGCCATTTTTTTGAGCCGGAGTTAGTGGTGATTTGGCAAACAAATCCTTATCTATTTCTGCCACCTCGTGCAGAATATCTGCAACCAAGGTCGTCTTACCCCAAACACTTGTGCTCAATTTTTGCAGCGCATATTCTCTTGTGTCATTGATTGACTTGAGGATCTTTGCCTCATCACGATTGCTATAATCTGCCATATTTGCTTGAGCAAAATCAGAGCTTGCAAGATCATCTAGTGCGATATTGATTTCAGACGAAATCTTTACCTTAAGTTTCTCAAGATCAACGTTTCCACTTAGGTTATTTAGATTTGATGAAATGACATCAAGCGCTACCTGAAAACTTTTTGAGACATAAGCGGAGTTAAAATCCCCACTTTCTACATGTGAATTTGACAAGTCACCCATGAGTTTTGACACTGACATCAAATCGCCACCAACCGCTTTAGGATCAAGCCTATGCTCAGGATCTCCAAAGTTAAAAATCTTGCTGAAAAGACGCTTCATCAACTCATAAATTGCCTTCATCAGACCATCGTCTTGATTTTTATTCATACAAATCACCTGTTATTTTTTCAAATAATAACACGATTTAAGTGAACGGGCAAATAATAGCAAAATGTTAAATGCAACAAGAAAACGATTGAAGGGGATTCATTAGGTGATATAATGGACTAATAATAATAAAAATAAGAAGATAGCCGTGAACAATCAATATAATAAGGTCTTCTCTCAATTTTATCAGCCCATTGTGAACATTCGCGATGGAGGAATTGACCATTATGAAATTCTTCTTCGACCACAAGAGAATTCAGGGCAATCTTCTTTATCGATCTTGCAGTATATAATGTCTATTGAAAAGACAAAGGAAATTGAGCAGCTTGATAAGTGGAACATTGTAGAGCTTGCAAGGAAAATGCAATCTCCAATTCATGCATTTGGATTTCCATGCTCAATTAATGTATCTCCGATGACCATACAAAGTGATGGTTTTTGTGATTTTATAAAAGGTGTAATGTCTGGAATGAATACGCCAGATAAACTTCACTTTGAGATTACAGAAACTGCTGAAATTGTTGATTTTGACAAAGTTAATGAGTTCATTGAAATCGCTAGAGAATTTGGTTCCAAGGTCGCGATGGATGATTATGGCTCTGGTTATTCAAACATCGACGCACTTAAGCGTCTCGATGTAGATATAATCAAAATAGATCAGAAGTATGTAAAAGATTGCTTGCGTGACTCAGGCCACCGTCAATTCATTATTGATACAGTGGCTTATGCAAAGGAAAACAACAAGACAGTTGTGGCAGAATTTGTTGAAGATCCATCTGTAGCCGCATTGTTGAATCGGATAGGGGTTGATTGCGGCCAGGGATATCTCTACGGCAAAGCAGAGAAACGACCAGAGTCAAATCAGAAAATTCAAGAAAACATGAACCAAAAATCCCCAGGCCTTACAAGACCCAGGGACACTATCAACAACGACAAAGCACTCGGATTATAATAAGAGCCCAGAATTATCTGGGCTTCTTTATTTACTTCTTCCAATCCTTTGTTTGTTCTTTAATGAACCTTGAGCAAACAGAAGAGGAAGTTAAAACATCTTTAGGGGCTTTTTTCCCCTCTGGAAGTTTGGCAATCAATTTTTTGGCAAACTCAATCTGACCAACGGATGGTGGTCTAACTTCCTCTTTCTTGACTGCTTTATCCTTGTATTTGTCAATAAACTCAGAGCAGCTCTTGATGTTGGTTGTCAGGTCATCAGGAACTTTATGAGTAATGCCTTCTGCCTTAAGCTTCTCGACAATGCTGTTTGCGTAATTAATCTGAGCATCACTGGGCGCTCCGTCATTCGTCTTTTTGCCTTCCTTTCTTTCTCCAAGATGCTCCTTTAGGAAAGCCTCAGCAATTTTAGGATCTTTCAGTGCGCCGCGAGGCAGGGTAATCTTCTTGTTTTCAGCGATATTTTTCATCACCTCCTGCATTCTTTTTGTGACCACAGATGATGATGACTGCACTTTTTCTGACTCAGAAATGGTAAAGCTACCCATCATTTCTTTAATTAGGTTTTCAATGCTATTGATTTGCTTGGTAACAAATTGATTTCTCATTTGAACAGCAATGGCATCATCTTTTTGCTCACAGATGTTGTACAGGTAGTCTTCCCACAATGCAGTGGTTTCAGGTGTTGACAGCCAGGCTGGCACCGAAGAGATTAGATCTCTTCCCTTCACGGATGAATAGTAAACTCCACCTTTTACAGTGATATATCCACGAGCAATCAAGGTGCTTACAATGGTTTTTCTTGTAGCGGGAGTCCCGATCCCTTTCGAATCCTTTAGTCTTTTTCTAAGAGCAGGATCCGGAACATTTTTACCAACGTTTTCCATCGCAGATGTCAGCGTTACCTCTGTGTACCTGGTTGGGGGAGTCGTCTTAGCTGACTTCACTTCTACCTGAGCCAAGCGCACAGAATCACCATTCTTCACTTTGGGGAAACTGTTGTTTTTCTCTGCCTTATTGTTAAATGCAGCTCTCCAGGCGGCATCGGTCAGTCGCTCCCCCTTTGCTTTAAAGACGGACTCTTTATTATCAAGAAGGTCTGTAACAGGAACTACAAATTCAGCCTCTTGAGTCGCATATTTAGCTGGAGGATAGAGTGCCTGAACATACTGCTTTGCAACCAGTTCATATACTGCCTGCATCATTTCTTTAGTGTGATTAATCTTTCCGTTATCATCCTTCTTATTAGGAGATAGAGCAGCAAATGCTGATGAAGTCATTACCTGGTGGGTTGGGACTATACCATAGTGCTCCATGCCTTTATTTGTAAAGGTGTTTGGAACAAACTTTTTGTAGGTGCTATGTTGACCATTATGAATAGCCATAGCCTCTTTGGCCTGTGCAGAAACAGATGGAATCTGCATTAGGCTATTGAGCATCCCATTTCTTTCCTCTGGCTCATAAAAGTTCATTGGCAATTCCTGGTTGCCAGTACGAGCATATGAAGTCCAGCCTTGCTCATATAGATCTTCCAGGATGGTTTGTGCCAATCCAGCAGAGATATTTAGATTCTTTACAATATCTGCTTGCGCGGTAGTCAATGAATATGTTTTTGGTGGATTTTCAGTGCGAAGACCCTCGGTGTAGCTTCGCACACTTGGATTAGAACATGTTAACAAGCGCTTTTTAAATTCATCAACCTGGATCTTATTTACAAAGAGAGGGCTATCTAGAGGGGCTTCTTCATCCTCAGAGACGGTTTTCTTGGATGGCTCCCAGAAGACTCCCGCTATGTTTTTGTCGATAGTCTCCTGCGTGTAAACAGGGGTGTATGCAGCCATCAATCCATTTTGGCCTTCGCCTGATGAAAAGAGACCTGACACCTTAAAGTGATCGCGGGAAATGAATTTCTGGATTTCAATGTCTCGCCTTACAATCATTGCCAAACAAGAAGTTTGTACTCGACCTACTGACATAACCCGTTCACGGCCAGACCCTTGACCTAGATTAGGGCCGAACTTACCGTATGAGGCGTAATGGGTGTAGGCCCTTACCAAAAACATAAATGCCCAGTCTGACCGACCTCGTGTTTCAGCGGCACGATACCAGCTCTTTGTTTTAGATGGATCGCGCAAATTCGCCATGGTGTCTTTGATACTCTTAGGATCAAGCCCTGCCGACAACCATGCTCTTCGAACAGGCCCTTTGTAACCAAGATAATTTATGATATACCAGCCAATCGCCTCTCCCTCTCTATCCGAGTCAGTAGAGATGATAAATTCAGAAATCCCTGCGTTGACATGAGACTTGATATGATTGAGATATGTGATTGCATGCGAATTTGGATGTGAGTTTGGTGTAGGATCAACAACCTTCATTGGGAATTGTTGTGGGATAGGAAGTAGCTTGCTCGGATCATCCCATGGTAGCCCAGGAATAACCTCGCTTGGCGTTTTGAGCGTTACCAAGTGACCTGATGCCCAAACAACCTTGATCGGCTCGCCCTCGAAAACACCGTCAAAGCACTTTTTCCCCTCTTTATAACCCATGACTGCTGCAATTTTTGCAGCCTGGTCTTTTTTCTCCGTCATCATTAATTTCATAAAAACTACTACCTCATTAAAAAACGAATTACCTACGGGCAACTAAATCTGCAACAGCAGACTTGATCTTTGCCAAGTACCTGTTTCGGTACTTCGGTGTCTTAGAGTGATAACTTGCAACTCCCAACCAATAATTTGAAGAACCAGAAATTCTCTGGCTTAAAATTGATGTTCCGATAGCGATGTTAATGCAGGGGTTGTAGGTAAGCTCTTTCCATCCAATCTTCGGGTATTTTTTCTTTATATCTTTCAAGTGGATAGTGTTGATTTGCATAACACCAAGATCGTAGCTTCCATTGGAGTTTTTGGAAATTGTTCCTATCTTGCCACCCTCCACATTCACAATGGCACGTATAACGATACGGTTCACACCAAATTTCTCAGATGCAAAATCGATGCACTTGTTCAGCATGCCTGGATCGATAGCTCGTTCCATCAGGGTTTGTGGTGGTAGATCAATCATTGTCGTTATTCTTGCTCTTAAATTTTTGAAACAATATCACAAAAAACGCACTAGACAAATATTTAAATCGAAAATAACTACCTTTGTGAGGTGCTCAATGCTAGATCGACGCCCAAGACCACCTCATGCAAGGACATGATTATATAACAAAAAATATGTTTTACGAGTAGATATTTTGATGTAAAATAAGTTAGTTGAGTCATTTATGGGTGTCTGGCGTATGTCATATGAAGAAGAGTATATGGGTTATGATGGCGGGGAAGATGAGCGATTTGAGGACATAGATCCATCTTCTTTGGGTGACTTTCGCTACATGTTCGATGAAGATGGCGATGGCACTCCTGCTCCCGCAGAGCCCCAAGATGCCCTGCCTCCGATACTTGTACAGCAAAAATCCAAGGAAGAGATTCAGCTCATCCTTGATGAGCTAAACAGTAGTCTAAACCCTTCGCAGCGAGAGGCCGCTGAAACAATTTATGGCCCTGTCATCATAATTGCAGGAGCTGGTGCAGGTAAAACCAAAACTTTGACCAACCGTGTAGCTACGATGTTGATCCGGGGGATCCATCCTGCAAACATCATGTTGGTCACATTTACCAATAAAGCTGCCGAAGAAATTCGTAACCGTATTGAAGAGATGGTGGGGGAGAATGCTCAGTACATTACTGCTGGCACTTTCCACAGCACCATTTTGCGGCATGTGCTGAAAAAATACCCTGAATCTCGTTATCTGAGAGCGATTGGCCTGGACATGGAGATGTGTGCAAACATCGACCAGGATGAGTCTGAAAAGCTCTTGAAAGAGGCAATAGATGCACTCAGTCCAGAAGACAGGGAGCAGATGGCAGAAAACGAGTGGGATCATAAAGACTTTGAAAAGGAGATGGGTAAGGCAAGGGCGTTAGGGCAGGATATTAACGACTACCGAGCACTCACTGCCAGGGGCAGTGATGATGAAGAGCTCAGAAAAATCACTGCGAACTGCTGGCAGATATACAATCGACTATGCCGAGAGGTTAATGGGATCGATTTTGATGACATCCTGCTCTTTGCTGACAAAATGCTGCGTGCTGAACCGTCAATAGCTGATGAGCTTGGAGAGCGGTTTAAGTACGTGATGCTCGATGAGTATCAGGATACAAACCGAGTGCAGATGAACATCATGGATTCGATCTGCAAAAAACATAAAAACATTTGCGTTGTAGGTGATGAAAAACAAAGCATCTACGGATTCCGTGAAGCAGACATTAAAATTATTTTATCCTTTAAAAATCGCTATCCTGAATCAAAATCCATCAATATGAACCAGAATTATCGCTCTTACAGCGAGATCCTTCGGTTCTCGAATGCTTGTGCTGATGCAATGGAACAGAAATTGTCCGATGGTCAGCTGATCCCCATGAAGCAGATTGAAGAGAGCCCTGCTGAGCTCGAAGCCAAAAAAAGCAACAAAGTGGTAATGGCTGAGTTTAGGTCTGGCTATGACGAAGCAGAAATGGTTGCTAAGGCTATTAGGCGCGATCTGATGTTAAAAACGCCTGGCAAAGATGTGGCGTTACTCTATCGAAATAGAAACTCAAAGATGCTGGTTGAGCGACAATTGGTTGATATGAACATACCATATCGAGTGGTCGGTGATGCTTCATTCTTCCAGAAGAAAGAGGTCAAAGACATCGTTGGTATGATCCGATTTGTTTTTCACCCTTGGGATACAATGGCTGGCTATCGATTCTTGGGTGCAACCAGTGTTGGTATATCACTTAACGCAGCCAAAAAGGCTGCATCTGAGGGCCACAGTGTCCACGACTTCCTCACCGATCAGGCAACCAAGCGACTCAAGGCCAAGAAAAAGGATGAGATCACCGATCTTACTGTTTCTGCCAAAAAAATTGCTCCCTTCATGGAGCTCGGCAAAATGCTGCGTGAGGCAATCTCTTATGGGGACAACCCTGCCTTTATCAAAGAAGTGATCGGCAAGTTATGGGACATCTACCTGCGACCTGGCGTGACAAAAATTGCCAATCGCTCAGATGACGATAACGATCTAGAAAATCGAACTGACAATGCTGAGTATGTGATAGATCGTCTTGGCAAGAATCTTGAAAAAGGCATGTTGATTGACGAAATCATCGAAGATTTGACTATGATGGTTGAAAACAATCCGGACATGGATAAGAACCTGGACAGCAAAGTCGTGCTGATGACCATCCATGGAAGTAAGGGTCTGGAGTTTGATAACGTCTACATGGTCGGCATGAATGAGTTAACCATGGTGGGAGAAGATCCTACCTTTGATGAAATTGAAGAATCCAGACGCCTAAACTATGTTGGAATGACTCGGGCCAAGAAAAAACTGACCATGACCTTTGCTACCTTTATTGTGCAGTATGGTCAACTGATTGAGACAAAAGCATCAAGGTTTATCGAAGAAATTGAAGACAGATTAAAAGTAAGAAGGTATGTGTTCAAGGCTAAAGAGAAGAGCAACGAGAGCTCAATGAGCCATAGTTAAGATGATTTAATATTCAACATAATAATGTGTCGTGCGCACCAAGCTCATTGACTTTTCATTAATATCTTTTATAATAAATGCAGGATTTAACATATGTCAGAGGAAATTATGACTACTGGAAAAAACGTTTTGTCTGATAAAGAGGCGGTTGCCAAGCTACAGAATCTTCATCAGATTGAGCGCACTCTGAGCGAGACAATCATTCAGCTCAAGACTGAGCACTCTGTTGCCTCTACAAACCTGGAGGCTATCAAGGCTGAGGCAAGGGCTGATTTTGGCACAGATGATCTTGAAAAATTGCGGGAGCTCTATCGCAATATTCTTGAGCAGAACTCATCCAGCATCCTCAGCTTTGAGGAAGGCATTCTTAATGCTCAGGCGGTTGTGGATCGCGTCAAGCAAGGGCTCAAGGCTCTGGATGAACAAGGCAAGGTGGCTTAATGGATATCTCGTCTGCCCGTACCTCGTTGTCTGAATGCAGCAGTGCTGTATATGCCCTAAAGGGTGTCATGCAGGCGCTGCTGTCAGAAGAGTTGATGTTGATTGAGAAGATCAAGTCATCACAGTTGCTGGTAGACAACAAGCCCAATGTCATGGCTGTCCTGGATGAGCTGAATCAGCGAACCCAGGCCAGAACCAAGTCGGTTTATGAAGAGCTGCTGACCACTCTGTTGCACGAGGTAAAGCCGGATGATCCGGAGAACCATAGCGTGGTTCTACAGACCGAAATCAAGAAGAGTAAGGTTTCTCTTGATGTTGGTGTCAAGACCGCTCAGGGTTTTGTACGCAATGCTTACCAGGACAAGGGGCGAAGTGTTGAGAACATTATCGCAATGGGGTTGCGCTTCATTTCAGTTAGTCGAACATCCAATCGTCGCTTTATCGTGATGGATGAGGCTGATAATAACTTGCGTCAAGAATACATTCCTGCCTTTGCCAAGATTATGGCTCAGCTAGCAAGACAGATTGGCATGCAAGTGATCTACATTAGTCACCATCCAGCAAGTTGCTTCGAAGGTCATGCCAGAATTATTGGTTTTGAGAGGGTCAACGGTCGGGTTTCGGCTGATGTCATCTCTGAGCCAGCGGGAATTGATGAGTTGCAGCCAGCAGGGATCCGGTACATTCGGCTGGTTAATACTAAACAGCATGAGAACACATTCATTGAGCTCTCTCCTGGGGTTAACATCATTACAGCTGACATCGATGTCGGCAAGAGCACTTTGGCTCAAGCCATCGAGGCTGTCGCTCAAAATGAAGGGCGGGAAGGCCTAATCAGGGACGGTGAACCATCATTGATGGTAGAGATTGGGCTTGAGAATGAAATGACTCTTTGCTGGGAGTACAGCAGAAAGGGATCTCGTAAGACCAAGTACACCCTGAGAGATAGTAGCGGAGCCGTCTGTAATGAAAGCGCAGATGGTCAGTATGTTCCCGAATGGCTACATGATTATCTTGGGATGGAGAAGAAGCACGATTTCGACATTCATATCAGCGATTCTCACAATTCGAGCTTTATTTTAGATAAAAAAATCTCATCCTTCAAACGGGCAGATCTGCTTTCTCTGGGCCGCGAGTCTGCTGATGTGCAAAAAATGATCCGGATTTACGCAGAGAGGATGGATAAAGCTGTTCGTCTACTCAATGAATCCAAAAAGCGGCTTGATCTGGTTCAGCGTAAGCTAGCGGTTGTTGGTTCCATCACTGACGTGGATGAAAACATCATCACCCTTGGAAAAACACTTGATGAAATCGACAAGCACAAAGAGAGGCTGAATAGTATTGGTAAATACGCAGGCAAGCTTGCCTCTGCAAACGAGCGATGCAGACAGCTATCTGAAATTACTCAGATTGAGTACAATAGCAATATTGAGATCCAGGCTGGTGCAGGTCGGCTGGAAGGCCTGATTAATGAGCTCTGTGTGATGAAAGAAAAAACTCAAGTTATGGAGCAGATTCTTGCTGTTAATATTAAGCCTGCTCCAAACTATGTTTCTCCAGAACCAATTGCAAAAATTGGCGCAAGTATCGACAAGCTTTTGAAGTTAAAGTCGAGATTGGAAGATGTGACCACTTTGGAGTTGCCAAGCAAACCTGAATTGCGCCAAAGCGAGAGGTGCCTTGAGCTTGCAAACAAGATCAAGGAGAATTCTGACAGGCTGGAAATACTGGTAATACCGGATATTTCTCTTCTGACTAAACCTAATTATCGTTCTCCCGACAATATTGCATTGGTTGGCAATAAAATCGGTGTAGCAAGCAAGCATGTTGCTAATTTGAGTACGCGGTTGGAGCAAGATCGCTTGGCACATCATCAGTGCTTGAGTGAAAAAGAGATTCTGATCACTGAAATTGGCGGAAAATGCCCGCTTTGTGAACAAATTATGCCAAAGGTTGGGCCTTAAAATGGAATATAACAAAATTGGTCTTCTTCTAATAGGAAGCGTCTCCCTGTCAACTGACAATCCGCCAGATCGTATCGGCGGTTCTTATTTTGAAGATGTAAAGGCAAAGCTAAATGCCATTCTTGGTATTGCTAAAGAGAAATGCCTTATTCCTGTGTTTGTCGGTGAGCTGACAGCAAAGCCGTTCGAAATAGAGGTGCTGGACTACCTGGTAAGCGCGTTGATAGACACACAGGCGATCATCTTATCTGATAGCAAGAAGTTATCTCCAGGGACTACTCTTCATGTTTTGATGTCTAGTCGAGTTGCTGATTTCTTATCAGTAGATAAGCCATGCAAGGAAATCACTCTTGATGGTGTCTCACACGAATTGCTGTTTGCGCTTGGCAGCGACGATCTGCCATCTTTGATGGTAAGGCAAGCGAACACCACCAAATTGCTTGCCAGCAGTCAGCCATTCAATCATTCGTCACCCGCTGGTGAGACTTCCGTGCATCCTGTTGTAAGAACGCGCTTTGCCATGCGAGATCAGCCTCTGTCTGTGATCGAGTGGGCTTGCTCAGGTCAGCAGGTTACTCATCATCTGAATGCAGCAGAGAAGGCATTTAGCCAGCCAGAATCTGTCAAAGCAGAGAGCGTTGATAGCAACTTTGCGACCATGCTAAAGGAAGAAACTGAGCGAGCTGCAAACGGTAAAAATCACGAGTTAATTACTGGTGAGATAACAAAGATTTTTTCAAGTCTAGGGTGCAGTGCGCTGACACAAAGCACTGTTAATGCTCTTTATGATGAAGCGAAAACACCAACCTTGGATGATCTTTTTGAAGACATTGAGGATGCCTAAGATGAGAATACTCTTGGTAGATGCTACTCATATTTTTGGAACGATTTTCAGTGCATCTGATCAGGCAAATAAACCTAATGTGAGCGATTTTTTCAAGACATGCGCCAATTCAGTTAAAAAGGCGATAAAAGAGCTGCAACCAGAGTACGTTCTGGTTGCTCTTGATGATTACCGATCCTCCTGGCGAGTTACTCAAAATTCGAATTATCATGTATCATCTTTTGGGGCCAATATTGCATATATTAACCAGTTAACAATATTTACCGATGAGATGAAAAAATCAAATATCCAATGCCTCTCTATGCCCAAAATGGAAGGAAAGGATGTAGTTGCAACCATTTGTAAGAAGATGGATGCTAACCCTGATGCAAAAATATACATTCTAAGCTCTAGCAAGCGATACTATCCGATTTTGCGAAATGGGATTGTCCTCAGAAATCATTTTGGAAAAGATAGTGCTTTGATTGAAAAAACATCTGAAAAGTTATTTTTAGATACAGGCCTTTGTCCGGAGCAGTTACACGGTGTATACTTGCTTTCTGGAGAAAAAGTAATTGGCCTTGATGGTGTAAAGGGGATTGGGGAGAAAACCGCAATAGACATCATGAAGTCATATCGTGATGTTAGGGATCTTATTGATAACGCATATAAAATCGAAGGCAAAAAGGGAGAGAGCATTCGTCTGGCTCTCCCAGGCATATTCAATGACTTCTCTGAAATAATTATGCCAAAATCTGATCTTCAACTTGGGATCTCACTTAGTAAGCTAAAATATAACAAGCCAGTTGGCAAGCAAGCGGATCTTGCATATTCTCGATAACTACCGACTTGCAATGTTATAATTTTTGCAATATTATCTATATCGTAATTGGTATGCATGAGCCCTTGTATAACAACAATAATAATGTGAGAAAATAATGAAAAAAAATGTATATATCGGACTGGATGACGGCTATGCCGAAACCAAAGTGGTGCTGAGCTCTGGCGTATGCTTTCGAATTCCGTCACAAGCAAAAGCAGGGGAAATGAGTCAGATTGCTATTAATGGCTCTGGTCACACCGTGTTCCCCTATAAAACACAAGATGGCAATTATATCATCGGCGACATCACTGAGACCGACTCTACTGCATTTGATGACTACCCAATGTCAGCTCTCAATAGAGTGATTGTGATGCATGCGTTGCGTTTGGCTGGGGTTGAGCAGGATGCCCAGGTATTTGTTTGTACTGGCCTACCAATTAAGCGTTTTTACTTGGCAGGAAGTATCAACAAGAACCTCATCAAACAAAAAACAGCAAATTTGTTGAAAAATGATGTTGTTTCACTCGACGGCGAAGGGCTGCCTAAAATCTTCAAGCATGAGGTCGTTTCTGAGGGTATTGCTGCCTGGATGGATGTTGTTCTTTATCGTGATGAGAGCGGAAAAATCGTCGTCAATAAGGAGCAGGCAGCAAAGAGAATGGCGATTATTGACATCGGCGGAAGAACCACTGATATCGCAGTCATTCAAAATGGCAATCTAGACATTAACCGCTCAAGTACAATCAATGTTGGAATGCTTGCTGTTCAAGAGATGGTGAAGGAGGCGATCATTGCTAAGTTCGAGTTGTCCCCATCCATCGAGCATCTCAACACTGCACTGACTGAAAAGCGTATCAAGCTATGGGGTAAGTGGGAGCCAGTCGCAGATCTGGTTATCGCTGCGCAAAAAACCATCCTGGCAAGAATCGAAAGTGAGTGCAAGCGCTGCATTGGTAATGGTGCAGACCTTGATCAGGTTGTGTTTGTTGGTGGCACGGTTGTTGAGGTTGAGGCACTTCTCAATGGATGGTTCAAAAATCAATATATTGGGTTTGAGCCAGGTTATGCGAATGCCAGGGGCATGCAGAAGTACGCAGAAATGATCATGAATGCTGAAACCAAAACTGCCACCAAGTAAGGCTAAAAATTATGAGACATCGTTTTAGTGTTGCGTTGTACGATGATCTTGCCATGGATGCTGAGCTGCTGGACTACATTTTTGGGCACGACAAATACAAGCGCAGTGATGTGATGAGGACGCTGCTGAGAGTGGGTTACTCCACTCTCGTAAAGCACAATAGCGATGTGAATGATATCATGGTTGGATCTGTTGACCCTGATGCCATCAGGATCATTATGAATGCGCTAGGGAAGAAAGGTGGCGTAGAGGCTGCCCATAAAGCCATTGAGAGAAATAAGAACCAGTCAGATGTAGAAAACAAAGAGCTTGATGTGCCTAATAAACTAACTATCCCAGTTGAAAAAAGGCGTTTTCATGCTGCGAAAACAAGAAAAAGAAAAGTGGTTGTTGAAGCTACTCCTGCACCTGCGACTCATATTCAGCAACAAACAGTAGTACCGGATCCTGAGATTAAAAAGAAAGAGGCGCCAGAACCGCCCCCAATCAAAGATAGTGCTGCACCGCAATTTGACATGCAGGAGCTAATAGAAATGGAGTTCAAGCGGCCAGATGATGATGATGATGAAGAATACCTGTATGTAGACCCATCAATAGTAGAGTCAGAAAAAGACGATGATGATGACTTTACAGACCCCATGGCAAAACTAGGCAGATATTTTTGATAAGAGGCTTTCAGCCTCTTATTTTTTAATAAAAAACCATAAAACAAGCTCCTTTTACTTGAATTGTTTGTATCTTGATGTATATTAAACAAAATAATAAAAGCATCGAATGCTATAATAATAAGGATAATAAACATGTCAGCAAAAGGTGGCGGCGGCAATGGCGCCGATTCTGGCGATATTTTCATTATCGTTCTGATGGTTGCTATATTTGGAGTCATTTTTTTACTACAACAAAATTTCTTCATAATTGCATTTTTCTGGAAAGTCTTGAGGCTCATTGAGCTTGGTATGTTCTCATGGATCCCTGATTGGGTGCCAGGCTATGGTAGCCTAGAGATCGGCTCGACCTTTAAATGGCTTCTAAACACCCCGTTTAGGGACATTATGCCAGATTCTGTCAGCATGGTTGATAAGCATCTTGGTAAATGGTTCTCCTGGATCCCTGCCTCTATCATGATTTATTTGGGCGTCAGACAAATCATGCGTTCAGATAAAAAAACCAATATTTACACTGTGGATAGCCTGCTTAAAAAGTCGGAGCCCCTATTCAACAATATTGGCCCGCTCGTTGATACTGACCCAGCCAAGCTAGAGTTGATCTACAAGAGAAACAAGAAGGAGACAGTAGAGTATGGAATGGCACTCTCTCCTGCTGACTTCGCCCTGCTATCTCCGCCTTTGGGCCTTGAAGAGCAGGCAAAGCACAATACAGCCTATCAGAGAGCGATTTGGGATGGTGATGAAGACTTTGATCATGACCTTGCCGAAAGAGCATTTAAGGCTCAGCTAGGAAAGCATTACACTGGCTACTCAAATTTTTCAGCTCCAGAAAAAAAGCTTTATGATTTCCTCGCTTCGAAAGTTACATTCGTTGTTGATGACATGATCCCACTAGCGGAAAAACTCATTGGTTCAATTATTGGGACTTCACCATTAATTAAAGATGTGGATATGTCAGATGAGGAATTAAAGTTATATAAAAAGCTCGAAAATCACCTGGCCGGAAAAGAAAATAAAAAATCAAAAAAGAAAACCTCATCTCCGATTAAAGAAATGATGGATATTTCAGACATTGAAGCCATCATTATGTCCTCAGACTTCGAAAAGCAATTTAAGCTTATTGCAGCTGAAAGAGTAATGAAGAGGCATTCATTTGTTAGGGTCGGTTTAATGTCCATGCTGGAAGAAGCTCGTGATGGTGGCGTTGTATCAACCACAGAGTTTCGTTGGTTAAAAGGTGCTGACAGAGGCCTTTGGTATTGCATGAGTACCATTGGCAGAAGAGTATCCTTTTCCGAGGCAGGAGGCTGTTTCGCTCACTGGCTAATTGAAAGACAAATTGGTAGACCTCTCCCGCAGCCAGAGGTTACAGAGGCCGTGGAGGCGCTATTTAAAGCGCTCAAGCTGGACGTAATGATTGATAGCTAAGATTGCAAAATAATTAAAACAATAATAATACAATAACAATAATGGGTATAATAAATGGGCGATACATTTAGTAAAGTAAGAGGGGTTACCAAGAACCAAGATCTTGATCCCTTGCTTATTAGCAGAGATGCCAGGCCACTTTCTTATCGTATAAAAGACATGACCACAGAGAATGGTGGGTTTGTCATGGTTGCCATTGGCATTACGATTTTCATGTGGCCTTTTTTTGACATGCCTTTGATTTGTGATCTTTTGCTTTTCATTGGTTTGCTGTATTACTTGTATGCAAAAAACAAAGTAAAAGAATATCCATTCAAATCAAGAATGGAAAAAAATGAGAAAGGAAAAACAGTAGGTGATGGAATTATTTTCCTTGGGAATACCAATGAAGATAATACCGAGGTTTGGTTTAGCAATGACGATGTGCGCTCGCACATGCTTGTGCTAGGAACCACTGGCTCGGGTAAAACAAGATTTCTTCTCGGACTGCTATACCAGGCCCTACTTATTGGCGCTGGCTGTATGTATGTCGATGGTAAGGGCGATAACACAGTTTGGTGGCTTGTATATTCGTTATGCCGAAGACTCGGTAGAGAAGACGATCTGCTGCTTATCAACTATCTGGTTGGTGCAGGCGTTGCAGATTTTGATTCAAACAGAAACCTATCTCGCCTTAGCAACACTACCAATCCATTAGCCCAGGGTACTGGTGAGCAATTGAGGTCAATGATCGTTGGCCTTATGCGGGATTCTGGTGGCGATGATATGTGGAAGGGTCGAGCATCTGCAATGCTTGGTGGATTACTCAAAACACTTACCTACTTGCGTGATAGAGGCGAGCTTAAGCTATCCGTAGAGCTTGTTCGTGATTATTTACCCCTGGACAAGATCATCGAGTTATCAAAGAGAACAGATATAAAGCAATCCAAAATTGCACCTATCAAAAAATATCTCCTTGAGCTTCCAGGCTATACCGAAGAAGACGCGCTGCTTGGTCAAATTAACGCCAAGGCGTATGAGCAACATACCTATCTAACCATGCAGCTAACAGAGGTAATGGCTGATTTATCTGAAACATACGGACACATCTTTAGCGTTCCGCTTGGAGAAGTTGACTTTAAAGATGTGGTATTCAATCGAAGAATTTTGTTTGTAATGCTTCCCGCTCTTGAGAAAGACCCTGATGCGCTGAGTGGACTAGGAAAGCTCATTGTTGCAGGTGTTCGTTCAGCTCTTGGCCCTGCACTTGGTAACTCTACCGAAGGCACAAAACGAGATGTTATCGACAAAAAGCCAACGAATAGTAAACTGCCTTTCCTGCTAATTTTAGACGAATATGGCTATTATTCTGTAAAAGGCTTCGCAGTTGTAGCGGCTCAAGCCCGTTCTTTAGGTGTTGGTGTCGTTTTCGCAGGTCAGGATTATCCGTCGTTTAAGAAGGGTGGAGAGGAAGAGGCAGCGAGTACCGTAGCGAACACCAACATCACTGTGATCATGAAGCTTCAAGACTCAAAAGAGACGTTTGATCTTGTGGAGTCTCGTGGTGGCGATGCAGATGTCACTCTTACCTCTGGTCATGAAAATAAGGGAAGTATGTTCTCAACTTATACTGACCAAAACCAAACCAGAGTAGAAAGAAGAAAGCGCATTAACCTACTCGACTTAATGAGTCAGAGACCTGGTGCTGCACACATACTCTTCACTGATAAAATTGTTCGAGCTCAGCTATTCTATGCAGACCCTACTCAGGTCAGTAAGGCGTACCTCAACAAGTTCCTTATGATAAACGAAGGGAAAAAGGCAGCTGTTGATGCAATAAACGGGGCATTTGACAAGCTAAACTCCTTGCTTTCAAACGCAACAAAGAAGGCAGATGAAAAGCCCTCTGTAGGGAATACAGATGAAGAAATCGCTGTTATTTTTAATGATATGGCTGACTTTATGGACAGAAAGATTGATCCTTTAGAGGCATGCCTGATGTCTGTTGGAAACATACTTCTTCGAGAAGAAATGAAAGACGAAGAAATGCAGCGCCTTGCCAGGATAGAAGAGAATAGGTTGATTGAGTCTGAAAAGGCCCAGAACTCAGTAGATCTTACCAAAACCGAAATTGATGATGACATCTCTGTCCCAACATTCAGCATTCCGAGTGTTCCATCAGATGACCTCACCGATGATATTAATGGCGTCCTGAATGTCATGAATGAAGATGAGCGCCCACGAGAGACTGTTAAGAAAGACGCCGAAGAGCAGACAATGAGCTTCGAAAAACTACTTAACGAAACTATCGTGTCTGAAATGGAAAGGAAAGTTGATGGGCCAACAACTTACAAGCAGAAGCATTCCGCAAACCCAGTAAATCAACTCATTGAGATCGAAAAAATGAGGGGAGCATCAGACGAAGAAGCGGGCAACAATGCAAGCAGGTCTATAAGCATGATGAGTGAGCGAATTGTATATCCAAACGCTCCAACGCCGACAAAAGTGCCTAACGACCAAATTGTATCTGTTCTAAGCTCTCTGCTAATTAACGTAGAAAAGAAGGAGGAAACCTGGTGATAGTGATGAGCCCAGCTTAGGCTGGGCTCATGGTTTTTAATAAACGCCAGTAAACTGGCAATCAGCCCAGTTTTTCCCGCTTCGCGTGGAATGATGTGCTTTTGAGGTCAGTGAACTTTGCAAAAAAGTCACTGACTTCGCATATTTGGCTGTATGACTTAGATTTATTTATCGGGTTAATAACCTCAATCATGATATCTCTAAAGTCACCGTTTATTTTTGAGAATCTGGCTGTATGAGTAGAAGAGTAAATCTCGTTGGGATCAATGCCTGTTTCTAAGGATATGCTTTGCCTCATATTCTCAATTTGATGGTCGTCCAGGTCTTTAAATGTACCTAGATTAGCCAGCTTTTTTCTGTTTATTAGTGCATAAGATGAGCTTTTATCATCTTTCCTTGCTATTGCTCTAAACTTCTCCCAGAAAAAACTGTCCGTTAGATACGCAAATTGTTTGATGTCAGTCAAAAATAAGCGAAACTCATCCTCAACAGATTTATCACTTAATACCTCATCAACGGCAAGATGAAGAAGCAATTCCATTCCGTTTGTCGTCTTGTGGTTGTATACATATGAATACATTTGAAAGCGACAAAATATTACGTCTTCAAGCGCTCCTATTCCCTTTTTGTTGATCGTCATTCTCAGTGCATCATCATCAGGGATCCAGGATGCACCCAGGCTGTTTATGAGGGAGTCTAAATCGAATTTGCCTAGATTAGCCCCTGTATGCATGCTATCGCGCAGCAAGTAATCAGCTTTGTCTGCATCAAACTCACCAGAAAGAATGCAGCGAAGGACGTTCAGGACGTTTCTAGGCCTATCAATGGCATCACCACTCTTTGTGGTGGTTGCTTTGGTAAATAGCGACCAGACTTCTTCGCTGGCTGAATTGAACTTCTCGCTGGTAATCCCAGCAGTAGTCTCCATGATCCCAAGAACGTCCATTGCAAAGATGCCCGCCTGCTCAATTTCAATATCATGGAGGATCTCATAGGCGGATCTGATGGAGTAATGTTCATGATGAAGCTCTGTCGGAGCAACAGGGTAAATGCTAGAAATATCCTTACCTTCCCAAAGTTTTTCAAAGCATCCTTTTTCACCCAGGATCGCCCTTACTACTTGCGATTTTTCTGTTTGATGAGAAAATGCTCCATGACCAGTGTCATGCAGGAGCACGGCAAGTCTCAAGCACTTTTCAAGATATTCAATGGCATTGTTTTGCTTGCTGGAAAGCTGGAACTGTTCACAGATTTTCTCTTGGAAAATCACTTTGTTCATTATAATCTGCTTAAACATGCTGCTTGCAACATGAAGCGCCCCAATAGAATGAGAAAATCTGGTATGGGTGCTACCCATAAATGTGAGATGAAGCACATCGTTCTGAATTACGTGACGTAGCCGCTGAAATAAAGGGTGATCGATCACGTAAACTTCGTGCTCATACAGGCGGATAGCGCCATGAATGGAGTCCATGATCATTTTGCTACTGTGATGCTTCTCTGACATTCGATTGCTCATAAAATTTTCTCATCCATAGATTATTCCTCATCATATATTATTTCTAATAATATGTCAATCCCGCTTATGATTTGTACATGTATGCTCTATGCGAGACGGATTATTTATCGTGAATATATTGCAAAAATCTGCCTTTTCCATTATAATTGAGGTAATAAGTGCAATGAAAGGGACATGTCATGTCTAACGCTCAGCCAGTTACCACGCCAGAAATCAAGGGCGGTTCAGTTTTTTATCCGCGAAAATATTTTGTCAATCCTTCTTCTGACGATCTCAGCTTTGCTGTGGGGGTGGACATTAAAGGCAAGATGATGGTTGTCTATCTTCTGCCAACCGAAGAGGCCAAAAGCAACGCCAGGGACAGCAACACTGCCCAGTCAGTCCCGACCTTTTCTGAGTTCTCTCAGACCCATCGGAAGGCCATGCACCCTTGCTTTGCATCGGAAGAAAATTGCTTCAATACGCCGTGTGGTGTGATGCTGTTAGAGCAGTTGACGCCATATGTTGATTGCCCCGTAGGACATGAGCACCCAGTTTTTAAGTGCAAGTGGGCCAGTATACTGAGGGAGATGGATGACTCTCCTTTGGTTCCTATTGGGTACGGGTATTTAGAGATCAATAGTAATAAAAAGTATTCTGATGAGGTCAATGAACTGATCAATCGCTACAAAGAGATTGAGGCCGATATGAAGGCTGGTTTAGTCACCAATCTCATTGAGGCAGATCAGAAAAAAATGAGTCTTCATGGCTTGATCATGGGACAGAAGAAAAAGTGGTTTGTCTCTGTCATCCTCAAAAACAGGGAGTTATACCCCCTCACTGATGTTTCAGAGTCGGGTTTTAGAGCGGCATTGACTCCGCACCTGCTCAAATACACAGAGAAAGGGATGTATGGCGGAGCTATGATCAGGGTTCGTGATGGAGAGAAGGTGATATCATCGCTTTGCTGCCAGTGCGACATGACTTACGACTATAAAGAAACGGTAGTGAAACCTGTCGATACCACTATCGGTGAGTTTCTTGCTTTTGATGGTCGAAAAATCATCAGAGAGGTAGGTAAAAACCCCGCTCTTGTTGTTGAAATCATCCCTACTCAACGCATCAACTGCGGAAAGCTTGGTAATGATAAATATGGCAAAGACCTCTCCTATGCCAGGGGAGGGATGCAGGTTCCCAAGACATTGAAGACCTATGTTTCCAGCGAGGTACATGGAGACCCTCTCATTGACTACAAAAAAGAAAAAAAGTTTTTGTATTCGATGGTCGCAGTAAGGGTTGCTGAGATCCATAGTGCAAAAGGCACAGGAAATCTCCTGGTAAGTGCGATGCACGCCTTTTCATCCCCAATAGGCAACCCATTCTCAATAGATAGAACAGGCAAGCCTGCCTACTATCTTGACAACAATGAATGGGAAATTAATCGACGACAGAAGCTTGAAAAGGTAGGGTGACGACCTCAAACAGCGATGTGACCTTCATGGTCACATCGCTTTATTTATTCTATTAAAAACGCTTTTCGTTTTTGATATTTTTAGATATATTCAATGTTTTACAGAGCCATTATAATAATCAGGAGCTTGTAGTCATCTGCAAGAATAAGCATGCAAAAAAACAATCTCATAAATCGCTTTTTCGGAACAAAAAACGGCAGAACTCTTAACAAGACTCGCAAGGTGCTTGATCGTGTAAACTCATTCTCTCAGCAAATGATGGATTTGAGTGATGCTGAGCTTTTTGAGCGTTCCGTCTCTCTTCGTGAAAAGGCCTGCACAGAACCGTCTCTCGATGATGTCTTGCCTGAGGCATTTGCCTTATGCAGGGAGGTATCCGGCAGGGTTCTTGGGATGCGTCACTATGACGTACAAGTAATGGGCGGGATAATCCTCAATAGTGGGTGTATTGCAGAGATGAGGACAGGGGAGGGCAAAACCTTGGTTTCATCTCTGCCTGCTTATCTTAATGGCCTGGCTGGCAAGCAGGTTCATATCGTGACGGTGAATGACTACCTGGCAAAGCGTGATGCATTGTTAATGATGCCTCTCTACGAGGCTCTTGGCATGAGCGTTGGCTATCTGCAAAGCGATATGAAGAGCGATGAGCGTAGGGCTGTGTACTCTGGTTGCAACGTAATCTATGGCACAAGCAGTGAATTTGCCTTCGATTATTTAAGGGACAACATTGCAACATCGGCTGATAGTCTGCTTCAAAAAGACCTGTTCTACGTGATCATTGACGAAGTTGACTCTGTTCTAATTGACGAAGCAAGGATTCCCCTGGTCATTTCTAGAGAGGATGAGGTTCGGAGTTCAAACATCGAGATCCTGAGTCCGCTAGTAAAAAGCGTCAGCTGCATGACAGTTGTTGATTTTGATAAAAATGATCCGAATCAGCATTCAGAACAAGATGTTATCTTAAGCCTTAAGAGCAAGTCTGCTCACATTACTGAAAAAGGGTTTAGAGCTCTAGAGCAAGGCCTCATTTCCGCCAATGTAATTGCTGATGCAGGAGAACTGTATACTCAGACACATCTTGGACTGATTGAGCTGTTTTCGACAATGCTTCGAGCGATTTATCTGTTTGAAAAAGATAAAGACTATGTTGTGGTTGATGGCAAGGTAAAAATCATTAACCAGAACACCGGTCGGATTGAGCATGGAAAGCGATGGAACGATGGACTTCATCAAGCCGTAGAGCATAAAGAGAACCTCGAAATCCTTCCTGACAATAAGGCCATGGCTGCAATATCATTGCAGAACTTTTTCCGGCTATATGAAAAAATCTCTGGCATGACAGGCACTGCTGACACAGATGCTTATGAACTAATGGAGGTTTATGGGCTAGATGTTGTGGTTATACCAACTCATAGACCGCTCATTCGCACAGATATGCCAGATCAGTTTTACATTAAGAATGATGATAAGATCCAGGTTATCATCAGCGAAATTATTTCAATGCACAAATCTGGTCGCCCAGTTCTGGTTGGGACAACCTCTGTCGAGGAATCTGAAAAAATCTCTTCTCGGCTGAGAGCTATAAAAGATGACTCTGGATATCCAGATGGTCTTCCGCACAACGTATTGAATGCTAAAAACCACGAGCAGGAAGCCAGTATAGTGGCAATGGCTGGCCGCCCTGGAGCAATTACGATTGCTACCAACATGGCAGGGCGTGGAACGGACATCATCTTGGGAGGCAATGCAAAAGAGATTGCAAAGATGCTAGTGCTCGACGATGAAAGCTCTGTGTCAGCGATCAAGGAGTCATGTCATAAGGCCGCAAAAACAGTTGCGGACAATGGTGGTTTGCATGTTATTGGCACTTCTCGTAACTATTCCAGGCGCATTGACAATCAACTGATTGGGCGTGCTGGCCGCCAGGGAGATCCTGGCTCCAGCGTCTTCTTTGTATCACTAGAAGATGAGCTGATGAAAATCTTTGGTGGAGAGCGATTTGGGGCCTTGTTTAAGAGCATTGGTATGGATGAAGATCAATCAATCAGCCATCCATTTATAGACAAAGCTATTAGAGACGCTCAGAAGAAAATTGAAGGTCAGCATTACAATATCAGAAAAGAACTACTCAAATATGATGACATAAATAACATGCAGCGCCATGAAATTTATGCAATTCGCAGAGAGTGGCTGCAAGGCAATGACATCGGGACAAAAGCTGCCGAGTTTATGAGCGGCTCCCTTGAATCCGCGATGAATACATTTATTCCAATCAATGCCTGTTATGAAGAGGTTGATTTCTCTCATATGGAGTTAAGTATTCGCAGCCACTGGGGGATACACAACAACCTATCCGCCATGGCGAATATGGATGTGTTCAACCCACATGAAATTCGAAAATTAATTTCTGAGCAAGTCATTTCTGCAACAAAAGAAATTGAAGAAAGGATTGGGACGGCACATTACCAAAGCCTTGCCCAACAGGTAATGATTGACATCATCGACCGATACTGGATTGAACAGATCGGAGCGCTAAATAATCTTCGAGATGGAATTCATCTTCGTGGTTATGCTCAGAAAAATCCTGTTCATGAGTATTCCCTTGAGTCGCTAAAAATGTTCACTGACATGATAGAGAAAATGAAGGCAGAATATATTTCTAATTTCTTCATGTATGCAAGACAGACGATTGCGTATCTTGAAGGAATTGCCGATACGGATGAAGTGATTAGCACAGATTTGGCCTAACAATCGTTGATATTTTAGGCATAATTAATGTAAGATTAACCATAGAAAGAAAAATGGAGTATCTGCTATGAAAAAAATCACAAAGACAATGCTAATTTCCATCTTGCTGGCATCTTCCAGTGCGATGGCATCAGACATGTCGTGTGTTGAAATGCCAAGTAACGCCAGCTCCAAGATCAATACTGGCGGCTACGATGCAGAAGCAAGCATGAGGCAGGGCTATGACAAGTCTGATGATCCTGCGGCAACCCTTTTCGCCTGTGCTTCGATGGCTGTGGACATGAACCCAACAGCAATAATTTCTGACCGCTGTGGCTGCAAACAAGCGGTGAAGGAGATGTGCAAGTTTGAATGGAAAAAAGGAAAGCTTAAAATTTCTGCTGGAGCTGGAGCCCAGGCAGCCTGGTGTGTTCCATTTAAATTCCTCGCAGGGTAATATTTTTAAAAAAATAATTGCAATCCATATTTTTTCTGCTATTATGTACTTATAGGGTTGAGCTCAGCCCTTACCCAGCAGTTGGTTGATGTGCATTTATAGCTCAGATGGTAGAGCGACCTCTTGATAAGGGGTAGGCCGCAAGTTCGAGTCTTGCTGAATGCACCACCATGCAATTATTCTCGGTGATTAGCGCAGTCTGGTAGCGTATCTGGTTTGGGGCCAGAGGGTCAAAGGTTCAAATCCTTTATCACCGACCAATTCAATAGGGTGCCCTATGGCTGGATAGTGGATTCCAAATCCGCAAATCATGGTTCGATTCCATGGCGCCTTGCCAAAAACAAATGCCTCTGGCTTCTTGCCAGGGGCATTTTTCATTTATCTCTGTGGCACTCGCAAAGTGACTGCATCAAGACAGAGCCTTGCCGGATGCTCCATAAAGGGCCTGGATCGCATTGAGACAAGTTTTGAGCGACAAGATCAGTAATGGGATTAAAGGCTGTCTATGTGGCGCTCAGCAGCAGCCGGATCGGCTCGTTATTCCGTGTTTCCGATATGGCCACTCTATCGAGTGGCATAGCATGCCAGTTCCTGACTCCACTGCTCGGCTCAGGACTCCACCGCTCGGCTCAGGGCTCCACTGCTCGGCTCAGGGCTCCACTGCTCGGCTCAGGACTCCACTGCTCGGCTCAGGACTCCACTGCTCGACTCAGGGCTCCACCGCTCGGCTCATGGCTCCACTGCTCGGCTCAGGACTCCACCGCTCGGGTCAGGGCCTTACAAGCCTGGTTAACGCATGGCAGTGGCATCCTTTTTTCGGAATGGATCCAGAATAGGAAGGGATTGCCTTGTTTGGTCGCCATAGCAATTTTACGATCAAAAAAAGGGCCAGCTTTAGCTGGCCCAATGTTTGGCGGAGAAGAAGGGATTCGAACCCTTGGTGCTTTTTCAAGCACACCTAATTAGCAATCAGGAACCTTAAGCCACTCAGACACTTCTCCAATTAATTGGCGGAGACTCAGGGATTCGAACCCTGGGAGCGATTTCGCGCTCGACGGTTTTCAAGACCGTTGCCTTTAGCCACTCGGCCAAATCTCCATTATGTGGTGCGAACTTCGGGGGTCGAACCCGAACTCCTTTCGGAACAGGATTTTGAATCCAGCGCGTCTGCCAATTCCGCCAAGCTCGCTTCATGTATACATAATAATAATAATGAGGCGTTGTGTCAATATATAAACCAAAAATAAATCAAAAAATCTTTCAGATAATAAGTCGATAAATAAAAAAAGGAGGGCATTCGCCCTCCTTATAGATGTCATGCTAACTGACTATCGCTTGGTGATGATTTGGTCGATCAGCCCATATTTCAAGGCATCTTCGGCAGACATGTAGTTATCCCTGTCCGTATCGATCTCGATCTTATCAACATCCTGCCCAGTGTGATCAGCCAGCAACCGATTCAGCTTGGCCTTGGTCTTCAAAATCTCATTTGCATGAATTTGGATATCAGATGCCTGACCACTGAACCCACCAAGAGGTTGATGGATCATGATCTTGGCATTCGGAAGTGCAAATCGCAAACCCTTTTCTCCACCAGAGAGAAGGAACGCACCCATGCTGGCAGCCATCCCCATGCAGATCGTCGAAACCTTTGGCTTAATGAATTGCATGGTGTCATAAATCGCAAGACCGGCACTGACGGAGCCACCAGGAGAGTTAATATAAATTGAAATATCTTTGTCTGGACTTTCAGACTCCAGGAAAAGGAGCTGAGCCACGATGAGATTAGCCATATCATCATTCACCTGACCAGTCAGGAAGATAACTCGCTCTTTCAGAAGACGAGAATAGATATCATAGGAACGCTCGCCTCGTGCGGTCTGCTCAACAACCATTGGAACCAAAGTCATAACTAAATCTCTCTTTTGTAAGTGAAATAATAAATTGCAGTGAATGCCTAAATTATTCGGCCTTATCACGCTTCATCAAATCTATGATTGCTTTGTAGGTATCGAGAACAGCAATCAGGGGCTTCTTATTGGCATTTATGCCAGATTCGTAAACGGTTTTTGCCTCATCTATCTGAGGGACAAACCAATGCCCTTGTTCGACAGTCATCTCCAGAGGATTGCGAACATAGACATATTTTTGTTCTTTGAAATTAAACATCTTTACCGAACCTGCAACCTCGTCAGGAGAGACATTCTCATCCGCAGAAGATGCTTGGTTTTGGATAGCTGCCAATTCTGATTTAAGTTCATTTTCCTGAGCCTGCAAAGGGCTTGACGACAGGGCCGCTAACATCAACATTGACAGCCCAGCAACTTTAATACTCTTAATCATAAGAAATCCTCTTGAAGCTGTCAGAATACCTTATCAGCAACACCCTGTCATATCAATACCTAGAGCCACTCAAGCTACTTTTTTTGGGAAAAAATATGTCAACTTGTAGACCGCATAAATATTGAACATAATTATGCCCATGAAGATATAGGGTGATACCTCTGCGCCCAGCCTGATGGATTCGCCGATAATGCTGGATGTCAGCACAACCAGGATTGCAGACCCAGCAACCCAGTTGATCGATGCGGTCATCCTAACTATGTTAGCTAGCTGCCTCATCCCTCCCAAACCCAATTGCATCAGGATGGACGAACAAAAAAAGAGCGCACCAGAGAGTTGAGAATGGAAGATCTTGCCTGCCAACTCAACATCTTTAATGTTAAGCAATAGAGCCAGGCCAAGAAATGAGAATGCCAACGCCATTAAATAAATCAGTGCAGTCTTTTTCATGTTTCAATCCTTTTTACATATCCGTTCCTTTTTTGTGAGCAATCAGCCCTATAATCGGCATCTCCAGACACCAAAAAGGGAGCTTGGCTCCCCTCATGGCAAATAATAGTTGGTAATTACACAATGTCAACCCGCATTAATTATTGTTCCAAGCTGAGAGTAAAATACCAGCGAAATGAAAAATGATAAAGATAGACCTGGGCCAAATTGAATAACCTTCGTTCTTTGATTCTCTAGGAATGCTGGCTGTTCTTTGTTCATTTTTAGCACTGAAAAAATAATGGTAAATACAGATGCCATCAGCATCATCATTGGCAGGCCAAGCAACCCTATCCAGGCTGCGGAGCCTGTTATCAGGGCTACGTCACCCCCGCCAAGCACGAAATCTACCTTACGCAACCTCTTCCAAATCTCTGTAAACACCCAAATCAAAGCATATGACGAAATAACGCTCATTACGCCATTATTGAGCCCAATCAACCCCTGGTTTGTGCAGTTAAACATCAGACCTAGCCACATTAGCGGATTGGATAAAACTGATGGGATCAGATAATTTTCGATGTCGATAAAAAAGATGCAAATCAAGAAATAGAATGCGAAAGAAAAATAAAATGCCTTAGCAGGATCGAAAGCCAGGAATAGACCGAGCGTTACCAGGCCAGTGATGGCCTCAATAAGGGGGTATCGAATGCTAAACGAGGAACCACAACAGGCCGCCTTACCCCTAAGAAAAGCCCATGAAAACACAGGGATAATGTGCCAAAATGGAATTACACTTCCGCAACTTGCACAATGCGAGCGCCCACCGAAGGTAAGATACCTCGCATCACTACTCAGGCTTTTTTTGCTGCTGGGAACACCAAGATATTGCTCTGCCTCACCTTTCCACTCATGATGCAGGATTTTTGGAAGTCGGTAAATGACAACGTTTAAAAAACCACCAACATAGAGTCCATTTAGCAACACATAAAGATAAAAGAAAAATGGGCTACTTTCTCTAATACTAATTAGAAGAGCTTCCATGACAGATCCTCACCATAAAACGACCAATAGTTGCACAGTCACCACCACAAAATTGATTGAGATCTACAGAGTCGCTTCTGGGATTTTCCAATAATGGTGCAGGACTTAATTGATGAGGATGATATGACTATACTTTTTTAATGTCAAAATAAATCAAGCGGGCTCCTTACGGAGCCCGCCTTCTATTGTTACATGCCAACTACACGGTCTTGACTTGCATCTCTGTTGAGACGCTTGGCTCGATCATGCTGATACATCGCCAACAGCCAGACGGTATCCTTGGGAACATCAACCATCTCTTTGAGATAGTCTTTTTTACCTGTTGCAATGAGCGGATTCATGTACTCGCTACCGGAGAACACAATTTCGCCATCAACACTGATTTCGGTTCGTGATTTAGCATCACCATCAGCTGAACGAAGGAGGTAAATCTTCTCTGCCTGATAACGATCAACAGTTACTCGGTTATCATCAGAAGTCCAGGAAATGAGTGATTCATTGCTAGCCATCTTGCTGTATTCGAAGTCCTGCTTGCCATAAATGCTCAGAAACTTGCTTGCAGAATCCATCAGATCCTGGTTAGAGATCTTCCAGTCTTTTTCATTCAAAAGCACGATAATTGATTTAGAGGACATTTTTGTTCCCTTTTTGTTCTTATTAACTACCCCATGAATATATTTTCCTATAAAATAAACCCATGATCAACTGCATTGTTGTTAATTTTAAAAAATAAGTAACAGTTTTCTCGAATCGACAGGAGGGTCTATGGGAACCAGGGCGTGTTATCTCGTTCAAGAAAAGACCGAGGCGGGGAATATCACCTCTACATACAAAACAACAGACTACTTTATGGCTGTTGCTGACATGCTTCTAAAATCCAAAAGCCCCCTCAATATTGAGATCAGAAAGAAGCTGGCAATAGATTCAACGCTTTCGGCAATATCTGATTGCAGGCTCATAGCTGATTTTTATGAATACATTTATATGCAAATCAGTGTTATTGATAAAAAGACGCTACAGAGAAAGCTGATCATTATGATTGATACAATAATTATTGCATCTGATGATGAGCTAGGATTCTCTGCGAGCAGCAGTCGCGCTTATCTTGATGAGTCCTACCATCATGCAATAAAGGCAATAGCCAAGCGGTTGCGAGAATGGTCTAAAGATGATTTTGATATCGCAAGAGTCCTTTCTGTCTGTGCATCAAGAGACCCTTCCCATATTTTTTGGAGGCAGCGCAGGCTGCCCAGTAAGCAGCTAGGCATGTAGGCCACCTACCTCACTTTTTTGCTAATATTTGCGAACCCGAAATTAACTCAATCCTCTTGTTTTTAGCAAAATCATACGCTTGCTTGGTGTATCCCAGGGTTGACACCACCTTTGCTCCTGTTGCCATGTGGGCATGCATCAGCCCATAGATCTCCCTTACTATTGGGACGCCAACCTTCTTTGTTTTCCAGTGCTTGCATTGCACTATGTGGCGTTCAGAACCCCTGTCTAGCAGCACATCTATGCCTCCATCTGCCCCTCCGCCACCTACAACTCTAGCTCTGAAACCCTGCTTCTTAAAATACTCTGCGGACATTTCCTCGAATTCTTGCCAGGTAAGCGACATCAATCTCTGGTGATCGAATCTAGAATTAATGAACTTCCCTCTGCTTCCAAGGAAATAATGAAGGTGCATATAAGCAGTGATCGCCAAAGAGGCTATTGGTGCTATTTTTAGAGCAAGAGAGTTATGAAAAATTAATGGAACATCATTAGATAACCCAAAGACATAAAGAAAAAATGCAACTGCAAACGACATAAAAATATAAAATACCATGCATGCTCCCGAAATCATTATTTGGCTTTGTTATTTTATGGGAATATAATGCCATGATAACGAATGACACTCATTAGAGCAAGCAGCCACAAGGGTGGCCTCTTCTAATTGAGATAAATATTGCTATAATAAGTCAGTTTATACTCTGATCAAGAATCAAAAAAATCATTTCAAGGAGGGTTTGGTGCTAAAACTCATAACACTGGCTTGCACACTTATGCTTGTCGGGCTGATGCTTTGTTACAAGGACGTTGTTGATCGAGATGATATCTCTATAGCATGGCTACTAATCGCGCTTCTGGGCATGGCCTCAACGATGATGGTATCGAACCTATCTCAAGCATGGGTAAAGAGAATAGAGGATAAGACCAGGTTGCTGCCTCACACCATTGGAAGAATCACAAAAGTGACGGTTCATCAGTTCCTCTGGTTCAGAAAAACAGTCCATTTTGAGTACAAATATCTTGTTAGCGATGTTGATTACCGAGGAAGCCGGTTCAGCATCTATGCTCGGAATGCAACAATAGGGCAGGTCAACCTAATGTCTGGTTTAAGAGGCGTATCTAATCTCCAGGAGCTGGAGGGAAGAATGATCTCGGTGTACTACGACCCTCAAAACCCATACAAATCGGTGATAAACAAGACAGCAACCAAAAGCCTGGCAATCTTCATATTTCCTTCTATTGCTGTTGTCGCGGCCTGCTTCTATGTCATCGTAAGCGTCATACAGAGCTTGTAGCGCTGCCTCGTCATGAGGCAGCACGCTCAGCCTTATTGCTGGAAATGAGTCTGCCAACGACCCATAGCAGGAAGGCAAACCTCTCCTTGATGGAGGCAGTATGCTTAACAAACTTGATTGAGAATGGCCCTGTGAGCGTGAAGATCTGTGGGTATTCTTCAACCAAGTCGATAAGCTTATCTACCCTTGATGAACGTTTGTTTCTTAGCATCAGCGTGCCATCGTCATCACCTGCAACGAGCTTAACCACATCGATTTTTTTGAGGTAGCAGCGGAGCCTTGCGATGTTCAAAAGATTTTCTGCATTCTTAGGGAGATCACCATAAGCATCCTCAAGCTCACTTTTAAGTCGAGATAGCCCATTCATGTCATTGATTGAAGCAAACTTCTTATAGATCGACAGCCTGGCTTTTTCGTTTGTGATGTAGCCCTTATCGATCAAGCCAGAAATCTGAATGTCGATGTTCATTTCATCATCAAGGTCAGAGAAGTCTTCCACGCTGAGTCCTGCTTCAAGCATCTTTATCGCTTTCTCCAGCATCCTCATGTAAAGAGCGAAACCAATCTTGTAGATTTGGCCGCTCTGCTCTTCACCCAGGATCTCACCTGCACCTCGAATCTCAAGGTCGTGATTCGCAAGAATGAATCCATCACCCAGGTTTGTAGCCTTCGTCATGGCTTCCATTCGCTTAACCGCATTGTCTGTCGAATCCTGTTTTACAAACAGATATGCGTAAGCCTGGTGGTGTGAGCGACCAACTCGACCTCTAAGCTGGTGAAGCTGAGCCAATCCAAGTCGCTCGGCATCATCGATCAGGATGGTGTTGGCTCTTGGCACATCTATACCAGTTTCAATAATCGTAGTGCAGACAAGCACATCAAATCGATGCTTGTAAAAATCACTCATGACCGACTCAAGCTCAACCTCATGCATCTGACCATGCGCAACACCAACCCTTAGCCCAGGGATGAGTGCTCGAATATCTTCTGCCTTGGCCTCGATTGATTCAACCCTGTTGTGGAGATAAAACACCTGACCGCTACGCATCAATTCCCGCTGAATTGCTTCACGAGTAACGGAAGAGTCCTCTTGTCTGACAAACGTGCGAATAGACAGTCGTTTGGCTGGCGGCGTAGCGATGATCGACATATCACGAATTCCATGCAACGCCATACTCATCGTGCGAGGAATTGGGGTGGCCGTCAGCGAGAGAACATCCACATTTTTACGGACAGACTTGATTTGGTCTTTATGGTTAACCCCAAAACGATGTTCCTCATCAATGATCATCAGCCCAATATTTTTGAATCTAACATCAGACTGGATCAGGCGATGGGTGCCAATAACGATATTGATCTGGCCGCTCTCAAGTCCCTTTAGTATCGCTTGCTCCCCCTGTTTATCGTGACGGGTAAGGCATTCGATTTTGAAGTTAAAGGAGGCATATCGCTTCTTGAAGCTCTCATAATGTTGGTTTGCTAGCAGAGTGGTTGGAACCATCACTGCAACCTGAAAACCAGAGTCAACAGCCACAAAACATGCGCGCATAAGAACTTCCGTTTTGCCGAAGCCAACGTCCCCACAGACCAGGCGCTCCATGGGTCTTATTGATGTCATATCCTTTATGATGTCATCGACAGCCGCTTTCTGATCCCTCGTTTCCTGGTAAGGGAACTCGTTACAAAAACGATAAAAGTTATAGCCAGGCTTTTTGCAGGCTGTTCCTCTTCTTTTTTGCTTCTCGTTTTTCAGTTCTATCAGAGACTGAGCCGTATTTTTGATGTTGTCGATAGCAAGCCCAAGCTCTTTCATCCACTTTTCAGAGCTTACTTCATCTAACGGTGCCTTTTCGACAGCCAATCCACTGTATCGAGTGACCAGATCCAGGTCTTCCATCTTTACATAGGTGGTAACATCATTTGCATACAAGATGGTCAGGTATTCACGCTCGATGCCATGGGTATTCATCGTTACCAGCCCATTGAATCTTCCGACCCCGTACTTTGCATGAACAATCGGATCGCCATGATTCAGGCTTTGTAGGTCTTGAATCGCCTGGTAGTTGATAGCATTTTCTTCGTCATCCTCTGTTTTCGAGAAGATTGGCTGACCAAACAGCTCTTTTTCAGTGATGACAAGCACCCGCTCATCAGGCAGATAGAATCCATCATCGATATCTGATCTGGCGCAGGCCACCAGTCGATTGTCGTAACTGTAAAATTCAGCCCAACCAATGCCCTTTTTGACCTCAAGCCCCATGATCTGGCAAAGCAACTCTACTTCCTGCTCTCTCACATCGGAGCGAAGACAGAACATAACCTTTTTACTTTTTTGAATAAAAGGCATCAGCATATCTATGGTTTCTTGAATGCCTGAGCGACGAGAAAAGTTCGTCTGTTCAGCGCCATAGTCAATACTGGCATTTTTCATGCTTGAGGATGCAGTCATAACCACAGCATGTTGGCCAAGGCGTTGTTTTAACTCCTGATCGGTCAGCCAGTTTAGTTCCGGAGGCAGCAATCTACGGGCAGGATCACTCTTTAGATCGTCATAACGAGCCTGAATTTGCGACAGATATGTCTGAGCTGACTTAAGCACATTACCAACCAGGAACACATGGGTGTTATCACCATCAGGCAGATAATCGAACAGTGTTTCGGTCTTTTCCTGGAAGAAAGGAGCATAAGCCTCAATGCCTGGCGGCAAGATGCCCTTGCTTACGTCGAGATAAATCTCATCTGTGATACTTCGGCCAAAATAGGCTCGATAGTTCTGTCGAAACAGGGAGATCGCCTCAGCATGGATCGGCATTTCTCGCGCTGGCTGGGCGATAAAGGAATCGACTTGTTGCTTGCTGCGCTGTAGGTTCACATCAAGACTGAAAATTTTGCTGACTACCGAATCATCAAGCCGTAAGCGATACGCTCCATCCGATCCAATCGGATAGAGATCAAAAACGGTATTTCGTAGGACGAACTGCCCTGGCGCTGATACTTCGAGCTCTTCTTGGTGATAACCCAACTCAATCAGCTTTTGGATAACCGCATCAGGAGCAAACTGCATGTCGGTAGAGAAGGGTAGGTAGCTGGTAGCCCAATGAGATTTGCAAGCAACACGTTGTAAAAGGGCATGGATAGACAGCACCATGATCCGTTGCTTATCACTGGTTGCCAGCTCCATCAAAATTTTGGCACGCTGGGACACTAGGCCAGAATGAGGGGATTCAATATCGTAAGGAAGTGTTTCTGTTTCGGGGAAATAGCAGACTTCATCCCCATTATCCTCACAAAAGAACCGGATCTCGTTATAAACTTGCTCTGCCTCAATATCATTGACGCAAATAACAAGAAAACTGTTCTTGACAAGCCCTCTCGCATCAGAGATAGCAAGACTCTTTACTGCACCAGGCAAGCCAGCCCAGGCAGCAATTTTTCCAGCAACAGGAAGTGGTAAATCTCTTAGTCTCTGACCCATTTTCATGTTCATGCGCTATAAAAATCCCTATGTATAATATATCTATAAAGACTATTATAGTCAAGGATACAAAAATGAGATAAAAAGACGAAAACAGTCAAAATTTGAGCTGCTCACTATAAATAGTAACAATTAAATCAATATTTATTTTCAAAAAAAGAGATCGGTTTGACACTGATTTTTCATTTAAATCCAGGAGTCCACTGCGATACCTCCGGCATCAGGCCTCCCGCTCTTCTACTCATCCTTTCGAGCTTTGTTTATTTTTGATGAAACATACATCGAAGGGTGCAGCTTTTGTTTTGTTCCTGTCCACTTCTTCCATGGTTGAGATAGGGACTCCCCGTTTTTCTGCTTAAACGCCATCTCACAACGAACGACCTCCTTGTAGAGCTCCGTTGCAGAACGCACATCGAGAGGATTCACTTCTGGGCGGCTTGATTGAGCAATGAAAAGCAGAATGGCCTTTGCTTGAGAGAATTGGTTTTTAGGCATCAGCTGGGTCTTTGCGTGATGGATCAGAGCGCCTGACTCTTTCTCCCAGTCAAGCTGACCAACATCTATCATCATCCTTAAGAACTTTGCCTTCTTGCTGCTCTGCCGCTCTATCCCATCCGTGATTTTTTCAAGCTCCTTAGCAGGTAACCCAACCACGAAATTCATCGCGAAGGTCAAGAAAACAAAGTGATCACTTATAGGGGTTTTCTTGATTTCTTCGGCAGCATACTTTACAAATATCTTCCTGGTTTCAATAGGGGTAAGTGACATTGAGAATTTATCAGTAATTCTGGAGAATAATGAGTAGCAATTACCTATGAATGATGATGCCATCATAAGCCTCAACCTCTCAGTGAGACCTGCGCGGCTTTTAACTGAATCGACAAAAACAGAATTATCATAAATTTCATCAAGCTTTTTAATGCTAGTTTCGTTGTATGGAGGCATAGCCATCATCGCTGATGAATTTTTTTCATCAAAAATAATAGAAATTCCATTCTTTTCATTAAAATGTAAAATTTTAAACATATACCCTCCATTTAAAATTGAACCTTGTTTGCAATATATTTTCATAGTAAAATATTTGTAAAGGGAACACAAGAAAAATAAGAACGCCACAAGGTGGTATATGAACAATGAAATAATACATAGTATTGTGGATTCATTTGACTCTGCCGATGTTTTTTTGCAGAAAAAGCACATGATTAAAACCGAATCTGTCCATAATCCTAAGTGGCCGGACGTTTATGTTTATACGGACGGATCATCAAAGGGGAGTACAAAATCAAAGGACAAGCGTTCATTTTCCGGTTGGGGCGTTTATATTCGGAGTGTTTCCTCTAATGGAGAGATAAGGGAGTTCGTTAATAGCGGAAATCTATTTAATGCAGATAGCAGAGAGGCAGAGCTCAGGGCTATTCATGCTGCACTATCAAACATTAAAATACCTGGCCGAATAAAAATAATTAGTGACTGCTACTATGTCATCAAGGGTCTCTGTGAGCTAGACCTCATGATGGAGAGAAAGGCGGCAATGGAAAAAATACCACAGGGTGCAAGGCAGACTTGGTATTGGCACGAGTTTCGTCTGCTAAACGTATGGGCAGAAGTAAATGAATTGCTGAAAAATAGAAAAATACTTTCTCTTGAAACTGAGTGGGTGAAATCGCACTCTCTTGATAACGAAGAAGATCTTCCAGATCCGAGTATTGCCAAAAACGATAAGGAGCGGCAATTGATTTTAAACTGCATTGGTAATTTTCATGCAGATAAATTCGCAAATCTGGGAGCAAGAAAAGCAGTGAGGGGCGCTCTATGGTTCCTAAAGTCAGAGCAAAATGAGTATAAGCTACAGAGAAGCATTGAAACCTGCATAAAAAACTTCTCTGTATCAGCATTCGCAAGAGAAGAGGCCGTTGCATTTTTGTCCGATCAACCAAGGGATTATCTACCAAGAAATACCTTGCTGACCATTTTTAATCAAAGGACAATCGCTAAAATTGATTTGGCCCATGATCAAAAAGATGCTGAAATTGCACTGCTTGCTCAGCAAAAACGTGAGGCAACTAAGGCCGAGCAGATATTGCCGATCCCTCAGTCGCTTATACTTCCAAAAAATGAGGATGCTATCGAAAAATTCAGGCGGCGATTCGGCAAACACACCAGTATTGAAGTTGCACCAGGATAATGACATAGCTCTAATAAGCAACTATAATCCCTCTTGTTGACAAGAGGGATTTCTATGTTTTTTTATCGAGCGTTTTGTTTCTTAGTGCTTATCATTGCAACAGGCGGACTATATGCCAAACCCAGCGTCAACCTTTCAGTATCCGATCTGGACTCATTTTCTGTAGACTACCTAGATGGAATAAGCACTCCTTTTTTTCTGACAGAGGGCATGAGTAATCAGTCTGAGCTGATCAAATTCATTCATCAAACAGGATTGATGCTTACTGAAAGCGATAAAAAGGAGCTTACACTTCGCTTTGAAACATTAAAGAAAAAAAGGCTTTCAACTACATTTTCTGCTGTTTTTAACAGACAGGCATATTGTTTCATATCTCCGAAAAATGAATCGATAGCTTATCTGTATCAGAACGAAAAAATCTTTTTGGATGCAAAATTTTTACTAATTCACGAATTGGAACACTGTGTGGATTGGTCAAGCAAGCTTAAGGGCCAGGGGTTATCTGCACAGGAATACATGCCATCAAAAGGCATTTATCGTGAAATGTATGCTGATGTGGCGGCAAGTCTTTATTTGTCGAAAAAAGAAGGCTACAAAAATATTTTTGATAGAGTTGCATTATTCAGATCTATGGCAATCCGATACAACGGAGATTCAGAGCACTGGACATACCTGGCAATCAAAGAAGCAAAGTCGAGATCGCAGATGGAGAGCGGAGATGCTGACAGCAATGGCAATTATCGCATCATGGCTCGTCAAATCGTCAGTGACATTTCTAAGCTATACACTCCATCGGTATCTAACTGCGTAGCCAAGAGTGCCCAGGAAGGCGGGTCGCTACGCAGATATCACTCTTGCTCTCATCTAGTTGGCACTGAAATGGTCAAGATCCATGAGTTTCTAGATGAAGATCTAGTGGCGACAAAGGGCAAGAAACGAATTGCATTCTACATAAAATCTACATAATATTACAAAAAATAAAGGGGGTTTTATGATTTTAGCACTACTATGCGCATTCGCTCTATTTATGCTGCTTTACCCAATGTATCAGCTTTATGATTTGCTTGTGAAGATAGATAGATCTAAGAATTTCAAGGAAGTTCAGGCTGTTGTGAAGGATGCCAGGGTTGCAAATGTAACTTCTAAAATGACAATGTTTCTATTTAAATCAAGTTCATTTTTTTATGCAGAAGCAATGGTTGACAATATTTTAATTGGCTACGATAAAGCCACTCTGTATCCCTCAAACAATCATCATCAACGAGCATTGATTGCAAAGCTAAAGAAGGGTGATATTGTTACTATGCATTACAATCCGGAGCATCCAGAGCAGGGGGTAATGCTGAATCCCAAGAATCATATTGTTTCTTCGTTGGTGTTTAGGGTCGCATTCTATGCTGCTGTTGTCCTCATCGGCTTTTACTACTTTGTTAAGGGATGAATTATGAAATTCAGCAGAAATGAGCTCTTACTTTCACTTTCTTGTATTGTTCCAGTAGCTGTTCTTTCATTTTATTTTCCGGAAAAAACATTTACCATCATCTCTGTGCTGATAGTAATTGCTCTATCGTGTTATTTTGTTCATCGGATCAAATTTTTGATGAGCGAGAATGAATACCTTGAAAAGGAAAATAAAAGAGTAAAAGACACATTTGTAAAGTGCAGGGCCTCGCTTCTATCACGAGCAATAAATTCAGACTATCACTATCCATTATATGAGCCAAAAGACAATGATGAAAATGCACTGATTTCGGCAGAAGAATTAAATAGATCAAGAAAGCTAAGAGCTCTACATGGCGATGTAAAAATTGAATATGAATATGAATTTGATGGAAAGACATACATATCAAGAGATATTAGCATAATTCCAGAGAAGACAGATCTGCAACTTGCATTCAAAATAAAAAATGAGTTTACAGTCCTTGTAGATAAAAATGACCCTGAACAAAGTTATATTAGAGTGTTAAAAAAGGAAGCTATTAAACAGAATTTCATTGATGGCTTACTAAAAGAGGCGCCAGTTTTATTGGTAATTGCGTTTGTTATTGTACTGAACGCTTGATTTTATCTTGAATAAAAAAGGCAGGGTTAGACCCTGCCTTTTTATGTTGATTATATGGATGGGGCAATATCCTTATCAATTACCTTTTTCATAAATCTGGTTGCTGCCTCTTGATTCTTAATAAATGGCTCACCAATCTCTTGTTTTGAGGCAGACAGCAATGTGTCAGCTTTGTCACTCGCAATCGACGCCGCATGAACAGCGTTGTCATTTACTGTGCTGGCAACATGTGCGGCATGTTCCGTGCCATTTTCTAGCCAATCTGCCGTTACCATTTTGATGTCGTCATACTTTGAAACATCATTCTCAAAAGAGAAGGTTTCATTGACACCAATGCTATTAGGATCATCAAGACCAAGATCATTGATCATTGCGACAATCTGCTGACCAGTGGGTTCATGCCCTGTTTGAGCAAGGTAATGCTCTTTTGCCAGCTCCCACAGGGTATCCCCGCTCTTTGCTGTGTATTCGCTAGCAACAGGAAGATCTCCCTCTATGGATAGCTCATCCATCCCAGAATCGTACCCGCTGTAAGCGCCCTCAGTCTTTCCATCCAGTACATCAAGCGATCCATCGACACCCTCTGAGTTGAACGTAAACTCATTGGTGGTCGAGAAATCAGCAGTTGCGAAATCAACATGCTCAGAAATCACCTGGCTATCACCAATATTGGCATGTCCGGTAAGTTCTGTGATCCCATCATGGTTTGGGACAAAAGCTGGACTATCTACTCCAGGGAGCTGGCTGCCAACATTCAAATCAAAGCTATCAGAAACCTGACTAATGAGCTGACTGCCCTTATCCGCAAGCTCGCCCACGTTTAAGCCACTGATATAGTCACTACCCTTCCCAGCAAGCTCTGCCACATCAGCCAGGGAATCTACACCCATAGACGATAGGCCTACCGCAGCGGCAGCTCCTACCCCTGATAAAATCAGGCAGGCGGCAACAGGCACCTTAAGCATCTTGTACCATTTTGAATTGGTAATGCCATCTAGCTTCTCTCCAAAGGTTTGCTTGCGCTCTTCAACCACTTCTTTCTTGTAGCCGTTGTCGATCAGGAACTGATCAACCTTTCCCTCCACTCGGCTTAACAATCCTTGAACGGACTTGTTCTCCATGAGCTTTGTAGCAAACATTGCGGATGAGACCGCAAGGGCTGCTCCGCCGCCCGTACCCACCGCTATCCCAAACATTACCGTGGACATAGTGAGCTTTGCTGCATCGCTCTTGAGCATCTTAATGAAAGTGCTCTTGGACTCTTTTAGTCTCTCGGCAAGAGGCTTTTTATTTTCCTCTGGAAATTCTGACTCAAACGCCATGGTTGTTTGAATGTCATTCAAGAATCCAATTGGCATTTTGCCAATATCTTCGGATCCAAATCCAGCATCGTACAACGGCACAAAGGGGTCGAAGCAAAGAACCTTCTGATCAATCTGTTCTTTGATCTCAGGGAAGAAGCGCTCAAGCTCATTGCTCCTTAGCTGGAACAGCGCAAAATCCATTTTTGCCAAACTTTCAGGAGTAACGTCTTTGTCTGGTGCAGGAAGATTATTGCTTGCAAGCCACGCCAAGAAATCATTCATCTTCTGAGTGTTTTCTTCTTTTGCGAGCTCATTAAGCATCATCAGGTAACGCTGATAATCACCGATTAGATTAAAATTATTATCCATTTTGCCACCGCTATTATTATTCTTAAAATAATTATATCATGACAAAAATTAAACAAAACAAAAAACCCGCATCAAGCGGGTTTTTTTATTCTTAGGCATTAAGCAATATGCTTAGATTGAATTTCTCGACTACTCTGACAGTCAATGCAGCGACAGATCGATGGGTCGATGCCCAATCGACGCTCATCAATATCCTCTCCGCAATCGATGCAGTAACCGAAATCACTAAAGTTGCGCAAGGCAAACTCAACCTTTAGCAGTCGCGCCTCTTCTCTGCGAAGCTCAGAAAGCAGCCTGTTTTGCGACTCCACATTAGCAGCCACATCCAGGACATCAGTACAGTTGTCATCTGAGCGAGTTGCATCAGCCTTCATCTCTGCGATCTTTGTGATAAGGCCTGCCCGAGTATCTTTCAGTTTTTGAAGACTGATAACACGAAGATTGTCTGCTACACTACTGTTTTTTATCATAATTTTCCCTTGTTGGTGCGTACATGATTGATGCATTTTTAGAAATCACAGCCCCAATCACAAAGTAATCCAAATATTTTAAAGGAAAATAAGTCCACAATCAAGCCAAAGCGACAATTATTTTTATCCAAGAAAAAATGGGCGCTGTGACAAGATGAAGAAAGGAGTATCTTTCATTCCTGCTGGAAGAGCCCTGGCGTCCTGGTTCGGACTACATCGACAAAAACATATATTTTTTAAGCACATAAGATAGTTCTGCTCTGCCTTCTTTATCTATCTCTACATTATTTTTAGATATAATATTGACTTTTGCTGTTATTTCTCTATAATTTATGTAACTGAACATTCCGCAACTAACCGGAGGCGCAGTAGGGCTAAGCCTTATGCGTAAGAGACTATGGAACTGAACAAAATCAAAGAGATAATTCCTGCCGAAGCACTCCAGGGCTTCTTGAAGCTCCATTCGGTGCCTGAAAGCGTCTCTGGTAGTGCTGTTATTTCTGCCATCGATATTGGCTATGGCTATACCAAGTACACCACGAGTGTTGGCAAGGATGGGAAGATTGAGTGCGATCTTTTCCCGTCAATTGCTCCTATCTCGCCTCATGAAGATCTCAGTGGTGAGTTCTTTATGAGTCGCGACACCAAAAAAATTGAGTCTGGTGGCGTGGTATGGGAGGTTGGGCCTGATGTGTATGAGATCACGACTCGTAATGACGTTCGTGCTCTGCATGATAACTTCGTCAACTCCGAACAGTGGAAGGTGCTGTTCCTGGGTGCTCTTGCCTACCAGGGGAATCCGGAAATTGACTACCTGATCCTGGGGCTTCCTGTCTCCAACATGTCCAAACGGGAAGAGATGGAGAAGATGGCGAAGGGCACCCATCAAATCGGTGACTTCAAGGTGGTCATCCACAATGTGATGGTCGTGCCGCAGCCTCTGGGGGCTCTTTACAACTACGCAGTGCGCAGTGGTGACTTCGACCGGTTTAGCAAGACCAACAGCTTGGTAATTGATCCTGGCTACCTTACCTTTGACTTCCTTGTGACCAAGGCGTTCTCTGTAAATGCCCATCGCAGCGGGGCTCGTCCTGGTGGCATGAGTAGCATTCTTGGCGCAATCGCGAGCAGCATTGCACAGGAAAAGAACGTAGAGTATGACGATCTGAATCAACTGGATGTTGCCTTGGATCTGAAAAACTACTCGGGAGTGAAGGAAGACCGCCACATCTATATTTATGGCGAGAAGGTGGACTTGAACGGGCACATCAAAAATACGGCGCCAGTTATCGACTCCAGCCTCAACTTCATGCTGAACAAGATTGGCGAGAGCAAGGATATTGCTCAGCTGATTATGGCTGGCGGGCCGAACAAGATTTTTGAGCGAAGCATCAAAAAGCAGTTCCCTCACCACAAGCTCATTACCTTGGAGGATGGCATTTACTCCAACGTGATTGGTTTCATGCTGTGGGGGATGATGGTGGCAATTGGCAATGCGATCAAGAATCAGGAAAAAGCAGCCTAATAGCAAAGACCCCGCCAAGGCGGGGTTTTTCTTATGTGCTGGGGAGGGGAAAGGCAGGGAAGCCCTGGAACTCATGCGCATATTGCGCAATTAATAAATCAAAAATAAATAATGGACTACTACATTTCATTTCTTTAATATCGATTAAAATAACAACATGGAATCATCATGATTAACAACAAATTTTCCCTTATCGGCATAGCCTTGGTTGCCGGATTAATGTTTGGCTATTCTGCTGAGTCCAATGCCTCAACGAAAAACAATGCAGCTAAAACAGCTCCTGGCTCTGGCTCGCAAGACGAGAGATATGCTAGGGAAGACTTGATCATATACAACACTTATAGTGGGGATCCAGGTGCAGTAGAAAAGCTTGAGCTACGCAGCCTGGGTGGGGATGAGGCCGCGACCTATGATTTGTTTGTTCTAAACTATCGCGGGTATATTGTAAGCAAAAATATTCCTCGTTCAAAAAAGCTGCTCAATGCATGTAAGTCTGATGTCTGCAATCAGCGAAAAGGCACCTTATCGAATGATGAGGCTTACAGCAAAGCTATTGAAGAAGTGCCCGAGCCATGGCGCAGCACTTTCTCAAATAGAGATAAAGACAGAAACGGTCTTTCTGATGATGCAGAGAAAGAGGCAAAAGAAGGGAATAGATTTGCGCAGCTTAAAATAGGAAAGGAGCTATATGCTCAAGATAGCCCTGCAAAAAAAAGACAGGGATTTCAGCTGATCGAAATGGCATCTCAGCAGGGACTTGATGAGGCCATTATCTCTCTAGCTGAAATTTATGAAGCTGGCGGTGTAATTCAGCCCAATAAGCAAGCAGCAATCCGTTGGTACAGAGAGATAATTCTTAAAACGCCATCTGAGAATCAGAGCGGAAATAAGAATTACAATAAGGCAAAAGAACGAGTTGATGCACTAACAAAGCTACCAACAACAAAAAAACCATCAGTAAAGCACATTGAAAAGCTACCCTCTATATATACCGAAGCGAAATATGCTGCTATTGGTGACAACAAAATTGGCTGCTCGCTATGGATGCTATATGTAAACACTGAAACAGCGACTGGATACAAGACATCAGCCGCGAACATTACTGACAAAGTAATCCGAAAAATAATCGAAGAGATTGTGTATGTAGATGATCTTGGGTGGTCGTGCATGGAGTCAAATAACAATGACATTTTATTTAGGCGGAGGCTGGCAACAATTAGTCCATTCCCTCAGTACACCGACATCGTTTGGTCGGTTAATAAAAAATCAAAATCAGTTCTGTTGATTTCCAGTGATTATGAAAATAATTTGGAGTAAATTATGTCTGTAGAAATGAAAGATATCATCACTCTGGATGTCAGCGATGAAGTCATTGCTCAGGCACAAAGAATAAGAAAAGAGCGGGACGAAAAATATGACAATATCTTTCCTGAGATAGAGACAGACATGCGATGGTCAGGAGAGATTGGAGAAATAATGACCGAGCGGCTATTTAGTCATGTAAGCAAGGCTCACACAAACTGGATCTTGGATGATGTTACTAAGGGCGGTGACTTTAAGTTTTTTGGCCTGGATGTTGATGTTAAGACGGTAAAGCGCCAAGTCCCTATTAGACCATGGTATCAGGCACAAATAACACCTCGCCATGCGAATAAACCTGTCGATTACCTCCTATTCACCTGTTATGAGTTTCCGGTTAAAAAACTGCATTTGCTTGGTGTAATGAAAAAGGAAGAGTTTCTACAAAAAGCCAGGTATTACAAGGTAGGAGAGTTCGTTCATAAGGACTATGAAATACGAAAGGGCAGGGAAATTTATGCTGTTGTAATTAGTGAAATGACCCCTGTATTAACATTCATTAATCAGGCCATTGATCAATATCAGGAAAGGAATAGGGTTGCTTAATGGAAAATCAAAAAAAGATGCCAGCAGATATTTTAGCTGTAACGCTTTTAGTGCTCGCTGCTTGCGCCACTGTGCTCATTAAATTTGGGGATGGCATGAATTATCAGGCTGGAGTTTTCTTTCCACGGATCGGGCTGCCACCAGGAATGGGGGAGCTTGCCATTAGTGCTATTGATTTTTTGAAGTTGATAATAGCGGAAAATCTGTTTTCACACCTGATATAGTCAAACTTTAACTCATCAATTCTTCATGATATAATATCAAGATAGATTGGGGTAAGGGGAAACCTAGTGATCAAAACAGATATTAAGCTTGCTGTTGTGCATAACCTTTCTGAAAGAAGTTTGCGTTATGCTGACAAGCTAGGTGGACTTGCTTGTCCATCCATTGCAATTGTTAGAAATGACATAGGTATGCCAAATTTTGGTGAAATAACCTTGATTGCGCAACCCAATTTTGCAAATCCGAGAAAGGTTTCTGTTTTTGATGCTGATGTATATTCCAGCCGAAAGCCGAGCACTTTTTTCAAGGTTGATAAAAATTCTTTTAGGAAAAAAATAGAAGAATTGGTCTCCGCAAGCCCAGAATTCAAAAGCACTGTATTTGACTCAGGTCTTCTTCATGAATTTGAGACAAAGAGCCTTGATGAGATCTGTGATTACATGCCAAGATCAGCTCTATTTTTGTCGGTCGTTTTTGCGAGACATCTTGGTCTTAATCCAAGAGTTCCTATGACAACCAGCAGGCCACGCGATGTGTATTCTCTTCACAAACCTATTCAGCAATGGTTTGCGAAACACCCCAATGAAGGATATGAGGTCGGCAACGCGAATTTTGCCAAGCTTGGTGATATCTTGCTGTCCAAGATTGAGAGCGATGTGGATGAAATGATCTCATACTACAAGCTCAGAGAAAAATCTCGTCAAGATAATGCAGAAATATCATCAGAATTAAATGATGACTTGTCAGAAAGAGATGCAATACGGGTTGAAAAATTCTCTGATGATCTAAAGAAAAGGTATTTAAATGTTGTTGATGGCATTACCTATCCAAATCAATATGTATGCTACAACATAGGCCAGGATTGCAAGTTAATTAGAAATAAAGAGAACATAATTGTTGATAATGACAAGCTCCATGAATATGCCCAAAAAATAACCAAAAAGCACAAGGAACGGTTTCTTGACTGGGTTACAAATAATTTTTCTCCAGTGATCAAGGGCGAGTTTTTCAGAGCTGATGCCAACAACATGGATGGGTATGTAGTAAGAGAGCTAACACTTTCTAATCTTGTAAAGGAAATGGGCAGAAGCATACGTAATGCTGAGGAATATAATTATGGAGCAGGAAACGTCAGGGCCGTAGTTGCTCATCAATTCAGGTCATTTAATGAAATGGAAGGAATGATAAGAAGGATTGTTCCTGACTCTGAGTTTGATATTTCAAAGGATGCCCTCAATAAAAAACTGCTGGATTTGAGTGGCGATTTCGCCCAGCACAGAAGATATAGGGGGGGGAGTATCTTTGATGCCTCTGATGCGTTCTGTGATGGATTGAAAGAGTATGTGAGAAAGGGAAGGCGTGGTTGGCTTGAAGTCTATGATGATGAAAGCATTGAGAAATTAGATGTGGTAAATGAATTTTTGGCTGAGTTAAAGTCGGCACCTACTACTTATTTCGAGGCTAAGTTCAAGACGGCTGTATCCCTGTCAGAATTCAGCGCTGCTATTGTACCAAACAATATCAGCAAAGGTGTGCTAGAGATACTAAAGAAAAACGGCCTGGCGATCACAAAATATGAATACCATAATGATGTGGACAGGTTGGCTGCCCTAAATCAGCATGATAACTTAATGTTTGGTAGTGAGGGGCCAACAGAAGTCCCGAGCAAGATCAATCCGAACCGAGTAAGAGAGAAGGCTGCTGGGATAGAGCCCTCGTGACAAACCGCTGAGTTTACTATATGATCCCATCTCATATTGAGATGGGATTTTTTATGAACGAAGATGAATACCAGCTTTACAAATTAATGACTACGATTGAGTTGGCTTATCAATTTTCAGGGAAGCCAGAAATTCCTGCAATTAAGCATGCCTTCATAAAGGATTACATTAACAAGAAGAACAGTGAAGGTAAAATAGATAAGAAAATTTACAAATATCTACTGCACAAAATCCATTATAAGGACATTAAACTTTCACATCTGTGGGGGATGCACTATGATCAGTTTTCAAGAAATTTTAAGATTTGTGAATCACTCACTGGCCTGAATGATACAGCTCGTCTGAAAAAGTTATTTGAAGAAATGGAGCTAGCTGGATATGTCACAGTATATGGCATTACAGAAGACTTTGAAGCCAACCAGGATGAGGTTCATAAGATAATCAACAAAGGTCTTATCGCAATACATCAAAGTCAGATAGCCCGCATCGAAAGTGATGGCAACTTTCCTGATGAAAAATTTATTTCGATAAGTGCCTATGGCAATAAAGAGCAATGCCACCAGATAATGGCAAAACTCCAAAAATATGGTTTTGGCTGCATACCTGGTGACTTTAATGAGTCATCTGCGACCTTCATAAAGGTCAGATCATCATGCAAATACAGTTTTATTTAATGCAGCCCCGACAGGGGCTGCATTATGCACACTTGACCGCCTCCGCACTCTCGACAGGTTCTTTTTTGAGAGCTGGCAAATTAATTGTAGGAACTAAGGAAGCATGCTTGAGCTCACCAATAAACCTACTTGGCTTATCAAATATGCTGCTTTCCACTGTCAATAAATGAACATGCTCAATACAGCGCGTTATTGCAACAAAAAACAGTCGCCTTTCGGCTTCCATATTGGGCATACCGTCCTGGTGAAAATACGGAAATGACTTTTCAATCAAAGACGGCACAATAACAGTATTCCACTCAAGCCCTTTTGACTTGTGAATAGAGGTTATTAACACACAGTCAGATTTATCTGAAATCTCTCTTTTTGACATGAGATTGATTTTATCAATCTTGTCCTGGAGGCTTCCTCTTATCCCATTGACAAAAGACATGAACACATCACAGCGACTGATAGATTCGTCGGCATCCACTTCAATCAGTGATGATGTTGATATCCAATCATATAGGCCTGTTGAGCTGACATAAAAGTTTAAGACACCTTCATAGCTACGCTTGCTTTCCCAGCCATTCTCAATCAGCTCAAGAACATGACATTGACGCAAAATACGCTCTCGATGATACCTCTTGACGCTATCTGGAATAACATCATCAAGATCAGAGAAGTAATCCCCTTTCCTTATTGCCATTGAATGAGCCATTTTTGTCAGAACATCATTCTTTAAGCCAATGTGAGGGAATTTTAGCAATGACTTAATCTTAGTTTCCCTCTCTGAAACATCCATACTGGGAAACATTTTATTTGAAAGTTCCAGCACGCTCATTAGCGTCTTAACTTCCTCAGACTGCAAGAAGTTATGTCCATTTGAGATGTAGTAGTCTATACCCGCCTCAATAAAGGCAAGCTCTATACCAGCAGAATGACTATACATCCTAACCAGGACGACAATTTCATTTAGCGCCTTGCCTCTCGCCAAGTGCTCCTTGACAATTTTAACAGCCTCTTTCCCATGATCGCTGTTCCTATATATGTGTATTGAAGAATCAGCAACATTAATATTTGAGCGACAAACTGTGTCAAATCGCTCAATATTGTTTTTTATCAGGTTGTTAGCAAAAAATGAAACGCCAGTGCCATACCGATAAGTCTCGGTTAATGGTAGCAGGGTTGCCCCCTTAAAATCATTCTGAAAGTCATGAAGCATTATCTGGGGGTCTCCCCCTCGCCATTCGTAAATAGCCTGATCGACATCGCCCACGACCATTACTTTTGCCCGCTCGCCAGCAATTATCTTTAGCAAGACAGCCTGGCATTTATTGGTATCCTGATATTCATCCACCAGGATATAATCCTTATGATTAGCGATCACATTGCAAATATCGGGCTTTTCTTGCAACAGCACAACCAAATCATAAATCAAGTCAGAAAAGAAACGTATTTTATTCTCTTTTCTTAGTTCCTCAAAACTCTTATATGCCTCAACAAAAAGAGCCTCATCACCATTGATATCCATTTTACTGAATACTTCTTCTGGTGTGAGCAAAGTGGCTTTAATCATTTCTATATACGAAATGAAAGTGTCAATATCTAGTTCATCGTTACTCACATAACCAACACGACCATCATCGCTAATCGATGCCAGTGCTGCCTTCATAGCATCCTTCGCCATGAACTCTTGAGTCGTATTGCTGACCTCCAGCCGACAATCCGGCATCAGTCCCATCTTTGTGTAAAGGCTACAAAGGTGCATACAAAGAGAGTGGAAAGTACGAATATCAGGAAGAACAGCGAATTGATTATTGGCCGCCTTTGTCATCTTTTTGACAAAATCTTTTTGTGCGCTACTACCAAACATCAACACAGAAATCCTTTTTGGATTTACTCCTTTGCGAAGCAGATGCAAAATTCGTGCAGTCATGGTGGTAGTCTTCCCACTTCCTGGGCAGGCCATAATGATTGCGTGACCACCCTCAAAATTTATGATGTTTTGCTGGTCTGTAGAGAATGGCATATAAAATCCCTCAAAATAATTACATTTAATTATAGTAATTATATGTGTTTTGTCAAAAGAAAGGCTGCTCTCGGCAGCCTTAATTGATGTTAAAATAACTTATATGGAACATGAAGATGCTTTCGGGGCGCTATCTGGAGCAAAGAACAATACATTTTCGTTATTTTTACCCAGCTCCTTCACAAATGGATGGTTACCTGTGATTTTTGTTAGCTCAGACACTACGCCTGATGGATCTGTGGTGACAACCTTATTGACTGCCATCATGATTCTTTCGCTATCAAACTCATTGGTATCAATGCAAATTTTATGGCAATCACCCTCAATGTGATAGGCGCTATTTGGGATGCCTCGCCTGTTAAACTCGCCCATTAAATCAGTTGCAAAAACATCTTCATCAAACCGACCTCGATCACCCGAAAGAACAACATGAATCTGATGCTTGCCTAGCAGATCTCCACCAAGCCCCTCAAAAACCTCGTATGCTTTTGCCAGGCGCTCCGGTCTCTCTTGCTTTGAGATAATCTCTGCAATTTTTAGCTTAATGTTGGATAGGCGAGTATCCAGCGAGGCTGATGAGAGCATTGCCTCATATCTTGCTGATACACATAGCAATCTTGCTCGCTCAGCCTTAATCCCATTTACACAAAAAACACTTCCTCCAACTGAGATAAAGCCATTATCACTCATTGTAGGGCTCAGTGTATCAATATCGATCTCACTAACCGTTTTAACCAATCCTCCACGACCGTTCTGTCTATTCCTAACCTCATGACGACAAAATGCAGCGATTGCAGACTCATGGCTTTCTGCATACACTGCATAGCATTCTGAATAATTGCCGTTTTTTATACTAATCAGCCAGCTGGGGTGATGAGCCTCAAGATCATTGCATATCTCCACAACCCTAACACCATTTTTGTACTGATCATTCTTGGCAATAACAACTTTTTTGTCCATTTATTTCCCTTGTCTCTACAGAGAAATGATATTTACTAATATAATAACTAAAGAGGATTCTCCCTTCAATGTATATTGTTAGTTTTGGCGTTTCAATTTCATAAAACATCTATACTTGCATATTATTGGTGATATAATTAAATCAATAATAACTATAAAGGTTACCTTAGATGAAAAGCATCCCAAAAACAAATATCGACAGAGATGAAACCAGAAAGATCCTGGCTGACAGTTCAGGTCAAAGCGGGATGCTTGAGGTCTACAATGTTGGGATTAATCCAACCATTGCACTACACCACGTTGACATCAGCAAAACATTTTATGTGAAGGCGTTCAAGGTTAGCTGCGATGGAATCGATGGGTTTTTGTTCAACAATGTTGAAAACGACAAGCTAAAATCGGATTTCTACCCTGTTGACTATGTTTTGAATGGCTCCAGGGAAAAGGTCGGAGAGGTTGAGTTCAGCAAGCTGACAAACAAAGAGCTCACAGAGTCTGCCACAGTCAAAAAAGACTATTTTTCAAACCTCAAAGAGAAGATAGCGACTGAAAAGGAAAGGACTCTAGAAAAAAATTATAATTATCGCTCCATCGTTAATTCGCTGATCGGCAATATCTATGATTTGCCACCAAACCTAAAGACCTATATGGAGCAGGGGCGGGCTGATCGTAGCAAGTTATATGATACTGCCAGCTTCATCCTTGACAGGTATAATGAATTCAATGAGGCATTTGGCAAAGATCCTTTGGTGGTCATCAATCAGGGCTCATGCGAATCTGATAAGGTGAGATCTGTATTTGACCAAATTGAAATGGAAACAATGTCTATTAAGCACAATCTCTGCATCGAGTATGAAGAGGTGAATGATAGGGCCTCAATTGCAATCACTGATGGTAGTGATAATTTGCTCTCAAAGTTATTTGTGCCAATAAAGCATGAATCTAGAAACGTGAGTTTTTGTGACGGTGATAGTTTTGACTTTACTGAGAACCTAGTGGTTAGCAGCCTTGATTTCTATGGAAATAACGTTCAAGTCATTGAAAACAAAGCCAAAATGTCTCCTGATAAATCAGTGTTTTTTGAGGTTTATGCTGCCATGACAAATTATTTGTATGCAAGTGAGTGGGACGATCTTCCTTCACTTAAGTACGCATTACTTGATGGGGAGCAAATACATAATCAGGACGACCGTGGTTCGCTTTTCATGACCAGGAAGTTGATTGAAAACCCCGAAATGCTTGCTGATGTAAAGAAGGCTGTATCATTGCTGGAGGGGGCAAAGCATCAAAATCCTGTAAGGCAGATCCATGATGAAATAGCCATGCACAAATAACCACTTCAAGTCAGATTTCTTATATCAGAAGGGCATTATGCCCTTTTGATATAAGCGTCAGCGCTCACTGCACTTTCGATTGACATTCATAAATCCTCATAATAAGATTCCTCTAGGATTACCTCCGGATTGGAGGAAAAAGAGGTTGATATGAAAGCGTTGTTGATTTTATCTCAGACTAATTTCTATCTGGACACTTGGAAGCGTAGCGTTTCTGATGCTGGGATCACTCATATTGATGTTGTATCCACAGGTGAGGATGCCATCAATGCTTTCAAAATCGACAATGATTACAAGTTGGTTGTTTGCGAAGAGCATCTCTATGGCCGGATGAGTGGCAGAACTACTTTTGAAGGATTGCGCTTATCCAGGTTGATGAAGTGTACCACTGCCTTCATGTTGGTCGCATCTGGCTCCATGTCAGATTATTTGATCATGCCTCTTCGTACCCGCCCTGATTACGTTGTCACTAAGCCATATAGTCAAAAAGACTTTTCAAAAGGAATTGATTTTTGCCTTCAAAACTTGAGGGAAACAAATTTTGTCAGGGAAAAAATATGCGTTGGCGAAAATGACGAGGCGCTAAGAGACTGTATTGAGTCCAATAGTCGAGAGCCAAATAGTTGGCTTCGCAATCTTCGCTGTGAGATCCTATTCAGCTCAGACAAAATTAGTGAAGCTGCTGAAACTTGTGTTGCAGAGATCAAGCAATATAAGAGCAGCTGGGCAGTGATCATGCTCATTCAAGCAAACATCGCCATGGCTCAACACGACAATGCGATCAAGCTCATTGATAATCTTCCAACAGGCCTGAAAAACAGTGCTACGGTGCTTCGGCTTCTGTCTGAGTGCTATGACTCTTTAGGACAGGGTGACTTGTCCTCCAGGTACTTAAATAAGGCAATTACTGCCTGTCCTGATAATTATAGCTTCTATGAGTATTTTTCAGGGGTGGCATACTCCAATGCTCAGTATGCAGCATCTTTGCGGTACATCATCAAATCCATCGAAATCACAATGGATACCTTCCTAGAAAATGAAGATCGGTATTCAAAGCTATCCAAGATAACCTTTAAATGCAGAAACTATAATCTTTCTGTTGATAATGAGCTGCTTGATAAGTCAGTAAGTCTGATGATCCGCGCTTATCATAAGTACCCGAAAAACATGGAGCTCAATTTATGCTCTAAAATTTTTTCGGTCTTTTCCTTGCAGCACAAAGGTGATGTATCTAACGCTACCAAGCAGCTCTCAAAGCTTATTCTTGATTTCTCTAGTGTTCGTTGTCCTCTTGATAGCTTGACATCAACGCAACTGCGCAAGCTATCGGAAGAGCTTCCCATCTCCGATGAGACAAAGAAGAATCTCCGCAAGTGGTTTAAGAACAATGATCTTCATTCCAGTGATGAGAATCAGGATAGCTCTATCTCTTCAACACTTATGGAGAAGGCAGATCGCTTGTTTGCTACTGCTACAGAGCATTTTGAGCAGGATGACATGGGAGAGGCAGAAATACTCATCCAGAAGGGCTTGGTATTCATCCCAGGACACATCGGGCTGAATATCTTACTCATTGAGATTTTTATGGCGCTTTCCGCCAAAACAGATGGGGGGATTGAGAGATTGATCAACAACTCATTCCGCTGCTTTGAAAGGCTTCCTGTGTTAACGGAAGATAACCCGTTCTATGAGCGATACATGACGATCAGGAGTGAGTTGCAAGACATCTCCATGATGGCGTTGAGGAAAGGCAGAACTGGTTCATCTGCGTCAAAGTGACGCAATAAATGAGATTTTCACTATTGCTTGCCTTCGGGCAAGCAACTAACCACTACTCCACATACACTGTAATCCCATTGCTTTCAGCATAGATCTGCAAATCTGCAACCCATCCAGGGAAGTCAATTACAGAAAGCTGATTCACCTCTTCAAGACGATGAAATTTCGATAATACCTCATGCCCCATCAAGGCATCGAAGATTTTTCCTGATGGTATGCTGTCAGTATCCCACATGTTGGCCTGACATTCTTCTGTCAGATTAAAAGTTAATGACATAAGTAAACTACCTAAAAAGCCTTGTTCACTATAAATATAAGTGAATTCGGAATTATGTCAATTAAGTAATTCCGAATGCCTGATTTCTTTCTTTATTCCAAGCATCCTCTCAAAAAAAGATGACTTTTCTGGCTTGGTCTTGCCGAATGGATTACCCATCGTTGTTTTCATGCTTTGCTCTTTTAATGAGCGGAGCTCTGCATGCAACGCCTTCTCTATCATCGCAACAGCATATCCTCTAATCTGATTCTGCTTATCGATATCAGTAGCGAACTCTGGAGATAGATTCTGCTGAATCCTGATATTGTTGGTTTGACTTCCTTCTGAACGCAAGTTCAACATGGCAACCCTGTGATTTTTAATGGCGCCAACCACGAAAGCAAGGGCTTCAACTGACAGCTTATCAAGATTCAATTCTGATTTTGAGATACAGATAGGCTGCCCCAAAGAGTTCTTTCCCACTCTAAAGTCAAATTTCAAATGCTTTTCTGAGATTAAATTGCCAATGCCAGCTTCCTCTACGGCGCGTATCATTAGGCTGATCTTGTCTGGGCGTGTATTTGCCATGTTTAAATCTCGAAGGTTATTGATGTCTCTATTATAATCTATGGATATATTATTTACAATAAAAACCAACTTATTTACTTGGATATTTACTTGACTATTGCGATTAAAATCAATATATTACTTGTCGTATTTCACAACCAAGAGGTGTGTAGTGGATTGTCGGTCGCAACTGAGTCGCTTTCGGTGCTTAGTCATAGAAAGGCACCAGCTCTACGCTCATTTCATTAGAAGGGCGCTCTATAATTTAGGCATTAATACTGTTCGAATTGAGGCCAGTTTAAGCGCTGCTTTGAAGACCCTGGATAGAAGCCAATATGACTTGATTATTGCTGATTGGGAGCTGAAAGATAAAGATACTGGCCTAAGCCTTATCCAAAGCCTTCCTGAGAAACAGAGAGATATGTTCTCTATCATTTACACATGCAACGATCAGTCACGAAGCCAACTTTCTGCTGCGATGTCTGAGGGGCCGGAAGAGCTGATCCTGCATCCAATATCCATGAACGTACTGAAAAACCATATCATTAGAGGTTGCCAGAATTACCTTGAGACGCTTGGTATTCGCAGGCTATTGAATGAGCGCGACATGGATATGGCAATGGTGCATTGCGAAGATTTGATGGATAGAGATGACCTGGTTGGCTACTGGGCAAGTAGAAAGCTCACTGAGATCTACCGGCACTTTTCTAACTTCAAGTCTGTCGAGCGCATCAGCAGGGCCTTCTTACAGAAGCGCAATGCAGAATGGGTAAGGATAGCCTTAATCAATGCTCTGCATGAGCAGGAAAGCCATGATGAGGCTCTTATTGAGGCAAAAGAGTATGTTGATAGCTGTATCTATTCAGCTCAGCCACATCAGCTTCTTGGTAAGTCACACTATTTACTTGGTGAAAAAGACCGTGCGCTATCTGCTTATGAAAAGGCCAGAAGGCTAGACCCTCGTGACTTCAACACACTGATGTCTTGTGCTTCCATCAGCATGGAGCTTGGGATGCATGAAAAATCCATCACCATCTACAAGCGTGCTTTGCAGGTTGCGGCATCCAGCAAAAATGAGACCCCAGAGCTTTACATTAAGCTAGTGAATGTTATTCAGAAGCGTGGGGATGATAGCTCGATGATGCCATCTTCTAGCAATATCAAAAGCCCCCTGGAAGATGCTTGCGACATTATCGTGCAAGGGGCAAGGAGATTCCCTCAAGACCCCATGATCCAGATATACCGTGCGATCCTGACATCCAAAAGAGAGGACATGAAGGGAAACAGGAACGCCGCCAGAATGATCCTGAGCAGCACGCTGTATAGCTGCGAACCATTCATGCATCGCAACCTAGGCGCGGCCTCTGACTTCTTGTTAGCAATGAATGCAATCGGAAACTACAAGCAATCAAGAGACTTAATCCATAGATTAGAAATCTCTGGGCCGCTTGAAGAGCTAAGCGATGTGAAAAAGGAGATTGCAATCATTGAGGCGGACTACAATGCAGCCAGGTCATCGGCAAACCACAACATGACAATAAACAAGAGAAACTTGTCCCCTCAAAACCCCCAGCGTATCTCGACTCGAACACAATACGCAGCATGAAAAGGACGGCCAGGTGGCCGTCCTTTGGTTATTCTTTCAGCTCACACTGAACTGGTCTCAAACAACCCCTTCACCTTCACCATCCAGGAGCTGGCTTTCTGGCTCCAGTGTCTCTAGATTAACCCCCAGCTCTCTTGCTTGTGCAAAAGCAAGACCAACAGAGGGGAGCTGATTCTGGCTATTAGCGTCCGACAGAGGGCCTTTACCATCCTCGTCTTCGTCTTCGTCACCGTCAGTATCGGTATCGGTATCTGCATCACCCTCGCTCACTTTACGAAGGTCGCAGGGCTCAAGCAGGGAGAGTTCTCTTTCTGAGCCCTGAACCTCGTCAGCCAAATCCCTAAGTGCTTTTGCCACCCATTCATTGTCAAACTCATACTCGTCGTTTTTTTGCAGCTTGACTTCGATTTGAACACTGTTAATGCGGCTACGCAGCACCTTGCTCTCTTCATTCGGCCTTCTGATCCTGACAAAATCTTTTTTTCCGTCAACCAGCACGATTTTCCAGGATTCATCTGCCTTGGTAAAGCGAACCAGGTGGCCTGTCAGCTGCTCAAACTCAACCACGCTCGGCAACATGACTTCCTTGACCTTTTCGATATCAGGATTCATTTTGAGCAGCATGTCGAGGGTGGAGCAAAGATTTTTGAAGACGACAAGTTCACTAGATTTCAACGCCATATGGACTACCTTCTATTGTTATTGTGTTATTTGCGTGGAAAATAATTCTACAAAGCTCGCGATAGTAAGTCAAATAATAAATGATGTCATATTTTCTTTTAAAGAAAAATTGCGAGTGATATAATAATGAAAATAATAACAATAAGGCATATCCATGTCATCAAGATCTCGTTACCAAGCCATGTTTAAATCTGAGCTGTTTAAAAATTTACCCGTCAACACCCAAAAAGAGATCGCTGAGAATATTGACTGGGCCAGATCTGTACTGAAAAAAGACGACAAGATCGTCTGGTTCTTGAGGATCTATAAGTACAACATGATGCACGCCCATCAGGATTTTGATGATAATTCCAATTCGCGTTTAAGCATTCCTGACACTGAAAATGGTCGTATGGCGAGACTGCCTATGTCTTCATCCGATGTAAAGTGGATGAAGAGGTTTGAGATTGAGCACTCAGATTTGAAGGATGAGTTGTGCGATCAGGAATGGAGACCTGGAAGAGATATTGAGACTCTCAAGGAAGATCTTGAGCATTTCATGAACCTAAACCTCAATGTCATCAATGACACCACGTTGAGTAATCAGTCAATCGCATCAGTTTGTGAAATATTTACTGACATTGAAGTTGAATGGAGAGAAAGAGGTGGTGATCGCTCTGTGCATGAATATGGGGTTGAAGTATTAAAAACTAATGACGGCTACAGCTGGTTCGATCTTCAAAAGTCAGGCTGCCCCGTAGAGGGGCAGTCAATGAGACACTGCGGAAACGGATACGGACATCAAGGTCAGAACGTTTATTCCCTCAGAAGCCGAGATCCGGACAGGGATGGTTACTGGATCCCTCATGTGACGCTAATTATGAATGATCATGAAAAAGGCATTACAGGCGAAATCAAGGGCTATGGAAATAACAAGCCTGATGAAAAATACTGGCCCAGCTTGGTTGAATTCATCAAAACAGATCGGGTCACAAAAATGGTAAGTGGCGGTTATAAGCCAGAAAATAACTTTAGCATTAGTGACCTGTCCGAAGATGAACAGAAATCCCTTATTAGTGAGAAGCCAACATTATTGTCTGCATATCAGCATTGGTTACTCAATGACAATAAAATGAACGATCACGCGCTGGCCTCTTTAAGTATCGAGCTTGACGAAAATCTCGATGACAATAAGATGCTAGTTCATTCAGGTAGTGACGTAAAAGAACTTGCAGACACACTTAAGCTTCAAAAACTTGAGGCTTATTCTCACCACTTGATATCAGGCTTCTATGAAATAAATGATTACCATGTTTCAGAGGATGAATCCATACATGCATTCGAGCAACTTAGGAATCACGACACAATTATATTGCTGAGAAACTGGCTTGAAATAAATTATGCCGAGCTGATTGAAAATTGCAATTTTGATATTTCCTCTGATAGGGACTTAGTTAAAATTGGCAAGGCTATTTATGAGCTTGAAGATGATGAGCTAATCAGTAATGCTTTAGCCTCCGCATCAAATCAATCCTCTGAGTCCGGTACATTTTCAGCACTTTATGATGCGGCAGAAAGGACTTTGCAAGGCATCAATAGTGCTATTGGCGAGGAATCGCTTTCTTATGAACATGTTGGTGATCATGAGTGGTCTCTCTCCATTACACCACAAATAATGTTTGAGATTTTTAAAGAAAACAATGGGCAAGATGAAAGTTATGCCCACTTCTCGGCCCAAGAAATATTTGATGACGTAAAAGACAATATTGGTGAGTATATTGATTTTAATGATCTTAACGTACCTTACTATGGCTTTAGCGGTGATGATCTAGAGGTTTTCAAAGAAGTTCTTCTAGATCAGCTATCCGAATCTTTAAGTGAATTCAAAAAAGAACTGGAAAATGAAAGGACGCTTGTTATGAAGCCCATTTTTGACAACCAGGAAGCAAGAAAATCAGCTCAAGAGAACTTCATAAACAAGTATCTTGTATCAAGTAACGACCTAAGTCGCTGAAAATAAACGCCATATTAAAAGGAGGTGAGCTATGTCGTCAAAAGCTCGTTATCAGCAAATATTTAGCTCACCATTGTTTCAGAAGGTGTCGGAAGATATTCGAGAAGAAATAAATGAAACAATCGATTGGGCAAGAGATGTTCTAAAAAAGGACGATAAAATCGTTTGGTTTTTGCGCGTCTACAAATTCAGTCTTATTAATTCAGCAGTTCTTGACTGGAATGACCCACATCCTGATTTTGTCATGTCAAATAGAAACAAGAGAAAGCTGGAAATCATCCCGTTTTCAGAGCCTGACATTAAATGGGTCAGGCGATTTTTACATGAAAACGAGCATGCGGCTAATGAAATAAAAAGTCCTGAATGGCATGGCAATGCATCGATTGAGAATCTTAAATTAAGGTTAACGCATTTTTCAGATCTTGATTTGGACTCAATTAGAAACACCACTCTTAAAAATGAAGCCCCATCTTCCGTAATTAGCACCTTTGAGCAGCATGAGACGGTATGGAATAACAGTAAGTCTGAGCGTTCCGTCAAGGAGTATGGCGAAAATGTGATGGAGACAAGTGATGGTTTAGCGTGGTTCAATCTAAATCGTCCTGGCTGCCGTGTAGAGGCGAACGCGATGCGCCACTGTGGGAACGGCAGTGGAAGACCAGGCCAGAATATCTATTCCTTACGAAGCAGAGATCCGTTAAACAACAAGTGCTGGATCCCCCATGTGACATTGGTCATGAATGACCAAAAATCTGGGTTTACTGGCGAGATTAAGGGGTATGGAAATAATAAGCCAGAACCCAGATACTGGCCCAGCATTGTTGAATTCATAAAAGGAAGTCATGTCTGCAAGCTAGAAGGCGGCGGCTACAAGCCAGAAAATAATTTTGATATATCTGATCTGGATATAAATGAACAGCAATCTCTAATGGAGGTCAAGCCATCTCTCTTTACCTATTATAACAAATGGATCTTGAATGGAATGAGAATGAATGTTGAGATTGAAGATGGTTTGCATGCAACTGGTAATCTCGTTGTAAACAGCGAGAACAGAATAGAAGTCATCTATGGCAATGGATTCAAGAATCTAACCATGGGGTTATCAATTGATAACGTATGGGCCTCAGGATTAGCCTCCGAGCTAGACAGGCCCTGGAATATCGCAGAAAGCTATAGTCAGCTGGATATTAACAATGAGCTTTGCTGTAAAGAAATCACATCGCTCATGGAACGAAAACACCCGTTAATATCATTAATATCTGATTATATAGACACCAAATATTCTGCGGGTGCAGAACCACTGTCGAAAAAGCTAGTCTCCGCTCAGGACTATATAATAATGGCTGGCTTTTTAGCAAAAGAGCACGAAGATAGAAAGCTTTCAAAAGTGCTTATAGAGGCCACAAGAAATGCAGCTATATCAGGTAGAAGGCAACAGATAGAGTCTTTATTTGAAAATGTGATTGATGATGTAAATAAGATGTATGGAGAGAGGTGCTTGTCTTTTGATAAGAAGACGGGTGATTGGGACATGTCATTTAGCGCCCAAGAATTGATCTCGATATATCATGAATTTAATCAGTCACATGGAAAAAAACACCACGAAGATAATATTCTTGATGCGGTCAAAGATCACATAAGAAAGAATAATTATGCTTTAAATACAGATAGCATAGATAACTCGCCTGTTTATTGTGCTGAAAAATGTCTAGATAGCATTGTTCGTGGTCTAGAGGTAGAATTGTCAGGATTCAAATACGAAAAAGAAATTCAAAAGATGAAAATTGCCGAGCCATTTGATGACCATGTGGCAAAATCTTGTGCAACACAGAGATTTATCAACAGGCAACACCTTCTACAGAACGACATGGGGCTCTAAATGAAAATCAAAGAAATCGAATCAAGGTTTGGCACTTCGAATCCAGCGATGATGACATTCTCGGAATACTATTCTTTGGTCAACCCTGGCAAGGAGCACCATGATAGCTCTGCTTATCAGATCTCTTTGGATAAGATGAACGATATTTATCATGAATCAAAATTTCCCCGTCTAGTCCAGAACTTAACCTGCTGCGGGATCCGTTTTGAGTTGAGAGAGGCAATTGTAGACCTCCATGAAGCCAACTATGTGTCTCACGATGAAGATGGAGAGATCCGCCGTAACGCTCAGGGCATGGCAATCTTGATGACGGCAGAAGAGAAGGCTATAGCCATTCCAGAGAGATACAGGGTAGAGCATGCCATTGTTAATGCTAAGACCAGGGAGGTAGTAGCGTATACCGATGACGAATGGGGATGCCGCCTCATTTCAGTAGCAATGGAGTACCAGGGCCTGGGCTTGGGTCATATCATAAAAATGGAAAGCATCAAGCACCACCCATTTGGACATACTGGCGGCACCACTGTTGGTGGAGATAACATGATCTATCGCTGCTACCAGGAGCTTGTTTCAAAGGCCCTCAGCAGAGGCGAGTACCGCCATGCCCACCAAGAGGGCAGACTTACCATGGCTAAGATAGACAGCATCCTGGAGTCCGCATGCGTATCCAGGAGAGTGTTCGAACGCCAGCCAGAAGAGATGAGGCAATACGTTAAGCAATACAGCCCAGCAAGGCGAGCAGACAAGATCGATCTCAATGTTGATGACATCAGTAAAATGAGCATCCATATTGACTCCAACTTTGCAATAATTTATAGCACCAAGCTTTTTGAATTATTGAAGAAGCGAGATCAATACGAGATGTTTATAGAAAAAGGAGTGAAGGGATACATTTACATCGGAGGGGTGTACGACAACAATTCAACCCCAAAACTGCATCGAATACATGCGGAGAATCCTCAAACGAAACTACTTCTAATCGAGCTCATGCTTAACAAGGCCAAAGAGGAAGATGGCAAGATCAGGATGAGCAAAGATGATGTGCTGTTTTGCAAAAAGCATCTCGGTGACAACTTTAAGTTTAAGAAAGACAAATATGACTCTATGTTTGAGGTAGAGATCAAGCAGCCATCAATGTCTAATCTGAAAGAGGTTTCTTTCATTGAGCGTAAACTGCGGCTTGCATTGGACTCGTTTGATGAGGGATGGAACCAAATACAAGAGATTGCCAACAGCCTGGCTGATGATGCCTTTGACAAGGAGATAGCCAGAAAGGCAGAAAATGACCTTGGTATCAGGATATAAAAAACCCGCCGTTGGCGGGTTTTTTATATCAGTGATTAAGCTGATTTAATCTCGAACTCTTCCAGAGTGCGACCAGCGGCGATAGCTTCCGCAATAGCGCGGGGCTGACGGCCCTGACCAGTCCAGGTCATCTTCTCGCCGTTTTCGTTGGTGTATTCATATTTAGCAGGACGCTTTGCGCGTACCTTGGCACGGGTCTCTGCAACAGCGCTGTTGCCGCCCATGAGGTCAAGCGGGCTCAGGCCCTCAGACTCCATCAGCATCAGCATTTCGTTGATCTTTTTCTGGCGCTCTTCACGGGCCTGAATATCGTGTTTTTCAGCTTCGTAGCGCTCTTCACGAATGGCCTGCATTTTTGCAATACCTTCGTCGATCTGATCCAGAGTGAACTTACGCAGCGTGGCACGAAGGCTGCGCTGATTAAGCAGAACACGTTCAAAGTGGTTTTCAGTTTCGTTGCTCATATCCATTCCTCTCAATCAGTTTATAACTCAAATCTAATATTGAATTGGCCTTCTGTCAATACATAATAGTCATTTTTTTAAGTTTGAGAAGCACTTTTTTGTATTTTATTTATAGATTTGGTTTTGCATTGTGATGGGTGTTGAATGTCCGACATGTCGCCAGAAACAAGGTTTTTGAATCTATGTCGGAACATCGCTGAATAGCAGAATCTTGTGTCAGCTGACTAGAGCTTTCTCTTGCGACCAGATTCCGCCCGCTCCATATCATCTGATTGCACATAAACCCGATCTGTTGTCGCTAAGCTTGCATGACCCAGATCATCGGATAGATGTTTGAGCGGCCTGATGCCGACATCCATTGATGCACCTGTATGCCTCAGCCAGTGAGATGTCGCTAGTCTCAGTTGTTCAGATTCTTTAATAAAACCATCATCAATCATTTTTTGTACAGCGGCATCAAAAGACTCTTCTATGATCCTGGTAGCCTGACGAATGCTTACGCCACCCTGGCCCTTTAGCTTGTGAATCAGCGGCTCTCGTTCGTCGGCAGGAATGGCCTCTGGAAGCCCTCTGGAGCGTCTGTAGCGAATTAGATATGGAAGGATGGAGTCCGACATGGAAACACTTCTGAGTTTGGCTCCCTTGCCATAAACCAATAACCACCAGTATCCATCTTTCTGTTCAATATGAGACATCAATGGAGCCCATTCTGCTCGCTCTGCAATCTCTGATATTCGAAGGTAACAGCTTTTGAGAAGCAGTACGGCAAAGAGATTCCGCTCATATCTAGAATTTGCATTCGCCATATCTTCAACTGTCTGCAAGACAAAATCCCACTCTAATTCAGATAGACGGTGAGACTTTCGAATGGAAACATCACGGATCAAATAGGGGCTGTTTTTCTTAACAGCAGGGATGGGGTTTCCTTCCAGGTATCCATCCAAAACCAGGAAATCTACAAAGCTCGTCAGTGAAGAGAAAAGCTTCATGAACGCCGAAGGGGAGGGGGTTCGCTTCACCACCTTGCGGCCTTCAAGTTGCTGTCCAGTCACCCTAAATGGCTTCCATCTTGGGTTTGGTGCCTTCTGGCCTCCACTACCCTCACTCTCAACAAAATGATGTTGCCGCTCACTCCCTACCCATGCGACAGGTGGAGACACAAAGAACTCAACAAAGGCATCATAGTCAGCTCGCTTCAATGCAGTCAGTGACTTACCCTGGACAAGCCAGCACCACAATAGCAGCCGCTCTACTTCTATGCGCAATGCATTGTAAGTCTGCTCGCTTTTCCTTCCCATCAGGGTCAGGAAACGAATGCTCATTGTGTAGTCCTCAAGCACTCCAGGATTGCAGTCAGCAATCTTTGTTAATGTCTCTCTTACAAAAGGGGTGCTTTCAGGAAAGGGAGAGCGTGGGGTCAGTGTTTTGACTACTGAGTAGGAGTCAAACACAGGAAATGGGGCCAGTTCTGTTTTCTTACTGGAGCCGCTAACGAGGGCATCTGTCATTTCATTGTCCATCCGCTATATCCAAAAGAGCTGGATTTCCCAACTTGTCGTCAAGGAAATCCATAAAAACTCTTGAAGCTATATTACTGCGAAAAGCACAGGAATGACAAATGATGGCATTTCAATCAGGTTGTTTAAAATAGAGACATTTGTTCAATATCTGATTTTTGAGGCTTTTCTTTCTTTGCCGCTGGCGCATTGTGTGTAGAAGGCGTCATTTCAGCGGTGAGCGGCTTCACATCCACGCCATAAATGGACTTAAGGTGTTGACACTTCTTGACATCACCCTCGCGACGAGTTATTTCAGCAAGCTCTGATTCATTTAACAGCGACTTGTCAGTAACGATAGTGCTGAGAGCCAAATTAATCTCTGCCTGCTGTTCAAAAGCAGCAATGCGCTGACCCGTTTTTCCCGAGATTTCGCCGGAATGCGCAATCAAATTGCGCAATGAGCCATAGGCCCCCAGCAGCTTCGCCGCCGTTTTATCACCAACACCATCTACACCAATGATGTTGTCCGCCCGATCACCCTTTATGGCAAGCAGGTCTGGGATCAGTGAGGGAGGAACCCCCATTTTTTCAATGACACCGGCCTCATCAATGATCTTCATGCCTGATGGGTTGAGCACGGAGACATCTTCATTAACAAGCTGAAATATATCTTTATCATTTGCATAGATCAGTACGCGCATGCCCATACTGAGATAGTGGCTGGTCAGCATGCCAATTGCATCATCTGCTTCAAATCCAGGCTTATCAATTACTGGGACACCCATTGCTCTTAAAACCTGTTTCAGGCCATCCTCTTGGGTTCTCAGCTCTTCCGGCATGCCTTTTCGTTCTGCCTTGTAATCACTACACAAGTTGTTTCTAAATGTTGGGCCATCCGGATCAAACACCGAAATGACGCATTCTGGCTTGCCAATAGGCGTGGACACAGAAAGCTGTCTAAAAATATTTGCCGAGGCCATCATTGACTCTATACGATGGCCTTTTGATATCCGTGGTGGCTGGGTATAAAACATACGATACAGAAGGTTATTGGTATCCATGATTACGACAGATTTTTTCATGTTTTTTCCTTTGTGTGATTAAGCTAGAACAAGTCCATCAAGAGAATAAGCGCCGCTTTCTTGTGCTGGCGCATCAAAAGTCTTGTATTCCCAGGATGACTTTTCTTGCAGAAGCGTGCGGATCAGCTTGTTATTCAGTGCATGGCCGGTCTTGTAGGCCCTGAATGAACCTATAATGCTATTTCCATTCATATAGAGATCACCAATCGCATCAAGCAGCTTGTGCCTCACGAACTCATCTTCGAAGCGAAGTCCTTCCGGATTTAGCAGTTTGTACTCATCCATGACAATGGCATTATCAAGAGATCCGCCGAGCGCGAGATTGCTGTTTCTAAGCGCCTCAATGTCTTTCATGAATCCAAAAGTTCTCGCTCTACTGAGCTCCCTGGCAAAATTCTTGGCTGTAAGTTCTACGGAGCAGGACTGGTTAGAATTCGCGATAAGCGGGTGCTTGAAGTCGATATCAAGCGACAGTTGAAGTCCTGAATGGGAACCATAAATGGGCGATAATTCTGCCCATTTGTCTCCGTCCTCAACCCGTACAGTCTGCTTTACCTGGATGAACTTTTTCAGTGCTGATTGCTCAGCAACTCCTGCGGTCAAGAGCAAGTAGAGGAAGGGATGAGCGCTTCCATCCAGCACTGGCACTTCCGCCGCATCAAGCTCGATAACAAGGTTATCAATACCCATCGCATGAAGGGCAGCCATCAGGTGCTCAACAGTAGCAACTCTAACCCCGCCTTGGTTCACCAGTGCGGTGCAGAGAAGCGTGTCATGAACAAGGGAGGCCGATGAGTGGATTGATACAGAGGGAGATATATCTTTCCTGACAAACACGATGCCCGCATTGGGCAATGCAGGCCTGAGAGTCATACTGACTTTTTTACCAGAATGTAATCCCACCCCAGTCATGCTGATGGAGTCCTTAATCGTTCTTTGTCTAATCATTTTGTCACCACTACTGTAAGTCCATGCAGGACAAGTCGTTTTTAGATAACGGAACCTGAAATCCCTTTATTTCAACCCAGAGTTCATTATCTGAAACATCAACAATGCTCATGTCGTATAAGGATGAAATGGTTATCTTTCCAGGATTTTCTTCTTCAAAATAATCATCGTAACTACTGCCTGGCATTATGGCGCATTGCTCCCTTACCACTTGTTTGCCAAGGGCATTGCTAAACCCAGTCAGTAGCTCACCAGTCAGCATGGGGGATTCGATGTTCGGAGATAATCCAATTCGATACCGATCCCCTCTGTTTTTGTCTGCAACAATAAAGGCAGCTAGAACACCTTGCTTTATCAGAAGAAAGAAATCACGATGCACTGCAAAAAAGACGCTGGGAATGTCGTTGTGCTGAGCGCTTGAGATAATGGTCATCAATAACTCCAGTGTCTAATGTCACCCGTGTCGATATGCACAAATCCATTGGATGGATAGTATCCAACTCCGCCAATCCTTAGTCTTTTAGCTACTTCCATCACGACCTTGGCACTAACCCCTGTGATCGAGAAATCAATGGCTTTTCCGTGTATATGCATGCTGTTGTCTGCTGCACGATAGCCTTTTCGTTGCAGCAATTTATTTGTTTCTCTGGTGCGATAGGCCGAGTTAATCTTGATAATTCCTCGACCACCAGTGGTCAGCTCATTGATCACCCACAGTGCATTGAGCAGTTTCTTGTCTGCCAGCAATGCTTTGTTTTGACGAAAATCACGCAAGAAAACACTAATCCTTACCAACTCTCGCCTATCATAGGCCCCATCAGCCAAATACGTTGAGACCAGATATTCCTTGGTGTTTGTGTTGTATAGCCTAAGATGCCTTGGTTTCTTAACATCAATTGCCATTGCCTCAAATGAGATAATTGAGACAAAAAAACACAGGAAACAAAGCATCATTGACCTACAAAACCGCATGGTCAGAAAATCTTGTCAAATGCATTAATAATGGAAATCACTATCAGCTCGCCGAATACCGAGCAAAATTTAATGCATGATGTGTCATAAGATCGCACCATAAAATCCTCTAGTTTTTATCATGAAATAGCACTTAATATTCACGATATTAACAGGGATTTTGTGATATTGCGAGTAGTTTGATGTCCCATGCTCTGGATGATAAAAAGGGAGGCATCGCCTCCCTTTTAAATCACTGGGTTCCCACTAAGCGTGGGTAGAATGTCATGACTGGCGAGTTGGTAGGTGCCCGCCGCAGTGGCCTATATATACGATGCCGTTGATGATCTTGAAGTAGACGCGGATGGTCTCAACCAAGGAGTCTGCAACCCCAATCGAAAGGTGTTGAAGCATCAGTACCTTTTCGCCGTTGATCTCAAACTCTCGGTGAACTCGAAGGGTTGGGGCCTGCTGTACGGTCTCGCTCTCTTTGGCAGAGTACACTCCGCGCCCAAAGACGACCCTGGCCTGTGTGTCTGGCTGACCGCTAGTGATTGCATCAAGATAGCTAGTCATCAGGGTATTAAAGTGACTTGCCAGGCGGTCTGTGTATTTGAAGGTTGCAGACTTCTCAGCAGAACGATATGCGCTAGGAAGAACCACAAAGCGATCCTTGTAGAGGATGCTATAGACGTTCAGCAGCATCTCTGGTGTCGCATCAGCGGGCGAGGACAAGACCACTCGTAGCGCATTCACATCATCAGTGCGCAGGCTATTGGATGCCAACTGAGCTGTTTTTAACTTGTCGTTCGTATCCCGCAGGAAGTTGCCCTTCTGAACTTCGGCATGCAATTTCTCTTGAAGCTCTGATACTTCATTTTCAACCACAGAACAGTGATCATAAAGTGATGCCAGCTCATCCTTAATAGACAGTAGCTGAGATGCTGGGATCATCTCTATTTGTTGTTCTGGTTTGTCAACAACCTCGACCAAATCATTTTTCTTTTCACCAAATCTTTCTGTGCAGACCGCCAGCAGCCGATGCTTGCTATCGGCATTGCTTTTTGTCTGAATTGCACTCTCTTCAACTTTGGCTCGAAGCGCTTCGGTATCAAACGCTGTTTCGTATAGACTCACGAAAGATGAGGCTAGCAGGCCTGATTGTTCATTGAATCGTTCGAACAATGAATTCATTTTATCCATATCAGGGAATTGCTCGCCAGACTTTGATATCAGGTCTGACTTCTCATTTTTGATAGATTGTATTTTATCATTGATGTTAAAAATAAGATCTGTTTTATTGCTGAGCTCTAAGCATTCTGACTTCACAAACTCAAGAATAGACTCTGCCGCGTTTAGGTCATTAACTAGCATTACCATATCAGTAATAGACTGGCTTTTTTTGGTAAAGGTGGGGTCTATACCCTTTGACTTAAAAACATCGGATATGGCAGCTTCATTCTTTAGATAAACAGCATGAATATGACGCAAGCCTGACTTCGTGATCTCAATGGATTCTTTTTTATAGATTTCTGTTAGCCTTTTCATAAGCAATGGAGTGATAACTGAAATCATATCGACCATTTTCATCAGGTCTGTCACTAAGACATTATCTTTATCAAAGAAACCATTTACTATTTCAAATATCGTTCCAGTGATAATTCTAGCGTCAACCAACCTTTTCATTTCAGGATCGTCAAACCCATGATAATTTGACAGGGTTAAGAACATGTCCGCTCTTTGTAGCTGGCTTTCAAAAACAGAAAAGAGCGGCCTGGCTTCAACTACCTTGTTAACCAGTATTGAAATTGGAATGATTGAGTTGTACCAGCTGGCAACAGAAAACATCGCAATGGATACCAGCTCGATCTCTTCCTTAGACAGTTCAGTCTTTTCATCTATGAATGACAAGATAGATATCATCGGCCCTAATAACTCACTTCTATCTGGAAGAGAGTTCTTTCTATGTTCGGAATCAACACTTAAAAGCTCAAGCCAAATATATTTATCGCAGGAATATTCAATAATGTAATCCGAAGCGAAACTTTTCAGTCCAAGCTTGTTTATTGCGTAATCGATAAAGAAAATTTCCAAAGATCTGTGTACATCAATGGTCTTAACTGCCATGAACCCAATAACATAATGGTTAATTATTTTTCTAAAGCTACAGCTGGCGAAAATCCTTATCATTTCTTCATTTAAACGATCCTTGGAACCTGATTTTTTGTTAAAAAGCTTTTTGCTTGCAGGAATCGCATTCTTGAGCACTTCTATGATCAAGGAGTCTCTGGTCAAATACTGACCCATGACATCATGACCATCTTTGTCTGTCAGAAAGCCTGGCAGCCCATCTTCAAGCATTAGTTTTTTCGAGTAATCAATCATGAAGCACCATATTTAAAAAAACAAATATAAGAAAACATATCAGTGCAACTATCTGTTGTCAATGAATGGAAGATTGCTTGTCATTTCGGTTGTTTTTAACTAAAATAATCATGAGGAAGTCAAGGGGAAGGCGATGAGCAAAGATACAATTTTGAATGAGATCACGGATGATAACTGGAAAGAGCAAGGGCTAATGCCTGAGCAAGATGGGGCAGACAACCCAATCTCAGATCCCGAGATCATCAAGCAACTTGAAAAAGATTTTGCATAAAAAAACCCCAGCTCATAGAGCTGGGGTTTTGTTTGTTAGATGCTCGCCTCGTGGGCTGACTCTTTAGATCTCTCTCTCGATTTCTCGATGTTTTTAGTCAGAGAACTGGCCCTAAGTTCTGGTGTGATTTCCAGATCGTTGATTGCCCCATTCTTAATAACCATCATGGCACTCAACACATCACCCATCATTTTGGTAATTATCTGCTTACCCTTGCTGTCCCGATCGGTATTGTATATCGCCTCAAAATTCTCTTTGAAGTTGAACTTTGTTCCCCAGCCTGCACCATATACAGTTGAGTTTTTATGATAATCATCGAAGAATGCCTGCCACTCTTCTGGCAGATCCGCCCCACGCTTTTCTACCATCTTTTCATGAAGGTCTTTGACCATCAGGTTAGCAACCGATTCAGCCACAACCTCTTCAATGCCATAGAGAACAGATCCAAACTTGTTCAGCGCTGGGCGATCCAACAAGTGCTTGGTTGAGTGGGCCAGCTCGTGCGTCCAGGTAGCATACCTTGCGATGGGGTTTACAAACTGATCGCGAGTTGGGATCCGAATGCTATCATCCATGGGGCGATAAAACGCTTCATTACCACCCTCGTAATGAGTAATCTTCTGCTCTGAAATCTGTTTGTCGATCAGGTCGTCGATAATGTCATTGAGATCGACATCTTCCATTTTGAGGACAAAATCAGACTTCTTGGATCTAATGTCTCTCAGCTCATTCAGCTTACCCACTGCTTCTGGCGAAATGAGATGCTCAATAGCAGAGATGGCCCATACCGGATGAGAAACGAAGGTGCGGTTGTCAATCGCCCTGAGATTCTCTCGCATAATGGTCTCAACAGACGGCTTCTTCTCTCCATTTTCTCCAACCCAGCGCTGACCAGACTGAGTTACCCAGGTGGTGTAGCCGCTCGGAACGAACAAGCTGGTGAGTGACGGGATCCCCTTGAGCTTGGAAAAAACATGGCTCTTTCTCTGTTCATCGGTGCTCTTCGTATCCTCCTTGTTCTTTACAAAATCATGCGCCAACAAGGTTTCCAGCTCACCCTTGAACAGAACGATGTTGTCATGACCCAAATCTTTACTTTCCATTGAGTAAGCCAGGATTGCCTGATTGGTAAATCCTTTGAAGATGTAACGCTCACCCTTTTCCATGAAGGGAGTAAACTTTTCTCCGATAGACATGTGTCTCAACCAGGGAATGTCAAACTTCCGGTTCTCACCATAGGCCATGTCATGCCACATTCTGAGCATATCCACCTTGGCCCTCGACAGGCTTACATCGCTCTGTCTGCGGTAGCTATCCAGAGTCTTGTTGACGTTCACCACCCAAAGAGACGGCTCGCCATCAAACATCACTTCGACAGCGGCATTGGCCTCTTTCAGCACGGAAGGGGAGACATCAGCCTTCATTTTTTCAATGGCTTCGTTCCAGGCAGTCATGGTCAGCGACTTGACTTCTTCCGGCTCAAAGGTAGCTGCCTTAAAAACAAGAGAATTGAACAGCTCGCTAACCTTGTTAACGAGATCTGGAGTCAGGTAATTTTTCTTGCTCTTACTGAATGGTTTTTTAGCCATTTGCCAATTCCTTATTATTTTTATTAATTATATCACATATAAAAAGACTAAATCAAAGCAGCAAATTACCTTTGAGAACAAAAAACACATATTGATGACTATCTTGATAAAATATATAATTAAAAGGCAAATAGCCATTTAAGGAGACGGTGTGGCAAAATTATACTCTATTGGTTACGCCAATCTTAAAAAAGAAGTATTTCTAGAACACTTAAGAGCAAATGGTATTACCGCATTGGCAGATGTCAGATCAATGCCTTACTCAAAAGCATTCTCTGAATACAACAGAGAAGTCCTTGCTGATTATTTGAAGTGTAACGGCATCTCTTACGTTTATCTCGGCAAGGAGCTGGGGCCTCGTTCTGAGAATCGCCAGCACTATGACCGCCATGGTCAGGTGCAGTTTTCACTGCTCAATCAAACAGACATTTTCAAGCAGGGTGTTCATAGACTTGAGGCTGGCCTGGCAAAGGGGTATCAGATTGCAATGATGTGCGCAGAGAAGATGCCGGAAACCTGTCACCGCTCACTGCTGATTTCCGAACACATGCTCAATGATCGTAAGATAAATACCTCTCACATCCATCAAAATGGCGCTGTGGAAGATCACCTTTCCATGAGAGAGCGGATTGCCAGTGCTCTCGGAATGTCAGGGGATATGTTCAGCGACAAGAATGATGTTGAACAAGAAGCGATCAACCTGTGCATCAAGAAGTATGCTTTCACCCTGCCCGAGAACTCGCCAATACTGGGTAAATGACAATCGCCACTTGCAACCCAAGGTCATCTCCAAAGAAAAACGCCCTGTTCAGGGCGTTTTCATTTCGTGCTGCTCTCATTACAGCAGCTCATCGAGCTCCTTGCTCACGCCTTTCGCGAAGATAGGGAATCTGCTGAAAGACCGAGGATCCATGCTCTCTGCTTCGATGTGGAAGCCAGCTGCCATACGCTCGCGCTTCCACTGATTGCGATTAAACAATTCGTAGAATTTGCGCAGCCATGCTGCCAAATCTTCTTTTCTGTATTCGGTGTGGCTGGCACACAGATTCACGAAAATCATCTTTGGGCGGCGGCGCTTGAGCAGCACTTGACGGCGAATGTCATCGAGCACCTCGAAAGGCATCAGATCCGCTTCATCAGATTGCTCATCAGGGCGCAGCTCTGCGGTAGGGCGCTGAGACAAGATCTTTTTCATTGACGGGATCTGGAGTCTCATCTTTTCAGACAACTGGATACCGTCGAAGGCAAGATATCCGATCATATCAATGACCCGTGTCTTGCTGACGCCTGAGATAGGAGCCAAGACACCACAAGAGTCACCATCCATCGTCATATACCCCACGGTGGTCTCGCTCAGATTACCCGTGGTCAGCAAAAGCTTGTTGCGGGCATTAGCAAGCATCCATACCCCAGGAGCTCTTACCCGCGCCTGGATGTTTTGGAGGGTGATGTCATCCTTTTCCCAGGAGAGCGGCTGTTCACTGATCGCATTGATCCGGTTGGTGTAGCTCTCAACCAGGTCTGAAATACCCCAGTTGTAGAACGAAGCGCCAACCCCATTTGCGATAGCCACTGCTGCATTCAGCGTGGTATCGCTGCTGTTATCGCTGCCTTGGTAGACGCAATCCAGCATGGCTTTCATCGCTTCCTTGGCCTTGTGCTCTACCATATTCAGAGTCAGAGGGGATTCTTCACCATGCATCTCGAAGATCTCAAAGCATTGAGCGAGATACAGCTGAGCAGCAACCAGGCCCGAGTCAGCACCGCCGCTCAAGGAGAGCACAAACCCTTTGGTGCCGGTCTTTTCATGCCAGTCACGCAAGCCCAGTGAAATCGCACGACAGGCCTCTTCGTGGGCCAGGCTGGCGCTCTTTTGCCAAGCCTGATGTTCCGGCAGGCGTGGAGCTGTAGTCTCCGCTACCGCATGAGCAATCGCCAGACGATGAGGGATGAATACCACATTGGTATGGTCAGTTTTGTTGCCGCTGAGCAACTGAGTGTTCCGGTTCACTTGCAGATCAATCGCCGCTGTCACCACGGCAACATCACGAAAATGCAGGCGGTCACCCTGAGCGACAATTTCGCCACCAGAGGCAATCATACAGCCGCCGTCATAGACCGTCTTGCCAGCCTCACAACCGCACAGATTGGAGTACACATAGGCTGCACCAAAGGAGCGAGACCCCTCTTTCACAAACTGCTCGCGCACCTGATGTTTGCCGATAGCGAAATGGGAGGCGCTTGGATTGATAATGACATCAACCCCTCGTTCAAACAGCTTGCGGCCTGGACGGGAGGCTACCCAGGCATCTTCGCAGATTTCAAAGCCAATGCGGACACCTTCGAAATCGAATACCACATCACCAAATGATGCCACCTTACCGGTCGGAAGATTGAAATCGACGATCTCACCGCCATGCCACTCGCAGAACCAACGAGATTCATAGTGGATCCCTGTTTTTGCCAGATTCTGTTTGGCTACAAAACCAAGAATGGTCAGCTGATCATTCTCGTCACCCAGACAAACTGCAACGGTGTTATACAGCCTGTTTGAATACAAGACAGGCAGGCCAATGGCCGCTACCATGCCAGATGGCAGACGGATGCTGAGAAGCGATTCCAGAGCCTCATCAGCAACCCCACCCATCAAAAAATTATCTTCACATCCGTATCCTGTGATCGACAACTCAGGCAAAACTACCAGGCCTGCACCATCTGCCTTGGCGGCGTAAATGGCTGATTCTATTTTGGTTTTGTTCCCAAAAAAGTCCATCGGAATGAGGTTGAGACTTGCTGACGAAACGATGATCATGGCGCATACTCCAAAAAAATATTTCTCTTGACCGCTTGAAATAAGAGAAAAACTGTCCACCTATATATAGTAAGAGGCCGCATCAAAACTCAAACCTCTTCCTTCTCTCAAATAAACTGCATTTCAAAAATTCAAAGCTTTTTTAATATTGCGCTGCAAAGCAGCGCATGGATCCAGTTTCTTCCCCTCCCCGCCAGGGGAGAGGGGATACCGATCACAGCTTGTAATTGAACGTGCTTTTCAGATAGTTCAGGAAATTCTCATCACGGCACATGGTCTTGCCTGGAGAATCAGACAGCTTGGCTGTTGGCTGACCATTACACATGGTCATCTTGAGCACCATATTCATGGGTTTCACGCCCTCGATGTCGCAAGAAAGGCTGGTGCCGATACCGAAACTGGTTTTGATGCGGCCCCGGAAGTGACGATAGAGTTCGAGCGACTTATCCAGTGTCAGCCCATCAGAGAACACCAGCGTCTTGGCGCTCGGATCGATACGCAAGTCTGCGTACATCTTGATGGCCTTTTCACCCCAAATGATCGGGTCACCTGAGTCATGGCGAACACCATCAAACAGTTTTGCGTGGTACAGATCGAAATCTTTGATGAACGCATCCATTGAGATGCAATCCGTCAAAGCAATGCCGAGGTCGCCGCGATATTCCTGCGCCCAGGCTTCCAGCGCTGCTTTCTGGCTATCGACCAGTCGGCTGCCACCCAAAGCTTGATGGGCCTGGAACCATTCATGCGCCTGAGTACCGATAGGGGTAATCTTGAGCTCTCTGGCGATATGGTAGTTGGAAGTACCGATAAAAATCCCTGGCAGAGCGTGCAGCATGAAGTCGCTCACAGCGAACTGAGTATCGAAAGAGAAGCGGCGGCGAGTGCCGAAATCTGCGATGTGGAAACCACTCATGTCTTCGCCTTGGATCTGAGCTTCCAGACGCTCAACCTTCTTGAAGATCTGTTTGCGGACATCATCCAAAGTCTTTTCTGGATAGATGGTGCGATTACGGATTTCGCTGATGATTGCCATGAGCATCACTTCCCACATGATGATGCTGACCCATGGCCCACGGATTTCGATAGCCAGCTTGCCACCTTTATTGGTCACGCTAACTTGCTTGTGATCAAGCTGGAAGGTGGAGAGGAAGTGGACGTAACCCTTTTTGAGGAAGCGAATGTTGTTGAGATACCACAGCTGATCGTCGGTAAAGCGCATGCTGGCAACCGCTGCGACCTGTTCACGAATAACAGGAATGTACGGCACCAGGTCTTCATCATTGCGGCAGTGGAATTCGACAACAGCATCTGCGTCCATGTATCGGTGCATCACAGCTTGCTGCATGGCAAACTTGTAGGCATCGTTATCCAGCAGACTGCGGACAATCGGGTCATTTTCCAGTTCGCGAAAGACTTTGCGGTTCATATTTTCTTCCTTAATAAGATTGTTCGGTATTGATACTATTATCTTGTCATGTAGCTATTTTGTCAATAGAAAAACAGCCATATTGAAAAAATAATTCGTTTTTGATACTATCATTATGAAGTACACAGTCATTAGGAGAAACGATGAGACGCATAGGTATCATGGGGGCTGCATTCAACCCTCCAACACTGGGTCATAAAGACCTTATCGAGCAGGCGCTGGTGGCCGTGGATGAGGTTTGGCTGGTGCCGAGCTACATGCATGCGTTTTCAAAGAGGATGCTCTCATACGACTACAGGTGCAGTCTGCTGGTGGATTTTGCTCGTGACCTGGCAGAGGAACCAGGAATCGGTGATCGGGTTAAGGCAATGCCTCTTGAGCACCTTATCTATCGAGGCGGGCCAGTCTACACCTGGGATCTTCTATGTTACGCTCAGGGTAAGTATGGTTCTGAGGCAGAGCTTGTGTTTCTAATGGGGCCAGACAACCTTGCTAACTGGCAAAATTTCCATCGATCAGAAGAAATTTCCGAACAATGGGAGATTTTTGTTGCTCAGGAAACAAAACATATCAGGAGCACCCTGGTTCGTGATGCTATCGAGAAAGGACTACCCTTTGGAGATATGGTGACCCAAAGGGTAGGGGAGAGGATAGAAAACCTGGGCTACTACCGCGTGAGCGGGAATGACTAAAGATCAGAGGGAGAGATGGTTGTCGCGCTGATATCTTGATAGCCACCCTCTCTTTTCAATTTTTCTTACATTGCTGACCTTCTCAAGTCTGAAAATGTAGTCCGCCAAATCAAGCAATGTAGTGTCGTCTTTTGGGTCAAGACCGATGAATGGCTTTACCTGGATTAGATTGCTGTATTGACGCCTAAAGAACGATGGTATGTCATCAACTGCCAGGATCCGCTCAAAAGGGTATCCAGTGGCTTTTTTTACTTTTTTTAAGTCCTTGAGATAGATGGCGGGGTTCCTGCCATACATTGACTGTACTGGCTCGTAGGACTTGACCAGACGGTTGAAGTTGAATGCAACTTTCAGCTCTCGATCACCGAAAATAGCAGGGATCATTCTGCTGGCATAGAGGTGGTTTGCGGAAGTCCAGACACCCACTTCTAGTGATTTATTTGAGAATAATAAGTCAAGAAAATCATCCAGATGAGGCCTCTTGAATACTCTGAATGTATCCTCGCCATAAGTAATTGCAAAATCATGTTCTTTATCAGATAGCTCGTATTTATGATCTGTTGAGTAAATCAATGTCTCATCTAAATCTAGCAAAACAAGTAGTTTTTCCATCGAATAACTCTCTATAAATAATGAAACCAGGTGGTTGAAGGTTATAGATTATTAAAGATATAATAACACAAGGACAATAACAAAAAAGAGAAGATCATGAATTATACAGCGGAACAGCAAGAGCACATCGTAGCCAAATCATTTTTGTCTGAGATGATTGGACATGGTTTTCATGTCAGGGTTCATGAAGGAGAGGATTGGGCTGGTGGCTCAACCAGAGATGTAAAAAAAGCTCTTAGTCAAACAAACAGCACTGGCATAGATATGATTCATGTGTTTTTGAGAGAAGAAAATCTCGATAAAGCCAATGATGTGGCAAAAGAATTTTTTGCCGAGTGCAAAGAAAAATCCCCAGAAAAAACATCATTCAAAATTGGGGTTGCGGAATTTGTGTTTGGCAATGAAGGTTACAACCTTATTAATAATAACACTGAATTTCTGGAGCAATTCATGACCAAGACTAATAAAGTTATTAGTGAATTGGATGCTGGTACTTACAAGCCTGAGTCCAGGCAGAAAAATGATGAGCTGGCGCCGTAATTATTGCTCTATTAAAAAGCCCACTAGGTGGGCTTTTTTGTTACATTGATAGTTCATCGGTGACTTTGTTTTTTTTTGTTACATTGATAGTTCATCGGTGACTTTGTTTTTTCGAGATGGCTTTTTGGGTGCCAGAAACTCAGGTGCGGCAGTGCCAGGCTCAACCTCTTCAAAGTCAGCGCATCGGGTAAGCTGAGTCTGCTTCCTCTCTTTGTATTCGTTATGCTCTTTGATAGTTGCTGTCAGGACATAGGTTTTTCCAATGTTAATTTCCGGACATGATCCCATACTAGCCTTCCATCTGAACTGCCTACCCTGATCGTCGAACATCGTAACGGCGACATAAGGAAACATTGTTTCAGTCTCGCTGTAAAGGCCTGATACCCTAAGCTTGAGCTTTCCTCGCTGTTTTGGTTCGCCAAAGTATTCATTGAGCTTTATCTCACTCTGTTTTTTATTCTCTAGCTCCTTTATCATTGAGTTAGGCCAGGATGCTGCAATAGCTACCTGGAAAAACTCAGACAGATCAATAAACTCACGCTTTGCTAATGATAAAGAGCTAATAAGGTATGAATTTTCTGGTTTTTTACTAGAAATCCAGGCACATATTTCTTTGGCACTGCTAATAAAGATGTTTTCTTTGTTGTTAACGAAATCAGACATTATTTTTAACGAATCAGCCCCAGGCTTTCTAAATTCATGCTTAATAAGTGATGCGGTGGATGGATTCGTTGGGGTTGAGTTGGGCATAGATACGAATCCATATTTTCTGGTAATGCTGTCAGCGATTGCAACAAGCAGCTCAGCCGGAATGAATTCATTTGTTCGGCGACCACTTGAGTAATCGTCCCTCAATTCTGAATCATAATCGGTTGATAGCAAATAGTTGATATCAAACAGGTTGATCATTTTGCCTATTGATTTTTCACCAAGAAAGTCATCAACACAGGTTGAACCAACCTGCTTTTCTTCTTTTGTTTCTTCATTATAAAGTAAAAAGGTTTGGTTACGAACTCGCTGTTGTTTGCAATGATCGCAATTTGGTTTGCACGCCATCAGTGCATCCAGGCGTTCTCCCATCTCTTCAACCTTGCTGTCAGAATCATTACCCCTCATGATGCTTACCAGATTGACATGCTTACCTGATGGATCAACAAGCTGGTGGTCTATCTTGGCAATTGGCTTCCAACCGTTTAACACTGGAATATCACCTTCAACATGGCACTTTACTTTCTCAATAGGAACTTCGGTAAATACAATCGCATTGCTATCATAAATCCTGTTTTCGTGGGGGATCTTGAAAAATTTCTTTTCGTCGGAAACAGTTAGCTTTGGAGCGACGACACCCAGCTTGACAGATTTTTTGGCAAGAGAAACAAATGCTTTTTTGAAGGCTTCAATTCGAGTTAGTGGGATCCATATTTCTTTTTTCATGTGCAATCCTCTAGTTATTATTGTGCTTATTATTGTGCTTGTTGGTTTGTTTCAGCCATAATAGCAAGGCCACCAGTACATTTTATCACCTGGCGGCCTCTAGAATCAAATGCTGTTATATTTTTATGAAAATATCACGCAGAAAAACAGCCCATTGGCTTTCCATCACCTTTCTTCATAATCTCATGGTGCAATGCTATATGCATCTTGATCCCTTCTTTACTAGGCCCAGATATCGAAAATGGTATATCTATATCAGTGAAGGATTTGTAAATTATCTTCATGCAATATAACCCAAGCAACACTGGCCCAAATGGTATCATGCCGACCGAGATCAGCGCCAAGAATTGAAAAGTCCCTTGAGGCTTGATAATCGAAAAAGAGTTATAACTGATAAGCAGCAATGGAAAAATGATAATTAAGTTATCGACTGCTGCGTTATCTAGCAGCATAAAGGCCAGGATTGCAAAAAGCAGTACGAGATAGCGATTTTTTAAGCCAAGCAAAAAGGCTTCGTATTTTTCAACATCCATTAATCCCCCAAAAGGGGCTGGCCTATGCCAGCCCCTATGATCATTAAACTCCGCTTCTCTGCTCTTTTTCCATCCTGTGGAAGAGATCTTTCATGCTGGCTTGATGCTCTGCATCTTCGTTGTTCATACGAGTGAGTTCACCCACCATGAACTTGTAAGCCTTGCTCCTTGGCCCAAAGATGGTTGCCGAAATACCCTGCTTTTTGTAGTAGGACATTACTTCCAGCATGACATAAATCACACAGAAGTAAGTACCGTAGGGGATGAAGCAGACGAAGAGCACGCCCAGGATGGCGAGCGGATCTTTTATGATGCTTACCATTCTGCACATCAGGCCAAGCAACACCACCTGGATGGTGAGGCTTGCTGGCACGCTCTGGTACATCACATCATTGATCACCATGGCAACTGCCACCACAGTCATGAGATGGATGCTGCTCTTGACTGACCTCAAGTTGCTGAGCAACCGATCATACTTTGCCATCATATTCTCCCTGATAAGCCTCAAAATTATTAGTCAAGCAAATAATAGTATCTCCTAATCAAAATGTAAACAAAAAGCAAGTTATTTTTGTAAATAAAATACAAGGCATCAGCCTTTGAGCCTTTTAACGATATGTCTCCATCTGCTGATAGTTGGCATCAAGGAGTCATGCATCATTCCGGCCCCCTTCATCGCCGCCAAAGTATTAGGAGAAATTTTGTTCAGCGCCTCAACGGTTTTTTTCTGCAAGTCAGCAGGGCACCCCCAAATCTGGCTGGCAATCCCTCCTACCATACTCATCATTTCGGGACAGCCTTCGCTCATGTCGTATGTGAGTCTCAGTGCCTCATCAAAGCTCTCCGTTGAAATGACTGCCCTGATCACAATTGCAGCAGTCTCGACATATCGAACTTGTGACGAATCACATCGAGATATATTGGAGCCAATTAAATACAAATCATTGAAATTATTCATGATAAAATCTGAAACAAGCTTTTTGTTGTTGGTCGCCTTGGCTGCATGCGTGATCCTGGAAAGCGCCTTTGATGCTTTGGAAAATTCCTCGCTATGCTCCCAAACATAGGACGCTTTTGGTGACATTAATGAAGCTGTTGTATCTGACACTGCTGTTATACCAGCGGCATAAGCAGTTGATAAGAAGACAAGATGCTTGTGATCATCAGCTAGAGGCTGGACTCGATACAGCCTAAGATTTTCATGAAAAAGGTCTCTCTGCCGAAGGTTCATATCTCGAAAAAAGAGTCCGTTATGCTGCTCTCTTGCAGGAAGGTGATCCTGGTACATTTTAATGAGCTCAAGAGAGCTGCGAGTGCAGATCAGACCATTCATTTCCTCAATTGAATAGCCAATCCCTTTCTTGAAAAGTGGCCTCTCCCGCATCAACCAAAATGACGCCATCTCACCAATAATAAATCCAATCACAAGACCCCCTTGAGCACAACATTACCACCAAATAATATTCAAAAAAATATTGTCATTCTCAAGCTCTCTGAATATAATGCTTGGTAATATTTATTCTTATAATAAAGGCCATATTACTATGCGGGTTAATCGGGTGCAATCGTCAGGGGGTGATGTAGGAAACTATTTGCTGTTCAAGATAGATCCTTCCGACTCCTCTTTTTTTGCTGTTAATGCATCTGAAATTAAAGAAGTGCTGATCAAGCCCAGGCTGCACAAGATCCCAGGTTATCACGCGGTGATTGATGGGACATTTGATTTAAGGGGAGTTGCTGTTTCTGTTGCTGATACTTGCCAGGCTATCGGCAGGAAGGCCATGCCCGATGAAAACAAGCGATTTGTTATTGTGCTGGATAATGGGCGATCAGCATTTGGCCTCCTTGCCTATCAGGTATCAAGCATAATTAAAAAGGAAGGGGCAGACATGCTTTCTCCGCCAAGTTCATTGGGAAATCAGCACTGCGCCTCATCCATTTTCAATCATTCAAATATTGAAGAAAGGGGGTCGAATAGTTCAATTGTAATTGTTCTTGATGTAAATGAGATACTAAAAAAACTAAAATAGAGGTTTATATGCCAATTGAAGCGGTAAGATGGATTAACAGCAGAAAAGATGTCTATATTGACAGGATTGTTGATCGCAGTGGAAATGTTCGATTTGCAATTCGCAATAAATTCGGCGAATGCTTTACCAAGGATGGCGTTTTCTGTTATGAACAGTATGGCCCTGAAAATTACCCTGAATATTTGGAATCCTGGCGCTGGACGGATTTTGATGATGCTTGTGCGGCCTTATTGAAGGCAGAGTCCATGATGGACTGCACCATACAATAAGCCCTGTTGACACTATCTTTTTGCCTGATATAATCTTTGACTGATTCTTATCAGGCATTATTATGAATAGCATAGGCGTAAACCAAAAAGAGATCGACAGGCTGAACCTTGCCGATCTGCATTCTTTGTTGTTAGAAATCAAAGATTTTGATACTCGTGCCCTGATTGAGGCTGCCATGTCTGGCAACAAAGATAAGCGTAATGCTCATCTAAAACACATGGAGAAAGTTGAGGCTGCAATTGCCATCACATCGCTCCTTCAAAATGCACGGAAACAACCTATAGATTACATTGTGGATGTGAGTCTAGCTTCACCTGGCATTCTATGATTTCAACCTCTGGCATCATCATAAAGTCCTTTATTGGGCTGTCATAAAAAGGATCTAGCTCCCAACTCTGATTCACGATGGCATTGTGAAGTGGTAGTTCAACTGATTTTTCGACAACAAATCCATCTTTGGTATCAAAGAATATTACATGTCCATCCAGCCCCTTGTCAGGGACGCCTTCTGTTATATCCCTAAGATAATTTTGAAAATATGCCCCCAGTTTTCTTTCGCTAATTCGGTGAAACTTGAATAATGACAGTTCATCTGGCATCCCATCTTTTATTTCACACTGGATCTCTCTGCATTTCCTTAAGAAGTCTTGCTCTGGGAAATCAATATCAAGCCCGTTATAGCCCATGGCAGATATTACTGATGGCATAAATTCTGTATTTTGTCCCTTTCCTTTCTCCAGGATGGCTTCATTAATGCTGCTCAGGGCCGAATAGACCTCATAGCTGTTAGCAGCAAGATATACTTTGTTCTGCATCCTCTTTGCAAGATTTGCCGTGTCTTTATCTAACGTAGAGAAGTAGAGGCCCAGGGCATGCGGGGAGGGTAGTTCGTCATGAGTAAGGTAGCCCATACTCATCCTTGCATGATAATGGCAGGCATGCTCAGACGGGCTAATCACATGGAGGTGGCTATTGCGCTCTGGTGTTTCGTAGGATAAGCCCTTGTATCCTCGCCCGTAACGCTTGTTTTGCTGATCCATCGACATAGGGTTGGCATAAACAGAGATGGCCTCATACAGCGATTTTGTGCAATATGTTGCCATTCCCTTGCGAGATGTTGATAGAGGGTTTCCAGACAATTCACTCTTTATAGGATCAGCTGAAACAGCACCATGATAAAGACTTGATGATTGCTCGTTTGGGAAAAATACTTTTGCATCTGAATGGGATAAAAGCCGCTTGATAAAATCCATGCAACCTTCTTCAATGCCTTGTGTGATTTTTCCGCCGCGAGCTATTTTCCATTCCCGACCATTTTCCTGCTCTCTGCTAGCAACAATTTCGCCACTAACAGAAACACTTCCATTTTTCATGAATTGCTTTGCATCAGAAAGAGTAACAAGTTCAGCTACATTAACTTGTTTTTTGACGTAAGACACCAGTTCGTCAACGGTAGCATCAACTGGCAATACTGTCTGATGCTTTTGATTCATCCAGCCAGTCATTGTTTTCAATAGAGCGCCATTAACATGGTCAATCAACCCATGCTTTATTCCATAATGAATCCTATTGACGCTGATCAATGGTGCTGTATCGGAGTTCAGCTCATCCCATTTCTCTATCAACAATCTCTCAGGGGGTATGTCTGATGGCAACACTGCCTTAACCTTAATGTTGTGTGCAATATCAGCTATATCGTCATCTATCTCTTCTCCAGCCATTACTCCTTTAACGACAGAATAAAAAGAAGGAGACAGAGATACTCTTGCCCCATCAATAGGAGACAGATAAAGTGAGCTGGCTGTTTTTGCAGCCAAGCTAGGCTTTGTTAGATTGCTGATTTGCATATAATTACCCTCAAGACTTTCTGTATTACAGTATACAATTTGCTGAATTCCCATTCAATAAAAACAGAATTTTTGTTTTTCTCATGATATAATGATGAGGAATATTAAATGATGGGTAAGGGAAATTGTTTAAACTGAATTCGTTTCATTATGCGGGCATTGGATCTCGTAAAATAAACTTTCTTGTGTCAAACAACCTTATTCGCGTTGGATTTGCACTTGCACTTTCAGGTGGCGTCCTGGAGTCTGGGGCTGCTGATGGGAGTGACACATCTTTCGAAGTGGGTGCAAAGTTCGCTTATGATCTTATGTGCGATTTAGATCCAACCCTGCCAAAAGGTGATTATTCTCGTGTGATGAATATCCATCTTGGATGGAAAGGATTTAACGGAAGAACACAGGGTAGTGGCTATAGCCATGAAACCCCACTGGCAGCTGAGAAGCTGACAGCAGGCTTCCATCCTGGTTGGGGCAACCTAAGCGATGGAGCCAGAAAGCTAATGTCACGCAATGCAATGCAGGTGTTGACACGGGACTTGGCTAGTCCGGTACGCTTTGTGATGTGCCACACCTCGGATGGAGCATCTACACTGGCTCAGACAAGCAGTAAAACAGGTGGAACAGGGCAGGCTATTCGTATAGCAGAACATTATGGTGTTCGGGTACGAAATTTAGGTAATAAGGATGAGCTCTCCCTGGCGATGGAATGGTGTGACAAGTTCTTTGAAAGAGCGAGCGCCGCTACAGGCATTAACGTGGAAGCCTACCTTAACCAGCGCATGTCAGGGTACATTGGATTTGAAAATGTATATCTGGGAAGTATGAGGGAAGCCATTGAGTCTGGCTCTGCTGATATCATAATCCATGATAGCAGCACTTATCATGACTCGCATGATCCCATTTCTAAGATGATTTATGAGATTGCTCCGGCTGCTATGGCTACTGATTCACTAACCAGGCACGGCGATAAAAAGAAATTAGGCACTTACAGTGAGTCATCCATTGAGGTGTGTAATAAGCAGATAACCGTACTTAATGCGTACACCCAGTTAGGGAAGGTAGCCGAAGAAAAGTCTTTGAATACAGATTATGAGGCGGTAAGGAAGGTTCTACGAGAGACCAACAAGCAGTATCGCAACAAGACCATTGCGATGCCTCGGATGGGGGCAACTGTTGGTAACGGTTGCTGGTTTACCCTCTCGAACATCATCCAAACTGAGCTTAAGAGCAACAAGGTGATTTTGCTGGACTCGCCTGAGCTGCTAGGTATGAAGCAAGTATTTTCAAGAAGTCACATCGATAACAACAACAAACAGATGGAGTTCAAGCTATGAGAACCATGTACGATCCCATGCCAGGGCTAAAAAGAGCAGTAAAAAAGTTTTTTGCTAACCAGGTTCGCAAGAGAACCCAAAAAAAGATAAGAAATTTCAGAGAGGGCTAGAACCCTCTCTTTTCATTTTGCTGCTGGATCAGCTATCCCCATGATTTCTCGCTGTAAAAACCCACTTTTTGTTAATAAAGGTCGAGCTCAAAACCAGAGGTTAATGCTAAATTAACTCAAAAATAAATCTAAACGGGGCTCAATTGGCAATGATCTTGGCATTAAGTTTCAAAAAAATAATTGACACCCATTTCCCCAGGATCTTATGATCCATTTCATCAACAGGGGGAGGTAAAGGATCTTGATGCCTCTCCATATGCTGCCACAAATCCATCTAACAGAGGCTACTCCATGGAACTCAGCATTCGCAGCGTTTTCTCCCAAATCACAGCTATCGCCACCCATCCAATCACAAAGAGAAAAGCGGCCAAGCGAATTGCCAGCGACATGCATCGCATCAGCGAGTCCATGATTTATACCACGCTAGCCGCCGCCAATAAGGCCTGGGTCATGTCAGATCTTGAGAACGACCACCAGCGCCTTGCTGTTTGCCTTGGGGCTGCTGATGAGATGCTGATTGCAATCTACATGTTTTCAAGCCAGGAAGTGAAGAACACAATCCTTCAAGGCACAGTCGATCCAATCATCTACCTTGGTGAAATGCGCCGCTCTGCTCGAATGAATATCTTGGAGGAACGCAATAAACTCATGATGAGGACTCCATATATTTACGAAGAAAATATCTTCAACGACCAAGACATGACTTCTTACATCAAAAATGGAAAGGCTTTTATACAATATGAAATGCTCTACAGCCAACAAAACTTGTCTGAATCCGAAGACATCCAGCAAGAGGTGAATGGACTTGCCGCAAAACTATCTGTAGCTAGATTTGCTGCGTAGCATAGGGCTCCGCATCAATATTATTTATTTGAAAACTATCAACCCAAGGAAGCCAATTAAAAGGGCCTGTCTGTTAGTTTAGGTGTCTCTTATCAATGCTGTGGGCCAATGAAACCCTGCCTTTTTGGCGGGGTTTTTTGCTAATAAATAACTCCATTTTCCTTCTGCTTGGAGGAAAAGTATTCCATCATACTTGTATTTGTCAAGACTTCTTGAGTGGTCATAAGCCATTTTTGAAAAATAACGTGTACGGTTAATTATTATCATGTAAAATAAATTAATAATAATAAAAAGAGTGGCTGGCATGACATTGAAGCGTGAAGAAATCATCAAGCAAATTGAGCTTATTCGTACCAATGTAAACAACGAAGTTTGCCCATTGAGCGCTAAAGTAACTCAATACTTTGACGCTATTGATAGCAAGGTCTCGAAACGTGCCGAGAGAACCCTTGCCGCAATTGTTGCTGCCACTGCATCCTTGGGTGGAACAGGTCACCCCAGGATCGACTCATTGATTTATGGTTCGGTTATTTGTGCAATCTTGCTAGGTGCAAGCAAAAATGCAGTCAGATCCGCACTTAATAAGCTCAACATCAGTGCTTATGAGTCTTCATCAGATAAGGTCGTAAATGCCTTCATTAATGAGACAAGTAAGATAAAAGGGAAGATTTCCTCTAACGATTTCAATCATATTTATGACTACAGTCGGATATTGGTGCTTGGTGACTACAAGAAAAACATGCTCAATGACGATAAAAAGCTGAGCGCCAAGGGCCAACAGGCAATTGAGAAGGCAAAGCTAGGCTTCTCATCGATATTCTCTAATCCTAACGATGAAGAAATAGAGCTCGTCTTTGCCAAAAAGGATCTCAAATCGAGCAATAGTTCATTGGGTTTGTAAGCAATTCACTGTCAGCATATAAATCACAAGAAAAACCCAAAATTTCCGTAGTCAGAGCCTTTGATGAGGGGCCTAAGTAAGTAACTAATATAAATAAATGAGGAAAGTAATGTACCTTAAAAATCACCTGGTTAAATTTGTTATTGATGTTCAGATGGAAATTATTGGACTCAATAAAATCATAGGCAGGTCTTTCATACCAGAGATAGATCTTGCTGACCCAGAGATGAGTCAGATCGTTGGTTATGTAAAAGAAGTTCGTGGTGCGATCACTGATGCCGAGTCGGTAATCGGTGTTTTATCAATGAAGCTTGCAGCATGCGAACACTCTGCTATCGGCGATGTTGATGAAGAAGTGCAAATTTTAGAAGAGTTCTCCCATATGGCTAGCAAAATAAAGCCAAATCTCATTCCTCTATTTATTAATTAGGATTGCCATGAAAAAACAATTTTTCGATCAGTATCTATTGAAAAATCATGATGGTTCGCCTATCAAAATGTATCGCGGATTTCATGCTGATGAAGATGAGGTGGAGCAGCACCTTGACAACCCATTCATTACTTATGAACGACCGCTTCCAACATTCACTGGCTCTCCACATGCAGCCTCACTTTACTCTGTAAGCCCAAACAATCGAAACCACAATACTGGCGATTCATGTGGCGTGGTTGGCATTTACGAAATTGCCATGATAAATCCGCTTAGGCTTGATGATTCTCGCTTTATTGATTATGAAGACCTGCTGCCAATACTTAAAGCCAAGATACATACCCGCGAGTGGCAAAATTTCATGAAGGAATCGCTAGATTACGGTGTATGGAACCACGATGGTGATGCTATTGATGAAGAAATATTTCAAGAAATGAGTGATGATGAAAAAAATGAAATGTACATAGAGACATATCACTTTTGTGATAATCCTATTGTTGTCGGCATTTTCAGACAGCTTGGATATGATGGTTTTATTACTCGTGGAGTGATCCACCTCGATAACGATCTTCGCGATAAAGCAGCTGGTGATGAGTATCATTATGACAAGCGTGATTGTTCATGTTCGGAATATCGGCCATTTAACAAATACCAAGTTCGCTTCGAGTCAAACAAAGAACTGGTTTATCAGCCTAATAAGAGAGAGCTGAATAAGGAGCTAGAAGTAGAAGTGGGACTTTGATAGTCCCACTAAATTTCTGAGAATGTAGCTTTTTTTGGCTCACAGCTTATTATCGATTGCATGCTCCGCATGGCAAGTTCATCCAGTATCCTTGCCTGCCTCTCATCCTCATTGCTATCACCGGATCTATCGTGGAGTTCTGATTTATCAGCGAAGCAACCTTGGTCAGATTTCTTCATTTCGACTCCCACTAGAGAGAATTATTTATTATCAAACAAGTTTGGCCGATTATCTTCCCGCTCCACTATCTCCAGCTTTTCACCCGAAAACAGCATTGATATAGGCCAGGCCAGCGAGATCAACTTCTCGTCTGCGCTGCGAGTAATAGCTTCAACATCTTGTAAATCTTCTAACTTGGCACAGTCCTTAAGTGAAATTGTTCGACTTCCGGTATTGCTGTTGATACACACATCTTTGAACTTAATGACTTGCTGTTGGCGCTTGGCGTCTGTTCCTGCCCAGGCATCCCATTCGCTTTGGCGGATATCTCTATTCGAAGTCAGTATTTGAGCAAACTGGCTGAATCCCATTAGCACAATCGCAATAACCACCACCAAAGTTATCCTAAGGAGACTTTTGATAGCATTCAATATTTTAATGTTTTTTATGCTCCATTCCGTAATGCTCATCATTCCACCCCACAATATGTTCATATATTTATCTGATTTATTTAAATAGCGCACTTATTTATCATTAAATAAATGCGCTAATTTGTCAAGACATCAGTCGCGCCGTAAAGCCTCGCCATTCATGGTCGAGAGAATGCCAAAGGGCTTTATTTCATGGAAAGCTGAACGAGCCTTTTCCCATCGATACCTAGCAGCGTCATTCTGTTGTGGATCAGTTGAAGCTGTGTCGTCAGGCTTGGATCTACCACCTTCTTCACTTGGGATTTTCCAGGGACATTGCTGAACACCGAGAATGTGCCGTTTTCTTCCAATATGGCGATGCCGTTATCCAGCACAGTGAAGTTGATGGATGCATCGTCGTTGGAGCTCTCCATTAGCAGCGAGTAGTGTCCCGTTTGTTCATTGACCTGGTAGCAACGATGCAGGTAGTCGCCATTGTTGTCTATGGTGACTACCACCAGGACGCCAGACTCATACTTGGCATTAATAATTCGACTTTTCTCAAGCTCTGGGATGCGCACCTGCAAGAACACATCTCGTTTTGCCGGAATCGTCAGATACGTGGCTCCGAGCATGTACTGTACCAGCAAGTTAGTATAGAGCTCCGTCGAGCGAGGCATAATGGCTTCTGCTACTCCGCTCACGATCACCATGCCTGTGCCATTCTCGTGAATGGATATCTCGTGAACATACTCATCAGACACCCCATAAATCCGATTCTGGTATACGAAGAGGCTTTTTAGCGCGAAGTCATCCTGGTACACCTTGCGGTTGCGAGTATCCATCATCAATATCTTGCCATCACTGATCCTGACCAGCATTGGAGTCTGGGTTCGAGGCGAGAATACCAAATTGGTATCCTTATTGGAGTAGGGTATTTTTTCATCGCCGACATGGAATGCGTCATCGGTTTTATAAGCGAATCGCTGATCACTGCTGTAGATCGCCAGCATCGCAGACTCAGAGGAAAACACCTCTGTGATATTCAGCGCTGCGCTTTGAATCGCTGCCTGAACGGCCTTGGTGACAGCAGTCATAACCATGTCCAGTGGTGCTGGGCCGCGATGCTGCTGCTCAAACATCGCTGTGAGCCATTGACGATATGCAGGCGGGATGATCCCGAAGTCCCTGACAGCATTGTTGACTGAAACATGCTTGTGGAAGATGGAGACACCCTTGCTCATTCGGCTAAGCACATCACCTCGCTTGAATGTGTGACTATTGCCCTTGTAGGAGCCCTTGAATGGGTGAATGCCCACCAGCAATTGAGTGGCGATGACCCCAAAGGTGTACCAGTCAGAAGATTCGCTGAACTGCTTTTTCTTCATGTCTACCAGCGGATCCATTGTTGCATCCGAGTAGGCTTTAGCAGGGTAGGATGGCGTCTGATAGCTATCGACATCTATCCAGTAAACTGATTTGAAGTCGGACGAAACCAGATAGTTCATCTCGTTGCCATCAACAATGAGAATGCCCTGCTGATGGAGCGAGGCCAATGTGTCACGCATCTGTTGCACCAGTGCATAGACATCTTGATCAGATATCTGGTTTGCAAGCCGAAACTCGGTGGTAAACAGGCGAGATAGAGGGATGGTGTTGTGCAGAGCGGTCATGCAATAACCAACAGGGTTATTGTTGTCGTCCAGCAGCATGGCCTGTGGCTTGATAACCAGGGGTGAGCGTATCTTGCTAAGCTCTTCGATCCGGCCCTGCTCGATCACCTTGCTGCGGTCATGGTAGATCTTATAGGCAAGATTGCCCTTTACGAAGACCTGCCCCTCACCGCCACTGAACACAAAATCCTTTTGTGACAGGCTAACTGCTTTGCTTTCGCCAGATACGTAAACTCTCATCTCACCACCCCAAATAACTGTCGTTACGCCGATTCCACTTGTTCATCGATAAATGCAAGCCCAGCCACGCTCAAATCGTCGCCATGGCTAATCCCTTGCTTCTGGTATTGCTTGAGCATACGAGTCACCCTGCGCCTTACAAATTCGCCATGGAGGCCCTTTACATTGGAGAGCTCTGTAACCACATCTTCTTTTCCTAGCCCTCGACCAGCCTCGCTGTCGAAAAATGTGTCCAGGCCATCACTGCTCACCATCAGCCACTGCAATCCCTCCATAGGCAGGATCACGTAGGTTGGCTCTTGTATCCCCATCGGGATATTCTCTGCATCCTTACCCAGGCGGATCCAGCTCTGAACCATGCCTTTTTCAGATACTGCATCAAGCGCCTGCTTTCGTCCCTCGTCCAACTGGTATGAGAGGTAGTTTGGGTAGCCAGAAGGGTACTCCACCCACATATGCTCCACATCGGCATTGTCGGTTTTCCAGGTGATACCGCCATCGCCATAAATCATTGCGATCACTCGTTGCTTAACGTGATCGGTGAAAGCACAAACCAGGGTTGCATCCAGAAGACTGCTATCGGGATACAGCAAGGATGCTGCTGCATGAGCTTGGCTAATAATCTTTTTACCCAGTTCCTGATAACCGATGCTGGATCGCTCATTGGGCTCCATAGAGAGCAACACCTGGCGGCAGGCGAGTGTCAGCAAGCGAGCGCCAACACTGGAGTGTCCGCTACCTGAGCAACCATCGCTGATTGCCGCAAACTGTATGCTCTCGTCCGCATGGAATACAGCGTAATCCTCGCATTCATGGTGCTGTGCTCCTTGCACATACAACCCATCGACAACAACCTTCATTCACACCCCCACAAGCAAAAAAAACAGCCCCTGGCTATTCCAGGGGCGCATCCGATCAGAAGGTCAGTGCCTTGCTCGGCCCACCAGTACCCAAAGCCTGGGACTGTGCGCTGATGGACTTACTGACAAACGCGGCCAGCTTGGCGAGGCTGTTGGCGCTTACATCGGTGATGTCGATATACTGTTCGATGTCAGACTTGGTTTTGAAGTCGTCCAGCGCAGCAGAGAGGTTAGAGCTGGCTGAGGTATTGAGGCCGACGAGCACTGTGCGGATGGACTCAACACATTCTTCTTTGATCGCGCTCTGGATGGTCTTGCGCACATCGAAGATGTCGTTGCGAGAGGCGTTATCCTCGCCATCCGTAATCACGAACACGATGGCGTTGGCATCGAAGTCCTGGTTCATCAGCTTCTTGCCATACTCCTTGATGCTGTCCACGGCGCTGATAGTCGCGTCATACAGAGCAGTGGTGCCGGAAGACTGCTTGATCTTCTGGTAGTTGTCGGAGTTGATGGCAGAGAGCAGGGTAAAGCCATGCTCTTCGTAAACATCGCTGTTGAAGGTCACGAAGCGGATCATCAGGTTCTCTGCTCGCGGGGACTTTTTACAGGCCTCGACGATCTCTTTCATAGCGAGCATTTGCTGATGCTGGAAAGGGGAGGTACTGCCGCTTTGGTCGAGCACGATGGCAACCAGGGTGTATTCCGAGGCCGACAGTCGAGACACATCGACGGCGGAAAAGCGGAAGTTGGAGCTGGTCATATCACCAATCATGAAGTCTTCATTATCTATCAGCATGGGAGCGTCCTTATGAAACTGGTTCAGTTGATGCCAGGGCCGAAGACCCTGGCATGGATCGATTAAAAACTCAGGGTATTACCAGTGATGCGGATATCAGTGGTGTTAACCACTCGCATCCCACGGGCCTTCATCTCGTTGATGAAGTCCTGGCCGTTTTTCTCGAAGCCACTCACCGGAGAAGTGGTGTCGAGCAGCAGCACCAGCTTGCCGATATTGTCATCGCCGAAGTTGTCAGCCAACTGACGGACGGTGGCGGCTACGCAATGGCTCAGTGCCTGGCCGGTCAGGAAGATGGTATCCGCCTGCTCAAACCGCTCGATCAGCGGACGGCTCAGTTTGGTGGTCGGATCGGCAGGGTGCGGAACTTCTGCCGCAAATGCGCCGTAGTGCTCGGTGTACGGGTTGTGGCCCTTGGTCATGTAGATCACTCGACCGATGTAGGTGCGCTCCCATTCCATCAGGGCAGAAGAGATCGGCTGAACCACGTTGTGACCAGGAGTACCGATCAGGCAGTGCGGCGGCCAGATGATGAGCGGATAGCGGCCTGCGGATTCCAGCGCTTCGGTGTAGTCCAGGGCGTATTGCACCAGCTTGCTATCAATCGGCTTCATGACGCCTTTGCGAACATCATCGGCACTGATCATGGTGAAGGGGGCAGGTTGGTTGCCCTGACCATCTCGCCAGAACATCGGATGGGAGATGTCATACTGCTGGTGGCTGTCCATGGTCACGGTGATCGCACTCATCAGATGACCGGCATTTTTGATGAACTGAGCCAGGTTCAGCGCATCTTGCCATGCGCCAGTCACGGGCAGTGCAGGAGCAATCCGGTCAACTACCTGGTTTTCGCCAACACTGATGGCCTGGTGTTCTACAGGAACATCGTGGAAATCATACTGCGGGTCGATAATGATGATCTGATTATTGGATTTTTGCATAACTCACCTCAACTGTGTGGAAAACGAAGGTTTATTACCTTGAAATCAGAATAGTTCGATTTTGATATTATGTCAATAGTTCGATTTTGATTCTTTCTGTTTTTTTTGCTTTAAAAAACTCATGTGATCGATGGTGCGTGATGTGGACTGGCATCTTTCCTGCACAGAGCCGTTTTGTTTGATCCGTTTTTTGTCCGGTCTTGGTGGAGATGGTGGCGCTATCGGAGGCTGCATCCACCGCTAAACCTGACTTAAAAAATCCCCGCCATACTGACGGGGATTTCTGTTCTTCTGGAAGATGCTGGTGGCAGCATCAAAGCAAAGACTTTATTGCCCAGGCAGGGTAGGGGCAGCAACCTCTGCAAAGTGAGTTACATGGTCAGTTTCATCGATGCGACCAAACTGCCACTGATCCACTGGGAAGAACTGAGGATGTCCCTCGTCGTCAGTTTCTACCCTGGCAAGTACAGCATGAGTTCTGATCTCACCTGTATCCACCCCTACCAACTGCCCGTCATTATCCACATCGACATCAATCTCCTGGCTTTTGACCAGGAGCCAGAAGATACCCTGTTTTGCGTTGGTGTAGTCAAATACAGTCCAACTCATCAAACGACCTCCTATCACTTACCTTTTGTCATGCTACGAGGGAAGAAGATCCCTTCGTGTTGCGGGTTAAGGCGATATACCTGAGCATGCCTGGTATTCCCCTTCTTTAGGACGCCCTCGCATGGCACCAGCAGAGCTGATGACTCAATCCGGTCGCGAAAGCGTGCATTGTTGAGCTCAAACCCAAGCAGGAGCTCGGTGAGCTTCTGAAACTCGCCTATGGTGAACTGAGGATCGATGAATCTTGCCGCGATTGGCGTGTAATCCGCCTTGGCTCGGATCCTGTTCCATGCCATTTCGAACACCTCAAAGTGATTGAACGCGAACATATCGCTCAACGCCATGATGTATTCGATTGGGAGCCATTCTTTCTTGAACTCGTCCAGGCCAACATGATCAACTTCACTCACCCTCAAAATGGCGTAGTAGGTGATGTTGACGGTATTGATCCGATCAGGGTCGATGTAGTCACCACTGAATGTGTGCAGCTGCTCAATATGAGGCAGCTTTACGCTGGTTTTTGACAGCAGGGCGCTAGCAGCAGCCTCTTCGGCTGTCTTTACCTTTTCTCTGTCATAGAAGCAGTTTGGGAAGGCATACTTCCCAGGGAAAACCTCAGCATCATCTGGTCTGCGATAGACAAGGGCTTTGATTTTGCCATCTTCATAGATGAAGGGAACGACAGTCACCCCAACGTTTGGTCTGTTTTTACTAAACTGCTGGTCATTATACATAGCGAAACTCCAATAAGACTTTTCTTAGTATAGTCAAGATGCTATCAAAAGTAAACTATGAATTGTAACCAGTGAAATCAATATTTGCTGCTCGGGCATCAAAAGCCAGTGTTTCCTTGCATTGTCAGTTATTAACATGCAAAATAAGCTGGTGGATATGCCGATAAAAATAACTATAAAATTTCATAAAATAATAACAAAAAGGGCATTTATGGAACTCGAACAATTGTTGGAGCCTACAAAGTGGGCTGTTGAATCAGAAAGTTTCGAGCTGTATGAAATGATCTCTGAGGCAGCCATTACGGATCCTGGGTTGCTGGATGCTGGAAGTAGCATTCTTGCTGGCACGATTAACGAGATCCTCCTGGCTCGTGAGGCTGCATTTTCTGTTTTAGAGGCGCTGCCTTTGCTTTGGAGGCGATGCGGCAGTGATTACGAAAAAAAGGTTTTGTTTGATCAGCAAACGCAGCTTCTCAAGCGATACGTCGATGACTGTCAAAAACAAAAAACACCCTTATTTGAAGCATTGTCCGATCATTTTGCTATAAAAGCAGAATAAACAAATGACATAAACGGAGGATAAAAAGAAAAATAAAATGAATAAAATAAATCATGAGATTGCCAATGAAATTATCAGAAAGTTATTCAGTCATCATGACAATAGACCCAACAGACTTGGAAGAATGCTTGGGCTCAAGATCATCGATATCTACAACATGAGCGTTGAGACCTATGAGGCAGATTTCAATAAACAACTATCCAGGGCGGAGATATTCATTGCACATTCTGCCTTGGATAGAAGGAAAATGTCGATTTCAGATTTCATTAGATGCTTTTCATCCATTGAACCTATCTTGAATGGCGAAGGCCCAGAACGCTATAAAGCATACTTCTATGCCAATGAAATTTTGGGTGACGGGCCACTGGACATGGCATCAGCAAAATATATTGTCGCAAAAAAGGCTGCGGAACAGCATTATGCATGGACAACCGAATAAAGTATTTTAATTTTTGATTCAATCGCAGATAAAAAGGAATGAGCGTATGTATATGAAAGAAGATGTTGTTGGATTTGTGTCGGAGCTCAAAATCGAAATGGATGAGCTTGAACGCATTATTGATGAAGGAAAGGAAAAACACGCCAATGATTCCGATCCTGAAATGCAGGCGTTTATTGCCTCTCTGGAGGAAATTAGCACCTCGATTTTTTATGCCAATGCAATCATCGGTGTTGTTTTGAAGTCATACATATCAAGCGATATGTCGGCTATGGCTGGTATTGATGAAGAGATCGACAAGTTGACTGAATTTGAAAAAGTAATCGATAAAGTGAAGCACCCTATCACCATGGTTTTTAGCAGCCAGTGACGGCGGGGTAGGGGAGTTAACAAGGATGACATTATCTTCTTATTAAGAATCAGGTTTATTTTGTTTTATTGTTGTGTACAATATTAGGTATATAAAAACTATAATAATAGCATAGGTGATTTATGTCTCTGTCATATGAAGCGAAAAGAATCTACATGGATCAAGTAAGGAATGCCGTTCTTGATGATGTTAAACCCTTCAATAAGGGCGTTATGGGACTGATGTCCTCAATTGGAAAAACCGACTGGAAAGAGTGGGTTGCATCTGCTGCGTTAGTGTCGGTTGCTGCTACATTTGGTCAGATTTATGCTGGAAATACAGGTGCTCTGTCAATAACACCAAATATGGTAATGACAACCATCTTTGCTGGTTACAGTGCAATGGCTGCATCAGCACTTATCCCTATAATCGCCAGGACTGTTGAAAGTGCAAAAATGGTTTTCAATCCTGAATCGCCAGAAAGCAGCAAGAATAAAGTAATAGCAAAGTTTGAAAATGAGCTATTGAAGGTCAATCCCAACTTCACCAAGCAAGAGCTAGGATCTATCATGGAGCATGGGAATCATGAAATAATCAATGGGATAAAAGACATACATAAAGATTATGTTGGTTCCACGAGATTTGAGCGTGGCGTAAGCTCTCTATATCATGAAATGAATCTCAAGGCAGAAGAGCACCTTAACGCAAAAGCAGGATCTCGACCACGAGATAAAGATAGCTCTAATGATGGACTATCAAGGTAAAACAATGAGTGGCAGCATTAGGCTGCCACTTTGTTTTTTTAGACGAAAGTGAGGGGTTTTATGTCGCTTCTTAAAATGGAAAAGCAAGCTTACATCGATCAAGTGAAAGGCATCGTAGCCGATGAGCTAAAGGAATTTAACAGAGGCATCAAAGGTTACTTTAATCGAGTGTGCGCGACTACCGCTGCCAAAGCTCTTGTTGGACTACCTTTGTTGAGTACCGTGCCCGCAGCTGCTTTTACAGCAATGGCCGCGACAGGACTATCCAGCACCATTCATATGACTGATGGGTACATATGGCTGGGACTGGGTGCTGTTGCTGGAGCCAGCATTTCGGCTGCAACATTACTCATGGGAGGCCCACTGGATGAACCGCAATTTCGTGCCGAAAAAATCGTAAAGTCATTTGAAAATGAGCTGCTAAAGATAAATCCTGGCTTGACGAAAAAAGAAATGGGGCAGATCATGGATTTTGGTTGCAAAGAGCTTTCAGATGAAATGCGCAAGGCATCCTCGATACCTGGTAGCAAAAAGCATGTAGATAAAGCGCTGAATTACATAGAGATACTGGTGCAGGTTCAAGCAGAGAAATATATCGATCCTGAAAAGGCAAAAGAAACAGAAAGAATGCTTAGAGTGATATCTAATTCAAGAGATGATCAAATCAAAGACCTTAAGATTGATCCAGACAGCCTCATTGGTAAGCGATACAAAAAGGAGTTGAGTTTTGATGAGCCATCTCGTTAATAACAGCGGATTGCTAACAAGAGGTGATTTGAATGATCAGCAATAAATACTTAGAACTCGGTCAGCACTGCCAGCATGCTTTGATAAAGGCTCAACAGGCCGCTGATAACACACCAGTCGTGTGGGAGTCCTCAAAGTATGAAATCTTCCTTTATGGCTGGAGCAGAATGAAGGAAGAGAAGATGAAGGAAGCAAAAATACCAACGCACGGGGCGTTATCTGGAGGCATTCACTCACTAGGCTTTTATGTGAAAGGAAATGGCGGTAAAAAGCAGGATGCTGGGACATTGGCTGCCTATAAATACCTAAAAGATGCAGGTTACAACGTAGAGCTGAAAACAAACTAGCTCACGCAGGGACTCGAAAGATGCCGATATATGGATTTATCGGCATCAAAATCTTATAAATCATATCCTTAGCAAAAGGGCTGCATATCGAGACATCAAATGTCTAGTAACCGTCAATACTTGACATATCATAACGGGGCCTTAGCACAGGCCACTTCCAAAAATCCCAATGTTTTTATCAAAAATCAGTTCAAATTAAATTAAATTACATCACATCTCAGCAAACTAAAAAACTCACCACTCCCTATAAAAGTCCTGCTTGGTTTCCCCAGGTTTTGTATGAAGACACATTGGCGCAATGGCAATATTTTTCTCTTCGATCTCCGCATCCATTAAGTAGTCATAAGCAACCCGAGCCTCAAAATCACCACCCTTGATTGCTGATAGCTTTTTGATGGATGCCCTCCGGATGACGCTGTGATTGTTGTTTGCTTTGTTAGCTATCGACACCAAAAGCTCACGGTTATCCTTGCTGATGCCAATGTCGATACATGGCTCAAAGTGCTTGTTGTTAAGCAGCATTATCAAGCTGCTCTTTATCGCATGGATTTCTGAAAGTAGCTTGGCGTTAAAATCAAGCCTGGAAAGCGGCATAATGCCACCTGAGAACACAGACAATGAAAAGCCTTGTCTTTCCAAATACAACGCCAGCTCAATTTCTACAAATCGCCTGGCATAACCAATAAGGTCAGGAGTCATCAGAGCCAATACTTTTCGCTTGTGAGCTTCGTTATTGCAAATAATATTGGTCTCAATAACAAAGATCTGCTTGCTGCCCTTATCACCAAAAGACAAGTCGTTTTCTGTGCGTTCGCTATCTAGCACTAGGTGATGGTTGGCACTGAACGAGTGATAATTGTGATAAAAGTCATTGGCTGCACTGTACGGCTTAAGCAAGGTCGAGAACTGTATGTGTTCCTCATTCATCCCAAGCAACTCGGCAAACACTCTCACAAAGCCATCTCTTAACTCAACAGGCAGAGATAACGGCATCTTTACGCCAGACTCAGTGGATGTGAGAATGATTGGCGTGACGAATCTATGCAAGACCCCTGCCCCGCCATCATCAAGCACCAGTGGCGTCTGGTTAGCGATTTTATCAGCCATTTTTAAGAACACTTGGTGCTGCTCAGTGGTACTCCAGGTTTCTGCAAGCATCAGCTGATCAAAGTACCTTCGCGAGGGGCAATCGAGAATCTCGGCAATATCATCACAGCACAACAAAAAAGCCTCTGTCTCTTCAATCCTGGACAGATTTTTGAAGCCAGAAATGACACTGATTATTTTTTGTGAAATTAAATAAGCGCTCTTACCCATCACCGCCCCCATGCATGACTATTACTCATGTATACTACCGATAAATATTTATGTCAATAATAATCTGGCTGTGGCGTACTTTATTTTATGGATAAAAATCAGTCAAAATCTTGATCGTATAAAAATTTTGTGGGTACGATAGCAGCAACATCCTCGATACTTACAAAGCCATGCTGCTCTGACAGCAATGATGACATGCCAGTTCTTAGGTTATTCCAGTGTATATTGACCAGCTCATAGCGCTGACCCTGATCGGTAATGTATGGCCTGGAGATCCTGTTTTTATGTGGCACCAGGTCATAGCTCAAGACCAAGTGAAGCTCTCCGCCCAATAGCTGACAATGGTATACCTCATCAATGTAATCGAACCCATAGCCAGACATTCGCTTAAGCCCTATTTGATTGAACTGTCCAGGAAGTGCTTTAACGGCAGAGTTGGTTTCAATGGACTCAATATCTGAGGACGGAGAAAGTAAGAAATCCTCAATGGCCTGACATGTCTTTGCATAAGAATCAATCACAAAGGAGTCAATCACCCTCCCCCCTGAGAAATTGAAACTAGCGTAGTAATGGGCCTGCTCACATTTGGCAATATGCTCAATCTTCAAACCAGGGTCGCGTGAAGAGAGTCCTTTACTGATCCCAAGCGATGGAGTAAAAATTTTCTCAAAGGTGCTGTAATAGATCTCAATTTCTTGCTTTGATGTTAGTCTGTAGCTCAACAGGCCAGAGCCAGGAATGAACCATGAAATTGATGTGTAAAAGCTAGAGATTTTTTCCTGTCTTACCAAAAACTGTTTGCTTAGCACGAATTGCTCAAGACCCAAGCACTCAATTTCTTGTTGGATAGTTGAAATAACTGATTCACTTCCATTTATTTTTATTATGTTTTTCATGCGGTTGGACTGTTATTATTATAATAGCCCGCATCTTCTCATGACTTGAATAATAACTCAATAAAATCAACCAATTAACAAAAAAAGAAAATATGTCAAAATTTAAAGGCCGCAGAATGCGGCCTCATCAGAACGTTAAAGCTACTTGTTAATTCCAAGAGCAATTTTATAGTGCTTTCGACAGACAGATACATACTTGTCATTTCCACCTATATCGATCTGCTGACCAACAGAAACAACCTCGCCATGTTCGTTGTACTTAAGCACCATTGTGGCGCTTTCACCACAGTGACAGACAGTTTCTCGCTCAATCAAGCGGTCTGCAATCGCAAGCAGGCGCTCACTGCCTTCAAACGTGTTGGAGAAGGCATCTGTGCGGAGCCCGTAGCACTGCACTCGGATATCTAGAGAGTCAACCACATCGCTGAGCTGCCACACCTGCTGTTCAGTCAAGAATTGAGCCTCATCTACCAGGACGCAATCAATTTTATTTGCTTCATTAAGGCTTGATACCACGGCATACAGATTATCACTTTTCTCAAACGGCAGAGCCTGCTTGGAGATGCCGATCCTGCTCTCGATCACCCCCACCCCACTGCGATCATCAATTGATGGAGTGAGCAAAAGCACGTTCATTTTTCGTTCACTGTGGTTGTGGGCAAACTGCAACAGCTCAGTTGTTTTTCCTGCATTCATAGAGGAATAGATAAAGGAGAGTTTCGCCATTATTGTTATTTTCCTTTTAGAATTTTTGGTTTTTGTAATCCATTACCAGGCCAAGATTAAGTTTTTTATCGAAAACTTCTTTGAATTCATCGAAATTAGGCCCGAGGTAAAACAGGCTATTTCCCTTGCTTGGTTGATTTTTCTTCTTTACCCCAGTTGGTAGCCGGTATTTAATTCTTTTATTTACCAAGCAGACCGGATGCTCTTTCATTAGCTTCATCCACCACTTGTCACCCACATTTGCATTCACCAGCAGAAGGGCTTGTTCAACTTCACCAGACTGGTATTTCCCAATGAGTAATTCTGCCCACTTGGCAGCATTGGACACTCCCCTTTTGTTCTGATAGAAGCCATAGGGAGGATTAAGCCACACACGACCAAACCATTCTTTATTTAATCCATCATCGTTGATGGTGAAAATAGAGCCAGCTTTCACTACCTCATTCGCATCTGCTGATGTAGCTGGATCTAGGTCGATGCCGCCCATAAGGCTTCTGGCAGCCTCTATGATGGGGGATGGGGTATACCATTCGTTATTTTCACTGGAGTGAATGTTTGAAATGAATTTATTCTCTGACATTGAAGGGCCACCTATTAATAATAGCAGCCTACATTCTATCACGAAAAAAAGACATGGACAGATATTTATCAGTAAAATAACTAGGGCTTTCCGAGGTGGAAAGCCCTGGATTAGGACTCAAGACATTCTGCGGCGGCGAGCATTGCGGCCAAACAGGCCCTGACCACGGAAGACTCGTTCTTTCTTCTCGGGGGCTTCGCTAAACAGTACCGGAGTCGGATCCTCATGCGTGATAATTTCCGGCTTCATGTAGCCGATGCTGCTCTGCACTTCTCGCTTTTGAGTGGGCGCTTTCATCGGTGCTTTGGCCGGAGACTGATCTCCCCACTTTGCTCGCTTGGCGCCATTGTTGCCCAGGGTGAGGGCTTGATGTTGGTAGGGCTTCTGCTGTTCTTCCGGAGACAGACCGTTTGCACGACGAAGAGCTTCTTCGTCAGACATGACCTGATCATCGGAGATGATGTTAAAGCGGCTAGCAAAACCAATCTGTTCATTGGTATCAACAAGTGCATTGTGGTTCATGATTTCCTTCCTTTGGCTATTGTTATTGCTATTTGATTACTTAAATATAACCTTAAAAAGTGAGTTGGTCAATATATTTATAGAAAATAATTAGGATGGCTCAGAGGTGATGAGCAGATCTTCTTCATTATTGTGATTATTAACTAAAACTCGCCTTCCTGGTCTATCCAACCTGGCAACAACTTCGGCTGTGGAGATGGCACTATCAGTCCTATGGCTGATGGCGATCACACCTGACTGGAAGTGATCTGCAATATCAGAAATCGCACTTTTGGCTCCTTCTGGCGTGCTCCATAGTGATGATTTCTGAATAATTGGGCGATGTGGCTTGCTGTGATCTGCTTGTGCAAAGAGCGAATAGTCACTGAGGCCCTCAAGGAAGTGATAGCCATTGGCATAGTCAAAAGCGATTCCCTTGCTGCTTAAACTGGGAGGGTCGATATAAACCAATCCAGCATGTGGATCGAAGTGGTCAAGTTCACAAGCATCTTTCGTTGTGACTCGATGCTCGGCAGGTACAGCCATCGTCAATTTGTTGAGCTCAAGGAGCGCTTTTTCTGCATGCTTTATGATGCCTGCTTCCCAGGTAACATGGTTGCGAGAAGCTCGCTTGATGTCTCGAAGTCGAGTCTCCAGGTCTGGGCGATCAAAGAGGTTGTATGGTCTCTTTTTGAGGCAGGCCTGGGCCACCAAGTGCAGGTAGAGATCTGCTATCCTGGGATTAAGCAGCTGCTTCTTTTGGCACAATAGATCTAGCTGATGGTTTTCTTCTGCCGTAAAGTAGATGCCGTCAAAGTGATGTCCGATCAGTCTTTCGCTGCCGCATGAGTCAAACTCCAGCAGGTATCTCAAGTTACGCCCCAGGCTTGCTGGCGTTTCTGAATGACCATCGTATCCAAGGAGTGCCCTGGCGGTGATAGAGCAGCTTTTCAGAAAATCATTGGAATGAACCCTCTTCCCCATCTGCCTGAACATCAGGGATACTATTCCGCTGCCAGAGTAGAGATCGAGAACATCATCTGTTTCGTACATTGCCAGACAGGAATGCAAGAATGGAAGCAAACGCCGTTTGCAGCCCTTATACCTGGCTTGCGGGAACAATGAAAAATCCATGACAATTCCTTCAATTCTATCTGCTCGGTGCTTTTTACAGCAAATGCTCATTTTGCTCAAGTCGTTTGCTTGTGTTAAAAAATTGGTTATTGAAAATGATTTATTTTCTGATAAATTAACGCTACCAGACAATAAGAAAAATCAACAATATGAAAAAAATACTTTTAATGGCGATGATGATCCCTTCTGTGTTGCTGGCCTCTATGCCTGTGATTGCAAGTCCAGTAACACCTGCTGCGAAGGCAGATTACGTGCTGATCAAAAAATCATCCAGAGTGATGTTTTTGCTTAAAAACAGCAAGATATTAAAGTCATACCGTGTCTCTTTGGGTAAGCGCCCCGTGGGCCGAAAGATTTACCAGGGAGATCACCGTACCCCAGAGGGAAAGTATAGGATTGAGTCGTTCAACCCCAATAGCAACTTCTATCTCAGCCTCAAGATCTCCTATCCCAATGATCTTGACAGAGTGATTGCCAAGAAACTGAATGTGAATACTGGCGGTGATATCTACATTCACGGCTTGCCAAACAATTTTGCTGACCCTGATTCGTTCAGGGGGCGCGACTGGACAAAGGGTTGTGTTGCACTAACCAATGTGGAGATGAAGGAAGTAGCCTCTCTGGTTCCTGTAGGTACAACGGTTCAGATCATACCTTGATGCCGCTCCCTAAAGGCGGGGGTTCTACTGTGCAGGCTTGATGGCTGGGTGCTATGTATCCAGCCATCACGTACCTTAGATGCCCTGCCCGACTGCATCAGTACCCATAGGCTCTGAGAGGGCGCTGAACCGAGGCACAGCATCCAGCTCAGGGTCATACCTTGGTACTTCCTTTTCTTGCTTCCTGGCACTCTTTTTCACACTCTTGGAGGCAGACAGCTCTACTCGAATAACTCCCTTGCTGGTTTCGCAAAGTGCTCTCGCAAGTAGGTGACTTCCATCGCGCATGAACGCATTTTTGCATCCATACACCCCTAGTCGTTTTGAAAATGACATAAGGAACAGTAGAGTTGATACTGCTATCCCACCAATCAGGAAGTGTGGCAGATAAGGCAGCAGTTCACTGATGCCTGTCGCCTGGTAATTCTCCGCATAAAAGAGGATCTCCTTTGTGACATCTGCCATCGTGCGCTTATTTCCCATCAAGATGATGCAACCCACAAAGGCCGCCGATGGGACTATCACGAGATAGAATACTGCCATGCAAAAGGTAACAGAGAGAGTAAGCCAGAGTTGCCATGCATAGTTCTGCCATCTAAACATAACGTGGCGCATCAGCTTCGCATACTGTGCCACTGGCATGCTTCCAATCAGCTTGCCGCGACTGTAGCAGTCAACAACACGCTCTTTATCGCGAACACCGCCTGCCATCAGAATGTAGATGCGAGGAAGGAAGGCAAGCATGATTTTTTCAAACATAAATATCCCTGTCGGCTGAATGACCTCTTGAATCTGCTCATGATATGAGCATTACTTAAATAAGTCAATATTAAGGCATTTATTAAGCCGAAAATGAAGCCTTAATGGAAAGAGCTTGGCTCATCCATCATCTGTAGCGGAACAGGCCTTCCAATTACGATGTTCTTGTCCTGGAGCGTTGGATTGCATAGAGACTGCCTAGCATGCGCATAGAAAAACAGTAATGTCCCCCTGCCAGCCTTGCCTTGAACGGAGTTTGATGTCTGGCTAATAAAGGCATTTTGAGCTGCCAGACTCATTTCATAACAGGTCGCCGCTACAATGTGCAGTTCCCATATTTTGGTTACAAACCCTCCAACAACGCTATGCTCATCCATCCCTAGATTATCGAGATAGCGCTGACGGAGAACCTTATTTCCTGGCTGCAAGTGATCTCGCATATTCAAAAATATCTTGCTTGGTGGAGAGTTGCCAGAAGATCTGGCTAGCAATCCTGGGCGGTTAGATTGTCGTTGTTCTGACACCCAGTTGAATTGTGCGGAAGGCCTCCAGTCTGCTGGTAGTTCAGGAGCGATTTTTCGGAACAGGTCTGAGCAGGCACTGATAGTCATCTCAACCACTGACTCGGCCTTTTTTTGCATTTTCTTTTCACGCTGTTGAGCGATCACTGTCATTTCTTCAAGATTCTTTGTAAACAACAACCTCAGCATAACCAGCTCTCGCCTAAATCGGTCGCCCTCTTTACCTGTGTCGTGCTCTGATAAAAATGATATGAGAAAGGAAAACTCCCTCTCACTGAGCGATTTTACATTGATGGCTATGCCATTCATCTGACCATTCATCGTTTCTGCCGCTTGCTGGCAAGCGAGCTCAACATTTCTAGCCATTAACCAGTCATCGTCATTTAGCCCTTCATCTGGCATCCCACGATCTTGTATAAATTGGATCAGGCTTCTTCCAACAGGGAGTGTCAACGTAAATTGGCTGGATTCAGCAGAATTGGAGTATGGCAAATGAATGCTCCCATTACGAAAGATCCCGCAGAAGACTGATCTTGCTGGCAAATCTAGGATTTATACATTCAAAAATAATACCACAAATCACATGTTTTTTTCAATAAACAAAAAAGGAGCCTAGCGGCTCCATTTTATTTGTACTGTGTTTTTCGAAAGCTTTTCCAGTTCCTTTCCTTCACATCCAGTGGCATGTAGTCTTCATAAAACTGACCACGCTCAGCCAGGCTCGGAATGGAAAAACCAAACTCTTTTGCGCGATCTCGCTCTACCAGGCGACTACGCAAGCCAGTCTTTACATGGCGCTGACATTTTCTGCGATGATAACGCTTGTCAGAAACGAACCCCCTGTACCCGTTGCGGATCCGATAGGGATTCAAGCACTCAGGATGCTCATGCAAAAACTCAATCGCGATATCGAGCGGATCAACCGCCTTCCCAGTAAAAAAGTCTTCCAGCACAAACTCATTGCGAAAATCAGCAAGACTTGAGATGTCGCGCTCATTATGCAGATACCAACTATCGTATTCTGGCAAATGGACATTGAATTTCAGGCCATAGTCTTTCGCAAAATTCCTCAGGCCGATGTATTTGATAAAGCATCTCATGTCATGAATGACATGGGTATTACCAGCAACATTGGTTCTGATATATCTCTTATTCAACAAACTCATTTGAGGCACCTCTGTTAGATTTCACAATCGAAATCCAACAAGCCTCATCTCTGCAATATACATGGCAGTCCCCTTTTGTTAGGATGATGACACTATAACATATAAAATAATATATTCAACCATATTATGAGCTTGTCATTTAGTTATTTTTATGTATAATAAATGAAATTCAAACATCACTTTTGAGAGTAATCATGGAAAATGTAAAGTACCCCAGCACACCACATCTGCCGTGGTCACTCTCTGTGACCAATGACGACAAGATTATAACCTCGCTTGGTGGTTTGGTTTCTGACGATGTGGTTGTGCTGGAGAAGCTAGATGGTGAGAACACCAATCTCTACAGGCATGGTCTGCATGCTCGGTCTTTGACCTATAGCTACCACGAGTCGCGTTCCTGGTTGCGCCGTTTCCATGCCTCCATTGCTCACCTCATTCCAGAGGATCAGAAGCTTTGTGGCGAGGGTATGTTTGCTAAGCACAGCATCTTCTATGACAACCTGGAGTCTTACTTCCTGTTGTTCTCTATCTGGAACGAGGCTGGCTTCTGTCTTTCTTGGGACGACACGCTGGCGATGGCCGATCAGATTGGGGTCAAGATCGTGCCCGTGCTCTACCGTGGCCCATGGAACGAGAAAATGCTGCGGGATCTGCCCAAGAAGATGGATTTGACCAAGCAAGAAGGCTACGTCATTCGGCCAGCAGCCTCCTTCCATATCAGCGAATTCAGCAGCAGGGTCGCCAAGTTTGTGCGTAAAGGCCATGTTCAAACCGATGAACATTGGACAAGAACCGAGATCGTGCCCAATCTTCTGCGCGATCCAGAAAGTGTGAGGGTGTAAAAATGCAATCTCGTTTCATGGGTTGGACGTTCGATCAGTTTGCCGAGAAGCTGCAATCAGATCTGCCGCTGCTAGCTCAGTTTTCAGCTACTGAACAGGACGCTGGCTGGCATGGAGAGGGCAATGTGGCTGTGCATACCAATTTGGTATTGCAGGAGACTTATGCCCTGATTGTTGGCGATGCCAGCCATTTGAGTGTTGAGCAGCAGGATGTCCTAATCCTGTCAGCGCTTCTTCACGACTACGGCAAGCCACTCACCACTAGGCGTAGAGAGAAGGATGGGATGGAGCGCGTTGTTGCTCCCCATCACGAGCTAATGGGAGCATCCCTGTTGTTTAGCTGCTACCCAATCTTTCATCTGACCGCTAGCCAATGGCAACAAGTCATACAGCTGGTTGCTTACCACGATCAGCCCAAGAAGCTGGTTTACATGAACAAGAGCGAGGCTGATTATCGTGCTTTGTCACGGACTATACCCAGTATGGAGCTCATCTATCTGCTGGAGGTAGCTGACCGTAGGGGCACCGTGTCAGACGATTATGAGAAGCAGCTGGAAATGCTTGAGGTGTTCAAGTTATTTTCTCAAGAGCTCGGTATTTGGCAGTCACCTGCCTACCAGGGATTGAGGACGCGGATTGCGACCCACTTCGATGGGGAAGATCCTCTGTTTGTCGATGCGGCCTATCACAAGGGCATGGACGCTCTGGACAGAGGTGAGATCTACCAGGAAGACGAGGTGATGGCCCTGGCTTATGGCAACAAGGGCAAGTCTCATGTCATCATCATGTGTGCAATCTCCGGCTCTGGGAAGAGCACCTATATCGAACAGCATCTGCCTGGTTATGTGCATATCTCGCCCGATGAGATCCGCGAGACAGTCATAAAAAATCGCGCTGATGTAAAGCACCATGGGCAGGCGTTTGCACAGGCACATGAGCAAATGAAGGTTGCATTGAGGGAAGGTAAGAATGTGGTGTGGGATGCTACCAACACCCGCATCGATTTTCGCTCAAAGATTGTGTCGGCTGCAAAGAAATACGGGGCCTATGTTGAGATTGTACTCATTCAGTCCGCTTTGCATCGTTCTTTGCGCAACAACCAGCAACGAAAGCATCGGATCCCAGACGAGATCATTCGACGCCAGGCGCAGAAGTTCCAGTTGCCGCAACTAAGCGAGGCTCATCGCTTAACCTGGATTGCCTGATCAAAAAAGACATCAACACAATATTTGGCTCCAAGCCAAGGAGGAATAATGCGCTGCTATCACCTGCAAAACACGTATCTGTCTGGTATTCATGCCGGTATCCAGAGTGCTCACTGTCAGCACGAGCTGGCACTTAAATACATCAACTCAGGCCCCGCCAACCCCATGAAGAAGGCCTATATTGAGTGGGCAAAAAATCACAAGACGATCATTGTGCTAAATGGCGGTATGGCTGGCGACCTGCTCCGTTATCAAGAGCTTCTGGAGCGCTCTGATAACCCCTACCCGTGGGCGTCATTTTGCGAAAGTGAGTATGCACTAGGGGGTATCATTACCAACGTTGGAGTAGTGCTTCCTGCCAAGATCTACAAGCTGAAAGAGCATGTCATGAAGTTCTTGGCTTTGGAAGCGCGTGATGAGAGCACAACCCTGATCAACTTCGACGAGATTAGCTGGCCCGCCTCTGATGGCTCGGATGCAAAAATGTACGGTAGTGTTTCCAGGAATACGGAAGACAAGGTAATGATCTCTTTGATGAGCTTGGAATCTCCAGAAAAGGGCGTTCAAGATATCCGTTATCATTACAGCGATTTTGAGATAGAGCTTATCAAGGTGCTGGCTGGATTGCGCCTGATGTAAGCGCGATAGGGCCATGTTGTCTACAATATGGCTCTTTTTTCAAATCTCACGCTATGCGTGAAATTGAGAACCAGTTTCCTCTCCCCTCCCCCTCTATATTTTCAATTATTATACTTGAAAATAACTGATGCGTCAGATATGCTACCTGTAACAAGTGAGTAAAACCCTCCTGGCGGTTAATCAGCGGAGGTAAATGCTCACCATAACCAGCGCCAATAATAGCAAAGAGAGGATTTTATGACCAACGCCGTTCAGACTGAGCCGCAGCAACACTTCATCACTTCCATGAATGCGTTGAAGAAGTTCAACCCTGAGGATGTTAAGAAAAACGACATCTGGATGGTAGCCCCGCATCTGATCGAGTTCGAGCCTGGCTTCAACGCCCGCAAGCGCTACGACAGCAAGAAGCAGCTCAAGCACATCGCCTCCCTGCGCCGTCAGTGGAATACCGACCCGTCCCAGATCCCGCCGATGCGTGTTCGCATCAAGGATGGTCGTGTCTACATGGGTGACGGCCACTGCCGCTATATCGCGCTGATGCAGGCCATCAACGAAGACGGCCTTGAAATGAAGTTCGTCTACTGCCTGCCGTTCGTCGGCAACGATGTGGCCCAGCTGCTGCTGCTGCTGACCTCTCAGGATGGCTTGAAGCTCGATTACGTCGAGCAGGCCGATGTGTTCAGCCGCCTGATCAGTCTCGGCTTGACCGATGAAGAGCTGGCTGAAAAGCGCGGCACCAGCGCCCAGCATGTGCGCAACATCCGCTCCATCGCCAGCCTGCCCTATCGCTTGCAGGAGTACATCTCCAACGAGGTGATCCCCTACACCAGCGCCCTGGAAATGGTGCGGATGTACGGTGAAACCAAGGCCATGGAGCTGATCGACGGTATTGTCGAAGCCAAGCGCCAGGATCTGGAGGCGCTGCTGACTCAGCCCGTTGCGACCGATGCCGCTGCCGCCCCGACTACGGTTGCCGAAGGGGACGCTCAGGGTGGCGTGCAGACCGCCGAGCAGACCGATGCGACCACCGAAACCGACGAGGCCGACGAGCCTGTGATCAAGGTGACTCGCAAAGACCTGAACAAGGTCATGGGTCGCAGCAACGTGCGCTTCAACAAGAAGGTCAAGGAAAGCACCGTGAACGTGGTGTCGCAACTGGCTGAGATGCTGGTGGACGGGGATGGCGAGCAGACCATCACCCTGACCCCCGAGCTGGTAGCCGAGCTGAAAAAGCTCAAGGAGGGGTTCACTGCTCCGCAATCTACCGAGCCTAACGACCCTGATTCAGAGGGTGGCGCAGAGTAATCTGGCCCCAAAGAAAGGCCCCGCTAAAGCGGGGTTTTTTATTGCCTCTATGTGCGTATTGGATATTTACTTATAGCATCTGCATGGCGGCATCATCCTTCTTTAAGATTGACTTATTATGCCAAATAATATATGATTTCATAAAATCAAAACAAGGAATTATCATGACTACTACCGCAGTGCAGACACGGATTTTTGAGCTTGTTTCCAAGCTGAATCACTGGTCACATGAGTATTATGTGAAGGACAATCCTGTTGTCTCTGATGTTACCTATGATGAAGCGTATCATGAGCTGAAAGCTCTTGAAGCTGAGCATCCGGAGTTTGTGCTGCCTGGCTCCCCTACCCAGCGGGTGGGTGATGTGGTTCTGGCTGCGTTCGAAAAGACCAGCCTTCGAGTGCCGATGCTCTCCCTCGACAACGCCTTTAGCGATGAAGAGGTGGCTGAGTTCATGGAACGCTGCGCTAAAGACCTTGGTGTGAAAGTGGATGAGCTGGTGCTGACTGCCGAGCCAAAGCTTGATGGTCTGGCGGTAAATCTTCGTTATGAGCGCGGTGTGCTGGTGGAGGCATCTACTCGCGGTAATGGTGTGGTAGGCGAAAACATCACTGCTCAGTGCAAAAAGATCAAGAGCATTCCGCTTGCTCTGATCGATAACGGTCATCTGCCCGAGATCATTGAGGTGCGCGGCGAAGTGTTTATGCCAATTGCCTCGTTCGAGCGCTATAACGCGCTGGCTAAGGAACAGGGCAGCAAAGGCCTGGTTAACCCTCGTAATGGGGCTTCTGGTGCTATGCGTCAGTTGGACACAGGCAAGACCGCCTCTCGCAACCTGGATTTCATCGCTTACAACATCGGAGAAGTGGTCGGCGGTCGCCTTGGTCTGAGCCATCATGCCATTCTTGAGGCGCTGGAAGACTGGGGCTTCAAGCGCAACAAGGACACGCAGATCATCAAGGGTGTGGCGCAGATGAAGGACTATTACGCCGATCTTGAGGTGCGCAGAAATCAGCTCGACATGGAGATCGACGGTATCGTCTTCAAGATCGACAGTATTGACGACCAGGAAACCCTCGGTTTCATCTCCAGAGCGCCGCGTTGGGCTATCGCTCGCAAGTTCCCCGCGCAGGAGCGTGACACCCCTCTGCTGGATGTGGAATTCCAGGTAGGGCGAACTGGTTCGATCACGCCTGTTGCCAAGCTGGAACCCGTATTTGTTGGCGGAGTCACTGTATCTAGCGTGACACTGCACAATATGGATGAGGTTGCCCGCCTCGGCATTCGCATTGGCGATATAGTGAATGTTGTTCGTCGAGGCGACGTTATCCCAGGCATCATGGGTGTGTTTGAGTCCTCAGAAAATGGTCGAGATATTGTCATGCCGAGTCATTGCCCCGCTTGTGGCGGCAAGGTTGTTCGTGAAGAGGGAGAGGCAGCATATCGCTGTATTGCTAGCAACAGCTGTGATGCGCAGGCCGTTGAGGCAATCAAACACTTCTCCGACCGTGATCACATGAATATCGAAAACTTCGGTGAGAAGCTTATCGAAAGCCTTCATGACAATAAGGAGATTGCCAATATTGCCGACATCTACAGCCTGACTGTCGATGTGGTCGCGAGCATGCCAAGTATGGGCGAGAAGAGTGCAAACAAGGTTATTGCAGCCATTGAAGCCTCTAAGAGCACTACGCTTGCAGTCTTCCTTTCATCGCTCGGCATTCGCCAGGTAGGCAGATCTGCCTCCAAGACTCTTGCCAAGCATTTTGTTACTCTGGCTGCTGTTCGCAGTGCCAGTTACGAAGAGCTGCTCAGCCTCGAAGACTTCGGCGATGTGATGGCAAGCAATGTTCTGGCCTTCTTCCAGGATGAGGCTAATAACGCCTTGGTTGACCGCCTTATCGCAGCTGGTGTTCACTGGGACGAGACCGTCAAGGAGCTGGGTGCCCAACCGCTTGCAGGACAGATTTGGGTGGTTTCTGGCTCTATGGAAGAAATGGATCGCAACTCCGTTAAAGCGAAGCTGGAGAGTTATGGAGCTAAGACTTCTGGCTCTGTTAGTAAAAAGACCACCTGCCTGGTAGCAGGGCCTGGTGCAGGCTCCAAGCTGGAAAATGCCAATAACCTTGGTATCAAAGTAATCAGCGAAGCAGAACTGCTGGCAATGTTTGCTGCAATGTAATCATCCAGGCTAAAAGCGCGGCTCTTGCCGCGCTTTTTTATTGCTCGGATATATTGAAAGACATACCCTCATTTTTCTTAATAACAAGTCTTTGTGGCGAGTATTTAACATTTTCTTATTATTGATTGATATATGAACAATGTGATGTTAATATGTTTTTGCCTAAGCCGAACTATATTTTACATCCGATATTGGCTTTGAATAATAATAAGGAAAAAGCGATGAAAAAACATATTTTGTCATTTATGGCAGCCTCCATCCTGACGATTAGCAGCATCTCTTCTGCTTACGCAGCAACACAAGAACAGCCCAGTGAAAAGCCATCCCATATCAAGTCAACGGGGGATTCTCACGACCCGCAACGGCAATATACTCACCATCATGGTGATAAAGCCAAAGCTCGCAACGAAATGATCACGCGAATTGAACAGCTTAACCTCTCTGATCAGCAGAGAAATGAGTTGGACAAAGAAATGAAAGTCCACCGACAAGAGATGCTGAAAGGGAAGAGGAAGTTCAGCAAGCACCACAAGTCCAGCCGATGCCTCCACCGACATCAGAACCCAGCCAGTGATCAGCCAGTGGTGACTCACTTTGCGGTAGTTCCAGATGCACCACAAGAGTGTGATCAGCAAAAGCCATCATCAGCAACACATGATAGCGAAGAGTTCAAAGAGGCAAAGCAGATGATTGAGGCAGAGCAGGCCCGCCATCATGCAGCGGCTCAAAAAATCCTGACTGAAAAGCAATTTGCTCAGTTCCTGGAGTTTATGACGCCACACCCTCAGCTTGTCACACAAGACACGACCCAGTAGACGCCTACCAAAAAACCCACCTCCAGGTGGGTTTTTCATCGCTTGTACCGCCATAGTGACATGTATTTAAAAATGCTTATAATGTCTCAATGCTGATGATTGGCGAGAGACACATTGATGGGCAATGAAAAAGAGTTGATGAAATATACTGATGAAGGGTTTGTTCTTTCCAAGATAAAAGAATTGGCAAAGAAGAAAGTAATCAGTCAATCCATGGCTCTGCACTACCAAACCATGCTTACGGATCGCAATTATTTTTATGATTTGGTAGAGAAAAAGCTGCCGGTATATAGCAGTCAGACTCCATACAGAAAGACAATTTCTGAAAGCGAGAGACTGGCCGCACTAACGCCGCTACCCAGCAACTACGGCAACGACATGCAGACGTTAGCGTCTCCCCTCCATATCGCTGCTGACATAATATTGATGGACATGATCTTTCTGCAAGGCCAAGGCATTGGTACGGCCCAGCAAGCAGTTAAAGACCTGTCCATGGCTTGCATTCGAACATACCACAACATTCGCGAAGAGTCTCCGTATTGGCGTGCTGCTGACGCAATGTTGGGCGATCTCCTATTGATTGGTCACAAAACGCTTTGCATGGATCATTTCAGGGTGACAGATGATGTTTCTCGACTGATGTGCAATACCCAAATTAGCGACAAGGTTCCCTCAGAGATGGTCATGCCAACCAGGCCAATGACCTTCATTGAGGTGCCAAAGGACAGCGGCTTGAAGCTGTTCAATGATTTGACTGGCTGGCATGAATTGGCATCTGTCACCATATTAAAGGATTTTCATCCGGCCAATTCAGGCGCAACGAACTTCTATCCGCCATCCATGATTAAAGAGGCAGGCATCGATGAGAGCACCCCATTTACTCGTCTTTGCTTCTACTTTTGCGGCAGGCCACACGATGGAGATCCCTATTTTGATGATGCGACAATGTATATCAACATCCTCATCAAGGATCTGGATAGGCCTTTAATTGAACCGCTATCGCTTTGCCTTGCAGATAGAACAGCATTGCAACCCAATGATGTATTCAGGATGATTGCCGAAGAGACCAACACGGAATTACTTCATTATGCTGACGACGACAGAGAGCGAGACACGATAAAATTAGTTCGCTGGGCTTCTTCAATAATGCTATTTGTGAATAGTAATTATGCTCGTAAGGAGCTTGTTCCATCGGCCACAGTACAAAGCGGCCAAACGCAAGGTGGCAAGGTCAATACAAAGAAACTAGCCCTAAGGATCCAGCGAGAATCAGCTGCTCCAGCCTTTACCAGGCTGAAATTCCAATCCAGCGATAGCGACCAGAACTCGGTAAATGACTACCTCAGGGATTCAAGCTCAGAAACGAGGCGAGTCTCCCCTCACTGGCGAGGGCCACACTGGCGCAGCCAGCACTACGGGGCCGAGAACAAGCTGATCAAGCTGGTGTTTATTGCGCCTGTGTTTGTGGGGGCAAAAAACATGGGCGAGCCACTGCCAGGAAGAAGAAAAATACTATGAGGACAGAAAGGCCGCCTTCCCTGGCGGCCCTTTCGAGATTGACATCATTGAAATGTGGACTCAAATTTCCACCATTGACGGCATTCATCTAAGGCTTTTATGCCTTCCATGTCGCCACTCAAAGAGATCTGGCTATGGTCGTCGCCATGATGTCCGCACTGACGGATCATCTTGGCGATATGAATTGCTGTCACATTGTCCAGATCGCCTTCGATTACACTATCTTTCTGTGTTGGCAATATCGCCGCGATAGAGACGCATAATCCCAGAACCACCAAAAATGAAATCGCCGACTTATTCATATAATGCCCTCCCCGTCATTCTGGTAAATCAGTTCAATCCCAAGGATTTAGCTTCCCTTCGTATGCCCACCATTGCTGGCATTGCTTCCACATGTCATAGCTACTCTGTTTGCCTACATCGTTCGGGCCTCGTGAACGCCGCCCATCGTTCTCCATGACACCCTTGGCGGCACTCACAGCCTTGCTCATTACATAGGCTTCTCGTTGCAACAGCTCGCGCTGAACCTGGTTATAGGCGCTACCTGTGCTCTCAAGAGTTTCTTTGTTCAGGCTAATGCTCGGCATGTGGCGGTCAAGCATGTTTTTGTTATGACCAATCCCAAGGCGCAATTCATCTTTATCGCTTTTGGCTTGACGGAAAATCCCATTTACCGTTGCATAGCTCTGGCGATCCATGGTGCGAAGATTATCAACCTCAGCAGAGAAAGCGCCTATTCCAGGATATATTTTTTCGTGCTGTTCCTTGTTTCCAAATACGCTGCTATCGCTTACATCCCGAGCATGACCGCATTGTGCAATCATCTTTTTTTGATAAAGCTGGCTTTCAACAATGGACATTGATGAAGAGTCAAAGCTATCATTTTTGGCCGAAGCTGTTGCACTAAATACCGTTGCGCCGAGAAGCAGAACGCTAAGGATGTTTTTCTTCATAAAAAATTCCTATTTATTTTCTTATAAAATAAATCATTTTGTAACTCAAGGCAAACAACTTCATCTGCAATTATTCAAAAAATTGGAGTCTGTTGCCAGAAAAGCATTTTTCACTATAATTACTTGACGCAAATTATAAAAGGCATCAATGAGTGAACAATCTAGCATTTACGAGATTCATCTTGCAGAAGATGCCTGAGTTTTTCACTCTGAGCGAGCAAGAGCGTGATGTTGCAAGACTAACCATCATTGCAGATAACAATGAAGAGGTTCAGCACTACATTCGGCAGATAGTAAGCCTTGAGTTGGTTTCGCGAGGCGAACCAGATAACCATCTGCTAGAAGGAGAGCTGTTTGGTCACTACCTCACTTATATAGCAGGGATAGGAAAAAACAAGATCTTGTTTGCCGATGGCATGGACATGCTGGATCTGTTTGGGCCGCTAGATCAGCTAGACAATTATGATCTACGAGAATTCTTGTTCCAACGCGATTTGGCCGGATTGGATGCGAGCCAGGAGCGGGTTCTTTGTTTGAAGCCGATCCACTTTAGCTACCTCAAGAATGACTCATACCACACTGGGGAGGTTAGCTCTGTCGCCCACTATGTTTGTCACCAAGCCAGAATGAAAGCCAGCGATATCATTCAGGAACTAATTCCTCACTCAAGCCACTCCAGGCCGATCATGACAAATGTGGCACAAGAAGATGGGCACACGTTCAAGCTAACGAGAAAAACAGTTTTTAATGCGGATGGCAAAGAATCTCTTCTGCAAAAGATAAAGAAAATGCAATCACAATATTTTAATGTTCGCCGAGCATCTATAAACAAGGAGCTTCATTTCGCACCCCCGATCAGGGTGATTATTGGAGGCGATGAGCGCCACACTGAATTTTTATTTTCTAATGTTGATTCTCTGGCAGGAGCAAAACTATCCTGTTTGATCGATGACTTCAAAAGCACCCCATTAGCAGAGCCTGCCTATATCACCACAATGATTGATGCAGAATTAAATCTGTTCAGGAACATGGTGATTCAAATCCTAAAATCAGAGGAATGAAAAAAGAGGCAGCCTGATGACTGCCTCTTTCATTGCTTATTGCTGAGTCACATTAAGCAACCTCTTCAAATAAAGGCTCCATGTTGCGATCCTCTATCGGCATGCTTCTAGAGGCGACTGATGCCTCGACAGAGCGTTTCGCAGTCCAGCCTGCGGGTAGTTTATCGAAGACAACCCCCCGAGCCAGTAGTGCGGCCCGCCTGGCAAGACGCAAATCGCTTTGGGACAAATTACTCATGTGCTGCTTTTTTGGAGGTAAAGACCACCTGATCCCTGATCATGGTGTCATAGAACTCTTTGTTCTTCACCATGTTATCTTCCAGGTATCGGCGGATAACCTTCTCTGAGATCAGCTGCAACAAGGCATACATCGCCACGATAAACACCAGCTTCTTGAATGGCGAGATCAGGCAAATCAAAGCCAGAAATACCAATACATAGGTATTTTGACGCAGCTTCATAAAATACTGCATTACCCAGGTCAGGCCATGCTCAGGGAATGCATTGCAAAAAACCCTGGATGCTTTTTTGGTATCATAAGCCAGATTGACCCGCTTATCGCCAAACAAAACCACAAATTCACTGTGCTCCATAAATACTCCTTGTTTTATTTATTTGATTATAAATGAATCTATTATTTTTGTCAAAATTAAAGAAGGGAGAGGGAAAAACTGGTTGCTACTGCGGCAGTAGGCCGCAATTTAAAAATCACCCCCCTTTTTTGATTGATGCATCACTCTCTTTTGGGATACCTATGGCACTGAGATATAAGGAGTCGTGGCCGTTTTTCTTTGCATCCTCGATAACTATTGCTAAAAACTGATCTAGCGACCAGGTTTCATTAACAATCATGTGCAGTTTCAGCTTTTCGAAGATGCTGTTTTCTTGATTAACACAGCTCGTTCGAAAACTATCACTGCCATCTTGAAACGTCATAAACATAGGCATTCCAGATTGTTTGCAAATTAATGTTATCCTCTCAACAAGTGGATGAATGTCGTTTACATAGACTTTTTCCATTTCTATTTCCATTTGATGCCTCTTCTATTACTCTCAAAATATTCTATCATTAAGGATGTTGCGAAAATCCTTTGCGCCACACCCTTTATAACAAACAATGCCCTGCTCCTATGAGAACAGAATTACGAATTTCCTACGCTAATGAGCATCACCATTATGTGTATATCTGAGATGGCACCAAATAACAAGATCGTTGCAGAAAAACATGTTTCTATCTTATTGACTGCAAACCTGATTAACTGTCAGCTCTGGCCCATTAGTGGTAGTTGTTCCTTTACTTACAGTTACCCTGGCTCTTATTTTTTTATCTCTTATGCTATTACAAAAAACGCTCCCTATTTTAGGCTTGCTTTTGTATTGACTTGGATCATCCATGTAAACCGTTCCATATGAAGCCAAATTGCTTATCGCCGAAATATCTGTTAGTTGCGGGTTATCATAGATATGAAGAGACCTTATTTGTGTTAGATTTTGAAGTCCATTTAGGCTTGTAAAGCTATTTTTTTGAAGCTTAAAGTAGTCCTTTTGAACTTTTAGATTTGATAGTCCTTTTAGATTAACCAAACCATTCCTTTCCAATTCCAGACTTTGCGTGGATTCAGAAATTCCAGCAAGGAAGTCTACATTTGTTAGCTTATTGCCTGAAAGACCAAGAAAACCAATGGAATTCAGTCCAAACGTACCCTTTGGGATCTCACTATCTAGAAGCCCAATGTTGTACATGGTTATATACCAAGAGACACCACCCTGGTTCCATTTTTGCGGCGTATCTATCCCTCTAGCTGTTACGCTACTGGAGAATTTTATCCTGTCTTTAAAGGTTACATTAGCAGCAAGAAAGAAGCTCCTCCACTCTTCGCCATTTTCCTTCGGCTCATCAGGAGTCTCTGTTTTTTTCGGATAAAGCTCTGTCTGAAATCGATATCTTTCACCTGCCACAGAAGATAATGCCGTCATAAATAACAATGAGAATATTATTTTGTTTTTTAAGTCTGCCATTATTTTACCTCTTATTATGTTTCTTATTATTGCGATATATTTTAGCACAAAATAAAAAAGCATCAAGCTCCGGATGGGGCTTTATGCTTTTGAGATTGATCTATTTGATAGCTATCTTATTAGTTCGTTTTCAATGAGATAGCTTCTCAAGTGGGGATTCATGGCATCCCATTCTTTTCTTTGGCCTATGATTTCATTCCATGCTTGGAATTCACTGTTGGAACCAAAAAACTGAACCACTTCTGCCTTTGCCTCATCTTCTGACAAAGAGGATGAGGCTGTGTTCGTGACTATTTCGTTGTCTGCATCACAAAGATAGCCATAAATTGCAAAATCACTTTCGTAGTCGGTTCTTCTTATCGATTCAAGACCAATAGAGGTAAGCGAGACAATATCATTTTCAACCAGAAACAACTTGTTGAAGAATGAGTCTCTTTTTTTGCTATCGGCCAGCAATTCAATGCATGTTTTTTCTCCCAGTGAGAATCTGTCATTGGCCGATATGACAATACCAAATTGGCACAGGATTTGTTTTTGAACAAGCAAAAATAAAACAGACAGCCGTTCGATGGATGCACTTCCGCCAACCAACTCTAAAATTCTTGCCAAGATGGCGATTTGAACCTTTGGCGTTTCATTTTTTGAATTGGCTTGCATGTGCGTTCCTTATTTATTCCATGGGCGAATTGCCACTGTGGACGTGCTGTTTTTAGGTGAGCCATCAATAATTTTGCTGGAATAGACCAGATACGCAATCACATTTCGTTTTTGATCAATGAATCGAACTACCTTCATGGTTTTAAACCAGATACTGGTGTCTTTCTCAAAGACATCTTCGCCAGGCTCGACCTTATCAGAAATAACGATTTCACCAACCTGTTGGCATGACAGCGCTGCATCTGATGAATCCTCTGCCAGCCCCATGCTCCCTGAGATGCCACCTGTCTTTGCTCGACTCAGGTAGCATGATACGCCTTGAATTTTAGGGTCATCAAATGCCTCAACAATGATCTTGTCATTTGCGCCAACCAGCTTGAAGGTTGTGTTCACAGAGCCGATAATCTCAGCATTAGCAAACCCACCCATCATCATCAACCCAAGAGCAATCAAAGACTTTTTCATGTAGAAACTTCCTTTAGTTTAATTCTGCCCTTCGGGCAAAGTGGAGCCAGTTACGCTTTCCTGATGAACAGCCTGTTCGGATATTCAGATGCCTGGTATCCGAACGTCATTACCTCGGAGAGGTGATTAAAGTCACCAGAATTTAGGATTAGATACATCATCATGTTTTCTCGATCTGCATCATGATCTCTGTCGGCTCCATGAGCCTTTGCGTGATGCAGCATCTTATCGCCCTGCTGGACTGCTTCATCACCACGCAGGAATCGCCACTTGGCCCTCATGCCGTGGCGCTTCTTCTTAAAAACAGCAAAAACATCAAATGCATCTATTTCTTGCTGAGTCATTCCGATTTTTGGCTCAAACCCCCAAGTTCGATGCTTAACCATGTCGTGCCACTCCCTGAACCAATTCTAACTGGGCATACCATAACGCCATAATGTTATTATGTCAAATAACAAATGCTCTCGCTAGGGGCGGTTAATAACTGGCAATTTATTTATTTATATGTATAATAATCATCATTGGTTCGAGACATTCAGCTATCCATTGAGGACAAAACACATGAACCCAGTGATCATCAATCATGAACTCTACGCGGCCCCCATGCATCTCTTTGAAGAGATCGCTGACGTTCCTCGTTTCTATCAAGCCAATGGGGTAAATGAGATTGCAGACCACCTTGAAGACGGGTTCAATCGTTTGCTGCTCAAATCCCCAACTGGCACAGGCAAAACCCTTATGGCAAAGCTGCTTGCTGTTTCCACTCGGATTCGCAATATCCTGGGGCTCAGTGATAGTGACAAGATGCGGATCTTGTTCATATCAAACAAGCACCGTTTGAACCGACAGGCTATAGAGACATTCTCTGGAATTGAGTCTATCGTATTGCATGTTCACTCTGCATTTTCAGAGATCCCGCAGCATCTGGTTGAAAATGGATGGGATATTACGATCATGGACGAGTGCCATCATGAGGCAATGAGCTCGATCCAAGTGCTGCTGGATGATCTGACCACTCGCCCCATCATCGGCTTGACTGCTGATGACTCGCGTTCTGATGGGTTGCTGTTGAAGTTTGAGCGGGTAGTCACCGCTATCAGCGAGTATGACGCAGCAAGGCTGGGCTTCACAGCCAAGGTGGGCGTCAACTCCATAATTGATACGGGCAAGACCGATAAGAGCAAGCTCACCTGTGATGTACTGGAGCGATATCACCATCGGATGGGCAATACCATCATATTCATGCGCACAGAAGCTGAGGTGAAGAGGGTTTGTCGCTTCCTCACCCGTACACTCAAGGTAAGGGCTGTAGCGCTTGGCAAGGGCACCAGCGAAGCGGAGCTTGATCATGCCATTGAAGCTCTCTCTTCTGGGCAGATACGCTTCATCGTGAACTGTCAGAAGCTGGGTGAAGGCGTAGATGCCAAAAACATCACTGACATTTTTACTGCCCGCAACTTCAACTCTGCTCAAGAGAAAAAACAGTTTATCGGTCGGGGAATTCGTCCTGATAGCCGCTGCACTGTCTGGGAGCTGATCAATCCACTGGTAGACTCGGTAGTGGCAAGGGATGTAGTCGGACTCACCTGTCATGAACGCATGATCTATGTTCGTCATGGTCAATGGCATGAAAGCCTGCTCTCTGGCGAGGATATGGAGTGGAACTTGCATAATGAGCAATGCGCCCTCCCCTTGCTGTCGGATGAAATGCCTTCTGCTGATGATGATTTTGCTCGCGCAGAAGGTCAAATCGCAGCTTGATTTTCATATGCCATAGCCCGCTAGGCTATGGCATTTATTTATTCAAAAACAAACTATCCATTATTGACTTCTCTGGCTTATTTTATTAGTATTTATGTATTAAATCTAATGCATCCAGGAGATTATCATGTTGCGATTTGACATTAACAAACTGCGTTCCGTTTATGTTTATCTGGTCAAAGTAACTAGCGATTATGTTTACGTGACCACCCATCGCAATGGTGAAATCTATGGTAGCGAAGAAGATCAAGTTACTTTCCGTGATTTCAAGATCAGCAAGATCAAGCTTCACAAAACAGTGAGTCATGGCTTTTTCAAATTTAACGTCATGCGTGAGTTTGCCACCCCTCGCCTTGCATCATTGAACTTCTATGGCTCCGATATTGTGAGTCTTGAAATACAGATGTTCAATCGCCGCTTGGGCGGTTTTCAGTCACCTGAAAATTGGCAATCAAACTTCTCAAAAGTCATTTCCCAGTTGGAAGAAAAAATCAAGGATGTTTCTGACATTTGGATCAATGGTCAGGAGATTTTTTGGCCCATTACCAATGACCAGACCATGAACTCTTTCGCCATTTGTCCCAGTGGTGCATTCACCGTTGATCGTGTTAACTATGTGAAGCTGTCCCGCATAGGCCTGGATCTGTATCAAAAAGAGAAGACTGCAAAAGAGATCAACTCGGTCAACACCAACAATTCCGAAGAAATGCTTGAGACCGTGAGTTCTGCAAGCCTGCCACTGTCCACGGGAAATGTTCTCGCCTATCATCCGAACGCGGAGTTCCCTGACCTGGAGCAGATTACGGTTTACTCACCAGTGCTTTCTTCTGATAAAGGCAACCTGCATAATCAGGTGGAGAGCGAGACTCGACTGGTTTATTCCATGGCATCGGAGCACAACCCTTCGTACCCATCGATTGAGTTTGCAATCAGGGCTGCGAAGACTATTGGCAAGCTTTATGGCTATGAAGAAACTGACTTTCTTAATATTCCAGCGATTATCGAGAAGACAGGCTGCATTAATCTCCAGCAGATTTCTGAGCGCAGTCGCATGAAGACGCCGATCAGTATGCGGGCACCTACCAGCATTGCGTGGATTATGGGCTTCATGCACAGAGAAACAGACCTCAATAGTCTGCGAGACCTCTCAAAGATGTTTAAGTTTATCGTCAACAATGGGTTGGTTTACAAAAACGATATCAAGACCTTCTTGCGTAAAGGCGTAAAAGCTAGCGATATTCCATTGCTTAATCGCCAATACCAAAATCAAGATCCGGCTGGTCAGAAAATGATTATTGAGCAATAGTTATTATTGCCGCCAACTTGCTTATTCTGATATTTTAGGTATAATTAATGGGTCGCTTGATTTGGCGGCCCATCAAAGAGAGGTTTTTATGCTGAATATTATTCGCAATGCATCTGTTGATATTAAGTTGGAATATAACTATTCCTTACAAGATTTTCAGCTGACGATCATTGTCGATGAACAGTATGTGCATGTCTTCCCTGTTGGTAGCAAGGAAAGCAAGATGTGCCACAACACCGAACAATCCGTTATTCAGGGGCTGTTTAATGGTGGAACCTTCGCCTTTTTTGATGGTGCTCTGGTGGACTATCGCAGCTCAGCCTATCGCGGTTATATTCACACTGAAACTGGTGTGGATGAACTGTCTAACCGGATCGGCATTAAGCGATACAGCGAGCAGAAAGCGACTGGTGACAAGTTCCATGAAGGCATTGCTGACCAGGGTGGTAGCAGCAATCGTCGCGGCGTTTTCAGTCGTTTTCGCGGCATGAATAACAACGGAATTTTCCTGGGCGGGGAATTCGACAGATTCCAAATGGATATCTCCGGTCTGAGCGATGGTGGTAACTTCGAAAATCGCCTGATTTATCGCTGGTCGCCTTTCTCCGACAAAATCACTACCAGCCTGGAGGTCATGCGACTGATTTGTCTCAATGGCATGGTCGCCAATGCGCCATTGGTCACCTACTCCGTTCCACTGATAAATGACTGGGAGGCGAACCTGAATGTTGTTTCCACTCAGCTCCAGCCTAGGCTGAATGGGCTGTTGAGCAACAGATTCCTGGAAATGCGCTCTCAGCGGGCTACAGTGCGTCAAATCGTCGATGCCAACGGCCTGTTGATGGAGCGAGCCGAGAGCAAAGAGCTCAACGCTGGCGAGCAGACCATGTTGCAGAACATGATCTCTCAGACAAGTCCGGAAGCCAATCTGAGCAAATACTATGACACCAGCCTTTTCTCTGACAAGCAGGCATCATCCGGCTTTGGTGGTCATCTGACTCAGTTTGATGTTTACAACATCTTGACGGAGGCCAGCTCCCATTATGGTGCTAATGAAGTCAATGATCGAGGGATTCAGCGATATTTGAACGGGGTTGTTTTCGATAGCAGCGACAAGAAAAACGTCGAGGTTGAGATCCCTGAGTCTGCTGACAGTGATCATCGTCGCGCCTTCTTTGGCAGCAATAAATAATCATTCCAATGAGGGGCTATGTAGTGGCCCCTCCAAATTAAGGAAGCTTTATGAGCAACATGCGACAATTGCGTTTAGTTGATGAACTGCGTAGTGAGCTCAAGCACACCATCGTTGGTTTTTTGGACAAGGATGAAAGTGGCGTTGAGAAAAATCTTTTTGTTACGGCCTCCATCCCTTTTATCAGCTTTGACCAGAAGATGTCATCTATGGAAGCATCTGACTTGCTCGATGAAGCGAGTATGGGTGATGGAATCGCTGCATACGACCTGATCAGCAAGAAGGTTGTCGAGCTTTACCCTTCTCTGTTTCATGGTGTGGTAATGCATGTTGCCACTATTGGCCCAGAGGAAGAGGATGACAGGGAAGAATACGACGATTTTGATGATGAACTTGATGACGAGGCCTGCGTTAAAGCCCCTCATGATCAGGCTGATCAAGAACAAGATGATGCGCCATATCAGGAGGTCGAGGGATATCTTGTCCTGAATGGCGATGTAATGCCGAAGTGGATCCATAAATCCGACAAGTCCGAGCTGAGTGCAGAAAATCATCTGGTTCTTCCTGTTCTGATTTATCAGGGACAGGAGCAGGTTGAAGATATTGTCCTCCTGGCAAACTATCTGGAAGGAGCGCCGAAATGAGTATTGAACTGATGTTCGCGGAGATCCGCAACGAAGATAACAGCGGGGCTCGCCTGGAGGTCTCCCTCAATCTTAACGGTCATGAAGAGACTGAGCGAGTCACAAAATGGGCAAGGCTTGGAATCCGGATCTCTGCTCAGATGATGGCAGAGATGGTCGTGGACTTTGATCTTGGCTTGCCTGCTAGCTCTGCAAAGATTGAGTTCAGCGAAATTAAAGGTGTCGATGGCGACACCATCTCCTTCAACTTACTGGCTGGCGATGTTCACAACCATATTGGTGGACTTACGTCTCCCGCTGTTGTGCTTGCTCACGAGGTCTTTAGCGCCCTGGATGAAACCTATCAAGGTGCATGATCAGCAAGAAGCCCTGCATGCAGGGCTTCTCTTTTATCTGGAGAGCTCATTGCTGATCGTTTGCTTAACGTAGACATCGTTGATGGCATTTTCCAGCGCCATTTCGAGTCTTTCCACATAATCGACCAGATCATCCGAAATCTCATTGCTGCTCTGAAATTCCACCTTTGCCTTCCTGGTTTTAGCATCATAATCAACAATTGATTTTCCATCTGACAGCAGGATCCCATCTTTTCCCTTGATAAAGTCATCAAGTCCAAGCATGCCATTCTTTCGATAATAATGAGTGATCTCAGCTGGATTATTATCTGTGATCAGCATATCAATGTTTTTTATTTCATCGCTTACGATGCTGAAATGAAGTTCAGCCAGGCTGATTTTATAGCGACCTACCACATCAAGCCAGATATTCCCTGCCAAATCCATGTAGTTTACATTATCAATATTGACGATAACGGAGCTGACGATATCATCCAGATCTTCTAGTGCCAGCTCCTTTCTTGCTGTTAACTCAGCATCCGTAAATTCAGGATCTGCGAGCTGCTCTTGAGTTGGAGAAACAAGCTCTTGCTCATCAATAATCATTTGAAATGCAAGTGCATTGACCAGCAGTGATTTAGATGCCCCTTCACTCAATAGGCTAAAGAGATTATCCCACTGCATACTCGAAAAATTAAGCACCATACAGCACACCTTTATTGTTATTATGTTTTAAAATATTGTAAATTATATTGATTATTTTTTCAATATGAATATAATGTTGTGACTGAAAATTTTACAGGGTGCTTTTTATGCTTATCTCCCCTCATAGTGACTTGCATGAGGAAATTGTACGTCTTCGGAGGCTGTTCGAAGATCTTTACTCCGATAAGCCATGCACTCCTTTTTCTCAGATACAGGTTTCGGCAGATGTCCTGGTGTTTTCTGGAGATATAGACAGAATTTGCCTCGTCCATACTTTTTTGATACATGTTGCCGAGCAAAATCCTAATGCAGATGTCATTTTCGTGCCTGGGAACCATGAGTTTTATGGTGAGGATGATATGCATGAGTCACTGGCGCTGCTCAAGTCCAGGCTTGCTGGTCACAGCCGGATTCATGTGCTTTCGAGAGATGCTGTTGTTATTGGAGATACACGCTTTTTAGGTGCAACTCTTTGGACAGACTTTTCTGGCGAAAAATCAGAGGAAAAGAGAAAGGATCTGATAAATAGCGTTCATATTCAGAAACTGATGGATTACCAGAAGATCAAGTATCAAGGAGAGAAGTTTGCTCCAGCTAACTCCATTAGCGAGGGTGAAAAGGATATAGCGTGGCTACAACAGGAGTTCGCAAAGCCGTTTGATGGAAAAACCGTAGTTGTTACGCATTTTTGTCCAATCAAGAGCGGTCGCAACAAGAGGTTTCCTTCATCTCCAATATCGCACTATTTCTGCCTGGATTTGGGGTGGCTCATAAAAGAGTTTTCCCCTTCGGTGTGGATCTATGGTCATACCCATTACAACTTTGATAAAGTTGTTGGAAATACTAGATTGGTATCAAACCAAAAAGGGTATCCAACAGAAGGGGTCAGAAAATACAATCCCGATCTCCTTATTGAAATATGATCCACGCCGATGGCGTGGATTTCTGCTCTTTGTTACTTGTTTAGTTTCAATTAAAATCAAACCAGAAGGAGTTATGAAATTGTCTAAAGAAAATATTGAAAATTGGGTTTTCTCCAAAACCAACAAGACATATCTGCAAACCAACAGCGTCAAGGATGGGCAGGTGCATTGGTATTTGACCAAGGAGCCAGATACCGTTGAGCCAGCCTATCACATCGAGATCACTCAGAATGCCAAGGGTCTCCTTGATACAATCGCCCACTTGAGCGAAAAAAAATGGGTTGATTATGCTCAGTTCTTAGAGGCTCTGTTGCCAGTTATTCGCACTATTGCCTGGAAATAGCTATGTTGAGCGAATAAGCTCTATTATTTTTGCATAATTCACATTATTTATCTTGATATTAAGTGGTTGTCTGGGTAATATTGGCTCAGTGCAATAACAAGAAGGAAGCGATATATGCATAATGATAGGGGTGAAAATCGCCAGCAGTTTCTTCGTATTAAGCAGCGCCGGATCAAGCAGAATCACTGCGGCATTCATGATCAGAACGGCAAAATCGATGGTCGTCGTCTCGGTCGTGCGGTTGTGACCGCCAAGACCTGTTCTTGCTGGATGTGCAATCGTCATCGTAAGGTCTTTGGCCCCAACATGAACGAAATTCGTCGCCTTGATAAGTGCGAGAGTCAAATCAAAGAGATTTAATATCTCGATAAATAAAAAGGTGGCATGGCCACCTTTTTGTATTTCTGTCTATTTGTGAATTACGCCCTGGCTTTTCTGCTTTTTACAGCGGCATCTAGTGCATCGCAGCAAGCCGGAATTGATGCCATTTCTTGTTCTACTTCTTTTGCAACGGCCAGGAAGTGCAGCTGATCTTTGGTTGCATCAATGGCTAATTCATCCAGAATGGATTGTTTAGCGGCTTGGTTCTGTGACATATCGATTACCATGTGGGGTCTCTCTTTTCATTCCGTTAACTACCTTAAAGTCTTCATACCATCTGGATTGAATGCCGTCAATTTGTTTTGACATTTTGCAGTCAATTCCGTGCTGATTAATGAGCTCATCCACTGCCACAAATGATTTGCTTAATTGGTTGAGGTGCTTAAGGTAAACATGTTGAACTGCCATGAAGGCACTATCTGGTGAAATACCTGTTTTGATTGCCCATACCGCACCAGCTCTTGCCTGATAATTGCATTTATTCAGGTCGCTACTGATCATTTTCAGGCTAGAGCGGATCCGGAAGCGAAATGCGGGATCCTTAAAGTCGCCATCGCCATGGAGAAGCTCAGCAAGCGACTTGAGGTGATTACGAAGCTGAACCACATTTCCTGACAGCTTGGAGAAGGACTCTGTGCGCATCTCATGACGCCTGGCTTGCAGGGCTTCTTCTACCTTTGGAGAGTACAGCTTTCGCTCGCTCAATGCGCTAGAGACCTTCCTGCCAAGCGATGAAGCCCTGTCACTGGCCTCGACTGCCTTGAGCAGGATTTCATGCCCTACCTTATCAGCAGGCAGCTCTTTGAGCTCATCCAGGAGACGGGAATCCACTCCATTGGCCGATATATTTTTCTCTCCTGCCGTTGGAGTCAAATACGCAACCATGATTTGGATGTCATTATTGATGATTTCATTGCTATTTAGGCCAAGGGCCTCGCAAATGGCATTGCGATTGCCAGCAATAAATGAAGCCAGCTCTTTCTTGTGGTTCATCAAACATTCCTTCATTATTGTTGTTATATTTGTTATGATACCACACAATGTTAGTTTTTTAAGATAAAAATAATAATAACGGAGATGCTAATGAATAATAAAGATTATGACCTCCTTCAACAGTCAAGAAATGCAATCGGCGTGATCAATAAGCGGTTGTTCCCAATCACTGATTTGCCGTTGCTCGACAAATTCTTGATCGACTGCATGCTAAGAAGAAGGCGCCTATCACAAACGTTCCCAGAGTGGTCTTCTGTCAATAGACTTCCAATCGGGATTGCCTTTCTGATTTGCTACGCCAGTATTCTCACTCTCAGTGCTTCATACAGCAGTATTATTTTCATCGGCATTGCTTCCGTGGCCTGTTTGATGGGATACAGAGCAAAGTGGCTAATGGACAGATTGTACGTCCTTGGAAACCACAATACGACCAAGCGAGCCGTGCTGCTGGCAGCCTCTGGTCTATTGACGATAAAGGGATTCAATAGAGATTACGATGAGGATTTCCTCAAGCCTGCTTTAGTCAACTATCTCAAGGGTTCTGACATCGATGCCTTGAAATTCATCAATATGTATGTCGAGTTGGTTTATGCCCTGACACCAACCAGCAAGGAGGTAAAGTTCCTTCGAGAGCAGTTTGATGATCTGATAAAAACCAGCAGCTGGGCAGCCAAGGGAGCCGAAAAGCCAAGCACTGCTTATTCCAAGAAAGATTCTGTCGAGTTCATCAACAAAGACCTGACTGTCTCCAATAACGAGAAGTTCACCCAGGAAGACCAAGGCATTGAAGACAGCCTTGCTTTTTTGGTCAATCGCTCTGATCTGGAAGAGTCTGTTGCCGAAGAGGCAGAAGAAGAAGCGAATCAATTCACTCGCCTCCTGACAGACAAGGCCTACTTCGATGAAAGCTACACTCGCTTCAAGAAAGCCGAATCTGTACAGACAAAAGATCCTGCCTCTTTTGATAGCGAAGACATGACAAAATTCATGATGGAGCAAATCAGAGCTAATCAAGCTGAGCAGAAAAGTAAAGTCAGCCTAGCAAAAGAGAGCAGAACAATCTCCACTGTTAAGCCCGATGAATCTGAATCTGCATCTAAGTATCGGACGCCACCTAAGGCCATTCCAATGGAAGAGTCTGCATCGCCCGTCACCAGCCTGGCAATGCCCATCGCAACAGCGCTTGTTGCGACAGAGCTCTCCCATTTACTGGCAGATGAGATGGCAGATACACCTGAAACAGGACTGAATGAACACGAAAGTTCAATCGATGATAATCTGGCGACAACCAGTGAAGGTGTCGGCGCATCAGTGCTAATTCATGAGTTTGACGATCTTGATGACCCTCTTGGGGACATCGGATCCTTGCCTATTTTGCTTGTGGATGTCGATGGAGAACTTCCCCCCGATAGCCTTGATGAGGTGGGATATGATCATGACCTCCACAATCGCGATGCTTTTACACAAGATAATGACGAAGGCTTTGACTTCGATAACATAGACAAAATTGAAATTGAAGCAGCAGAGTTCCAAGGAAATCTCAGGGACTTCATAGATGAAGATGAATAACGAAGTAAACGGCCCCCAGGGGCCGTTTTTAATGCAGTTCGATAGCTGTGGGCATAATGAGTTGTTGAGTGCGGCAGGAGCGCTCACAGGCCTCGATATCGGCACGTTTTGCTATCCAGGCAGTCTTATCAACCTCGATCAACTCAATCTCACCATGGGAGCGCCATTCTCTGAATAGCACACCTGCTGGCGAACTATAGAGCACACCTACATCCTCTCCAGAGCGATCACCTGGCGGATAGCAAATCATTGTGACTACCCCTTCTGCTCGATAAATCACGCGCTCATTGTCTGGTGACCACTCTTCGTGCTCGCGTTTGTCTACAAAACAGAAAAAAGGTAGATGACTCATAAGACCCCGAAGCAGACTGCATTGATTGCAGTATACCCATGTGGGGAGGAAAGAAAAACTGGGTGCTTTCGCTATGCGGAATTTTAAAAATGCTGCTTTGCAGCAAGAGGCCAGTTCTTCTGTGCCGAAGGGGGCCTTAAGCCCCCTTCATACTCACGCTCTGGATACCTGGCACTTAGCAAGGAACGATGGTTGCAATCGCGCTTCTCATGACGGACTGGCAGCTCTTGAAGTTTTTCATCAGCAGCTCACCATCGTCTTGAGCGACCAGGTTCCCCTGGAGGCAGATGCCATTCATCATGAACATTTTGACACTGAGCTTTTCTTCAATCAGCTGATCAAGAATGTTCTGCTCCTGCTCACAGTAATCAGACGGAGGTGGATTAATTGCGCTTTCAATATCAAACCCACCTTCTGGAACGATGGTTGCAATCGCATGACGATAAACAACCTGAGGAATGCTATCTTTGGTCAGCACCAGGTAATCAGGATGCTGCCCTTCAATGGCACCACGAAGCTTAATCCCATTCATCAGGAATATATTTACCAGCTGACCGGAGGCGATCAGATTTTGGATCATAAAAACATTTTTCTGTTTGCTATTTGTCATGACAAGAATCCTATTATTGTGAGTTTGTTGTTATTGGCCGTTACAACCAGAGTTTACAAGCAGATCAGTTCGAGGTAACAGTCGCAATGGCCTGTTTCATTACCGCTTGAAGCTCTTTGGTCGTTTTGAGCAAAAACATGTCGGCAAACTCGTATTGGATCGTGCCAAGCAAGCAAATCCCGCTTTTCAGATATAGCTTGGCAGGGACTTTTTCACGAATGAGAACATCAATCAAATCCTCGCCTTCATCTTCATCCGAAGACTCTTCTGTGAAGAAGGATGAATGAATTTGTGATTGTGGCTCAATGGTTGAAATCGCATTGCGATAGATGACTTGCATGTCATCTCGATAAACCACATCCCCTACTCCCGCTTTCGTCAATGTGAGCTTGTCCTGGTCAGCTGAAATCAGCTTTCCTGATAGCTTTACGCCATTAATGAGGTAGATATTCACATCTACTGAGGACTCAATGATTGCTCGCACAAGTGCAGCAGAAGACTTCTTGATCTCCATTTACTTTCCCTTCGCTATTATTGTTGCTGGTTGTTATCAGTTGATGGAGATAATTATACATAAAATATTATATAAGTCAATTCATACATGTTATCTTGGTGATGTCATGCGTTCAAAAAATACACATATCATCTGAAATGTCTCGACTGTCGTTTTGCTGCTTTTGCTGTTCAAAATACCATCAATAAAGATGACAGATATTTCGTAATTGAGTGAATCATCAAAGAAGTGCTCGCCATTTTTGGCAATGATCTCGTTGATGCTCTCTTGAGACTCATCTGCGAGATAAATCGTGCCTTTCAGGGCCGTAAGCTGTCTCACAATTTTGCTGATCATCAAGCGAATACACCATCCGTTTGACTCACTAATCATGTCATAAAATGGCTGGCGCAGTGTCAGCATGTGCCCGCCAGACTTTAGCTTTCTCAGCGAATAGAGAGTCATTCCTGCCCCTTCCTGGATTGAAAATGTGCAAATATTACCCACATACAGGCCTCATTCGCAGATGGCTTATTGATAACAGAGTTAAATTAACGCCTTTAATATACTCAAAATATATCTCGCCATCAACAAATCGAACTATAATCACGAGCAGAGAAGGATGAAAGGCAAACAGATTGAAATAAATCACTTCTTCTTTGTTAAATGTCAAGGGTCGATTGACACTTACGTAAATATTTATTATATTTTATACATCAGATAACAGAGATGAGCCTATGACGAATCCAATTACATTCAGTGAAGCCTTCGTAGATGTGGGAGATAACCAGTTTCTACGTCATGTCACTCATGAGATCATGATGGACAACAAGGTGATCGGTCACTTCCTGTTCACAGAATATGATTGGCTTCGCGCTCATGAAATGAACACTGTTCGCTCTTGGCTTGATCGAGAGGGAACCTATCTTGGTCGCCTGAGCAAGTATTTGCTGGATAGCGGACATAAGATTGCAACTCTTTCTGATGTCATCTCTCAAGGACTTGGAGCTCAGGGTCAATGCGTTATCATTGATGATGTCTCAATCAGCCCCTACTACATGGGGCTGGGGATTGAAATGCATGTTATTTGTCGGTTCATGAAGTCCTGGGAAATGAAGTTCTCCTTCGCCATGTGCCCTGGTTGGGACTTCCTGTGTGATCGCATGGCAATACAGGACAAGGATAAGGTAGAGATGTTGAACAAGGTGGGCCTCTATCCGCTGGATGACTACATGATGCTGAGATACCTGGATGACGAGTTCCTCAACAGCTTTGTTGTGAGCGGGGCCTAGATCCAGTCCCAACAAAAAACCTGCCTTGTGGCAGGTTTTTTTGTGCAGAGCATTAGCTATACCAATGGCTTGGCAACCCATCTCCGATAGTGAAGTGGCAGATCATTGCAAGAGCAAGACTCGACTTGTTGCTGATGTAGTTGTTTGCAATTAAGGCACTGATACAGCATCACCTCTTTACAGCTTTCGTGTAGTTTGAACCCCACCCTGGAAAATGGGAGCTCTTCACCTTGAGATCCTGCCCTCATCACAAGCACCGAACCGCTCTGCCAGTTAATACCCAGGAGCGGGTATACCCCTGCATCACCACGAACCTTTATGGCAGAAAAAGGTCTCAGCGGTTTAATTCCAAATATTTTATTCATTAGCATTGCCCCTGCTCTTCATCGAGAGGTCTTGCCACCCAAAGTGCATATTCGAAGGGATCGTCACTACAAGTACAAGCATCAACAATTTGCTGATGCATCTTCCCGCAGTAAGGACAGCCAAAAAGCACAAGCTCGTTATCAGGAGCCATTTCTTTGGCAAAGCGAATTTTAGAGAATGGTGCATGAGTCAGCGTGCCCGCTTTAACAAACAAGACCTTCTGCATCAAATAGTTTATCTCTAAAATTTGATACGTGGAGTCATCCCCCTCTATCTGGATTGGGGTTAGCGGTTGTACCGGATGAACACCATAGAACTTTTTCGCCATACAACCCTCTTAATTAACGGCCTTTTATTGCTCTATCTGCTTCACGCTTCATCTCTTTGGTTTTCTCGGTGGCGCGCTTGTCATGCTGTTTTTTGCCTTCTGCCAGTGCAATCTCAAGCTTTACCTTTCCACCCTTGAAATATAGAGAGACAGGAACGCAAGTAAAGCCTTTTCTCTCAACAGAACCGATAAGGTGGTCTATCTCTCTTTTGTTCAAGAGCAGGCGCTTGTTTCGAACTGGATCACACTGAGTGTGAGAGCTAGCCTGGGTCATTGGTGAAATATGACAGCCAACTAGAGTTATGTTTCCGCCTATGTTCATAACATAGCTTTCTTGGATATTTACCTTTCCTTCGCGCAGGGATTTCACCTCCCAGCCCTCCAGTACCAATCCAGCCTCAATCTTCTCTCTCAAAAAATAATCGAAACCAGCCTTTCTATTATTGATAATTGTCTTGTCCATACCCGAACCTCTTAAATATTGTCAATATCATATAACAGCCCAATAAAATAATCAATTTCACTAGCTCTAATTACTCATGTAGCATGGAAAATTTCATTGATGATTTGTTAGCCAATATAGAGTAAATAATTGAGTATTGATGAATTAGTCAATCTTGCTTCTTACCCATTCCTTTACGTTGAGAGCGATAACAAACAACGCCCAAACAGATTCGTTTGTAACGTGATTGAGATAAAGAAAGAGCAGATAAAGTGACCTCCCCGAAGAAAAAAAATGTGAGCAGAATCAATGTCATGTCAATATTTTGACGCGGCATGAATCGTTTTTTTTCTGTTTTTAGCCCTAAAAGCTCGAATTCACGGTCAAAAATTGTCGCATTTGAAACTCTTGTCTGTATGAATCCTTCTGTAACTGATTGATTTATAGTGCTTTTATAGTGCTGGTCAGACTTGCGCTTGCGATATTTATAAAATATGATGCCAATTCAAATGACAGTTCCAGTTCAATCGCTATAATAGAACAATGGGATGCAGGATTGTAATCTCGCTTGTGCTTTTTCCGCACTCTTCATGCGGGTAGGAATCATCTTAAAGTGGAGACTCTTGAACGAGATGAGTGTTGAGCTGGAATCAGATGAGAAATCTGTAAACGATCCTACTAAGGGCGCATCAGCCTTTGCATTACTCATAGAGAGTGGTGCCATTGCATTTGTGCGTTCTATTCAGATCGTGCCAGTAAACAGCACTGAATTTGAATTCAGATGTCTATTCAAAACCAAATATGATGGCCGAAGTCACCTTCTTCGACAAGTAATGGAAAATAGCACCGAAGCCTACTTGGTCGCTGACACTCTAATTGACATTCATTTAGCTGAAAACGAAGGCTATGAAGAGATAATGGCTCAATGGAGAGCTAAGTTGGAAAATAAAGATATGTATTCCAAAGCCGGGGTAAGCGTTTTCTGTATGTAGTTTAGTTCACTTCTTCATTGTCTATTCAGTTTAAATTCAGTAATATGGCTAATAGCACTAAAATAATAACAATGGTGTTCAATGGCTATCAACTTAAAAACAAAAAACAAAATACAAAAGCCAAGTTTTGTTCACGTTAGTCTTGGTAGATTGCGCTTACTTATCAGTTTTAAACTTGGCAAGGCGACAGAGACCGGAACCCTGGCTCTACTATGGTTTTTCGTGGTTCTTTTTTCTATCTATCTTTTCGATGTTGTAAGACTTAAGGGTGCAATCTTTAATTTTAATCAAATGCACATTCAAATCATGGCGCTGTTAGTTATTGCATATGCTAGCTGCAAGCTATTTGGAATACTGATTAATAGTGTGTATATAAACGTAAACCCTCGGCAAATAACGATCAGCCAATCGCCCATTTCTCTTATAGAGAAAAATGAGCGCCTAAGATCAAAAAACGTAGTTGAGATTACAGTCGATTACAAGGATGGCACTTTTTACAGGTATTACATCGTTAGTGCGCTAATGAAAAATCAAAATCAAATTGAGATCATGACGACGACCAACAAACGTCTCGCAAACTATCTCGTAAAAAGAATCCTTAAGCACCTGGAAGAACAGAGATCAAAGCAATAGCACACCGAAATGAACCAACAAAAAACCTCGCCGTAGCGAGGTTTTTATCTTTCAGGCCGCCTTACTAAAGCGATCCAGCATAATCAGTATGTCCCTCTCCAGTGCGCTGGAGTAGAGTCGCGCCATACTAGCGCACATGTAACTGGATGCCTGAGAGAGAGGGATCATGTCAAAGGAGTCTGCTTCTGGCAGCTCTTCCCCTGCGTTGTTGAAGAAGGTGCTCTTGCAGCGCAACTGACCGATATCTACCTTTTCAACCGGAAGCAGGTATAGGAAGACATCCTTGAACCTGTTGTACTCATACCAGCCGAGCTCAATGCATTGCGCTGGATCGGCTACAATGCCGGTTTCTTCTTCCACTTCTCTTATCGCTGTCTGCATGGTGGACTCGCCTTCATCCTGAGTACCCTTAGGTAGATCCCAGAAGTTTTGTCCAGTGGCATGCAGCATCAAGATGTTTTTGTTCGCATCGACTATCAAGATACCGCAAGAAAGCTTCTTGTGAATTTCTTGCATGTTAACCCCCAGTAACAGATCGCCATGGTAAGCCAACCCGTTGGTAAAAGATATAAGGAATGGTGAGGTTGCAGGACTCGAACCTACCGTGACCCTTGCAGTTAGGCCACGACCACCTTGCCGCTCTGCAAACAGCAGCAGGAACCCCATATTTTTGAGGTGCCACGCTTGGGCACCCTTTAATCAAAGAGAGGGAGGGCAAAACTTACACCCTCCCTCAGAAATGGTGGAGCTGGCGGGAATCGAACCCGCGTCCAGACTACCAGTACGATGAACGTCTACGAGCATATCTTCATCATCAATTTAACCTGGCGATAGATGGATGAGCACATCACTCCGCTGGCGAGTCAGGTTACGTTTAACGCTTAAGCTGCTGACAGAAGCCGCTGCGCGATCTCAGGTTGCTTGACCCCGCCAAATCTCCAGGCCCTGAGCAGCCCTGAGTGCGGAGGCTATCTACCGCTTATTAGGCGGCGATAGCGAAGTTTTCGTCGTTAGCGATTATTTTTTCTATGCATTGATTAACGTGTGATACATAACACACGACTCGCAATTCAGGCACCTATACCCTGTCGAAACCAGGTCAGCCCCAATCGATATACATATTATAGCGAAAAAAAACTAAAATACAAGCGCCTTGACATAATTTATTGAAAATTATTCATATCTTGCTTCACTATCGCCTCATCTATCTGTGCCTTTTTCGAGTTTTTGATGTCAACAAGGTCGAAAAACAGGCTTGAACTCAGCAAAAAGCCCTGTTTTTGCATTAAAATAATTTTATGCAGCAGGGTCATGTAAGATGGATCTTGAAGTAGCTCTTCCCTCCCCTCTCTTGTCATGTAAGCATGAAAAGTCATCCTGGATGGCTCGTGATCGTTGATAAGATAAAATTCAGGAGCACTAATTGGGCCACTCTGGAAAACGGTGGGATCAAGAACAAGGAATTGAGCACAGACAACATTCTCATTAAACGCATTGCGGTCAGTGGAGTTCATTCCCTGATAGATATCGATGGTTTTGGTATTCTGATCGTATAGAGCACTCCCTCGATACGGAGGCACATTGACAGCATCAATAAGCAAGTGATTCTGCTTCATGAAATCTGCATGGAACACCTGCGTATATTCTTTCATTGCAGAAAAACCAATCCATCCTATGCACTTGGCTATTTGACGCCACCCCATTCCGTCAGCAATTGCTCTTTGCACAAAATCGAAACATCCCTGCTGCTTCATTCCAAATCGGTATTGAGGGCCGGTTCCAGTGCGCTTAATTGGGAATTTAAGCGGGTAAATTGATTCTTTCATCGGAAAATTTCCTGTTTTTTGTTAATGACAGAGATTTCGCTTCTTGAACCTTATTTATGGACAAACCAGCAGGGATCCCCATGCACGGGTAGCCGAGGTCGCTACCTCTTTTCTGGTTGCAGATTGCATGAGAGATCCATAGGTTATCCATCTCATCTGTTCCGCCTAGAGACTTCGGTAGAATGTGCTCCAGGGATGCTTGATCCACGCCTACATGCTGCCCACACACAAAGCATGGCACCACACCCTTGTTTTTCTTTGCGATCAACTTAATAAGGCTTTCTCGCCGATTATGTCTTATCGCTGACTGGATCCTTCCCTTCAATCGCTTGGTGAACCAGGCCCTATTCAATTTTCTTTGTTTGTTTTGCATGCATACCTCGAAAAAACACCGCTCAGAGGCGGTGCATTAAGGCTCAGGGGGTCACTCTTCCTCAGAAGGCTCAATTGATTTATTCAACTCTCTTTTATCCGCCTCATTTTTTTGGGCGGTAATAGTGCTGAACATTGCCAGGATGTATGACATCGCATAAAAACCTTTTTCGCTCAGCGAGAAGTCGGCGTTATATAGCCCAACAACAAAGAGCAGGAGGGAACTTGCCATGGCAAAAACAGAGATAGCGCGGAATTTATTGGAGACAAATTGACCATCTTCTTTGTCGCGAACGACCTTCTGCAAAACAATGCTTGCAAAAAGCCCGAACAGAAGACAGATAAGATAATAGCCTTGCTCATTGAGCTGGATATCTGCTTTAGAAATACCTGTCAGATATGCGCCTGCTGACAACCCGATACAACAATATGTTGCCAATGCATAGGCACTAGAGGGTGCTTGTTTATGAATCATTAATTACTCCTGCTAACAACCGATTAAATCAGTGTTAACAGTGTAATTTCACAAGCTATTTTCGTCAATGTTATTTAATGTGAAAATAACATATAAAGAATGGTGCCACGCACGGGACTCGAACCCATACGCCAGGAGCGGCGGATTTTAAATCCGCTGTGTCTACCAATTCCACCACCGTGGCAATAAATATGGTGATTCCTACAAGGTTTGAACTTGTGACCAACACCTTATGAGGGCGCCGCTCTACCGCTGAGCTAAGGAACCGAAATAACAACGCCATCTTCCAGATGGCGGCTTGCCAGGACGCACCAGCGACAAGTCTTGAGGCCACTCAGGTAATTTGCAAGCTAAAGCAGATGCCGCAAAAATACCTGGTAGAGACAAAAATGGCGGGATTGACGGGACTCGAACCCGCGACCACTGACGTGACAGGCCAGCATTCTAACCATCTGAACTACAACCCCAATTTGGTTGCGAAGGGGAGACTCGAACTCCCGACCTCAGCGTTATGAGCGCTGCGAGCTGACCAACTGCTCTACCTCGCGACAATAAAAAGACACAGATCAAAATTTTCCAATCGTGTCGAAACAGGCGAGCCCTTAGGCTCTCATCTTGATGTCGATATAACATCAAAATAAAGTGGTGCTGATGGAAGGCCTCGAACCCTCGACCCACTGATTACAAGTCAGTTGCTCTACCTACTGAGCTACACCAGCATTTTCAACATGAGTACATAATATGACAATAAATAACGTGTGTCTACATCTTTTTTAGTTTTTTTGAAAAAATATTTTTTTGATGAAAACAAGGTGATGCTTTTGGTGTGGCCGTATGATTTTTGGCCTTTTCACTGATAGTTGATACTGGTAGAATAAATAAAACAATAAAAAAAGGAAATTCCCTCCATGAGTATCATGCATAACCTTGATAAGTGGAATAATAAGTCTCTTTATCGTAAGATCTGCGCTGTTTTGGAGCGACAGTTTGGGCGGCTCCCCGACCAGGGCATTATGGCTGGTCAAGCAGTGGCCTCAGCACTCTATGAGGTGATTGGCTCACCGATTCAGGGTCGCTACAAAGATCTGGATGTGTTCAGGGCAGTCGATAATGTCCCAGGTTTTGGCGCTGAACCAAGCAAGAGCGGCATGGGTGCTAACCTGAACCGCAGCACATTTATTGGTGGGAAAACCTCTGAGTCTAGCTTTATTGATCAGCTCAAGACCGGCCCATTCAGTAAGAACTCTTACAGCATTCTTCATTCAGCCGAAGATCCTGATAACAGTATGATCAACAATATCTTCTTATTCGCCAGCAATAAAAATTCAATCGATATTGCTGATACAGTGATCGGATCGTTTGACATTAACGCTGTCCAGGTTGCTATCAATCCTGCAACTCAAACTGTAAGTTGGACACAGGAGTTTCAGGATTTTCTTCATGACAGGCAGCTAAAAGCATCGTGGTGCGGCACACCCATTCACACTTCTGTTCGGCTGCTTGATAAGGCCAGGGACATGCAGGGAGTGTTTTTGAATGAGGCGACTGAAATCAGAAAGCTGCAAACCATAAAAGCCATTGTCAATCAACACCAGGAAGGTCAGGGTTCATTCCTGCCTGGGAATCTGTTCTCATCTGTCTACCAAGAGCGGTATGCTAGGCATGAACATGTTCTCTCACGATATTGGGAGAAACAAGATGTCAAATTGCCTGATGATTTCAATGCTGGGGATCGTCACTTCATTACGCTGAACCCCACCAATTGCTGCGAAAAAACATTGGCTTTCGCTAAGAAAAATGCCTTTTCGCTCATGAATGATAGTTATCTTGAAGACACCTTCTCAGCCATTATTAGGGTATACGACAGTCTCAACTCTGGCAAAAACGCAGACAAAGTGATGGCAGAATACTTTGAAAACCTCGATTTTACAAAAATGAGAGATTACGCTTCATATCAGTCCGCGATAGAGCTTTGCTACAACAACGAGCTTCATTTCTATACCAAGCCAGCCCTGGAAGGATTTTTGCGCGATTATCAGTGTGTTTATGAGTATGACCCATTCCTCATCAACAGCATCGCTGGCAAAGAGCATCATGAGATGGTTGATACACTCAGGAATATCAGTCATTCGATTGAATCCAACAACCTCGCCTTCCTGGATGCTATCAACATGAAGGACATTGATGTTGATGCAGTGGCAAGCATGAGCGTCATGGATTGTCACGAAATGGGCAAACTCCTGAGCGAAAAGCACTTGGCAAACACACTCACACCCATTATCGGAACACTTACTGAAAAAGAGCTTAACGATCCATCTCTATTCAAAGACATGATCTGGCAGCAAAAGAGCAGTCCTGTGACTGTCACTGAGTTGGTAAGTCAACAAGATGCTTTCTTTGCCAACAAGGTGCTTGCTAGAAACAATGACAGGGAACACGTACTCAGGGATTCCTGGGATCGAATCCGTAATCGAGAAGATTTTATGTTCAAGATCAGCAGCGAAGTGAACGGAAAGATCTTGAACACCCTGGTGGTCATGTACGGAACCAGTAATCACCCAGTTGAGTTTTTGATGACACCTCACAAGCTCGATCCAAATGATAAAGAAAGCCGCCTCTTCTATGCCGCCATTAGCTCTGATTTTGACTCAGTTGAGCATGGGAATGTTCATTTTGAGCATGAAACCATCGCATATAAGATTGAGCAAATCATGGATTTGAAAGCGATGAAATTTGGAACAGTCATGGAGATGCTGGAGAGTGAAGCGTCAGAGCATGACAAGGTACATCTCAACGAGATTAAAGAGGAATGGCCCAGGATTTCTGCCGCAATCCTTGCCATGCAAGAGAAACAAAAGAACGCATTCGCATCATTTTCAAACCAGATACCATTCTGATTATCTAAAAAGCCCCTTTCGGGGCTTTTTTATTGCCGCCAGGCGGCAACTAGAATCCAGGTTTTCAACTCCCCGCCACCTTCTCTACCATGGCCTTCCACTGACTGATCACAAAGATGACTGCTGCAAAGATCAAGATTATTTCCACGTAGCTCAAGCTTTTCTTAACAGTCTCAACATTTCTTATTTTTCTTAGTTTATTCAAGACCTTGTACACGATAACTCTCCATAAAAACGCAAAACTCCAGGGTTGCGATGCCCTGGCACAACTTATCCACTGTTTCTGTGGATAACCTCGTTGAAATTACTGTATAGAATTTTGGATCTTCTAGATCTATTTAGGATCTAGCTTTTAAAATTGGCGTGTGCAGTCGGACTCGAACCGACAATAGTCTTCCTGAGTGCATTACTACTCAGTGCAAGAGAGCTTAAAACGCGCACCAACCCTGAAACGTTCTCCACACCTCAGGTCTGCATCTGCAAATTGCCGCCTCTAGCCAAAGACTTCGATTTTAATCTTCACCAGTTCCGTTTACTGGCCGCTCGCCATTTCGCGTTTGCACACATATTATTTAATATAATATATAAGCAACAAACAGTCAATACCAAAAAACAAAGAACGGAATCTCTTGGCTCCAGCTCATCATGCTTGACCGAATGACTATAGTTTATCGTTTAAAAATCATTACTTTGCTGTATAATAAGCAGAGTATCTATGGAGAAAGTTTATGCAGCAATATCGATTTTGGAAGGGAGATATGATCGCCTCGATGACAGGCAATAATATCTTTGTTTACGGTGCCAATCCTGAGTTTCGCAATGGAGCTGGAGCTGCAAAGATCGCCAGAAATTTCGGAGCCAAAGCCTATGGTGGAGGACGGGGCATTGTTGGTAACACCTACGGACTGATCACAAAAAACATTCTTGCTGGATTCACTGAAAAAGCAACTGGTATTACCTACCATAAAGCAGGTTATCGCAGCCTCACTCCAGAGCAAATCTCCTTTAACATAGAGGAACTGTACACCTGTGCAAGAAATAACCCACACCTCATGTTTTTTATTGCTTATAAAAATGAGGATCTAAACCTGAATGGGTACTCGAATAAAGAGATGTGGGCCTTGTTCACACAGGGCAAAGATGTGCCTGAAAACATCAGGTTCCACAACTCTTTCAGGACGCTAGCCTACCCTGGCTACAGACCTCCTGAGCCAACTGATTCTGGCCCATCAAGATAAGGATTTGCAATGAACGATAAGATCAACAAGATATCTGCCACTCATGCTCACCTATTCCAGCGCATTACTGATTGCAATGGTTTCGGCTTCATTGCTGGCACAATCACACTGGATCGTGCAAGTAGCTCAACCCTGCAAGAGGGGCCAGAGTACATCGTTGGCTTGCTCAATGGCCGATTGGTGCTGATTCCGAATGAACTGGATGGTGTGCCCGAGGACTATGCCCGTAGTGACCTCACTCAGCTATTTAGGGAGCCTATCTGGACTGGCATAGAAACCCCTGGCTTCACAACATGTCGCCTCATCCCGATCTCTGGTGATGAACAGCAGCAAGACTTCCTTATCTATGGAGCATTTAAACAGGCTCTTTTTGCAAAAAAAGACCCTTGCGGTGACTTCTATATCCTTGGTAAAAATGGAATCGAGATGACCCCTCCCCCAGCTTCGAGCATGGGTCATCAAGCCACTACTCTGATGAGACTTCCAATTTGGCAAATTGGCACTCAGCCAGGGAAAACATTTTCTATCGAGCCCACTTCTAGCTCGCTGTTCAATGAACTCAATATTGCAAGGAAAATGAAGATTGACTTCTTTGATGGCAAGATTACCGAGGAAGAAATCAGTGCTTATGTCAAACAAAATAAGATAGTGAACGACGATCTGTTCAAGGTTAGGGGAATTGGATATGACAAGGATTACTACAAAATCTTGTCTTCCATGGCTGCAACAGGCAGCTATAAGGAGCCCTCCCGAATCACTGATCTCGAAACCTACAAGCAGCGTAATAAGATGATGAGGGAAGCCATAGCAAAAGACAAACAACTAGACCTTTGAATCATCGTAAATCGACCGACTTATTTATTTTAAAAATAAAGCTTGCTCAGGAATGCTGGTAGGATATCATATCAACAAATAATAGGTCGGCACAAAAAACGACCATAATAATAAGAACGAGGTTCGTTGATGACTATTCTTAAGCATTCTTTGTTGGCTTCTTTGCTGATGGTTGGCTTTCATGCGCAAGCAGATGATATTTCCGTTTTGCTTCACGGAGCTACCATTCACACTCGTTGCAGTGAAGGCGTTGGCCCCAAAGCTAAAACATGTGATCTGGAGGGCTTCAATCCAGGCATTGGGGTTGAGTGGACATTCCTTGGTTCAGAGCAAACAGGCAAGCTCTCTCTTCGCAGTGGTTTCTATCATGATTCCTATCGAGAAACGGCGGTCTATGCTGGAGCTACCTATCGCAAAGAATGGGACGTATCAGAAGATTGGCGGCTTGGCGCAGGCTTGATGGCTGGCTATCTCGATGGCTCTGGAACCAAGGGTCTTGCTGTATTGCCGATTGGTATTGTCTCTTATCAAAGCTATTCGCTTGAGGTTGGCTTCGCACCAAAAACCAGTGCAGTGCCTGGTCGAGGACATAGCGGTCTAATTACATTCATGCTTCGCAAGCAGTTTTAATCGCATGCGCCATGACATCAAAAAATGGCGCTGCAAAACACCCATGAGTTGATAATAACTATAAAAATAACGAGCTCAATATATGATTACGATTAAAAACACAAAAGGCTCTGTTAGCGGGATTTACTCGGCCAGAAGCGAGGATTTCTACCAGGTGTGCAGCGCCATGGAGTTTGGCATCAATGCCGACCCTGAATTTCTCAATCTGTTTCTCAATGTGCTTGAAGAAAGTTACTCCCGCGTTGGTTACATCCATAACGTTAACGTGAATATTGACTGTCGTGGCGAGGGTATTGGCAAGGCTCTGCTCAAGGAGTTTTTGCAGGCCAAGTGCTCCCATAGCGAGGTGGATTTTCTGTTTGCGCTGACAGAGCATCCACAAAAAGAAGGGTTCGAACTACTCCGCTTCTACCAGTCACTGGGATTCGAGACGGTCTTTGTGTCGCATGGCAACGTCTGCATGGCAAACAAGGGTAAGGCTAAGGAGATCCGCGCCATGATGCTTGGTGAGCCTGAGCCAGGTTTTCATCGATAGCTGCATATCAAATTAATAATTCAAATAAAAATAACAATATAATAAGAGGTGTCAATTGGATGAGAACGCGAGCGAAACAGCTCAAAAATTCGGGCATCTGCACCCCGAGAAATACCCCCTTCCTGCTTTCCCAACCACCCGTTTTCAGGGCTCGAAGCGAAAGATCCTATCTGAACTAACCTCTGCCATGGATGGGCTGAACTACCAGCGGCCACTAGACATGTTCTCTGGCTCTGGGGTGGTCTCACTGCTGTTTCGCAGTCTGGGCAAGGATGTCACATCAAATGACTACCTGCTCTACAGCCAGAACACAGCCAGGCTGTTTCAGACCTTTACCAAGGAGAAGATCGAGGCGCTAGACTTCAAAAATGATTTGGAGCAGCTGCTGTACAAATTGCCTGTGTCAGATGGCTTGGTTGCCAAGCATTACCAAGGAATTTTCTACCTGGATCGAGAGAACACGGAGATTGACCGCTTCTGCCAGAACATCGACAAGTATCCAGATTTTGCACGCTGTCTGTATACCTATGCTGTCGGCCAGGCGCTCACTAAGAAGCGCCCTTACAACCTGTTCCATCGTGCCAATTTGGCAATGCGCACCAAGGATGTTGAGCGTTCATTCGGCAATAAAAAGACTTGGGAAGACCCTATTTTTAAGCATGCCATCAAGTGCATCAATGAGCTGAAAAACAGCAAGTTTGAACTGACAGAACCACTTTTCCCGAAGGTTACAGGAATCAATTCTGCCAATCTGTCTGAATTCTCAAACGACTACGATCTTATTTATCTGGATCCCCCTTACATCAATAGCAAGGGTGTATCCGTCGATTACAGCGACTTCTATCACTTCCTGGAGGGCCTGTGTGACTACAGTCTGTTCTCTTCGGGTGATCCGCAATATCCACATCGCCCTCTTCCACGACAATCAAGTGGATGGTTGCGACCTCATTCTGCGCTAGCAGAGCTGTCTGCCATTTGCGAGAGATGGCCTAAGGCGACGATTGTATTCAGTTACAGAAGTGATGGCCTCCCCGTGCCAGAAGATGCCGCCGAAATTATGGCTGGGAGTCAGCGTGATGTAACAATTTACTCGGCAGGTGGATATCAGTATGCACTTAGCAAAACAAAAACCAGTGAAGAATTGGTGATCATTGCAGGGCCAATGCGAAACCTATAGTTATTTAGAAACAAAAAATCCTCGCTACTGCGAGGATTTTTAATTTTGAAATTATTTTGAAGCCATGTGATTTGTGGGGTAACTACTGTCGAGTTTCTTAAAATGGTCGAGGTAGTAGGATTTGAACCCACGACACCCTGGTTCGAAGCCAGGTGCTCTATCCAGCTGAGCTATACCCCGAAATTGGTGGAGAATAGGAGAGTCGAACTCCTGTTAGCTGCTTGCAAAGCAGCTGTCCTACCATTAGACGAATTCCCCGAAAATGGCGCTTGTGGATGGGCTCGAACCATCGACACGCGGATTAACAGTCCGCCGCTCTGCCAGCTGAGCTACACAAGCATAAATTGGTGGTTACTACTGGAATCGAACCAGTGACCAGATCCGCATGAAGGAACTGTTCTACCTACTGAACTAAGTAACCAAAATTGGAGCGCACGGTCGGAATCGAACCGACAAAAAGCTGGGTTGCAATCAGCTGCATTAAGCCATTCTGCCACATGCGCAAATCCTGGCGCTCCGTGCGGGAATCGAACCCGCCTCTCTGCCTTGAAAGGGCAACGACCTAGCCGCTAGTCGAACGAAGCACAAATTGGTCGGGGCGGCAGGGTTCGAACCTGCGACCTACGGATTAAGAGTCCGCCGCTGCGGCCAGCTGAGCTACGCCCCGAAGTTGGTGGAGGATAGGAGGGTCGAACTCCTGTTTGCTGCTTGCAAGGCAGCCGTCTTACCGTTGGACGAATCCCCCTAAATTGGCGCTTGTGGATGGGCTCGAACCATCGACACGCGGATTAACAGTCCGCCGCTCTGCCAGCTGAGCTACACAAGCATAAATTGGTGGAGAGAGAAGGGATCGAACCTTCAAGGCCAGGGGCACCTGATTTACAGTCAGGCCCGCTTCCACTTACGGACTATCTCTCCGGAAACTGGTTCTCTGCACGGGAATCGAACCCGCCTCTCTGCCTTGAAAGGGCAACGACCTAGCCGCTAGTCGAGCAGAGAATGAAATTGGCTGGGGCACCAGGAATCGAACCTGGGATAGAGGGATCAAAACCCCCTGCCTTGCCTCTTGGCTATACCCCAATAAAGAGTGGTGGTTACTACTGGATTCGAACCAGTGACAATCGCCGCATGAAGGCGCTGCTCTACCTGCTGAGCTAAGTAACCGAAATTGGTCGGGGCGGCAGGGTTCGAACCTGCGACCTACGGATTAAGAGTCCGCCGCTGCGGCCAGCTGAGCTACGCCCCGAAGTTGGTGGAGGATAGGAGGGTCGAACTCCTGTTTGCTGCTTGCAAGGCAGCCGTCTTACCGTTGGACGAATCCCCCTAAATTGGCGCTTGTGGATGGGCTCGAACCATCGACACGCGGATTAACAGTCCGCCGCTCTGCCAGCTGAGCTACACAAGCATAAATTGGTGGAGAGAGAAGGGATCGAACCTTCAAGGCCAGGGGCACCTGATTTACAGTCAGGCCCGCTTCCACTTACGGACTATCTCTCCAGAAATTGGGGTGAATAATGGGGCTCGAACCCATCACATCCAGGATCACAACCTGGCGCTCTACCAACTGAGCTATATTCACCATCAAATGGTGGTTGCTGCTGGGATCGAACCAGCGACCTCCTTCTTGTAAGGAAGGCACTCTACCTACTGAGTTAAGCAACCGAAATTGGTCGGGGCAGCAGGATTCGAACCTGCGACCTACGGATTAAAAGTCCGCTGCTGCTACCAGCTGAGCTATACCCCGAATTAAAAACAAACAGTGTTAATATCACATTAAATAAAAATGAATGGCGAGGTGAAATATAACCAAAACAGGGCTCTTACACCCCACAAACACGCAATTACTATGCAATTAAATAATTGAATGCTTGTGGTTTTATTCACCCCGCCACACATCAAACATGGCTTCCAAATTATTAAAGAACGGTGGCATAAAGCCAAAACAAAAACCCTGGTGCTTCCAAGCTCCCAGGGTTTTCACCTTTATTCTGGGAGGTTGGCCTTTATCTTGCCAACTCCCCGCACTGACTGTGCTTAGAATTTGGCGTGGCAGAGGCCCTCAAAGTAAGCGTTAAACGCCTGCTCTGCTTTATGTTGTTTGCAATAATTGCACATTACTTGGGCCATGATCTGCTTCTCTTAAGTTGTTGAATACAAAACAAAAAACCTGATGGACTTTCGCCTCATCAGGTTCTTAAACCCTATATGCTGAGGCTCCTGGCCCCAAATTAAATTAGGGCTAGTTCATGTTCTCGAATTTCACGTTAAACATATGTGCGCGTGCTTGAGCTTTGCAATAATTGCAAGCTTTGGCAAACTCCTGTTGGGCGACATATGCGTTCATAGTAAAATTCCTTAAAGTTCGTGTTTGTGCAGGTTTTCCTGCTGATGTTTATAGAATAGCATTATCACTAAAAATAAGTCAATGCTATTTTCAGTATAAATAGCACTTTTTTTAAAATAAAATATATCTTCATGTATTTAAAGGATTTTTACATGCATTTATTCATGCATTAATCAAAAATCATCTTGCAGCGATATGGCGGCAGACTGTTTGGCTGCTTCATCTCTGGTATATCGACTCACCATTTCAATGCTAGACCATCGACCAGCATGCATTATGTCCAGAAGCGGGATCTTCTTTTTTCGCATATCTTGTGATCCACCCACACGAGTAGAGTGAGCAGTAAATTTTCGCTTTACGCCAAGATCCTTGCCGAAAGATTCCCACGCCACGCCCATCACTGTCCGAATGGTTTGAACGTCGAGTGACTTTCTCGACTTCATAGATCGTTTTCCGTTCGCTGAGACCATGCCAAATAAAAATCCATCTTCATCCTGGGATCGGCCATCGGCATCAAGATAGTTCACGACATGGGCCATCTGCTTGCTGCTTAAATATACAACGTCAGGAACGCCAGAATGGTTCGTCTTGCTGACTGGAATGACAATTGTCCCTCCGCCATCAGCTTCTATGGAGATATGTGACAGCCTGATCTGAGCCATTTCGCTGGCTCGAAGCAAAGTAAAATACCCAACAACCACAATTGCCAAGTCTCTTTTTTGCTTAAGGGAAGATTCTTCATTTCCCCATTCTGCGATGACCTGTTTTACCACCTCTCCGCGAAGACCTGATGCTTGGCGAGTAATGTCTTGCTCTACAATGACCTTCTTCTTTCTTAGTTGAACCAGAAAATCCTTGGTTCTCGGCTCTTTGATTGGATCAATGCAACCCGACTCAGCATGAAGTTTGCTGATAGCCCAGGCATCAAGCTTGAGAGTGTTTTTGCTTATCCCTGCATCTGCACGATAAGAGAAATAGGCGTGAATGGTCTCTTCTTTTGCAGGCAAAATGGGGAAAATCTGTTGTTCAGTACACCACTGATAGAATGTAGACCACACTGACACCAGGGTTCGAGTGCTGCTAGACAGATAGTTTTTCTTTTCCGTCACCCCACTTCTTGCCCAGAAATCAGAAGAGAAACGGAGGATGGAGCGCTGAATTTTTGGGGCAGCAGAGATGTCGATCCCTCTCATTCTGCATGAACGAAAAAGAGCCACCTGGTCGGTAGGTGTCAGCACATCAAAATTAATGCTATCCAATGCGGCATCTATCACTGGATCTTGAACGCCAGAGACAGCTACATCTTTGCCAACAAACTCCCATGAGAGCTCACTCATTTCATCCACCAAAAGTAAGGCCGTTGCCGAACAATTTTATCGACAGCAGAGCAAAGAAAAATGAAATTCAGTCATGAAAAACAATGCGATAAATGTCAGCCTTCTTGAATCTCCATCTGACCAAAATCATTGGGAATTGCTTCTGGATCATGTGTCCATCCGTGACAATCACAATACCCCCAAACACCTGGAACGATGGTGGGCGGCTTATCCCCGATAAACATCATTCGAGCGATCAGCCTGGTTTTCTCACCAGGTATCGAAACAAGGGCTTTATCCAGATCCTCTACCGGCACAAATCTGACTCGACTTTTTGCCCTATCCACCGTAGACAGATGAGGGAAAAAATACATTATTCTTCGATTTTCGGTCATGGCTCACCTTCCCTTGCTATATAGCAACAGCCTGTTCTGATCATAAAATATACACCAGTTCATGCTGCCCACTAGGCTGACTAATATTTACTCAGAAACAAATCAACTAAACCGCATCCATCGCGGGATGAAAGAGATCATACACCATGCTTAGGCACTAAATCACCTCAAAATAGGGTATGAGGGGAAGAAATCTGGGTGCCTGTCCTTGCGTGCAAGGACAATCAAAAAGACGTTATCTCTAACGAATTTCATCTGCCCCATGTCATTCTTCCCAGCAGCCTCATTGTTTCGAGCTCTCGTCTTAATAGTATAGGAATTATTCTCATTATGTCGCCATGGAATTTAACAGACCATCATAAATTCACGTTTAACTGGTCGTGTTAAATTTTAGATCTATAGTCAGCAAAGCCAGGGCCTTGCCTCCAGATACCTGACATTGATATGACCAGACCGCAAGGTTGCTTAGCCTGTGGGGCATTGCCGATCAAGAGCTGGCGATATCATGAAGCCAATAAAAGGACTCATGCAAAGCTCAGTCAATTTCGCATGCCAAAGCATGCACGATCCCAGTTCTCACCGCCCCTGGACATCGATGTGTGAACGGAACCTCTCGTTCAGCAATGTGGGGCTCGATCATCCGCCTGTTGAAATTTCATCCTGGTTGAACACCGTCGATCCTGCCCTCTGAATTTTTGGCACCAAGATCCCAGCACCCCACTCCCCTGGACACTGTGGTTTAGTCGAAATCTCTCGCTCAGCAATGTGGTGCTCGATCATCCGTCTGTTGAAATTTCATCCTGGCGAACACCGTCGATCTTGCTCCCTGAATTGTTGATACGAGTTCGGCTGGCAGTCGTACAAAAAAACCAGGAATTGGAGGCGGCTCTGCCTGACAAGAAGATGCCAGCCATCAGCCAAAAAATGCGACCCAAAAAGATGATCACCCCCAGAGCTCAGATGGCATTACCACAAAGCCATCAGACAAATTTTCATCAGCGATTTTGCTGTCATCTACGCCATAGGTGATACTGACACTTTCCCTTCCGATGCCCTGCCCTATCCGGCCATAATTTTAAGGCACATCGAGCTCATCTAGCCGAGCTTATTGGCCGACCCAATAAAAAGGCAAACAAAACCGCGTGACTCGCTTTCTTATGTTAAATTGAGGGGAAATGTCATTCTAAAACAATACCTTGCATTAGGTCGCTTGCTGCACAATCTATCCACACCACTATGTTGGCCGCTTGCCTTGCCTTGCCTTGCCTGGCCTGGATACTGATCGGCAGTCGCACATCATGACTCCCCCACTGCTTGGCCTAAAAAAGACCGTCACCAACACTGGCTACTTAGTTACCATAAAAATAAACCAAGGCTGTCTCAAACCCACCAGGGAACTCCATCAATCCACGCAAAATCAACCCAAGACACCATTTAAGGGCAATTGTCAATTGACAAAATATGATATTTTATATATAATTATCAAAATCTTGATGATTACGTCAAATAATGGGGAATTGGCATGAATGAGATGATGAATTGGCTATTAGAGCTTCCCCAACAGGTGATCGGTGCTACCGCTGGTGCTCATGCACCTTTTATTCTTGATTGCAAAGGGGACAATGAGATTGAGCAGCACAGGCTTGATCCGTTCTACTCTGTCATCGTTGATGCTCCTGTTATTTACAAGCATTCTTTTGATAGCTCTATGGGTAATCAGGCAGAAATTGAGATCCATGGCTCCGATAAAAGCATCCGAAACCTGGTGGTGGAGGTAAATAATGGCTGTCTCTCCATCAGGACGCGCTGTGCGATGATGCTGTACAACCCCATTATTATTCATACCAAGGGGCCTGCCATTAAGAAGGTTACCGCAATGAACCATAGCAGGGTAAAGATATCAGAGATCTTCTCACTGATGTTTGAAGCTGTCTGTTACGATAATGCTGACCTGGAGCTATCTGGAACGACTGCCCGCCTTAATCGCCAAGTAAATGGTAGGTCTATTATCAACACAGACCATTTACGAGTCATTCATCCGTAATGAGAAAACAAAAAAGCAGCCTAAGCTGCTTTTTTTATTTTCCCTGGCTCAGAGCTTATTGATCAGATCAATGAATTTTTGTTTTGGAGCAATGCCGACCATCGCGCTGGCAACTTCACCATCGCGAATAAACATCGTAGTGGGAATACCACGGACGCCATATTTGGCAACCAGAGGCCTCAGGGCGCTGTTTTCGACATCCACCTTGATGACCCGCACCTTGTCCAGGAAGTCCATGGAGATCTCATCCAGCAAGGGGGCAATTGCCTTGCAAGGGCCACACCACTCTGCATAGAAGTCCAGGATTACCACGCCCTTCTGCATCAGCTCTTTGCACTGCTCAAGACTACTGGGATAAATTACATTAGACATCGCTTTCTCCACCCATAAAAAAAGACCACGAATGGTCTTTAATGCGTACTGAACAGTTGTCAAAACCCAGTAAAGACCCAATTTGGAGCGAGTTACGGGAGTCGAACCCGTGTCATCAGCTTGGAAGGCTGAGGTAATAGCCATTATACGAAACTCGCGCTATTCTTTTGTCATCCCGCAATGAATTGCAAAATGACTTTAATTTGGAGCGAGTTACGGGAGTCGAACCCGTGTCATCAGCTTGGAAGGCTGAGGTAATAGCCATTATACGAAACTCGCGTAAGCGTCTGAACAACGCTTCAATAAGGACATATTAATTTAGAATAGCGATACAGTCAATATTTTTATATAAAATAAAGGCCGCCTTTTGGCGACCTTCTTTTACATCACAAGGGCTAGTGATGGTTTTCGGAGTTCACATGCCTTGGTCACAACATCCCCTTTTTCCACCTTCCCGTGCAGTCCGTTCGCGACCTCTTCGAACACCCACTGTTGTTCGTTGTTCAGGAAGACCCTGGACAGGACGATGTGGAGACTGGTGTGTTGCTTTACCAGCTTGATCTCTGTGCCACTATTTTTGATAAAAACCTGCTCATCCGGTCTGTTGACGGCCAGCCAATACAGCCCATCTTTTAGCTTGCTCTCATCAAACGGTTCAAATGTCATGCTACATCTCCTTGCTAGTGCAGGAGGAACTATAGCATTACTCTTCGCTGGTTAGCATCGCCAAATCAACGCCATCTTTGTCTGCCATATCCCTGAGATACTGGAGCCCCAAGGCAACCTGCTGTCGCACGCGCTCTCTGGAGATGTCAGTCGCCCTGCCAATCTCGGCATAGTTCATCTCGGTTTTACCTGCAAATCCGAAATAGCACAGGATGGCATTCTTGATGGCAAACGGGAGTTTGTCGATCTTGCTCATCAGCCAGGCGCGTGAACTGTCCATCTCAGATGGCTGATCAGGCACGAAGCGATCATCCGAGATGTAATCACCCAGGCTGCCACCCTGACCCTCGTCATTGTCGAGAGCCTTGTTCATCGGCATCACAGACTGATTGAGCTCAAGGATGGAGTAGATGGTCTCTGCATCCTCCCCAGTGGCTGCTACCAGGTCTTCCAGGGAGGCACTTCCCTTCACCGAGATCAATGCTTCCTGCGCCTTGTAAACCTTGCGGGATAGCCGATGAATATGGACGGGCACCGATACGACTTTGCTGTGGTGCATCATGAACTCTTCAATCATGCAGCGGATCCAGCGGTCAGCATAGGTCAGGAAGGCAAACCCCATGCTGGGATCGAACTTCTCGATGGCTCGCATCATCCCCATGTTCCCCTCGGAAATCAAATCCATCACTAGATCCTGGTCGGAAGTGTATTTATGAGCCAGCTTAACCACATAGCGCAAATTGCTTTCCATGATAAGGTTTTTGGCTGCAAGATCCCCTGCACGATAACGAGCAAACAAGGCATTGGTCTGCTCTTTATCATAGATCTGGGTCTTTGCCAGCTTATTCATGTAGTTTTGCATTGTGCTTGCAGTATTGATTGCTTCTCTTTGAGCGCTCATAAAAACCTCTTACCCATCTGGGGGTTATTCATATTTGGTGTGTTTCATATAGGATTAACCTATCTCTTTCACTTGGGTCAAATATATACTTGATATTTATTTTTGTCAATATTTAAAATAATAAATAGTCCATTTTCGATCTATTCTGAGTTTTGTTTTGTGTTTTTATTTGTTTTTGAGAAAAATAAGTTGGCCGATGAGCAAAGCAAAAGCCCAGCTGGGAGGCTGGGCTTTACGGAGTGAGACTTGAGCTATGCTGCTCGGGGCTGTTGTTGCATGCCGTATTTCAGAGCAATCTCATCAACCTTCTTGTCAGAGACTCTGATTTGCAGTTTTGCCAGTATCACGCCGAGATCTGATTTGGTTTGAGTGTCTCGATGTTCGAGCTCGCTATTGGCAGCATGCAATTCCCCCAGCGAATCACGCAGGATTTGAGCCGCCACAGACTTTGCTTCTGCCGAGTCTGCGTTCAGAAGCACCTCGATTTGAGCCATGGCATTGACATAAGCGGTGTTGTTCTTGAACCCATCCGTTGCATCATCATCCGCTCGCATGCGGTAGTCTCGCAGCTCGTAGCGAATATCACCTGGCTGGCAGTTGAAGACGCGGCAGAACAGGTTGAGAGCTTTGTTGCCAATGATGGCCTTGCCTGTCAGATACTGACTGAAATTGCCCTGAGACCAGCCAGGAAGGTAATCGCGAGCAAACACGGTCTGCGTGATCCCTGGATTTTTGACCATGAATTCGCGCCAGTATTTACGAAGATTCAGCGCAGCGGAGGCGTTCTTCTCGCTATCGGGAAGAGACATGAATCGCCCCTGGAGCTTGGCAATCAATGCCAGATCAGACGCTGACAGCTCAGTATTGCGCTGCAAGATGTCGGAGAAGCGGGTGGAGATTGGCATGAAGATGTTTGCCAGGACAATGCCGACAGAACCCTCACTGCCACGAGCAACAGGCTTTTTCTTCTCTTGCTCTGCGAGCATGAAGCCCAGTGTCCGCTGCTTCCCCTTGCGGGAAGTTTTCTGCGCAGACGGAGTGGAGGCGCGGCGGCGCTTAGGCTTTTCTGGCGATTGAACAGTCGTATCTTGAATTTCACCGAACTCAGTCTGGCTCATGGTTTTCCCCTTAATAAAATTAAATAAATTAGCAAAACAAAACTATCCCAAAAATAAATCCTAAACTAAATGCGCTTTACTGCCACCCTACCCTGCACACTCCAAAAGCTCAGGTGACATTCATGTAATCTTATACTTAATATAGCCATATTTATTTATATGTCAACCAAAAAACAGCCGCATTAAGATTTTATTTATAAAAATAAGTTTATCTCTTCGCCCCTATGAGCCCCAGACTGTTAGCCCTTGTATTTTTCAAAAGTGTAAGAATACAAGTTATTGAAATAAAAGAAAAACCCCGCCAATGGGCGGGGTTTAATGGATTCAAATGAGTCCGTCAGAACGGGATGTCATCATCCATGTCATTGGCCAGGTTGGTTGGCTCCTGGGTGACAACAGGTTCCGCAGCCTTCGCCTGAGCCTGTGCTGCGATAGCAGCTTCTGCCTGAGCCAGCTCCTGAGCAGCCTTGGCTGCACGTTCACGAGCCTGAGCCAGTTCAGCAGCATCAGCCTCGGCCTTGCGCTTGGCTTCCAACTGCTCGGGGGTCGGAGCATTCTGACCGGCGCCAGATTGAGCGACATTACCAGCAGCAGCCTGGCCCTGAGCGGCAGGAGCTGCATCACCCTTACGCTGGGGGAGCTCGAACTGGCAGTTGGCCGGATGCAGCTGGAAGTTGACAGCATGGAAGTAGCGAGTCTGACCGTTCACTTCGTTGCTGGTGTTGCGCATTGCACCGTTCAGCAGGGTGGCCTTGGCGCCCAGGGCCAGTTTGCCCAGCTCAACCAGTCGAGCAAAGGCACCCTTAGCACCCCAGACTTCTACGAAGTGCCACTCGGTGTGGGTCTGACCGCCAGTGAAGAACTCTTTGGTGGCAAGACGGAACTTGCACACATCGCGTTCGCCTACTGTGGTGATTTCGGCATTAGCGCCCAGATGCCCGATCAGGGTTACAGATTGAGTCATGATAATTCCTCGATTGATTGATTGATTGTGATTTTCTGGACTAGGCGCTGACACATCAGCACTTCACCCTTATCCATGGACTTAATTATACGCTTCATTACTCAGAATGCAATATTTTTCGATAAAATATTTATCTGTCGCTTGTGATATTTTTGCGAATACAAACTGTCTATAAATCACACTATTATGTCATGGTTTTTATTTAACTGCTTATGCATTTTGCCGCATAAAACTAGCGCGTTTGCCGTCAGGTGATGTTGATATAAATGTTGATATCGGCTGAAAAATGGCTTTCTTTATTAACCAGAAGTCAACAGCTTGCCTGAATCGATCCTTAACATCTACTCAAAAAGTGTTAAATACAAGTATCATTTACTGTGGGTGCGCCTAGTTTGGACGTACCAGACTGTCCCCGTCTAGTCTCTTTTGATGATTCTATCCATAGCAGCATCCATGTGACGCCTTCTTTTGTCGCACCGCTGGAGCTTCATCGTTTTGCCTAAAGTTGCGATTAGCCGTCAAAATAATGGCTATTGTCAACTTAATATCAGCGGTTTTAATGTGGTTATTTTACCAGAAAGAATAAACGTTTTACTGATAAAAAGAATAATCTGTGGCCGCAATCCAGCAGCCACGACTACACGCACTCATGCACGAGTGAATCACTCCCTTAGTTCTTCTTGCCGAACTCAGATGAAATGATTTGGTTTTGACGGCTAGCCCTGGTGGCCGCCTGGCGACTCTGACTGGCACTTTCAGCTCTTTTTCTAAAAGCATTAGTCATATCAATGACTTGCCCGAATGCTTGCTGATTTTTCTGTTCAACTTCTTGGACAGAGTAACTAATTGCTTTTTCTTCATGCAGATGGAGGATGGTTTCCTCTATCGCTTCTGCTTCCCCTTCCATGGCCGCACGATCATCAGCAGAGAGCTTACCGCTACGCAAATTAACCCGTATCTGGGCTGCTTCTGCCGATAGCTGGAACATAAACTCAGCCTTATTCAAGGCTCCGAGCATATCAACAACGGGAGCCATCCCGCGTGAATCAACCTGGATCCCCATCTTGCTGAACTGTGCCAGCAGCGACTCAGCACTTTTAATGCTTTGCCATACATCACCACTATTCATTCGGGTACAACCTCCATGACTTATCCCATATTCTTTGTCAGAACTGTTTCGTTTCTTTTTTATCAATCCGTGGTCGTACAACCCGATTCCAGGATTGGGGCAATTATACTAGGGTTTTATCACTAAGCAACACAATTCCGGCAATCCTGTCAATGCATAGCATGAAAAACATACAGGGCAAAAAAACCTTCTTTCGAAAGGGGTTCCAATTTTATTGCATAACAACTTGTCATCATCCATATCACAACACAGATGTAACAAAAAGTTCTTTTTCTTAGTTAATTAAGTGGATACAAAGAGGTGTTTTCACTCACCAGGATGCATACGGCAGTGCTTTCCACTTTGTTTGTTTTTATAAAATAATTTTTCACTTAATTATGTGGAGAGTCCCATGATGCAAGGAATGCATCGCAGCGGGATTCATTTCAATCTGCTGTATAGGTGTCTTGCGAGCCGGATGGCGCTCTGATTTTTCTCTCGCTGATTTTGAGTCTCAATTATGTCCATTTCATCTCAAAAAACAGAAAGGTTGCCACATAAATGGATGGTTGTGAGCCATCGCACAACCCCTCCCCCTCGAACTTTTCAAAATTCCTACACAAATCATTGTGAGCGGTATATATTATTGCTAATATTAAATGGTAGGACATCAACACCAGTTTCAACTCTGATAAGGGTATACCCATGAGCAACGTACTTACCTCATCCTCATTCAAGAATTCCAGCCGCCAGATCCGCCTCAACATCAATGAGGCTGCCGAAGGCAAGGACGGCCTGACTGCTTTTCTCAACGAGTCCGTCAACGGGAAAGCCCTTCCTGGGCACATGGTTTACCTGTACCTTCACCAGTCGCCTGGCACTGGCGAAAAGTTCTTTGGCATCTCTGCCCCTATTCGTAATGTCGATGCTAACGGCAATTACGTGATGATCCCCCGTCAGAACGCAGAAGGCCAGTACCTGTCCGACAAGGGCGAGGTTGTCGATGATGCCAGCAAGGCTGGTAAGTCATACGAGTTCGTGAAAAACAAATCTGGTGAAGTCCTCTATGGCAACTTTGGCACGCTGGCTGTGGTCAACACCAAACAGGACAAGACCCCGACCAAGCAGACATTTCTGTCGCTCCGCCTGATGTCTGATGACAATGTTCTTCTCCTGGAGCGCAAGCGCTACCAGGTTGAGCATGCTAATACCCCAGAGCAAAAGGCTGGCTATGAAGCACAGCTGATCGAGCTTCGCAAAAAGGGGGTGTTCATCAACCTTGGCATCAACAAGGGTGCTGACTTCCTCACCAAGCTTGGTTTCGAAGTTCGCCTGGAGAGCAAGGAAGCAACCCCTCAGCCATGATGTGGCAATGAATCATTAGCCTCCAAGGGCCTGCATTGCAGGCCCTTTTCATGCTCTCGCAGTACAGGTCATTCTCATATTTTCTATAAAACAATTGATTTAATGCATTAATTAAAGTAATATTAAGTCTTGTATCTCTTGAATTCACTAAGCGGAGGGCGGTAATGTGACTCTCGAAGCGAAAGGGTTCTTTGACAACAAGCGGTTCTTTGTTGTCATGTCAGCAACCATACTAAGCTTATCGGTAGCCAGCATGATCAGTGGTTGTTCGACGACAGATAAGCGAAATATTGTTTCTCAACAACAGTTGAAGTCTGGCGAGAAAAGCAGTTCTCACCATATGATTGCTGGTAGCAGCAAAATCACCCGTCCGACAGAGGCTTTTGTTCGTTCTGAGTTCGCACTTGGTTGGGGGCGTAAGGCGCTGCCTAGCAGTGTAGAGAGCAATGAAACCGCGTTCGTGACACCAAGCCCTCTCCTAGATAATGAGCGTGGCTCGAAGGCTGCGCTTGCGAAGCATCAAAAGCCTGATGCACTTAACTCCGTTGAGTTTGCAAAATTATTAACCATTGCTTACAAAATCCCAGAAAAGAAGGCAAATAATTTTGCAGATTGGATCCTTGAGGCAACATCTGATGTGGATGTGCCAGAAGAGTTGTTGGCTGGTGTAATCATGGCCGAATCAACCTTCAATTACCATCCAGTATCAAGCGTAGGTGCTGTTGGCCCAGGTCAGCTTAAGCCGAAGTTTTGGAAGGAGCTTTGCCCCAATATCAAAGATCCAAAGCATAACGTGAAGTGTGCTGCGACCGTTCTCCATCACTACTATGACGACTACTGTGATCGCGAATGGAATTGTGCAGTCAGAACTTATAATGTCGGCCCTACCAACATGAAATCACAAAAGTTTGCTAAGGCCAGCAAAATATATCTCAACAAGGTGAGTGGTCACACCAGGTTGTTGGTTAATGTCAAAAAAACTGAGCAGGCAAACATACTGACCTCGCTTAACAACCCAATTATCCCTTACAAGAAGGCTCAAAAAATATGATTAAAAAAGAAGTTGTCGTCCATCACTTCGAAGTTGATTGTGGTCAGCCAAACGAAATCCAGTCTTATTGGATGAAAGAGCTCTACAAACCCAACAAAAACATGAGCTTGATCGTCAAGAACAACCGACTCTATATTGCTGCGGCAGTAGTCAACAGGGTCTTCCATGAAGACAACAGGGTTGATGAGATCCAGCAGCAAGAATACTCAATCGTCACCGTTCCGACTGGCAATGCCATTCCTCACCATAAGCGGGCAATGCTGATTGGTCATCATCAGATGTATGTCATTGATGGCGTCTGCTGCCTGACCCCGCCAGCCTGCTCGCCAGATAATGCGGAGCAGTTTGCGAAAAGACGACGCGGTTTCTCTGTATTCCTGATCGAGAAGAAGAAAAAGAAAAAGCACCGTTAATCAGCAGATTAATTAGAAGGGCAGGAATTTCCTGCCCTTTGTTTTAAACGAATTGTAACACCATAGATTATGTGGTTTAATCTCGGCCTGGTGATGTAAGATGTACCTAATCGCAGGAAGCAGTAATGACAGCAGGCATCAAGGAAGAAAACCATCGCATCTTGGAGATATCATTCAATCAAGATGGCGTTCGTATTTACTTGCTGAGTGATGATAGCAAGGATTACTACAAGATCAGTACAAGATGGACTGACCTATTTACGACATGTGACAAGTCCCATGCGTATTCTTCATTCAAAAAAATAGAGGCCATTCACGGAAATAAACATGTTCTGGCAGCCCAGGTGGCAAGAATGAAGGAAAACTGGATATTTGCTTCGGATTGTCCGAAGCAATTTTCAAATTACAACGCAAGATCTCTTGGTATGGCAAGCTAGATGCCTTGGCAGGACTGTCATCCTGCCATTAGCCATTCACCATCGCCAATATGTCTCCCAAATCATCGGGATGGATATGGAAATAACCTGATTCCGCCCGATATACGCCGACCTCCATGCCCTCCACCAGAATTGATAAGCCTGTATTTTCCAGTTCGATATCATTTTCTTGATAGATGATCATCACCCCGCCCGACTGCAAATCAAGGCTGGCAGGGTATTGCTCGTCATTTCTTGCACGACTTACTTTGAGTGCAACAAGGATACCTTGAGACATAACGCACCTCTAAACCAAAATAATTTTTTAATAAATAGCACGTTTTTCAAGCAATCTCAAACATTCAATTAATATTTGAAATAAAAACCATTTCTCCATGTTGACAAGTCATGTGTTTTTATTTATTTTATCGCAAAATAAACAAGGGATTAAGCTATGTGGTCTGCAATTAATAAGCGTAATGGCCGTGTCAGGGATGGCTTTGAAGAGAAAAAAGATGTTGAGGATTTTCTGATTGATTTCTTCAAAGGTCGCGCCAGTGTGGTGGCCTGTGACGAAGAAAAGATGGTGATCGACTACGTTCTTGATGTGTAGCTCAGTACAAAAAATGACATGACAAGTCAGAAAAACAAGGTTGTCCTGCTAATAATTTGATGATAAATTGCTTTGCAAAGTATCCTTTCATCAAGCGAAGTTGGACATGAGATCAGTTCAGAAAGAAGAACCCAAACGAGTCGAACGAATCTCCAGGGTAGACTGGCTAATCCATTTTCGGCTAGCTGTTACTCATGACACGCTAGATCATATGGCAGAGCGACTCTGGAATTCTGATTTAGAACACACGATTAAGCTAAATATGTGGATGGCCTATGGTGATCGCCAAGATGAGATAGATCACAATAAGTTTGTGAAGCGAGTTGCCCTCCCCAGATTCACTTAATCAAGTTCTTAAGCCCAATGAATGATATACCAACAGAGACCAATAACGTCTCTGCCTGGCATTGTGTATTCAGGCTGTTTGGGATTGCTTCACAATGAAAAGGTATTGTGATGAAATTCCCCTTATGTATCACGCCTATTGATGGGCTACCGCCAATCAAGGATGAGCCACTTGTTAGTCTTTCCGATTCGACAGGAACGCTCCTGTGGGTCGTTCAAACAGTAACAGGCAAATCTTTAGCCGAGTCCACGGATCCCCAGCTGAGCATCGATCTGCTTCGGCAGAGCATCGCAAACCTTGACCGAGGCAATGCCTCCGTTCTCAACAATCTATTGGCTACAGAACTCTGCTCATTTCCTGAGCATATCGACGGCATCCAGGAGGAATGGTACGGCATCAACCACCTGTTCTCTCATTCCCTTATTGCAGAACTGGATCATGAGACCTTCGATAACTATGTTGGCTACCGCATGCGAAGTAATGTGCGCGAGATTGCGATGCGCCTATTTCTCTATCTCAGTGCTGGTTACCAGATAAGGTTTGGTGAGTAATGGGAAGCGGTCTTTTAGAACTTGTTGCTCATGATGTTGATGGGCTTCCCACTCTGAGCCAGTCCTCCACAGTCTGGTTCCTAGGCATGGGTGAGTATACCGTTGGAGATGCACTTGCTTCCCTGCTTGGAAAGCCACTTTCAGAAATGGAGCCTGGCCGTGATCTGGATACCCTGTTGATTAGGCTGATATCCGAGCTCGACAAAGGAGATGAAGGCATCATTTCAAATCAGCGAGCCGAGATGATGGAGCAAGGGTATGTCATTCATACGGTGCCATCGAATGTTCGCAAGGAGCAGGAACTGTTTAGAAATTCAGCAAAATTCCCCTTGCTCCAGCAGTACAAGGGGGATCGGCAGCGCCTTCAAGCTCGCAATAAAGCCATACTGTTTCTGTCCTATCTGCGAACAGGCTACTCAATTTCGCTTCGCCAATATTAAAAAAAATCCCCGCATTGCGGGGATTTTTGCTGTTGGTGTTATTGATTTTCTTGATGCATGCCTGACAGCATTCTCTCCACTTCTTCGATCCGTGAAAGGCATGCTTTTTGGGCACTGAGCCCTCGCTCAACCAGGACAACCAGCTGATCTACATTAGGCTCGGCCATTTGCTCTATTTTGCTCACAACATCTTTGAGCTCAGTAAAATTGTGCCAGTAATCTTGAGTGGTCTGTGTCATTTCTGTTCCTTAATTGCGTTAAATTTCCCGTCTCTCATTTGAACCGTGAAGCGGGTGCCAGCAGGGATTTTTTGCCCATCGCCAACCACTGCCCCTTCTTCATTCATGACATAGGCATAGCCCCTGTCGATAATCTTGGATGGATTTGAAGTCACTACCCGCAAAGTCAGCCCGCTCACCAGTTCTCTTGCAACCAGGATCTTGTGTTGAGTCGCAGAGATGACTTGTTGGTGGCTGCTATCAACCTGTCTTCGAGCTAAACCAAGAACCTGACTTGCTTCCGATCCGAGTCGGCTTTCCAGTTTTTGGCAAATGAGCTTGGCTCGTTGCAGGCGCTCCATGCTTAATGCACCCAGTTGAGACTCCAGTCGCTGGCAGGTCAGCCTGGCGCGTTGCAGGCGTTCACTGCTCATGGCGGTCAGCTGCCCTCCCAATCGCTCGCAAGAGAGCCTGGCGCGTTGTAGGCCCTCTGTGCTCAATGCATTGAGTCGATTGATGCTAGCTCGCGCTTGTTGGGCGTTGGTGCATATCTTGGACACAATATGACTGATCACCAGACTTGGGGTTGCACACCGAATGGAGCACACTTCATCGAGCAACGTGACATCACGCTCATGCCCTACCCCAACAATGACGGGTAGAGATGACGTACAAACCGCCCTGACCAGGGCATGCTCATTGAGCTCGTAGATCCCCGCCTTGTCTCCACCCCCACGGATAACCACTATCGCGTCGAATAGTTCGCCCTTGCCAATCAGCTGCTCTATGGATGCAATGGCGTTGGTGATGCTCACACCTTTGTTACCCTGGAATTTGGCTGCAAAAACAACAAAGTCACAGAGCCGATGTTGCATGAGCAGCCTTGCCTGGGTCATGAAATCCCCTAGCCCAGCAGCTTCTTCCGGAGCAATGACGGCGATACGAGTGTAATCAACAGGCTCAGGCAGCTGCCTGTTCAACCCATAGACACCCTCTTTGATCAGGCTATTCTTGATCCCCTGAACCTTGGCTTCCATATCGCCTAGCGTAAAGCTCTCATCGATATTGACGATCTTTAAGCTCAAGCCGAACTTCTCTGAAAACTCAACGTTCACTTGGCAGAGTATCTTCACACCACTCTTGAGGCTGATCCCTGTCTTTTCTTCGAATCGTCTGACGATGTTCAGGTCACGACTCCAGATCATGGCCCTGGCTTTCGCCAAATCCCTTCCTGAACTGTCATAGTCAGAAAGCTCAAGATAGGCATGTGGCTTTGCAGCGCTGATATTGACGATTTCAGCGCGTATCCAGATCCTCTCTCGGAAAGCATTGCTGATCACCCCCTTGACGCCTGACAGGAGCTTTTCCAGCGTAATGCCGACACGCTCAGCATCTGTTGATGTTTTCGTACTTGGCGAAGCAACAGGGGCGGGATTAGGAGGGATTGCTTGTTCAATCACTGGCGGCGTTTTTTCGACCAGCTTAGGCGCCGCTGCCTTTGGAGTCCCATTGGGAAATAAGATCTCCCTGAAATGGTCAGACAACCAAGGTATAAGCGGCTCAAGATCCAGATTTGGCGGCGCATACCAATACATGAATGATCCGTTTTCATACATTGGCAATGCACCAAGGGACTTCACCACCGCCCTGTCTTTGTAACTGACCAGCAATGGCACATCACTGTTAAGGTAAATACCCATAAACCCCCTGATTTTTCAACGAATGCATGACTGCTTTTCCTATCAAGTAGAGCCCCATGACAAATTGCACGATGCAAATGTCCGAGGCGAGCTCGGCTGCCTCTGCACCACCGTAAAAAGGGCCTGCTGATGAAAACAATGTCATCACGATGGACAGAAACCAACAGAATAGCCCCGCACACATATTGGGCACACAGAGATCAGGCTTTGTTTTCACGGCATTTGTCATCAAAAGGCCTCCACTTAACAGGACTTAATCGCCCTGGTATTCCCCTGTCCAGGGCTGAATGTCATCAACCTTCATGACAGAGATGCTTTTACCATCCAACATCGCCAGTGCTGCCATTTTTCTGGCCGAGTAGCGATCTTTCAGGCCCTGCTTTTCCAGCTGATAGAAGGAGAGCTGTTCACCGACAGGTCGGATATCTGCATCAAAGCCAAACACATCTGAGGGAAGTTGTTCGCTTGTGTCACGGCCAGAAAGCTCGCACATGACAGAGCCACGATAAACCTTCACTTCTTTGCCTGTGTTATGACCAAGCAGAGTGACCCATTCAATCACTGGCTTCTGATCTGCCGACAGTTCTCTCAGTTCTTCCAGCTTCCAGCGAATGTCCACCACGGCTTGGCCGTTCACAATGAGGCAAGTATCTTCCACTACCCTGTCCTGGCCCGCTGCCAACGCCTTGTAGATCACCACATTGAGGGGGTCAGACTGGACTTCTGGCAAGTCTCGACCTGCTTCCATTTCCATATCCAACCCAAAGCGAGCAAACTCTTTGAGCTTGTTCTGGTTAGAGCTGACAAGTATCGGTTTTTTCACTTCACTACCCCTTTGAGGTGTTCGATGGTGCGCAAGATGTAGACCATCCGATGATAACTCCTGAACCTGTCCGAGTAATATTCAAGCGTTCCCTCGCGATATTCATACGGTTCTTGCCAGAGAGCATCCATCTTTGCCTGATCGATATATTCACGCTCAAATGCAGCTTGTTCTTCGTACAGCCTGCGTAAGCGCTTTTCCAGCCGGATCAGCCGATAGTGCTGGTGGGGCCGACTCAAGATCTTGTACATTTTTTGGGAAAGAGTTTCTGGTCTCACTTCTGGCGACTCCTGTAAAATAACACATGAATAATAATCACTTAATTCAAAAATGTCAATTATTTATCATATAATTAAGATGTTCCATTGAATCTCTTATGGCATTCTGATAGTCTTTTCGGTGATAAATCACCACTGGATTTTTGCAATGAAAAGAAAATTGATTGTGTGTGCTGGAGCGGGGATCAGTGCGGAGAGCGGGATACCCACCTTTCGCAACGCCAACGGACAGGGGCTATGGGAAAACCATGAGCTGATGAAGGTGTGTTACCTCCCCTCTTTCTATGACAACTATCAGGCTAGCAATGCGTTCTATATTGAGCGTGTTGCTCAGTTCATCGGTGCCAAGCCCAACGCAGCGCATCTAAAGGTAGCCGAGCTGCAAGCCGATTTCGAGGTGTTCTGTGTTACATCCAACATCGACACCCTGTTCGAGCAGGCAGGAGTGGATCCTGACAAAGTGATCCACATTCATGGCCGAATGGATCAGGTTGTAACCAATTACGGCACTGCTGATGCAAAAATCCACTCGATCAGCTCCAGTGATGATTACCAGGCACTGCTAGATGAGCCTGCTTTTTATCCAGTGAAGCCCAATGTGGTTTTCTTTAGTGAAGCAGCTCCCCTGTATCAAAACATGCGCAACCTCTTCTCCGACCTGACGTTGCAGGATGTAGTGCTGGTGGTTGGCTCATCAGAGCAGGTGATTAGCTTTGCTGGCGAGCTGCGAGATGCTCGCTTCACTGGGGATGTCTTCTTTGTAAATACCGATGCAGACCTTTGCCTGCAAAAGAAGAAGTATGACTGCGCCACGCCTTACTGCGGTTCTGCGGTGGAATTTTTCAGTCAGATCACGCAGGACAAAATTGGTCATTATTGCTTCCCATCACGCCCTCATCCTGCGCCAAATGGGGCTTTCAAGAGCAAGGGCTTTGACGTTCAAGACGAGCCCAATCTCAGTTAAATAAACAAAAAAAATCTATATAATGATTGCTGCCTAAATGGCAGCATATCTTCCAGTTCTGCTCTCCTTCCCCTCCACGAAATAAATGTTGCCATTCGATATATTATTATGTATATTAATGCCCTGTGTTGAAAGAAACCTGTGAGCGCAAGCTCATCAATTAAATATTTTTTATTTAATTATCATGCCTTGGAGCAAAAACAATGAAGAAAGTGATAATGAAGAGCGTGCTGTTTGTTGCGATGATGTCTGCCGCCAGTGTTCAGGCCGCTCAGTTTGATGGCCGTCAGGACGCAATGGGCGGTACTGGCGTGTCCGGTGCTCACTACAAGTCTGGTGCGCTGTTCAACCCTGCTCTGGTTGCCAAGCATGACAAGGATGCTGGCTTTGCTGTCGTTCTGCCGACCGTTGGCGTTGTTGGCCGTGATCGTGGCGATATGGTTAGCAAGGCTCAGGACATCCAGGATGCCTATGATGGCATGGATGAGTTTCTTGGTATGAATTCCTCTTCCGCCACTCAGGAAGACAAGGCGCGGGCCTCTGAGCTCAGCGGTAAGGCGAGCGATGCGCTCCTGGGCATGGATGGCAAGGTTGTTGATGTTGAAGCTGGCGTCAACGTGGTGTTCACAGTCCCGATGGAGTCGTTCTCTTTCGCACTGCACGCCTCAACCAATGTGGTGGCTCATGCCGTTACCAACATCAACGAGAACGATCTCCAGCTGCATGAAGACCCCTTCACTGGTGCGCAGGTTCGTATGCCTATCGACAAGCATGATCTGGAATCCACTGCTATCGGCTATGGCGCTGCGACTACCGACATCGGCCTGACCCTGGCAAAAGGGTTTGATGGCCCCTGGGGCCAGCAATGGGTCGGTATCACTCCGAAGTTCCAGCGTATCGATGTTGCGAACATCACCAGCAACGTGGCCGATAACTCGGCCCTCGATGACCTGAACGACATGCGAACCAACAAAAATGGCTTCAACGTCGATATCGGTTATGCGACCGAACTGCCGCACAATCTGGTCGCTGGTGCCGTGGCAAAAAACATCATTTCTCAGAAGCTGTCTGCCCCGCTGACCAGTGGCGTACAAGCTGAGTACACCGTCAGCCCCGTACTGACTGCATCGCTGACCTGGGCTCCCCTGGATGCTCTGACTGTTTCTGGGGACGTAGATCTCACGCCTGCAAAGCACTTTACTGGCATGGCTGGGGTGGATGCGTTCGATGCGGCCAGTGATGATGTGCAGATGCTGGGCGTAGGCGCAGAGTACGATCTGGCCCGTTGGTTCCAGGTGCGCGGTGGCTACAAGCAGAACCTGGTTGGTGACAAATCTGGCATGCTTACCGCTGGCGTTGGCATCTCTCCGTTTGATGTCTTCCATCTGGATCTGGCAGGATCCTACGGCGGTAAAAATGAGGCTGGCGTAACCCTGCAAACCTCCCTGACCTTCTGATCGGGATGCGTTGAGCGAGGCCACCTCATGGTGGCCTTGTTATTTTGCAAATTAATATGTCATTAGCTTGAAAGGAGATAGATTTGCAATTAATATGTCGATATTAACAATGATGGCTATGATTATAAAATCTCCCATCAATCCCATAACATGGTAGGGGAAATTATGTCGTTACTTATGCTTTATCAATACATCATCAAAACTCGCTATATCCTGTCTAGTCTCTGCTCTGAAAATGAAAATAGCAAGGTCACTTTCATCCCCCTTGACATGGAAGACTCGCAGGAAATTAAAGGCTATATCTGGAACGAAGAGAGAAAGACCAGAATCGATATTCAGCTTTCTGAACAGGATGTTCAAAATTTTTGCCGTCATTCTAATGATATAACTTTCCTTTTGCATTCAAATTTCTCTCAAGCGGAATATGCTGATAAAGAGGCTGAATTCAGAAAGTATTTTGAGCTATTTAAGAAAATGATTGGCAAGCAATGCGGCCAAGAAGTTGTCATTGAAACCATGTTTTTTATTGATCCTGTCAATATCAAACTCCATTACTATGGCGCGACTCACAATTTTGATGCAGAAGCTTTTATAACCATCGGATTTGATAATGAATTCTATCTGCACACCCACAATATAAAGCAAAATCTTTTGGCATAAGGAAGGATTAATGAATCGTTATTATGAAGGTAAGTACCCATCTTGGTTAATTGCCATTGCCGCATTTTTTTGGATTGCATTGTTCTCTGTAGGCTTCTTGGTTAACCAGGAGGAACCCAAGAAGCAGACTCTTGAATCTGCCAGCGTGAAGATTAATGCCACCCAAACATATGGATCCGTGAAGGATAACCGGATATTCATTGATGTGACCATGATCAATCACGGCGACACTGACATCGACGTAGAGCTGAATGATGAGTCTCTGAGCATGTACCTGGTCAACGTCAAGGGCGATAAGATGGGCGCCAAGAAGGTGTTTCATCCGAAAGCGTACCAGCAGCTAGCCATCATCGGCACTAAGGAAACAAATAAAACACGGCGCTATATCACCCTGCTTCCTGGTGCTACCAAGCAGATTGAATATGTTGTGACGGTAGAGGATCCTGGTATGTACTACATCACATTTAATGCTGCTCATCAGGGTGATGATGCTCGTGAAACCAACTGGTTTGCTGGCAAATACCTGGATGTGATGGTGTCTGAAACCTGGATGTGATTGCGATACAGCCACGAATATAGAAACACCGCCTTGATGGCGGTGTTTTTATGCCTCTCCAATAACCTACCGGTCTTTTACTTTATTGTATTTTTGCTCTCGAAACGACTTCAAGATCGACAGCAAACTAACAGCAATCATGCCGATTGGCATTGAAAAAACAACGTAGCGTTCTGGCCCGCCTTCAACTTGGCCGACATGAAAAAATGTAGCCAACATCAAAACAAATCCAAAGCAAAGAAAGTAAATATCAGTTCCATCTATTTTTGATTTCATTCCATCTTTCCTCAATGAAGCTCTCTTGACTCAGTTATTACTTTCGTTATTCTAGATACCATTTCGCCTATTGCTTTTTGCTGTATCGGATTCAATCTTGATGACCCCCTTATTTCAGTTCCTTTCTGGGTCAACTCCATCAGCAGCACTTCAAAATTGACCTTTTTAAGCCCCATGGTAGACAGCAGTTCGATAGTAGGATCTGGCCCCATCGCCTTTGGGTCATAAGTAATGGCCCCATCACCTGTTATACATAGCAACCCAGGGGCATATTCACAATCACTTACTGCAAAAACCGAGTTTTCTATATTGCAATCTATCATTATCCAACATTCCTTTTGTCTCAATAAAAACGACTGCCTTTCGGCAGTCATTTTTAGAAGCTGAGAGCTCTTTCTTTTTCTGCATCTTTTACTACTTCTTTTCCAACCTTTCTCAATGCACTCTTAAATACCTTTTCGCTGATCTCTTCGATCTTTGCAAAACCCTGCTGCGTAGTCTCCAGCAAGAAGTATTTTGGTGCTGCATGATAAGCCACCCTTGCACCAATCGATTGAGGGTAGCAATAATGCTCATGCTTCTTGATGGTTCTGTAGTCATTATCTGTATTTGGCGCAACCTTGGTGCGAACAACCTCTACAGCGGTGATGTGGCTCCCGCTGGATGCCGTTACCTTGATCGCCGTCTTGTCACCAGGTCTCGGGGTAAACTCGCTGGTTAGTTTGCTTCTAGATACAGAATGTCCCGCTTTATCGCCTGGAAAGATAATGTTTTCCAGATGAGTATAGAGATGAGTTCGGCGTGGTACTCTGCCTGGCATCTCTTTGACGGTCATAAGCAGTTCAATGGCCTGGGTTTTGTCAATTTGCTTGATCTTTCCGCTATTAGGCCCATCAGTCTTAATATGGAAGAATCGAGATTTTTCAGGAATTGTACCGATGGTGATTGCTGATTCCTTGAGACCAGCCCTAAGCAGATAAGTGCCACAGCCATTATCTTTGATTGCCCAAACATACTGATCCCCGTACTGGCTATCGTACTCCATCACCTCTTTGTCGATCTCAAACAGATCGTTCTGATAGTGAGTAAATAGCGGGTTTGGGCTGCCAGCCGTTTCAACCCTGGCTTTCTCTGCCAGCTCAACCATTTTGTCATAAACATTGTAACTCATGCCACCCTCACTTCTTATCATGTTTTTGTTATCGCATATAGAATCATGCAACATAGACCGCTATCTCGAATATCGACTACCGAGAAAGCTCATCATCTGGCACTAGCTTACGAGTCTTACCCTCAACAAGGCGTAAGATCAGCGACTGCTCACGATCTGTTCCTGCATAGCGCACTGCATTCATCACATCTTTGACCAGAACATCAACATCTTTTGCCTCGGCAACCATCTTTTCGACATGTGGTTTAAGCCTTGGTATGGCACAGTTGAAGGCATTTCTGGACACTTCCAGTGCATTTTCACTCTGCTCGGTAATATCCATAGCGAACATCAGCCTGGACAAAATGTGATGATCACTAGGGTTTCCTGCGTAATGAACAGCATACCCCATCGCCAGCAAAAACTCCTGAGGGTTGGCCGCTTTCATCTTGATTTCGTCAGCCTTCTCCCTGATAAGAGGAATAGACCGCTCTTTTTTGGCAAATTCAGCAAGCTCTTGTGCAAATCGAGAATAGCTCATGATTTTCTCCTTATTATCTATCAAAATAATATCATGTCCATGTGACCTGCGCCATAACCAGACTCAATCTTGTTGAGCTTAATTTATTTAAATGAATATTATTGCATTACCTCATCTTTCTGTTATGATTGGTGTATGGTATCGCTTGGCAGGGAGAACTCATGCATTCATTGAACAAGCTTAAGCGTCAATTCGCTCTTAAGCAGCAAGAAACCGGTAATCAATTGCGCTTTGGGCAGTTTTTTTGCAATTGCTATATCAAGGAAAGCTGGCCTGAGCTGTATCACTCTAATGCAGAGATTGCCGAAAAACTCATAGCAGAGTGGCTCGTAAATCATCAGTACCTGGATGAGCTTCCTCCGAAGTTGCAGGGTGTCAGTTAGATATTTAGCTGAATAATATTGGCGCATCGCTTGTTTTTTTATATGATATGTGTGTAGATGATTAGGAGCTCATTATGACGCAAGAAGAATATCTGCAAATCCAAGGTCTCCGAAACAGCCCTGTCCGCAATGTGATCGCTGGCAGCGAGCTGCTCGATCAGCGTGACCGCACTCTACTCTATGGCTACACGGTGGATCGCGAGACTGTGCATGTGTACCTGTACAAGGGCGAGATTTTCTGTGTCACCTTCTTCTTTGGCGAAACCCCTGAAATCAAAGAGATCAGCTGCAATAAAGATTTTGTTCCCAACAAGCGGGCATATCCTGAGCAGTGTGATCACGCATTCTGCGAGCTCTTGATCAAAAACGATGTGGAGATCTCTTTCACCACTTTCGATGAGACGCGAGCAGCCAAAAAGACGGGTAAGTACATGGCTGCCACGCTGCCAGAACACCAGTAATCATCCTGGCTCAGAGGTAGCTCTGGGCCACATTTCGTCTTGTTGTGCATACCACCAGGTAGCGGCAGCCGGATTTTGTTGGAAAGGAGTTTGAATGAAGAAGATCCTGATGATGGCCGCGCTGTGTGCCCTGGCCCCTACCATGGCGATGGCGACCAATTGCTCCCAGTTCTACCTGGATGGACAGCCGCCGCACATCACTGTGCCGATGGAGATGAACAAGGAGATCTGCTACTCCCAGTATTCCATTGGATACAACTACAGCACAAAGTCAGCGCTCTATACAGCGCAGACTCTGACCAAGCAGAACGTGCTGGCGGCCAAGAAGATGGAGCGATTCGACAACTTCCACGATGATCCCAATCTGCCAGTGCGATATCGAGTTGATGAGAGCGCGTATCGTGGCTCAATGCTGGATCGAGGACATCTGGCACCCAATAAGGACTTTGGGGATTCTCAGGCTCAGTTCGAATCTTTCTCCATGGCAAACATGGTGCCTCAGCTCCATCAGCACAATGCTGGGATCTGGCTCGGTATCGAAACGGCTGTCAGGGGCATGGCAATGAAGTACGGCCAAATCCAGGTTGTTACAGGCGGGGTCTACGCAGGCACAACTCGCCATCTTCGTGACGGGATCCCAGTGCCAAATGCGATGTACAAGGCGGTCTACATCGACAATGGCAGGCAAGCGCCAATGGCAGCCGCCTATCTGTCAAACAACGATGCCTCTGGCAGTTACCGCATCATTTCCATAGATCAGCTGACATCCATCATCGGTATCGATGTATTCCCATCAGGGAATGAAGGCATCAAGGCAGTGCCAGGCAAGGTCTACAAGCCACAGCAGCGAAACGCCAGCAGCTTCAAGCAAGCTGATGCTGCCACCACTGTGGAAGAGGTGGGTATCGATCTCGCCAAGAAGCTACTCCACTCCTACTTGAAATAACATTTACGCATTGAAAAATGGCGCCTATGGCGCCATTTTTATGATCATGATTGTCGGAAGTTCGTGATCAATGGCCTGATGGCATCAGCCATCGACTCAGCAAGCTCTACCACTGCTGCCAGGCCTGCATCCCGCATTGCATTCCAGGACTCTGCCACCACTCGCTCACCAGCATTGTCTGGCAGCCCATCCAACCCCAATTCAATGACCAGATCGGCGATAAATCGCTGCATACAGGACTGCGCTTCTTTCTGATAGAGATCGAGGGCTGCTTGGTACTGGTCGTAATTCTGGTCTATGCGGGCATCATACCCCTGTGCCTTCAACACATCCAAGATCTCAAATGGATTCATCCTGTCTGAAATAATTGCTGCCAGCGCGGTTTTCATCAGAGCTGGAGTTCCCCGCAACTCGTGCAAAAAGGTTCTGCATCCAAGACTGTAGGTTACACCTTCCCCATCGGTAAATACCAAGCTAGCGAACTTGATTGGACTGGGCTCCGACAGCCCAGGCAGATACTCATTAACTCGCTCTAAGATACTCATCTTCGCCCCGCCATGCATCATAGACAATTTAATAATCAATAATATATTATTGACAGCAACACCTCAAGCGCAACAACTTATTAATACAAAAACAAAATTGGGTTGCTAGCAAAACAAAGCAAATATTAGGCCAAAACAAAATGAAAAATCGTAAAAAGTACAAAAAATAATGTGAGCAAGTCCTCATAACCGTACTAAAATCTGTATTGCTCAACAGGATGGAGAGTACGATATGTTTTCATTTAGCGATGCTTCCGAATTTTTTAGTGATGCCTTAAAAGGCACTGCCGTTGTTGCTGGTGTCATCATGGTATCGCCAATTTTCGGCGCAGTAGGAACAATAACCGCAGCGGGCCTGGCAGTTTCCGCTGTTGCAGGAACTTCTGAGGCGCTATCAAAGCAAATCAAGAAAAACGAGGAATGAGGCTGATCAGCCCTTTCATCTTAGGGAAAAGCCACCTTAGAACGGTGGCTTTATTTTTTTGATGGATTATTCTTTATTTGTCTTTGTTTCAGGAGCTATTTCATCAGGTTTTGAATCGAAATAAAATTCATCTGGAGCGACTTCACCCTGATCTGAAACAAGAGTTAATAACTTTATAGTATCCTGATCTGGCTCTTTGTTTTCCTCTACGAGTATTCCAATAATGCCTGCCAATTTCGAGTCTACCACAGGGGTGTCTCCTATAGTGCCATCCTCATCTTCCTTCTTGACCTTAGGAGCCCAATAAAATATGTTTTTAATTAATGTTTTTAGCTCATCATAGGTAGATATCTTATTGATGTCTTTGCCCAAGAACATATTCATGTGTTCGTATTTACTGTTTGCTGTCTGGGTAAATTCAAGACAGGCATTTCCCCAGCCGCTTTTGTGAATAACCATTTCTCCCATCTTGCTTGGCGTGGCAAGATGGCGAACCTTATCTATGCCATTATCCATCAAGTATCGAAGATAATTAAGTGTTTCTATGTCGCTATTGGCAAGGATCAGTTTGCTAATTATGTTTTGCAATAAAGAATTGACGCAATCTTTATTGTTGGCAACCGCATAAAGTGAAGAGAACCCCTGGAATGACACCACATTGATATGACCAAACCCTCTGCATTGTGCAAACCAAATATTATCATCAATAATACCAGATGATGCCGATTCAGACTGGATTCTCATCACATTCTGATACTCGTCAACAAGCATGAATGTGAATTTATCTGTACCAAAACCAAGAGACTTGCGCTTGCTTTCAGGAATGCTGAGAACCGCTTGATAAAATCTATCTCGCAGCAGCTTGCCAAGCACAAAGGCAGTCTGACCATAAATTGCAGTTGGCATATCCATTGCGATAATTTTGTTGTTTTCATAAATTTCTTCATCAAACCGAATTGGTTTTTCAGAGTGTGATGAGAGATTCTTTCTCAGCAGTTCACATGTAGAAAATTGACGGATATTATTGAGCAGCCTTTGAGAATGCCAGGAATATTGCTCTGAAACACGCGAATCGTCCATTCTTTTGTCCGGAAGGTCTCTGCTTTTCATTACAAAATAATCAACAATATCAAAGTCATAGAGCGCCATCATGCCAAATGCACAGCTATTGACCGCCCTGATCGTTGTTGAGAGTGACTCGCTTATTTTATCTTGTGTTTTCAGCCACTTCACTAATTCCAATATGAAAGACAGAGGCTCATTAATGATGTCATACAGCTCTGCCAATGTAACAGTTCTATTCTTTGCCTCTTTGAAGAACTTAAATACCAGCATGCTATCTCGTACAGCACCACTCCCCCAAAACGTCTGGTTTCCATCTTTAATAATCGACAACTCACCAATAAACGCTCTGAACGTCTCTTCGCTAATTCCCTCCAATATATTGACCGGAGTGCATTGATTGGAACCTCCAACAAGCAATAATTTATCGCGACTAACGTACTCTTGACAGAAGGCTGTCATTTCATTTTTGCTATCAATAACAAGGCCTGGGCATTCCTTTTGAATGAATTTGTAAAGCGCAGGCATCATTATTGTTGTGCTTTTCCCTGAGCCAGTTCCGCCAATAGCAGCAATTGATGTTGTCGCCTCACCAAAGGTAATATCAATTTCTTTTCCATGCGCTCTAAAGTTTAGCAAGACTTGCTTTGATAACGGCATAGAATTGATAGGAATGGATTTTTCAGTCATTTTAGTCTCTCTTTTTATTATGATAATTGTTATTTTTTAGAATAGAGTGGCTAGTTGATACTGTACTTACGACCCAGCCAGTGGCCTTTATAAGATGCTTTTCCTGATATTTTTCACAAAATATCAGATAGATTCGACACAAATACGGTTATCTCAGTCCAATCCTAATTTTGCCTGGGCATGGCTTAGCACTGCCATTGACACTTCTCATTCGGCCACATTGAAGGCAAACTATTCCGCTTGTCAGGGCTTTTAAGCCAAGGGTTCCTCTAACCTCAGGATCTGACAAGTCAACAAATGAGTGTCCATTCTCATGACGAATCTTGTCAGGAGCAATGGCTGAGACTCCATCTCTCTTGCTCTTTGATGTTGCATCTATTGCCTGCAATGCAGGCACTCCACCCAGCTCCTTCATCCCTCTCCCCTCCATCGACATAGCCAGAAAATTTTATCGGACAATACTATGACTGCTGCATTGTACCGTCATTTATTTTAAGTTAAAATAAATATTTGTCATAATAAGAGATAAGAACAACATGAAAGAATACCTGTCATTTCTGCAAGACATTTTGAAAAATGGCACCCAGAAGGGTGATCGCACTGGTACAGGAGTCATCTCCGTGTTTGGCCGTCAGCTGCGCTTTGACTTGAGTGAAGGGATCCCCCTGGTGACCACCAAAAAAATTCACTTGCGGTCTGTCATTCATGAGCTGCTTTGGTTTCTCAGTGGTGACACCAATATCCGCTACCTGCAAGAGAATGGGGTCAGCATCTGGGATGAATGGGCTGACGAGCATGGCAATCTTGGGCCGGTTTACGGCGGCCAGTGGCGCAACTGGAAAGGTTCGGATGGCAAGGTTCACGATCAGATCAGCAACGTAATGCATTCGCTCAGGCACAACCCCAATTCCCGCAGGCACATTTTTACTGGTTGGAACGTAGCCGACCTGCCTGACGAGTCGATCTCCCCCCAGGAGAACGTGGCTATCGGCAAGATGGCGCTACCGCCTTGCCACATGACTTACCAGTTCTATATCGCCAATGGCAAGCTCTCCTGCAAGCTAGATCAACGGTCGGCAGATGGCTTCCTTGGAGTCCCATTTAATATCGTAAGTGCCTGTTTTTTAACGCATATGATGGCTCAGCAGCTCGGCCTTGGTGTTGGAGAGCTAATCATGTCGTTCGGTGACGCCCACATTTACAGCAATCACCTGGAGCAGGTTGCTACTCAGCTGGCCCGAGAACCCCGTGCTTTGCCGACACTGCATATCAAGCGAAAACCAGAGTCTCTGTTTGACTACAAATTCGAGGACTTTGAAGTCATTGGCTATGATCCTCACCCCGCCATCAAGGCACCGATTGCCATTTAACTGTTGGTGGCATGGGCGACAATCATGTTGCCCATGCCGATAAATAACAAAAAAATAACTTTTCGTGTGATTTCTCACATGAGATAATAAAACAAATAATAAATTGGTGGCATATCATGAGCGACTACCCATTCATCCATAAAGAATCCGAAAATGATCCGCTATTGCAGTCCCTGATCGATGCAAGCGAGCAGAGCTACTCCCTGCACATCACCGACCGCCAGAACAACCTGGTGAAGCTGGGTAGCATTGCGGTGACTGGGCCAAACAAGGTCAGGGTTTTGCTTACCCCTCAAGCTGAGCCGTTTATCGGCAATTTGTTGGGTGCCTCATTCAGTAGTCTGGTTAACACCTCGACTGAGCTAAGGATCTCTCCGTTGCGCCTGGCTAATGTGCTGGGGCTCAACATCAACAACACAACCCTGATGCAGCACAAGTTCGGCGCCCTCTACACCAACATCGAGCTCAATGATGTGTTCAAGCTGGCAAAGCAATACAAGAGCGACATCATGATCACCGACAACGATATCGAGGCCGAAAAGGGGATCACTGTCATCAGCTGGAATGCTGTTTACGCCTCACAGATCCATGCGGATAATTATTTTGCTCAACGAGACCGCATGAAAGAGTCTGAGCCCATGTATCTTCGAGACAAGGGCCAACAGCTGGTGGCCGCAGATGTGCTCTGTGCGGCAAATGATGGCGGAGAGCAGGCTCGTGCGCTTATCCATCAGCACGCTGTTCATTCTGCGCTATCTGACCTTGATTTCCCCACTGTCCGCACAGAACTGATCCGGAGCAGTGACGGCCAGCGCCTGATGCTGCTTAAGCAGCGTGAAGGAGCGGTGCCTTTCGCCCCTGTGGTGACCGCCTCCAGAGACTTCCAAACGCTGACGCGAAATCTTCATAAGGGTGGCGGTTTTTGTTCGATAGACAGGCTTCAAAACATGATCTCTGGCTCCATCGAGCAGCTATTCGATCCCAGTGCCAGGCTGATGAGCTACATGATGAACAAACCAGCCATCATCAGCCAGATCGCTCCTGTGCTTATCTATCAAAAGCTGAGTGGCATGATGCCAAACAGCGGAAATGACATCGGCGTATTGCTCGATAGCCAGAACGGCAAACGAGTCATGCAGGCAGCCTATTCGTTCAATGCCAACCCTGCGAAAGGCATGGCCGAGCCAGGCCATGAAGTGGGGATTGATGAGCTGCTGAGCATGCCTGCTATCAAGATGATAGCTGACGAGCACCCTGCTGAGTTTGAAACCGCGCTTGGCAAGGCTGGCCTTATCTCTTCATCGGTGAAGATTCACTTGGCCGCTCTGGAGAAGAAAGGATTCCAGATCAGCAATCCTGATGTGGAGGCATCCCAAGCTCGCCACCTGTCCATCAGCAGCCCGTTTACCAAAAATGATGCGTTGATGCAGGCTTACTTTGAGCGCCGTGAAAAGGTGAATGGCGGCCTTAACCGATAACAGACAGCATAAAACAAAAAGGCAGCCATCGGCTGCCTTTTTCATGGGGTCGAAATCAGAAAGCGGACTCTGCCAGCCTATCGTTCACAGCCTGCCGTATACGGCCATCTGAGAACAACCCAGAGAGATGGGTTGAGCAGGCATCCAGAAACTGTTCTGTCGTCACTGGAGGGTCTTTCCGCTCATGGATAGCAGCGTGGAAATGTCTGTTGCCATCGCTATCTTCCATATCGAAGCTGGATGTGAGCTTGTTGATGCTCATTCTCGCCATTGTCATGCCCATCGATTCGATCTTGGTGATCCATATTTTGCTACCCACGATCTCTGGGTTGATTTGCATCTCCCAGGCTTCGCTACCATTCGAGACGATGTTGTAGCCAAACAGTCCATCGTGGACAGGTGCAGACAACCAGCCTTTGAAAGCGGGCATCTGCTCAATCAAGCTGGCCTTGCCACAGCAGAGCTCGACAGACAGCTCTGTTAGGCCCCGATAAATCAATGCTGCGACTCGATGATGCCCATTGGAGAAGGAGATATTACTCTGTTCCGGTTCCTCAATGTTCGGCACCGCCGACATCTGCACCTGCTCCATTTTTGATGCATCGAAATGCTGGACGAACCAGGCTATCCGCTGAATGTGTTCGGCGCGGCTACATTCGGCGATGTTGTCTCGCTGCTCGTTAACGGGGTTGTCTGCAAACACCCCTGGCTGGATAAGGTCGCCGTCTGCAATCGCCTTGGCGACCTCTTCCATGGTTATTGGCTCTTTCTCGCCAGATAACTGGCCCCACGGATAACAACCATAAGGCGATAGCTCTATCAGCTTGGTCAGATCCATCAAGGCCATCGGGGTTTCAAATACCGAAATGCCGCTCATCACACCCCCTTTTTGAAAACAAAAATTCGATCCAGGTCAGATGCCTCTGCACGAGTAATCAAACCGCTCAATTCAATTTCGTCATGTGTCCGAGCCAGGATGGGTTTCTGTGCGTGAGTGATCAAATTACCCACCATGATATAGTCAGCTCGTTTGAGTAGCTTGTGCTCTTCCACCCCAAACACACTGCCATGCTCCATTCCAGTATGCCACTGATGGGTGATGAATTGGCCGAGCACAACAGCGGGCCGATGCTTAATCACCGCAGAAATGCCATCTTGCCGCAACACATTGCTGCCATAAGAAACAGGAGATGTGCCGGTCATAATCATCCTCTGGCGATGCTGAATCATCAGTGCTCGATGCTTATCCCCTGGATTGAAATCTGGCGCCTGTGAATAGTTGTCTGTGGCAACAATACCCAGTCTTTCGGCCATGACGCCATTGCCAGCTCCAATTTCGATGGCCGATCTGCCATCAATCAAGCCACGCAAACATTCTTCCAGTTCCACCGTGGGAAAGACATAGAGACCATGAATCATCATTAATGCCCTAACGTCATCACGGGCATAGCTCTCTAGTAAGGCCGCAGGCACCACTCGTGGGATGCCCTTACTCGCCATTACCTGGCTTTCCAATTCACTCACCCTTTCGCTCGGGCGGATCAGAGAAACATTTTGTAGCGGGGCAATTTGCATCAATTAATTCTCACAAAAGATACCATTAAAAACAAAATATTTCAATGGTGAGAGGAAAGGAAGTAGAACTGGATACAATGAATCAAAGGTGAACTTACCTTTGATTGAAAAAAGAGATTCCCTTCTCTTTTCACTAATCGAAAATAGGCTGAACTATGGGATACAGATCCGCCTTCGTCGGGTCTATCTGGAGTTGCACAATTCGTGCAGCGCGATTGAATGCCAGGTCATAATCAAACTCCACACCCAGCTTAGCCAAGGCTTCTAGGCCTCTATGGCAGTCTGCAATCTCCGTTTCCAGCCTTCGCATCGCCATAGTCGCGGCATACTGCCCAGCTAGCTCCCATAGCGCATAGGCGATACACATCCCTTCTCTTGGCTCTTCAAAATATGGCGCCTCTGCAAGCAGCTTTGCTGCTTCACCTGCGTTATCACATTGCGCCAGTGCCTGAGAGATGTAGATCGTGTTTTCGTCACTGATGATGTAATCCATAATGCTGTCGCCATTAATTCAAAATATCTAATAGAAGTTTAGTGAGCCAGGGGGCAAAAGACAAGCTCATAATGGTGCATTTGAGTGCCGCATGGGGCCACATTTAAAGCGTTAGGTGGGGAGTTGAAGTTTTTTATAAAGGTCAGAGGCATAATCAGGCTGTCTTGCCAGCTCATGATACAGGATGTCTTCTAGCATGAAATTATGTACCTCAATGGGTATGCCCCTCCTACCATCCTCCCACTCTCGTAGGCGCGATATAGTGATTGTCCTTCCAAATTTATCTGCAAGGTTGTTGGCGATATCAGTGATCTGAGTCTCTTTTTGCTGTGGTAATCGCAACCAAGACTGTACAAGTGACATGACCTAACCCCATGAAAAGAAGAATGAATGATACACAATACCAGATTGGTATGCTAGCGCCACCAAGAAAAAACCCTCCTGGAGTGGAGGGCCTGTCATGTTCAAGCATTGAGGGAGGGATGATTCTTGGCGAACTCGGCCAAGTCCTGTTCTATCCTTTTTTCTCGATCTTTTGCCACCTTGTCAAACAGCGCACTATTGGCCTCAATTTGCTTTAAAAAGTCCTTGAACATGGCGATCAGATTCAAGTCGCGCTTAATAACAAACATGGCGACAATAACAAAAACAGCTGAAATCCCATAGATGCATGCCTGGATAGAGGGATCCTTTGACATCTCAAGCACATGAAACATCACGCAGGCAACAACCAGAATGGACAAGTGATATAGAAGCAGAATGACCTCTATCTCCAGCTTGCGTACCTTCTTTTTAACCTGTTCCATATCTACCGTGTCATTGAGTCCATCATCCTGAGCTGGCAATTTCATTATGCTTCCTTTTTTTATAATATTTTCCTGAGATATTATCAATTTAACTATTTATTATCAATTCAACTTTAAACGCCACGACTAAAAAACCACCCGAAGGTGGTTTCTTTCATAAAGCTGATGTCAGGCCGGAGTAAATACCATCTCGAAAGGAACATCCTCATCAAGACCCTCATTCCAGATCCCAATATCCCCTTCACAGCAGGCGCATACCTCGACAAGAGAGTATTCTCTTTTTACCAGCTCGCCGTTTTTGGTGCGCTCAGCGTAGTTATTTTCTTCAATAACCTTTTTGGTGAAATTATCACTGCCCTTATCTATGCAATAGTAGGTCTGACCGGCCTTCAAATCGGGAACCTTGTAGTGCCCAAGCAACTTTTCGATCATATCCCTGGATTCCTTGGCAAAAATGTCTGGTTATTATATCAATAATTAAGTTGCTGTCAATTACAGAGCCAACTTCAATAAAAATAATTTTTATGACATATAGGAAATGAGGCGATCAAATATTGATCAATTGATAGGGTTGTGATTAAATCTTAGAAAGAAACAAAAAATTAACATTGCGGTGGTGATTTATGACAATAATAAAAAAATCTTCCATTTCGCTATTGATGTTGTTGCTGGTGGCAACTGCGGCTGATGCAGAACGCTCCTACAATATAATAGTTAGACTCAACGCATCGCCACAAACAGGCGGCCCTATTGATGGTGGTGACGCCACTGGCCCTGCTGGTGGAGATGGTAAGTCATGGCTTTCCTTTTTCCAAAACAAAGGTTCTCTTTCCTCTCTTACCAATATCAACCAATGGAGAAAGTCAGACAAACAGGGCTCTGTTTTGCTATCAAATAGAAAACTTGCCAACACCAGCCTCCCTGGTGGCACTCTTGGCACAGCAGAAATTTATGACATTGATATGAGCAACAATCACCTTTCGAATCTTAACTTTATGAATGGAGTTAAAGAATCGCACAACATTGTGATGAGCGACAACCGAAACTTAAATATCAATGGGCTGAAAAGTCTTGAAAGCGTCTCAACGCTAGATCTAAAAAACACTTACACAAATGACTTTAGCTCCCTGTCCAACCTAAGGTCAGCAGACTACATCAATCTTGGCATTGAGTTAGATACCCTGTCAGAGCCTACCATAACAATCAATAGCATGGCTGGCCTAGGAAACATATCAACCCCACAAAATGGAAATAAGATAAAGATCGTGCTGCCATATGAAGCCAATCTTGTCTCTATTAGTCCGACCATCAGTAGACTGAAATACAGCACCCCACTTTGTAGAGCAATAGAAGCTGGCCGTGCATCAGTTGCGATTTTTCTACCAACAGAAGTTGATGAGAATGGAAAGCCAGGCGGATTCATTGAGTATGATTATTTTGGCACAGCGGTGTGTGATGGCGATGAATGGATGACTTTCTTTCATAAGGCAAATGGAAGTTACCAGGAATACATGGTCGCGACCAATCCTGGAATGGAAAATAAATCCATGAGAATTACCTCTCGTGAAATGGGCGAGGCAATACCGAAAACGCCCTATCCACAAAGATGGCTAGGTAGACTCGATCTTGATGGCGACTATGTTGAAAATATTGATTTTCTATCCATGGTGACAAGGCTTGACGAGATCACCATAGAGAATAGCGGGATCAATAACATCAATGGATTAGGTAATGTATCGAGCGCTAACTATATTACGCTGAGAAACATGCCTGGCCTAAAAGACATTTCTGCTCTCTCAAAGATAACAAATGCTACCAACATGACTATTGATGGCACTGGCATCGTTTCGTTAAACGGGATCCAAAACAGGAATCAATCACTCTATAACTACACCATTACATTGACCAACAATCCATATTTGAAGGACATTAGTGCGCTTGCTAGTCTCGACAGTTTCTGGACGAGTTCACAAAACTACAGGTGGGTCACCCTATATGTGGATAACAACCTGATGTCCAATATCACCGCTTTCCCACCGCTATCATCGCCATTTTGCCAATCAGCACTGAATGGGTTGACTCGTGTTTATCGACAGAGTGATAGCTCCCTCGTTCCACCTGGCACGTACTGCCATTAAACACTGAGAGCTGATTTAATAAAAAGAGCGCCATCAGGCGCTCTTTAAAATTATTTTGAGAAATACTTCTTTTTGTACTCAACCACATTGGCACGGTAGTAGGCTTCAAAGCTCTCAGCCAGCTTATGCGCCCTTCCCCACCGCAGCTCCCTGCACCAGTCATTCCAGATGTCGTGTCGCAACTCCTGCTCGCTGTACGTCAGCATTGTGAAGTCACAGATAGACCAGGGATCCGACATTTTCCGGTAGTGGCAGCCGTTGCCGATCTCAACCTCAACTGATACTCGGCGGATCTTGCGATTGAAATATTTCTTCATGAACGGGTTTCTATCACAGTAACCCATTGTTTTATTGTAACTTCTTGACATTTTTCCACCTCTAATTGCAGCCAAATAGCTACAATCGGTGGTCTTTGCTCTTGTTCATTTTCACCTCCACAAGCTGTCGGACATAGAACTTTCTTTTGTAAAACGACAAAAGTAGGCGTTTTATTAAATAAAAAGAGAGTTGCTACCTTTTAAACCATGGCATTCGCCACTGGCAAGAACCATGAGACAAATTTCGTCGCCGCAAGTAGCCGAGGTCGGTTATTGCAACTGCTCTTTATTGTAGGCAAGCAATTTTTTGCTGGCTTTGCCCAGGTAACAATCCAGGATATTTTTGCCACTCCCTGAGCTGGCCTGAATAACGACAGAATCAAGAATATCATTCTTTTTTTCCGAATATTTATCTTTGTTAGGAATGATATCTACATGATAGATATAATAACCCTTCTCCTTCGCCTCTTCAAGGTATTCGAGATTAAGCAGTGCAATCTTCGGATACTTTGCGATAATGCTGCCTATCATCTTTGTGGCAAGCATATTCCAGCTGAGGCGATCACTATGTCCATCATTGTCCAGTTTTGACAGGCTGGCATTGATGTTTTTTAGCATTTTATCCAGAAATGCATCAGTTTGGATGGTCAATGCGGCAAACACAACATTGTCAGAATAGCGGATGGTAATAATAGCGCTGGTGGACATAGAAATTCCTTTTGTAATTGCCTCTTAGAGGCATGGAGAGCCAGTTCCTCACTCGCTTACACGCTGGCAAGCATCTCGTCGCAAACACCGATGATCACGGATTGATATTCAAACCCTGCGAGATCGACCTGTTTTTGTGCCTTCAAGCTGGCATAGTACGCGCCTTTTGGCACTTCTTCTGGCAACCTGTCTCCTGCCTTCGCAAAAAACTTTCTGTATTCTGCGATCATTGCCTTTTCGAAATCTGAAAATCTGTCGCCGACATGGCGTTTCAGCACTCTCATGATAATGCCATTGACTCCTGGTAGCATGCCAACGGCATTGCTGTGTGCTGTTGACGCCAGCATCGCCGCAAAAAACGGCTGGGCCTCAGGAATGTCAACCCTCATGGTTCTTGCTATACAGTCTGAAAACTCTTGCTCAAAGAGAAGAGCATAAACGTCGATGTCTGATTCAAACACACAGCGAGCGACATCATAGCGAAGATCTTCATTTTCATTCTGATCGGCCTTTAGATGCGCCATGATCACCTGAAACTTTTCTTGCGCGGTTTCACCGCTATCACGAGCTTCCTGCAAACTCTCAATCAACGTCATTTTTCGCCCTCACCTGCTGATACGCCTGCCGCGAGAATCTGTTCTTTGCACAAAGCCACCCCCGAGATAAGCTTGGGGTAGTTTTCATCTGCACCAAAAAACGCATGTCTGGTGATAGATTTACCGGTATCTGGCAGCAGGTCATATACGACCGCATCCGGCCCAGAACCGACAAGGCGATATGTGGTAACAATATGCCGCTGACCCTGATAGAGCACTGGGGTGAACGGAGGGATGAGCGTCATTCGCTCATCAGATTGTGGCTCGATAGCCTTACCCCAAACGTTGGAGCAGATATAGGGTTTGGTTTCATCAACCAATCTTCCGAAGTCTGACAGGGAACGAAACATGCCCGTCTCCGGATTTCTGGGAACAGCCCTAACCTTCCCCGATCTGGCGAGCAGATCATGCACTGCCAGCTCAATGCTCACGTTATTGTTCGGGTCAATTTTCTGGAAGAAATCGACAAACGAACCCTTCTTTGCAATCAGCTCATCCATGTCGGTGCTGATCAGTTGATAGAGCGGCGTCCCATCACAATCCCAGGTGTACCCCAGCACGCGATAATAAGGGTTTGGCAGGACTTCATCTTCATCCGCATTCAGCTTTATCCGCTGGCCGAGTTGATAGTGATGGCCTTCTTTTACGCAGGAGACCCACCACGGTTCACCCTGATTATTTTCCAGGTCAGCTACGAGCATAAACATCGCCAAACTCCTTATTTGATTTGAAACTAATATACGCCTTTTATTTATTTATGTCAATAATAAGCAAGGCCACCTCCGAAGAAGTGGCCTTGAATAACGAACCGCTGAGATTACACGGTCAGTTCGCAGTGCATTTGATGGCGTACCGATAGGGCTGCTGGCCCAACCATTACCATCGTATCCACGGACTCTTGCCCGTTCACCACGACACCCGCCTTTTTGAAAGAGTGGCTTTTCTCTTGTGCTATGTAGCTACTCAATGATTCTTCTACCGTCTGCCTTGCGAGCAGTACGCCCCCGCTAAGGGACTACGTGCGTTTCTTCATCGAGGCATCTTGGCCTTGCGAGCCTTGACGCCCCCAGGTTCTACTTGATGCAGCCTGGGATTAGGGTGCTTTCACTACATACCGACAGTGACTTTGCATTTTATGTTGAGTACGGATTTGAACCGATCCATCAGATTAAATGTCTGCTGCTCTACCAATTGAGCTATTGTCACTTCCCTCTGAGACACGCACTGTCAGTGACTTCAAACCCTTTTGGGATCCAAAATATCACGCGCCTCCTACCCTTTCGCACAGCAATGCTACTCAAGCTGCCATATCCCGACCTCGCGCCACACAGTAACTGCTGGTAACGCCTGCCTATGATATCGCTGGAAACCGCCCTTATCGCTAAACTCGGACTGATTTTCCTCGGCCTTTGATCTTGGTGCTGACGGTATTTGCATGAGCGTATCTGGCTGCCAACCAGGATGATAGGGCCATCGTTGACCACCCTACCTTTTCGCTCTACCGCGTCACATCATCCCCCTGCCTGAACAGGGTTGTCACGCTATGGACGATCTCGCCTACTGTGATTACCTCATCCCAGAAGGGATAAGCGAAGCCGTGGGGACGACTCCTTCCGGACGGTTACCCGCCGTCTTGGCTCACAAGCCAGTGCATTCTCCCCCGTAGGGTAGAACCTCACCAAAAACCACACTTTTCTGAAAATGCGCTTTTTGCTGGATTCAAGAATGGTAGTGGCGCTGAGATTACACGCCAACCTGATGTCTCGTTCGGTTGATTATCCCCTTCGTTGCGACGATGAGGTTCCTCCCTTATCCACGGACGCTTGCCCGTCTGACATCACACCCGCCTTTTTAAAGAAGTGGCTTTTCTTCTATCCGTGATGCTACTCGATGCCTCCACTACCGCCTGCCTTGCGAGCAGTACGCCCCCGCTAAGGGACTACGTGCGTTTCTTCATCAACATGTCATGGCCTTGCGAGCCTTGTCATGCCCCGATCCAGCCCGAAGACTGTCGGGGATTAGGGTGCTTTCGCATCACAGTGGCAATGACTTTGCGCTTATGAACATTTGCATATGTTTTCGCAAACTTACCAGGATGTGCATTGCCAGTAGATCCCCAGCCTTTTGAGCTGAAAAATACTACACACCCCATATCCTTTTGGATCGCTAAATCCGACTCGAACTGCTTCACACGACCTCGCGCCAACATGACGCCTGCCTACCGTGTCGCTGATGACCGCCCTTGCTGCTACACTCGGACTCATTCATCTAGGCCTTTGACTCTCATGACTCGTAGCGGTGGCTTTCATCCGGCCAAAACCGGCATGCCTAGCTGGGAGCAACCCCTGCAAACAACATCGAACACCATCGTTGACCATGCTCGATGCCTTCGGCTCGCTACTTCGCCCATCACACCGGATAGGATCCGATGGTTTGAAGTCTCACCTGTTGTGGTCACCTCACCCCTTACGAGGCAAGCGGGGCTATGTAAGCTTCACCCCTTTCGACAAGTTACCCTGCCGTCTTAGTCCACACACTAATTCAAATCTGGTACACAGGCCAACAGCACGTATTCACGTACCTAGAGCCGGAGATCCCGCTCTTTCAGGTCTGGGCTTAATTCAGCATCAAACCCTGATGCCGACTCGCATTGTCTCTCGACAAGCGGAGCTGACTGCCTCACGGCAATCCGCCTGAACACCACAATCCACCCCCAGCCACAGAAGCACCTATCGAGAGCCAGAAATCCGGCCCGCAGCCAATGCTCTGCAAACACCAATTGGCGACCGCCAGTGAGCGACTTGAAGCTATCAAGCCAACAATGGCACGATTATCGTCAGGAGTGCCAATGCACCCGCAACACACGCCACTGTTCTCGGGGCCGATCATCATCACGCTCAATCTCTTGATCATCACGATTTCTCGGCACCTTGATGTCAGGCAGTATTAGGGCTTCTGGGCAGCCACAATCCTTTCGGTTTGCATCCTGGCCTAGCCACTCTCCCCACATTGATATCTCATTCTGGCTGGCCGACTCGCGCCTCAATCCTAACGGACATCTGGCCTTCCTGTCGCCTACCTGAGCTCGCAATGGAACTGCTTGGCATCGTCATTACATTATAGATAAATATCTTTCGATGTCAACCCACAATGTCATTATTTTTCTCTTATTTATGTCGCCACTTATTATGGTTGGACAAAAGCCAGAGAACGCTGCTAGCTGCCAAACCAATCTGCTTGAGTTCGGCTGCCTGAGACTTATATTCTAGGCAAATAAGGCAGGATGTCAATATTAAAAATGATTTATTTTCATTTCTTTGATAAAAAAATGACGAGCCATGGTCGGCTCGTCATGATTGTGCTGATTAAAAGAGGTCTACGCCACTGTCCAGCAACCTCAGCATTTCATCACCAATGCTCTTGTCATACTCTATCTTTTTACCGATAGAGATGACCGCTTCCTCAGCATTCATCTCTTTTGCTAAGCGACGATATTCGCTCATGAATCCGTGTGAAAGAGAGTAATCAACCAGAACTCTGAATCCAGCGTTCTGCTCATCCCAAAGAATGATTAGCTGTTGGCGTTCTCCCTTCTGACGGGAAAAATACCCGTCTTCTGACGTAACATATACCAGACCATTCCTGGGGATCTCTTTTCCGGCAAAACGATAGAAGAAGTGACGGTCATTCTGTATCTTTTTTCCGTAAACAAACCCCTCCCCGTATCCAGTAGTCCCCTTGGTAGAGGGCACTGGCGAGATCAGATCGCATTCCTTGATTAATGGAAACATCGCCAGATATCGCAGAAATTCAGAGTGCATATAGAACTCCATCATGATTATTGACTAATTTAACCATGCTCTATTTAGGCAAATAATAAATGTGAATAGTGCCATGGCTGGCACTATTCAGAGAGTTGTGGCCTTACATCTTCTTAAGGCTAACCTTGCCATCCTGAATGACTCGGAAGTGCAATTTCTCACAGTGAACACAGGAAACAGCTGTGTCGTACACCTGACCAGGCGGAGGGGCCAGCGCGGATATCTCCCCTTCACACCACGGACATTTGTAACTGACCAGTTTAGTGCCATTTTCAATGGCTCTTTTCAGCCAGTTATCATACTGTTCCTTTGATTTACTCATCGCCATCCCCTCATAAAATTGTTTGGAAATTATAGCAAATTTATCTTTAAATTCAAAGCTGTTTTGAGCAGAGCATCAGCCACATTAAGCTGACGCTCTAGCACTTAATCGAGTGCAAAATCGAGCGTGAGAACGCCGAATACAGCTTCGCGCACATCGCTAAAATCAGGCTTTATTTTGGCAAGTTCGTATCTTGCCAGCCAGACCAGTTCATTGTCCCGATCTTTCATTGACTCGCCCTTGATGGGCTCAGGTATTGCCAATGGGATCTTTTGTTCTCCATAGAGCATGGCAAATGCAGAGTGGCTGATATTGGTTGGCACAATAAGATAATATCCCTGTGCCTGCATCGCCATGATGCACTCCATTTTGCTGTGAGCATTCGATTCATTGACCATATTGACAAGCTCTTGCGATTTCTCGTCAGAGATGTTGTCGTTGTAATGGTACATGTTCTGATCTCGCAGACAGCCTTCTTTTTTCTGCTCGCCACCCATCCAGCTAAAAGCGATAGCTGGCCCATAGACAACGGGCTCCAGCATAACAAATGGCGTATTATCCGCATCAGCGTGGTAGTAGTTGTCAAGCGTGACAGACAGACCTGAATGGTAAGTACATGGCCTGGCATAAGTGAACCGATAGCAGTTCCCATTGTCTTTGGACTTGATCACTATCCAGGCAGGACAGTATTCTTTTTTTGCCCCTTCCAGATCACCTCTCCCAACGATCTCGAAGTGCTCGAAAAACCACGCACTTTCAACGCGGCAGCGATCATCGTCAGAATACGAAACCGACTGTTCTCCAGCAATGGAGAGCATCAGATTGGTGGGCATGACGATATGCTGATGCAACGGCTTGCTCTTAGGCAGGTGCTGAGCCAAAGACGGATCTGCAACCAGTGCAGCTACCAGCGACTGATACACATCAGCCATATTGTTCGCATCAATAAGCATGTCGAGCCCTTCCATTCGTTGCTGTCTTTAAGTGTTAGTTATTATAATCAAAAATAAATATTTATCAAGCTCTTTTGCTGCCAAACGATGACAGGGTTGATGCAACCGATAAAGATCGGCAGTCACGCTCATCTCAGCGCCAGGCATCTGCTTTTTGAGGTCAAAACAGGCTTGCCGTTAGATATATTTTGTGTCTAAATAAGTGAAAATTTAAGTGAGCACTACATAATGATAAAAAAAGAAGATGGCAAGCGCGTACTCGACTTCATAAGGACACAAATGGGGGTTGAGCTGCCTCAGGCTGGCCTGCTGGCTGGACAATCCATCACCTCTATCTTGCTGTACCTCTATGGAAAATCAAACACCATAGAGGTCAATGATTATGACATCTTTATGCCAGTAGAATGCAGGCGAGGATCATGGAGCTTTCGTCCAGAGACCTGGGCTTTGGCTGGGCATTCTTCATTTTTCAAGGTCAGTCGGTACAGTGACTCCATGCCTCTTAGCAAGCTGCCTGATTTTAATCTTGTGCTGGAGGATATAAAGCAGGCTCTGCCAACATCCAATAACCTCATGAAAAGAGCAAGGGAGCTGGCATGGCATCGCAATGACAAACGACTTAATCGCATCGTCACCAGCAACAATATTCTTGAGTCTGTAGAATCACTGACCCTGGATGATGCCAAAGCTATCTACGCAGCTCAAGATGATTATGTGATGGAGTACGAAAATAAGTCTGCATTTAATCGAAAGAATCGATTAACTTTTTCTCGGCCAACTAACAATCATGGGGATGGTTACTCCATCCAGCAGGTTTTTCGAAAAGGCCTGCTCAATTATGTGTTTGTCTCATCTCGAACCAAAGACCGGATGACGCCTCACCCCCATCTTATTTTGCATTACTTTGATCTGAATTGCGTTCAGGTTGCTATCGATTTGCGAACCCAGGAGATCTATTTTACACGTTATTTTGAGCACTTCATGCACTCACAGCAAATGATTTTGCTGCGTGCTGATCGTCCATATCACTCCATTATTCGTTACTTCCAAAAGAAGGAGCAGCATGGCTATTATGGCAACGATGAGCTTAGCGTTGGTATGGTCAACACCATGCTGTGCCTCAAAAACTTGAAAGAAGATGATCCGCTTGTGTTGATGGAGACCTCTCCAGAGAGCTATAAAATGAAAGTCAGCGAGTTTGGTGATGGCTATGCTGATAAGTTCAAAAGCAGTCATTTGATCAAGCCGTTTTATAAAATCGAATCACGAACAGTGAAGGTCAATCGCGACGAAAACAGTAACTGCGATAGACAGACTTATCATCTCAATCACTTGAAAGGCAAAGACGAAGGTCTGTCCTATATTCTGAGCGGCAAACATCGCCAACATCTTGAAAAACTGCTGGGGTTGCAAATCTGTAACTACCCCTACTACGCTATATCTAGCCTTCCAAGTATTTGCCACGAGCATTTTGGTGTATTCAGCGCTCAACACCGAAACAAAAAATACTCTCTTCTTAAGGGACATAAGTTCAATACGCGAACAGAGTGCAGCTCAACAATTAAAGACCTATTGTATGCATCTCCTGATCATTTTGCAGGCAACCTGGTTGATGAGCATGTAAGGGCTGTGAACACCTATCTGACTCGGCACCCACATCTTGCCAAGCAGATGCTGATGATGTCTATGGAGAAAAAGTATCAACTCATTCTAAAACTGAAATCGATTGAGAAAAAAGATTTTAACTTCTCCACTTTTTTAGATGGTGCTCTATATATTGATTTTAACAATATGGATAGCGATGATTTTGCAGAAGAAATACAAAGACAAAAGGACGAATATATCTTACATATCTCTACGCTAAATAAGTTGAAAGATGAAGCTGATCTGCCCAGTCTTGAGATGAATGGCGTACATATCAAAGAGCTCATTACGCAAGGACAGCTTGAAGAAGAGCATCGCACGGTAAGGCATTGTGTTAATGGATATGGTCACAGCGTCAAATCCAGGAGATCATTTATCGTATCATTCCGCAGTGAAAATGAAATGGCAACACTAGAGCTTGTTCAAGGATACGATAAAAAATATAGAAAAATGCAATTTAGAGGGATCATGAATCGTGAACCTTCGAAATCAATGAATCAGACCATGAAAGAATATGTTGAGTTTGTGAATGAACAGGTTGAGCTCTTAAAACAGGCTTAAGTGTTCTTAATTGCTGCTAAGCAGCATGTTATCCAGTTGCTCCATCCTTCCCTATCGATTGACCGTATTTATATTTAGTAATATAATACGTGAACTTGATGAGCCGCTAGGAGCGAGCAATGGATTACAAGCAATTGGTAATTGAAGCCTGTGGATATAAAGAGACACCGTTCTGTTCTTTTTATCAGAAAATGATTACCAAGCATCAATTAAAAGACGATTCATTTTTTTGCTCTTATTTTAAGGAGCACAAAGATGACAAGCGCCATGTGGCGACCATTGTTGCACAATTCATTCGCGTCAATCCGGTTCGCGTTAAGATTGTGAGTTATGATCTCACTGAAAGCGCGGCCCTGTTTTTGAAAGAAAACAATGTTTCGCCGAATGATTTGTTGGACAGACTTTACGCTGGTGATGTCGGCAGGAATTACGACAGTGATTTACTAGATAACTACGCAGCAGTGCTCACAGGTGAAGGCCGGATCCTGGCTGTTTATCCCGTTGCTGTGTTGGGCAGCGATAAAACAGAAGATGTCTGGGTTATTCACTACCCAGAAGGGCCAGAAACCACCGTTCTGATGCCTGATGACTATTGATGAGAAGGCCTGCCTTGGCAGGCCCATCAATTCGCTGGTGGTCGTTACATTCATCCACAATACCGAGACAAAAAATGGCAGGGACAATTTATCTTTCCGACAAGGAAATGCAAACCATACTGCACTTGTGGCATCAAGCATCAGATCAGCTAGAGAGATCTAGCGATGAGAAATTTACCAGGGAAGCCAGCGGTTGGGCTGCTGATGTTCAGAGCATTGAGCAAAAATTCAAAACGGCTAGCACTATGAGCAGAGCTCGCTCTATTGCCAATAAGATGTCAAAAAATGAGGACAAACAATGACATTAGAAAAAGCCCAGGAAATTGAAAGGGAGAAGCTGGAGCGGCTAAGATTTTCAATGGAAAACAGGGCGCACGATCTGCCCTCGCTAATGAGGGTTCTTGAAGCATGCAAAGACATGAATGGACTAGATCCTCTTCCACATCTCAAGGCTGCGATGCGCCACTATCTTGAGCAAAGCCAGAGCAAACAGAGTGCCTAGATGACATATCCTCGCCACTTGGACGAGGATCTATCGCATGGTCTTGATTACCTCAGCATGTTGCTGCTTCACGAGATTGCTCGACCATCTTTCGCAGATGATCGTCTTCCAGGCGAATAAGCCGATACAGCGCCAGCTCACCCTTATCCTGCAACTCCGCCATTTTTCGCTTCAACAAGTCGGAAAATGATATCTTCTGGGCATGTCCAGAACTGGTGATTGCAACTAGCCTTAATTCGCCATTAACCATCTCAATTCGAGCAGCAAAGGCATCCCCCAGCCGTTCAGTGCCGGAATTTGCATATTCATCAACCACCAGGACATCCCCAGTCTGGATGTCGGAGACGTTTACTGGTGATGACTGGTAGTATCCGCATTCTGGCGCCTCGACAATCCAGCTCTTCATGATACTTTCCAAATCCATCAGATAATAATCTTCCGAGCGATACAGCCGTTTCTTGGCCGCAACAAAACCGACTTTGTAGTTGTCCTTTAGCTGATACCGCTCTTCGGTAAGCTGAAACAGTGCGGAAAAAGGCTTTTCTCTGTCATGAGTACAGAGGCTAATGCCGTACATTTCATTGGAGATAGCGTTATAGGATCTCCCAATCATCAATATTGCATTATGCATCGCTTTCCCCGCCTAATTTATTAAATTCAATATGCAAAATCTAACAAGATATTAATTATTTGTCAATTTAATATTATTACTAAGGTTGCTTTACAGAAAAATAGAAATAGAAAAGGGGCCGCAGCCCCTTTTATTCATTGTGTTTTAGTAGCAGAGCGAGCCGTAAACTGCTTTTTCGTACCAGGTCGAGTTGCCATCAGTTCTCTTCAACTGTACGTTTACCAAGCCGCTTTGCATGCCCTGACAGAACGGCGAGCCAATAGCTGGGCGCTTGGTGAACAGTAGATGATCAACAGAGATTTCACCTGCCCCCATGAAACTGCTGGTTGTCCTGGCAATGTTTGCCAAGCCACTGATGTCAGTCAGTTCTGGCGTATTTGCAAGCACAAGCATTGAAACCTCAGTGACGTTCGACAAACCATTCAGGTTTTTCAGCAAGGCGTTATTGCTGAGGTCTACGCGCTGGAATGCTTTCGCAGTAGATAGGAAATCCACATTAGTGAGCTTAGTCGATGTAATAGTCGCCCAAATACTGCTGCCAGAGAGGATGGCAGGATACGGTGCGCTAGGGATGTCGCCATCCTGGATCGTTACCGTGTTGCCGAAATCACCTGCTGAAAAATCCATGTCCAGAGAGTTTTGAGCGGCGACAGACTCAATACTCACCTCGTTGAGGTGCTTTCCGAAATTATGCAAGAAAATGATCCACTCTTCTTTTGCGGACTCGCAGATCTCAGCGGTTCTGGCCCCTCTCGACATATTATTTTTGTTCTTATCAATCACTGTTATTCGGACATCATTTTTGATGAATGCTTGGCATAACGGGGACGTAAGCGGCAAAAGTGGGCCAAACGTGTTTTTGTTGTAATCCATCGCAATCTCTTTAACATCAGCGAGATTCTTGATGGGATTAATATTGACAACAGGACTGTTATTAAAGGACAGGCTGTTAGCACTCCTTAAGCTGGAAAGAGCACTAATATTGCTGACTCCTGTTCCGATGAGGCCAAGCTCATTGACCTTTTCGAGCGATCTTAAGCCGCTGATATCAACCAATCCTGCTGTATTGTAAAAATACAGACCGTAGGCAGCCTTTACCCCAGTCAAGAACGACACGTTGGTGATATAGGGATCCTCTATGCCAAGCTCGCCGATCTGAGACAGGCCGAATGACCCCGTTGGCATTTCCGCGTCAGGATGCCCAACATCATCGATCTGAGCGTAATCCTCAGAATAGTAATCATCCCACTGCTTGAAATCAGTCAATTCAGTGAGATAGTTTTTGGACTGAAAATAGGCCAGCCATCCGCCTGGATTCGCCTCTGGAACTGACGGCTCGGTGCCACCTCCCCCATCGCCATCTCCCGTCGAGTCGCCACCCTTAATGCCCATCACTTCTAACGGCACCTGCATCCGATAGCTCGGATCGGCATACACATTTCCCGCAATCAGTGATGACAGTATCAAACCAGATAATATTTTTTTCATTTTACTATGTATCCAAACTGTTATTTACATCAATATTATCCCATCGGTTCTGCAACAACAACCATCATTCAATATATTTTACAAATAAATATTGACAGATGTGCCGCATTCGAGTATCATTTTCTCAAGCTCCTGGAACGGTTTGGCCTGGGTCTCTAAAACCTAAGGTTTCGAGTTCGAGTCTCGACAGGGGCACCAATTTCTACCAAACTGACTACGGTCAGAAACAGCCAATAGAGGGCAATATCATGAAAAACTAGATTTCTTGTGCTTGCAAACACTCCGATCTGGTCTGGGGACTGGTTGATGGCGATAACAAGCTTTACCGTGTCTCTTTCTCTCCATCACTGATGGAGCACATTCGTCAACACCACTTTCCGAACCTCCAGGTAAGGCGATTCAAAGCGGTGCGTGGCAAGCAGCTTGAGGCTGGAGAGGTCTCTTCTGGGTTGTACGGTATCATTGGCCTTAAAAAAGATTTGCTGCTGCGAATCGCCATTGATCCACGGATTGCTGCGCTCTATACCGAGTGTGAATCCAGAGGTATCCAGGAGGTGTTCTTGTCACCCGCATAATCTCTTCAAAAACCCGCCTCGGCGGGTTTTTTTGATGGTTCGCGACAGTTGAGCTACGGGCAGCCGCGCTCTGTGTTGAGCATGAACATAGAGGCCAGTGGCTTTCTTGTTGCCTGTGTCGCTCAATAGAAAAACCCGCTTAGGCGGGTTTTTTGAAGAGGTGTAGTGGAGGCTCAGTCCTCCATGTAAAAGGCATACCAGAGATCCCAGCCATTCCAGGCTGAATTAACCCAGTTCCGCGAATACTCGCCTCGCTCATTTTTTGCAAAAAGGGTGTCGAGCTCAACCATCGTTGCGAACAGCGTTGAGGCGAATTTTGACTCAAAATCCACTTGTCGCTGGCTTACATCCACAGAGACGGAGCTACTGGATCCCGAGAGAATGCGCCAGCTCCACCAGGCTGTTTGAGTCTTGACATCCACGTAGTCGTCACAGTGATCGCGAGATAAACCGTACTGAGGGCGCATAGCGAAGACCATCTCGAAGTCACTCCGAGAGGGATCTTTTTCTTTCTCTGGACTCCCTGCCTTGCTGGGGCGTTTTGAAAAACCACCCGAAATGGCATGGAAAATCTGACTCAAAAATGCTCGCATAACCCGCCCTTCCTTAGCTGATAACCTTGGCGCTCTTCACCGTCTTGATCGCTGCCAGTAGCGCAGGCACATCGGCCTCACTGACGTTGATCAGCACGTTCTTGCTGCTTCGTTTCTTCTGCCAATTCCGGATCAGCGTTACCAGGTTATACCCGCGATCAGCCTCATGGTCATAAACGAAGGCCTCCGAGAGCTCAACGGCGTCATCATCCTTGAGTTCAGAGATTTCAACATCCCTGTTTTCTACGCCATTGACCTTGATGGTCATATCCTCGACTTCGCGGGTTTCCCACTCGGCCTCGTCGGCCCAGTACACCTTAATCTCTGCACCGCTCAATTTCATCTTCGACATACTCTTTCTCCCGTATGAATTCTGCCTATCAAAAAGAGGAATTCCAAAACATCAGGCTGCTTTGGAATACTCCTTCATCATCTTGGAGTGCTTTTCCTTGCGAGCAAAGGAGCCTTTGCCCTTCTTGGCACGTTCGACTCGCGCCTTGAACAACGGGGACGTTACCAGTGCCGCCATGGCATTGTCGCCAATCTGGCCGCGCTGAATGTCGTGTTGCATAGCCTTCTTCATGATGCCTCTCCTTATGAGACGGTGGCGAGCTGCCACTTGATGACTTAATTATACCTAAAATAAGTGAATTTGCAATAGTGATGAGAGGGTATTAGGAGAACTGGATAATTGCCCGCATGGCGGGCAATCAAAAAATGTAGTCACGGTTTACATGCAGGCGCTACTTACATCGGCAACGAGGTATTCATAGTCATCTTTTGCGCTTTCAACATCATCAAACTCGCTGGAGCAATTATCGTCAAAATCCATCTTTTTTGCGCACGAGTACAGTTCCTCAGCCGCGCTAGCCAGCGTTTCCGCCGCATCCCTTGCTGAGTCTCTTGCCTCGATACATTCATCGGAGGTCTCGGAAGCCATTGCAACAGGCACCCAGGCCGTGACCATTATTGCGAGCAAACAACTTTTCAGGATGTTCATCTGCATATCCTTCCTATCAAAAAAGTAGCAAGAATGCGTAGTCTGCCCTGCTCTGCACCCAACGTGCAATAGGGGTCAGCTTTGTGCTGGCTCGCTTTGCTGTTCAATATCCTCGTCAGGCAACTCTAGCATCTCCAGCTCTTCTTGGGTTGGCTGTTCAGTCAGCTGCTCCACCTCATCAGTCTGCTCTGCGGCCTGCACTGGAAGAGATAGGATCGCAGCGGCCAATGCCAGATAACAAGTCCAAAAAATTTTCATTACATCCCCTTTTTCAACGATGATTTCATGTTGCATAAATCGAGTGAAATTAGCCTGTCTTCTTGGCCCTTGCCCTTGCTACCCCTCGTCATCATTGCATAGCGGCACTCTGACAAAGGGAGGGTGGCGCTGGTTATTGCTGTGCTGTGGCGAAACCCTGCAACTGCATTGCCAAATGTGATGGCGGTTGGATTAAGGCTGATCCCATAGACAGTGGCAAGGTCTTCAAGGAGAGGGTTGCTGTCCGTCCTCACGATGCTGACATCCCCCGTCGATGTCAGCGGCTCTACCGCAACAAACGTGCGCTCAATGTCGTACTGTGACTGTCCGACCTGTTGCCCTGCCTCTTGTATGCCTGCGGCCACCAAGTGAATGGGAGGGCGTTCTATCGGGTATCTGTCTACATACAGCACTCCCTCTTTGATGCTGAGCTCATATCGCTCCCGCTGGCAGGCCAGCCTGGCAGCGCTAGCCTCTTCAACGCAACCTCCGCCGTACCCATACAGGGTGGTTCGCAGCAAGCGTCCATTTTTCAGGTCAACATTGCTCATGAACATCTGATGCAGCTTGCCACGAAAATAGAGCGCTCGATCTTCATAAATCTGGTCAAATCCGGATTCATTACCCTGTGAGAAAAGGTTATCTAGCGTGACCGACTCAAATCCATGGCCCTCATTGCCCCGTGCAAGAGAGTACACCCCGCCTGATGATGCTTTTTTTATCGGGGTCAATCTACCCACCCCTGAAAACAGCTCGTAGGACTTGATCCTCCCTGGATAAAACAACTCATGACGCGGATAGTCCTCATGAATGGCCGCCATCATGCCGACCGGATCCATCATGAAATCCGCTGCATCATAAACAAGAAATGCATCGAGTTGAAAACCATGACCAAGCACGAGTATATGCACCTCTGGCTTTACCCCATCACGATGTATCATGATCGGATAAATGACATGCCTCTCACTTATTTTTTTAGGCTCAAGCCCAGATAAAATCATCGTCTCATCCGCACCAAGACTCTTGGCGTAAGCGGTCAGACTAAAATCTGCATCAATAAAATGAGATGCCTTTACTACCTTAAAATCTGCCAAGGTGACCGCATTCACCTGTGCAAGCACGCTCGAAAGCCCTACTGCCAGCGCGAGCCACTTTATTTTTCTTATAAAAAACATTGTCCAAATCCATTTTTTCGCTTTGCGCACTACCTTGCCACAATTAAAACAAGCTGTCACTGATAATAATCATAATAATATGTTTTGTCAGCACAAAAAAACTGGGTGATTGCTCACCCAGCTTGCTGCTTATCCAATCTATCAGCCCAGAGTCTGATCGGAATCTCGCGATGGCTTTTCAAATCTAACCTTCAACAACACGGGGAAGGCGGATTTCAGGAGATGAGCATCGACAGACTCCATGCCGAGCTTTTTAGCTGCAACAGCGGGCATTTCTCCCTCATCCAGCATTGACTTGAAAGCACATCCTTTAATGGCTGTAGCCAGCATTTTTCTTGCCTGGGAATGCTCACCAAGCTCAGCAAAGATTGAGATCTGCTCGAATTTTTCGTGCGGAGAAAGCTTGTCGTAATAAGACATGACTTTGCTGGCATCATATTCTGCATCAGCCTTCTTCATAATGGTCAATAACTCTTGACTGGTGACAGCCAAACGTTTTGCCTCATCACGAATCGTGTCATCATCAACAACATTATCTACCATCTCAATAAAAGCCAGGAGCTTGGGTAGATTGTAAAGCGTGACATTGGATTTACGATCAGAAGGAGTGTCTGTCGAAGGCAGAGGCAGCCTGGAGCCCGCAACCATCTTAATCAAGTCAATGCCAGTTAGCTTATAATTGTCATCAAGCACACGCTCCATGACAAATCTATCGGTGCAATAATCAATCCATGCAGCATTCTTGGTCAGGCGATTACCCATCTCTTTATTGTTGAAACCAAGTGCCTCATTCAGGTCATTCGCCACCTGAACATCGAAGCGACAGCCAATCTCCTGCATGCCACTGGCGGGATCTTTCGCGTGCAGGGCCATCACTTCAATCATACGCCCCATGTCCTGTAGCCTTAGCTTTTCAACAGTAGAGATCCTGCTATCAAACTGCTTACAAAGCAGATCGATGATCGAGCCCATCACCTTGAAGTGCTTGATCGACCCATCCTCTGAAAATTGGTAAAGACCAGCCAAGTCAGTGGCGTTAAGTTTCCCTTCTGTTGCCAATAACTGCATGGTCAGATCGTTGAATTTCATTATGACATCACGATCTTTGAACAAGCCTTTTGGGCCAAATTGCGCTTTAATGGCAGAGAAACACTGAATATTATTCGAGATAAATTCAATATTTTCCTTGTGTTCGGATTGCAGCAATTTTTCAAGCTGCTCGACAGGCCTTCTTGCATTGATCAGCAGATCTTGATGGTATGTTCTGCCCTGATGAGCAATCTCAACATGAGGTTGATTACTTAGATAGCCCATCAGTCGATGAACCAGATCTCCTGAAAATTGAGGCTCATCATAATGATGAGAATTAAAATCAACGATCTTGGCGCCATCGTCGTAGTTAGTGAGCATGAAGTCCACATGAGCAAATTCCGCATCACGGGTGTTTCTGGAAAGAGAGACTTGTTTCAGCACCCCATTTTCCAGGATAACCTCAAGCGGAATAAGCTTGTTGGTTACCAGGCCAACAGCAACATCTTCTAGTCGATGATCGAATGGAGGGAACTTACTGCCATCTGACATGCTTGCGATAAACTCCCCTGCCCCATCTCGCAAAAGCTTTGCGGAAAAGTCCCGATTGGCATCTGCGAATGCACGCTGCTGCTCCTTGATGATGGCGGCATTAATAATCTTCTGATGGAATTTATCGATATTTTGCATGATTTATCTCTTCTTTTTATTCGCTTATTTATTTTATCAAAAACAAATCCTTCCAGCAACAAGACTACCATTCTACTTTCAATCAGAAAATTATTTATTCAAAAGCTCAACATCCATATTTCCAGCAGCACGCCCCCTCAGCTGCCAGGCATAATCCTTGGCTGCTGCCATGTACGCTGCGTTCTGTGACACCTGCGAGGGTGAAGCCTGATCGCTACCACAATGATCGCATTGGCAAAAATGCGAAGGGATTTCAAACTTCTCTCCGCCCACGAGATATTGGTTTAGCTCCGTTTTTTCAATGAGAACTCCTTCTTCACAAATAGGGCAAAGGGTTCCTTCAATTTCCTCGTCCATCACAGGCTTTTCCAGGCCAATCTTCTTGGCTCTCAGGCGCGATGCCAAGACCTTTACCGCCGCGTCTTTATTTTTGTGTTGGGAACGTGCAAATTTTGCTATCACAGACTCGCCCGATGGCAAGTGCGTCACCTTGATTTCAGATCTCATCAGCATACATCCTCCTGATTTAAAAATTTATTTAACATAGCATACGAGCATTACAATGGAAAGATGGGCCACCAAGCAATTCCGCATTTACCATCACCCTGCCCTCTTGAAGTCATTTGAGCACAAAAATGTTTGTTGGATCACGCAAAAAACAACGCCACCCATAGGGTGGCGAAGTACATTTAATCCCGATAAAGGATCATCTAACCATCAACAGCCAGTTCCCACTACCACGGCTACCATTGATGCATGAACCATTGTAGCGACCATGGAGAATTCCACACCATGGCTGATCACTCGTGCCGACAATGATGCCAGAAAATGCCGCGTTATATGCCAGGTTCAGATAGGTATCCCATGATTTCGCCACCCCTGCTGCCTCACTTGCTTTTGCTGTCTGAATGCACCTTCTGCTGCCATAACAGAGAGCGGTAATATTATTGAATTTGGTAGGATACACCAGGTATAGCGATGAAGATGAATAGGCCATAAATTCGGTGTAGTTCATCTTGTATGCAAAATTACCAGACGTTGTACCATCGTAGTTTGCTGTTTTAAGCAAATTACTGGCATTACCTGCCACTGTAGGATCGCCGCTGCCAAATCCGCTCTGTTTGTAGGTCAGCGTCCATCCGCCACCCGCAGTTACCTGATCACAGTAAATGTCTATCGGCAAGGCACTGCCTGCCTCTCCGTCCAGATCGACAGTGTAGGTGCCAGAAGGTGCAGCAGGCGCACGGGTCTTAATATCCAGGCAAGATAATGGGTTTATCACATGAGTCATTAACGATTGTGACTGCTGCCCAGTCTGCTTGAAATCAACAGTTAACTGAATCTTGCTGACCTTGCCGAGTGGCAAAGTCTGACTGCCAGATGCTGGCACATCGCCCAGTCCCGTGATGTTCACACTGCTCGGTTTGCCCCTAACATCCCAGCTCACAGTGACTGGCTCAACATCGATAAATGTCGATTTATTGATCGTGAAGGACTTAATTTCCTCCGCCTCTGGTCGAGTAGTTGATATTACCTGGCTCTTCGGCCCATCCTTGAACAGTGCGGTGATGACGATATCGCCGATGTCACCAAGCACTACCGTGCGGGATCCGGATGCCTCAACCACGCCGAGGCCAGTGATGGTCACTTTGCTTGGCTTGCCGAGCACATTCCAGCTGACGGTCACTGGCTCCGTGGCGGTAAACTCAGTTGTACTGAGGCTAAATGACTGAATGCCACTAGAAGTTGGCCGAGTAGTGTTGATGACCTGGCTCTTTGTTACGCCCTTAAATTGAGCAGACAGAGTGATTTTCTCAATATCCCCCAACACAAGGGTTCTGGTTCCTGATGCCGTTACCTCACCAATGCCCGTGATCGTTACCTTATCGGGATGCCCATTGACGCGCCAGCTGACGGTAACTGCCTCGTCCGCAGAAAACTCTGTTTTACTGAGGGAAAATGCTGAAATTTCATCCCTCTGACCAACAACTCCATCGGCACTAAAGCTGAGTTGATAGTTTTTGGGTGATTCAGCCATGGCCGTACCCGTCATCAACACCATAATGGTTGCGGCAAGAATTTTATTTTTCATTATTATATTTCCCCCAGGTGCCAAGCCTGTTTAATTAATCATCTATTAGCTCGGCGTTTATTATTATTGTTATCCGTTTAAAAATAACATTATTTCAGCAAGCATGCAATTAGCGCCCGTTTGAAACCCAATTAAAACAAGACGAGACAGTTTTAATTGCCTCGTCTTTTGCTATCTATATATTATGAAATATATTTTGAATTAATATTTTGTATAAGCTCGACGGGAATGTTCTTGGCGACGACCTTTTCCAAAATGACTCACGCGCTTGAGATATCCAATAATCCTGGTCATGTAATCAAGATCCTGGGAGCCGCATCGCTGACAAGTCTCGCGGGTTTGTTTGTCGATATGACCACATTGGTTGCAGACTGTCGCCTTCACGTTAACGCACCAGTAGTTGCATCCGGTCTTTGCTGCGACATCGATGAGCTTCATGTAAGCCTCTTCGGTGAGATGCTCTTCAAGGTTCAGATGAAGAGCGCTGCCGCCATCCAGGTATTGCAATTGCTCGCTGCCATGTAGGATCAATTTATCCAATGGACTGATCATCTCGTCTTCGACTGGATAGAAGTAGCTGTTGTAGCACTCTCGCTCTACCCGATACCCACCTTTTTTGTCCCACTGGCTATTTTTGATCCCCAGGTTTTCAGCTGGAACAAACTCTGTGTTGAAGCGAATGCCGTATCGCTGGTGCGCCTCTTTGTTCTTATCAAAAATCACCTTCAACATCCGCTGTAAAAAGGCTTTGTATTCCTGATTATTATCCGCTTTTAGGCCCATGGATTCTGCGGCCTCAACCAACCCATTCAGGCCGATAGTCAGGAACTGCTTATCCAGGCTGATGAATCCGGCATCGTAGGCTGGCAGCTTGCCTGCATCGAGCATCCGCTTAATGATGGAGTGGTACGCCACCTGGTATTGCTGCACTTTCTCAATCTCGGTTGCCAGATCTCGACCGTCCTGTACCAGTCGGTTCATGTTGACGGTGATGACGTTTACCGAGCCAGTGCTCACCCCGCCAGCCCCCAGGCTGTAAGAAAAGCTGTTGTCGGCAATTTCATTGCGCAAGCGGCAGCATGAGGCCAGAGAATCCGCACTTGGCGACTGATAGATGAAGAAGCTGTTCCCCTCGCTCAGTTGCTTGGCGCACATCCTGGCAAACTCACGGTCTTTCGCCTTGCCTTCCTTGGTTAACATCGCTGCGGTAACCACCGGAAAGGTGAGGACAGCCTTCAAGCGTTCGGCGTTCAGCCAGCTTTGGAAGTGCTCTTGTAAGATGGCATATCGTTGCCAATCTGGCTTCACAAAATCGGGGAATACGAAGTCACCGAACATCGCTTCGAAGTAGTGCCGATCATAGAGGCTGATGTTCCAAAATACCGACTGATACCCACGGCTGGCCGCTGGTTGATTGATTGCGTACACCACATGCTGCAAGTGATTATTGATGGTCTCGCGATGCGTCTCCAGGTAGTTATCCCCGTAATCCTTGGCCGCAAAGTGGTCAAAGTACAGCAGGAACTCAACGCTCGCCACTGCCCCTGCAAACTGCGAACTGATGGCGAAGATCAGGTTTACGAATGACCCGCAGAATGACTCCAGGTGCTCAGGAGCCCGCGACTCCCCTCCCAGCCTGGTCAACCCATCGAGCAGGAACGGATACATGGTAATACTCGTGCAATACGGCTTAAGCGATGTCTCGTCATGGGTGTAAATCTCATGGCTGGTCAGTTGTCGCAGATACTCATCGGCCAGCTCTGGACTGAACAAGCGAGCGATCTCCCTGTGCATCAGGCCACGATTGACATCAATCATGTAATCCTTGAACAACTCATGCTCCATGGTCGCCACGTTGGCCTGTGTTACATTGGCATTGGCATCGACCTTGCTCCCGTCAGCTGCATTTTTCGTTTCGAGATAGCTGTCGATGAAGCCAATCTTGCTGTTGATCTGTTCGTTATTTAGCATTTTTTCACCCATTCCTATTATTTTTTGAATAAAAAAGTAATGTCTTTGCCTGTTGGTACATGCAGCAGGCGCTGATTGGTTGTCGGTGAAGACAATCCGCCACGTTCCGGCTCCCACCTGCCCGTCTTGAGATACGTTAGGTGCGCCATCAGATCGGCATCTACCTCATCAAGCCCCGTATACAGCGCTGTGCTCAGGCCCATTTCTTGAACTCGTTGCAGCAAGCCTATCAGCCAGGGCTTATCCCACTCCCCACCCATAAAGAGCACGGTAGAAATCATGCCCTCATAGGCCTTCAATGCACTCACAAGAACGCCTTCCGTCAGCGGCTCCCCCTTCTCAGCGGGCCAGGAAAACGGAGAGTGACAGCCCTTGCAGCGCAGCTGGCATCCAGTGATCCCGAACGCAAGCGAAATCTCGTCAGGCACCTCTTGAAAAACGATGCGCATTTCGTAGTAATTAAGCATAGCAAAAGCATCCAAAACACCATATATGGTATGTTACCAACGCAGTGCTCACAAAATATTGATGTCGATCATGTCGCCGCATTATTTTACACATAAATAATTTGACGATGATTCTGGCAACGTGCAGACCCACCAAAAACCATGGATTTTGACTTTTATTGCGTGATATTATGTTGTTGTGGTTTTCATTATAAAAAAGAGAAAAATATGAAAGAGAGCATTCAGAGATTTTTGGAGCGTGCTGCTCCCTATGCCGAAGACACAGGTCACAATGCTGCTGATAGAGAAATGCGAGAAGCGATTAAATTTGCGCGTGATGCGGCAACTGACAAAGACCAAAAACAAGCGGTCAGCATGCTGATCCGTGACGTTCTGCCATTTATTCCTGATCTTGCCCGAGCCAAGCCTGCGGTAAACTATGCTATTCAGGAAGTCGTCCAGCTGGATAGAGTCATCCATCACCTGCCACCCGCACCTAAAACAGTGCCCTTGCAAGGACATAAGCTTGATATGCCCCAGGTGATCAGCAATTTCCTGCAATATGCATGCAGCAATCTTCCGCACACTGGGCATAATGCCGCAGATCGCGATATTCAGTCCGCCGTCACGCTCGCTCGTTCAGCGACTACACCGCAACAGCAAAATCAGGCAATCCGTGCGCTTGTTCGAGATGTTTTGCCATTTGTAGACAAGCAAACCAGGCATAACGTGAATGCCTGCCAGGCCATTTCTGATTTGGAAATCATTGAGCAGAGGATCCAAAAAAATAGGCCATCTGAATATCAAGCTTCGCTGGTTTCAGTCTAGGGATAGTTTGCATAGGAGCATCAGACCTTGAAAATTATTCCCATCGAGCAACACGGTGATCAGCAGCGCATCTGCTTGCCAGAAGGCATGAAGTTCGATGGCATAACCTCCCTCGAAATCGACAAAGCAGGCGATATCATCATTATACGACCAGCCAGGCTACACTGGTCTTTGGGCAACAAGGCCAACGAAGAGCCCGCATGATGCGGGCTTTTCATATTGTGCCATTACAATGGCACAGACCATCCAGTTTTACCTCTGCGGCCCGCCATTTTCCACGTTCATGGTTTTCTTTCTCTCAAGGCGTTTTTCCATGTCCTCCCAGTCTTTTATGTCTGGGATCAAGGGCGAAATCTCTTCTATCGCCGCGCTAGCTGGCCCAGGCATCATTCCGCTAGAGCTAGCCATTGTCATCTCAAGCATAATCTCTTTGGCTAACCTATATGGCGCCCAGACTTCCAATTGCTTGCCGTCACCAGACACTCTGAAATTCACGCACTCTTCCATCCTGCCTTGTTGCAATATTTGGTTTGCCATGTCTTTAGAGATTGCTTCATCGAACCGATACGTAATTTTGCGATCCATGACGCTGTAGCCAACTTCTTGCATCATCAAGACTGCATGCTCGCGCTCCAGCAATGCATTGGCTTTATTCTGCATTTTCATGTGTTCAGATGAGGAGTTGAATTGTTGGTGTTCGGCAATCAAATAATTCACCGTCATTTTATCTGCCAAAGCATTGACTTTATCCAGGTGAACTTCCATCTCATCGTACAGCGCATCAAAATCAAGAACTCTGCCTTTTTTAAGGTCTAATGAGGTGAAGCCATTTACAGCGATATCGCCAGAAGCAAGTGGCAACAATTTCGCAAGTGCGGTTACCTTTTCATACAGCTGATTATCTGGAAGATTACCTTGAAATTTGGCATAGCGATCATCTTTGATGGTTTTGGCAATTTCATTAATAATTGACTGGACATGGAACATATTATATTTCCTGGATTAGTTTTATACCCTTATATTAACACACAAATAAATATCACTCAAAATAAACTATTGTTCACTTATCACTCCGATATTGCCACACCGTCATTTATTTATTATAATGAAAAATATCTTAACAAGGAGAGCATTATGGCCGTTTTCGTGGCATACAACGAATCAAACCACCCTGTTGATGTCGTGCTCACTTCTGACAAGCAGAAGGCGCACCTCTACTGGCAAGGGAAGGGTATTACTCCCATCTCTGTCAGAGAGTTTAACGATCAGCAGTTGGCGGATCATCCCACTGGACTGATCAGCATCCTATCTACCAAAGTGAAAGACGGGTTCGCCATGCGCCAGGCAAACCTGAACAGCACGTATGTGATGGTAAACAAGGGATAGGCCAACTCCCCCTACCCCACAAAACAGAAATGCCGCCAGGTCATGGCGGCATTTGCATATGAATCGGCGCGAAGTTTCCTCCGCGCCGACCCTCATCATTAGCTAAATGGTCTGTAGTAGATGTACTGAGGTGTGGAGTTCTTGTTGGGGTCAAACACACCGAATACCTCGCCCTTGGCAAGCACGGTTGAGCAGTTTACGAAGCCCTGGCCGTACTTGTCACGCTGGCTCACCCAGCAACGCTCAACGCCGTTAACGATGATCTGGATTGCGCCGTTATGACCAGACCTTACGATCAAATAGCCATCAGCAGGTGCGGTGTAATAAGTCCTGAAACCATATGCTCTCCAGGCACCAACACTTGTACCACCGCCTTTTTTCCAGACGCCGCTTACGCATGACATCGATGCTCCAGTGCTGTCTCTACCAAGTGCCCCATTCGGCGCACAACCCGCATTAAGGGTGAACTGCCCAGGCCTGACATAGGATTGAGTCTCCAGCACATTCAGGTAGGAAGCATTAGATGGATCCAGATAATAACCATTGTGGTTTGCATCAATCAGTCTGTACGCATACAGGTCGTTATTGACGCGAGTAGTGCCATTAAAGGTGGCCGTGTTATTGAAGTTTGCAGCGCCGTTATGGGCAGTAACACCGTTGAATGTGGTATTGCCATTGATCCGAGCAGTACCGTTGACCACCGCAGATCCCATAGTGGCATTACCAGTCACGTTGGCATTACCAGTCACGTTGGCAGCACCCATGGTGGCCGTGCCCGCAATACTGGCGTTACCCCTTACAGTTGCAGCCCCAGTGGTTGTCGTGCCAGTAATATTGGCATTCTTCTGACCATTCAGGTTGCCCTTGGCAGTAATATCCCTGTCTGCGATCACGTTACCAGCATTAGCAGTGCCATTTCCGCCTGCGGCATCCTTGGCATACAGGTTACCATCCAGGGTCTGCACATGACCGTTACTTGATGTCACATTGCCTTTAGCATCAACCTTCCCTTTCGTGTTGATGTCACCACTGACAACCAGCTTACCCAGAACTTCCTGATCTGCATCCACAACGACCGCATTTTGAGTCAGGGTCGCAGCTGTCTTGGCCGCATTACCTGTTCTTTTACCCAATATGAGGTTGTCATTGCCGCTGCCACCCAGGTTATAGATCCGAGCCACATTTCGAATTTGGCGACTGATGTTATCGACGGCATCAACAGCTGCTTTGCTGGAAGGAGCCCCGTTACCAAACTCCAGAGTGCTGCCCATGACGTTCCCGTGATCGACCCGCAACCAGCGCTCAGCAGGAGCGAAATTACGGGTAAACATCACAATGGAGCCATTATTGCTGCCACAGTTGGCCGCCATCTGAGGGCTTCTTGTGCCAATCTCGGTACAGTAGAGAATTGACCCATCCTGACCGCTTGCCACTGGCGTACCAGATACTGTAGATGCACCTGATGCAACCAACACAGCCAGACCACTCAAGTCCCCTCGCCTCTGTGTGGTGCTGCCACGCTTGAACTGCAACGGGGTCAGGAAGGTTCTGGCACTCAGGCCTGTCTGTGCAGAATAAGAGATGGTGGTGTCAAAGGACAATTTACCAAAAGTGGTTTTACCTTTGGTGTCAGCCAAGAATCGGCAAGGCAGCCAGTCCTGGCTGGCAGTGCCAGCAGTACAGCCAACCGCAGACGCCTTTAGCCAGTCAACGCCCTTGAAGTTTTTGCCATGAAGTGCAGCTGGATTTGTGCCGCCAGACGAGCTCGCAAGGAAGTTTTGCACGGCGTTATTGTACTGGTACAGCTCCATACCCAGTTGACGCGCTTGTGCCTGCTCGGTCTCCAGCAACTTATCCTGAAAGCTAACAATCGCAATGGCAGAGGACAGTGCCACTACCATCAATAGCTCTAAAAGAGTGAATCCCCGCGCTTTTTTCATTTTCTTTCCCGCTTATTATTATTATTTACACTAAAAATAACACAAAAAGACTGGGGGTGCAAAGCAATACTTATCTGAGACGCATCAGAAATGAGCTTCAAATGAAAATCCTGTAAAAACAATGACTAGGGGGATTTTCGCCCTTCAAAACCCTGTTTGATCCAATGGCGTCAGAGGTAAAGCACCATGTCATAATTGATCTGGCACGCACATCGTCTATGCTTATGCACCAATACCTAGCCAGGTTCTATTCAAGGAAGAAGACATGAGAACCCTACTGTTTATTGCAAGCTCAATTTTGATAACAGGCTGCTCCAGCAGTGCTTACCCAGGACTCTATGCTGGAAAATATTACATGATGGGGGACGACGATTGCCAATTTATTCGCCCACTATCAGATACCAGAGTAATGTGCATGGATGATGACCATAATGACATGGGATATCGTGATGCAATGACCCGTGATCAATTAATGATGTATCAGGCTCAAGTTCAGATGTATCAGGCTCAGATGGCATCACTGAACCAATCACTGAATGAGGTAAATCAGTCCCTTTATAACAACCAACCAAGCTATCAGTTCACTCCAGTTGAACAACCCACATTTTCAAATGGGTGGGATGGAACAAGCTACAGGCAAGTCGGCAGCACCATGCTTGGTTCTGACGGGAAAAGCTATCGGCGAGTTGGTAACACCATATTGGGATCTGACGGTACAAACTGCCAAATCGTTGGCTCAAACATCCTCTGCAAATAACACCAATTACTCCCAGACGATATGAACATGGCTTATCGATGATAAGCCATGAATTTCAATATCGTTCTATTTTTAATCAATATAATCACATCAAAACAGTCTTTATTTCATAAAATAAGTTCCAAATGAATAATTTCACTCAAATGTGTTTAAATAAGCTTTATTGAACATATCTTTTTATTCTGATACCATCAACTTAAATAAATCCATTTAATATAAATATTGATGCGGAATATATATCGACCTTTTTAAAATGTCCAATCAATAATAACAACAAGGACAACAAATAATGAAAAGAATTTCCCATACGCTACTGTTTTCTGCAATCTGCCTGGCACTTTCCAGTCCTGCAATTGCGTCCAAATACGTCCTCAACTTCCAGGCGGAAGGTGTTGTGCCACAGTCCGTTGAACCTCCCATTGGCGAGCAAGGTTCTATTGCTCAATTCACCCTGAGCAAGGCGGTATTTAGCCCCACCGAAGAGATTGCTGTTAACTGGAGCGTCAAGGGAAATCCGAGCAAGGTCACCATCACTGGCTTGGGTTCTGTAGAGACATCGGGTTCGCGCACCCTGGTGCTGGGTGATATTGATGACATCACCTTGAGTGCCCAATTCAAGGAAGGGGTTAAAAGCCAGACCATTGCCACTTATCGTCCTGAGAGAATCGAGTCATTCGGGCTCAGCAAAACAGAGTTCTCAGTCACGGAGCCAGTGACCGTCAGCTGGAAGGTGCTCGGCAAGCCAAGCAAAGTGACCATCACGGGTCTTGGCGTGGTTGAGGCATCCGGATCCCGCACAGTAGTGCTTGGCGACATCAGTGATATCGTCCTCACCGCACTATTCAAAGATGGGCCGAAGAGCGAGGTCATCTCAACTACCCGCCCAGAGTCAGAAGAGATTGAATCATTCGCGCTCAGCAAAACCATCTTTATGCCCATGGAGCCTGTGACCGTAACCTGGAATGTCACCGGCAAACCAGATAGCGTAACTATCTCAGGGATCGGCCCTGTGCCAGCCGCTGGCAGCCAAACACTGGCGCTTGGTGACATCTACAACATCACCTTGACCGCCAACTACAAGAGCGGAGCAAAGACCAAAGTCATTCCCACCTCTGCATCACTCAAGCCCGTCTCCTGCATGGACATCAAGCTTCGCTCGCCCAATGCGGCCTCTGGCAGCTACACCATCGATCCTGATGGTCAGGCAGGGGTAGACTCGCCATACGATGTCTATTGCGATATGGAGTTTGCTGGCGGCGGTTGGTCGCTGGTGGATGTGTCACCCGCCAACGGTCAAAAGTCTCTCAAGCAATTTGCCAATCTGGCCCACATCTCCACAGAGATCGCCTATGGCGGATACAGCGGATCAAATGCGCAGGTCATGAGCGCCATGCAGTATGGCTATCGCTTTACCATCCCCAGCCCATCTACTGTGCATTTTGATCGGGCACTCACCTCTTCGGCCAATGTTGTCCAGATCTCTGACAATCAGAAATTCGGCACCCTAATGAGCAGGATGTCATTCGCTCCAGCTTATTACATTGATAAATACTCAATGGCATACAGCTTCTCTTCAAACTCAATCTATGGCGCTACCAACGTCAAGGCGTTGAGTGACTATTCACCAACATCCTTTGGTAATGGCGACAGATATGATGGATACGGCATGACCTTGGCGAATGGCGCTTATGGTAATACAGGTTATTTCTACACCTTTATGAGATAACAAACTGGCTAACATGTCCTGGGCTAGGCACTGGCCCAGACAATAATAACAAACAGTCCGCATTGCGGACTGTTATTTTTAGGGCTGATTTTCAAAAAATCATTTTTGTTCACCAACCCACTTCTGTCTGCTTACTCTCACCAGTGATTTACTTTCATCCGGCACCTGATCCGGATCGTATCTTTCAATTTCTTCATGGCTCAGCATATCAAGCTCACCGTCATCTATGAGAAGCCCCTCTGCTTTGGCATTAAGCACTCGATGGTGAATGCTCATCGCTTTACTCGCCAAAGCACACCCTTCCTCTGAGAGCTCAACAGGGTCAATATCTCCAGCCACGGAATGAGAGATGCTCAGGCTGTTTTGCTCAATATTCCCATGGTTGTCACATTGCCAGCTTATTACCAGATCAAAATCCTCTCCTGCCCACTCAGCAATAGCTGCATATTCAATTCTCTTTTCTCCCATTGGGCGACTGAATATACCAGTAATAATCGCTTGCTCGGCGTCTGCATCGCAAATATCAATATCAATATAGACATTGCTTGTAAAGGCAGCCTGCTGCCATTTCCCTTCATGGCTTTCACCACTGCTTTCCAAAATCATCGGCAAATCATGCCTGGAAATTTGCATTGTCACGACATCAGACATTCCCGCGTTGCCAAACAACCAATCGGCAAACATTGAAAATTGATTGGCAACAGGCAAATGAACCAGATAGAAGGGACTGCACTCTTCATTCTGATACAATCCCCCACACATGGCATCGTATCGTGCCTGACCCAATAAATAGGCCTGGTCAAGTTCCAGACTGAGTGAGAACATATCCAAACAGCTTCGGCGGTTATTACCAAGCAAGGTTTGCTGTTTTTGACGCAAATAAAAATCAAACAGCCCTGTCAAACTTGTTGAACCATTCAGGCCACAGGCCTCTCTAGCAACCTCTATAGACTCCATCAGCATGGCATCGCTGCACATGAAAAATCGGCACAGCTGGGTGTAGTACCATCGATCTAGGCCGGTTGGGTGCCATGACTCATAAAACATGTCTGAATCCCACTCGTCTTCCGGCTCTATCGCAATCCCAAGCTCTTCAAAACTAAAGGATACTGGCCGACCCATCAGATCATTCGTGTTGTTGCGATAGTCAGCAAGGTTCAGCACATTGCAGGGCGGCATTGTGGTCAAATCACTCATAGTCACCTCATTTTATTTATTTTTATCACAATTAAACAAAGAGCGCCTTTCTGGCACCCTTCACTCAAGCACCCTCTTCCACCAACAACGGTTTCTCTGCATCTCCGATGGCTCGTTGGTAGCAAGCACCTATGGCTGCCGCTGATTTTACCAATCATCTCTATTGTTTCTATGCACGGCAGCACTACACATAATATAATTTACAAGATAATATATATTTGTGCCATTGGTTTGTGGTTATGCAAAGGCAGTTATTTTTGAGTTAATAATAAGGAATTCTTATGAACAATAAAGCAAGACCCTTGCTGGCACTCATGCTACTGGCAATGTCTGATAAGACTTACCCAGTTCGTATCTCGAATAGTTCTTTGTTTTGTCAACGGATCAGAGCTGGTGCCAACAAGCTGTATCTCAACAATACGCCTGTCACTGACACCGCCAGCTACAACAAGATATGCGGATAGCCCCATGACGAAAGGCCCCATTAAGGGGCCTTTTTTGAGTGCAACAAAAAGGCCCTATTGGGCCTTCTTATTTATATCAGAGCACGCGCAACCCCGATGTGATTGGCTCTAGCAATGACTTCGCGACAGGCTGGGTGCAGATGAGCACGCACTCTCCCTCACGCTCCAGTGCCTCGAACCCGATATTGGCGGCCAGCAAATCATTCTTCTGCTGCTCAATGGCTTTGGTAGACAGGGCTATCTTGGCAAATGCGCCGTCCAGCCACTCACCCATCCTGGATCGAGTAAGATCGAAATGATGCTCCCCATCCACATGCTCCATGTGCCAGTAAATGGTCTGGACGGTGGCAAGGACGGTGTAGCCGATCAGATCGTTCAGACACAGCTTGCTTCTGGTGTTCACCAGGATCACCTGTCTTAGCTCATCAGCCGCCCGCTCTTTGTCTTTGGCAACAATCTGACCGCTACCCACGCATTGATGTTCGAATGGCAGGGTGAACCCAAAAGGTGCTACGGCTACCGTCTCGGTCTTTACTCCGTTAAACACAGTGCGACCGTGATCTTCTACTACGGTCACGCCATGATCAGCGTAGTTTGTCACCGCCTGATCAAAGCTGGCGCTGCTCACCATCCGAACTTCGACCGGACAGCGATTCCTGAACCAGCCTTCCATGTACTTGGTGTTAGCTGGCGACAGACGACGATGTTCATAGTTGCCCGACATGAGGTTCAACACCATCAGGCTGATCGCATGGCCTACCTGGGCAAGGATCTTGCCGCGAGGCATGTTGATGTCTTCTTTGATCAGAAGCAATGGCCTCGCGATTCTATCATCTGTTGCCAGATGCGATGGTTTCATCGAACTGCCTCCCACCAGGGGCGAATTTCCACCAGGAGCTTATCATACAGTTCCTGATCGCTAATTTTCTTGAAGTTGTCGATATCGAAGAAATGGGTGTTGTCGATTTTGCGTTCTGCAAAATCATCCAATTCTTCCAGGATGCCGTAATTTGATCCGCCCAGACCAACGAACTTCCAGTAGATATTATAATTTGCAGACTCGGCGATCAGAGATTTAATCGCAGATGTCTTGTCGATCCCGCCATCAGTGATGAAGTAGATAACTACCGGCTCATCACTACCCTTGAAGGTTCGAATAATGTCGGTCATTACGGCAGGCTCATTGTTGCTATATCCCAAGCCTGGCAGCGGCGGAAAATCACTCCCACCCTTCTGGATCCCCTTGATGTAACCAGACAGGTTTTCGAGCGTCACATCATGATATTTTTTATGGTTGGTAGCAAAAGCCCACAGATCCATATTACCATCATCATCAAACTGCACCGCAAGCGCTGCAATACGATCCAGCACGGCCTGCACGTTTCCGCATTTGAATTGTTCTGTCATCGAGCCTGATGCATCGAGTACAAACGCCACCTTGGCCCTGAACTCGGTCAGCTTGTGCTTTTTCAAGTTCACTTCAATTGATTTTGCCAGATTAACCAGCTGGGGAGCGTTCTCCAGTTTTTTTGCCAGGTTTACGGTATTGCCTGGAGTCGATACGCTAAATTCTTTTGGCGCTTCGAACGTGGCACGAGCCACTTCTTCATTTGCAAATGGCTGTTCCAGCCGCCTTTCTACTGTGGTCGTAGTCATCTCGTCTTTTGAGAACAGACCACCAAGTAACTTATTCAAAAATGACCTAGACATAATAATACCTCGCCTGACTATGAAAATTCAGTGAGCATTGACATGCTCTTCGTCTTACATCGTTACTAAAAATGCGGTTGCAATTTCTGGCATGCGATCATTTTTTATGAAAAATGGATTTTGCAAGCGCTCCCGCTCTACCGTGTGCAGACTGCATGCCTCAACCCTTTTGATGATCTTGCCATCATGATTAATCGAATCCATGACATGCCCTTCTCGTTTAGAAGGGATTACGGACATACACGGTTGGGCCAGTGCTGGTCGCCAATTTTTTGCCTCAGTAGGACATCTATCTGAGAAGCCGCCCAAAGATGGCGACATAGCATTCCAAAGCACCATATTGCCTGTAACAGCATCAAACTCATCATCAAGCACGGTGTATTTAACTATGTGCTCAACAATCTGTTCGTCATTAATTTGCCATCTTGTGATGGCAAGGAACTCGTTCAAGTCATCGTCAACTTCGACCAGAAAGCCATCAATCGCTTTTTGCCCTATTTTTCTGCAAGCAACCAAGTAGCTTTTATTTGGGTATGGCCTCCTTTCAACAAGGTCTTTTCCACCGAAAAGCTTAAGTCCAAGCTCAGGACAATGAAAATCGATTAACTTAACTTCCCTCTCAAAAGAGGAACGGATAAAATAACGCGGCACAAAATGAATCAACATAAGAACACCACTTATTATACTCTTTTTTATGTGAGTGTCACCCCCATCCGGCAAGATGGGGGCATTAATTTACCGATTATTTAGCCAACCCTGGCTGCCTGCTGATTGGTTGCCTTAAGCCAGGCTGCAATTTCTGACAGAAGCCGGTCATATAGCTGCTCATCAGAAACCTGTCGGAAGTCGTCAATAGGGAAAAAGTCCGTATTATCGACCTTGCGATCCGTGAAGTTATCAAGCTCTTCGAGCACTCCATAGCTTGAACCACCCAGGCCTACAAATTTCCAATAAATATTGTAATTTGCCGACAATGCAATTGCCTTTTTGATTGCTGTATTCTGGCTGATCCCGCCATCTGTGATAAAATACACAATGACAGGCTCTCGACTATCTTTGAAGTGCTGGGTCACGGCATCTAGCACTGGAGGCTCATTATTACTACCACCGAGATCCGGCAACAAATCGCTGAGCCAGCTTTTCTTTTTGTTTTCGATCTGTTTGATATATCCCATCACATTATCGAGGGTCACATCGGGATATTTGGCAAAGCGTGTTGCGAATCCCCATAAATCCAAGCTGCCATCATCATCAAATTGTACCGCCAGCGCCGCAATACGCTCCAGCACGGACTGTACGTTGCCAAGCCTGAATTGGTCTGTCATGGAGCCTGATGCATCAAGGACAAAGGCAACCCTGGCCTTGACGGTTTCCAGCTGATGCTTTTTCAGATTGACCTCAATGGATTTTGCCAGACTGACCAGCTGAGGGGCCTTAGCTTCCAGCTTTTTAGCAAGGCTCACTGTTTTCTGAGGCGCCTGGGCCGCTCCACCAGCATCGACTGGCTTATCGGAAGTGGATACACCAAAGCTATTTGCCAGTGGCCCCAAACCGCCATTAAAGCCCATTCCTAGCGCCTTAACCTTCCAACCGCCATTGTGACGGTAGAACTGAGCCATGATCAGAGCCTTCTCTGTGCGATCCACCAGCGGAACCTGGAATTCAATATCCCCAATGGTAATGGCGAGCTCAGCAAGATCGGCAACGGTGTGAGCACCATCCACCACTACGGCCAGCGGGATCTTATCGACATTCGCGCTGACCGCATCAAGATCGATAGTGAAGGTCGCACTGTCTTTACTTAGCACGACAGCAACACTGCCATCAGAAGAGGCTGCTTGGCCGTAAAACACGAAATCATACCCGCTGTTCACCTTCCCCTCTGGCGAAATTAGGAAGGCAGATGCATCCACATCGCTCGTGCAATGAGGTTTCTTTTGATAAGAAATTACTGCGCTCAGCTTGCTTTGAGCAATCACAGTGTTTTGACCGGAAACAAGTTTCATTATTTATCACCTCGCTATAAAAATCATCCAAAACGACCCTGAATTTAGGCCTAGTTATAATTCTTCATCAATCAAAACAAACTCTTTGCTCATGCCGAGCAAACGTGAGTATGAATATGAGACCAGCGCTATCGAGGAAGCAATAACATGACCATAAAGCGACCACTCATTAAGGTTTCCTTTAACGCAGTAAATCGTAACAAGAGCATGTGCAACTAACAAAAACACCATCGACAACGAAATATAAAATACATTATTAGCGATAGCGTACTTTCTATTGCTATAACTGACTTTCATTCTAGCCCTGACTTGTGCTTTATTTTCAAAAGCTATTTGGGCTGCCTGAACCTCTAAAATAAGAATAAAAAGGAACACCATTAAAAAATTCATGTGCGCCGAAAGCAAGAGTTGATTCCTTGCGTTCTCTGATGATTTGATAACAACTCCGTAAAGATCTGCGGCACTGATTTTTTTTGCCTTCATTTCACTATATAAGTAATTGATTGTAATTGTGTGGTTTTTCTCTATTAAGGCAATCGACTGAGACAGCCCATACCCACTGAGCAGTAACGCTATAATGAACCCAATAACCTTAAAGCAATATGTTTTCTTGTTTACCATAAATTATCCTCTGCATTGTTTTTTGTTTTATCAGGTCTGTTTTTTAGCCACTCCGACATATAAACGACCTCGCACTTTTCCTTTTCTTCGAACTTCTCATGCTCTACAAAAAGAACCCCTCGATAACTATCAATTAATAAGTTAGATGCCTTGTTGAAACGCCTACTTTGCAATTTTGAAAGCAAAATAGAGATTCCAACAATCAACAGTGGCAATAACATAATACTGCCAGCAATGATATCGAAGTTATTGAGAACGTGTTCTTTAAATGAAACATTCGATGGTAATGATATCAGCACCAGCTTTATTGCAATACAGCAAGCCATTAAGGTAATAATTATATCAAACAGCCTTTTCATTATCGCTATTTCCTTCTTTTTTTATTCTTTTTATTTATTTTTTCAGCTAAAAAAAGGGGGCCGAAGCCCCCTTTTGCTCGGCGATTAGCTGGCCGAAATACCGTACTGTTTCATGGCTTCTGCCAGACCCTCTTTGTAGCCCTGGCCGATTGCCTTGAACTTCCAATCATCGCCGTGGCGATACAGCTCACCCAGCACCATGGCGGTTTCCATGGAGGCATCTTCGGACAGGTCATAGCGGGTCAGCACTTCGCCATCTGCGTCATTCATCACGCGGATGTAGGCATCACTGACTTGGCCGAAGCTTTGGCCGCGAGCAACACCGTCATGGATGCTCACTACAACAGCCAGGCGCTTGATGGAATCAGGGATCTTGTCCAGTTGCACGGCGATGGTCTCGTCGTCACCCTCGCCTTCACCAGTGCGGTTGTCGCCCTTGTGATTGACGGAGCCGCACGGGCTGGCAGGGTTGCGGTAGTAGACGAAGCCTTCTGCGGATTCCACGACACCCTGCTCGTTCAGCAAGAACAGGCTGGCATCCAGGTCAAAGTCGGTGCCATCAGTGACACGCTTCACCCAACCCAGGCCGATGGTGGCGGCGATCATGGCCGGAGCGATCTTGGACAGGTTTACGTTAGCGCCTTTTACCAGAGAAACTACGTGAGACATATTCAATTCCTTCTATTAGGGAGATATTACCCTGTCGGCCCATGCCGACAGGGGCATTCATTGATTGCAAAACAACTTTCTTGAACTGCTGTACTGCTCTGGCCGCGATTAGGTCGGGGTCAGGCCGTACTGGGAGCAGAAGTAGGCAAGACCTTCATTGTGGCCCTGGCCGACAGCCTTGTACTTCCACTCACCATTGTGACGATAGAGCTCGGCGAACAGCATGGCGGTTTCACGCGAGGCATCTTCACTCAGATCGAAGCGCCATTCAGAAGTGCCCTGGGTGTCGCCCAGTACGATGGCAGCGCCATCCACCTGGCCGAAGGTTTGACCACGTTCCTTGGCTTCATCGATGGTGACCACGAAAACCAGCTTCTGCACATAGGCGGGGATCTTTTCCAGGTCAACGTGGATGGTTTCGCCACCACCGATACGGTTGTCGCCCTCGTGCTTGACGGCGCCACCGAGAGATTCCTTGTTGTGATAGAACACGAAGTCATCGTTCACGGTTTTCACGATACCTTCCTCGTTGAGCATGAACACGGAGGCGTCCAGGTCAAAGTCCTTGCCTTCGGTCTCACGCGCTTTCCACAGCAGGTTGACTTTCAGCTTGGTCGCCAACGGCGCAGTTTTGCTCAGAGATACGTTCTGACCTTTACCCAGACGGACTACTTGCGGCTCTTGAACTTGCATATATAAATCCTCATTTCATTTTTTGGTTTACCCCGCCCTAAGACGGGGGTGTTCACTTGATATGGCTCGCTCGAACTTCGAGCCAGATTGATTTCTTACGCTGATTCAGCTTCTTTTTCTGGGAACATCAGGCTCGCTACGATCCCGATGGTCAGTACCACCAGCACCACCATCAGACTGGCCATTGCCGAGATCTCATAGTTGTGATGGTAGATGTGTGCCGATGCATTCAGGGCCAGTTTTGCGCCGATGAAGTAGAGCAACACAATCACTGCCTTCTCCAGGTGTACCAGGAAGCTCTTGAGCGCTTCCAGTACAAAGTACAGGGTACGCAGGCCGAGGATGGCGAACATCATGGAGCTGAACACGATCAGCGGCTCTTTGCTCACTGCGATCACAGCAGGTACAGAGTCAAAGGCAAACATCACATCGGACAGTTCAATCACAGCCAGGCACAGCAGCAACGGAGTGGCGTAGCGCAGCGGCAAGAGAGCCCGGATCACCGCCTTGAACTTAGCCAGGAGGCGGGCAAAGAATCCTTTCGGTGCGATAGCATCAGTCGGACGGCCAACAGTAACCCCAGCATTCTCAGGCTTTGCCAGTTCGGCATCGACTTCTGCTTGGGTCAGCAGGAAGGCGCCATTATCGGTCAGCTTCGGCCATACAGGCATGAAGGACTTGATTGCACGGTATGCCGGATGATGAGAGTAATCCTCGATTTCCTCTTCTTCTTCCTTTTTGGTCATCATTGCATAGGCAGTCCAGAGCACCACGGCTGCAAACAGCATTTCAACCCAGGGGCCAAAGGCCAGCAAACCAGTACCAATCGTCACAAAGATGCCACGGAACACGATGGCGCCGATGATGCCCCAGTACAGGACGCGGTGACGCAAACCATCAGGGATCTTGAACCAGCTAAAGATTGCCATGATGACAAACAGGTTGTCCACCGACAGCACTTTCTCCAGGGCATAACCCGTGATGAAGAGGGTCGCCGTTTCCTTACCATGGTGAACAAACAGGAATCCGGCAAAGGCCAGCGATACCGCCACCCAGAAAACAGACCACAGTGACGCGCTTTTCAGCGGGATCGGCTTGTTGTCACGATGCATCCCCATATCGATGAAGAATGCCCCCACTGCCAGCAAAGCAAACACGAGTACCGTTTCTATCGGGAAACCCAAATGTTCAGCCATCTATTTCTCCGTTATTTATCAGAAAACTATCTTAAGTGGGTGCCGTTCCTCTGGCACCCGCCAGTTATTTTTTACAGATCGAAGTCTGCCAGATCGAATCCCAGCTGATGACAGATGGTTTTCGCGGCGGCTCGTTCTTTGGCGTCAAAGTCACCATCACTCTTGGCAACGGCGATACCAACACGCAGGGCCAGCTGAGCTTCATCTCGCTTGGAGGCCAGGGCCATGATGTGCTTCATGGTTTCTCCACTGCCGACTTCCGGATCGAACTGGTAGTGGCTTTCCAGCTTGTTGTAGAAGCTGATCACTTCACTTGTGCTGAACACCTTGAGTTCATCAGAACGCTGAATAAAGCCCAGCATCTTGTTCTTCTCACCGCTGTCCACACCGTTGCTTGCCATGCCGATGTAGGTGCAGATTGCCACAGTCCCTTCCATGAAGGTCTTGTTCTTGTAGCGAGCCACCTGAGCGGTGAGCTCAGCACGCCCAACACTCATGGCGCCTCGTACTTTGTCAAAAAATCCCATCACTCTTTCTCCTAGCCCCACTTCCTGGCGCGGCATACTGGCGCGAGGTGCAGAACGCACGTTGTTTTCAGTTACCACCCTCTGCGAGGGTGAAGGTCGCCAGTTGCTCATCCGGAAGTAGTCTTTCATTCCCTGATCTGCATTTGCGAACCCAGCCGACTTGTTCCTGACTTTCCACCCTGCATTGTGGCGGTAGAACTCCGCCACAATCAGCAAGGCTTTCGCCCGTTCCTGGTCTGCCAGACTTACCTGGTGGGTTTCCTGACCGTCTTTGATGACGACAGTAACCGCAGCAGCCAACATCGGCTTATCTCGTACCATCACCAGGGACAGCTTTTCCAGATCAGGCTCCAGCCCTTCCAGCGAAACGCTCTCCAAGCATTCTATGCCCTGCCGCATCGACAGGCCCTTGCTGTCGAGCACCTGCCCTGATTTGCCATTGGCAAAGCTCTTGATGAGCAGCCAGTTAAGGCCAGGGAGGGACTGAATACTCAGTTGAACATGCGCCCCGCTCAGCTTGGTGTTTTCACCAATATTGAGCTGCATGATCAGGCGAGCTCACGCAGGATGGTCGGCAGCATGTCGCCGATCATGCGGCCAGGGCAGGCCTTGCCTTGAGCGGTAAAGTGCCACTCATTGCCCTGCTTGCTCAGGGAGGCGATGAACACGCCAGTGTGACTACCCTTCTCGGCCAGCGGGAAGTGAGCCATTGCTGCCTTGCCCTGTGCCATGTCATAGACCTTGCAGTAGGCATCTTCGACTTTATCGAAGGCCTGTCCGGTGAAGGAGTTGACGGTGAAGGCCAGGGTCACGACATTGGCGGGCAGACGAGTCAGATCCACGTAGATGGTTTCGTCATCGCCGTCACCTTTGCCAGTGCGATTGTCACCGCTGTGTTTGATGGCGCCGCAGTTGGATTCGTACTTGCGGAACCAGACCACATCCACTTCCCGACCATTTGCGTCCAGCATCACGCAGCTGGCATCGAGATCGATTTCCTTGTTACCACCGATCATCTTGCCCAGGAAACCACCCGCTTTGGCAGGAGACCAGCCCAGACCCAGCGCAACCTTGCTCAGGCCTGGCGACTTCTTGCTCAGATTGACACTTTGCTTTTTTTCCAGAGATACAGTTTGGCTCATAGTAAAACCTTCCATTTATTTATGTGAAAAATATTGGTTCAAGAGGCTCGATGGCGTCCTGTCTTACGTACAACCCTTCCTTTCGCACTCCCCTGCATCTGGCGCCTGGCTGTGGCCCACGCCGATTTTCGTGACTCAAGGGGACGAAAATCTTGCTTACCTTCTTTCTTGCCAGACATGAAGATGTTGCGTTCAATGCCTTCAAGCGCACTGAGCATCGACATGTGGTGATGATGCATATCCAAGACAGTAAGATCGTTCTCTATCCGAATAACCTTTTCCATCAATCCTGCATCACCCTCTACGCCGATAATGACCGGCCCAAAATCCTCTTTTAGGAGGTTAGCCATCAGCTCAATGTGGTGGGATGGCATGCCCGAAACGATGATGATTAAGCCTGGCTTAGTCATGGTTCTTTCCATTCCTACTTCATGCGTCATCATCACTCCTGCTTATCCCTGTTGCTGAGCGGGTTGCCGCTCGGTTAGTTTCGACAATAATAAACTCTTTCCACGGATTGTCAACAGCGAAAACCATAATATGACGAAAAATAATTTATGAGGACTTTTTAAAGTGAAAAACTACTGTGCATAACATGATGATGAGCAGCTCCCAATGTCAACAAGGGCATACCATGCCTTGTTTTGATCCCAAAAACCTCGATACTGACATCTGATTTTTTCTTTCTTAATAATGAAGGGGTTTGTTTTTAAATAAATAATCAAAATATGATTGACTAGCAATCAAAACATGATTATTATGCTGAAAATTATCTATCATCTCTACAGGGGATACAGTTTTTATGAGTAAAACTATTTGGTTCATGGAAGGTCTATCTTGCCAAGGCGACATCATCAAGCAGGTGGTGTCTTACTTTGGTAACGAAGTCACCGTATTGGCCTCTCATCGCGACCCTCGCAACGAGATCCTGGGTCTGGCTGACTTCTGCTTCCTGGAACCGAAAGCGAACGGGGATCTGCTGGCTTTCATGGCGAAAATCATCGCCAAGCACAGGGTTGATGTTGTGCATGTCAGCAACCGCAGCAAGTTCTGTGAGCAGCATCGTGCCACCATCGAGTCGATGGGTGTCCAGCTGGTCACTGGGGCGAAAAGCGTTGCCTCCCTGGAGCTGGCTGATGACAAGGTGGCGTTTGCCCAGCGAATGGAAGAAATCGGCCTGCCAGTCGTGCCCTCTTTGCGCGTCCGCAATGCCGATGAGCTGGAAAAGCTGCTCGAAGCAGGTGCCTTTGACGGGCAAAAGCTGTGCATCAAGCCGGTAAAAGGTATCTACGGGATGGGCTTCTGGATCCTGGATCCGCAAGCGAAAGCATCTGCCTGTTTTGCCAATCCGGACAGCCGCATCGTGCAGCCATCTGTCTACCTGAGTGCCGTCAAACAGGATTGGCCGGAAGAGATGGTGCTGATGCCCTACCTGCCTGGGGATGAGTATTCTGTCGATATGCTGGTGGATAACGGCAATGTGTTGCAGGCCGTAGGCCGCTGCAAGCGTGACACCGTGCAGGAGATGTTCATTGATGGTGAAGCTGTCGAGCTTGCCAAGAAGTGCGCCGCAGCCATGCGGGCTGATGGTCTGGTAAACGTGCAGACCAAGATCGACAACAACGGCAACCACCAGCTGCTGGAAATCAACATGCGTCCGTCTGGCGGCATCAGCTATGGCCTGGTATCCAACATCAATCTGCCAAGCACTTTTGTGCAGCACACCTTGTTCGTACTGGATCAACACCGGATCGACATGATGAACAGCCGCTTCCGCTCTGTCTCTGTCCGTGGGCACGGCACCGTGCTGCCCATTCCACACATCGATTATTCCAAGCAGTGCGCTGTAGGAGCCTGATATGACTACCATCTTCGAAAAACGCCTGACCACAGGCACGATCTCCGTTAGCGGGATGAGCGGCAATCACGCCGAGCAGCTCTTTGACATTGCCGAGCGGCGCAACCCGAAACGGGCCTTCCTGTTTGTCAGCAAGGTACTCGGTCGCCATATTCCGGTATCCCCTGATGTGATCGCGGACACCTATCGTCAACTCGGTGAGCAGCTGACCAACCTGGTAGAGCCAGTGCTGTTTGTCGGGATGGCTGAAACCGCCGTAGGCTTGGCCGCTGGCGTCTATCGCGAGGCCTCTCGCCAGCTGGAGCAGTCGGTGCTAATCACCTCTACTCGCCACCCTGTCGATGGTGAGCTGCTGTGCGAGTTCAAAGAGAACCACAGCCATGCCACGGATCACCTGATCTATCTGCCGATGGATGAGCAGCTGCGGCAGTGGGCCACCAAGGCAAACACCATTGTGCTGATCGACGATGAGGCCACCACTGGCAACACCTTTGCCAACCTGCTCCAGGCACTGCTTGCCGCTGGGATCCAGACTCCTGAGCAGATCGTGACCGTCACCCTGACCGACTGGAGCAGCAATGCCCTGGCTAAGCAGGTTGATATCCCTGTCACATCCGTCTCTCTGCTGAGCGGTGAATACAAATGGCAAGGCGATCCTACTGCCACCCAGCCCTTCATGCCGGATGTCAATGTGACCGCCAAGGGCAGTGTCGCGATTTCAGGCCAGCAATCCTGGGGCCGCCTTGGCATGGATAAGCACTGCGTCTCTGGTTTTGGTCTGGATTTCAGCGCCAATCCGCAAGAGAAAGTGCTGGTGCTTGGCTCTGGTGAGTTTGTCTGGGAGCCGTTCCTGCTGGCTGAGCGACTCAAGCGCGAAGGTGCAGATGTGCTGTTCAGCGCGACGACCCGCTCCCCGATCTCTCTGGGGCATGCTATCGAGTCGGCCCTCTACTTTGGGGACAACTATGGTCTTGGCATCCCGAACTATCTGTACAACGTGGCTAATCAGTTCTTCGACCGGATCCTGCTGTGCGTTGAAACGCCTGCCAGCTCGGTAGATCCGCTCCTGCTGGAAAAACTGGCTGTCATTTCCCCCGAGGTGCAGGTTGTCACTCACGCTGCTGATACCCTGGCGCTGCCAGTCGCATTGGTGGATCTGGACGATACGCTGTTCAACACCAAGCGCAAGATGGTCAGCGAACTCGGCCAGAAGCCCTACGCCATCGGCGCATTGGATCGCAGTCTCCAGCCCCGCTCTTTCATGACCAAAGAGCAATCGATGCTGACTCAGTGGCTGCTGAACACCACGATGCTGATCCCCGTGACTGCCCGAGGCACCGAAGAAATGTCTCGCGTCAAGATCCCGTTCACATCCTGGCAGTCTCTGACTCATGGTGCCGTGATCCTGCAACCCAATGGCGAGATCGATCCCGAATGGCAAGCCATTATCGAGCAAGATATCGCCCCCTATCAGGAGACTCTGCTCAGCCTGCAACAGGAGATGACAGCTCTGTTTGCCGAGCACAATATCGATGGTTGGGCGCGGATCAACTACGAGTATGGCCGACCGATCTACCTGGTCATGAAGCATTGCGACAGCACCAAGCTGCATGAACTGGACATCATTGCCGAGGCTCTTAACGGCAAGCTGGAAAAAGGTCAGTGGTACGTTCATCGCAACAGCAACAATATCGCGCTGCTGCCGATCTGTATCTCCAAAGGCCGCTCTGTCGAGTACCTGTTGAAGAAGCTGCATGCGCAGTATGGTCAGTTCCCCGTACTGGGGCTGGGTGACAGTCTGACCGACATGTCATTCCTGGGGCTGTGCGATTGGTTCGGCATGCCCAGGAACAGCCAGCTCAGCAAACCTCTTTCAAAATTCATGGATAACGGTGGTAATCAATAATGACTCAATACGTTCCTTTTTCCGGCTCCTATCCGGCTCAAGATGTGACTTTCCTGCTCAAGCAGATCGCCCTGGAAACCACGGATGTTGAGACCAAAGAAAAACTGATCCAGTCCGGTCAGCGCCACTATTCCGAGATGTTGAGCAAGGAGAATCCGCCGAGCGAAACGCATCTGAGCATCTTCAACAGTGCGATGGCACAGCATGCCGACCGCATGGCAAAGGAAGTGCTGATCCTGGCCCGAGGCCTGATGACCGCCATGGGAGATCAACCCATCGTACTGGTCAGCCTGGTACGGGCTGGCGCCCCGCTGGGCGTCATGCTGCAACGCGCATTGCGCATGCTGGGACACCCCTCCTTCCACTACGGGGTGAGCATCATCCGTGACCGCAATCTGGATCCGGTGGCGATGGACATTATCGAGCAGCGCCACGGCACCGAGGGGATCGTGTTTGTCGATGGCTGGACTGGCAAAGGCGCCATCACAGGTGAGCTGACCAAATCCCTGTCTCTGCGCAAAGGCTATCCGGACTATCCACGCTTGGCGGTGCTGGCCGACCCGTGCGGCTGCGCCTGGTTGTCTGCCTCCCAAGATGACTGGTTAATCCCGTTTGGCATCATGGGCTCCCCCGTCTCCGGCATGATCTCCCGCAGTGTCTGGGCCGAAGGCGAACTTCACGGCTGCGTCTATTGTGAGCACCTTGTCGAGTACGAGTGTGGCAACCAGCTGGTGGACGAGATTTCCGCGCTGATGGAGCAATATCAGGATATCACCCTGCCGCTCGCACTGCCGATGCCAGCAGGCCACCCTCATCTCATCAGCCAGTGCAAGAAGATGGTCAGCGACCTGATGGCGGAGTATGAGGTGGATAGCAGCAACCGGATCAAACCTGGCATCGCCGAAGCGACCCGTGCCGTGCTGCGCCGAGTGCCAGACCATGTGCTGGTGCAGTCCAAGCAAGATCCCGATGTCGCACTGCTGGTTCACCTTTCCGAAGAGAAAGGCATTGAAGTGAAAGAAGTCGGGGATGCGTTGGGCCAGTACCGCGCTGTGACCATCATCAAAAAAGTACGGTAATTGCAAAGCCCCCCTCCGCTTGGAGGGGGCACACAGAATTATTATTCAAAAAATTATCTATGGAGAGAAAACCAATGAACACCAAAATCGAACCCTACATGCTTGGGGCAACCATGTACATGCCCGCTACCCGCACTGACATTGTGAGCAAGCTGATCAACCGTGAAATACCCCATTTATCATCGGTGGTCATTTGCCTGGAAGATGCCGTCAGCGATGCAGAAGTGCCGATGGCGCTTGAAAACCTACGTGCTATCACTGAGCAACTGGCCGAAGCCAAGCGAACTGGCCGAGCCAAAGATCTGCCGCTCATCTTCGTTCGCCCGCGTCACCGTGAAATGGCCGAGCAGATCGTGCAGCAGTATGAGCTTTCTGCCATTAATGGCATCGTCATCCCCAAGTTCACGCTGCAAGCGCTTGATGGCTGGTGGACTACCCTGCGCAATACCCATCTGCTGTGGATGCCCACTCTGGAGACCAAGGATGTGTTCAGCGTGCAGGACATGAACGAGCTGGCCGCCGCACTCAGCGTCCATCACTGCAAAGACAAGATCCTGGCCCTGCGTATCGGTGGCAACGACCTGATGAACTGCATCGCGCTTCGTCGCCCACGTAACCTGACTCTTTATGAAAGCCCGATGGGCTATGTCATCAAGATGCTGGTATCCGTCATGAGCCCCTACGGCTTTGCCCTGACTGCCCCTGTTTGTGAGCACATCGACAACCACGAGATGCTGCAAAAAGAATGGGAAATGGATATGGCTCACGGCCTGGTCGGCAAGACGGCAATCCACCCGAGCCAAATCCTGGTCATTCAGGGGCGTATGATGGTCAGCAAAGACGATCATCAGGACGCGCTGCGCATCCTGAACTCTGACAAGGCGGTATTCAAATCTCACGGCGCTATGTGTGAGCCCGCTACCCACAAAAACTGGGCGACCCAAGTCTTGCTCAGAGCAAAACGCTATGGGATCCAGCCTCAAGCTGACTCCGCCGAGCACACCATCATGGAAAGAGCAGTTAGCCAATGAAGCACACCAATAAACAGATCCGGCTTTGCAAACTCGCCCTGCTTTTGGGCGGGGGGAAAGAAGTAAAAACAGAAGCGGTAATGGCCGAATTGGGTTGCTCCGTGGCAACCCTCACTCGCACATTGCGGGAGCTGCAAACTGACTTTAACGCAGTGATCAGCTACAAGAAGTCAACCGAGTCATATCAACTGACCGAGCGCGGGCAGCTTATGCCCGCTGACTTGGCGAAGATGAAGCGACTGGTTGATAACAACCAGCCAAAGAACGACAACTCGGTGGTAATCACCAAACCGGCCAAAAAGTCATTTTCTGCTTCTATTGATTACAAACTGCTCAAAAGGCTGAACGGCCTTGCCAGTCAAAAAAACATGTCTCGAAGCGAAGTGCTGGAGGTGCTTATCAGCAAATTCGGGATTATCGATAACCTGGTCGAGTGCTAACACTGCGCGAACAGAACTCAATATTAAAAAGGGAATTAACATGAAGAAAATCATTGTATCTATGCTGATGCTGCTATCAATCTGCACATCCACTGCCTTTGCCGCTTTTGCCAGTTCAAATGCCGAAAGCACAACAGAAATCATCAATCTCAAGTACAAAATATACTCTACTTCTGGTGGCGTAAATAAAATCATTGCCAAAAGCCAGGACAATGGAGTGCCCATTTTTCCTGATGAAAAGGTAACAAAGCTCTCCACATCAGAAATCACAACAAAGGCTTATTTTTCCTCTCATTCCACTACTCCCAAGAAGAACAAGAAAGGAGAGATTGTCATTGTTACCGACATGGGGACTGACAAGGCCGAATCAGGCTATAGAATCGACACCGACATCTCTAGCTTGGGTAATGATACATTCAAGATCCAGTACGCCATCGAGATCAGCGAAATTCTTGGCTTTAGTAAAGTCACTGAATACAATATTGAAATTCCAGAGCTCATGACTCGGAACTACCAATTCAGTGTGATTGCCAAGCGAGGGAAACTAATAAAGAAAGATCTCGCCAGCATCTTTAATTCTGCCTGCAACAGGAACCCAACTGAACATTTAGGCAGTCAAAAAATAAAAAATGCCTGCCTGCCAGACACCCAATATTTTATCGAACTTGATCTTAAATAAACAAAAAATCCACCTCGTATATCATGAGGTGGATCATTAATTCTAGTCGGCATAGTTTTAGCGCTTAATCAGCACTTTCGAACATTCATCAGGAAACAGCGGAACGGACTTTGAGCCATCACTCCATTCAATCTCAAGATACAGCTTCAAGAAATTTCCGCTCAACAACAATTTATGCCCAATAATTTTGCCTTCCTTTCCGGTTGCTGAAATCAACGTCCAGCCAAAACAAATATCCTGATATTCAAATTCACTGAGTCTTTCCAAAAGATCCCCCTATATCGCCAACACTTCTTCTTTGTCATATTCCAATTGCTGCTTTTTCAAATAAAATTGCAACAATTTATCGCCTGCTTGCTCTCTAGTGACAGGAAATGCCATTTATGACAATCAATTTATTGCGAGACTTATATTCTATTTCGTCTTTTTCTGCCAAGACTGACAAATCAAAGTAACGAAGAAAGTCTTTTTTTATCATGGTTGCCTCCGTTTTTATTATTATTGGCGATATCATGCCACATAGCAGACAGAATATAAACAGCCTCCCGTGCCAGCATGATTAAAATCGAATATTATTTCGTATTTTAACTATCTGAGATGTCAAAAGCGGATATAAAAAATGCATCCTTTCGGATGCATATCAGTCCAGGTCTCTCTTAGCCCCACGCCAGGATCCAGCAGCGCACTTGTTTGGGCAGCTCATCCATATTGGTAATTACGCCGTTCTTTCGCTTCACCACGCAAGTGAGTAAGTCGCCCACTTCGCCTTTGGCCTGCATCGCCTGAAAGAGCGCTTCATCTACCAATACGAAGTTGCGCCAGTTGCGCCAGAGCGCGATCAGATTATCGCCGATCCCCTCGCCATCTTTTGGGTCTGAATTCAAATTCATGCTGATGGATTTGCCTTCAAATTCCATCGCACAGGCTTCCTCGCCAATGCCTATCGTTATGAATCCAGCACTCACTGAGGGCTCTTTGGCATGCTGCAAGACAAAAGCGCTCATACCATAATGCTCCATGGCTCTATGGAAGGCCACCAGATGGCTTTTAGTTCGAATATATTTCACTCACTTGCTCCCGTATCAAGACCTGTCATGGGCCATTTCGTGCTGTGTGGGTCATCACACCATGATCAGATCCGCGTTTGCCCCGCCTCGCTTATCTGTGCATTGCCCTTCTTCGGTATAGGTCAATACCAAATCGGTATCGTCATCCTGTGTGACAAGCACAACCAGTGGAGCCACGATGTTGTCTAAGCATTCACAGATGCTATTGGCGTCAAAGCAAACAATGCGGGCCTTCCTCCCATCGCGAGTTTTGACTGGCGCATGCTCCCTGGCCTCTGCCAAGTTAAACGGCGTGATGTCGTACTCGTCAGACAGAGACTTGAACAGTTCACTCAAGAGTGACAGTGACATGCCGCAGCGGGGTGATGATCGGTAAACCTCTTCATTAATCTTGTCACCGTGCGACTCATGCAGGATGTCAGCACTGCGACTGATGACAAGCGAAAGAGTTCGGCCAAGCTCATCGGTACTGCGAACTGGCAGCCCTACCGCCTGAGACAAGGCGCTCAGCGCCGAAGTTGCGCAACCTTGTATCGTTCTCGGCTGCAATGCCGCAATCGCTTCATCCACAGCTTCCAGTGCATTTTGAACAGGCAGCCCTGTCGTCAAAAACGAATCCTGGTTGCCCGATGCCAGCCATTGGCGGATCTGACGAAGGGGCTCAATATTTTTCATACCAAACCCCTCTCTTATTCGCCATGGATACTGGGATCATAACTCGGGGGCAAACCGAGCTCTTTTTCCCGCTCAAACTGTTTCAGTAGTCGCTTGTATCTTTTCTCGGTAACAAGTTCCTGACCGAAGAGATCAAAGCCATGACCCTTTTCCTTGAACATCTTCTCTTCAATCTCGTTCAGATCACGCAGTACCTTCTTGCAGAACCCGATCCCGTATTTTTTAGCCACCTGAATCCCCTTGAATTTAATGCTCGCAGCAATGCATTTATTATACACAAAATATCTATCAAATCAATTTTCAAATAAATAAAAGCCCAGCTTGAATGCTGGGCTTTTAACATCGTCGATGTGGCATTAATCACAACCACCGCCGCCACTGTCGCAACCACCGCCACCACTGTCACCGCCGCCACCACCATAGTCACCACTATCATAGCGGCTATGACTGCCCGCATAGCTGGAGACGAATGGCATTGATACATCGTCATTGCCAGAGCTGCCCGATCTTGAACTACCCGCTCCGCTGCTGGATGCAGGCCTGCCTTGACTTGAGCGACGACTGACAGAACTGCTCCGGACGGAATGAGACTTTTCGGTTTTCGGTTTCTCTGTCTTCGCTATCTGACGGCCAAATTTCTGAAAATGGTCTTTTATTTCCTGATCACTGGCCCACACTTTTTCAGTTCCAGAAAACAAGAAAGCATTACCTTGGCGATTTTTATCCTTTTTCTTTCCAAACATGGTCATAAACCATCTGATAAGTCCCATGTTACTTCCTCTTTTTGGTAAAGACATTCACTTAGCCAAAATCATACCTCAAAAACATTTTAAATCAATATTAATTCAAAAAATAAATACCCAACAAAAAGCCCAGCTAGTTAGCTGGGCTGACGCTTAAAGCTTGAGTTCTGAATCATCCTTTTTGGTATAAAAAAGGCCGTGTGTTTGATAGTTTTTCAGTGTATCTCGCTTGTTGCCATCACAGGGTTGCTCGATCAGTTCTTTGGCCGCTTTGAGGATCACATCCAGCCGCGCAGAGCCACTGTCTACGGTTTTGTGGATTTGCTTCATGTCGTTGGTTAGCGTGGTAATAGTTACACCTCTTACAGCTCCCTGACCACCTTCATTGACCTGGAACACATAAATCGTTGGCCGATTGCCAAGGTTATAAAGTCGGATCGCAATCCTATTACTGGTAGACATCGACACATCTACATGCTCAGCACGTTCAAGCGCCATCTTGGACATTTCTGCTTGAAGATGACTCATTACTTCTGGAACTTTGTGCATGTAGGTTGCAGGATTCATCATAACGCCTCTCTTATTATTATTTTAGTAAAAACTCAGAGCTATAAGAACACCATCTTTTACGACAGTATCATTTAAGGAGAAAGATCTGCATCCTCTCTCTTTCGATAAAGCAGGCCAAGGGGCTCGAAGTTTTTCAGTGTTTCACGCTTATTACCATCACAAGGCTGTGCCATCAACTCTTTAGCTGTATTGATCACAAAACCCGCGTAGATTGAATTGGTTTTTAGCGACTGATGAGCAGGCTTCATCTCGTTAATAATGGTGTCGATGGTGAGGCTACTCGCCCAGCCCAACTTGTCCGGATTTACCAGGATTTGATAGGTGGTCGGGCGCTTGCCCAGGTTGTAGAGACGAATTGCCACGCTGTTTTTCGTGCAATTCAATACTTCGACATGCTCAGCATGAGTGCGCACCAGCAGATCCAGCTCTCTTTTAAGATAGAGCATGAAATCAGCGGCCTTGTTCATGTGCAATAATGGATTAACCATAATAGTCCCTTTGTTCTATTTAGGGACTATTATAGCATTATTTTAAATTAAACTGACAGACGGATCTCTCGCAATTTTCGCTGCTTGTCGTTTTCCTTGACCTGAGAAATTGAGATCGTCAGCTTCTGCTGGGCTGCAACCATGACTTTCTTCTCGGCAAGCTCCATCCGACGAAGCAGGTTACGGGTTTTTTGCATGCAAGCCTGGAAAACCAGATGCGTCTTAAGCACATCTTTCAGTGCGAACAGCACTTGCTCGTCGGTAGCATCAGCATCATCGATCACATCGTCATTTTCAGTGACAAGCCTAAGCCCACCCACCTCTTCGAGCGTACCATGCCCAAAACGGATTTCGCTCATCAGGCTCATCTGGCCTGGCTCAAGCTGAGTGCCTGCGAAGCCATAGAATCCGTTGCGCTTGAGAAATTCGAACGAATCCAGCATATCATCGCTGATAGCCTCAATCGTGGGCCGCAGCTCATCTGACACGGCACTGAACAGCCCGTAAACGGAACTCATGAGCGACAGCTGCTGCTCACGATCCAGTGTCTGGATGTCTACCCCATCCACCGTGAATGACTGGCCTTCCTGGGACGCTACGATGTTCATCAAATGTCTCCTTAAGCGCACAGCTTGATTTCTGCCATGTGCCTGGTTTGTTGGCGTTGAAGTTGCCCTTTCATGATAGCTTTGCCCACCAGCGCCCCCTTATCAACAGCAGGCAAGCTGTTGATGAAATGCTGCTTTGAGCGATCAGTGAAATAGTTTGTCGGGAACAGATCGCGGATCTCGCGTTCAATATGAGCCTTGACCGCATAGTGCTTGGACGCACTTTTAACCGCCGATTTCAGACTGAACTCTCGCTCGCCAATCAGGTATACCGCCAGCCCAACTGCTTTTGACAAGTCCGGATCCAAGATCTTCTTGGCAGCCATCTTAATTTGATTCAAGTCCATACATGCTCCATCACACTAGGCTGAACACGCTAACGGCGTGCCCCATTCGATGACTGAATCATAATAGAGTTTGCACATATTTTCAAGTTAATTATCTCGCTTTGCATGAGCACCTACTTAAAGCAGTGCCAATAATATCTGCCAGGCCACCCATCTCGCCATGTGTAAAGCTTCCAACCTCCGGCATCTACGTAAACATAGCCATGCTCTGCATCACCTATCCCGCTAACGCCTGCCAACGAGCAAGACCAGGTGAGATCGGCAAGGTAACAGGTTGTTCGGCTAAAGCCACTCTTTGGCTGCTGATCCGCCACAACTGCTGGACTTGAGCCAATTCACTCCTGTGTAGGTTCCCTCGACCAATTTTGGATTAGCATCACCTGAATGATGAGCAAGAAAATTCTGTATTGCGGAATTGTACTGGAATATCTCCATGCCTAGTCGGCGGGCCTTATCCTGTTCTGTTTTTAACATTTGCTCTTGAAAAGAGACGATACTCACGGCAGCAGTAAGACCAACTACCAACAATAGTTCAAGCAAGGTAAATCCCTTGCAATAAGAGCGAGACATACGCTGAGGCCTTTTATTATTGTGCTTCATGTTATGTTTTTACGTTTCATTTGTCATCAAAAACAAATATTAATTTCAATGGATATTCAGGAGAAAAGCATCTTGGCCGCCAAGTTCTTTTTTATTTCTATAATTTGTGGGAGGCTGACGTTAAATATATATCAAAATAAAAGCCAGTCCGCAGACTGGCTTTTCAAAAGAACAACACCCTATCGTTATCACTAATTCTGTTCGAAGGAGTTAGAACTGAAATCAAAAGCAGAGTCTCTTCCGAAGTTGCTGTCAACTCCGATATTGAGAGGCTCACATGAAGTGTGGACGACATCAGTCATAATTTCAGTCGGGGAATTAATGCAAAAATCATCCCCATTACCAAAAGACGACGATTCTTGTGCGGTGTAATGGGCTTCGCCGTAGGTGTTGCCTGCAACATCAATTCCAGCAATGCCACCCACCATGAGCAGTCCCGTGGCAGGATTAATCACCGTTTCGGGATGGATGTCTGTATTGGATTGCATGCGGGCGCCTGTGCTAGGCACCTCCTGGCGGCTATTTCTCGGTATTGCCATCGGCCTTGGCGAATAAGCCGCCTGCTTCTTTGCTGGCCTACCACCACTGGATTTACGAAATATACCCGATAACCAATTCAAGATGCCCATGTTTGTCTCCTGATAACAGTCCCTCGAATAAAGCAAACAAATCATAATCCATAATTGCCAATAAATCAATATTGATAATTATTTTACATCAAACTAATCCAGTCTTACTCACTGGAAAATAGCTTTGTTTTGCTCAATAATGCTGGCAAATCTGGCAAACCGTTGATCCGCCTGGCCGAAAGCATAGTGATCTCGCAACATCGCTTTTGCACCAGCCAACTCGCTCAATAATCCCTCAAAGCGATAGAATAGCGGCATTCTGGCTGCCGAGCGCGACCTCAGCTGGAGCTGAGCCAGCCGCTGCTGCTGGTTTGCCAGGTTGCCCAGCCAGTGCTCTCGCTCTACCTCCATTCGCAGCTCTGCGTCAGTGAGCTGGCCTGCTAGCAAGGTCAGATCTCCCATGTAGGCAGCGCCATGTTGCCAGCAATCACGAAGATCCATTATCTCTGCTGCCATGACCTCTGGCACTGCGCCACCCAGGCAGAAATCCCTTGTCTGAGCCTTATTGAACTCGGCTCGTGCCGCATCAATCCCAGCAGGCTGCGCCATCAGTCGCTCAACCTCCAGAAGCTCAGTCAGGACATGTAGCTCTGCCATGCGCTGCATACAACTCACAAAGACCGAATAGACCCTGATCCGGAAATATGGCAGATCCGGTCGTTCGTGAAAAACACGACACAGCAGCACCACATCATCGTGATTGTTTCGCAATCGCTTATTGTTGACCGCCTGCTCGTTGATCTTGCACAGCCGCTGGTAAAGATGCGCCACCAAACTGGCATCTGCCAACCCCGCTGCAAAGTCCACTTCTTTCATCATCGCTTTTCCCTATCGGCGCTCAATTTTCGGTCAACGATACGCAATTAAAGGTTATTTTTCAAGTGGGATTAAATCGAACCTTATAGGCAAAAATTGACCAACATTATTTTTATGAATATTATTTACTTTTATAAATATTGGCGTATGATTTATTTGCAGTAACCCATCGCATTACATACAAGGAATTTGTCATGAGCAAGCCCGAATCCGTTGCTATCACCATCCCTGCTGGGCTTATTCCCGCTGCTGACGGCACTATCGCCGCAGTCATGGTCGTCGATGAACAGGGTCAAACCGGCTATCTGGTCGGCAAGGATGCTTATGCTCGCCAATCCAGCGCCATGCTGAAATCAGCGATTCAGGGGCGCCACCACAGCGGCTGCCTTGTCTCCGAGGCTGATATGCTGGCAGGCGCGATTGCCGCCTCCTGCCTGGTTTTTGGCGAAAAAGAGACGGTAGGCTTTGCTCCCCTCGTCATTAACCTGATGAGTGGCCGCTCGATCATTGAGAAGCCCGAAACGGTGGCGCTGTTTCCCAGCAACCCTGCCGAACCTCCTGCGCTGGGTGGATTGGAATTGCACGAGCTGACCATGCTCCTCGATGAGCATGATGATGCCTACGAGTCAAAATGCGATCAGGGGATCCCCTTCTCCGTCCTCAAGACGCTGTATGCCTGGGATAACAGCACCGACAGCCCTGTTGTCGTTTATGTTCGCGACAAGCAGTATCTGATCAGGAACTGATTACTACAACGGCATTGCGGGGAAGTTATATTCCCTGCAATTTTTCATTGACTATTCGATTATTTTTGTTAATAATATCCAAGCTGTAAGACGCAAGCGGAACGGGACTCGAAAATCGTTTCAATTTGCGAGGAATAGCGACATGAAGAAAATAGAATGTGTGTTTTTGGTAGATCGGATCCTTGATTTGGCGACCACCGAGGTCAATCCAGTGAATCAGTGGGTGCTCGATGGCGAGGGGGCAGCCTCCCTCAAGTTCGATGGCACCAGCTGCATGGTGAAGGATGGTGTCCTTTACAAGCGCTGGAACCGAACCCTCAAAAAGCCTTTTGATAGGCAGCATGCTCGTAACAAAGCAGGCTTTTGCTGGGAGTTGTCGATGTTCAGGGATGCGCCAGAAGGCGCGATTTCTTGCGAAAGTGAGCCTGCGCCCATTTCGCTGCATTGGCCGCACTGGATCCCCGTGACCCAGGGCAATGGTCGGGAGAATGAGAAGTATCATTTTGCCTTTGCTAAACAGGCAGTCTGGGAGGATGGTACTTACGAGCTGGTTGGCCCTGGTATTCAGGACAACGTGCATCGTCTCGCCGAACCGGTGCTGATCAAGCACGGGAGCGATGAGGTGAGCACTCCGGATCGGAGCTTTGAGGGGTTGAGGGCGTTGATGGAGAGCCTGAATTGCGAAGGGGTGGTCTGGCATCACCCCGATGGCAGAATGGCGAAGCTTCGTCGCGACCACTTCGGTTTTGAGTGGGGTAAGCCGGATGTAAGGAATCACCGATAACACACGCCATTTACAGGGCCAGCGTCCTTGCTGGCCCTGTTTGGCCTCCTGATATTGGCCTCGCAATGGCGAGGCTGTAACAGATAACAAAGGGGCACCATGGAACTTAAGCAGCTGTGCAAAAAGATGAGTCGGGTCAATAAACTGTTTAGTGCAGTGGCCTCTGAGATCATGGGCGTCAAGGGAACCTATTCCCTGTTCTCTGTCCATGCAAGTGACGAGATTTTCAAAGGATTTTTCCGAGAAAGTCCGCGTGGCAAGGCAGAAAATATGCAGCTGACTGTGCAACAGATACGCGAGTTCTGCGAGCGGTCTGTCAAGCGCATTTTTAGAGATCAGGTTGAGTTTTCAACCAAACAGTATCTGGTTCTGCAACACGATTACCTGAATGCTCTGTCGGGCATTATCGATTGCCTTGATACGCATCATAACAAGTCAGGCACGATCAAATTCCTGAGGTTTGATGAGCAGGAGCAATGTCGAGTTCAATACTTTGACTTCGATTCGAGTTTCCAGGCCATTCACGTTGTTGGACGCAAGGATGATGGTGGGTTTTACCTTATCCAGTAGCTCATCCAGGGCCAGCGAATTGCTGGCCCTGTCTACATAAATAGGGTTAACCCCCCTTGCTACGTTTCTCCTTTTCAAGCTTCTCCATTGCTCTGCTCTCTTGCAAAGCGCGGCGACGACACTCAATGCACCAGCTTTGATTCCGAATGGCATCATCAATCGTCCTGAATCCAAACAGGCGATCCATCGATTTCATATCGGTGGCAACGGCGGAGCAGCCATAGCGCGGGCATGGGCAGCTGTGTGGCAGCGAGATACTGCCTGTCGAGGTTTGGGACATACAGATCCTCCTTGTCTCAAAAACCACTGGCAAAGGTTCTTGTCTTTGCACAGCAGGGCATATATAGCATGCCAATCAGCATGGGACAAATACCGCACGAGTCCATTTCCCTGCATGGGGGGGTGGAAAGAACTGGGTACATGAGGACGCAGGCCTCAATCAAAAAAGACAGTGAATTGCGAAACACCTTTTCATGTTGCACAATCCTCCCATCTTTGACTGGACAATAGATTTATGACTGACGACCTCTCTCAATATTGCCAACAGGAATGTGGCTTCGACGCAAAGCAAGTGGCCTTCTTGGCAGAAATGAGGTTCGGCGACCTGACAAACTTGTGGCTGCATCACCGCAGCAAGGTGATGGAGATCGTTGCCGAGCTGGCAAGCCATGCCCACTTTAGGATGGCGCTGCCTGTCGAGGTGCCAGTTGGCCGGAGCGGAAACTGGCAGGTGGAGGAATTTAGCCTCAACAAGGAGGATTCCGATTTCACGCTTTTTCGCGCAAAATTCAATAACCGCATGGACGAATACGTTCCAGCAGGCACCTACAAGCGATTGGTCTGCCGAGGGACGGTCGTGATGTCCAACACGCCGATGGAGATCAGGACAAACTGGGACTTCATTGAGCGTGCATCAGGGGATGTTCTGATCAACGGATTGGGGCTCGGCATGACGCTCACCGCCATTCTGAAAAAGCCATCCTTGCGCTCAGTCACCGTGATTGAGGCATCCCAGGATGTTATCGAGCTAGTTGGCCCCACTTTTGCCACTGACCCCAGGGTCACGATCATTCATGCCGATGCTTTTACCTACGAGTCAGAGCACGGCAGAGTCTTTGATATGGTGTGGAGCGATATCTGGAATGACATTTGCTCTAGCAATCTGCCTCAGATGATCACCCTGCAAGAAAAGTATACCCCTCATGCAAAATGGCAGGGATGTTGGGCACAACAGGAGTGTGAAGACCGAGCCAAGATCAGCAAGGCGATACGCGAGACTCGTACTCGCACCAAACAAAACGGCCAGTAGGCCGTTTTAATTTGCTCTCTCGCTCGCGATGGCTCAAGAAACCTGCAAGTCGAGCGGCATCAACAGCTTGAGCTGACCACGAGGATCCCATCGCAGCGACACTTCAACCTGATAGGCCGAGTTATAGTCATGATAGGTCACGCGGCACTCCCCGTCCGTTTCAAAGACCACCTTGCCCAGGTAGCCATTACGATGGCTTCGCCGGTCAATTGCTGAAACGATATCCCTTACGGCCAGCTTGTAGTCTTCTACCACGGCCAGATAATCATCCTCGTTGAAATCTGCCATCGATATAAACTGCTCACCGCCCTTTTGCCGACAGAATCGGGCAACATCGCCCTCCATCAGATTGAGTTTCAGCGGCGTCTTGCTCTGAGCATCGCGAAAGAAACCGATGAGCTTGCCACCCTGGCGCGTCCCCATGTGAACATACTCGCCTTCTCGTCCTGTCACGCTACAAGCAACCGCTGTCAGCAGCGCATTGTACCGTTCCAATTCCAGATAGAGTGACTTAAAATCCATGCCAAGGCTCCCTTGATTGACAGCAAACATCCAGCTTGAGTCCACATCGATACCTTATCATAATGGCCGAAAACGAGATAGCTGGACAAACATCAAAATCAATTGTTGCTCGTAATAATGAGTTTTCTTGTTGATTATGTCAACACAGCCTGCCAAATTGTTATTTAGCATCAAACTAATCACTGATAATTACTTTTTTCATAATTGCCATAAATGGCAATGGTGACCAGTTCCCTCCCTTTGCTCCACCCAATTTATTTATTGCATAAATATCACCATTTGTTTGCTGGTTTTGCATTGTTTTTGTATAATACAGCTCTCTTTAAATGCTTTCCTCGTGTTGTTTTTAGGAGCGATTAAAGAATGGATCTCGATGGATGTTCGTCCAGACAAAGCGAATGAGCGCTGGTATAACGCGATATTGCAAAAGAGATGAACCGTTCTCCATCCTATTCAATGAAGCCAAAACGCCTGTTATTATTGCGATATTTATTGAAATAAATAATTACCGTGGTATGATTATAATATCAAAACAGGGGGCAGTATGCAGAACTCAATCAAGGTTGGCGAATTTCGTGAAAACACGATCAGCGGTGTGATTTCCAGCGACATTTTGTTTACTCCGATGAACGGACACACCTGCTTGGCGTTAGGGATCGAGAATGGCACCGTTGACGCCCTGATCCTGGCAATTCGTCACAAGCTCGATACTGTCGAGCAAGAGCAGGCCACTCGGGACGATCCTGATTATGATGTGGAAGTGCATATCTGTGTACGCAATCACCTGAGCGACATCACTCACCAGCAACTGCTCAGATCGATGTTTGTTCCGGCTTCGTTGAAATCACATTATCAGCGAGAGGTGCTTATCTGGTCAGGTGAGCCTGAAAAAGCAGGTGTCGGTGGCACGGTCAGATTTCCGACCATTCCATTTACTGACGGGGTGATCATGGGGCTCTACACCCTCTACGACCACACAGACAAAAACGCTCCGCCAGCCCTCCCCTATGGGCCAAAGCACCTGGAAAATGCGTTCATGGAAGACTCACTTCATGATTGGCGCCAGAATGAAAAGACCGGCAGCCTGCGCTATTACAGTCGGGTGGCTGGTGAGGCAGTATGGCTGCTGGCTATCGTCGAAAGCACGGTGTCTTGATCCGCGACACGAAATCCCCGCCATGGCTGGCGGGGGATACATAACCAAGGGGGTTCCGCCATGAAAGCAAAGAGTCGCGAAGAAAATAGCCGTGTGTTCACTCATCGTGTTGTGGATGTCAGGATGTCAGGATGTCTGCCTGAAATGAGCAATATTTTGCTCATTTTTGTCTTTTATGGGAATAAATGAGCAATATATTGCTCATTTCATCCCCCAGCCGCATTACACTCCAGGCTCGCGCTCCATCATAACGAGCCATGTTATTTTTCAAGTAATTATCTTCACAGCACAAATTGAACTAGACATTCATAATATTTTATGTATAATTATCTCATCAACTGACCACTCACGAAGGAGTTCATTTATGGCTATTCAACTGCTCTACCGCGTAGCAAATCGTGCTGGCACCGTTGTTGGCACCTATGAAAGCAAGAAGGTCGCCGCCGCCGTCGAGGCGCGAATGGAGACCGTTCATGAGCTGAGCGCCAAGCTGGCCGCCGTCATGCCTCAAGCGACCGAAGCCGAGCGCGATGTCGTCGCCGAGTTCCTGGTTGCCGAGCGTGAAAACATCGCCAGCATGCTCAAGGGCATCAAGGATCTGCCAGAGCAAGAAGTGCCTGCCGCAGGATCTGACAACGCTGCTCCTGCCGCTGCGCAAGAGCAACCTCTGGCCGCATAAAGCCAATGCTGTCTAGCGGGGCAGAACTCCTTCTGCCCCTTCCCTATCTCTGGCCTGCTGGGAATATCATGAACAAAAAACAAGCCAATCTCGCTGACAAGCGGCTTGACTCCATTTATGCGCTGACAGATCTGTTCGAGAAGGGATTGCCATCGCTGAATGAGGCAACCGCCGAGCGGGTTGCAGAGCTGATTGTGGACAACAAAAAAGCATTTATCTCGTCTCTCAACTCAGTAAAAGAAGTGAAAGAAGTGACTGGTTCCTGACTTTATTATTTCAATAAATAACGTGACTTTTCAGCTTCGTTTTCGTATAGTATTTAAACAATTTCAATGAGGTGTTCAACATGTCAATTCAACTGATTTATCAAGTGCTCAACCGTCAAGGCAAGGTCTTTGGTGAGTACCAGGACAAGAAAGTCGCTGCCGCCGTGGATCATCGCCTGGAAACCATCTACGACCTGAGCGCCAAGCTGATCGAAGCCATGCCGCAGGCCACCGAGGCCGAACGCGATGCCGTTGCCGAGTACCTGGTCGATAACCGCGAGCAAGTGGTTTCCATGCTCAAGTCGGTGAAAGAGCCCGCTGATCTGGAGAAGGATAAGCCTGCCGTTGGGCTCGTAGACCCCGTAGACCCCGTTTCTTCTGTACAGGGTGACGGCCAGCAAGGTGACAACAGCCAAGGCCAGGAAGGCACCGACAAAGCTCCTGCCCTGGGCGATGCCGAGCTGTCGGCTGATGAGACCTCTGCCTGATGAGCGAGAACCCGCCCATTGATTCACTGATCTCGGCCATCTCGTTCTACGAAAGGCTGGCATCCGCTGAAATTGCTAAGGTTGTTGCTTTTGAGAATGACAACAGGGAAGTGATGTCCTGTGTCTTTAAAAAGCTACTGTCTTCGCTAGGTAATACGTGGTCATTGGGTGGCTGGCTGATCTTGGATGGTCGATTGGTGCTCAGGGTCGAGATCAAGGATCTCTATTCCAGCCCCGACATCCACTTCATCGAGATGACGCCGGATTGGCAGGCTGGCAAGCCGCAGTGGGCCGACGACATGATCCAAGGTTATCAGCAGCAATATGCGATATTGAATCCCGATGTCTCGCTGATCTCGATATCATAGTTCTGCCATCGCCAAGTAATTTAAGCGCCCCGCTCATGCGGGGCGTTTTTGTTACTTATTTTCTCAATAAATATTGACTCGTTACTGGGATCGCATATCATGACCGAAAAATAACAAGATAGTTCAATATAATAAAAAGGAAAATTACATGAAAATCACCGCTATTGCCGTAGCCACCCTTTCCCTGCTGGCAAGCCATGCTTTTGCAGCTCCCTCTCAGTACACCCTGACCGTTGAGCCCTATCAAGCCGAAAGCCATTTCAATTACCAGATTGACTCGTCTGCTGGCAACCCAATCTACGGCAGCCCTACCTCTGAGCTCGACTTCAAGGGGATGCACTCTTCCGGCGTCACCCTGAGCCTGGATGTGGATGACGGCGGCAGCTATCAAACGCTATCGCTCTCCCTGGCAAAGGGTGGCGGCAGTGACGGCACCATGATCGACGATGACTATTTCACTCAAGATTATGTCGGTGCTGGCAATCCCACTCGCTTCTCTCGCACCCTGAGCAATAGCAAGATGAACGACTCCTTCGAGATCGCCTGGAGCGGCGGCTGGGCCTTCCGCCCGAACAACGCTTATGTGACCAATGCCCGCCTTGGCTTTGGATTCGCCTTTGCTCAATATCAGTTTGAGGCCACAGGCCTTACCATTCTGGAAGATCCCTATGCCATGTACGGCAGCAACAAGACCCTGTTCTCCAGCGGCGAGTCGGTCATCACCATCAAGTCAGAACAGATGCTCAGCAGTCTCGATGTGATGCTCAACAAGGAGTTTGGCAACGGCTTTGCCCTCAAGACCAAGGCCAGCGCAATCTACCTTGGCTTTAACCAAAGCCAGGACGACCACCTCAAACGCACCGATCTCGGCAGCCCCAGCATTAAGCTGACCAGCATCAACTACGGTTTGAAAGCCGCCATTGATGCCAGCTACACATACAACAGCATTGTCTTCTCACTGGGGGCCAACTACCTGTACACCGCACCGTACAACGACAATGGCACCGCAGAATTCTTTGATGCCAACGACAAATCCATTGGCGGCTCTAAGCTGCTTAGCCATAAGTTTGAGCAGCTGAGTTATCATGCTGGTATCGGCTATCGTTTCTGATCTGCCCTGATTAAAAATGAAAATCCCCGACTTGATAGCGGGGATTTTGTTTTTCCATTTTTAGGTAGAGCGTCTATCTCAAAATTGCATGCCGATGCAGGCAAGCTAGGCCAGTTTCTTCTCTATCCCCAACTCGCAGAGCAGGTAGTCTTGAAGCTTACGAGCCCCATTATCAAACTGCCCGATCAGTGCATATTGACGATTATAACCTGGCAGATCTTCGAGATAGCGGAGGATCTTTTCGCTGATTTCATTTGGCAAATTCGCAAAGAAGGCAAGCTTCGCCATGCTCTCTAGCGAAAAAGACTGAACCATGGATGTTCTATCAAGCACAAGATCGCCATGATCCCGTAGATAAGTCAGGGCTGGCAAGAGAACCGACAACAACCGCAAAGCGCGACCATGCCAGGTAGGAGACATCTGCTCAGGCAACGATGCTGCCCCCCCTGCAATCCATTCTTTCAACTGTTCTGCGCTGGCTTTTGCCAGCAAATCCTCAACCCGATTTGCGGGATAGTTTTCTTCATGATTGTCATTGACGGTCATCGCGACACCTCACCGATGTTATTTTCGATTAAAATATCAGGCTGTCTATATTTGGGTCAATGCCAATCCCAGAAACCTCGCTCCAATGGAGATATTTTTTGACATATTAATATTTATATGGCATGATATTGTCATCTCATTACACCGGATTTCGTCATGGAATACCCAATCTCTGTGGCCTCGTCGCAAGAAGTGGTCGCTTCGTCTGCGCTGAAACAACTGCAACGACAAATGGATATCGCCGGATGGGAAGTTAGCTATATCGACCTGAACCTCTTAATCGAGCATCCTGTACTCACCATCCGCTGCCATCGTTACGATGGCTTATGGTTCTGGGCCAGAGTGGACTCCCTTGGTCGCTGCCAATTTGATACCTTCCAGCGCGAAAGTTGGCTTGGTAAGCCCGATAACGCCAGGGGGAATTGGCCGCAATCCTTGCAAATTGACGACCTGTTCTTGGGCCGGATCCGCCCCGTTGGTGCGCGAGCACTGATGCGTCAGTTAACCCACTACGTTGCTGACAACAGCCTTAATCCTGTCGGTCTTTCCGATATCAAACAGGCATGGGCTGCGGTAATGGGCACACCAACACATTTCTGTCTCGAAGCTCGGGCCGCCTGAGCGCGACCACTGAATCTGCACCACCGTCTCTTGGCTTGAAACACGCCACACAGGGGAATTGTATGGAAATAGTGCTTTGCCGCCTTGTGCGGATTGCCGCTGCGGCGGTAGGTGCAGTCTTGGCGTTCTTTATTGGCGGCCTGGCCTTTTTGTGCCAAGGTCTCTACACCATCGCCTCTTTTTTCTTATAATTCAATTCGACAGCCAAGGAGTTTTCGTATGCGTACCTACAAGAATGTGTTCCGTACCCTGGTCATGAGTGCTCTGCTGATGACCAGTCTGACCACCACTGCGATGGCTAAAGAGAGCGATGGCTCGGCTACGGCTGATGAGCTATCTACGCTGCGCAGCCCATCATCCAGAGGCAACTCTTTGGCGCCTAACGGGGCCTATATTACCGGTGATTTTCGCCTGGAGAACGGCCTGATCATGCTCTGCGCCAAGCGCAATGGCGACTGCCTGAATGATGGGGCTGATAGCTACGTGCCGATTTCTGACGCTTTTTTTAAGTGGTACTACCAAACGGAAAACTTGAAGTACACAGAATGGGCTATTGAAGAGCGGCGCACATCAACACGGTTGGTCAATATCTACGGAGAACAAAAAAACGAGTTGCTGATCGTGAAGCTGGTCTTCATCAGATAGCCATCCGCTTCCCATATCAAGGCGCAGCAAGCCGCTGCGCCCATTCTATGACTCGGAGTGATGAATGTCTCATACCGCCCTCAACATCGCCCAGCACTTCACCCTCATTGCGAATGAGCAAGGCCTTCGCCTGTGTCACTTGCAGCTACAGAAGCTGATCTACATAGCTCACGGCACGAGCCTGGCTCTGCTGGGAAAGCCGCTGATCTCTGATAGCGTGGTGGCTTGGCAGTATGGCCCCGTTATCCCTGCGCTCTACCAGTCGCTCAAAATCTACTTGAACAACCCTATTCCACCCCTGCATGGCCCGACTCCCCTCAATCCGTTGGCCCAGCAGATGCTGCGGATCATTTTTGATACCTACGGCCACAAAGATGGCGTGACACTCAGCAGCCTCACGCACCAGCAGGGTACACCCTGGCATAAGGTTTGGAGCAACCACTTGAACGGCGGCAGTACGCTGATCCCCGACAGTATGTTGTGCGAGTATTACCAAAAACCCTCAAATTAATTTCCATAAAAATAGCCACCCACTTAACCTTTTTTATTTTTGGTGTTATTATTCGCGGTGATATTCGTATTATGACATTAACGGGGTGATAAATCGCTATGGCCTTCAATAAACGCGCTCACCGCGTTAATAATCTACTGACCGAAAAAATCCAAATGGAAAATCCTTTTGCCGATGTGGACGATGTGCTGCCGCCCATTCCAGAGCATGAGCCAAGGGTTGTCAGACAGGTTTTGAAAGAGGGCTCAACAGCGCCACGGGATCCGCTATCCGATATGCTGATGAACATTGAGCTGGTGAATGACGACCAAATCAAAGCATCCCTGTCCAGCTTCTCCCTTAACGAAACGAAAAGCGTGAGCAGCACACTACTACAGACCTTGAATGAAACTCTCTCATCTGTGAGTACCCAGGACGCACAGAAACCCACTGATGACGATCCACTGCTGATATGTGGACTGCATTGGCAGCCTTATCAGTTAACAAAGAAGATCGGCGACTACAAAACCCATTGTGGCGGATTCTACTATACCGATGGGGAAGACCTTTGGCTTCCCCCTCCCCTGGAAGCCCCGCTGGCCGTACTGAGCGGCCACATAAAGCACCAGGCAATCAGTGCCAGCAGCTGGAACCATGAGGTGTCAATGGCACCCAAGCTAGATCAGCAGGCTCTGTCCCTTTACTTCTTTTGGATCTGTCACAACCGTCCCTTGAAAGATGACTTCTTCAAGCCCTATCTTGTTGACCTTCTGATCATTCATTTGCGTTGCATCGCTCATCGCGTTTGCCACTACATTGATTCCGTTGTTCTTGACGATCTGAATTTTATCTTGGCCGATGTCTCAAACATCAAGAATAGAGTGATGTTTTTTGACAGAACCCATTATAAAAGCGAAGAGCAGTCGCAATGGATCACCATGCTACTGGAACAAATTAGCCGCCTGATCACCATTGCCTACCCAGCCCTGATCTCGCCATTTGAACTTGATAGATCGCTGGTCGGTGAAATATCTGAGAAACATAGCCTGCACTATCGCATTCACCAGGGCGTTAGATTTCAGAAGTGGGAGTTATTTGAGCATCTTCTCAAGGGGGATGAGCTCAAAGACTATCCCCAGCGCGAGCTGATCAAGCCGCAGAATAAGATGATCTATGACAGCGCACTGCTCATGTTCAATCAGCAAAGCAAACACTTTATGCAGCTCAGCCTGCCTATTCAGGCGCTGACTTCTAAGCCTGTCACACTCGATATGGAGCGTGACCTTCATCTCCCCGCGAGCTCAGAGCTGCCGATAACAAACCGACTCTGTGATGTTAATCTCCTGCTTGCTAAAGACAATCAGCAGGTAAGCACCCTGCTTAACATCATGGAGCAAATGCTTTCAAAAATAAGTCCCAAGCTGTTAAGCGACAAACCTCTGCTGAGCTCCAATCACTATTGTGCTGCCATGCTGCCAGCAGATTTTTTGAGTCCAAATGCGAAAGACTGCTACAGCCTCTCCAAACTGATCGGGCTAAACGCTAAACGCAAACAAGCCAGGATGACGCTGGGAGAGCTGTGCCGAGAGATATTTCCAGAACTATCCGTGATCAACCCAGTCAATAATAAACAGATCAGGGCAAAATCAGGCAGCACTGAAATTGAGTTAATGACAGCAATCACTGCCATTATCCGGATTGCCCGCAGCGAGGGCCTGTCGGTTTCCCTTATCTCTAAGAACGATCTGGATCATGCCACCAAATCCACCACCATTCATTTTGTCATGGGTGATCAGTTAACCAGCAAAAACACCCGATATGATATGGTCATCTTCATCAGGGCTTTCTATCTCTTTGGTGGTTTTGGTAACAAAGTTATTGATTATGAAAGGTCTGCATTTTCGGGATACCTAAAGACCCTGATCAAGAGTGGTAGTGAGCCTATTGCGGATGAAATCGCCGTTTCTCTGTCTGCTTATCTCGCCTGCCTGTGTGAGAATCAGCATGAAAAAATGATCACGCCCCATGAGATGGAGCTACTACGCCAGCATGAAAAAACTGACATAATTCGTATTGCGATGATCCTGGCCGCCAGCATCAGAAATCCAAGCAAGAAGGCTATTACCTCTGCCATAGCCATCTATCAATCACTCAATATTGACCTGGCGTTGCTCAAAGAGGACTGTGTTGGTGACGACCTAATGGTCACTGCCGTCTGTAAGCGAGGCAGTGATTTCATTCTGCCGCCCAAGCCCGCTAAGATAGAGCAACCAAAGCAGAGAAAGAGAATAAAATCAGCGCCTGTATCCGTGCCAGAACCCGAACCCATGCTGGTATTGGATATGTCGCTGATCAGCGAGGTAGAGAAGGACACTGTTCGCTCCAAGCAGCTTCTGCATGCCATTTTTGCAGAGGAAGAGCCCGCATCTGCACCTGTTGATATCGCAGCAAGCAGCGTTAAGCAGCCCACAGTGACCTCTGACGAAGCCATTGCAGGCCTCTCCCCCGCCATAAGCCAGATCTATCTTGCGCTTCGACAGCGGGCATCCTGGTCTCAGGATGCAATGCAATCGCTCTGTAAGGGCCATCAGCAAATGGTTGGCGCAGCCATGGAGGCCATCAACGATTGGGCCATCGAACTGTGCGGTGCGCCTCTTATCGACGAAGATGATGAGTTCGTGATCGATGAGGAAATCCTGGCTGAGTTGCCAGGCTGATCGAAACTATCCCCGCTATTGGCGGGGATAAAACTCATTCTTTGACATAGTGTTTCGACACCCGCTCATTTCGCCAATCAGTGACTAATTTAAGTGCTCTCTCATGACCATAAAAATTAACACTTCGACTGAAATTCAGCTTTATTATCTTTCCAGTTTCCGGATCTGGCACATTCACGCTGGCGCGATACATTCTGCTATTTGAAATGTTACCGTTCATATCAATCCGCTTGTATTCAGAATAATAAATACCAACGGCAAGCTTTTTATTTTTCTTGTTTGAGTTTGGCCTTTTCCTTGCGAAAATACCGCTGTTTTTTCGCAAAGTGCGCTTTTCTATATCAATGCCAAGTTCAGCACACATCTTGTCTCTATATGCTATTGCATCTTTCGGAAAGCCGTTATTAAAAATCTTACTGTCGCTACCAGGAACCCTAACCGTAATTGATCTGCCGCGATTGATATATTTTTTGCTTACCTTGCTCCAATCAAATGAGTCATGGATCACTGGAACTGGTGCGCTCAACACCTTGCTAATAAGATGCTGCTCTTCGATCCACTTAACCGCAATTTCAACCGCATTATCGAGACCATTTTGTTTTACACTAATGGTTCTGCTAATTCTTTTTTTCTTTCCTTCTGCAATGACTTTGAGAAAAACCCTAATGCTCCGTTCAACACGGATACTACCATCTTTACGAGTAACAGGGCGCTCGTAATAAGTAACATGTTCCGGAAGATTATCAATATCAGTCACGGCAAATAAAACCCCAGCAATTAAAACCATTCATGCCTGTATTGACAGGTCGTTCAATTATTCATCCAGTCCATTTGATGCCAAGGTAACCCCCTCTCCTGCACTGAAATCGTGCGAATCTTACTCCAAAAATGAGGGGCCATAAAGGCCCCATTTTCAATTATGCTAGGTCTGTCTCGCTCTTACAGCTCTGGCGACTTCTCAATCCCATTGGGGTCGATCCTTACTTTTGACAGCAAGGGAAAAACCTCTTGCAGGTATTCGATGTCCTTACTGGTGATCTCAAGCTTCTTGACCGCCTTGGCAGGCAATTCACCAAGGGCAATCAGCTCCTGGTATTCGGCCCCCTTCTTGCAGGCATTGAGCTGATCTCGAACCAACCCCTTATCCACCAGCCTGAGTGCCTGATCCGCGCCATCACGTTCTTTCCCTGACAGCGACATGTAGTGTTCCAGCAGGTCTGGGAACTTCGAAACCTTGACCTCTCCTTCTCTCAGATAGCTCGATAACTCCATCTTGCTCAACAGATTGGTGGCGCATTTAAATTCTTCAATCACATCACTGGAAATTCTACCCTCGAATTGTTCGGTGATTTGTGTTGATACCAATTTACCAACATGAAAGTCCCTAATTTCAGCATCTGTCCAATGATAAATGCCCATCAGCTTTGCTGAGTCGATTGGTTTCTCTAATTTCCACAGCGCCTCAAGATGTTTATTAAAATCACTAATCCCCATTCTGGCGAAGGATGTCCCCATCTCACCATGCGGATCCAGTCCTTTTTTGATGGCGCTATAGCAATTAATATTTCTAGCCAATAAATCCATCTCTTTTTTATCGTCATTGGCTAATGCACACATTAGCCTTGTGACGGCATGAATATAAGGCTGACCACCAAAAAAAGGAGAAAATGTTCGTGTCACATGATCAAGCTCTTTGTCCATGCTAACGCTGAGTGCGGCGAATAGCCTATCTACCCGTTTTCCCTCTGCGTCGGGATTTTCATCATTAAAACAACCATACTTGTGCAAAATGATTTTGCCATTATTCATGTGTAGACGGAAGGCAGGGGAAGCCAATTCGGCATGTTCCAAAGAATTGTATGCCAGAACAACCTCTTTCAATTCACCATCGACTCGTTGGCACTTGATCGGAATCATCTTGCCATTGATTACCGCATCCACCACTTGCTTTACCCTAAAGTCTTTTTCTCTCAGCGGGCCAATATCTGCCAACCCAGTGATAAATTCACCAATGCCATGACGCAGCCTTTGCTTCAAGTAAGGCCTAATCTTATCACCTTCATCACGGACTTTTTCCCGCGCCAATGCATTTTCAATAATAGTCTTATTCATTCAAAAACCCTTACTTATTGTTATAATTATCTACCAAGCACATTTTCCTGATCATCCAGTCTTATTTTTTCTAGCAGGGGATACATCTCTACAAGAAAAGACATGTCGCTCTTGTCAATACCTGTTTTTTTGGCCGCAACAGCAGGAAGCTCCCCTTTCTCAATAAGTTCGCCATAATTCATCCATTTTAAATAGGCGCCCAACTTATTTTTCTCTACATCATTATATATTGATTTGAAAACAATTCCCACACCTTCTCTATCCTGTGGTGGCAATGTCATGAATAGCCTAGATGCCACAGTTAAGTCATTGCCTGCATTTTTCAACTCATATGCAATAACAGACGATATCTTGGCTAGGCGAAGCACCTCGCTACCATACTGGCTATCACCAATCAGTGAAATTAACTTCTCCAGCTCGCCGCGATTTCCCAACGAATATCTTAATGTCCCATCACCCTGCAAAGAATTAAGAGTGAACTCTTTATCCGTAATATCACTCAGAAAAACAGCGGGAGAAAGACCTGGTTGCATTGTGAGCCATTTTTTTAGATACGCAGCGCTTCTCACTGTTTCCACCCAGTCGGCATAATAGTCTGACTGATTGTTTTTGAAATACCCCTCACCTTTTTTGTCTAACATCAGAATGCTATTTAGCTCTGCGGCATCATTGAGATCGATCCAGTCTTTGCGCTGGCTATATGCCTCTCTCTCATTCCCTTTGTTTAGCACCATGACCTGCAAAATTTCATCCAGGCGAAGATACTTTTCCAACTCTTCTGTGCTCATCCTGTCATCAAACTGGTTTGTCACCTCTGCGATCACCATCTGCATGGCCTTTAGGTGGCAGATCTCACCATCCGCCCCGATGTCATGTAGACCAATCAGATCTCGCGCCGTCAGCGGGTCTTCCTTCGCATCAATACAGGAGACTGCTTCATCAAACAGATAAGTAACTTCCCTGGTCGTTGGAGAAATTCGGTCATTGGTGAGTGTTTTTATTGATTGATAGCAATCAATGTTTTTGGAAATCCTGGCTATCTCTTCGGCATTATCATTAAATAGCAGATCCTCAAGCTTCCTCACATGAGTAATGCCGCTGCACATCTGACCATTAAATGTTCTGGTCATGTATGATAATTCCTGCTTGGCTACCTTAGCAATCTCATCAAATAACATCGAGACTCTTTGGCTGGATGTATTTAAATCACTATCCTGTCCATTTTTAAACTCATGGAGCTTTACCTTTCCATTTTCCTTGAATAACCTATGTGACAGATAGATGTGTTGAGAATTCATTGTAGGACGATAGCCAAATGTGATTTCATTCAGCTTGCCGTCATCAAGCTTCACTTCCATGGGGATAATTTCGACACGTTTCAGATTATCGACAATTCGGTTCACCATAAAGTGATACTTGCCATCTGATGGCATTTCAGCTACTTTTTTCAGGTAATTATTAACTGCGCCCTGGATCTGCTCAGTTAAATCCTCTCTCACCATATAATGATCATGTCGGATTTTTTCTTGTTGCAAGGCCCATTCTATTTTTTCTTTGCTCATCTCAACTCTCTCCACCAAACACAATAAAACACATTTATTTATCGCCCAACGGAAAATTGCGATACATCAATGCTGATATTTAACTGATTAATCACCGGAAAGACCGATTGCAGCGCAAGCATATCAATCGCATCCAGTCCTGCTCGTCGAACGGCCACCAGCGGCTCCATCCCTCTGTCCAACAAATTCTCCAGCATCGCTCCCTTTCCGCACAGGGTAAATGCCTGACGCAAAGAGGTAGATGGCAGAGAGGAAAAGACCGTTACCTGCTCTTGCCGCTCTTGCGGTGACAGTGCCACCAGGCGAGCAATAGACACCGAAAGTGGCCCCTGCTCCATCAGCGTGATCAGATCGCAGCTGGTGCGAGCTATTCGCCTCACATCCTGGTTCAGTGTTGGATCCTCAATGACTTGAACCAACCTACCCATCTCGCTTCGGCTCGGTATCTTCTGCTCCCAGGTGTCCCCCAATCGCTCCTTCAATCCGGATGCAAACACCTCGCCCGCCAGCATCTTACTTACCAGCGTCAGGGATGTAATCGCTGGCTGACCCGCCAGCACTGCATTGACTGCCAACACATCGTCACAAGCCGCGATCCAATGTCGATAAAATTGGTTTTTGGCGGGGATCTCATTGCATATCCTGGTAGCATTGAAACCCAGATTTTCATTCAGCTCAGCCACCATCGTCATATCCAGTTGACCACGATGACTCAGCAAGGCGTGACGACCTTCCGCAGGATGCCGAGCCATCAAGCTGAGCGCAGCAACCTGCTTCCCATATTTTTCAATCTCAACCGCCCCCAGTCTCTCAGAAAACTGGTTCGCCAACTCGCTGATCACTGCCCGCATCACCTTAAAACGGGATAGTTCACCATCCCCCATCCATCGGTACAGCCGCACTAAATCGCGAGCTGTCAGAGGCCCGTCTCGACGTTGTAACAGTGCAGTGTAAAAGGAGAACTGATTGTGCAGATTGGCTTGTGTGGCAACCCCTGTGGTTTTAGCCTTGTTGGTCAGCGCAGCGTAGCATCCAATATTTTTCTCGATAAAATCCATCTCTGCTGGCCGTGACCGCTCCACCAGCCCTTTCAGCTTGGTGAGAGGATCTCTTCCTGGCAGCAATGCGTAATCAAAAAACGGTCGCAGCTGTGACAGCTCCAAAATGGTTGCCTGACTTAAAATACGCAAAGCATGCTCAATATTTGGATGACTCACTATTATTATCCGTTTAAATATATCATATCCATAATATATCTATTCCAGCATGCGATCAACAAACATTAAATCAGAGGGGCGGGGGAAAACCTGGTTATTTGCACGATGTTGTTCTCGTGCAAAAATAAAGAAAATCTGGTGAATATAGGGTTCAGTCTGTTTCTCCCTGTCTGTTCCAGACAGCATGATGTCCAGTTCTCCTTCACCCCGCCTGCATGTGCATGGACACGGGTGACAAGCCTCTTAACAACCCACCCTCTTTGCAGCTGATTGTCCCCAACAGCACAGCATGACAGTGCCAAACGCGATGCCAATCCACTGCATCCTGGCGCTGCGGCTGCTCAAGTCGTCCGAGCAAACGAGGGCTGACCACCCCCTCAACAAGTGATTTTGCGACAATACCAATTTGGTATCCCCTCGGTTGCCGCCTCGCAAGCACGGTCAGCGCGACTGTCACATCGATTTTTCAGGGGTTCCTTTCAACTCTCAGTCGCTCTCTCTATCGTGCTCGATGCATGATTGGGATGCATTTTCTACGCTTAATTCAGTCCAGTCCTTTGCGTCACTTATTTTGACTCATAATATATTTATTTGCGGCCCTCAATTTACTTTTTTGCGAAGCGAAGGTATAATTAACGACAAAATATTGCCAGAGAGATGATAGAACATGTCCATTACCATTCGCTCCAAGGAGCGCGAATCCATCCTGCAATCCCTCCGTATCGGTGTCACACCTCGATTGGGGTTGCAGCACATCCAGGTAGGCCGTGCTAACGAGGTCGATGCCCTGTGCCGCGATGTTGCCAATGTGGCTGATGGCGGCGCATCGTTTAGGATGGTGATCGGCGAATATGGTTCTGGCAAAACCTTCTTTTTGAGCGTGGTGAGAGCGGTAGCACTGGAGAAAAAACTGGTGACCGTGCATGCAGACCTGTCCCCTGATCGGCGGATCCACAGCACCAGCGGTCAGGCCAGAAGCCTCTATTCCGAGCTGATGAAAAACATCTCGACCCGTGCCAAACCGGACGGAAACGCCATGGTATCCGTGGTAGAGCGATTTATCTCTCAGGCCCGCCAAGTGGCTGATGAACGTGGTGTAGATACCAGCCAAGTCATTCGTGACAAGCTGAGCTCTCTGTCTGAAATGGTCGGCGGTTACGATTTTGCCAGAGTCATCGAGCAATACTGGCATGGCTACGTGCATGACAATGCCCCTCTCAAGGACGCAGCCATTCGCTGGCTTCGTGCTGAGTATGCGACCAAGACCGAGGCCAATAGCGATCTTGGTGTGCGCAGCATCATCAGTGACGAAGGCTTCTATGATTCGCTCAAGCTGATGAGCCTGTTTGTGCGGATGGCAGGCTACGATGGCCTACTGGTCAGCCTGGATGAGCTGGTAAACCTGTACAAGCTGCATAGCGCCAAGTCTCGCACCTCCAACTACGAACAGATCTTGCGGATGCTCAATGACTGCCTGCAAGGCTCTGCCAGTCACCTTGGCTTTATCCTCGGCGGGACACCTGACTTCCTGTTTGATGCCAAGAAGGGGCTTTACAGCTACGAGGCGCTGCGCTCTCGCTTGGCGGGTAACGATTTTGCTCGAAAGGCCGGTGTGGTCGATTATGACTCCCCCGTGATTGAGCTGAAAAACCTCTCTCCCGAAGAGCTGTTTATCCTGCTCAAGAACCTACGACATGTGTATGCCAGTGGAGATCCCAGCCAATACCTGGTGACCGATGAGGCATTGCACGGGTTCCTCCAGCATTGCCACAAAAGCATTGGTAGCGCCTATTTCCAGACGCCGCGCAACACCATCAAGGCATTCCTTGATTTGCTGTCCGTGCTGGATCAGCACCGAGATCTGAACTGGGAATCCCTGATCTCCAGCACCAAGATTGCCCCCGATGCGCCATCAGACTTTGCCAATACATCCGATGAGGATGAGGACGAGAGTGTTGATGGGGAACAGGACAAAACAGCGCTGTCGAGCTTTACCCTATGATGCAGCCTCATGAGCGGCTGGATGAGCGCATTCAGCGATGGATCTTTCGTCAGGGCTGGCCCGGTCTGCGCCAGCTTCAAAAAGACGCCATGGAGCCTGTGCTGAGCAAAGCCTGTGACGTACTGATCAGCGCGAGTACCGCCAGTGGCAAGACAGAGGCCTTCTTTTTGCCCGCGCTTAGTGCATCAGCAGGTCATAGCCAGGGCTTTTGCATTCTCTACCTAAGTCCGCTCAAGGCGCTAATCAATGATCAGCATCGCCGCCTTGAAAGCCTGGGGGACGCATTATCAATGCCGATCACCCCTTGGCACGGCGACAGTGTGCGCAGCCGGAAAGAGGCGATGAAGAAGTCCCCCTCTGGGGTCTTGCTGACCACGCCTGAGTCATTGGAGTCGATGCTTATCAATCATGGGGCATGGGCCAAAAAAGCCTTTTGCAACCTGAACCACATTGTCATTGATGAGTTTCATGCTTTCATCGGCACCGAGCGAGGACAGCAGCTGCTTTCCCTGCTACATCGGATAGAGCACCTGACTGGACGACTCACGCGCCCCATCCCTCGGGTTGGCCTGAGCGCAACACTGGGCAACATCGAGTCGGTGCCACCCCAGCTTCGCCCCAATCGTTCATTGCCCTGCCAGATCATCACTGGCAGCCAGGCAGGCAACTCATTGCAGCTGCAACTCATTGGCTATATGGATCCGATCAACCCTGCAAAAGTCAAAGAGCAGGATGTCGCCTGGGACATTCATCGCCAGCAAGCCGACTTTGATGAAGATGATGAGGTTGATGATGAGGACGAAGACGAGAACGAGGATGAAGATCCCGTTGCCGAGCAGAGCCTTTATCGTCATCAGAACCTGGACGAGCAGGGCCAGCACCAGAAGAAACGGTATGTGAAGAAAAACGCGGAATACCATATCTGCCAAGATCTCTATGAGATGACCCGTGGCGGTGCCAACCTCATCTTCACCAACTCTCGCGCCCGTACCGAAGGCATTTCGAATCGCCTCAGCGAGCTCTGTCAGCAAAATTTAGTCCCGAACGAATACTTCCCTCATCACGGCTCGCTTGCCAAAGAAGAGCGTCAATTTGTCGAGGGGCGCTTGCAGCAATCACGCCTGCCAACGACTGCCGTTTGTACCCAAACCCTGGAGCTTGGTATCGATATCGGCAACATTGATGCCGTGTATCAAGTTCACCCCCCGCATTCTGTTTCTAGCCTGAGGCAGCGGATGGGGCGCTCTGGTAGACGGGATGGGAACTCGATATTGCGCGTCATGATCCCCGAAACGGAGATCTTCGAGCAGAGCCCCCTGCCCTCTCGCCTACGGCTCGGGCTGGTTCAGTCTATTGCGATGCTGCATTTGCTGATCAAGAGCAAGTGGTATGAGCCTGCCGATCAGCACAAGCTTCATCTCTCCACGTTGCTTCATCAATGCTTGGCCGTGATTGCCCAGTACAAGAGCATTCGTGCTGATGAGCTCTATAAGCTGCTCTGCCAGCAGGGGCCGTTCCAGCGCGTCTCGCCAGAGCTCTTCATGGAGGTGCTGCGTGACATGGGCAAAGGCGAGCTCATTACTCAGCTTCGCTCTGGTGAGCTGACAGTGGGCATCAAGGGTGAAGCGATGATCGATGATTTTCACTTCTATGCGGCCTTCAACGCACCAGAAGAATATCGAGTGGTTCACAAGAGCCGCTTCATCGGCATGCTGCCCGTCGAGGTGCCGTTGATGGCGGGGCAACGCCTTATTCTCTCTGGCCGAAAATGGCGGATCAAATCCATCGATCAGGACAAGAAAGAGATTGTGGTCGCCAAAACTCGCTCAGGCGTAGCCCCCATCTTCCAGGGCTGCGATATGATGCTGGAAGGCCGGATCCGGCAAACCATGCGGGAGATTTATGAGCGAGGTGAGCACGGGATCCAGATAGGCAACAAGACCATCAATTTCTTGAGCCCCATCGCTGAACAGCTCTTTGCAGAGGGAATTGCCACCTTCCGCGACTATCGACTCAAGCAAGAATCGCTGCTGGTGCTGGGTGCCGACAGTTACCTATTTACCTGGGCTAGCGACCGTATCGTGCATACCCTGACGATTTACCTCAATGCGATGGGGATGTCGGCAGATGGATATGCAGGGGTGATCGAGATAGCCGGAGTGGGCCGCGAGCAGATCCAGTATGCCCTACGTCAGATTGCCGAAAATGGTCTGCCACGGCCAGAGGTACTGGCAGCCAACATCCCCAACAAAGAGATCGAAAAGTTCGATGGGTTCCTCTCTACTGCTGTCCAAGATCAGGGCTATGCGTCGATGAAATTTGACTGTCCTGGTGCCCTGTCCTGGGTCAGAGAGTATGTCGCTGGCCTCGAACAAAAAACACCCAGTGATTTGTTGAAACAAGATTTAGATTAGTAGAAAATAATATTGGTCTAAATAAAAACAACGAGGTAATTATGTCATCATTTGTTGTCAGGCTTGCTCACAATAACTGGGAGATCTCCAATCGAGATTTGATTGAAGAAGCGAATAAATTTCTCTCTGCTCATGGGACTGCTGATATTGAATACAATCAACTTTCTCATAATGAATTGCTCACTTATTGGGAGTCCGATAAAAAGGATGTCTTGATTGAGCTCTATCGTGCAGATGACTGCACGCTGCTTCGTTCTGATGGCAAGGATGCGACATCCAAACTTAAGATCAGCGTGAATAATGAGGTGGTTGTTTCCGTTGCCAATTACATAAACCACTTTGCAGCAACAGGCAACATCAACTATCCAAATGAAAAAGTATCAGTTCCAAAAGATACTGTTTGGCTGCTGAGAATGTATGGACACGAACGAGATAAACGACTTGAAATAGAGAAGCAAGAACAGGCAATTCTCGGCATGTAGCCATGCGGAGCTAATAATTAAAGGCGATCTCCTGGTCGCCTTAATATATTTTATGAAAATGTGATTTCATTGAAAATAACCTCGCATATGTTATTATGCTATAACACCAATAATAACAATAAAAAGCGAGTCATTAATGCGTAAACTTTCCCTGTTATCCTGTATGATTATGGCAGCAACGTCATTGCCACTTATTGCTGCATCCAATAACGACATCATCGTCAGGATCATGCTGGCTGCACCAAAGTCACCAGTTACACCACCTGTCACACCACCAGTGGAGCCGCCTGTCACGCCACCAGTCGAGCCTCCTGTTGATCCAGAAACCGACCCCAATCCCAACAGCTGGATTGAGTTCTTCCATTCGAAAAACACCCTGGGCCAATCATCTTCCATGTCTGAGTGGTTTGGCAAAACAGACAGCGCCAGTGTGTCCGGACTCTCCCTCACATCATCTATGCTTCCCAAAGGCACCTTTGGCGTACAAAAAATTTCGAAGCTATACATGGATAACAACAGCCTATCCAACATCAACTTCATGAAAGGCGTTAATCATGTTGGAGAGCTCAAGCTGGATAACAACACCACACTGAATGACATTAATGGCCTATCAGATGTGACCAGCGCAGGAAACCTATTCATCAAAAACACCGGCATTACCAATGTGAATGGGCTATCCAATCTGACCACGGCATATACTGTCAATCTGGTTGGGAACAAAAAATTAACCGATTTTTCCGGACTCAAGAATTTGAACACCAAAATTACTGGTGTGAAAATATCCGTTCACATCGACCAGGAAAACTATTACCAGAAAAAAAGGCTGAATTGGGATACCCCATTCTGCCAGGCAGCAGAACGTGGTGATTTGATTGTATGGCTCAACTACAACGGCAGCCCAACATCAATTCAAGTCGGCCAGTTCTGCTACAGTGACGATCCCTGGTTAGAATTCCTTCATGGCGCAGGAAAGTCTCTGACCATTCAGAATGTCGTCAAATTGGAAACCAGCCCAAATGGCGTCATCGATCTAAGAGGCAGCCAGTGGAGCGATGGCAACTTCCCTCAAACGCCAATTAACATCACCAAGTTCCTGTCTCTTGATCTGCGAGATAATAACCTGACCCACGTTAATTTCTTGTCGAATGTCATCAATGGTGGTCATCTATACCTGGCTGGCAACAAGTCATTTAACAACCTAACTGGTCTGTCTCGTGCTGTCTCAATGGGCGGCATGATCATGGATGATGTGCCACTCACCACCCTGAACGGCATGCAAAACATCACTTCCATGACCAGCCTGTCCAATAAAAACAACAACAAGTTATTGGATATCAGCGCGTTGGCAAACCTAACCACTGTCACTCAAAACCTGTGGTTTAACCACGCCTCCTTTACCAAGGCTCCGCCATTGTCATCTCCATTCTGCCAATCCTGGATTGCCGGAAAAATAAAGATGTACCAAGGAAGCAGCGGCACAGTGGTCGCGCCGACCAGTGTTTGCAAATAACAACAATAACGCAACGGGCGACCAGTAGGCGCCCGTTTTAAAATAAGCCAATACCTAGTCCTCATCACCGTACTTGATTGCCTCAAGCCTGGATCTTATCGTAGATGCCATACTCCGCGCCCTCTCCGCCCTGGCTTCCAGATTTACATCGATCTCAGCCAGAAACTCCAGGGCTTCGTCCAATGACTCAGCGACATCAAGCCCTTCATAGCGCAATAACACATTCACTTCTTTCAGCAGTTCTTCCTGGCTCAACTCACACCTCCAAGGCCTTCCGCTTTTGCCTCAAGCCTGGCCCTTATCGTAGCTGCCATGCTCCGCGCCCTATCAGTCCAGGCTTCCATATCGATCTCGCTCAGAGAGCCCATAGCTTCGTCCAATGACTCAGCGACATCAAGCCCCTCATCGCGCAAAAACACATTCACCTCTTTCAGTAGATCTTCCTGGCTCAACTCATACCTCCAAGGTTTTCAGCATTAAACAGCCTGACGGACACACACTACATTTCCCGCTTTCTGAACTGCGGGGCACTTTTCATTTGTTCATCAAGCGCTTTTTTCATCGCTTCCTCTTCAACCTTTGCCCACACATCCAAACACTCATCCGGCACAAATCCATTCTGCCCTCTAACTGTTGTTTGCAAAGCAATGAATGCCTCTTTATCTACTGGATTATATTTGCTTAACTGCGAATCCAGCCGCTCATAAAAACTTCCCTCTACATGAAAGACATCATTGAAGAGACGAGCTATATATAGAACCGAAAGCACAACCAAGCAGTAGAAAATGAATTTACCAAAAGCAAGGTGTTCAACACGTTTATTGAATTCATAAATAAGAATAGCGATACATAATGCGTTCGAAAAAACACGACCAAGACTGCTCATTAACGGACTGATATCGCTCTTGGTATCCGTTATGGTTTTTTTGATGTCGTTAAAGGATGACTTTCTTTTCTTGGTAATCATGTGTTATTTCCTTCATGGTCAATCTTTTCCTCTTCAATGATGGCAAGCAATGCATTCAGCATTCGCATGACGTTATCAATCCGTTCAGCAGGAAAACGGATCTGCCCATCTAGAGGTCTTTCATCCAGGCAATACATAATTGCAGACAGCTTTGCCTCAAGCTCTGGGGGAAGCTTTTTTACAAGATGCGACAACATCGCATTTACGGATAGCATAGTGTTACTTGAATAAAGACAGTCAGAGCACCCTTCTTTTCTCTCTGCCGTTAACTCAGACATAATCGTTTTAATTATGCTGATCACCGAGTCTTTTGGAATGTCACTAAAACAACCATTGTCTTTTTTGTTGACAAATAAGCCATCTTTAAGGCTGTCATTAATAACGATAGCGTCGATAGCTTTCTTCTCTATATTGATCCACTCTACAATATCGGTGAGCGTTCCGTAACCACCCTTCCTCGACATCTCTTCTTTTAATGAGATGTAGTGTATTTTACTTATCGGCTCATACTTGGAAAGCAATCCATCCAGCATAACAAAATAAGTATCTGGCTTTTCCTTTGCCATACACTTTGCAGTTGTGAACACAAGGGCGCTCAAAGCTGCAAGATAATAATAAAGCGTGACCGGATCTATGATTGACTGACCAAGACTGAAAATGATGCCATTAAATACAATGAGCGGCAGAATCGCATCCACCAAGTAGACATGACGAGGGTTTTTTATAAATCCAGAATTTATTTGGCGAACAGTTTTTTTAATTCGATTAAGCTCTTTTCTCTTGGTCTTTTGTCGATTAGCCAGATCGTAATTTAGATTATTCATTTTCGCTCCCAGCGTCATTTTGTTTCAGCTTGCCTGCATCTAGCAGGTCATTCAATATCCCTACTGCATAATCAACCCTTTCAATTCGATAATGATATTTATTATTTACCTTTCTGCCTTGAAGGCTTTCAACAATGTCATTGATCTTGTCCTGGCAGAGTGTTGGAGCGTATTTTTTCAAATGATTTAATAGAACATGAATGCAAGCAGAAGTCATTTCAAAGTATACATAGTGACCATCTTCCTCTGTCCGTTGTGCGGTCAATTTTACAAAAACCGTACTCAGCATATAACGATGTTCTTCACTTATGACGGGCTTGTTTTCTGGCTCTGAAACACTCTCTTGCAACTCATTATCAACAGGAATAAGGCATCCTGACATCATCGCCCTTTCGATTTCTTTGCGCTCAAACCTGGCCCATTTCATGAGATTTATTAGGCTATAGAACCCGCGAGAATGAACATCATCTTTCATCTCGTTATACGCAACCCTGTTAATCGGCTCGTACTTTTCAAACTCGTTAATGAGCTGCTCGGCGTATGTGCCTGGTACTTTTCTTAGCCTTAAATAACAGGCTGCAATAATCCCTGTGAACATTGCCAAAAAGACGGCTGCCACATGCCACTTTGCTTCTTGCGGCACATAGTTAATTAGAATAAACGCTATAAACCCCACGATTGTCGTAAGGAGTACAAAAAATATTGACTCATCTACTTTTGGAGACAAAAAATCTTTTGGGCTATTAGCCATCTTGATAAGATGATCTATCCAAATGATTGAGTTTAATCTTTTTTTCTCTAGCTTTACATCTCTGTAATTTTCTCTCACCAATATATGTTCTTTATTTTTCATATCAATTCCCATCCTGAATTCCCATCCTGGATTAAATTTATTTTTTTGTTTTAATGTATTCAAGAAGAGATTCGTGTTCCTCCACAGCCCACTCTCTCAGTTTCACTAAGCTGTATCCGCCATTACGATCTCTTTCCATTAAGACATCATCGTATTTCTTCTGGTCAAATGGGCGATATTTCTCAAGGCTCTTTATTAATACTTCCTCATGCGTGGCTGGCTCCATGAATACATTCGACACAAAAATCGCAGCCGCTAAGCTACATAGCATGATATAATGTTCTTTAGCACTTTCTATCGCGTTACCAAAACCAACAATTGCTGAAATAAGAAATGAAAAAGCGAGCATGCAAAAAATAACTTTAATTGCCTTCATGTTCCTTGGGGATAGGTAGTGCTCATGGTAATTTGCCATCTCAATTCGCCTCTTTAATTCCTTTATTTTTTCAATTTTTATTGTTGCCTCTTCAATGCTAAGGAAAAAACCATCCTTTAGTAACTTAGTCATTTCACCCTCCAGACTTAGTTTATTATTTGTTGTAACTAATTATTCACTTCCCATAAATGCTCTAATTTCTCTGCGCTCTTCATTTATCCATGATTTTATATTTCCAAGGTGATATGTGCCTCGGTTTACTGAAAGGAGTTTTATCCAATAAGGAGTGGCATATTTCGCTGCCACACTTCAAAGATGTAGTTGTACTCATTGTGCTCGTCCGCCTGATGCGAGTCACACATCGTCAATTCCCACTCTTTCTCATTCCACTCTGGAAAAACCGCATCACCATCCACTTTCACATCGATACGGGTCACATATAATTTGCTCGCCATCGGCAAGGCCAGGGCATAAACCTGCCCTCCGCCTATCACCATCAGTTCCTGGTGCGCTGCTGCATTCGCCAGATGCAAAGCATCTTCTACAGAGGTGACCATCGTGACCCCATCTATCTTTCGCGAGGCGTCTCGACTAAGCACGATATTCAGCCTTCCAGGCAAAGGCCTCCCAATCGACTCAAAGGTGCTGCGACCCATCAGGATTGGCTTACCCAGTGTTTGGCGCTTGAAGTAGGCCAGATCCGCAGGCATCTGCCAGGGCAGCTGATTATTGCTGCCTATCACGCCTTGTTCTGCCATTGCCACGATCAATGAAATTTCCACATCCATTCCTTTGCCCTGCCAGCGCTATCCCTGGACTTGAGTGTCATGACTACGCTTAATCAAATAGCCGCCAGTCACCGCCCTTACCCTGTAATATGCTTTTCATGGCAATCTCAATTTCTTCACGCTCTTCTTTTAGCCACGCCTTCACAAGACTCAGATCGCCATATCCACCTTGGTCTGACAAATTCTTTTTCAAGGCATCAAACCGAGGCTTATTGATTGTGCGACATTCTGATAGATACAGATCAACACAATCAACGTTATTACTTGGCGCCATCCATCCTTCGTAGCAGGCCCATAAACTCATGCACATAAAGCCGCAGCTAAGGAATGATGCTCCTTCAAATTCCGCAAACACCTCAAGCCGAACAAGACAAATTGATGCCAAAAAGAAGAAGGCGCAAAACAGGAATGAAATGCGCTTTGGATGGGCCTTGCCACACATCGCAGCTTCCACCCTTTTGAGATCATGCAGCATACTTTCTAATTTCTCGCGCTTTCTCACCTGAGTCTCCAGTAAGTCTAAACATTTTGTTTGATGTCATCATCATACTTATTTTTTTGGAAACAATCAAGTTGCCAACCCCATTTATTTTTTCTATAAATATCGTCAATTTTCGAAGTCCTGTCGCAAGTAGGATCTGGGTGAAGTGACAGCAGAAATGAATCGGAGACGATATAGATAACCCATGCTTCGCATGCACCATGACCAGTTCCCATTCCCCTCCGCAGGCACAAAAAAAGCCCCCCAATCGGGAGGCTACCACTAAAAGGATCGCAACAGCGATTATAGCTCGAAGTCGCTCAGGTCGCTTTCGCTCATGTTGGAGTCGATCTGTCCCACCAGATAGGAACTGACTTCAACCTCTTGCGGCGCAACCTGTACTGAGTCAGAGGACAGCCAGGTATTGATCCAGGGGATGGGGTTGGACTTGGCCGATTCATAGGCTGGCGTCAGGCCTACGGCCATCATGCGCAGGTTGGTGATGTACTCCACGTATTGGCACAAGATCTCTTTATTGAGGCCAATCATAGAGCCGTCCTTGAACAGGTATTCACTCCATGCCTTCTCCTGCTCTGATGCGTCCTTGAACACCGCCTCACACTCCGATTTCAGCTCAATGGCGATTTCCTTGAACTCGGGATCATCAAAGCCCAAGCGCATCAGATTCAGCATGTGCTGGGTGCCGGTCAGATGGAGAGCCTCGTCGCGGGCAATCATCTTGATGATCTTGGCATTACCTTCCATGAGCTCCCGCTCAGCAAAGGCAAATGAGCAGGCAAAGCTGACATAGAAGCGCACCGCTTCCAGGGCGTTAACGCTCATCAGGCACAGATAAAGCTTCTTCTTCAACTCCCGCAGGTTCACCGTGACCTTCTTCGTGTTGACGGTATGCACCCCCACCCCGTACTGCTGGAAATCCATCACAGCCCTAGTCAGGTCGTCATAGTAATGAGCGATGTCGGCAGCCCGTTTGAGGATTTCTGTGTTGGTCACGATGTCATCAAATACTACCGATGGATCGTTTAAGATGTTTCGAATGATATGGGTGTAGGAGCGAGAATGGATGGTCTCGCTAAAGGCCCAGGTTTGGATCCAGGTTTCCAGCTCGGGCGTTGAGGTGATCGGCAAGAACACGGCGCTCGGAGCTCGTCCCTGGATACTGTCCAGCAAGGTTTGATACTTGAGGTTGCTGATGAAAATGTGCTTTTCATTCTCAGGCAGTTGGCCGAAGTCGATCTTGTCTTGGCTCACATCGACCTCTTCTGGTCGCCAGAAGAAGGACAGCTGTTTCTCAATCAGCCTTTCGAAAATGGCGTGACGCTGCTGATCGTAGCGGGCCACATTGACCGACTTGCCCAAAAACATGGGCTCCAACAGCGCATTATTTTTCTCTTTTCGAAAGACAGAATACCCTTTATGTTCGACCAGCTCGTTACTCATTTTTCACCCTAAAGAAAATTTAACATCTAAAAATTTTAGTTCTTTTCACATAAAATATCAATGAGCATCCGTGCTACACAGTGATTTTTTATGTCAAAAATTAATTGCAAAACTCCTTTCTTGTTGCTGTTTATTTATTTTTATGTATAATAATCATCATAACCCACTGTTAAGACAACGGAGTTTAACATGTCCGATATGGCCTGCATTATCCTGTATCCAGCTGCTGCATTGCCAGCCGGAGATACTGTGATTCGTGTCTTGTTGCCGATGGATGGTGCCCCCTGGGATGTGTTGCCGTTGCTGGCAGATCTGCTCCTAAATGGGAATGGCGAGGTAGCCTATCTCAAGGCTCAATATGAGCAGCAATATTCATTTTTGCCTACTGAGTACCATCAGTCTGCCATTGTGCAGGAGATTTCCGGCTCACTCAGCGAGCATGAGATGGTGCCAGAGCACTGTCGCTTCTGCTATCTGCTCAATACCAAGCGAGAGCTGGTGTTTCGCATGGATGGCAAGGGAATCCATCCGATGACGGCGGCCAGGTTGCTCATGATGCCGATACGCCCAGTATCCATCCAGGCGATTGCTATCTCGCTGTATGAGCTTGGGGAGCTTGGAGTTATGCTGCACAACCCCGCGCAATCAGTTGTGCCGTCTCCTGCCTGCAAGGCAGACTGCCGAGAGTTTATGAGCGATCACTATGCCACATACCAGGCATTTCCTGTCGAGTTTGAGTATGAGGATGTCGTCTACCCCTTCTCGCTGTACATGAGTTGGTTCTCCGATGAAGAGCTCCGCGAGATAGAGTTAGATATCGAGCCAGCCAGCGTCGATGTCTGCTGACCATTACCCGCTGAGGCGGGTAATTCCGAGCTTACACGCCGCAGGCGTTATTGACCTGTGAATCTGATCGTTGAAAGTCTGGAGCAGCAGTTTGACGACGAACTCCGTTGCCATATGCTGCTGATCAACAAAAAGACCAGGGTCAGGATCCCGCTGATACTGGGTCGATACCGCCACATCAGCCCGATCATGAGCGCCATGGATGGTGTCATTCAATTCCATCCAGACCTCAAATATGTGTATGCCACCGCCTTCATCAAGGAGCCTGGATTGCAGCAAATCGCCCCCTGGAATGCCAAGCAGCAGGCTGCGTACAATGAGTTCAAGGAAGCTGTTCTCCTGGCTAGCACCCCGTCTTGAGGCGGGGTCATTCCCGCTTGCAGATAATTGTGCGCTCAATCACTCTATTTATTATTGACTTTAATAAATAATGCTGTATTATTAAGTCATCAACCTGAATGGAGAAAGAAGATGAAAGAACCACTGGTTACACGCGATTTGGTAGACGGCTCTCTCGATGTCTCTCGTCTGATTAATGACCCGATCATGGTTGCCACCAGCAACTCCTATCGTCGCCTGCTGACCAGATCCGGCAAACCCGTCTGCCTGCCGTGCAACCAGCGCAGTGACAATCATCCCGACCTGGATGCCAGCTACGAAGTGCTGCAACTGATGGCCGCTTCGCCTGAGCTCTATGACGCAACTCGCATGCTGATCAATGTGGTAGAGCGCCTGTCTGCTAACAAGCCCGTGCGCAATCTCGACGAGATCATGTTGTTTGCCCAGGCGGCCCTCAACAAAGCAGGCCAGCAAATTTAAGGAGCAGGCGATGACCAGGATCGTGACCCAAAGCCAAGAAAACATCATTATCCGAGGCAAGCCTGTCCCCAAGTGGTTTGTTGATGAACGCGGCTATCGCTACGTGTTCGATTCCATGGCAATACTGGACAAGGACGACTGTTTCGAGCTGTCCTCCCTTGATGCCAATCAGTGTATTATTGCGCCTGGCGCCATTTACACCACCACCAACATCAAGGCCGCCTAGGAGGCATCATGAGAAAAGATCAGATCCGCAGTGAGGGCGATGCCCTGATTTATCTGACCGACTGCACCCTGGCAACCGTGGAGCATTTGGCGAGCAAAAAGTCATCGTCAAAGTCTGAGCTGAAACGGCAAATTGCCATGGCCGAGCATGCCATCTCTTGCATCGACCAATTCGGGCTCGATCATAAAAACACAAGGGTGGATGAGGTCAAGGCTGATGGCGGCATGCAGGCCTGGGTTGCCAAGATCAAGGAAAAGCACATTAAATAAGGCAAGGGCAGCAATGCCCTTCAATACGAGGTAAGACATGCCCAGCTATCTGGAAGAAATTACGCCCGACATGACATCTCTTGTGCCCGATGGCTATACCGGTCGCTGCGCCATGACCCTCGACGGCGGCAAGTCTGGCCGCCATGTTGTGGTGTTCCCCTGCGTCTCAGAAGCAACCGATGCCGCCCACTTTGCACTCAATCCCACGCTTGGCGGGTATGGCGAGGCAACCATTGCCCCGACGACTGACAGCGTAACACACCAAACGGCGCAGGATTGGCTGCTTGAATAGTCGCCATGACTAACCCTTTTCCCGCGTAAGCCACCGTCAGGTGGCTTACTTATTTTAATTTAAATTAATTGCTTTATTTAGCATTGCTGAGTATAGTTGCCTCACTTTCCCTCTCGGGGAGTTTTTGTATATTCGGATTTTTATCCGCGATTTTCGGCTTCTATCCCTATCGGGAGACAACAACAAGCGGGCATTAACCCGCGAAAGGATGTGAACATGGCAAATCTCAACAAACACGAGGTAACTCCGGTCTTTGTCGGCCTCCCCGCACGACTAACCGATCAGGCTGGCAAGCGCCTGATGGCGTTATGCAGAGAATCAAAAGATCCTTATCAGGAATCGGTATTTGAGTCGATCCTGGATACTGACGCTATCATCAAGCGTCACTTTGCCACAGCCCTGACAGGCCGCCTCGGCAAAAACAATATTCATCGAACCAAGCATGCAAATTCTCATCTTGGCTGGTCAATACTTCCCCAGGCTGACATGGCTGTGCGGCATCATATCCGTTCAAGGCCTCCGCTTGAGCTGGGCGATCCGCAGCTCTGGTGCTGCGAACATCTCCCCATGCCCTATCTGCTCGTGCTCGATTACATCAAGACCGAGGGCGATGTCGGATCCATTACCCCGCGACTGGCAACCGAACTCTATCAGCAGCTGCTGGAAAAGGGCATCACCTTCGGCATCCACAAGTCACAGCTCATCGCTCAGCATGCGCTGTTCTGGCCTTATCTCCTGGTTGCCATGAGCAAGTTCTCGCGAGAGTTGCAGCAATGGGAGAAGCGACCGCAAGAGCAGCTTAATGAACTGTTTGAGGCCTACTGGGGGATCTGCAAATTACTCCAAGTTGAGCATTTCCATAGCATTGACCCCGATCACCTCGCCTGCATCACCAACTTGACTCAGGCCCGATGCCAGGACTTTATTCAGCAGTACAAAGCGAATCTGGGCTACTCTTCCGAACTCTTCCGGATCCAGGATTTTGGTAAGGACTCGTCCTATCAAAACTACTTTAACCGGATCGAAAAAGGCACCCGCGATAAGCTTGTCCCTGCACAAGGCATTGGCATGGCCCAGGCTGCTTTTCTCGATGAGCTCAATACCTCGCTAGACAACTTCTTTAACCATTTCGGTTTATTGGCTGATTTTAACGCCTTGACTAGCTTCCAGGATGACCGGCTGTATCAGTTGTTTGAGCCAGATCCGTTTCGCCTCATGATCCTTCCCATGCTACCTCCCGACGAAGATGAAAATCTAAACGAGATGGAGCTCGAAGATCTGAAATTCACCAAGCTCATGAACCTGGTCATGATCGATCACATCCTGCTTGAGTCAGGCAAGATCTTGCCTGCTAACCCAACCCTGATCGCGGGCTTCACAGAGCGATTGAAAACGTCACTGCTACAAGAATTATCCAAATATCGAGACCATGAAAATGCACCTGGCTCTGTCACTGATCTGATCGATGCTGCCGCTGCCGCATTTCAGTCCAGTCGCGCACTCGGGGTGTGCAACTTGAGATTTTATCACCAGCTTATGCGCCTGTGTCATCTGCACGACAGCAAGCTGGGTCGCATGCCAGAGGACTGGGAGCAGATTGACCGAGATATCCGCCGCCAATTGCTGCTGGTCAATCAGCAGGTCGCCAACTTGTTCATGGCCGACGATGAGAATGTTCCCGCTGCCGACTCGGTGTTTCCCACCATTGAGCAACCATTACAAGATGTCAGCGAACTGTTCTCCAAGCTCGAAAACACTCAGGCTACCGAGCAGCTCACCGAGATTTATGAGCGAGCAAGGCAGAGCTTGAGCACTCAAAATTGGCCTGAGGTGTCCGATGCCTCTCTGCATCTCTGCAAGCAGTGGCGGATCCACCTGAGCGAGCAAAAGGGGCTCTGCTCTGACAAGGATAATACCCTGTCAGCGATAAGGGATGAGATCACTGCGCTCATCAAAAAAATCGAAACAGGCCCCTCAGTCGAGCCAGTTGCGACCGTAGAGTCTGCCCACGTTGCTATCGAGGCTCACCCCTCGGAACTGGCTCTGCTGGCGCTGCAAAGCGAACTGGCTGCCGCCCAGGTGCGCAACGATGAACTCAATGCCTTGTTGAGCGAGCAGCGGGAAGAAAACAGTAAGTTGCGCCGACATCACAAGCTGGCTCAATCCAAACTCGACAGTGTGACGCAGTTGCGCCCCGCTACTTTCGCCCCACAATGGCAGGATGTTGATACCCTGGCAACACGACTGGTCGCCACCCTGCCCAAGCAGGATATGCAGTCAGTCATGACCCTGGCCGAGCACTACACCCAAGGCAGGATCCGCTTCACTGAAAATGCGATGGACAGTGCCCAGGCTTATCGCCGTCAGGAGTATAGCGCCATCGATTTGATGTCTGCGCTGATCAAGCTGGCTGACTTCTACTATCCGGCCTTCATTGAGTTTGGCGACAATCAGGCGAAGTCTGTCTTTGGTGCGGCCTACTCACCCACTGAATCCGAATCCACGCTCACCAGTGCGCGTCTGCGAAGCCTGCGTGAATTCGATGTCAATGGCGAAACCAAGATGGTGACCAAGCACTTGTCGATCAACAACTACTTGCGCCTCTATTTCACTATCGAGGGTGATACCGTGGTGATCCCCTACCTTGGCAAGCACCTGGATGTGATGAGCACTAATTAACCAGCAACAAGAGAGAGCAATCAGATGGAAAAAACACTGAAAGAGCAGATCCAGGCTATCCAAAAAACCGCCAGAGACTTGGGCAAGTCAGATGAGTTCTGCGCCCGCGCAATTATCTTTTGGATGGAGTGGCACCTTGATTTTTCGCTCAGCGGCAACGGCTGGCTCGACAATGATGCGGACACCATTGCCGCTATTGAAGTGGATGATGAGCAGATCGAGGTGTTCAAGCATTTCATGCAAGCAGCAGGTATTGCCTGAACATGGTTTGAGGATAGATTGCTACCCTCGGAAGGAAAAATCATGCCGCCAATCTTGGCGGCATTTTTTATTCTCGCTGTTCATCCGATGGTGAAGCGAACCAGGGCCACCGCCGCCCTCGCCACCAGCTCGCTCTGGAGCCGTGCCAGCTCCACAGGCAGTGGCAGAGAGGCTTCTGCCTGCTTGATCTGATGGTGCAACGTGCTGTCGCCGATCAGCGTGAGACAAGAGTCGCTGCTCTCACTGGGCATTTCACGGCAGCGCTCATAAGTGATCAGTACCGATGCCGCATACTCTTTGTCTTTCTGCTGAGACAGCCAGGTGATCGCAACATCCTCTCGTACCTGTGCCATATCGGCAGTGTAATAACGAACCCCCATGATCAGGTCATGCACCAGCCAGGTGAACAAAAACAGCGGCACCACGATTGCCATCATCATCAAGCCATTTTGAGCATTGCTTCTCATCAACATATCTTCCTCCGTGATCATCAGCGATATTCCCGCCAGAAAACTTATTTAATGATATACTAAGTCAAAAATATATTCAATAAAACTAATAATGAAAAGTGACTTTGATGATTATTTTTTTGCACATCAAATATATTTTTAATTCAAATAACCGCTCTATTCCCGTCTTTTTTAGTTTGATTTCACGCCATTTATCTCCCGCTCTCAGCGCAATAAGACAGGACATTTCAGCCAATAATTACCCTTCACAGGGCTATATCTTGCTGCGCTTAGAGCTTAGCAGTAGATGCCATTTCTCGGATTGTGACAGATCAGACACAACATCAGAGATCCACTTGCTCACCATTTTAAAATCGATACTATACAAACTCCATCGACTGACCAGGAAGTCCCGTCATGACGAATCCCATTGTGGCCCCGACAGAAGAAGCAGACCCCTCCAAGGGGCTGGCCGCATGCTGCATCACTAAGCCGTTTGCAGGCCTTTACCTTGCTGATGTCGGCCCCCTTGTTTTCAGAGGCATCAGTACCGCCAGACAACACATTCGCTGCAATAACCTATTTGCTGCCAGCGCCGATGCTGCCGCTGAAATCGTGCAACACGCTTCCGCCATCCAAGCAGAAGCTCAGACAGGGCAGTACCAAAAAGAACCTCATTATGCAGTAACCCTAACCAGCCAGGATGGATTGAGGTTGCCGCTGTTAATGGGGCGGTTTTGTCATGCCGAACCCATCTTCGACCTGATAAACAAGGCGCTACACCGCCGAAAATACCTCGCTGACCATTACGGGATCAGCCTTGAGCCGCTGGTGGACGCCACCCCCATGATTCCAGTCTCGGATGATGAGAAAATGGCGATGTCCACCATGTTTATGTTGGCGCTCATTACCGAAAAAGAGTCGGTTTAACTTCAATTCCACGCAAGGCTGCCACGCGAAGAGGCAGCCTTGTTGTGATCGCCACATGACAAAGCAGCTCAAATACGGGTGACCTCCCGCCAGATACGGGTGACCTGCGGCCAGATACGGGTGACCTCCCGCCAGATACGGGTGACCTCCCGCCAGATACGGGTGACTTCCCGCCAGATACGGGTGACCCTGCCTCAAGCAGAAGGAGAGGAAGGAAGAACTGGATACCCTGCGGCTAAGGCCGCAACCACCAAAAAAGTGCTGTTCAGAAGCCTATATTTTATTTGAAAAAAACACTGCCTTGCGCAAAACTGTTGATGTATTAATCAAATTTGGTGAGATATGAAAAAACGAGTAAAACAGCGCACGACCACTTCGGAATTTAAAGCCATAATGGCACAGGGATTCATCGCTGTGGCAAATAAAATGGCCGCCGAAAGAGTTCCGATTGATGCCAATTTAACACCACAAAAAGATCCGCTTGACCCCCGATAATAATATGGTATATTTTCACAAAAAATAACTTGTCACATATATTTTTTGTTTGTATTATTCCAAAAAAGTGACACACGCCAGGTGGCGAGATGTCGCACAGAAACACCAATAACTCTCGCTACAAGGATTCATTATGGGTCAGCATTTTATACTTAATGAAGAACACATCGCCACTGCCTTTGCCTGCGGCAACCTGCCTGCGCCGTCTGCCGAGCAGGCCAGCAAAATCCTTGCTGTTATGCCTGTCTGGAAGTTCAACCAAACACTGACTGCGCTGTCCGTGAAAGATCCGATTGCCAAAAACCTGATCATCAATGGACTCATTCTGTCACGCTTGGCTGAGCGCAATGACTATATCGAGCAAGTAAAATCACTTTGCCTGCCCAAGATCTCCCGCTTGCGCGAGCTTTTTGAGACCAAAATCAATGCTGTAACCTCCAAAGAGGCTCAGGATCATCAGGCCACCTTACTGACTCATGTCGATAAACTTGCCGATGAAATCCAGGGCTTGCAGATGGAAGACCTGAAAGACGACCCCCTCAATACCAAGGCGATCCGACCGGAAAGCACCCTGCAAGAAATTCTCGCCATCGCCCTTCGCCCCACTCCGCAGAAAAAGCGCAGCCTGGCCTACAGCCGCTGCACCAAGCGCCTGCAATTGCTGTGTCAGGACATCAAGAGCACCAATATCGATCACCTGATGTAATCACAAGAGGTCGCCTTTGGCGGCCTCTTTTTTCTCCCCTTCTACTCTGTTTTTATCCTCAATCATCTCAAAGCACCCTCCATTTTTAATTGCATTAATATTGACCTAAAAAGTCATTAGTGGTATTCTTTTGGCACAAAATGCTGCTTTCAGCGATTGCCCAAACCCACTTGAATGGCATGCTGTTTTTAGTGTGCAGCGAATATAATAGTGTTGCCAACGAGGGGAACTCATGTCTGACCAATATTCCTTGATCTTGCATTGCCACTGTACTGCCTGCCAACAGGATCCTGCTCTGGCCGAGCGGGAGGGCCAGCAAACCATTACTGACCAGCATTGGCATGGTGCCGCCGTCAAAGCCAGATCCCTTGGGTGGTTCATATCACTGGACACCTCCATCATGCTGGCGCCAGGCCACCATCAAGACAAATCTGATGCGGAACCCACCTAATCAATAAATAAGGATGTTGAGCGCCGACGAGGACTCATCAGCACCTTGGTTTTTCCTCGATGCAACCCCCTATTCGGCCAGTTGTCAGCAGCTGGCCTTTTTTGTATCTTATTGCCTGTCTAGACAGGCAGAGCACCCAGTTCACCTCACCCCTTCCTCCTTTTGATTTATTTTTCGCAAAACTATTGCCATTTATAAATAGTTTTGCTATATTATATTCATTGAATGAGCGGTTGTTACACAAAACGGGGTGGCGAGATATTTGTTGGCAGGGTTGCCAGCGCCAGCCTAACACTTTCACGTAAAGAGGGATTAATATGCGGAAAATTATCTTGTCGGCCATGCTGTTCCTGGTAGCCACTGCGGCTTCGGCAGCAACGGTCGTCGATGTCAACTTCGTGGTGCCACAGTCCATCGTGGATGCCAAGGGCCGAGAGGCGCTGTTCTCCGGTATCAAGGCCGATCTGGCTGGGGTTGATAGCTACTACCTCTCCCAGTACACGGGGATCGTGAAGGACGGCAAGCCGGAAGATATCAAGTTCAACCTGCGCCAAATCGTGGTCGTCAGCGACAAGAGCAGTGATGCCGCGTGTGCTGATGGCATGGTGTTCTCCAGCTCCGTGCTGTACTGGGACGGCCAAATTGCTCGCCGAGATGGCAAGCATCCGGAAGACCTGGGCTACGATCTGGATGAGACCTGCGTTTCTCCGGAAGACTATGAGGCCATCCGTGTGGCGGGCTCCAGCTCTGGTGCCGATGTGTGGGTCAACCTGCAAGACAAACTGGCCTCTGGTCTGGGCGGCATGGCTGGTCAACCCTCCGATATCGCTCTGGTCGTGCAAGACCACGCTGCGACCGGACATTACGTGAAGGCAGGTGATCTGGCCCACGAGTTCTTCCACCTGCTGGGCGGCGTTGACCTCTACAATACGCCGGAAGCTGCCAAGTGCGAACAAGGCGGTGAGTGGAATGGTCGCCTGATGTGTGGTGGTGTCGAGCCAAGCCCCCTGCTGTTTGGTGCCAACACCTGGATTGATGAGAAGCTGTTCCTCCAGCGCTTCTACAACAACCCCAGCACCACCGTGGCTGACTGGACTATGGGCGCCACGTTCTACGGTAGCGTATACAAGGCATCTGGTGCTGCGTTGATGACCGCTCCTGCTAATGCTGAGCGAGTTGCCGAGCTGGCCGTGAGTGGCACCACCCTGTCTAAGGATGTGCCGAACGTCACTCTGAGCGTGAAGATCAAGAAGCCGGTGCTGGCAAGCAATCCGGATGACAAGACCCCCGTTGCTGTCGAAGTTTACAGCCAGGGTGCGACTGCCAAGGCAGGTGCCGAATACATCGACAACCTGACCCAGACCGTCACCTTCGATCCGCTGAACCCTGATTACCAGGTGAATGCTGATAACGAGTGGGTCAAGGAAGTGGTGTTGACCGCCAAGGATCTGAACTACAACGGCACCAAGTCGATGCTGGTTGGCCTGCGCAACGGTAATGCGACCGCTGTGAATGCAACCCCCACCTCCATCAGCGTTGTAGGCTCGGCTCCCGACCTCAACCCCGATGAAGATACCGTAGCTGCCGAAAATGGTGGTGGCGGTGGCTCCAGCGCCCCGCTGGTGGTACTGGGACTCGCAGCCATGGCCTTCATGCGCCGCAAGACCAAGTAATACTGGTCACTCAAGAAAACCCGCCAGCGGCGGGTTTTCTCTTATCCGCCAAGCCACTTTATTTCTCAAGGAGAGTCTATGGACGCCAACACCTTCACTGTGATCGCTGCCAACGGTCAGCAACCAAACTGTTCCGCCATTGTGCAGTGGCATACTGCCAATCCATTGCTCCATGCGGTGATCGAAGAAGACTTGAAAGACTGCAAAAAAGACCTCGATTTTATCGAGCTGTTTTGCTGGGATATGCCGCCATCCAGCCTCTTTAAGCTCACCGTGAAGATTGATAACTGGCCCACCGAGCGCCAGGCTGCCACCTATCTACTGGTCAGCAAGGAGGCGCTGTCACTTGAGCCGCTGGCGCTCATGCAACAGGATCCGGCACAATCCAGCTAACCCATTGACAAGAATGTTATTTTTTACTAAAATATCGCCTCTTGTTTTAGGTTTTTCACCACCCCTTTCAGCACAAGGAGTTTTCATGTCACGCCTGTTGACCTATGACGAAGCCATCGCAGCCCTGAGCCAGAGTGATGACCTCGGCTACTTTGCTTTTGCCCCTCGCGGTGGCGATAGCAGTCGGCCAGCTGGCGGGTTCATCTATCTGCTGGAGTCGATGCACCCTGCTGATGACATCGCCACTGACGATACCATTCAGCTGTTGCTGCGGGTGCAACGAGGTGACTTCTTCATGGAGGAAGAACGCACCCTGTTTTATGACTTGTCAGAAGTCGAGCCCTCTGTCCTGGCAGATACCATGGCCGATCCGCGCCAGTTGCGCTACAAACCATGCAGCCGCATGCAACAGGACATGGCCGCTGACCAACACATTGAGCATGCCATTGCGACCCTGAGCGGCTGGCAAGCCCCTGTTCCAGCTCGACACAGCGAGATTGAACCAGCCTGGCTTGAGATGCTTCATCAGCACCGCCCAGTTAATCATCAGACCTGGAATTAACCTCCAAATCCGACAAGAGCGCCTGATGGCGCTTTTTTGTTTTGTGGCAACCAACATCCCTCGGCAGCGAAGTCATCTTGGCGAAAATGTTGATTGTTGCCGAGTTATTTAATGTTAAATAAATTCAGTTTTCTTGCGTTGTGGGATAATATGAGTGCCAAAGCATTTGCTTCGATGGGTTTTATTATGAAAGAAACAATCAAACAGATCATTGCCTCGGTAAATTATCATCTTGCAGTAAAAAATATCAACGGAAGGGCTGTTCTGCGGAACCATAAAGGGTCAGTCATGCGGTGCCAGAAGGCGGCTGAGCTCGGACATGCGAAGGCACAGAACGAACTGGGTCAATTGCATGAAGAAGGCAAGCATGTGACCAAAGACAGCTTGTTGGCCGCCCACTGGTATGCCAAAGCCGCTTCGCAGGGCAATGCCTTGGCACAGTACAATTTGGGTTGCTGTTACTGCAATGGGGATGGGGTGGCGATGGATCGCCAGCAAGCCACCGATTGGTTAGAGCTAGCTGCCAGGAATGGTCTTCTTAAAGCACAACAAATTCTTGGTCGGTGGTACTCTCAAGGGATTTATGTTGAGGTGGATCTGGTGAAAGCCTATGCTTGGTTTGCAGTGATAGGCGCCAGCGGCAATGATCTATATGCGAGTCATTGCGAGGTAATGGCAGAACGCATGTCTCCTGAGATGTTAAAAGAGGCAAAAGTTCTGGGAAGGAGGTACGTTTCAATAAGCAAATGTTGATGCAAAGTTACCCATCAGCAGGGGGCTGAACGTGTGGATCGCGTAGCACTCACCCGCGACCTAGCGATGATTCTCATTCGGCTATATAGTTCTCATTCAGGAAACGCCCCGCCAAATAAGGTAAGATGGTGCCATTGTTCACCTGTTCTCGCCTGGGGCGCATCCTTCAATGCATGAATCGCTGTCATTTCTTGGCTCCGTTATCCAGCTCAAAGAATCCCCTGATCATCAATACTTTTCGTTTGTCCCCAAGCATCGAGAGGGCCGCATTGTGGGTGGTCGGCTCTACCTGCTGACGCCCATCAATCCTCGATACTTCCTGCGCTGGCGCCATGACACACCTGGCCTCAATAGATCATTCATGCACTGCGAGCTTATCGTGCAGGGAGGTGATTTTTTCCAGGAGCCGAGCGAATGGCGCGGCTACTGGCTTGCCATGATAGAGGACGCTTTTCTGCACGAAGACATCCAGCGCCTGCGTTATCTGCGCTGCCCGCTCCACTCGGCAGAGCGGATCATGTATCGGCCACTCGAACAGGCCGTCTCCATCTTGCTCCAATGGCAAGAACAGAACCCCACCAATCTCGACGAGATAGATCCCGCCTGGCTGGCCGCCATCGCCACCAAAGAAAACCCCACCCAGCCCCGATAGCGGGCTTAATCTCATTGACCCCTGCCTCATTATTTATTAGAATAATAATTCCGCAAAACAGGTCTAACTGTCGCGATCTAACACTCATTGGAGCTAAACATGCTGATATCTTTCGACGAAGCCATTGCCGCGCTTTCATTGCCACCACCAACACCACACGGCAATGCGTTTTTTGCTATCCAATGCATTTCTGAGAACTATCGGGTGATCGGGGTCAAGATCTACATCCTGGAGCGAGCACGCAACCCCAGCAATGAAGCAGTCGCTCATCCCGCTCTCCAGTGCTGTGATCTGATCATCCAGGGCGGCCACCTGTTTTCCAACCACGATTTTCAACAAAGCTTCTGGCTTGGCAAACACTCTGCCGAGTCACTCGCACAAGCTGGATTCTGCCTGCAAGGCCTGCGTTACAAAGAGTGCAGCCAGACAGATCTGGATAAAGCATGCCTCTATCGCGCTGAGTACGCCATTTCGCAGCTGCATGGATGGCAGGGTGAGACACCAGTTCAACCGAGCATGCTGACCCCCGAATGGCTGGCCCTGCTGGCAGAACACCTCCAGCCAGACCACCCCGTTCATAATACCAATGTCTTTTCTCAGGTCGATGGCCCACTGCCAGACAGAGAAAAGTCTGAAAAATATGCTGACTGCATCCAAAAGCTACTTGATTGCGTGCTGGAGAACCCCTGGTAAAACTACTTTTTTGAGTATCCAGCAACACAGATTTTAGGTGTTTTGTGGGTTGACGGCCATTCCGATATGTCGGTATTATCCTGTGCATACCAACACAGGACATTGCCATGCCAAAATCCAGCATCAGAACGGCTCAGATCATCGCTACCGCAATGACAAGGCGGAACAAGGTCAAGTCATTCACTCGCTTCCAGCTCTCAATTAAGGCGATTGGAGAGCTTTCTGAGCGGTCTATCGTAACCCCTGCGTTCTTATCCGGACTGTCATCTGCTTTGGTAGAGCGAGGCTGGAGCATGTTCCAGGTATCGAACACCACCTATAGCTTCATCAAACTGTCCTCTGCCAGCATGTTCCGCAAGATAAGTGCGGAGCAGATCCTGGCTGACCTCAGTGCTGAGTAAAAGGAGATGCAAATGGCACATGGAATGAGGGTATCCCTCTATCGGATCGATGCAGAGCTCAAGGCACACATTGCCAACACCATTCGCGGGATCAATATGTTCTGCCAACCAGGCGGGTTTGCCAGCAACAAGGGTCTCACAGATCGCATGCTCACCAACCCCTTTGGCTTCTCCTGGTATTTCCCGAGCGAAGAAGCCAGAGATTGGGCTGAATGGGTCTTGAAAACCATGCTGCGCCCTCGCCTGTTCAGCGCCATGAGGATCCAGTCGATGGAGTCGAAAGGGGTTCGCAGATCCTCATTCTATAATCGAAAAGTCGTCCTCATTCGCAAGCGATGATCATAGTCCCCGCCTTGTGGCGGGGCTCCCTTTCAACCTGTTGACACCCTTTCATCAGAGTAGGGGATGTTGGCGTTGCTTTATTTTACCGTTAAATATATCATCCATCGAAATAACAGGTTCGCCCTGAATAATAACAAGCAAAATGGATGTTATTTATGTCTCTGATCAGCTTTAATGAGGCGGTTTCCGCCATCAAAGAAAATACCGAACTCGCCTTTTTTGCTGTCTCCCCACAACACAATGCAGCAGGCGACATCAACGGGATCACCTTATTCATGATGGAGAATATGGATGAGCACGACATCCCCGATCTTGATGAGTTTCTCTCCCATCCAGAGGTTAATCACGAGCTTAACCACTGTGATCTGACCTGGATCGAGGGCAATTTCTTTAACCTGGAACGTGACTACGCCTCCTTCTGGCTCAGCGGCCTTGACTTCGAACTTTTCTGCGAAGAAATCCTCGATCCTCGCACCCTTCTCTTCAAGCCTTTCCCGCGAGAGTTGCTGATCGAGGCGCTCGATACCACGCTTGAGCAGGCTGTCTCGCTACTCAACGACTGGCAAGGCGCTACACCACAATCCCTGGATGAAATAGAGCAGGACTGGAAGGCACTGATCACCCAACACCTGGGCCAAAAAGAAGGGGGAAAATAACCCCATGAACATCACCATGAAAAACGGTCATGTGAATATCAACGGCAAAACATTTGTTTGCCGATCAATCTCCATCGAAAACGGCTGCGTCATGGTGGATGGCATCGCTCAAGACGAGCCGCTCAAGGCCGGTGATGACATTCATGTATCAGTCAATGGAAGCGTTGAAGAGCTTAAAACAACGAGTGGAGATGTCACTATTAGCGGGCCTGTTGGGCGAGTCCGTACTCAAAGTGGCAGTGTCCATTGCAATGATGTTAACGGTGATGTCAACACGATGAGTGGAAGTGTTGCCCTGAATCGTTCTTCTGGAAACATAAAAACCATGTCGGGGAAAGTCACTCATGCTCCATTAGATTATGTTCCCTTAGAGAAAGAAAAAACCATCTCCAAAACGGACATAGTAAAAGCACTATTTCTGTCAATTATCCTTTTAGTCGGCTTAAATATCGGCTTATGGCTGATGTACTTTCTTTTTTTCAACGATGTTTTGCATCCATCTATCATGTATTCCATCAGTGGTCTTTTGGGCTTGATGAGTTCCTATGTTGTAAGGGACTATCGCAACTACTCTATCGACAACACAAGGAAATAAGCAATGTGCAAATATCAATGCGGTTCAACACTGTGTCGTGGTGATGGGTACTGCTGGGACTCTGATTCTGATGGTTACGATCCCGAGAACACTGCATTTCCGTGCCCATCTTGTAACAGCCTCGCTTATTTGTTGTTGGCAAAAGAAGAGGCGGAATCAACAGCGATATTCAGCAATGCGTATGGCATCGGCTCCTGGGGATGTGGTTCTGGCGTAACGATTTGGGAGGCTGCTGTTGCTATCGTGGTTACAGAAAACCCAGAGCAGGCACAGGATCTCCTGAACCAAATAGGCCGAGTTGATGCGCTTCGTGACGACTTCAAAATCAAGGCATTCACCTATCCCGCCACAGCAAAAAGCACCAGACGGGCACAAAAAAAACCCATCAGCCTTCACAACTGATGGGTTAAGCAGGACAGGAAGATTTACATCACTACCACTGAACACCCCAGCCCAATACCAGGGAGATTTCAGCAGACCAGCCTTGATTGGCCTGCTGGAACACCTTTCAAATCGCCATGAATGAGCACTACACGCTGGCCCAATGGCGAGCCTCACTCTCTGTTTTCTTCCCTGCAACGGTCAGGATCCGCACTTCATCCTGCTCCACGGCAAGGGTGGAAATATGATAATGACCAAGCCTATCTAGCTTCACCAAAGATGCCTTATTGTGGTGAACCCACTTACGCACCCCCACAATGATCTGATGGCGGCTGCACTCCACCATGGCAAACATCAACGATTCTGCATGCTCCGGATCGAAGCACTCTAGCACCAGATGTTCGATAAACAGGTCGTAGAACATTGACAAAGTAATGGTTCCGCCAAGGAACAATGGCGGCGATTCAGCCAGTATCGGCTGATAATCCGAGCAGCCAGGATCTTCTTTTCTAGCGGTCTCCAGTACCGACATCGGGTGCAGCTCCAAAACCGCATTGAGCCCTGAAAACGACTGCTCATACAACCTTATGCAGCAGAACATCAAATCACCCCTATTCGTTTCCGATTTTGCATTCAAACTGAGCGTGCTGTCAACAAGCTCCGATTCAGGTTTTCGCTATTTTCCATGACTCAAAAAACAATATATTAGCGACACCTTTACCACTTATTAACAATCAGCCTCACTTCACGCAAATAATAGAACCAGATGACACCCAGCCATCTCCATTAATAAGCAAAAGGCCCCCAGCCATAAAGAGGCTGGGGGCCGAACAATAATTGCTCAAAAACACAATATACGAGTCAGTTAATATTGCCGGATGAGTCTACATTGTAATCAATATATGTGTCAATAGGCACCGTTGCGACTCATTCACTACCATGACTTTCAATATCGAACCTTCAATATTTTATAAGCGCCTGGTTCCCAGGCAATATAACCAGGTTCTTCTCTCCCCCTCCGCCCACATATATATTGATTTTCTTTATTTAATTGCGTATTATTACATCATCAACCAAAAGGAGGAAATCAGAATGAAAAAAGCAGCAAATATGGATGGCGCACTGGAATACCTGATCCAGCTCATCGACGATGGCTATGAGTACCCCGATGCTCAATACAAGGCATCACAAAAGTTCAAGGTCAGTGCCGAAGAACTGCAAGAGCGTTATGACGATCAGTGTGGCTGCGAATAAAAAGCCCGCCATCTGGCGGGCCGATCATCACGCGCTTATTGGCAAAGCTGGGCCGATGTTAGCTTGGCACCATTGGAATAAGCCGAAACCTTTACCGCCCCACTGTCTAGCCCATTGCAGAAGGGAGAGCCCAATGGTGGCTTGGCGGTATATTGTGAGGTTGAGTCAGCCGAGCCATAATCCATCGCTGCAACGTTCGCTAGTGCCGTGATGTCTTTTAGGTTCTTATTGTCATAGAAGGTCAGGTTTCTAATATAGGTCACATTCTGCAAGCCTTGCAGCGATGTCAGCGCCGTTGACTCGATCCTGACATCATGATCCAGTCTGGTTAATCCGGACATCGGTGAGAGTGTCGTGATCGGATTCATTCTGAGATTTAGCGTACCCGTGATCCCTGTAACACCCTGCATGAAATCAACATGAGTCAGCCTGTTATTGGTCAAATCGAGCGATCCGATCTTGCTAACACCAAATTCAGTTTGCGGCATCACTGCATTGGTGAGTGACTTGCTCACGATGGATGCAGTTTGCATTCTCGGCCCCCACTCATCCAGACTTGAAATAGTGGTCAGCGTATTTTTGCCATGGAAAAATGCCATCCAGGCAGAGGGATCGCCCTGTGGTTCTGGCGGAGTGACGGGTGGAGTGGTTTCATCAGGAGGGGTGCCAGGATCAGGATTTTGAGCGGCAGGAAACAATTCAGCTGCCTTCATCAGATATTGCGTAGAAGCCGCCTGGGCAGACTGCCCCGCAACCAGACAGGACAACAGTACGCCAAGCATTACTTTGGTTTTTTTCATACATCACCGTTATTATTGTTTTTATGGTTTGTGTTTAAAACACTGTGAGTTTAAATAACTTATCATAAACAATAAATAAAAACAATTGGCCCCTATTATTTTGCAAAAATAAACCCGCCTATTGGCGGGTTTTAAAGATTTATTGGCAACAGATCAGGGATGATAAAGACGATCCACCGTCATTTCGTAGTTATTGTCCTGCATGTTGATGTCCGTATCGTGCAGCACCAGACAATATTCGCCAGTCTGCTCCCAGCCCTGGGCCATGATCTTTTGTCGCTCAATCACGCGCTCACGCACGGCATCGGGATCATGGAGTTTGTCGAAATCACCCAGATCGACCACGCCATGAGCGTAGTATTTGCCAGTCTTGCGATAGAAATAAGCGACAATCTTGATCCCTGTCGCCATCAGCACTTCACGATCCAGCTTGCCTGGGTCATTGCTCGTGCCGAGAGTGTTCAGCTCATGCCAAATGCGATCACGACCTCGAACGCTGCCTTTGCTGCCTACTTCTCGACAGACATCGTAGAACTGCTCCCGATCCAGCTTGGGGATCACAAAGAAGCCGTCCTTTTCACCAGCCACTTCTTTTGCAGCCAAACACTGCAAGATCCGAACCAGGGAATGGGAAAGCAGCCCACTCTGTAAGCGTTGAGTCATATCCATGATTTTTCTCCCACATTTGAATTTACAGCAATATATCAAATAATAACGACAAAGACAATATTATTCATTTTATTAAATCAATTCTCAAGAGTGGATTTTTAATTTTATTCGTGTATGATTACACTATCTTTTATTCATGGTGGTGATGCAAATGACAATGACCTGTGGGTGTTGTGGTAGCCGTCTCGAACAGCTCAATGCTGCTGATGCCGCGAGCGGGGAAACATGGTCTCATCCGGTTGCTGACTGCCCCTGGTCAGAATACGAAGGGCTCACGACAGATCAGATCGCCTCCATCGGCAAGCTTCGCGATGTTCATGCATCGCCGCGTGACGAGTCCGTCAAGGTGATACACCTTCAAAAGACGAGCCTCGCCCCCACCGACAACCCCAATGTGGTGACTGGTTATGTCAGAGCATGTGATAATCTGCATGTGTCCCTGCCCTTTGCCAGCACATTGAGCGACCAGCCTGCCGATATCAATTGCGAGCACTGCTTGCGGATCATGTCTGGCCTCAAAACACACTCTCGACTGGCATAAGTAGGCCTGGAGATATAGAGCATGCAAAAACACACTGCCATCCCAACTGTTGATGGACTGTATTGGTATTTCGAGCAGGGTAAGCCCGAGCCTCGCCCTGTCTTGATCGACCAAAACAGATACGGCAGCAAGTTCAAATCCTTCAATGGCGCCGAACAGTCTTGGCTGCGAGAAGGGGAATATCTGCTTGGCCCACAGCCCTCTCCCGAATCGCATGAGGGGATCCAGTCATGATGTCTCTCAGTCGCCTTGAACATAATTGCAAAGAGCTGATCGAAGCGGGATTTGGCTATGTCACCCCCTATATCTCCTGTGCAGAACTGATGGGGATCCTGACTCAGTTGCGGACAACTCCTACTCATAACGTCACGCCTATCCAGGTTGAAGATAACGGAGCAGGCCTGTTCCAGATCAGCGAGGTGCCCAAGCTTCACGCCATCAACCTGGGTGATGGGCGGATCCTACGTTATGAGACAAACAACCAGCTCGGCTACCTGGTCGGCCTGCACGGCATCAACTTCCCGAACCCATTCCACCACTCCAACCCCGATTACCTGGACTTTCAAGAGGGCCTGGAGCGAGGGCAGGATGTCAGGGAGTCCGACACCCCCTGAGTTGTGTACAAATCAAACCAGCAGGTGGCCGCACCGCGTGGCGGCCTTCTGGATGAGAAAATAAATAAGGAAAAACAACGATGGCACTGAACATACCCGAACACCCGACACACACCATCAAGCTCTTGAGCAACTGGGATGGTGAAGCGGATGTGGTGTGGCTGTTGGCCTTTAAGGTCGGCGATGAATACCACTCTTGGGAGTGTGGTCGTGATCTCGGCAAGCCGGTACTCCAACACGAGGGCGATAAGATCTTGGGCGCCTGGGCATTGAATTAAAGGAAAACGACATGAATATCTCATTATCTCCTGGCGGAAATTTCATCCATGGCGCACCACAACAACAGTGGCGCGGGGAAGGCGACCTACAATTTGCCCTGTTCGCTGGGCAAGAGGTGATGGCGATCCGCGAATCGGATGATAGCCCCTATTTCGAGCTGCACTATCTGGGACTGATGAGCACTGGCTTTGCTTCTATGGATGACGCCAAACAAGCGGCAGCAGCATTTGTGAAGGCTGTTCTTGATGAACTAAAATCAAGAATTCATGAATAGCGAGCACCTTCAACATAGTATTTCATTGCACATATACATTGAGCGGCGTATTATTTATCGTGACAAAAATAACAAAAAGAGAACATATGTCAGATTCCTTTAATAAAACCGCAGAGTCAAAGCGTCCTATTATTTATTTCATGGATTGGAATAAAGCTGAAACTAATGTAGTGAAAAATAAATTTGAAATCCATGCTATCAAAGATGATTGTAACAGTGTGTTTTTATATGGGGTATCAATCTCATTTTTGCTCCCTGACCCCGCCGCTACATCACCGCTAAATATCCCTCTAAGTCATGTGAGCTCCCCAGTTGTTATTGAGCATCATGACGCCTTAATGGGCCTGATAGATCAATTCAAGACATTCAGACCCGATCTGGCGAGAAATCCACAATTAATAGCCTTGCAGAATGCTGCAAAAGCCAGGCATTAATCCCAAAAACAATCGCCGCCTCAAGGGCGGCGATTCATTGGATGTGAGCCCCTGGCTCAATCTTGCAGCTCTTGCTCTGCCCTGACGGCTCGAACGGCCTGCTGGAACAGCTTGTCGATATGGCTGTTGGCAACGGCGCTTTGTACCTGCTCGATGACCTGGTATGCGACAGCCGGATCTTTGGATTCTTCCATTCGCTTGATGATCTCGTCGATGGAGCTTGCCCTCAGACGAAGGGAATCCGCCACCGTTTTTGCTTCCAACACCATGCGCTCGAACTCGCGATCAAACATTGCCATGACAGCTTCTCCTTGGATTTGATGCCACTTATTATACATAAAAATAAATGCCTGTCAATGCAACATCACTACTATGGTTTCGCCTGCTCGAAATAACGGGTTGCCAGCGCCTGTGCCGATATGAGCTGATCAGGCGTTAACCTGGCTGCCACACGATCTCGCTCTTTTGTTGCCAGGCTGTCGCCGCTGGCTGCGGCTACCGCGTACCAAGCATAGGATTGAGCATAGTCCTGCGGGATCCCCTCGCCTTTTTCGTACATGGCTGCCAAGCTCTTTTGCGCGAGCACATCCCCCTTTATGGCTCCTTTTCGATACCACAAGAGTGCCTGTCGGCTATCTCGCTCGATCCCTGTTCCATGCTGGTACATCGACCCAAGGTTGCCCTGCGCCTTGATATTGCCCTGCATCGCAGACTTGAGATACCAGCTCTGCGCTTGCTTGTGGTCTTGTTGCACCCCCTCCCCATTAGAGTACATCACCCCAAGGGTGAATTGTGCCTGCGCCTCCCCCTGCGCTGCGGCCTTGCTGATCCAGGAGAATGCCTGCTGGTAGTCTTTCTCAACACCCTCCCCGAAATAATACAGGATCCCAAGCCATAGCTGGCCCAAGGCATTTCCTTGCACCGCCGATTTCTCAAACCATGTCTTTGCCACGACCAAATCTTTTGGGGCGCCCATGCCATGGTAGTACCTGACACCTATCAAGGCCTGCGCCGCTGCATCCCCATGCTCCGATGCTTTCTTGAACCAAAACATCGCTTGCTCGTCATCTTTTTCTACCCCAAGGCCCTCGCCATACCTCGTGCCAAGCAGCACCTGCGCCTTTGCAAACTCCTGATCAGCCGCCTTGCGTAACCACATCACCGCCTGACCTTCATCTCTCTGCACATCTTGCCCCTCGCTGTAGGCCACGGCCACATTGTACTGCGCCTCTGCAACCCCCTGCTCTGCTGCCTTATGAAACCAGGAGAAGGCTTGCTTGGTGTCTTTTTCCACCCCGATACCTGAGAGATACATGACGCCGAGATTGTACTGGGACTGCGAATGACCTCGCCTTGCTGCATCGCGAAACAGCCCAAAAGCACGCTCATAATCAGGCTTGGCGCCCTCTTTATCCGACATCGCAATCAGCCCCTCAAGATATAGCCTCTCTGGGCTGCTAGGGGTACAGCCAGCCGTACCGATGATCACGATCATGAGCATGACCAAAGAGCGAGCGATATTGAGCATTGTGTCTCATCCATCCAATCACAACCTGCTTTAAGGCTACATCAACTCGCCGCAAAGTCGATATTCATCACCGCCTGCTGACATCACTTGCTACCTTGCCACTCTGTTGTCGTCATTGATTACTCATTTATTTTCTGTTATATTAATTGCATTCAAATTAACGAGTGTTCAGCATGGAAAAGACAGCCGCAGAGTCAAATCAGGTCACGCTCCATCAAGACCATCATGCCGTTGAAAAAGAGATGGGTGACGATCATGTCGCTATCGGTCAGTGGTACTGGTGCGAGAGCCCTGAAAAACTGCACAATGAAGATGAGCACATCACGAAGTTCGTGGATGGCGTTCATTATTGTCTGCTCTGTGTTGTTCACATCGGTAGCAATGTCGTTGAGCTTTCCGAGCCAACGGGGAGTCGCACCTCCAACCTGTGGGATCGCATTCTGTTTTCGGATGTGTTTGAAAAACTCATCTTCGAGCCGGATCACGAGCGCGTCATTCAGCAATACATCGATCAGAAAAATCAACGCACCAGGCAGCTGCTCGGCCAAATGAGCGCAAAAGCGACTGAGCTTGGCATCTCTGTCAGCAGTGATGTCAGCGGGTATGTCACGCCAGGATTGCTGCCGAAACCCACGTCCGATGGAACGGGGATTGCCGTCCTGTCAGATGTACTCGATGTTGAGCAGTACAAGCTGGATATCGTTGAGTTCAACAGCGTGACGCTGCCTGCCTTGCAAAACGAGGTCAAGCGTCACTGTGCATCTCTGTCCAAGTGGGCCTTGTCTGTGACGCTGCTGCCATCAGCCATGATTGATACCATGCAACAGGACATGAAAAAAATCACCGACCGCATTGAGGATGTCAGCATCTATGCGGGGATCGATGAGCAGATCCTCCTGGTCAAAGACGGCACCCCTGCCAGCGCGGACGAGATGATCCACGTTATGCAGCGCAGGTGCTATATGGATGAGGAATGCCTGCTGGATTACGATGCTGGCGGCATGTCTTTTTCCAACATCAGTGAGTTCGATAAGTGGCTCTGCCGCAATGGTAACATGGAGCGCCTGTTGCCGTTCCCCAAATCCGTTGTCGCATTCAAGGTCAGGCGCAACGAAAAGAGCTATGAAAACAACCTGAGCTCATTCATCCGGATCTACCTGGAAAACCAGGACAAGCTGACGTTTATGTATATTCGCAATGGCGACAAGCTGTTTCGCATTGCCAGCCTGGTCAGCTTTGATGAGATGATTTTCCCATCCAACCCTGAGCTGTTCAATGAGCCCATCATGGTCAAGATGTCCGGTAAGACCGTGCGAGAGATCATGACTGTGCGGGAACATGATTATGTCAAATCTGTCATGGATGATGTGGGTTACGCACAGGCCGAGCGCACTTGTGGCTACGATATCGTCTCTGACATTCGTTACAACCGCTACGAGTTGTTTGATGCCGACAACCTGTATTTCGACGAAATCAATCAGCACTTCACGGACAAGATCAAGAAATACAACAAGATTTGCGTGATCTTGCAGGGTCTGCTGGATAGGTCTGATGCATTCAGCCCCCATCGCAAGATCAGCCTCTCTCGCCCCAAGGATTTCATGGATAGCATCAAGCTGATCTTCGATGCAGAGAATGTACTCTATGCCGGAGAAGAGCCCGATTTCGAGGCGTTCCAACGCCAGCTGAATGAATCCATTGACAGCAACTCCGTCTTTGTTGGGCAATATGAGGCGTTCATTCGTCGCGAGACCGACAAAGAGAATGAAAACCGACTTATGTCGCGCTTTTCCCGTGAGCTGCCCGAGCTGAACCGCTATGTGCCTGTTGGCAACGATGGCCCTGGCGAAGTTTCGCTGGCGTCCAGGGTCATGAAGTCTGGCAAGGCCATCTTCACCTGGGAGCGCGAGTCTGTCAGCGGCAGAAAAATGATCAAGGACAGCATTACCGTGCCGTTTGATCAGCTACTCAATGCCTCAGCCTATCGGGCTGGTGACTACAAACGCTTCTATTCCGACCCCAGAACCAGGGAGAAGTACCTGAAATGGGCTCCCTTCTTGCTCAAGGCAGAAGACTACGCCACTGGCAAGATCCAGCCGGAGCAGCCCCTGTAAGGGGCTGCAAATCACTTCATCAAAGAGGCAGATATGGTACTCACCAAGCGGCAGCAGAAGCTCCTACAGCCAATGGTTGTATACGACTGGAAGATATATCACGACACATCAAGAAACGCCGCCACTGGATTTTTTGATGACGACCCAATCATGCCTGTGCGAATTGGCCCCGTCATGCAGTCTATGGTAGACAAGCGGCTTGTAGAGCGCATTGAAGGCCTTTACGGACGAGGAATCGTTGTTTATCGGCTCACTGCTGGAACCAAAATGAAATACCTTTGCGGCTGCCAACACGGGAAGATCGTGAACGAAATCGGCGCCGTTGTTGGGCAATGCCCTCGCTGTTATCTCGGCTGCCTCAGTACCCACAAAGACAGCTCTTTTTGAGTATTTTATTCATCACACCAACACACCCAGGGCGAACTCATGCAAATGCGCGATAATATGATCCATCTCTTTGAGCAGCTTGGCGATTGCGAAAACATCACCAGAGAAATGCTGATCAACCATGCGGAACTCATTGTTTCGTTCAGTAAAACCTGTCATGGGAAAACCGTCTTCCTGGACAGCAAGGCAAAAGTTGAACTGCTGTACCATGAGATTGAGGCGAATAGCGCTATCGAGGACAAATTGCTCCATAGCTGGCACCTGGCTATCCAACAGATGCTGGATGCGCCGACACATCTACATCTGGAAGCGGCAATCATCCTATATTTGCCACTGGTCTCTTATTTTTTGCCTCAAGCAACTGGCTTTCCCCAGGAACTCAAGCATCAAGAATGACCCGATCTGCCTGGGCTTAAATCTCCTGGGCCGATTTGAGTTTGTTTGCTGCCCTGACCTCATTTCGCAGTGCCATCAGCCGATCGAACACATCCTCGACTGTGCCAGAGGTATCAATCGCCCTACCAGGGCCTTTGCGGCGTGAAATAAGCAGATGTTGTGCCGCAATAACGGCGCGATCCTCATCGGTCAACTGAGGGGAATTTGATTTGGGATGGTCAGACATTTTTCCTCGCTATTATTGATTGGCGATATTACTACCCATCCCATTATTCATCACAAATTAGAAAATAACAACCACACCAAAGTGCGGCCATTATTTGATAATGTTGTTCCAACCTATTTTAAATAATCTATCGCCAGCCGTACTTTTCTCTCAGCGGAATAAACTCCACCAAGATATTCGAGGCATGCTTCACGATGGAGGGATTGCCTGGAAATACTTTGATGCCTGGCTCCAATCTGACAATCTGGTAGTCGCTCCCTTCCCTGGCCGCAGACAGACTGCCACCACACATTGGGCAGTGCAGACTGACCACGAACGGAGCCTGCTCAATGTCTTGCCGCCACCACACCTTTTTGCAGCTACCCTGACACTTGTAGATCGGCTTCTCATCGTTGTCCGAGCTGGACAGGTGGTGTTCCGTTGATACCTCAATCATGCTCTCTCCTAGCGCGATACAGAGGGCTGCCAGGGCTAACCCAGCAGCACATTCATCCTTTTCTACGGCCAGATGCCATCTTTTAACTTGGCGATCACGCGATCAATCTGCTCACGCTCCCCGCCAGACAGCGACAAGAGTCCCGAATCATAGGCCTTAAGCACCGCTGCCGCTTCCAGTCTGCTGAGCTCTGCCTTTATCATTATGGTCTCAGAGGGAATTAACCCCTGGTAGTGATCAAGATCCGTCATGTGACCTCATCCGGCAAAATGGATTTGAATGGCTATCATAGCAGGAAGAAAAGAAACTGGGGACATGCTGCCTGAGCAGCAAATAAAAAAATAGCGTTTTGTGACACCCCGCAGATGAGACACTCGATGATTGCATCCGAATTCGCAGTGTGGATAATGTCATTTTTGTTTGCAGTCAAACAGGCCCGCCATGTTCTCGCTTAACCCAGACCTCGTGACCACACTACGTCTCGCTTTTCCTCACCCAGAACACACCAGTCAGTCTGTAGATGTCGATATCTACATTCCAGATCGCTATCGAAAGTTATTTTATTTCAAGCAATCCGAGCTGGATGCATTTTCGGAAAGGACTCGTTCTTGCCTAAATACTTACGGCATGGAGGTAACGGAGCAGCGCCCAGGTCTCGATGATGATCAGGTACTGCTGTTTGATAACGGGCCATTAATTGGAAAGTGGCTGATCACCGCTCACGCAAGTGTCAGCGGCTTCATCAGCACCAAAGGGGAGCTGCTGCCCATCGACAATCCCTTATTCACGCACTCCTACATGCCAGAAGGGCCGGATGACAGATCTGTTGCAACCCGTTATCGAAACCTCATCATTATGGATTGTTATTTCGATAACCTGCCACAGGCTCTTGACCTAATCCAGGGACTGGCAAGCAATCCGAAAAGCTGCCTTTTCAATTAAATGCCAGGATGTCGCACCGCTTCCATAGCGGTGCTATTGCAACAGTGGTGGCTCACGCTTTCTTTTTGCCCCCAAAGAGATCCATTATGATGCCACCACAGAAGGTGAACAGCTGACAAATACCGACAAAAATAGCCCATGCAAAATACCCAATACTACAGATACAAAGCCCCATAAAACATAAATTAAGAAAATATATCGTATAAAAGAACAACCAGTGCTCCCTTCCGATATAAAGCACCTCATCAGGGGTTATCGAAAAATAGCTTGTAATCTCCGAAGCGGCCATACCCAACAAGAGCAGCACAACCCAAATGACAACGAAAAACAGGAGTCCGATAGTAAATTTTTTAGCAACTGCCCCGTAAACCCTCGCCCAATCGGGCGGGGATATAAGGGGCGCTAACCTGATCTTTTACTACTTTACTTGACGAATGTATTAATTGTAACTAAATTAAAGAATATCTTTTTCAAGGTGACGACATGATCCGAGCAACCAAAGTACGGATTTACCCCACACCCGAACAAGTGGTATTTCTTAATGCCCAGTTTGGTGCGGTGCGGTTTGCCTATAACAAAGGGTTGCATCTATGTCGTCATTTTTACCATCGTTATGGCGCTACCCTCAAGCCAAAGCATGATATCAAGCCGTTACTGGCGATAGCGAAGAAATCGCGTAAATATCACTGGCTAGGCCAGTTTGATTCGATTGCGCTGCAACAGGCCGTTATTAATCTGGATAAAGCCTATACTAATTTTTTCAATAAAAGCCTTAACGCGAAAAAGCCAACCTTCAAAAATAAGCACGGCTATCAATCAAGCTACCATTGCACTGGCTTGAAGATTACTGCCAATAGTATTAAGATCCCCAAGCTATCGCCAATAACCGCCAAGATACATCGTGACATCACTGGCAAGGTATCGAGCATCACGGTAAGCCGCTCGGCGACCGGAAAGTATTACGCCTCTATTTTGTGTGATGATGGCATTGCTGCGCCCGACAAGCCCAGCGTAATTGAGCGGTCGGTCGGCCTGGATCTGGGGTTGACTCATTTTGTTATTCAATCCAATGGCAAGAAAACGGCCAACCCACGGTATTTAAAAAATGCCAGTCGTAATCTTCGCCGCAAACAAAAAGCGCTCAGTCGCAAGAAAAAAGGCAGTGCCAACCGCAAGAAGGCCCGACTTCAAGTGGCCGCTTGTCATGAGCGGGTAGCTAATAAACGGGCCGATTTCCAGCATAAATTGTCGAACGCCATTGTTGTCGAAAATCAAGCGATAATGACGGAGACACTTCTTCCACGTAACATGCTAAAAAACCGCAAGCTCGCACGGCATATTGCTGATGCGGCCTGGAGTGGCTTTGTGGAAAAGTTAAAATACAAAGCCGAGGCATCTGGAGTGCATCTGGTTAAAATAGACCAGTGGTATCCCAGCTCAAAAACATGTCACTGCTGTAAACATAAATTGGATGAACTGCCGCTTAAGATTCGGTTTTGGACATGCCCTACTTGTCTGAGCGTTAATGACAGAGATATTAACGCTGCGAAAAACGTCCATGATAAAGGCTTAACTGATTTGATCGCGGCGGGACTCGTCGTGTCAGCCTATCGAGGCTTGCGTAATTCCGTCATCTCGGCGGTTGCAGCCTGTGAAGTAGGAAGCCTCGTCCGATAGGGCGGGGGAGTAGTCACCATTACTGAACGAATCAGATATGCTCATGTTAAATCCTTTTTAATTAATTATTATGGGTAATCCTTATTTAATAGAGAGACATTCACGCAACATGGCGAAATTGAAACAGTCAGTAATATTGCTGTTCATTTTTTATTGCCCGTTAACGGGCAGTCACCCAGTTCCTTCTTCCCCCGCACAAGGCCTCTCCTGGCAAGGAAAGGCCCGTGCCACACCCACTACATATCCGGCACTGTCTTGCCGAAGGTCACGGCCACAACGACTCGCATAGCGGCGATCAGCGCCGTCTCGCCTATGCATGACTCCGGCCCACAGAAGCGATGACTGACCCTTTCGCCACGCCAGTCAGCGACAGCTCGCCATCTTCGCGTCACCTGATTTGGGATAGGGCGCTCCACAGTCACCCCTATCCACTCGATGACGCTATGCCCGAGCGCCTTGTCGCCCACGAAATCAAGAGACGGGGCCTCTCCTGGCTCAAGTGCTCGACCAATCATCTTTTCAAATGAGGCTGGCACCTCTCCATCCCAATGCACCGCACCATCGAACACGACAGGGAGAGACAAGGCTTTTGCCACCCAGTAGTTGAGCAACTCATTTTCCAGATCGGCAACCTGCATACACCCTTTTCCTTATGAAAATGGAACAACACCACTCAGTAGAATGGACATTATTATATCAAAATATAATCACAATGCCAGCCCGCCGACATTGTATCTTTGTTTATATTTGATATAATATTTCCATATTCAATTATTTATTCAAGGGAGTTGTCATGCCAGGATCTTCGCTGTTTCAAGCCAGGGAGTCTGTTAGCAAGATCGCCGATTCCGGATTTCATCAGCAGGCCGATACATTGCAGCGGGTACTCAGGGAGTTTGAGCGACTGAGTTATGACTATGCCTGCCTGGCCTTCAAGGAAGAACACGGCAAGGATGTTGCCAGCACTGTGATGCGGGTGCAGCGATGGTTTGATCCCTCGCAGCATGACGGATTTGCAGCACTTCGTCATCCCACTCGCCATCTGACTAATGCCCTCAGAGACGCGCAGCCGTTATCGGTAGAGCACCCTGATCTTGCTGAAATCATGTGCCATGCGATCAACGTTCATCAAAGCCTGATCGCAGCGTATAGCAAGATCATGATCAATTCCGGCCATTGTCATGACGATGGGGCAATCGAGCGATTCCTGGATGGACTCATCCTTCCAGACTCATCATTGGAAGAGCCTTGCTGCGAGGATGTTCTGCTCAAGGCAGCGCCTGCTCTGTATATCGCAACCGTTCAACTGCTGGCCCTGGTGAGGGACATCCCTGCGGTCAACACGCCTGAGCGAGCTACCTTGCTGCGACAGGCCGAGGCTGCGATCAAGCTGGCGGAGCCCACGCTCTGATCAGTGAGGCTTAGGGAGAGGTCTTTTTTTCGGCTCACCACCCGCCGCTTTGGTGAGCCACTTCTCCGCCATCCTGGAATTTTGCTCTACACCCAGTCCGTATTTGTATTGCTGTCCCAACTGATATTGGGCCAATGAGTGGCCCTGCCTGGCTGCCTGCTCAAACAAGTCTGCTGCCACACTGAGGTTCTTCTCCACCCCCTGGCCTACCCTATACATCATTCCCAGCTGATATTGTGCATCAGGATCTTGCTCTTTCACCGCCTGCTCGACAGCATGAAGCGGCTCCAAATACCAGTTTTTTGCTTGCGCTGGCATCACCATGATCGCCAGTAGCATCAACGTCGATTGAATGATTGAATTGACTCTCATCCTCATCACTCCCGATTATTTTTGTTAAATATGTGCTTATTTTTTCTTATCAAGATGATAATTTAAACACACTTTTAATTCAATGAAGTCTTCATGAAATATGGTTTATTTTAATGATAAATATTGATTAAAATGACTAGCGGAGGTATTATTTGCGATAAAATTACACTTGTCATGGATTATAATGTCGAAACTCTCCAACATGCACTTTAAAGTGTTACGCTCCATTGCTCGCGAAGCTTGGAGTACCCAATACCTTCGGATCCACTGGCGATTCAGTCGCAACTGGTATTCTATGGATTCAAGTGGCAATCGCATCCCGCTTAAAAAAGGGATCGCAGGCCCCAGCCTGCATCAGCGTGAATTGCACAAACAAGCCTGGCAGCATGCCTGGGATCTGGTAGATAGGAAGCTGGTGGCCGTGCATCGAGTTCGCTGCTGCCCTGGTACAGATTGCCATATCCACAATCACTACGAATTACGCCTCACCCCCAGGGGCGAACGACAGATCTCCCCTCCACCCCCGCCAAAGGGCTTTATTCTGTTTCGCTGGCATTCTGCGTTAATGGGCGCCCTGGTCAGGATGATGGATTGAGGTGGCGAGCGAAATGAAACAGCGGGGCTTAATGCCCCGCTGCGTCAACCAGCCAGCTCTTTGCTCGGTGGAGCGTCCGAGATCTCCACATCAAATGTTTGCTCGATCCAATGCCAAACATCCTCTGCACTGGCGCCTGCCTTGAACTCAAAGAACGGCTCCATGAGGTTCATATTGTCATCAACCGGCACATCCCCCAGGGCTTGCCAGATAGCCTTTCCTGCCTCAGCTTTGCGATCTCGGGTGGCATGCTCCGAATAGGTCGCCGCCCCCAGCATACAGCAAGGGCAAGGCCACTCGTGGCTTTCGGTATCGGTCACTGTCCCTGTGTCATCGCACATGGCGCAAAGATGTTTTTTGACCTTGGCAAACAAGGCTGGACGGGCTTTTCGCACCACGTTATTGATCCGCATGACAGTTCTCCCTGGATGTTATTTTTACTGTATATATACTACATCATCAGGTATGTTTTGTCAAAAATATCGCGCCATACAACACCCTTCAATTTCTACTATTTCTATTGCAATACGAGGTTAGTTTGAGTATAATTAAGTCATCATTATGGAGGTGACTATGAGATTAGCATTATGCGGTTCTTTAGATTCAACTATCGTTGCCATCATGCTGTCTCTTGGCAGAGACACGGAAAGATGGGATCCCATGGTTGAGGTCATCAAAGACCTGGCGCTCGATAATGAGCCAATTGACAGGCAACTCGCGCTGCAAAATCAAAAAGCGCGTTTCGGTCATCACATTGTTTCTCGGCAAGGCGCTCGACTTCGTGGTCATACTGGCCGGATCCGCCGAGCTTGTGCTCGGTCGCAGTAATCATTATCTCTATCCTGGAGAAGTAAATGGATTACATTAATGCTGTGAGACAGCGGATCTATTCGCTGGATTTGACTGACCATGAAGGGCTTGCTGACTCTTTTTTGGAGCTCATTAATGCTTATGAGTTGTTGAGCAAAGAATACGTGAAGAGTCTTGTCCTTTTTGGTCAGTGCGACGATAGCGACTCCCGCACCCAGGAAATTCACAGCTGGCTTGACCCCAAAAAATTGCCAGATCGGACGACTCCACCTTGTATTAGGCCAAATCTCTCGCTGGTCTACAGTCATTATCTTTTTATCAGCCAGAATGGCCTTGGAAATGCGCGCATTTTGCTGAATGCCATTTGTGCTTACACCCTCCTATCTGCTGAGTTCGCCACACTGCGTTATCAGCATGGATTCGCTTTTTCCATTAGGCAGGAGCAAGAAGAGTTTGATCTCTGGATCAATCCCGCTACTCGTCCTACGGATGAGAAACTCAATGCGGAACCGACTCTTCTTAATGCCACCAGAATGCTGCTGAACGCATTGCGCAACGCCATTGCCGATGGTGAGAAGGCTGATTACAGCGGCATTATCGATTACGCTGAAACGGCTATATTGCAAGAAATCAGAGCCATGACGAATCCATTTGCTGATATGCCTGCGTCACGGATGATCTCGCTGATAACGGATCAGGCCAGGGTCACCATTGATAACGCCAACATATCTCTCATCATGAGCAAAGCCCCCAATGACGGGCAGACAGAAGAGCGATAATGAAGCAAAAATGACTTAAGAAATGCCATTTGCGGGACGCCTACAACTATCGATTTTTCAGGCGATCTTCGGATTGATGGTTATTGGAAGCAGTGGACTACCGAAGATATTTTCGTTTGCACTGGATTCACCAAGAGCGGACTGGTACAACTCACAGACCCTCATGGCGTTACCGTTGCGGTTCCAAAGCGACATTGCAACGCCCTTAACCACCACATCAATACCGAGCAGGATGGCGAAAAATGAAGCAGCACGACGATGATGATGTGATAACCTGCGAACAATGCGGCAGCCCAATGCAGGAGTCTGGACGGGGCTCTGCCACCCAGGACAACGGCTGTGACGTTGATTGGGTGACGCACCAATGCACGGCCTGCGGCCACCTCTCCACAGACATATAGGGAACACGGCATGAGCAACATCATCAAGCAAGCATACATCTTTACCAAGGGGGATGGCTCTGTTGGGCTTGGCGGCGAGAGCGCTTCACTGGTTGCAGATGGCGATCACCTGCTGGATCTGAACGAGGTAGATGAAGAGCACCGTCCTATTGTACTGGCGCGTTTTCGGAACAAGCTGAAAGAGGCGTTTTCTGAAATTTGGGACGAGCCTGCTATCGTCAGATTCGATTTTGAAACCAATGACTGAGCCAACATAACCACTGCCTGGCAATAAAAAACAGCCCTTATCGGGCTGTTTTTTCATGCTCAGAGTGCCTTCACGATTTGCGATGCTTCTCAATAAGAATGAATTCATCTGCTTCTCTTTTAGCTTTGCGCATTTCTTTTTTTGTTAGTCGGCATTCACATACATCCTTAATATCATGATCCATGTCTCCGCTGGCAGCCTCCCAAATCAAAATCCACTTATACGCCTTTTTATAATCTTGCAACTCTACATCACCATAAAAATACAACAGTGCAAGATTATATTTAGCATGAATGTCCCCAACCATGGAGGCCGATAGGTATAAAGATTCTGCCTTAACGTGATCTTTTTTTACTCCAATGCCTGAGTGATAACATGTTCCAAGAGTGCATCTACCCTCTGGCGACCCCAACTTCGCAGATTTTTTACTCCATTTAAATACAGCATCCGGATCCCGCTCAACCAAAATGCCGTTATCGTACATGACAGCAAGGTTGTTCATGGCAGTTTCATTACCCTGCGCAATTGCCCTAAGCAACCATTTTTTTGCTTTCTTGCCGTTACTTTTATCGTCAATCCCTTTTGAATAGAGGTTTCCAAGATTGCCTTGAGAAAGCGCAAAATTCTTTTTGGCGGCCATTTTGAACCATTTCTCGGCATACTCTTTACTTTTCTCAACATCCTCCCCAAGACAATATTTGTAACCAATGAAATTCTGTGCTCTCGGCTCTCCACGTATTGCGGCCTTTAAGTGCCAGTCCCATGCTTTTACTTTATCTTGCTCTACACCGACCCCTACCTCATACATGTTGCCTAGCATGCGGAATGCCTCTGCAACCCCTCTCTCTTTTACTCTTTCTACCCAGTCGCTTGGCAGGAGATATTCTTTTTTGGATATTCTAGATGAGACTTCTTTGGACTTGTCATAACCCATTGTATTGCCCATGAGATACATCATGCCAAGAGAGAATTCAGCCCACTCATCTCCACTTTGAGCCGCCCTTTTCAGAGCATCTATCGCCGAATCACTCTTATTTTCAATGACTGACAGCACTCTTAACAGCATTTTTTCCATATTTGGTTGATTAGACATAGAACACCTTATGTTTTTTATATTTTAAGCGCAGATATATTTTACAGATTATTATATGAAGGTAAAGACTTTTGATAGGCCATTAACAGGCACATCTTTTAGAAAACTACACCAGCAGGATAAACGACCTCCTGCTGAATTCAGCCCAGGTTTCACCCCCCTCACTACCATCTATTTTCTCGACTTAATATTGATTTTAATAAATAATGTGGTATCATCTTTCCATTGATACAGCAGACATCAACAAGGGCGACATCATGATCATCGATACTAAGCAGGTTCTGAAAACAATCCTTTGCGGGATCCACAGTGGACAGGTTGAGTTCGAGGCCATCGGCCTTCGCTCACAAGCCGTGGCCGCCCTGGAAAGTGCGATCTCCATGATCCCCGAGATGACGGCTGCCAGCCACATTTCCGCTGCCTACGAGCTGATGTGCAACGCCAAAACCATCCCGTTCAGTACACCTGGACACCTACCCTTGCCTACTCCAACTCGTGCGCTGTCCCTGATAGCCGGAAGTGCTGCTGAGATGCTGTACGATCTCCATGGCAGTGAGTTTGATGCGGCGCTTGGCATGTCGATCACTGAGATTGCAAATCACTTTAACGACATCGCAGCCGAATCCGACGATGACTCGTTTATCCTGGCGCTAGCCAAGGGTGGCGCCCCCGTCCGTACTCGCGATGGCCGCCCTGTCCGCATCATCTGTTTCAACACCCAAGGCCCCAATGGCCCGCGCACCAATGGCCCACTGTTGGCGCTGGTCATGAATGCTGACAATTCCGAAACCCCAGTCTTCTATGATGAAACTGGCAAGCAAGCTGGCGCGAAAGATGACGATGCATCCTTGGTGATGTTGTAAACAAACCCAGGTAAACTGGCTTTTAATTCCCCGAAATATGCGAGGTGAGTGATGAGTGATCTGTTAAAGGCGTTGGATGAAGTGAACCTTGAGCTTGATTCTCTGAGCGATGAACAGCTACAGGCACAGTTTGAAGCCAGCAAGGGCGGTGCGGTTGCCGCCATCATGAACGAACATCAGTTTCTCGATCCGGACGCCGCGAAGGTCGTACTGGCAAATGCCAATGTGACCCTTGTGGTAACGCAATAAATAAAGTACCAATAAGGGCCTTTTAGGCCCTTTTCATGCTTGGATCTTAAATTGACAGTTCGTTTTCGTTTTTTGCTTCTTTCTTCCTGTCAAAAATAACATCTTTCCATACCTCTGGCACCGTATTCTCAATGGTGCTTTTATCCAGCGATATTATTTCGTTTTTTAGTCTTGTGTTGATTTCTCTGTTTACTTCCACCATTAGTCCATCAACAGATATTCGGCTTTCCGCAAGGCTTTTAATCACATTTTCAATGGTGGGAATGCATTTTGAAGAACCATAGAAATGCTCGCTTGCAATAATGGTCACATCCTCAAGATTTGGGTGACTCACGACCCCTCTTTTCCTTGCCATCTCCATCATGCTTAGGTATGCAACAGCGATTTTCTCACTCTTTGGCTGTTGATCTTCTGGTGCATTTTTTATCACTGAAACCTTGTCGATCCAGATCGACTTGAGCTCATTGGGGAGCTCATTGTGTGGCTTATACTGAGTAAATGAAGACATGTCGGCTATGAAGTTGACTTCATCCTTGAACAGGTCAGCGATTGATTTTGCAATATCTTTTATGCCGTGTGTGTGCTCAACCACAATCGAATCAAATTGTTGATTAAGCTTATTTTCAAACGGGATGACAATGCTCATTGTACCATTTCCTTTTTCTTTTTTTGATTTTATCACGGATTGACAAACTAAAAAACAAAAACAGCCTTTATTTTCACCTAAAATAACATGACTCTAGTTGCGTTAATTATTTAAAATGGTATAATTTAGTCATCATTTAAGGGGCTAGATATGACCGAAATAACCACTCTCAAGCGTGTCAAGTTTGTCGGCGACTTTGCGATGCTAAAGCGGATAGGGTTTACCTTCCAGCGACTCTACGCCGACAATCGCCTTGCCTGGCACAGAAACAACACCTTTGTGTTTAAGCGTGGCGGTATCTTCAAGTTCGGGAACTACAGCTCATCTTGCCTGACCTATTTCGTCGAAAAGATGCTGTCTGGCGTTGAATTTGATGATCTGAAAGTTGTGTACAATCTCCAGACCCTCAATCCCCAGCTGTTCAATTCGGAATATGTCGAGTGCTATCAAAACAACGACACCCAGGAAATACACGGCAACAGGGATGTGTTTAAATCATGGAGGCGAGGATCCTACGCCGCTTTTGACAACAACGATGACTCTTTCGATCACGGTCTTTGGAGCGCTATCGCTATTTGCAGAGAAAGCTGGGATGAACTCAAGACGATGGTCGATCTTGGCTGGTTAATTATCGATGAGGACTGATTTTAATATTGACAAAAATAAACCTCATGTTATGATTACTACATAATCACACAACGTCAGGAATCGCTCATGTCCATCACCCTCAATCCCATCTTGCTGAAAGACTGGACTATCCATTTCATGTCCATCCAAGACAAACGAGTGGGCGTATTTCTGCGCGGAACCATTGCCAGTCCATCCTGGCAAGCGGGTGTGTCGATTGAGTTTACGACCAGCGGCAGCTTCTTCGATCAACAGCCGATGGATATTTTCTACTCCAACAAGCATGTCGCCTACCAGTTGTCTGGTGCTGCCGACCGGATGGATGAGATCCAAGAAGCTCGCAGCATCATGTCTCACCTGCGTCAGTTGGCGCCTGTTCACGTTCTTAACTACCCCTGCGAAGATGGCTTTACCATTCCTGAACAGGCGTTGTTGAGCATCCCCATGCCCCGTGCGGAGCCTGGTTCTCCCGTGCTGGAAAAGACCAAGATCAATCTGCACACGCTGTTTTCCAAGAGCTACATCAACTCGCTCTACCTGCGTGATGACGAGGTTGATTACTCCCCCCTTGAAGGGGTCGCCACCTGCCGGAAGAGCCTGATCCGCATGATAGTTGAAGAGATCCTGCCACGCCTGGGTGACGAAGAGACGATTTTCTTTGTCAACATGTATACAGGCGGTGCCTTTCATGTCGATAAGCAGAATACGCTGCTGACGTTTCCTGATAACTTCACCAACGAGCAGATTGGACGGTTTGGTCGAGCAGTTTTCAGCGACAACAGCGTTTTGGTGCTCTCTCCTGCTGATTACGGGAACGGAAAGAAGATCGTTGGCGCATACATAGCCGCCGATAGCTGCAATACCGTTTATCGAATCGGAAATGATGTGGTAAAACACCATTTTGGTAAGCTGATCTTCAACTGAACTTTCCATCAATGAGTCGATTGACCCTGCTACTCGACTCATCCATTTCCTTGTTTGAGGGCTGTTTCAAATGGATAACTCACTGTCTTTTGAGGGGGCTGGCTTTGATCTGTTTCCCACCACCAGCATCACCGCGAACAATGAGATTTTTCATCAGCCCCAAACACACTCTGAGCTGACATCGGTCATTGACAGGCTTGGAGTAGTCCGAAAATATGCCCCCCTCACCGCAAATTTGCGCCAGGTTTTTCATGCATGGTATTACGCCATGCTCAACGGATTTGACAGAAAACTGCATCGCCAAGCGACGATAAAGGGGATCCTGATTTGCCGCGATTACAACCGCGTTGTTGTCGGCGATTATGGCGCTTACTTGGAATTCACGCCGGAGCAGCTATTGGTTACACTGGATATCCCTGGTGATCAGCGCTGGCGACTGGACAAGTCATTTGTTGCTTCAAGGAATATCAGTCTGAAATACGAATGGTATGAATTTCTTGGTGAGAAAGTGTACTTTCAATGCAGCCCAGTCAATTATGCAGACTACAAAGTGGGGCACTATTATATCAGCGTTTTGGCGTTCGATATCGAATAAACAATCTGTCACAATACGGGCATCATTCCGCACCCAGGAGCCGCATCATGAGCTATGAAAAAGCCAGAAGGCACAGTATTCGAAAAAGCCGCAAACAGGCCAACAACCACTTTGGTTTCGATACCGGATCCCGCTGGCCCAATGTGCGGCGCAGCGCCTACATGGAAGCCATCCTGGAGATCCGCCAGTGGTTTGCCAGCCGTCATGATGGCAATAAGCAGTACAACCGCGAGTGCATCCGTGAGGCCATTGAGCGCTGCCGTGTGGCCGCCACTGAGTTCGACCACAGTCAGCTAGGGATGGATTGCGATAAGGCCTGCGCATAAGCTGATCTCCAACGTAACGACCAACAACACAAGGATACTGACATGTCTATTCTCTACGATTGGCTGGTAGAAGAAATTGTCTCAACCGACCGCAATGATGCGGATGCTGGCGAGAGGGTGGATCACTACACCCAAGAAAGTGCCTTTGAGGCACTCAAGTTCCTGGCTGAGAATACGCCCAAAGAGGGCAATCACTTCGCCCTGGTTGTGGTGCGAGATCGCTTTGACGACCGCAAGCGAGACCTCGCCTCCCGCGCCTGGGCCTACATCAAGGATGGCGTGCTGCCAGAGGCATTCCTGGATGCCAACCATCGCTTTGAGGCAGAGGTGCCCAAGTACATCCGCAAGGAGTTTGATCAGGCGACCCAGAAGCTGGCCGCTATCCAAAAAGAAAAGGCTGCCGAGTCCGCCTGAACAATACCAATAGGCCGCCATTAAGGCGGCCTTTTACTACCATTTATTTTTTAAGAAAATAATCGCTATTTCATTGACTTTTATTTATTGAAATGTATAATTACATCATCAATTTCAATCAGGGATAGCACCATGGAAATGCCAACTTTCGCCAGGCTCGATTCGCTTTCGTTCTACATCCCGTCCAGTACCGAGCCTTCTAAAGAGGTGCGAGTGATGGTGACTCACATCGAGCGCAAGCATATGCTGACCGTGGTCGAAACCGCAGAGCTGACGGCCATGGCTAACATGCTCAATAGCAGCATCAGCACTTACTCGATGACGCCGGAGCGCTTTGAAAGTCACCCTGCTGGCAAATACACCCCGATTGCTGACAACAAGGGGCTGGTCAACAGGCTGGTGATTTATGTAGGCGTCCCACCGCTCATGCAATACCTCACTCGCAAGGGTGAGCTGATCAAGACGCTCAGCCCCGATTTCTACCATGAGCATCGTTATGGTGAGCAGAGCAAGAGCATCTCGCATTACTATCGCAGCATGATCGAAAAAGAGTGCTCTTTCGACACCATGGAAGAAGCGTTGGCGATGGTCGAAAAATTGGCCTCCGACAACCACGCGATGCAGCTGGCATCTGCAAAATAACGCTCATCGGCCCCGCGAAGGCGGGGCTAGCCTTGACTTATCGATGTTGTTGATAACAAATGGAGGGGTTATGCCCACTCAGTTTCAAGACTTTCTCAATTACCTGCTCGCCAAGAAAGGAAGTTCCCTGATCTCCCATGACCATAACGGCGCAGTAGTGGATATCGAGCATTATTCCGACTCGAATGATAAATACCTGTCCAGCACCACTCGCTTTGAAGTGCGCGAAGATGGTCGCGTCATGACGCTCGTGCGCGATGAAGTCGAAGGGACAGATTTTCGTCAACGTAATCGCTATCTGCTTGATAACGTCACATTGCTCGACGACTCGAAACACCGCATTCACCAGCTCGGCTGGGATTAACCAAGGAAAGAACGATATGTCCAATCACACCATCTTTTCGCAATCCGATCTGCAAATCGCCCGCAATTCCCCTGCCTTTCCAGAAAAGGCCATTGTGCGCGATCCGGTTAGCCAGCATGCTGAGACCTTCCCTGCCGACATGAGTGACGAGCATATCCGTCACTGCGTGGGCCTCATCAATCGCTACCACGCCCAGGGAGTCCATCTCGGCGAGCATCGCAAGAGTAACGAGATCAAATCCGCTCTCGGCATCACCGGTTAACGGTATCGATATCCCCGCCCGTCCAGGGTGGGGATGCTTCCAACGCTAAGGGGATTCTATGTCCGACATGACATTTACCGCGATCATTGCCCTTGGCATGAACGCCTACTGTGGCGCAGTGTTAAGCGTCACCGCTGCCGACAACGATGTATGCGCAGTAGTGAGCTCCGATATCCGATCCGAAGGGGACAAGGATTTTATCGATACACTAGGCAAGGAAATCCCCAACAAAGGCCTGTTGAAGGTCGTTGCAATGCTGGATTTCTGGCCCAGCGATGATGCGCCGTCTTACACCGTGATCAGCGTGACGCCATTGGAGATCCCCAGCTGATGTCACACACCCACATGGAGTTGCTCAAGCGCGTCAAGCAGGGCCTTAACCCGTCCATGGCCCAGCTCGCCTCCCTGATTGGACTGTCTACATCGGACACCTATGCTCTGCTGCAAGGGCAGCCAGTCCAGGTTGCCAACCCCGCCGCATTGGAGCGGGCCGCCAGCCTGGCTGAGCGATTGCTCGCCGAGCATATCGCTGTCACGCCCTTCCTGCTCAAGCGCAAGATGTTCCAGGGCCAGACCCTCCTGCAAGCCGTGATAGCAGAGCAGTCAGTCGATAAGATGATGAGCCTGCTCACCACCATCCTGGCAACGGAAGCGGCCCAGCGTGACCGTATAGAGAAGCACTTTGCCAATCGGCCTCCCTCTCCCCCAACCGCAGACTTTGACCTGCCCTATTGATCAGATCTTTAGCCGCAGATTTTTCTCTACCTCCTTGATCAGCGATGTCGGCACCCCATGCTCTTTCGCAAGCATGGGCCACTGCGACACCTGATCAATCACACGCTCGATCACCTGATTTACCATGCTCTCCGTAAAGAGTGGAGACAACCGGCCCAGTCCACTGAAATCCTCTCTCGTGAAGTGGTCTTGCTTGCCATTGAATCTCATCCAGTGTGTTTCAATCCATCGACTACCTGGCTTGTAGCTGTAAGCGATGTCATATGCCGGAGCCAATGACCACTCACTGCCATTAAGAATGAAGGCAAAGTTTTTGGCGTGGTCATCGTGATTTCGAGCCACGATATTGAATACCATCCGGTACAAAATCTGCTCTGCGTCCTTTGCCGACAATCCTAGCTGCCGTGCCGTATGGAGCAGCTGCTCGTAGGAGTACGAGCCGTGCTGCTTATAATCAACATGCGCCATCCCGTTGAGGGTTTGCACATGGATCTTGTCATTACCATGACGATCAAACCGCTTTGTCAGAAAATGACGGCGACTCCCCTCATCGAGCAATCGACACGGCATCATCTCAATACCGCACCCCGTTGCCATCAGGTAGTAGACATATTCCATGGCGCCGAATCCAAGTGGATCACCAAAGGTTTCGCGGTCTTTGTTGTGCTCGCTCACCCCATCAAACTTCATCAGGTAGTGAGCAAAGCCTGCTGGCACATTCGATTGTCCTGATCTGACTTCGGTGAAGCTATTATTGAACGCAAGTACCGCCTTGGGTCGTGCGCCGCCCGCGCTCATGCCAACCGAGAGTAGTGCCAACATGCCTTCTCGATCCTCCTGACCACCCTTGCGAAGCTCTACCCCAAACTCTGTACGCTGATCCAGGATTTCTTGTGCGATAGAAACAAGGGAGTCAATGCTGATCTCCTGGCTGCTATTGAGGTTCTTGACCTGTGAGGCGGGCCGGTACTCTAGCGCACCCATGCCCCTCAACCCTGTGTATTGAAGCCTCTGCAAGGGCGTGATGGCCGCGCTCGACTTACCTTGTGCGGCCACCCAGGCATTAAGAACCGCATTGCCAAAATCATCTGGCAATGAGTCAGCCAGAAGCCCTGGCAGTCCCTTGTAGGTTTCATAACTCAGTGATGGGAAGGAATAGATCCGCTCTGACAGCGGCATCATCAGTGGCGATAATTGAATTCCATTTCTAATGAACTGTCTATCGTACTCAAACGCAGATTGGCGGCTATCCGTGTCATAGCTTACCGCCCCCACAAGCGTCCCCTGATAGTGGATATTAACAACCTCCATTACCATGATGAGGTCTCCTTGCTGGGCTCATTAACCATTGGCGTTGAGGCACGGACGCGGCGCTTGCCATGCAGTTTTGCCAACTGGATCGGTGAGATAAGCTGCGCTGGCAGAAAAAGTTCCAGATCACTGGTCAGCTTCAAACCAGCCATGATCGCCACGAACGCCTCCAGTGTCGCCTGACCCTTCTCCGCATTCATTACCGTCTTGCGGGTAATACCCACATATTCAGCCAACTGATCCTGGGTGATATTTTGATTTAGGCGGGCCTGCTTGAGACGACCCCCTAGCTCGGCTGCCATGGCGGCAGGTGACATTGTGTTCATCATGCAATGACCCCCTATTGGAACATTAACCACACAAATGGTTATCTATGTACCAATTATAGCTCATAACGCACTTGTTGTTAAGCAGACTGTTTTCGCGGTATGTTTCAGAAAAAGGACTTTAGCGGCATATTGTGCCATCTATGTCCCAAAAACAGCACCTACCACATCACTCCATCAAAAGAGCGACATGGAAACTACCATCAAGTCAAAGTGCAATAAAATGGACTTAAACGCCTTATTTAGGTAATAAAGTGCAGTTTTTGGAGCATCTCGCTCAATCCAAGATACTCACCTCACCCCAAGGATTGTGGATGACGTATCGCGCCGACCGGCCCTTGCCCTCCCCCTGTACCAGGCATCCTCGCTCCACCAGCTCTGACAAATGGCGGGTCGCGGTCGCTTTACTGGTGCTGGTCACAGCCTGGTATTGGGATGCCGAGATCCCACCCTCAAATCCCTTTTCGCCGCCATCCAGCAGTCTGTTTAGTACCTTGACCTGCTCTGGCCTTAGGTCTTGTTGCTGATGGCGCAACCAGAATCGGGTTTTTGCCAGGGTGCGAGAGACGCTGTTCTGCGCATTATCGAGTGCGGCCAACAAGGTATCCAGGAACCAGGCCAACCACGCCGTCACATCCATGCCGTCACGCTGTGCCGCCTGGAGGGCATTGTAGTACCCCTCCCTTCGTTCAAGGATCGCCACCGACATGGCATAGAGGCGGATCGATTGCCTATCAGCCTGTGCCAATGCCATGTCCGTGATCATGCGGGTGATCCGGCCATTTCCATCTTCAAACGGGTGCAGTGTGACGAACCAGAGATGGGCAATGCCTGCCCGCACCAGGGGATCCACAGAGAGATCTCTTTGAGAGTCATTGAACCAGGCAACGAAGGTTTCTAGCTGTTGCTCCAGGCCTTCTCGACCTGGCGCCTCGAAATGCACCACAGGGCGGTCTATCCGGCCAGACACCACTTGCATCACATCTGGCCCACGCAACACCCCTGGCTCTATCTTGCGGCCCACCAGCGGCGTCTCATGCTCAAACAAACAGCGATGCCAGTGACACAGCCGCGCTACCGTGAGCGGTCTTTCCATGCCATCGCCACCGAGCGCATCAAACAGCATTTCTGCCAGCCCTTCTGAACGCTCACTGACAGGATAAGGCTGACCCTCAGACACCCCCAGCCGCTTGGCAAGGGATGACCTCACCGATTTGGCATTAAGCCGCTCATCTTCTATTGCCGCGCTGGCGAGCAGGTTTGCCAACAACACATCCAGGGCCTGCTGGCTGTCTCCCGATACTTCGCAAGATCCGTGCAGCCACCCAAGCTTGAACTTCATGTTCATCAGCCGAGGCAACAGCTCCGGATCCTGCCACTTAAACGAGGGCCAGTCTGCTTGTTCCCAAATCCACTGCATTGCGCCTTCCCATCATCATGAGCCGAATAACCCTTTTAATCGGCTCATATATGATAGTGTTTTGAGCCGATTGAGGCAATCAATCGGCTCATTTTCTCGCGACAATGTGCTCAACCGCCTTCCATCGCCCCGTATCTCTACAAAAATGACTCTCTCTTAAGTCCTGGCAAAAAAACACCCCGCATAGCGGGGCATCGAATGAATTTTGTTGTGGCTTGATTAGCTTGCTCCGCCGTTACCTGGAGCCCCTATGATCCTCAAATTCTTCATGCCGCAACCCTCGTCCAATTGTCACGATTCTTCATGGCCTTGACCACTGTTTCAGCCACTGGCACGTAATCCTGCCAGCGATACTGGTTCCCCCTGGCATCACCAAGATGCTCCGGACGCTCACCGCATCTGACACAGAGCGCCACAGCAATAGCTCTCAACCGACCCGCACTCACACCCAGTTCACGCGAAATAGCCGCCAGCGACCTGACTTCGGGGCCATCCTGAATGCGATCCCTGAGATCTTTCGGCTCCCTGAGCGGAGGGATCTCGCCTATCGCATCTTTGAAGGCAAGCATGGCCCCAGCCGCCACGCCGAGATAGTCTTGCCAGCGATAATGATGACCATCGAGATCACCCGTTCGCTCAGGATCTTCATCCATCCCTGCACACACCAGCTTGGTCACCGCCCGTACCTTGTCGGTCGATACCTTCAACTTGGCGGCATGGGTTCTTTCAACCTCCAGATAGCCATTTCCGAGCATTACCATCTCGCGCATCAGAATCCCCTTACCCTCTGCATCTGCGGTTCGTTTCTCAGGCCTCGCTGAATGTTTTCAATCACATGCTCACGCATGACATCGCCACTTTCCAGGGTCGCTTCCAGCGCCGCGTAGGCGTTATCCAAGCGCTGCTCAAGCCCTCGAACATAAACCACCACTTCATCCAGCAGAGGGGCATTCTCCGTCCCTGCCAGCCTGGCTTGCAGTTCCGATATCTCTTGCTCTATCGCCATTATTACCTCGACAACCTTGATTTTTCAGCCATTGTATCACGGCAAAGCACTATTTCCCGCCGCTAAGCAGCTGGCGGAGAAAAGCCACTTTTCCCCGCCATGCAATGTCACCAGGCAGCCGATCATGCATTCGTGCTCGACGCAGCGCATCATCAAGCGCGGATGGCTTGTTTCGTTTATTCATACTCATGGCATTCCTCACTGCAACTTTGATTCTCACACAATCTATTCATGCAGGAATCCATGTCAGCGACTTATTTAGTTAATTAAAATATATCATGATATTACTCAATAATCAATACCTCACCTTAATATTGCTTTAATTAAATATTGTGCTATATTTAGATTATCATCTCAATTGGAGCTATTCCATGATCACTATTACCCCTATTGCCGTCTCTCATTGGGATGTTCGCCGTCTTTATCGGCCCGCCAGCGATAATCCATCGCAACCCGAAGTGGTGTTGCAGCTGACAGGGCTCGATGCGGTAAGACAGGAAGGGGTAAAGGTAAAAATCATTGCTCGTTGCCACGACGAGCCAGTGACCCATTTCACCGCAACCAATGGCAAGCGGTATGTGCTGGTGGATGCACAGGCCAACCTGGAGTTCATTACCGAGCTTAAAGCGATGCTTCCGCTCTTTTCCGGTGAGCCTGGGTGCCACTTCTCTAACTTGAAGTACACCGACCTTATTACCTTGGATCCCAAGGCTAATACCACCATCGGCATCCCCATGCCCATTGCTGGCGATGTTTACCGTGGCTCAACGCTCATCAACATCGATCTGTCGATGTTTTTCGGACATGGGTTCCGTGAGCAGATGCTGCTGGAAAACAACAGTGCCAGCTATGATGTCACCAAGGGGAACGCCACCGCCAAAAAGAGCAAGCTTGGCCAACTGATAGGCATCATTCTGCCCTGCCTGCAAGAAAACGAAACCATCTTGTTTGGTGGGATGTTTACGCTCCTTCATCGCGACAATCGCGGCGAAAACCTGGGCATCCCTTCACACCTGAGCTCATCCTTGCTCTACAATTACTGCCGGATGAACAGCAATGTGGTTTTTGTGCTGGATGCCAAGCAAAAGATCGTGGGGTGCTTTGCCTCTGAAAACGGCAGCAACAAGTTTGCTCGCCTCGCCCTTGAGGAAACGCGCTATATGCTGGCAGGCCGCCTGGAAAATCTTGTCTAGGCATGCCCACTCAGCAGCATTCTCTCCGCCTGCTTGGCGGAGAGAAATTGAGCGGACAGCCAGGTGTTATTGACGACAAAAGGCAGAGCATCACTGCCCTGCCAATACACATGAAGCAGACAAAAAGGATTCAGTCGCTATAGTTGACGAAAGTACCGTTGCGGGAGTCCACCAGCTCTGCCTCTCGCTCAAGATAAGACTTGAGTGGAATGACATGGGTCAACAACTCCTGATAGGACATTGGCTTCACGTTTTGCTCCAAGCGTGCGGTCTCGCCAGGCATCAGCATCCAGGTAGAATGCAGGTCAACACCCAGCAGAATGTCGATCTGATTAGACTCCAGATTGATGGAGCAGCACAATTTATACCCCGCTTCCTCTGCCTTCTTCTCAAACGCCTTCATTTCCGGCCTGGCCGAAAAGCGGCTGACAGTCTCGCCATTGCTGTTGATTGACAGGCACGCACCCTGGATCACTCGTAACCAACCCATACTCTACCCCACTTAGCGCACATTCATGCCAGTCATAATAGTCATATTGCTAAAAATGCAAAGACAATCCTTGAGTCTACCCTTGCGAAGGGATAACTAAACCCGGTCATATTATCACACAAAATATGAAGAGGCCAGAAAAACTGGATAGATTGCAGGCATGAGTGCCTGCCATTACAAAATCCTTTTTTGATTGAGCGCATGCGCTCATGCAGCCCAGCTTCTCCCTTTACCTCTTCGCATTTTCGTATTTATTTTTTTGGATAATATTGACGTTTATGAATGCCGTGCTATGATGATGACATCATTTGGATGAACCAATCAGAGGGATAAGTGGATGTTCAAGCACCAAATTAAGCGATCTCATGTTGGCGTTGCGGCAATGGCCTTTGTGTGTGGCGTGCTTTTTACCAAGGGCATCGACTCCATCAGCTCAAATGAGCATGCAGCTGTTGCGAGCATTGACCCCATCCATCATGCCGAAGCCGAAGCGGCTCATAGCATCAAGACCTACAACTTTGCTCTCGGGCGCGATGTCTTTGTGCAGAATACCGCTGCACTGACCGCCGAGGAAGGCCTGATGCTGATCCCCGATTTGCCTGAGGTTCGCATCACCTACTTGCTGAGCCTGCAAGCTGGCAACCCCACCTATCAGGCGGTGCAGGCCGCTCGCGAACGCATGGCGGAAATCGTTCTGAAAGACTACCAGGGCTCAACCAAAGAGCTGATGGAACGGAACCAGAACAGCCATCGCTTCTGAATGCTACGCACTGGGGCCTGTGTTGGCCCCATTTTGGGAGAAGAACCATGTCAAGCATGCTGAGAACCGCCGTCAAATTGGCTCGTCGCTACTACCGGACTTATCTTGAGGCCGATAAGCGGGCCGTCGAACAATTTCAGCCGGAGATTTGCGATGTAGCGGCAACCGCCGCCCAGTCCTGTCATCAGGCAGAGCAGCCCTTCCCGCTGTATTTTCGCCTGGAAATGTTCAAGAGCATGAAGTGCCTGGGGATGAACCAGCAAAAGAAATCACCGCCACTCTGGCGGTGATAGCATCGGCGAGATGTTAGAAGGGGGCCGGTGCTGACTCTTGTTGGCGAGGCCTCTTTACCTGAGCCACAGGCTCTTCTGGCAGCACCCAAGAACAAATCTCCTGACTGAACACAGCTCCTGCTTCGCTGAGAGAAATTTGCGGCAGGATCACTGTTTCCAGCGTCTTGATATTAATCCCATGACTGATGAGCTCGCGAGGGCGCCCCATCTCTTTTTCAATATAGGTAACAATGGCAATCATGCGCCACCTCTTTGTCATCAATTATGGTTATTTTACATAAATATAATGGCAATCACAACGCCTATTCTCGCCTCATTCGGGTCATTTTATTTATTAAAAAAACAAAAGAGATGCCTTGATTTTTTAATCATAAATCCCACATTGTCGTTGCGCAACAAGGCCGCTTTTGGTATTATTTTTTGATAAAACAAATACACAAAAGGAGAAAAAAGTGATTTACCGCCCCACCAACCATCAGCAAAGCCCCTTTTCGGCACTTGCTGTTCTTTCCCCGCTGCTGGCACTTGCAGCCTCTCTGCTGTTTCTGGTGGCGGATGTGCATTTTTCGATGAACGGTCAGCTTTTGTTTGGCTGGTGCATCCTGGCTGTGCTGTCTGTGTTCTTTTGCACCGCACGCTCGCTTATTCGATTTCATTTTCAAGACGAGACCGACCAATGAGGGCTGAGTGGCAACTAGGCTGGCGAGAATTTGCCAGCCTTATTTCTATTTTCCTGATCCCAGCATCCATCTTCCTGACCTCCGCCATCAGCGCAGTGACCATCATCACCTGTGCTCATGTCCTGGCTCAGGGTTACGGCTCGTTTTATGGGTATCTGGTGGCAGGACTTTTCATGCTACTAGGCATGTTCATGGCCTATCAGCGTCACAAAACGTTGGTGTCGCAGCATCGCGCTCAATACTCCGCAGTATAATGCCTCAGCCGGATCTCTCATTCTCGCCACGCTAAAATTAAGGTATAAGAATCTGTTTACACCGAGTCTCCGATTTCTATAATGCTTTAACGAACGAAATTGGAGACCCACATGCACCCAGTACAACTGGTCTTTGACCACCTGACCCATATCGTGGCCCACGCGATGGGAGAGCCCACCGAAACGGATCAGGCCTGTACTTGCTGCGGTCGTCCCGCTGCCGAGTTCGGTGGCAAGGGGTATGCGGTCATTGATTCCTACAGCCTCCACCAGTTGCACTGCCCTGCCTGCCAGTCTTTTTTCGTGGGCGATATCGACATCATGGGTGTTGAGCGGCTCGCTAAAGGCACTCCAATTTCGAATAAGTTCGGCATGTTCCCAGGCGTTGGCTGGATTTTCTGTCTTGAGACGCAGCAAAGTCATTTGCTGGCGCCCCCTGGCGTGACCAAGAAGCTGCCCGCCAGCACCATGCAAGCACTGAATGTGGTGGAGGTGACCGAGGCTGGTCATCTTCCCTTCATCCTCAGTCTCGACTGGCCGTATCCGCTGCTCTACATCAAGTCCTTTGGCAAAAAAACGAAGGCGCTGATCCAGGGCCTATCTATCTCTCCCTCTCGTCAGTCGCTGATCTGTTGTTGTGATGACGGCATTGATGCGCTCAATCGTGTGATGTACACCATCGACATCGATCAGGCGTCCTCTTTGGCGACTGAACTGAGCGAGCTGCCAAAGGCAAGCGTCACACTGTTTAACCAAGTCGTTATGGGACTGGCATCTGGCCGGATGTCGCCTAAAACCGCCACAGAGACGCTCAGGGATAACCCTTCTGTCATGAGCCTTATGCGCCAATGCCCTGTAGATCCTCACCAGCGACTTGCCTTGCTGCGCCTCATTCGCAAAATTCAGGAGTGATCATGCTGAGATTTTATGACTATCCGCTACGCTTGCGGCAAACCGCCGTTTCTGATGTTTATCGCATCCACCAGCAGATCGACACCCTGATGCAGGAGGGGTTTGATTACCGACTCCCCTATTGCTGGCATCACCAGCCCAGCGTCATCCCAGGTGCCTCCGAGGTGCTTGTTCGTACCGCCATCCCCGTCACCTTGCCAGGCCAGCACATGACTGAGCTTACCCTGGCCGAAGACATGGATCTCTCCTTCTCGGTGAGGATGTTCGGTGCCAGCAAACTCAGCGCTGGAGGCATGAGAGAATCCACGAAAGAAGATCACCTACGCCGTCTGCCCAGCAGCCTGAAAATGGCTGGCTTTGAACTGATTTGTGCAACCTTCGGTAGCACCGAGACCTTCTTTGTCCACAAACCAGGGGTCAAGCCATTCCCCTTGCCTGGGCATGATGCCGTACTGACCGTCACCATCACCGATGTGGCGCTTGCCAGCCAGGCATTGGTACATGGCATAGGGCGGCGCAAGGTGTTTGGTTGCGGCATGCTACGCGACATCGAGGTGCTCTGATGGAAAAGGCCATTGTCACTGCATTTCTCCAGATGGGCCTGACTCCGCGCCCTATTCAGCTTGAATATGCCAAAGCGGTCTCCGACAACCTGGAAGAAACGGGTCAGGTGGCGCTCCTTCATGCCGAGACAGGGGTTGGCAAGAGCCTTGGCTACCTGGTGCCCGCCGCGCTGCTACTGGCAAATAAGCCGACTCATCGCATTGTGATTGCCACCCAGTCCCATAGTCTGATGAATCAGATCTTTGACAAGGATGCTCCGGCCATCAGCGCCATGCTCAGCGAACATGCTGATCGCCACATCAAGATCAGCAAACTGATTGGCCGAGCCAATTACATCGACCCGCTCCGCATTGAAGCCGCTGTGGCGGGAAGAACACTAACCACAGCGCAGCAGGCACTGGTGACACAACTCCAGGACTGGGAAAAGACCATTGCGGAGTACATCGACGAATACGGCGACCTCCCGCTTGATCTGACCTCTGGGCAGATATGCATGCGGCCAGAATCAAAGAATCCACTGTTCGATCTGCGGCGTGAAATGGCGATGGAAGCAGACATCATCATCACCACCCACGCAATGATTGCGGCAGACATGGTGCTAGGTGGCAGCATCCTTCATCAGGATCGCGCTACTCACCTCATCATTGATGAAGCCGACATGCTGGTGGCCCTGCTCAAAGATTTGCAAGTTCGGCGCCTCAACCTGGTTCGTGTTTCCCACGAACTGTCTGGACAGATCTCTCCCGCCCAGATGGCCCACCTGGAACGACAGATGGACGCGATCCGCGCTGAAACCGCTCATGCCGAGATAGTATGGAGTGAGCGGGCAGATGAGCTGGCGGAAGAGACTATCTATTTGCTGGCGGCGATCACCCGTGATTTTGAAGAACAACCTGAGATCTTGCGCTCACTAGGTCAATTGCGCAGTAACGGCCAGCTTGGGCTTGGTGTCTCCACGGTTCGTGCCGAACCCTCGATCATTTGCATCGATAACTGGGCCTCCAAGCGCTTTGCTCGTTATGTTGCGGATCTCTCGGCAGGCTGCATCCTTACCTCCGGCACACTCTCTATCACTCAAGACCCCATCAAGGGAATGCAGTGGCTAAGAACCGAGCTTGGCATCGAGCATCAAGGCAATTTGGGCGAGCAGCTGATGTTTTCTCCTGTCCGCTTCGGCTCACTGTCCCTGACCTTGGCTGGCCCAGAGTTTCCACCTGTATTCGTCTCTGACGACGAGCAAGATGTGTCGCTCAACCCTGAGTGGGTGCAGCGTTGTGGTGCTTATCTTCGCAGTCGATCCGGCAATGTCGTTGTGCTGACAAACAGCCACGCAGAGTCTGACAAGATGGTAAAAGTCCTGCTGTCACTGGGTGAAACCCGCACCATTTATCGCCAGATGCAGGGTGAGAAACTGTCTGTTGCACTCAATGCATTCAAGGCCAATGGCGGATTCCTGATCACCCCTGCGGGTCATGTCGGCCTCGATATCCGCACTCAATCAGGTTTGCTTGGCTTTAATGAGCTGGTGATCACCCGTATCGGGTTTGCCCCGCCCAAGACTGAGACCATTCGAGCGCTGGCGGAATTTAGGCGCATCCACAGCAAGAGCAAACAAGACATGTTCCCTGTTTTGATGCGTTCAGCCTTTGTGGAGAGTCTGGGAGAGGCTATTCGCAAGGGACGACAGTCTATTGGCAGAGGGATCCGTTCTGAAAATGACCAGATCCGCGTCTCTATTTTGGATCCAAGATTTCCGCTCTTTACCGAGCTGTCCAGTCGTCATGCGGCATTGCGAAACATCATTCCATATCGTTTTCACCCAGCCTATCAACAGGCCACTGTGCTTGCCGATACAGCGCGTTCAACGGCCATTTCGGAGATGATATTCTGATGAGCACACATCCATTCACTCCATTTCGCATCATTATGCGGATGATCACGCCAATGGTGTTCAGTGACTTTGCGCCCACCCTGGATGGCGTCTTGTTCGAGGCATTATCAAAGCGTTATCCCGAGCAAAGTGATGAGCAGTTGCGTAATACCATGCTCAATCACCTCGCTTACCATCAGGACTGGGGGGTCTATCATGCCAGCTCTGCGGCGATAGGTATTGATGATGACAACGGATTGGTTGCAAGCAGCTATACCCGCAACGACTCGCTGCTCAATAAACTCAGCACCGACTTGTTTTCCCCCAATAAACGCGGCGGAAAATACTCAAAGGTTAACCTGAGTGGCGGGCCGACCAAGCAGCGACTGGTTTCTCGCCCTGCTTATGCGGTTCCCTATGTCGCATTTGATGGCTTTGGGGATCCTTGGTCTATCAAAACACTGCTGGAAACCTATGTGCTCGGCATTGGCTATGACGCTCAAAACGTTCAGTGTGGTGCTTTCTCCGGTTGCGAGATCATAGCCCTCACCGAAGACTTGAGCTTGATGTCGGCAGCCAAGGCCAATCGTCCACTGCCCACCAATAGCGGCGCTCTTGGAGAGCCCGCCCAGGTCAGATTAATACCCCCATATTATTACGGCGCTGTCGTGTCCGGTGTTACACCGCCTCGTGTCCGTGCTTACCACATTCATGCCTTACTCCAAGGAGCGCCACTATGACCAAAGCCACCTTCATTTTTGACGGCACTATGCATGCCCTCCAACCTTTGACTGTCACTATCAAAGGCGCAAGCTCCATTGCGGGTCATCGCCTGCCGCGCAATGGCGGGCCGGATTCCCCTGTTTACTGGCCTGCTACGACCATTCGCGGCACGATACGTCACATGGCCCACAGAGCCGCTGTCATCGCCGTGAGAGAGGCCAATAATGGCGCTATCCCGCTCGACCTGGCAGACCACTTCCTTCTGGCACAAGGGACAGATATCGAGGGCTCGATGCCCATGCCAGGTGTAGACGAAATCGATGCGCTAGAGAAATTGGGCCTTGATCCCCTGCTCTCCCTGTTCGGCTACTGGGGCGGCGCCTCCAAAGCATGCATTGGCAACGCCTTCCCCACCACCGCTGGCTGTTCAGCAATGTTTGGCGGCGGGGCTCGCACCATCATGTTTGAACGCAACCCCTCCTTGTTGGAACTGCTGAACCAAACTCAAAAGGATCGCCTGAGTGTCATTTTGACCGAGCAATCTGAGGCCAGCATCGACATCCAGGAGTTCAAGGCCAAGAAGAAAGAGCTGACCAAACAACTCAAGACGGCGAACAAAGAAGACAAGGAAGCGCTCTATTCCCAGATGAATGAAATTGATGCCGCTATCACTGCTCGTAAAGAGCAAAAGACAGAGGCAAAAGAGTCCATCAGAAGACCCATCGACCAGTATGAGGCCATCACTGCTGGCACCGAGATGAGCCATCGCATGGACTTGAAGGGGATCGGCGAAATCGAGCTCGGCTTCTTCCTGCACACACTGCTTGCCTTTGCTCGTGAGCCCTACATGGGCGGCCATAAAAACCATAACTGCGGCCTGGTCAAAGCCAGCTGGACGGTCAAAACCTGGCCGGAAGAGGCAATCGCCCCAATTGAGGCTGGCACCGTTGGCTTCGGGCCAGACGGTTTTGATATACAAGGCGAGACATTACAGAGGGCATTCGACACTTGGGTAGCTCAGCGTGCTAAACTGACCTTCGGCAAAGTGAATAAGTGAATTTTTGATGCCAAGTCATCCATAGTGATTTGGCATAAAATATCCCGCTCTTTAAAAACAGGCTCTCTTTCGCATTCGTGCGGATAATCGTTAAACCGACATTATTCCGGCCACATCTTTAATGTTCCCCACCGCCTGGGGATAATCGAGAGAAAGGCAGAGGCATATCAACCAATAAAATTCTGTCAATCCACGAGCTCGTGGATAATCGTGAGTAGATCTTAGGTATTCTGTTGCTCAAATGCTGTTGCTATATGTTCATTTAACATGCATATAGCAGCACTGTTCCGCGCTAGCGCGGATAATCGAGCCGCAGTTCTTGAGCCAATTTATTATGAACAATCTCCGCGTCAGCGCGGATAATCGACACAATGACGTAGTGTAGCCCTCGGCAAGGTATTAATTCTGCGCAAGCGCGGATAACCGAATGATTGTCGAATCTGATAGCAGTCTGAGATCTTCATTTCCGCATAACGCGGATAATCGATTGAAAACCGCATATCGCATGAGATAGTTAACCTTCCGCGCCAGCGCGGATAATCGCGACATACTCGGCCACGTATACGACAAATCAACTTCTTCGCAGTCATGCGGATAGTCGCTATAAAAATCTTTTTTTGCCCACAATAAATGACCCCATGTTCGCGTGGGAACACATAAGAAAAAGGCAGCTTTCGCTGCCTTTCTTATCTCACATACGCCGTTGGACAATTCGCACTATCAGAGATTGATGCATTATATCCTCGCTCTATATCCACGTAGGCGTCATAGACGTAGGCCCTTATTTGGTTGTAATAAGTAACAACTCTGTTGTTGTTGCCGCCCATATCGACCGTGTAATACGACCTCTCCAATGTCAGAGTAGTGTTGTTTGATAGCGGTATAAAGTATGAGCTATTCAGTCTGCTATTGGCGTTTGCTCCAATTGGCTGATTATTTACGTACATATCGGTGTCAGCGGTACTCTTATAAATTCGGCAATAATTGCCATTGACCGCCACCCCCGCTGCTCGCCATTTCGGCATTGAGCTGCCGCTGGCCCACACCCCGTTCACGCAAGAGAGCAGTGCTCCAGCTCCATTGCGCCCCACCAGCCCATTTGGCCCACAGCCTGTCCCCTCCGCTGCACCCCCTCCGATATACAGGTACTCATTCGCCGTCATTCGACCGTTGCTGGTAATGCCCCCATAGCTCACGATGCCGTTGGCAAGCACGCCGTTGAACATCGAGTTATTGTTCATGTCCAGGTAGTAGCCGCTGTTATCGGCATCCATGATCCGATAGGCGTAGGTGTTGCCACTGAGCACGTTGGTGCCGTTGAGGCGGGTAGTGCCGTTGGTGGTCAACTGATTGGCTGATAAGTCGTTGCCATAGATCGTGTTTGCGCTGATGGCATTGCCCGTCAGGGTTCCGTTTACCTGAGCGTTCGATGTCGTCAGTTTGCCACCGATATTGGCGTCACGAGCGATGTCTAAATCGGTCAAACCCTTAATTAACTGATTGGACTGGATCCCGCCGACTGCGGTTGTCTTCCCTTGCACATCCAGGGTTGATTTCGCATTCAGAGCGCCATTGGCCGTAGTTACTCCGCTCACTGATAGGTTGGCGTTGGCATTGATGTCGCCGCCCGCCGTGATGCCAGATTGCACCTTCAACTGACCCAGCACTTCTGAATCTGCATCCACGACCACCGAGTTAGTCTTGAGGGTGGCGATGGAAAGCGCATTGGCACCGTTCTTCTTACCCAAGATCAGTGCATCATTACCACTCGACCCCAGGTTGTAGATGCGAGCTACGTTTCTGATCTGCCGACCCACCGAGTCTATCGCCGACAGCTGGGCATCCGTAGCTGGCAAATCGGTATTCGACTGAGCAAACTCAAGAGCTCCCTTCATGGTATTGCCATGATCCGACCTGATCCAGCGATCTGCCTCTGACAGGTTCTGGGACTCCATCACGATCACGCCTTTGGCGCTACCACAGGTTGGATTTGACGAAGAAATAGCAATATCCGGACAGTAGACAATCTCGTTACCCTGAGCACTACCTTCGCGCTGAGCACCTTGATCTCCCAGGGTATAAGCACCCGAAGCGACCAGCGCTGCCAAACCACTCAAGTCTCCACGCTCTTTCAGACTGCCCGCGATCCCGACTTGTAGCTTGCTCATCTGGGTACGCGAATGCAGGCCGCGTTGCGTGTCATAGGCAATGGTCGTAGTGAACCCCAGATCTCCGAAAGAGGTTTTCTGATTGTTGCTGACAAGAAAATTACAGGGCACCCAATCCCTCGTGCCACTGCCACCACAGGATGCCGACTTCAACCAGTTAACACCTGTCTTGGTGCCCGCAAGCGAGCCTGGATTTGTGCTGCCTGACATGTTTGACAAGTAGTTTTGCAGGCCGGAGTTGAACTGATAAAGCTCCATGCCAAGGCGCCTTGCCTGGAATTGCTCCAACTCCAGTTTCTTTTCCTGGAATGCAACAATACTGATCCCCATGGAGATGCTAATAACCAGCAATAGCTCTAAGAGGGTAAAGCCCTGGCTCTTTTTAGGTGTTTGAATGCCACGTTGTCTCTTCATTATTATTCTCATTATTATTATATTGGAGAGGCTTGCTGGTACAGCCTGGGTTCAGCTTCTTTAAGTTAATATTAACATCATGAATGCCCAATGTAAAAAGTGTTTTATTTTTGCGCGTAATTATGCGCAGTATAGCCAGTTCTCCTTCCCCGCCTCATTCTCATTTGTAACTTGCCATAATAGTCCGATTATGATACTATCTATTCAGATTAAACGTTCTCTGAGGTGCTTATGGCAACGGTTACTACCGACAAGTTTGTCCTTTTCTGGAAGTCGGATTCGATTTACAGCAATTGGTACAATTTCAATTCACGTTTCGTTTGGCGTTTTCGTCGCTTCGAAAACTCCGAAGCGGCGCTGATGTACGCGAAGGCCGACTTTTTTAAAGACGAGCACATTTGCGCTAGTGTGATGGTGGATCAAGACCCCTATTCCGTTAAAAAACTGGGCCGACTCGTGAAGCCCTACAATGACAAAGCGTGGTCGCTCGCTCGCTATGACTTGATGGTCGATATCCTCAAGGCCAAATTTGAACAGAATCCGACCATGGCGCGGAGACTGCTGGCAACTGGGGATCGGATCCTGGTCGAGGCGAGTCCTTCTGATAAGATCTGGGGAATTGGATTGGCGCCCGATGATCCGAACGCTCAAATTCCGGCACGTTGGCTTGGGCAGAACCTGCTCGGCAAGGCGCTTATGGAAGTCCGCGAGTATCTTCGCAATCTGCCAATGGCAGCCTAAATGCAAATGGGGGTGCGCCGCAGGCAGGCACCCCTTTTCATGAAAGGAAGACCGATGAGAATCAAGTTAATCAAGGGATTGTCCTGGGTTAAGGCCAGTGATTTCTTGCCGAAAGAATACGAGCATGTTTTGCTGATGACTGGTCATGGCACCGTACAGAACCAGATCTATTACCTCGACAGTCTCGACGAAAAGACCCGTGTTTGGCAGGATGGCGCGGGCTATGATGACCCTATTTCGATCAGTCTGAACGACCAATGGAGGCTGTTACCATCACCCCAAGACTCGGCCTGGATCGCTATCAGTTCGAAACGGCCCAAATACGGCATTCCAGTCTTGCTGTGCAATCATCTCGGCGTGGTGCAGAAGGTAACCTTCCATCGGGATGGTGGTGATGATGAGGCTGACTGGTGGCAGGATACCGCAGAGGTTGAAGACCCCATCCAGATCCATCATGATGACCGATGGATGCCGTTACCAACAAAAGATTGATATCATCAACCCATCGCCAGGAGGCATCATGAAAAAAGTGAATCTTACTCGCATTGCCAACCTCATCGGCAAATTCACCGGCTGGGATAAGAACCCCGCATCGGTGTTTATCCTCGCGATCCCCCTGGCGCTGCTGGGCTTCTCGCTGTGTGGTGCCGTTGCCTACCTGCACTACCGCCTGAATGGGGACATGGTTTACTTCTGGATCTTGGTAGCCGGTCTGGCGCTGCTGGGGATTGGACTCTATCCGGCATGGCGAATGCACAAGAACCTCGTTCGCATGCGCCAACTACCCTAACAAAAAGGAAGCGAACATGGCCGAACGCACATGGTTAGAAGTCAGGACGGCGGCCAACGCCTGCCTGATCATAATGAACAAGCGCCTTTCAGCTTATGAAGATCCGGTAAAGACTGTGTTTGACAACAACCTCCCCAGTGCAATGAAGGAAATCGCTGTCTACACCTTCATTAATGGAGAAGAAGGATTCGATCCCGAGTTGCTGGCCGACATTCGCGATGGGTTTGCCCAAGTGAATACAAAGGGGTTTATCGGCAATGGCTGATGCTGAGCTGGCAGCTGGTATCAGCTGCTCTCAATGATACAGAAATTAAAACGCCGCCTACCAGGCGGCTTTTTCATTAATATCTCTAGCGAGTGCATTTACCGAACAGCGGATTATAATCCGTAGACAAGCAGCAATCTTCATCTTAATATCAAACTATTTGTACTTGAATCTATCAAGCTGAGGGGATTTTGATGGGCATGCTAATAGAACAAAATAGCAAGTTTTTTGGCCTGGATGCCAAAGTCGCTCGTGATTTTATCAAGCTGCTGCACAAAAAAACTTTTGATATTGAAAGTCCGTGTTTCCATAAGAGAGCGATTCCTTACATCATTCGCGAACTCATCTTAAACGAAGACAAACAAGCAGACCAATACGATCATCTTTACTTAACAAGCCTTCGCAAGAAACTAGATGAACAAGCACAAGCTATGACTCCAATTCTGATTTCTCGCATGATCGAGGAAGGCTTCATAACCACACTTGAAGATGACCATTTTGAGCTTTCCGACAAGGCCGTTGCGCTCTCCCGTCACAAGTTTATCAAGCGTTTACCCCGAGCCAGGGCCACTCAGATGCTGGCTGAATTGCTGGATCGCGTAACTGAGTGGAATGCTGTTCAGCCCTATGTATGGATCCAAAATATCTGGCTATATGGCAGCATGCTCACGGACTCCGCTGATGTGGGTGACATCGATCTGGTTATTGAATTCCAGGATAATATGGACTCACCCCATGCACTAAGCACAAATCAAGTTGTTACTATGTTTGTTTATGGCATGGATCATCATGCCGCAGCCAAAGCGCATCTAAAAAATCGCTCTCCTTATTTTTCATTCGATGGCTTTTTCATTAGCGACCTTGATCTCATAAGAGATGGTTATCGCCAAATAGTGAAAGACCGACAGGTTATCGTCGATATACCTTGTGCCCATAGCACTCCACCCACAAAAGTAAAGCGCAACACTCCACCTACTAAGGAGTCCTGGTTTTACTTGGGGAATCTGATTAAACCCGCTAAAACCTGCCTGGGCATGAGCTTTAAAGAAGCGCACGACCTAATGGCTGCACTTAAATATAAACACAAAATCACCACTCCGACTGAATTTTCCTCCAATTACTTTGAATATATTACTGAAAAGCATTTCTTCAAAAACATTAAATGTGAATTGGGGCGCCACCCACTCACCTTTAATAAATACAAAAACTCAGAAGAGTTGTTGAATACACTCTCGGCGAGGATCATTAAGGAAGGGATAGCGATTAAACACCCTTATAATTATTTTGAGCTAACTGAAAAGGGCGAGCAATTAATGTTCTCAAAGCTCAGAAAAACACTTACTCATGCCAAGGCAAGCAAAGTCCTCGATGCTTTTCTAGCGAGAGTAATAGAGCTAAATAGCAGTGACAGCATTATCGTGGTGAATCATGTATGGATGTTTGGTGCGATGATTAACAATGCAGACGAGATAGGCGATATCGAGATAGTTCTCCAACTCACCGCAAATCCAAATATTCATTTCCCTCCCGCTAATAATCATAGCGAAAACAGGCAGCGTTGGCATGCTCAAGAATTACGATCCAACGAGATCTTGAAATTACTCTGTTATCGATTACCACGGATTTCTATCAACAATTATTCGTCTGATGAGCTGCAACATATTCAGGGCGGTTTCATACAGATCGTGAAAGATCGAGATGTGATTTATCAGCAGCCATAATGCCTCGGCACTGCTAGATGCCGCCTAAAAGGCGGCATTTCGTTCACCTTCATGATCAAGGTATCATCCTTGTGTCGGGGTGATGGCGCCTAATTCTCTCTCAACCTGGACGTACACTCGACTGTTAGCACTCTTCATGATCTCGTCAGCCCCTTGAGGCGACCGAGCCGCAGCTAGTTTCCTTGAGTCTGCTTCATTTATGATGCTAACGGCAACACCGAACTTCCTTCCTTGTTCTGTGTAGAATCGCAGAACATGCTGTTCATGCTCATCCAGCATGGCAAATACCTTCCCATCCAGGGCTTGGATTTCTTCAATCTTTGGTTGATTACTCATCATTTTTTCTCTGTTAGGGTGAGACTTTATTTGTAAGGATGAAGCCCTATTTTTATCCCGCAGAACAGGCGCACATCTTGCGCCTGCTATCAGAAGGGAAAGTGAGAACCAAGCAAATACCCGATCCACAGGCCTAGCGTGAAAGTTGTCGCAAGGCCGATAGCAACTCTATTTACGAGTGTTGGCGAGATAGCATCTGGTTTCTTGCACATGGCGCTTGGAATGTTCAATGGAGCCAACGAAGCTGACCACTCAAGCTGACCATTGACGATCATTTCATAATAGCTATCGACTATGCCTGGCTTGTTTTCACCAAACAGAAAATCACCAATCTCTCCATCAATTCCTGTATTGCGAGCAATAACACTCGCGATAAACATGATCGAATCATCCTTAAAGTCCGAGAGCTTCTGGCAGTGAAGTGACTCTACAACCTTAAAGTCATCATCTTCCACTTCGTAAGGATTTGTTTCTATTCCTTTCATTTTAAGAAGGGCTGAGATCCTTACTTTCATTTCGTTGACTGAGCAGATAGAAAAGAAATCCTTGCCATTCTTGCTCTGATGGATCCTGAACGCAATCTTAAGAAGATCGAGCTTTATTCCTGCGAGTAACTGGTCAAAGAGTTTATTGCGCAGATATTCAGCATCCGGCTTTTCTGCCACCACTTCTTCAATTGGTTTAGTTACCGAATTACCGTCTTTAGCCACACCAAGAGGGTCGCTATTTTTTATATCTTCCATCTCCACCTCAGCATTATTTTTGCCTTTAATATGTCCGGCTGACGGTATCACTCATTCCTACAAAATTCAAACAAAAAAACCACCTTTCGGCGGTTTGTTTATGCATTCTATTTTATTTTCCGCCCAAGAACTTAATGCGTTCATTGGTCACTTTTTCCTGGCAGTTATAGATTGCCACACGCTTGAAGGACGCGGTGTAGTCTGCCCTGGCTTCGAGGACGTTGCCACACTTCCTGGCTTTATCTTCGACCCACGCCAATTGCTCAGCCTTCATGGAAGCCCTGAAAGAAGGAGGGATCCCTTTCCAAATCTCGTTGAGCACCTTATCTGCCTTCTCAAATCGACCTTGAGCTTCGGCCAGCTTTTCTGGCGTACTGTTTTTCAGGATCTGGTCTTTGTCTGCAATAATGCCGATTGCCTTGGCAATCGCGCCACTCTGCATTCGGACATCGCCACTGATAGAGACATCTTTTTTATTGTCTGACAGCCTGGCAATATAACGTAGCTCTTTCCACTCCAGCCCGTTGTCTTTATACATGGCAGCACTGTATCGGATGTAATCCTGATATACATCAGGGGCTTGGCTCGATAGCTCAAGAATCTCAGGTGCCATAGAGATATGGACAGTCGCCATGCACAACAGCTCATTATCATTGGTTGTACGGGTGCTGATGTTGGATACCTTCACGGCAACATCATCAACCTTCTTGATGTACTCATTGATGTTTTTCGGATACTTCTCGCCATAAAGGGTATTTACCCTGGAGGCAGCATCGTCTTTGATGTAGGTCACCAAAGAGGCAGCAGCATCATCCCTGCCACACTTGAAAGGAACCTCTACCTCTTTTTCTTTGGAATCAAAAAAACCGGCATTTGCTGAAAAGGAAAATGCGCAAGCCACTGCTAGCACCAACATATTTTTCTTCATTATTATCACCAAAGTCATTTTAAAAGCAGAATACTGGACTCTAATGATACATATCAATTAACAAGAAGGCAATCATTCCTATCAACAGCGATAACTCCAAATCCAGATTAATCCTGCTCTGAATGCTTAACGAAGCAGTGCATTTTGAAGGTTGATGGCAAATACCCTCTACGAGATAAAACATCGGGTAAAAATGGATTGGTCACATTTTCAATCATCACTGAGATGCCCTCATCCTGGGCAAAGCGCTCAATGATCGACAAATAGTGAGAGAACCGACCCTCTCCACGATGCTTGGTTGCAACCTCGACATTCGCCAGGGTGATTGCAAGACCCCCAGCCGTGGGAGAGAAGCCTAGTCGCATATAGAGCTCGTCACCCTCAAATCGAAAGTGACCACGGCTTGGAAAATGTGGCTTTGACTGCTCTTTGAGCTCGATAAGGTATGCTTCCAGATGCATCAAGCATCCCTTCTGATTAAGGTCGTGTGGCAGGCATTATTCCATCATCATGCCTCAGCAACAAGCGACCTGTTTCTTAATGGCACCGCAAAAGCGGTGCATAGCACCCAGTTCTTCTTCTCCCCGCCCTCATGGTGGGGAGAAGTGTCAGTCTACTTCTTCAAGGCCCGCTGGGCGCCATCAATTACTTCGTCTGCCCAGTCACCGTCGATCCCAGGCATTGCTGGCAAGCTCGCCGCAACCTCATCAGGAACTGCAATGACCCACTCCTTGTAGCCCAGCGTCACTTGCAGCAACTCGGCCAGCTTTGCTTCCAGATCTGCGATCCTGGCCTGCGCCAGTTGGCTGGCGAGATCGGTCTGCTGCAAAAACATCTCATCTGGCGTCCAAACATCAACTTTCTTCATCTTTTCTTGACCTTTCATGTCACACCCCGTTGCTTAAATCATTCGATAGTCTGATGATGTAATCATACCACTGTCCCCACATAAGGCAAGAAAAACATCGTTTTTTTCGCTAAAAAAAACAATTGCCAGCCATTTATTTTTGCATATAATATCAGCAGTACCTCGGCCCTTACTGATTGGGATGAACTGCTTGTTATGTACTATAATTTTATGATTTTTCTATGGTCTTCATGCCTGTTCTTGGGCGCATCCCATCTGTATGCTGCCTGGAGTGAGATAAGCTATTTTACAGCCGTTTACCTGTTCATTTTTTTGAGTATTAATGGCCTCATGCGCGAAATATCGCACAGGCGTGGCATGAACAACCCCAAATCCCAACAGGATCTGATCCTCGTCTGGGTGCTGGGTGTGGTACTGAGCACAATCTTCCTGTTGCTGTTTTGGACAAACACGATCAGTACCGCCTTTGTCTGCGGGCAGATCGGGCAATGCATCGTGGGCCTTGCTCGCGAGTATTATTTCAGACAGCATGACATTCATCGCAATGAAGCGATCATCAACAAATCATGACCAAACCCATGGACTACCAACAGATGCCTCACCACAATGAACTTGCAAGCGCTATCGATGCCATCAAGACTGACTGCTCCCATTACCTGGACAGCCTCCGCTTGCTTGGCAGGCCGCTGTATCGAGGCGTGGACTGCCTGGGTGAGACTGCACATCTTGATGTGCAACCCAGCAAAAAGCTCTCTGCCATGGATAGCAGTGTCATGAACGACATCTTCAATAGTCACTTGGCATCGCTCGGGCTTCTGCCTCGAAAAAATGTTTTTTATGCCACCAGTGATGTCACGATGGCAGCAAAATTTGGCATCCCCTTCTATATTTTTCCGACTGATGGCTACGATTTCACCTATGGCAAGGGCGTGAAAGATCTCTATCTGAAATTGGAGAACTGGCTGCGTTATGACGCGATTGATGAGGCAACAACAGCCAGGATCCGGTCAATGCTAAGGGATACTGCCGGAGACATGGGGATCATGGAGACCTACTGCTCTCGCCACCCTGCTATGCGCAAATTTATTGATTCCGCCTTCTTGAGCCAAATATCGTTTTTCAACGACACTCTCGCCACCCCCATCAAGGATGGTATCGAAATATGGCTTTCTGGTAGCTACCACGCGATCCCCGTCAGTGCAATCAGCGAGGGAGAACTGTTATCACAATTGCTGTCGGACGAATAATCGCGTATCGCCTGGGAGCTCGCGGGCGAACGCTTAATTTCTATCTTTATTTTTCCTCATAATATTGACAGCAAACACAAGCCCCTGTATGATTACATCATCATCACAAGGAAGCCCAGCCATGAAAAACTTCTCCTACACCCTTGATAAAGACTGCCCTGCCATCGTTCGTTTTGACCACAATGACTTCGGCACGAATGATCTGACCAGTTTTGCCTCTACCGAAGCGGCCTGGGAAGAAGAGCGCAACAAGCGCTGGGTGAAAGAGCAATTATCCAATGGCTGCACCATGGAGCAGTGCGAGCAAGAGTTTTTCAACAATGTATTCGAGTATGCCAGGGAAAAACTGACGCAAGAAGCCGCCGATGGCGAATACTGGTTGGCTGATTTTGGCTATGTTCATCGCAACAACTACCGTCTTGAGCATTTCCATCAAGACAAGTGGCAACCTGCGACCAGCGACAACTTCGATTACCAGGAAGATGCGCTTGATGAGATGCAAAGACTGGAGTCTGAATATGGCTGGCGCGGCCTGCGGGTAGCTGTCAACACTGATGGCCGACTCTTTCATTACGATGAGTTCAAATACGGCAAGCCTGATGACGACCGTTCCGTTCAACACCGCGAGTCTAATGGAGAGATAGAACTCTCCAACGACACCCACATGGTCACCCTGAGCGCGAACGATGGCACAGGGCCGGTCAGAGTCTGTGTGCTTGAGCATGGAGCGTGGCTCAAAACCCCATACCTGTCTGCCGAGTTTCATGGCAAGCATGACGATCAGATCTTCACCACGGTAATCGAGTGGCTCAAGACCGAGAGAACAGCCTGAGTCTATGTACTTGATATTGGGGTCGGAGCCATCAAAGCCCCACATTAACCTTCACTTGACATCCTCCCCCACCTTCGCGCTTTGCGTCTCAGGAGGGGGATTCCCATTACTGGGCAGTAACCGCTCGCGCAGCACCAGGTTCCTTATTTTTTGTAAAAATATTGACTCCTGTGGATTTTCTAAGTATGATTATTGCATCATCAAAGCAGCAATCACCATCACATCACGGAGCGCTCCATGAGCAATACTGTACTAGCCCAGCAAATCACCGCCCTTATTCCGACTGTCGATTCCGGCAACATCGCTGTGAGAGTGGTCTCCCCTGATGGCACCGTAGGGTATCTGGTCGGCAAAGAGGCTTTTTCTCACCAGTCCAGCACCCTGTTGCGCCAGTACATGATCAAGCGTGACGAGACCAGCGGCATCACCTCGGAATCCGACATGTTGGCTGGCGCGATTGCGACCTCCATGATGGTCTTTGGCGAAGCCGAGCTGGTTGGCTTTACTGGGGCGACCGTCAATGTCATGACCGGAGAATCCATCATCGGCAAGCCCGCTCGCTATGCCGTGCTGTGCGAGGATGAGGAAGATGGTCACACCGAGTTGGTCGCCGTGATCTCGGCAGAAGAGCTGGGTGACAAGTATCAGGAAGATGAATACAGCATCTTCAATCTCGACTCAATCCGCTACCAGTACGCCTGGAATCTCAAAACGGATGAGCCCTACACCGACGATCCCCACTGCAACGGCAAAAAGTATCTGCTCCCGCTCTGATCACAGCCAGAGCGCATCAGCTAAATACCGCTCGCCACCACGGCCTGTCTCAATATATTTTCAGCAAAAATAACTGGGAATCATTGACAGGCCATCAATCCTCAAGTATGATTACTACATCATCAAGACGGAAGCAAAAATATGAACCTGAATTACGCAGACTATCAGAACAACATGCCCTACCCTGATCGTGCTGATCATGAGATCATCACCTTCGGCAAGGTGGGCTTCGTGATGCAAGCGCTGCCCCGCAAGACCTTCCTGGCCGACCTGCTCGCCATTCCTGAGCTGGCGAAAGATCCTGTTGCCAAGAGCCTGCTCCACGACTCTCCCAGCAAGTCCATCATCGAATGCCTGGGTTGCTATGGCTTCTCCGGCTCTGTGAGCGTCAATGAAGAGACCTACAACGCCGCCATGCAAGCCTACGACGCTCATAGCAACGAGCTGTATGCTCAGTTCGACAAGGATCTGATCGAAGAGTGCGGACTGCAAGACATCCCCTCTGAAATGCGCAGCCCCATCCTGAATCTGGCCTACGAAAAAGGTCATTCTGCGGGGCTCAGTGAGTATGCGAACTATGCCTTTGAGTTCACCCAAATGGCAGAGCCGCTGCTCGCACACTACCGCGCCACCGCCAAATAACCTCGCAAACGCCACGGACACCGTGGCGTTGTTGTTTTTGCACTAATGAGATAGCAAGCATCTTCTCCGAACGCCGAAATAATAATACCCTCCCACCTTAATTCTCTACATCGCCACCTAATAATATTGACTTTATTATGTCTTGTGATATGATTACTTCGTCATCACGCACAAGGAATTCACCATGCAAAACTACGTCTCCCCCTCTGGCAAAGCTATCGTTGGCACATTCGAAAAACTGGAAGCTGCCGCCATCATATCTGGCATCAATGCAGATGGTACACCCGTGTACGAAGGCTCTACCGAGGTCTACTGGGACACTGCCGTGACGGCGACTGACGAAGATGGCAACATCTTGTTTATCGATGAGGAAGGCGATACCTGGATCTTCGACCAGCTGCTTCCCGCTTCCGAGTAGCAAGCCGCCCCTCATTAAAGATTGGCCCGCCATTGGGCCAATTCAAAAATGATTTATTAATCGTCATGCCTCAAACGAAAATCTGCCGGATTGTTTTTGAAACAAGTATCAGCAGATCGTCATATTTTAATTGTTTAAATATGTAGGTGTGCTATATTTACCTCAAATATATGTCCACTTTTGGAGTTCACATGGAAAAGACCGACATCTTTACCCAAAACACCACCTCTTCGGCAGGTATGAGCGCTGGGCTCTACAACTTCGCCATCGGGGCTACCTTGCTGTGGGGGTTTATCGTCAACTGGTACATGATCCAGACCTTCGATCCCGCCATCTTCACTGCAATGCCTACCTGGGCTTTCCTGGTGGCCTTCTTTGTCACTGGCATCGCTGGGGTCGCGCTCTTCACCGCCTCCAGCAACCCGCTGGTCAGCTTTATTGGCTACAACCTGGTGGTCGTCGCCTTTGGCGTGGTGCTCAACATCGTGGTATCTCAGTACGATCCTGATCTGGTGTTCCAGGCTATCCAGACCACTGCGCTGGTAACTGCCGTCATGATGTTCGCCGCTACCTGCTTCCCTGGCTTTTTCAAGCGAATCGCCGGAGCGCTGTTTGTCGCCTTGCTGGCGATGATCGTGGTCGAGCTGGTGCAGGTCTTTGTCTTCAATGTGCAGCAAGGCTGGACTGACTGGGTAGTGGCCGCCATCTTCTGTGGCTACATCGGGGTGGACTGGGTTCGGGCCAATGAGTGTCCTCGCACCCTCGACAATGCCATTGACGGGGCTGCCAGTCTCTACATGGACATCATCAACCTGTTTATCCGGATCCTCAAGATCTACGCCGACAACAAGTAACCATCTAACTGACAGGGCCGCCCACCAGGGCGGCCTTATCTTATCCTCCAATCTCTGGAAGCAATATGGACACCATCAGTAAAAACCCTTCGATACCCGAGACTCGCTTGGCGAATCGGAATTTCTACCTCATCGTCGGCGCAAGCCTGCTATTGGGATGTCTTGTAGAGCTGACCCTGTGTATTTTCTTGAGCAGACTCAGCCTACCTTCCTCAGCCACTGTCTCCCCGTTTTTTTCCCCACTGCTGGCAATCATCCTATTCATACCAATAGCTTGTGCCATCTTCCTCAAGGAGGTGTATCACTCCCCTATCATGGGTCGCATCGCTAATCTGACCTTGATGGCGGGAGCCATCTGCACCAGCTTGTTCTTTGTCGTGCAGCAGTTCGGCCCACACTCGACTCTTGTGTTGCCGATGGTGATCATCAGCAAGGCCATGATCGGAGGCATCATTTTGCTGCTGCTCTATCGCTTTCCATCAGCAATCAAGTGGACGACAAATGCCGCCATGATCATGATCGGCATACTGACTACCCTGTGTTTCCTGCACCAGAAGTCGATCATTCCCCTGCCCCCGCTAACTGGATTGGTCATGCTCTTTTTCATGATCTACTACCTCGCCAGCAGCATCGCTCACATTTGGAACAACAAAAGCGCGGGGGGTCTCACGCCAGTCTACGCCATCGAAAGGGCCAAAAATTTTTATTGCGGTCAAACCCTTGCTGCCGTCTTTGTCTTTGCGCTCATAGGGATCTTCAATTACCTCATTTCCTTGGCGTAGCGCCTACCTACCGACATGAAAATGCCGCCATAAAGGCGGCATTTGAGACTTGCTCTTAAAAGAGCCCACCCTACAATGGCGTAGCCTTTTCACTCAGCGCATGCGCGGCGATATATCTTGTGCGGGGAGATAATGACAGGTGTTTTAGTGCGATGCGCAAGGCGTCCTCTGTCGCATAAAATCTTCCGGCTAGCGAGTGATCATCATCGCCGCCAAAACCCTCAAGCTTGATGCCCTTTCTTACCTGGAGCAGCTCCTGAACGAAGCTATCTGCCTCAGAGGGTTCTCCAGACGATTCAGGCGGCATAAGTTCCCAATAAGCATCGTCCGCATCCGGCCCCTCCCACATTTCATCTTTAAACACTCCATCTCCCCATTTCTCTCGCGATGAAGGCTCTTGTACCACTCAAGCGATGCCCCGATCAACACTCATCTGCCGCTCCATCTCGTGCGCCGCCTTGGTCGCGCTGGGCACGCTCCCATAGACGTTGCGCCAGAACAGCAGGAGGTGGCGCTTTTGAAGCTGCCAGCGGTGTTCCTCCCCTTTGGGTTGCGCATGAACAATTCGATATGCAGGCAGCCCAGCCTTGCTCTTTACATCGTATTGTCCGATAGCAGTGCTGTTTGCAGACCGCCTATCCCTGATCATCTGTATTTTCATCTCGTTCGCTGCTGTGATCGCACTGGACACGTTGCCGCAGACATTGCGCCAGAACAGCAGGCGATGGCGCCTCTGCAATTGCCAGTTGCAGGGATCGCCTGGGTACTCCACCCGAATTATGCGATATCTTGGAAACAGACTCATTTTTTCTCCTTGAGCGACCGCTGGGATACATTGACGAAAAAAGGGGCCATTAGGCCCCCTCTGTGCGTGGCTAGGCCACCATTACCCTTACCCCTTACCCTGCATTGGGCAGCTGCATGTACCCGTTCTTGATGGACGCCTGGGCCTTGGCGATATCGTTCGGCTCGCTCAGCAGATTGAAGTCAGCCTGACCCAGCAGCACCCCGATCCGAGGGTAGTGCTCGACATAGTAGGTCTTGCCCGACTCTGCCGCTACGTCCAGTATGTTGCTGCCAAATTCACTCTCGGTCTCCAGCTTGTAGTGCTTGCCCACATCCAGCGTGACCAGGAAAAAGGTCTTGTTTTGCGACACCCCAAGCGGCTTGCCGTCGAGCGACAGATCGAAGCCATGCAGGCGGGAAACCCAGCTGTCGCGGTAGACATAGAGATGCGCCTTACCTTCCGGAGGTGCGCCGAACGCCTTCGCCGACTCCACCAGCGGATTGCCAGTTTGTGACGGCAGTGCCGCACAGCCTCCCAATGCCATTGCAAAAAACACCACCATCATACCAAACAGCTTGCGCATAGTTTACCCCGAACGTTGTTGGAATCCATTAATAATATAATAGAAAATAAACTTTATATCAATCTGAAAGCGACATAGTTCAGCTTTAAATATGTGAACCGGCAATATTCAAATAACTCATTTTCTTATTGTTGTTTCACAACAGTGGCCCAGTTCTCTTTCCGCTCTCCCCTATTGCATCAATATATAATATTTGTTATATTAAACACCTAACTCATTGGGACGAATGCAATGGCAAAAAACACGCATTATGTAGTGTGGGTCGGTCAACAACCTGGCATTTACGCTTCCTGGCCTGAGGCTGAGCGGCAAGTTAAGGGGTTCTCTGGCTCGAAGTTCAAGGGTTTTCCCTCTCTTGAGGCCGCCGAGCTCGCCGTGGCTGGTGGGCTTGGCAGACCAGTCCTGGTCATGACTACGCCGGAGACCTTCGCTCCCAAGACTACTGATTCCGGTCGCCCAAAGGCCCCTTATCTCGCCGTTGATGCGGCCTACAGCCACAAAACCAGACTGGTTGAATGGCGCGGGGTGCTGGTCACAGAGCAAGGGAATCAAGAGGTGTTTCGCTCAATGCCCTATTCGGGTGGCTCGGCGAACGTGGGTGAGTATCTGGCGATCATCGACGGTATCCAGTGGATTGAGCGCACCATGGGCCTACAAGCAGAACTGCCGATCTACAGCGACTCTGTGAATGCCCAGATCTGGGTATCCCGCAAGGCCCACAGCAGCGGTGTACCCGCTTGTCGCGAGATCATGGACAAGCTGAGCATGGCAGATCGCTTCCTGCAACTTGGCGGCTACGCAAAGGTCAAGCAACGCCTTCCCCTGCGTGACTGGAAAACCAGCAAGTGGGGCGAGATCCCTGCTGATTTTGGTCGGAAGTAATCCCATTTCACGGGGCGGAAATTCTGCCCCTGACTCAAGACAGAGGTCATTATGATAGAGAAGGTTGTGTTTGGCGATCTGAGCAGGTCCAGTCTGTTTGGCTATGCCAAGGAGCTGCCGTTCTTTGTGCGGGAAAAGGAGATTTCCTTCAAGCCTGGGCTCAACATCATGTTCACGCCCAATGGCACTGGCAAGTCTACCATTCTCGACATGATGGCGCTCTCCACGGCATCCAAGCAGGGTGGGATCTCGACCATCACCCACTCTTGGGAGCAAAAGGTTCACTCCATCTTCGATAAAGGCCGCGAGAACACTAAGATGGGCGATATCGTGGTTTGGCACGATGGGCAGCCTGTCGCCTATTGCAATCCTCGCGATGCGGTGGGGCTCATTGGTGGGCGTGCTGGCTTTGACGACGACTTTTTCAGCCAGGGCCTGGACGATCTGAAACTGCGGGAGTCCACGGGTAAAACCAGCCTGTATCGCCTCACCGAGGCGATGGAATATCTCGATGGCAGTAAGCAGATCCCCGATGTGTATCATCGCAGCAAACGCTACCACGACTGGGGCAAGGGGCTTCCTCCTGCCGTTTCCGAGATCATGAAAGCCAAGATCCCCACAGGGCAGAAAACGCTGCTGCTCGACGAGCCGGAATCCGGCGTCTCCATCGAGAGTCAGGCCAAGCTCTGGGCAGCCCTGGCAGAGGGGGCTGAAAAGCAAAACCTCCAGGTCATTGTTGCCACTCACTCGGTCTTTGCACTGGGCTGCAAGGCGAACTTTGTCGAGCTGGAGCCCAACTATCCGCAGACGGCAAGAGCAGCTATCCAGGCGCTCACCCTCAAGCTCTAACCATCACACTTATATCCCCGCCCGATTGGGCGAGGGTTTACGGGGCAGTTGCTAAAAAGCGCCGTAAAGGCGCTTTTTTATTGGTTCGCTGCCACCAGTTCCCTGGCTTGCCGCTTGGCAATTTCTCGGTAGCGGTTCATCTGCTCTCCCGCCAGCTTATCCACCTTGCGATTGACACTGCTGCGGCTGTTGCGATGCTTGGTGTGGCCCTTCACATGCTTGCGCTTAACTAGGCCCGCTTCGCGCAAGGCGCTGGTGTCCATTTTTTGCAGTGCGCCACTGCTATCGCACTGGATCACCACCACTCTGTTTTTGTAGTCGCAGTGCTGCTTGATGTAGTTCACCACCTCCAGCAGCCCCCGCTCTTCCGCTTGAGACGATTTTCGATAGCCGATCCCGCCGAGACTCAGGGTGATTGGTGGTTTCTCACCATCACGCACCCAGATACCGACCCCCCACGCCCTTGTTTCAGGGCAGTAACTCCCATCAGAGAATGCGGTAATAAACAGACCTTCCGCGCCTACGGCAGGCTTTCTGGCATCTTCGTTCAGCTTGTCGGTTTTGATGGACTCCATACTCATCGCGATCATCTCCGTATCCTGATCGCCCGCCTTGCGGGACTGACTACTCCTACTTCATGATGCCATTATTTTGGCAAAAAATAACCTTCCGGTAAAGGCAATATGGGCACTATATTTGTCAGCCACATCAACACCAACAATTGCATTTTACCGGCAATCAAGGCATGGTTTAGCCATCCAATTTTCGCACTAACGAGGCCCCATGTTCACACCAGACCACAACGAAAAAGCAAGTCTCATCCACAAGGAGCGAGAAGCATCGGCGATGGAGGTCTTTGAATACGTGTTTAGCCATATGGAGTTGCCGGAAAACTGGCAGATGGCAACCCCCTGCGATGCTGAGAAGTCCAGCATGAATGCCTCCAGCCCGCACATGGACATCATCAGGGAGTTCTCCCTGGAGTCTACCAATGGCGCCTTCCCCAGCCTTGATTCAGGGCAGCTTTGGATCCGCTTTGATATGCGTTCTGGTAAGGTCGTCGATCTCCGGCTCGATATTGGCAACAAGCCATTCCCCTGCACCATATGTGGCAACGATGTTGCCAGCGGCATAAAGGACACTCATTTTATCCCGCTCGCTCACTGACACCGATTGCCCTTCCTGAGCACCAGGAGGGGCCTATTTATTTTTTTAGAAATTATCTTATTGCTTGAGTTTCAGCTGAATTCCTGTATTATTAAGTCATCACTTCGACACACCCCAAGGATTGCCTTATGTCTCTGCCAAGTCGTTCCAACGAACTCATTGCCATGTGGGCAGACCTGTCGGCAACATCCATCGCAAAGCACATGTTCGAGCACCTTGTGTTGCCAGAAGGCTGGTTTGTGTCTCTGCTCAATCAAGTGAAAGTCACTTCCGAGGAATTATCTGGCAAGCGGTTTCTTGATGTGACCACTGAATTTAGCATGGAGACTGCCGACTCACGCAAGATTGCCGATGGCAGCTACTTCAACATCGGCTGTTTGATCGTGCGGTTCAACCTGGCTGAGCGCAAGATCTATGACATCGTGTTCTACATTGGCGACAATCAGGAAGTCTGCACCCTGAGCGGTATCGATACCGATGCTCTGCTGGCAACGACCTTTTCCCACCTGGAAGATTGAGTCAACCGAACCCACAAGGAAAGCACTATGCCCGTTTTTAAAAGCGCTTTTGGCTACGAATCCGATAAGGAATACGATGGCCGCGAATGCAACATCGTTGGCTTGCTGTGTGACCCCAACAATCCTGATCACACTCAGATCCTTCACCCCGACAACATGCCGCAGTTTGAGATCAACTTTGTCGATACTGGCGAGGTATATAGCGCATATGCCACAGAGATCGATCCCCAGCACTGGACTCAGGATATGCATGACTATATGGCTGGCGAGAATGCCTTTGCCATCGGTGCGACCTGTGCTCTGGCCGACCCTGCTCGTCGCCACATCTGGCAGCTCGGCTTTGAAAAAGGCCGTGCGCTGGTCGAAGGATAATCTGTCAAAGACCCTGACGCCTTGATCGGCCTCGCCTTTACCAAGCTGGCTGATTGACCGATGCAACTTCGTATTGAAAGGGAGAATCCAATGACTACTCGCGCCGTATTCAGCAATGTGTTCGACAGCACGCTCAAAAGTTATTACCATGATCGGGAATGCGAGATCATCGAAACCATCATCGATCCGGCCTCCTTCAATGTCTCTGTTCCACTGGTCAACTTGCTGCCCAGATTCAAGCTCAAGTTCATCGATAATGGTGATATCTACTTTGCCCATCCGGCAGAGATAAATCATGATGCCTGGACTCAGGACATGATCGACTTTCATGAAGGATGCTCGGCCAATGAAAATGGCATCGAACAATGCCCGCATGCAGATCCTCACCGCGCCCAATGCTGGCAGTTTGGATATGCTCACGCCGAAAAGCACCTCGAAAAAACCTAACTATTCAGGCTCAACATGCTCACTCTCCCATCCGTTGTGCGAACCCTACAGCAGGCGCACGCACTCAAGACAGACAACCCCATGGCGAGCACCCTATTGCGCGAGAAAGCGCTTATATCCGGCCTCAGAGCGGTAGCAGGGCAGTTTGGCAAAACGCTGGAAGAGCCGATCAGGCCAGATTCCCAGGGAGTGTTTGTATTCAATATCCAGGGCGGTAGCTATGGTGAGGGGCTGGCCGCCATTTTGAAGAAAATAGAGATCCATCAAGGCAGAAACACTCAGCCCATCCACACTCAAAAATGGTGCCGGATCCACCACTCCCAGGCCGAAAAACTCATCCTTCTTGCCATGGATGCCAATCAGCCAGTCATGCGCCACCGCTGATATTCATAAACGCGCTGGCGCTGGCAATCGCCTTCCATTGACTGTCAGAAATACGCACACCCTCTATTTCCAATGAGGCCCTGACAGACTCCCTGATCTCGTCGTAAAACACATCTTTCGCCATGTGTTTTACGGCCAGCTCCATTTTGTTGATTTCCGGATTGTATTGTTTGAACACAATCGCGACATTATTGTTTTCTTTCTTAACGTCTGCATTATTTGTCGTGTTCATTGCTAACCTCTTATTTCCATGAAATCAATTTAAATTATTACCAGACTGCTTGGGTTAATATTTCAAAAATACACGCCGATGTCTATCAAATTATCTTGACATTTCAATGGCAATTTATTTATATTATCCTAAGAAAATAATCAAATATATTAAGGGATCCTTGTTATGAGTGCTTTTGACAACTTGAAAAAAGGCGACAAGCTGCTTAAGATGGTGAGAGATGCAGGTTATTACGGGATCGGCTCTCGCAAAACCGCCTCCCCCTGGGCGGTGATCGAGTGGGAAGAGGTTGTTGTTGAGAAGAGCAGCCCAATCTCCTTTTGGGTGAACGGAGAAAAATACTCAAAGGCCAGCCAAGGCCGCGACTGGCTGCACAAAAAGATCTTTGCCCTTCCTGTTGGGGAGGATGGCACGCCTGTTAACATGCCGTCCAAAGAGGACGTTGATCGTGTCGAGCTTCTGTTTGGCAACGTGATCAGCCTGATCTCCCTGCTTCCTTATGCTGGGTACGGCCAGCTTTTGGATAGTATCCCCGATCTTGAGGTGGCGTCCGCTCTGGCTCTTCGTGCTCTTGAGGCCGAACGTGCCCTGTCCAAGGTGAAGCAAGAGATGAATGAGGCCGCCAAGCCCTCCTGAAAATCCAGCCCCTCTGTCTGGCAATCTCCGCACTGGTGGCTAAAGCCCTGGTTGCGGAGTTTTCTTTATGTTCGTTATGCCATACCAGATATATTATTTTCTTCATTAACATTTATTGCATTACCGCCATGTTGATGTATTATGTAATCATCTTGTTGGTTATGCCATGTGCTTGTTATTGGAGACGGTCATGCAGAGCTTTTCACACCACACTATTCCCGTTATTAATACGCAGTCTGTTAATTCCACGACCCCTTGCCGTGATAAGCACTACTTGAGCTTTAGCCAGAGAACATCGGATTATGGCTGCGTCACCACGGCCATCGTGATGGCTGGCCGACTGTTCTTTGTGCTCAATGGTGATCATCGCCAGGCGCTTGATGCCATATCCCTTTCTCGGGGCCTGCAAGGCTGCTTCAATTACTTCCTGGAGCACCTGGGAGAGGCAAGCATCCATTCCGAGCACCGCATTGTGGCGGGCGAGAAGAAAGATCTCTTTGGGCTTACCAATACCGCCTTGGAGACACTCGGCCAGCAAAACATCGACCGACTGACCCTCGCCTGCCGAAGCAGGCACTAAATATCTGTGCTGGAGGGTTCGAGAGACCCTCCATTTAATTTATTTTTAAGCATCAATGTTGTGATTACTTAGTAATCCACCTATTGACTTTATCTCCTATTTATATATAATATTCATTAAATAAATACCAACCAAAGGTGATTTCAATGCATTATCTCGACCCCATCATTGCCGAACTGTCCGCCATTGAAGCGAATCAGGAAATCAAACCTGTGGAAGCGGGAAATCTGCGTGACGCCGCCATCGCCAAGGGGCTGAGAGCCATCGCCGCCCACTACGGCAAAACCCTGGTAGAACCGCTGCATATCGATGCCAATGGCGAGTACCGATTCACCATCACCAACGATGGCGAATATGGCAATGAGCTGGTGGCCCTGATCAACCACATCCCGCTGCGTACTGGCGTCTCCCCCTCCAAAGGCACCATGCTGGGCTGCAACGGCTGGTGTCGCATCAACCACTTCGATGCCGAACGTCTTCTCAAGATCGCCCACCAGCAGCAGGCGTAAGCCTGCTCTGCCTCATGAGAGCTTTATCATGGACGTAGAAAGCCTATTAAACCCGCTCAGTGACGCACTGAAAAAGTCATATCCGGTCAGCACCCCCTCCCCTCATCTTGGGTTTATCGCCCACAAAGGGGAGGCCCGCTACCTCGGCTATCGACTCGACACCATCAGTGACAGGCTGCGAGCAGAGCCCCGTATTCGTGCGGTACTGGATCCGATCACAGTGCCCGAGACATTCTGGGTGGTGACCTGCAAACCCAACGCAAAAAAAACCTGGGCATGCGCCGCTGTCTTGCACCACAGCGAGCTTGACCAGTATTGTCATCAACTCGATTCGTTCTCGTTCAAATGACCACCCCACAGGAACTCATCATGATCCCAGCCAACGAAATCATCGCAAAACACGACCTCGATCCTGCGCTCTTCCCTGACGAGATCCGCAATTGCCTGGTCAGCTTCTACAACACCAACGGTGCCATCTTCCGAGATGATGTGGGCCTGATGATTTCTAGCAACGAACTCGATATGGTCAAAGCCTGTATTGAGCTGTTCGCTCCAGTGGCCGTCATCGCACCCAACGAGGCCATTTACAACCTCCGATATCACTCTGATGAAGGCACTCGCATCAACTTCACGCACCTGATCCCCTGGTTTGAGGACAACATCTTCTTGCTGCTGTTTTCCACCCCCTACCCCAAGTCCCAACAGATCCCCGTTTTGCAATAATCCAGGCAAAAGGACGCATCATGAGCAAGCAGATCGGCAAAGGTTTCCAAGTGTTGAGCATCAACGGAGACCAGTCTATTGAGGTGTTGTACTGGGTGGCGCCAAACAACGCCTGCTTCTCTTCCTTGGAGCGTCAGTTTGATGCCATCAACTTCGACAAGCCAGGGCAAGCGTGGCATCTGTGCGATGGCTGCCCCGCAGAGGCGGTTTTCATCGGCAACTACGCCAAGCCCGAAGCCGTCAATGCGGCCCAGGCTAGCGCCTAACCACGACAATAGGGTAGCGATTGCTCAGTGCCAGAGGGATAATGACGAGTGGAATAGTCGCAACTTATATTTTGATTACCGCATCTTTGGCCGGTAATGCCCGCCGAGTAATTGTGCTGCCGAATACACGGAGTGATTGCATGATAAAATTCACAGCAGACATTAACACTCGCTTACACCAAGAGCCTGAGCTAGAGGCCGCCCATTAATGACAGGGCAATTTAAATCAATTCAGGCGCCATTCCGTGTTCACGGGCATCCCAGCGACGAGCCAGCTTAAGGCACTGCTGGCAGTTTATTTCGCTGACATAGCGACCATCCTCTGCCTCCGAGCTGGTGCTCCGGCTATCCGTCCAGTCTTTCCCGTCACTGCCTTTGGCAGAGGTACACAGAAATGACTGGGCTGGCCGAGTGAAGCGCCCTTCTGCGATGGGTTCAAGCAGCAAGATATGAGTGACCGTGCGAGCGTTAGCGCCATCGCCCCAGCCATTGGCAGACAAACCTGATAGCACGATTTTTCGCCCAGAAGTCCAGCGAACAGGCACTTTCAATCCGCCATTGACGGACTCTGCACGCTGTCGCTTACGAGCTCTCAGCTCCCGTTCTCGTAATGTATCGGCCTGCCGCCTGGCCTCCACCTCTTCTTCTCGCTCACACCGCTCACGTTCACATCGCTCATGACGCTCCGCCACTGTTTCAGCAACAAGATGGCTTTTCGTCCACTCGATCAGCACTGCCGTGCCGACAGGCGGCACCATGCCATCCAACACCACCGACAGCACATCGCCCTGAGCATGAATATGCCCATCAGCAGCCACTATTCCGTCAAACACGGGGCCACCTCGACCGAACCAGAATGGTGACGGACGATCAGGCCACTGTAGCTTTACCATGGAACCCCCACAATTTAATATTCTATATACCTTATACATCCCAAAGATTATTAAGTCAACATGCTTGCCTTGCAGCATAATATTTGATATATTATTTATTCAAACCCAGTCGGAGTCATGTCTCATGTCCTATCAAAATATTTCTGCTTTCATGCAAGGACAGGGATTCACCCTTGTCACCCGACAGCGTGACCTTATTGCCATCACAGGACAGCGAGAGCTACCTCAACCATTAATCTTCCCTCTTTATGTCAAGATAGCGGGAGACGAAATGGAATTAGTTTCGCTCCATCATGAAATCGGCGCATCGAATTATATGGCTTTTTCTTTATCTGGTGCGCTCTGTGACTTTGTTGGATTCCGTCTGGACAATCAGGGCCGCTGTGTAGCCTATGATACAGCGCAATATCCCGATTTCGATCCCGCGCTCCTGGCGATTGCTCGCGCTGCTGAACAGGACATTCAGGCGCGGGTTATTGCTCTTCTTGAGCATAACAAGGAGTTCCTCCAGCTTGAACGATGGGCTTTGCTCCAGCGTTCAATCAAGGGGGAGGATGAATGGAAGCTCGACAAGATCGTGGGCAAAACAATCACAAAGGGTTTTTCGAGAAACATCCCTTCCTTCAAGGTGCGAGGGTGAGGAACTGGATACTATGCCACCCTTGTAGGGTGGCAATTTTCAAAGATCCGCCAATAGAGCCGCATTGCGCTTGATCCGGCCCATGCGTGCGCACTAGACCCATCACTCCAAGCCCTGGCCCTTGAGGCAAACAGGCTTGTTAAGCTGCGCATGGCCCCTTTCAAGGAGAGCAACCTCCCCTCGCCAACCAGGCTCTTGCCTACAGCAAAATCATATCTCCCCAACTGCAACGCAGGGTTGCAATCAAACCAGTTCTCTCCCACTCTCTCCCCCGTTCTTTTCCCCTGATTTCTTGATTTTTTATTTATTTTTATGTATAATAAGTCAACTTGATAGGAGAAAGAACATGGCCGATAACACCATCCTCTTAACCAGCCTCATCTCTGCCGTTTCAATGCTAGCAGGTGCGACCATCCCTGTTCTATTGCAGCTCCGAAGCAACAAGAAGATTCGCGATGCGAAAGCCATTCAGCGTCGATTCTTGCTGGCACTCGATGATATCGAGTACCAGTACGCCTTGCTCCGTGCCTATGAGCAGGAGTTGAAAACCACGTTTGGCGCCAGCTGTCGTCGTGAGCTGGTGCAGCAAGTGCTCGATGAACAGGGCCTCTCCTGGTCTGGTAGCTTCTCCCCCTCCAAGATCGCACATTACCGCAAAAACGCCAAGCTGGACGAATAACCACACTGAGGTGGCGAGCACTGCTCGCCATCTTGCCCATTTCCTCTCATGAATAGTTGATTACATCATCTTGTTTTCTTGGTTATTTGTGGTATTATTAAGTCATCGCTTGGAGCAGTCTGCTCTGCCATCAACAACAGGAAATCATCATGTCCCAACCCGTCATCGGAACACTGTGGTGGATCGCCTCTAACCTCGAAGAAGCCGAAGCCTGGCAGAAAGAGTTGCAGGAAAAAGGGGCCTTCGATGTGGGCATCCAAACCGAAAAGGACAGCGAGCTTGTGGATGTGCTGATCAAGCTGGATCGCGCCACCGCCAATGAAGTGGTCGGCTACGAAATCGAGCCAGACGAGTGGCTTGAGGATAGCTACATGAAGGAATACGGCACCGCTGCGGCCTGAGCATCCATTGGGGCGGCGCGTCCGCCCCGTCCCGCTCTGGCTCACCAGAAACACCCAGCCATCGCGTCAACAGAGTTATCCCGACTCAGGCAGTTGACCTGGGGCAACCCACAGGCCCACCAGCAACACCCAGCCAGCGCGTCAACAGAGTTATCCCGACTCAGGCAGTTGACCTGGGCGACCCACAGGCCCACCAGCAACACCCAGCCATCGCGTCAACAGAGTTATCCCGACTCAGGCAGTTGACCTGGGCGGCCCGCAGACCACCCCAGAACGCACTCAGACGCCATCCAGGTATGCCGCCAGGGAAACGGACTGGCCTGACATCAGGTAGCCTAGCAGGTGCTTGCTAGCCTGATCCTTGCTCCAACCACGCCGCTGCATCACATTCTTCATGTAGAGCCCATTCAGATGTTGATTCACCACTCGCTGGATTTGTTTTTCGCTTGGCATGATCCTGCACCTCACTGGTTGATTATGTGGTAATCATACCTGTTCTCTCAGCATTGTCAATTTTTATCGAAAAAAATATGTCGTTATGCTGTTTCTGAAACAGCGATATTTTTGGGTTAAATTAACCCCGTTGCCAGACAACTGGCTTTTCATAAGGAACACAACATGAACGCATTCGTTGCCGCCTGGGATCACCTGCTGACCCACCCCTTGTTCACCCATCAACATCGCGATGTGCTGAAAAACCCGCTCTTCACCCATGCCGACATCTCCCTCTTCCAGGAAGGTTTGGAGGTGCATGTCTGCCTGGTCGATCCGGTCACCAACCTGGAGAGCGAAGACGAGAGCAAGAATACCAAAGCGCTGGTGGGGCTGGAGGTCTGCGTTGCAGTAGAGGATAAGAGCTGTCCGAGGGGCTTCTACCTCGCCCACGATATGTCGCTCGATTTATGGGGTGATAGCTTCGAGGACGCGATCATCGCCCTCTCGGCGCGGGTCAGAGACCGAGAGACAACACCCGATCAGGCTGTAGGGTGATCTTGATGTTCACGGACTGTTTGACGACAAACAGATTGATGCAAACGAGGGCCTCAAATAGCTTGTCTAGCTTGAGCAGATCGCATTCGTAGTTGTGTATTCTGGACAGGGTGGCAAGCGATACCTTGCCACCCGTTGCCGAGACGACAGCCCTCAATGTGAGCCCAGACAGCGTGACGGCCTCGTTGATGGCCGTCATCAGCTCGTACTTGAGCTCATCCCTCTGCTCCCTGACATCTCTGCTCAATCGCATGGAAAACCTCGCTTATTGGCGGCCATCCAGATTGGTAAACTGGACGGTTTGAAAATCGAACTCATCCAGGTATTGTTGCTTGATTGGGATCTCACCATCAAAACAGGGTGTTGGGAAGGGTATTTCCATCACAACGACATTGCCATCGATGTACAGTGACACATCCTTAATGGTGTTTTTGCGCAGGTTGAATTCCACGCGAAGACAGCCCGTGATCGTGCGGCCTTCACCACTTTCTTGCTCCAGGTAGATCCGCTGACTCAACGTGAGCTCTTCGCTCCCACCTCTCGAAATCACTCCGCTTCGATCTGTCATCATCAGTTCGCTCGGCAGGGACAATTCCGAGACAAACCAGTCAAAAACGGCCCTTGCAGGGCGAGCGCCAAAGTCTTGCACAAAATTAGCAAGGCAATGAGCCTTGAAGCTCTTCATCGTCATAGACATCGACATCACTCCAAATGAGATATTGCTGTTTCTGTTTTGCAAATCTTGCCGATTTGCAGGAGCCCCAGGGTTACTGCTCTCTCGATGCAGCTCATCCTCATGCTTGATGATGTAATCATGCCCTGCCCGCAACTGAAATGCAAGCCTCTTTATTTTCAAAAAAACAAAATGCCGCCATTGACTTCTGGCTTATTTATTGTATATTTAAGTCATCATTTTTTCCAAGGATTTACCCATGTCAGCCACCCCATCCATGCTCAATAACGCCGCCCTCGTCTTTGAGGCGCTCAAGCAGGCCAGCCATCTGGTGCTGTTTGGGGTGCGCTATGAGGTCTGTGCAGACCAGCTGCCTAAGCCAGCCGCATTCGACATTGCGGATCTGCAATTCAACGATTGCATCCAGTACCGCTCTGAGCCCAATCGCCTGGGTGAGCAGAGTGACTTCTCCATGAGCTATGCTCGCGCCATGAATGCGGTTGATGACCGTGTGCTGACGTTCTTTAATGGTGAGCAGCATCTTCCTGTCAAACTGAGCTGGCAATAAAGCCGTGCTTGAATGATGTTGCGTGTAAGAGATTATATCGATTAATACTTGCTGATTTTTGGGCAGTCATGTATTAAAATACACCAACGGCCAGATTTTGACCTGGAAACATATTGTCTTTACTGAATTATTGGAGCTCGCCATGGTAATGAATATTGCAATTATGCAGGCATTGAAGGCGGTGGTCACCGAGTATGCAGAAGGTCGTGGCCCGCTGGTTAAATTCGCAAAACAAAACGAGAAGATCGTTGCCATGGCGAAAAAAGACCCCTCTCTGTTCCGCCATCTTGGGGCTGTGAAAGCCTAGTTCTCTTCTGGCCTCTGATTTTATTGATTGGATAAAGGTATTTTATGAAATGCGCCGACCTGATTGACTATCTGAACCCACAGGGCTTTCGCCTGTTCTACAGCCGCCAGGAGCTCTTGAGAGGGAGCCCTGCTCTGCGCCATAAAGTCCCACTGCACATGGAGTTCCCAACCATGGTCAGGATCAGGAGAGGCTATGACGATGACGAGTGGGGCATCGAGGTTGTCCACCTGCGGGATTGCAGCGATTTCGATAGTTTTTGCCAGTTTAAGGGCGAAAAGTCTATTGCGGATCCAAAGGTGTTCTTCCAAAACGGCATTTTTGGCGAAACATTCGGCTTCAAGCTGGCTCTGTCTGGCGACGAGATTGTATTCAAATCCGATGACGTTAAAAAAGCCAACGAACCCAGTGACGAGCTGGTCGGCTTTGCGCATTCTGAGCTGCGCAACATTAAGCGCATGGTCGCTGACAAATCAAAAACCGATCCTGTCTTTGCAGACCGGCTGAAATGGGCCATCTTCGTTAAAAACAAGGTCGGGTATACGCTGTTCAATATCACTGATGAGCAGGAAGTATCCGACTTTGAAAAATCGAACAAGTCCTTCCGATATATCGCCTAACCTCAAAAATAGCGGCCACCAGGTCGCTATTTTGTTTTTTAAATATTGACCTTCACTTATTTTTCGGTATAATATTTACATCATCAATCGTTGGAGCTGAAACATGAATTGCAGCATGCTTATCGACTATCTGACTGGTCAAGGTTTTCGCTTTTATCACACCCTGACCCAGTTTCTGGATGAGAGCAATGTCAAAGAGTTTCACGCGCCGAACGAAAATGACTTTCCGCTCCTGATCCACCTCGTTGGGTTTGATTCCGATACGCTGGTGAGCGTCAACCTGGAAGATTGCGACGACTATCAGGAGTTCAAGGCGGATCTGCAAGCCAAGCTGGAGGCCAGCGAAGAGGCCAAAGATCGTCGGGCCTTCACCATGGATTTGGAGAAGGAGAGCTTCCTCGGCATCCGCATCAATCATGATGGCAGTGGTATCACCATCAGCGATGGGCAAGCCGCAAAGATAGAACCTGATCTGCTTGCGCTAGCCAAGAACTCCGGCGCAGAGATCGCAGACTGCATCCGCAAGCAAAGCGCAGCGCACCGTAATCGAGAATTGCCCAATAGCAAATGGGCCTTGTTCTCAAAGCTCAAGAACGGCGGCGAATGGCGGTTTAGCACCGTGGTACTGAGATCGGATATCCGAGACTACAAGCTCTCTCAGTTCAGCTTCAAGTTTCTCGATTAAGCAGAACGCCCCGCTAAGCGGGGCGCTCTCATCAGGGCTGCTTTTTGCTCTCAGCTCTGTCCAGTCGCTCAATCTCCGCCAAGATCAGCGAAGCTGCCTTGATCAGGTTTCGACGATAGGGTGACGGCTTCCACCACGACAAATCCCAGGGCCAGTAGAAGGCCGGTCGCTGGTTCACCCCCTTCTCAGCAGACAAGGGGGTGGCATAGTTGATCGCCGCCGATGCCAGCGTCCCTACCTCATACTCATCGTCATGACCGCTACTCCAACCCTCACTCTCGACTTGTCGCTGGCGCTCTGCCAGGACATCCCGCGCTGCCCGTGTTAGCTCCATATGCTCTCCGGTTATTTCTGTGATCTGTTTCGTTTTTAATTAGACCATCGCATCAACTTATTTTCAATGAAAGTATCTAATTTTGATTTGCTTTATCACCCAAAAAACTAGCTTTACCATTTGTTTTTTGTTATATTAAGTCATCAATTCAGAGCAAGGATTTTGCCATGAAAACCATCTCTCTTTCAGAACTGATCGCCCTGCTGGCCCTGCCTGATTGGCAGCACGAACAGACTCACAGCATCAGCAGCAAGGATGACGATGCCATCATCGGTGTTGCCAAGCATATCGCCAAGCTGGATGACATCGAGATCCGCTACGTCGAGGAATTCTACTGCGATCTGATCGATACCAACATGCCGCTGGTTGATGAAGAGAATGCGTACTGGCTGATTGAGGGTCTCACCATAATGGGACAAAACGGCATCCCGCTGGAGCCCACCGAGCTGAGCAGCTATTTCCCGCAGCACTTCTCCGAGCTGGATTACAGCTTCCTATGATCCCATCCCAACGTGAGGACAGCATGAAAAACGAAGCCAACATCAGCTATCTGTGGTGGAAAATGGAAGGCAATCGGCGAGCACCTGTGCTTGAAGAGCACCATGCACGCTTACATCGGTGTGCCACGTTGCAGATCGCCCCCGTGCTCGATTCCTTGATGGTGGGTAATACTCTCACCGAGACCATTGATGGCTGTGAGTATCAGGGTGTTTGGGGAATGAAGATTGGCGAGCTCCCTGTCATCGAGCATTGTCATGGCGCAATTGGCGGCAACATCCAGATCCGCTATCACGCCTGGGAGGTGGTCGGCAACGAGCGAAAACAGCCAGCACAATGGTTCGAGTCATTCATTCCGCATTACATTGCCATGGCGTTTCGTGACTTCACGCAAGCCAACAAGACCAGCGAGCGTGAATGCCGGAACTTGCGCCAGGCCGAGATGGTACTCTCCTGGGATGCAAGCCAGACCCGCTACTAGCGCATTACAAGGCCATTGCGAGCACCCGCTCGCAATGGTCAATCTACCCCATGGAGAATCCAGCTTGATGACGCTCAAGACTTCTCAAAAGAAAACGCCACTTTGGCACTCACTACTCTCGCTTCTCGCGTTGCTTGCCCTTCTGCTGGCCCTGCCGCGCATGGTTGAACAGTCCAAGCAATTCCTTGAGCCGATGTTTGCCAATCAAAACCACAAACCAGTCTCGCTGGTATTCAAGCCTGGGTACAAATTTCAGATTAATGGCGCACTGATGCCTGTTTTTGGCACCAAATCATGTCATAAAGACAATACACCAAGAGAGTGCATCCTCATCGAGCCTGAAACGCAATTTATTGACGTATTGGTGGGCTACGCCGATGGCTACAAGCGAGAGGTTTGGGTTGTCGAGAGGAACGATAATATCGCAAGACTACGCAGAGCTGACGGCCAGTATGTCCTGCCTGGCAGCTTATGATCCCGCTTTGTGATCGGCAATACCCACTCAGACCGATGATGGCTGGGTTCTCTGGAACAGAAAAGGAAGGCAGTGCATGGCGCAGATAATTATCGAAAAATCTACTGTTCTCGATGGTGAAACCCTTGTTTGTCGCCTGACCATTAAAAATGCACACATCTCTCCTTGGCTCATGAAGAAGGCGAAAAAAGTAGGTTTTCAGGATGCGAATACTCCAGGAGAAGATCTTACCCATCTCTGCCACTCGCTCCATGAGCACAAGGCTGCCTGGAATGCGGTGCGCCACCTCTTCGATGAGCGCGGCAGATGGATTGAGCCCACCAGCATCCATGTGCGCTGCCCAAAGTGCCAGTCCGATGCTTTCGAGCTGCACGAGGTGATGGTAGGTGCCATTACTTGGCAGGTTGAGGACGGCGTGCTCGTTGGCAATGGTGATGCCCATCCTGGCGATCCTACAAAGGTGCTTGGCGAATGCCTTCAATGCAAGCACGGCTGGACTGTCCGCAAAGCCACCCAAATCACGGATTGCTATACCGAGAATCGGTCATCCACGCTGAAAAGCAGGTATTGATCGAGGAAAAAACAGGGCCTGGTGGCGGAACGAGTTAACCGACTGCACGACATTAAACCAAAAACGAGAGATAATACGCGATGAAAAAACTGATCGAGGAAGCGCGAAACGACTTCCTGCGTGACACCACCCACCACACAATGCGAGTACATCGGGATGACGGACTTTACCGTCACATTGAGTTCTCCCATGGTGGCAGTTCGGTTTATCGCTTCGACCTGATCACCTGGCCTGGCTACCTCACCATCTGTGGCGATATGGGGAACTGGACATTCAGCCGCTGCGCCGACATGTTCGAGTTCTTCGGTGGTAACTTCGAGAAGGGCATTAATCCGAGATATTGGAGTGAAAAGCTCCAGATGGGCGCATCTGGCAGCCGCGATATCTGCATGGAGTTTGACGAGGAATCCTTCCTGTCTGGGCTGCGGGAGTGGCTGTCTGAGTACCAGAAAGAGAATGATGACGCCAATGCCATCGCCAGCACCATCAATGAACTGTGCGAAGAGAGTTACAGCAGCGAGCATCAGGCGTGTCAGGCGCTGTTTGATTCTGACATCCCCAACTCTCATGACCTGATGGAGGTGCTGACGATGAAGCGATACAGCCACCACTATCTGTGGATCCTGCATGCCATCGTGTGGGGCATTGGCAGCTATACCGCCGCCAAACAACCGGCTTAATGCTGAGGGAAGACGAATTGCCAAACCTTATTGCAACTCGGTGGGTAGATCAGGCGTCTGGGCTATGGATAGACAGGGTTATGGCTGGTGGACAGATGACATTTGCTGTTCGCTGCTCTGGCGGAGAGTGTTTAAACAAGCAGGGTGACTTTGAGCACGAGCCTCAACCATCTGATCGGGATCCCATGTTTTTGGCTCGGTGCCGATGGGATGATTTTGACCAGGCCGCCATAGCGCTTGATATGGCCGCTATAAATTGAAGAAAAAAACTCATGAGCAAAAGGCGTAGTGTCGGCGATATTGTGCGGATCCATGATAATGAAGAGGGCTTTTATCTAGGGCGAATTTCTGCAAGAGGTGAAGCAACTCGGCATGATTGCCCTCAAATATATCTGGACTCCAAGCACGATAGAGAGTGCAGGGAATGGCCGAACATCGAAGTGCTTGACTCAAATGAGAAGCCAGCTGGGCAGTTTGCATATCACATTTCAGAGTGTGAAATGAGCGATCCAGCAGGTGATCTCTAGGGCTTCAACAAATTAAGGGAAAATCATGACAGAACAAACGGATAAAAAAATTGTGCTTGATGAGTCTCCAGGCATGCCGTTGCAATATGCATGGAGAAAGGTGGGCGTAATATATCCATCCGAGCAGGCACAGGAACGCATCATGGAAGGACGAAAGTTTGGGGCATTTCCCATTGGAATGCGGCCTCAAGAAGCATGGCTTAACGACCTGATCGCAATGGGAGACACCCTGCCACGAGGGAAGTTTTTCGACAAGTTCCGCCGCCGCGACCGGAGCGAGCAGTATGTTCTAGCCAATGACTATCTGCGCACCATTTCACCGAAATAGCGATAACAAGCCAACTGACAGGAGGGAAAGTCGATGGTGAAATACAGATGCTACTGGTGCAGGACGTATGTTGCCGAAGAGGCAGTGATCCGCCGTGATGGCCTGGGCTTCTGCTGTACTGGCTGCATCATTTCGTTTGTGAACAACGGGTGTCAGCCAAAGACCCGAAAGAAAGCGTGATCCACGCCAGACAGAGCAGCTGGCTTTAAGCCACCCTGGCGATATTGCTGGCAAAGGCAGTGAGTCAACAGCCAATTTTTATCAGTGCGCATCCTCATGCGCAGACAGGCCAGTTCTACCTCATCGGCCCTTCATGATGAGCCAGACTACGGTGAGCCTGACGAACATCACCAGGTTGCCAATGCTGCCAGAATAAAAGCATTGGCGGCAGCGATTGAGTTATGAGCCAAACATACTGCGATAGAGCATCAGCGAGATCATCTGATCACGGCTGCGCATCTCTTCGATCATTGGCCCCAGGATATTCTCAACGAAGTCGTCATCGCCACACATCAATATCATCGACGTAGCATTGGCGATGGCATCAAGCCGCTCTTTCACCGATTTCCCTTTGGTGCAGACCACTTCACGCAGCTGCTTGAACTCATGCAGGAAGTTTTCCTTTGTCCAGCCTTCGAGCGAGCCCACACCAACCACCTCTGAGCCAGGCTTGACAGTATTGGTTTGATCGCAAGCAATGTCCATCAGTCATACCTCTCTGTTTGATTAATGACTATTATACACACATATGTTTTTTTGGCAATAATTAAATAGAAAATAACAGCGCACCATCATCATCTAATAATGACAGTGTTCGCCGTTTCTGTTGGATAAAAATAACGTTTCGCCCTATGTGGAGCAGTCCCGCTTTTCCTTGGCTATTGCTTGGCGGATTATTTCCGCTGCACCATCGAAATTAGCCGCGCTCATCTCTTCGCTTGCCGACTCCAATGCTGTCAGTAGATCATTACGCTGTTCAGTCATCGCCAACAATTTCCCCATTGTCTCGACATGGGCTTGGGATGCACGGAACGCGCTATCAACCAGGTCGCGCAGATTGAAAGCGCCAGATTCCAGCCTCTCAATAGTGAACTCTTCACCCTCGCAGACGGTCAGACAGGCTGCGATTCGGCGCTCGGCAATATCTGAGTTTGCCATAGGACTTTTTCCTCTAACTATTCAGCGGCTTGACGCCATCCTCAGCCAGAAGATGCTTAACCGTCTCCAGCACCTGTTTGATCTTTTCTTTAGGGTATGCGCACTTCCCGTCAGCCCCCATATCGGCCTCATCCAGGGCGGCATAGATACCGGCGAGGTACTTAACCCGTTCTTGTTTCTTGCTCATGTTTACTCCTTACATTCTGATCTTGAAAAACTCTGGAAACACTGATTGGGCCTGTGTTATTTCGATTTCCAGAATTATCACCAACCACCCTAGAAATTACTTTCATCTACCCAGGTGTAACCCCTCACCTTTGCCGCATTTTTCAAGCGCCCGATAAAATCATCCATGTTGGCTTTATCACCGTAGGTCGGCCAGTCACAATCGAGGAAATGCCGGGCAATGGTGTCTGCAAGCTCATCGCATACACCTGTATCGTCACCACCATACTTTGCAAATAAACGCTTGGCTTGTGGATAGTTAATGAGAATTTCTGCTGCATTAACAGACGTAATTCTGACTCCTGTTTGCGCTGTCAAGATGCTGGCAATTTCAGCGTACTCAGTTGTCGTCAGGTCGCTCTGTTGCGTGTTATTTTCCATCATTATTTCCTATTTACAGATTTTTAAAATCTACAGGGTGCGTTTTCCAGACAGCGATCTACAGGGTACATAATTTTTCCTCTAATCTTGCTTGCTGGCGTAGCTCATAAGCGCTTTGCGGATGCCCTCGCTAACATTGCCATTACCCAGCTTCTGCGCGACCTCCAGGCTCTCTTGATCCATGTAGATCTGCTTTCGCATCCCATTCTTCAATTCGTTTGGGCGACCCTGTTTGACGTACCAATGTGGCTCGATACAAGCACCACTCGGCCCCCAATAGCCTGAACAACCATCGGCATCGTTTGACCAACGAACGCAGCACTTGATGCCGCTGTCTGCCTTTATCTTGGCTTCACGCTCGACATTCTTGAACTTATCAGGCTTGACGATGATGTCATCGGAGATGCGCTCCATATTCTGATCCAGCAATACCGCTTTAATGCTCATAAACGCCCCTTCTCGCTTATCTGACGATGGCCTGATGTCATCCACCAGGCCATCAGAAGTTAATTGGTCAATGACTGCCAGTTGCGCGGCAGGCCGCCATTACCCTTATGACGCTTGGCGTAGGCCAGCATCTCATCACCGTACTGCTCATGGAACATCTGGCTAAGCAGCTTTTCCGAGGCGCCATTGATGGCCTCAATGATGTCTTCCTGCTCCATGCTGCAATCCGCCATTTCCTTGCGGATCAGCTCCACAAAACCATAGCAGCGATGATCCAGGCGATAGAACAGGCAATGGCCCTTCGAGGCTTTAGCTATCTGACCAAGACAAACCAGAGGGCCTTTCGACAAGTCTGCGTCAGACTTCATGATCTGCGATGAAATACTGCACGGCGCAAGGCTCTTTCTTGGCGAGTAGCCCAGCAGATGGCGCACCACCAGAAAATAAGCAGACTGAGCCTGGAACAGCAGCGACTGCTTGTTGGTAATGATCCGAAACACGGTGTCGGTGTGCTGTTCAGTCATCATCTGCTCTTGGCTGGTCGTCATGATAGTTACCTATTTGCTGGTTTGATTTGATAGCTGAATTATACACACATAAGTTTTTCTGTCAATATTTTTTGGAAAAATAAGCATCAATGAAAAGACCCCTCAATCGGGGCCTTTGATCGTCTGCATCCAAGCATTGGTGCCAGCCGTGCTTGTTCTCGCTGTCGTTATTCCGTCAGCCATTCCTCCGGCTGCACCTCATACCCAACCACTTCGCTGGCAGTGCTCACCCTCAGGGTGATGATTACATCCACCACAGAGCGGTCATCTTCCGGCTTGAGCTCTACCGCCAAGGCACCTTTCGCCATGAACTCGCGCTGCCACTGCTGCGCCTCAGCCAGGTTGTCCGCACTCCACCACAAACGACCAACTTGACCCTTTGCTTCGATGCTCATAGGCTTCCCCTTGCTTGATGAATACAGCGTCATTGCCGTCAAAATTCAATATTATTATTATACACACATAAGTGTTTTTGTCGATATTTTTTGGCAAACAAAATAAAAAGCCCCGCATCGCGGGGCTCTTTTCGCCAGTTGATCAAACCGCCATCGGGCCGAAGGTCTGCGCCAGTAGCTCCCTCTCGATCACTACCTCTCCCACCTGGATGTCGTGTTTCTCCCCCAGGATAGACAGCTTGACCGTTTCAACCTTGCCCTGTATCAGATCAAATGTCATGTAAAGCGAGCCCTTATCCTCCACCCGCTTGCCACTCACATTCTTCTGCACCTTGAAGAACCTCCGGCACTCAAGCTGGCTGCCTTTCAGAGCCCAGTCAAGATCATCTGCCTCGATCATCTCACACCCTTTCGGCAACACCATATTGAAGAAGACAGTATTGAAAATAACCGATGCGTTCATACCGTGCAATTTGGAAACAAACGGATCTGGCGATTGCAGTTCAGGGATCTTGTACAGCTTCATGGTCTTGACCGTCTGTGCGATTGGCTGGAATCGCCTAATGGCGCTTTCTTTTTCCGCCAGCTCCTTCATGCTCCACTCTCGCTCACCATCAAACCAGAAGATCAGGCGGGAATCAAAATCCAGCAACACACTGACATGCTCATTCCAACGCCGTAACAGCGTTTTGATAGCATCAGCACTATCGATACTATGCGCCAGATATCCATCCAGCTGTGTCCATTTACGCTGTTCCTTGGCGCTTGGGGCGAACACCCCAACTTCTCGCCAGTACAAGCCTGGGGGCGTCTCCTGCTTGCAAGCTTGTTTTTCTGCCTCGACCAGATCGCCCTGGCGCAGTGTCATCGAGACCACGCCCTGCTTATCCTCGCCATCAAACCAGCACACCACCCAATCCACGCCGCTGATGGCCGACAGGGCATCCATGGTGACCAACATCACATCCAGAATGCGCTGAATGCCATTGGCTGTGCCATCAGACAGTTTGGCCTCCTGGCCGATCTGGTAGGCATCCCTGCTCTCTATCGCATCCTGGAGGTCTTTGCAGCTATATCGGTAGACATACAGGCCCTTTTCCAATCCCGAAGTCGTCATCACAGCCCCTTACTTGTTGTCATAGAGCGCTTGCAGTTCATCGGCATCGACCTTGAACTTCATCGCCGCTTTCGGGTGAGCATCGGGATATTCCCAGCCTTGCTCGATCAGCTCTTCCAGGTATTGCAGTGCTGCGTCCAACTTGTCTGATTTGCTCATCATGCTGTCCCCCGCTTGGCCTGGCAACACCTGCCGCGACCTGATTTGATTATTATACACAACTATGTATGAAAATCAATTTCCGCTCGGTTATTAACCCAAATAAAAAGGCACTCTTTGAGCGCCTACTTTGATATGTCGATGAGGGTAACGGATCATTCAGGCCGGATGTGGGCTGGCGCGTTATGCCCATGCTTCATGCAATGAGGGCAGACCCACTCGCCATCGACCTTGCGCCAGCCTGCCTTGATGGCATTGTGCCAGATCCGCTTGTATGTGTTGACGACCTCTTGCAGCCCGTGGGCTGAATACTCACCCAGCCCCTTATCGCGATGAGTCCAGCACTCCGACCCCTCTTTGGGCTCTGCATGGTCTTCCTGGGCATCCTGGCAATGCAGTTCGATCCAGACGCTCACGGCACCACCTTCTCTTTTTCACTCAACGCCAGAAGATAGGCATTGATTGCCTTCCTGGTCGGCTCATCAATCTGGGTGCTCAACACCTCCCGAAGTTCATCAGCAGAAAAACCCTCCAGATACTTTCTGTACTCAGTTTGGCGAATGCTTCGGTCGAATCGCCAGCAGAGAAAGGTCGCGCCTAAGCAAGCCACCAGCAACATGCCCAACTGCATCCTCTCTTGAAACGTGGAGAAGAAGCTCTCGTAGATTGACACGAACAGCAACCCCACAGCCAAAAATGCATAAATTGTCAGCTTTTCAGGCACCTTTATCTCTTTTTCCAAGATAAATTCTTTTTCCTTGATGCTCTTGATGACCATTATTCCCCCTATAAAAATGCCCGCATCGCGGGCATTTTTTACTCATGGTTTCGGCTTTATGCCAGCGGCTCGACCAGCAGGATATGAGAGTCGGCACCGACCACTTTCACCTTGCTGCCTGCGGGAGAAGTCCCCTCGCAGCGTACCGTCCAAACTGTGTCATCCAGTCGCACTCGGCTTGCGCCTTGCTCCACATCGTCCAGCAGCACCAGCTCTCGCCCCAGGTAACCCTGCATCCGCTCGTTGATGGTACTGGCGGCATCCTGACTTGAGCTCCGATGCTGCCAGCGCCACCACACCCATGTGGTGAGGATGGATTGCACCGCAAACAGTACCCACTGAGTCTCCCAGCCAAAAGGCCAGAACAGTAGCAGCAGCCCCACCTCCAGGGCTGCAACCCCCGTCCAGAGCAGCAATCCTGCCGCCCCCATCACCTCGATAGCCAGCAAAGCGAAACCGAGTCCAAACCAGTGCCAGTAGGTCAGCCCTTCCAGCAGGGAAATCATTTGCCCTGACCCTTGAACATCTCAGCGATACCGGCCACCGAGCCGATGAGGCTGCCAGCTTCCAGCGGCATCATGACGATCTTGCTGTTCGGGCCTTCGCCGATGCGAGCCAGCGCCTCGGTGTACTTCTGGGCAACGAAGTAGTTGATGGCCTGCACATCCCCTTCGGCGATGGCCTTGGAAACCATATGGGTTGCCTTGGCTTCGGCCTCAGCGGCACGTTCACGCGCTTCGGCGGCGAGGAAAGCTGCCTGACGCTCACCTTCGGCTTTCAGGATCTGGGACTGCTTCTCGCCCTCGGCCTTCAAGATCTTGGATTGACGCACACCTTCTGCTTCCAGCACCTCTGCTCGCTTCTGGCGTTCAGCCTTCATCTGAGCATTCATCGCTTCGACCAGCGACTGCGGCGGGCGCACATCTTTGATCTCGATGCGAGTCACCTTCACACCCCAGGGGGCGGTGGCAGCGTCCATGGTGCGCAGCAGCTTCTCGTTGATGGTGTCACGCTGGGAGAGCATCTCATCCAGCTCCATGGCGCCGAGCACGGTGCGCATGTTGGTCATCGTGAGGTTGCGGATCGCACTGGAGAGATCATTCACCTCGTAAGCCGCTTTACGGGCATCCACCACCTGGATAAAGCTGATGGCGTCGATGGTCACGTTGGCGTTATCGCGGGAAATCACCTCTTGCGCGGGGATGTCCAGCACTTCCTCCATCATGACGATCTTGAGGCCGACACGATCCACAAAGGGAACCAGCAGATTGAGACCAGGAGAGAGTGTGCGCGTATAGCGACCGAAGCGCTCCACCGTCCAGTTGTAGCCTTGCGGTACGATCTTGATACCTGCGCTCAGGGTCACGATGGCCAAGAGCACAAAAATTCCCAAAACAATCAAAGACACACTCATTATCTATCTCCTAGTTAGTCATTATTTAATGTGATGACTTAATATACATAAAAATATTCTTGTTGGCAATATTTTTTAAAAAATAACTTCATGACCGACAAGGCATGGCTGCCGCCCTTTGGCGGCAGTCATGATCAGCGGGATTTCATGGCATTAAAAGCCACCATAACCACCAGATAGCCCAAGAACGTGCCAATGGTCGGATTTAAGACACCGGTCGCAACACCAAACAAACTCCATGCAGCAAGGAGGCCATTTTCTAGCAGTAGCTTCAACATAGACCGCTTTTTGCTGGAAAATTCCTTGTCATTGATGGGTTTTTCAGTAGTCATGCGAACCTCCATTTGAATTATATACATCATAATCTTCTTATAGGAAAAAGCAATTATTTTTCCTTAAAATATCCAAAAAAGACAATAGAAAAGGCGCCTCTATGGCGCCTGTTTTTCGTACCCAGCTGCGACCAACCCGCTGCACTAGACCATCGCGCTGGCATCATCTACGGTCACTCCGCAAATTCCAGCGCCGCCTCCAATATCCGGCTCACCGCCATGTACATCTTCCGCCCGTCACTGTCCTGGTACTCAAATTGATTGATAAAGGTAGAAAATGTCAGGCCATCTCCCCCTTCCTTTGACCACGCCAGCCAGGCCGCTGCTGTATTTACCGCTTTCTCTCGAAACGCCATGAGCTCGTCCCGCTCGGCTTGCTCCTTTCGGCGCTTCTCGATCAGCGCCTTTTCGTCTTCACTCAGAATCAAGTCTTCCGCTACCGTGAATCCCGCCAACCCAGCAACCCGCTTTGCCTCTTCAAGTGTGTTGGCATACACCTCGATACGTCCCTTGTCCGTATCGAACTCGTAGCGATTGGCAGTGCCGTTAACAGAGCCCAATGTCTTCATGACGTTCTCCTTGGTGATTAGTTTTTCTATTCGCACAAACGTGCCGTTCACACCCACAGATCCGGCAGGCGGCTTGCGGGGATATAGTGAGTGAACGGCATATGAGCTCGGGTATCTTGCTGGGTGCAGGGGTGATACCACTGCCCATCTCGGTAGTAGGCCATCTGATAGACCCAGCCACAGTCGTAGGATTCGATAGCCGCCAATACTAACCCAGCTGGTGGGTTCAGCTTGTCGAATACCAGCCAATCACTGGAATCAGATGGCGGCATGTTCTCTGGATTAATGAAGAAGCCAAAACGCTTTTTTGACAGCAATACATGGTCGTTACCCGTTTCCAACCAGCGTTCTTTTTCGCGGTAATACCAGGCCGTATTGATGTCCACCAGCTCTCCATCGCGCTCATTGCACACGATGAGCACCCCCTCTGGCAGCACGCTATGAGACACGCGCTGCCACGCCAGCAGATCAAGCTGCCAGTCCTTATCTGCTGCTTTCAGCCTGCTGCGAATATCCCTGATGATGCTTCTGGACAACAGAGACAATTGCACTCCGCTATTAGTGATGTCCTCGACCTCCCGCATCACGCCAGATTGGTGGATTGCCCCCAGCGCATTCGGGTAGCAATCTGCGGCGTCAAAATGGTAGATAACTGCATCAAGATACCTCGCCCAAGAGAAGGGGCAGTAGAAACTGGTTACATGTGCCCGATGCGCGGTGTTGCGCGAGGCACAATATCTAAAGTCAGACTGGACTCTTCGATATTTAAGCAATTAATTATACTCAAATTATCATAAAAAGCAACATCTCATGAATTTACTTTTTTATAAAATAATGTATTATTTCTCCATTATGCTGATTTGTTGGAGGCAACATGAAAAAAACACTCCCTATTGTCAACCCGATGACCAGTCAGCTCCTGGTGGCCGAGCCATATTTTGATGTTCGCCAGCACCGGCAACAAAAAGAGCGGGTGTATCTTGAGATCCGCGCCATCGAATTTAAGGCTGATGAATCGGATTTCCTGGCTCCGCCATTTGTATTTAACGACAAGGATTATGGGATCGCCTACCTTGCGCATTATCCTTTCGCCAGAACCCAGGCTGAGCAGGAGGCGGAAATCTATGCCAAATACAGCCGCATCAAGGATTTGGCCCACATCCCCCATCATGCCAAAGAGGCGCTGGAAGCCCACCTAATACCCCACTCCAGCAGCCCAGACAGACTTTGCTCCACGTTCTTGCACGACAGGCAGACCAATAAATGCTTCTCTGTTTTCGACCTGGCTTTTGGCGGGAAAGAAGAGATTGGGGCAGATGCCATCAATCGAGCTCAGAAAAACAAGAGGACTTCGCTCTGCGCCGCATTCTGGAAGACCACCGCTGCCGAGAACCACATCCGGCAATTATTGGGCGAAAAAGCCTTGGCAGAGACCCTGGCAGTACAACGCGCTTTCGCAGATCGCTTGGTGGCCGAGATGAAAACCTATCACCCCTGCAAAGAGCGACCGTTTCAACTATATCTTCTCGGCAGTGATGATGCTTCCTGGGCCAAAACTTTTGCCACCGAAAAAGAAATGACTGGATTTGCAGCCAAGATCAAAGATCTTGGGTCATCCTGGGTATTGGAGCAAATGAAGTTCACCAATTAACCCAGACTTCTAATATTGCCGACAAGGATTGTCGGCATTCACACCCAGTTTTCGCTTCCCCTCCCCACCACCCTCTCTTTACTTATATACACACAAAATAACTTGCCATTTCTCATAAGTGGTGTATTATGTAGTCATCAAGAAGCAACAGCTTCAACAAAAGGACTATCGTATGAGCCATCACAACCCTCGCACTCTTCGCGTCTCTGTCGCCGTCATGGAAAGCATGGGCCTTACCCTCTCTCTGGAAGGACGCAGCCACGAAGGGGAGCGCAACGCCGCCCTGTTCTGCGCTATCCATCCGATGTTTGCTGCGCTGGAACTGCTTGAGATGTACTGGTCTGACTGTGAAATGAGCTTTGGCAAACTACCTGAGCTGTGCAGTACCTTGCGCCAGGCTGGCCTGGATGCCATGAACTACATGCCTGTTCGAGGCGATGATCCGGTTGTGGTGCCCGTCTATGTGCGCGGGTTGGAGCAGAGGGGCATAACCATCTCCCTGGAAGGTCGCAGCGACGAGGGCTCCGCCACTGCCATATTGCTGGCTGCCGCACCCCGCATGTTCGACGTTTTACAGCAATTCGAGACCTTCTGCGCTCAATGCGAAAGCCATGGCCGCAGACTCTCCGAAGAGGTGGCAAATATCCGTCAGGCCATATCCGAGACCCTGGCACTGGCGCAGATCCGCCATTGATCTCAGCGGCCCCGCGAGGGGCCATTACTTAATTTGTTTTATACACACCTATTTACTTTTTGAGCAAATATGGTATGTTCTTGTCAGCTGGCAGTTGCCATCCACTCATCACAAGGTGTGAATATGACCAAGCCCATCAAGAATATCGTTTGTCGCGCTTGCCCCGAGCGGTTTATTGGCAAAGAGCCCCTCTGTGATTGGTGCCAGGATACCGGTCTCATGACTGGCGACAACAACTGCCCCTGGGTGTGTAGTCGCTGTGAGCTGGGCTTGATCGAGCGCATGATCATCGACCAATGGCTGTCCAATGAAGACAAGGACGCTATCACCCACACGGCGGCAGGATACCTGGCCCAGATGCCTGCTCTCGACGGTAAGCTGCAAGCACCATTCTTCCATTTTGAGCAAGGTGCCAGCGTTTCAGAAGCAGGCCGCTGGCTTGAGCTAGGAATGCTGTTTGAGTGTCTGATGCAGCCCAAGGCTACCGATGCGTCGGAACTCAATGCAGAGCTTATCGCAGCTATCGAGCTGGTTATCGACACCACCCGCAGAGGGCCTGGAAGAGTGATTAGCTTTGATGTTGGCGGACAGCGCGAGCAGGACTTCCAAAAAGGCTGGTACGGCGCCAAGGAGCAGGTCTGGGTGGCCCTGGAGCCCATCAGGATCGCCCTTGCCAAGTTGCAGTCTGCGGCAGGTGACAGCGGGGGGTAATCCCCGCTAATTCAGCCTTATTGATTGCTGGCCCGTCCAGTCGGCAATCTATTTATTTTTATACACACCTATTTACTTTTTCTGAAAATAAGTTATTATTGGGACATCAAATAAGGACTAACCGATGAGCGAGTGATTGCGATTACCGCATCACTCGCAAATTAAAGCTGCTATTTTATACACACGCATTTACTTTTTATAAAAATAAAGTAATGTCACTTAACCGCTCACGCAAGCAAGGACAGCGCCATGACCCAGCAACAGCCCCCTCGTTTCTTCAAGGCCTCCGACCTTATCGATGGCAAGCGCTATAGCGTTTATGATGCAAGAGCCAAGCGCGATCTCTACTTTGTCGCCAAGCAAGAAAACGGCAGCATCATGATCCAGTTCGAGGATGAGAATATTCCCCCTGGCTCCTACAATCCCGTCATGATGTTCAATGACGATGAGTGGCGATCTATCGCTCAAGCCTGATAAACACTGGGGTTGCCGCTCTTTGGCTACCCCCGTATTCTCGCAAAAAGGACATCTTCATGAATGCTTCACACCCCGAACCTCAACAGAGCATAAATACCCTCGTCCTGTTTGAGGGCAAGCGCTACAGCGCTACTTCTGAGAAGACCCAGCAGGTATTGTTCTTCACCCCGTCATTCGAGGGCAGCAAGATCATGATCCGATTTGAGGGAGAAACCCCTCTTCCTGGCACGCATGCCCTGTTAGATTTTTTCAGCGACAATGAGCTGCGATCCATCAAGCAGGTTCAGTAGGTTTTTATACACACCTATTTACTTTTTACAAAAATAAGGTATGATTAAGTCATCTACCAATACGATCAGGATTGCATCATGACTCAGGCTCAGAATCTCCGTCCCATCGTGGTTTGCCATAGTGATTTGACCGCCCAGACCATCCATTCTGCCGGTCAGGAGGGCACCGTTTTTGTGGTGGATGAGGTGCTGATCGAGCGCCGAAAACCCATCCGCCAGATCCTGGCTATCGCCAATGTCGGCGAGGGCCAGGAGAAAGCGCAAATCTCTGTGGTTTATCACATGGGCTTTGAGAGCTGGTGCCTTTGCACTGATTTTTATACCAAGCAGAAGGCAATTCACTACAACCGCTTGTCGCTGCCAGCGGCGATTGCCGAGTTTGAAGTGCTGGTCGGGGTGCAACTGCCCAACATCAAGGTTATCGAGGCGGGCATCGGCATCTATAGCGCCACCAATACCAACCCTAGCAATAATCCGTTTGCTCTGGTGGCTGGCAAGACCTACAGCGTTTGCGACAAGGGCAGTAAGAGACTTGTCTTCAAAGCCGCGATCAAGCACAACCGCATCGTGCTCTTGATCGAGGATGACGGCGCTGTTTTGGATTACGATCCCGCCTTTCTGCTGACCCTCAGCCAGTGGCAATCCCTGCGCGAAGAAGCATGATTGTAGAGTAGCCAGCAGCGTACTGCACCCCATCTCATGCAGATGATGTGCTACCCCCTGCTCAGCCCATCAAGGCTGGCGCATTTATCAAGTCAAAAATCCACTGGACGCCCGCTGTTGTCATCACCACTGTTGAGACGAGCTTTGGCATCTATCACATCAGTGGAGCCATGTCGGCCCAGTCCAGAGATAAGCTGACCATTGTCCATCAAGCTAAGGATGGGAGCCCTTCTCTCTGTATCGAATCGAATATCAGAAATGCCTGTTATCCAATTCTTTGATTCAGGCTACAGAAGCTCTCTCCTGTTCAGCCACTGGCCGCATCCCTAGTGGGCTCCAAACCCATGGCCCGCTTGACTCTTACACTCAATGAGTGTATTGTGCCTTCATTGGGTGGCTGGATTGCCCGCCCTCACTCTGAGGTCTCAACATGCGCTCTTATAAAACTTATCTTGATGGTCAGCTTGTCACCATGAATCGCACCCCCTCTGGCTATATTCGCCTTGAGGCTTTCGGTTCCGACCTGCCGCCTTATCTGTATTATGAAGAGGGTGAGTTCCGTGGCAATCGTATTCAGGCCCCTATGGATCAAGACCAATTTGAGGACACCTGTGTTCGCTGGATTGCTAGCCGCAAAGGCCCTTTCTTTCCAGCTTCCAGGGGAAGCGTAACTGTTGACCGCACTATTCCAAACCTTGTCGTGGCCTTGGCTATTCGCTACGGCTCTCTTTCTGCTGCTCTCAAGGCGTTCGAGGATGAAGACGAACTGAATTCGGAGTCACCCTCGTTTGGTGAGGCCTATCGCGTTCTGCTCATGCTCAAAGACGGATCTCTGTTTCATGGTGATGGGCTGCGTGTCGTCCGGAATCATCTGGGTGATCTCACCCAACGAGCTATATCCGACCTGCTCCGTGTCCATCTCAATACCTATGTTCAGTGGGAATCAGGCGCACGCTCTATCCCTGCTGTCGGCAAGACTGCCGTCCTCTGGCTCTACGCTGGCAGCCTTGCTGCCGCCGATACCCTTGTGTAAACACCCTTTATTTTGACCGAAACCCAGTCATTCACCCCCCTTCGAGGACGCACCATGCAAGCTATCATCGACATGCTCAATCACCTGCGCATCCCCCACTGCATGGAAGGCGATTCGCTCGCCATTCATGGTGATCTGAGCTTCACCAATCCCAGCATCACCACCCTGCCTGACGGGCTGATCTGCTATCACACTCTGACCATCAACAATGGCAACCTTACGGCATTGCCAGAGGGCCTGGTGGTGCATGGGGATCTGCATCTGCAAGCCGCCAAGGTGACCACCCTTCCGCTGTCGCTGGTGGTACTGGGGACGCTCGATCTATCCTACTCGCGACTCGGCAGCCTGCCCAAGGGGCTCAAGATCCATGGCTCTCTCAACCTCTCTCACTCCTGCATGGCGACCCTGCCAGAGGGGATGAATGTGCCTGGCACCCTGGATCTCGAAGACTCCGAGATCATCTCTTTGCCGGAAGGCCTGTCCGTGGGGGAATCCCTCGACCTGACCGACAGCGCTATCGCTACCCTGCCCGAGCGACTGTCCGTAGGGGCCAACCTCTATCTGGTTGGCAGCAACATCACCGAGCTCCCCCGCAAGTTGTTTGTCGGCGGCGATCTCCATCTGCCCCAGGGCGATTTCTATCAGCTCCCCGCTGACTTGAAGCTGGAAGGCGATTTGTTCCGCTATTAATCGCCCCGTTTTATGGTAAACCCTGCCCTTTTGTGGCGGGGTTTTTAATTCATCAATGGTGTATTTAAGTTGTTTCGATACCTGGAACCAATTGACTTATTTTTATAAAATATATATAATTCCTAATATTGAAGCTCCACAGAGAAAAACATCATGTCTCAAGTCGTCAAGTTTGAAAACAAGTTCGGCTCCCTGCAAGTTTCTCTGGTCACTGATTTCATGTCTGTTGGGAAGATATCCCGAGACATGCCGGAAGTATCTGGCAACCTGTTTGACATGGAAACTGCGGAAAAAATCGCACTGATCACCGAAAACAAAAGTGTGCAGCTCTGCATGTGCTACCCGCTTAACGGCCTGGGGTATATGGTCTATCATCGCAATGGTCGGGAGGCTGCTGTTTGCAAGATCGATAGCATCTTGTACTCATTCGATGTATCGCCCGCTGAGCAAATTGAGCGTATGGCAACAACCTCGAATTGCCGCGCATGGTAACCAGCGCCATCCTTGAAGAGGCCTCCAACAAAGTTGTCTGGTTCTCTCATCGCGCCAAGCGCCAGGGCCAGATAGACCGATTCAAGGAGCTTTTGCGAAAACCTGAATAACCCCATCTTCGATTAAGGCGGCTGGCTGCCGCCTTAATTAAATTATGGTCGATACAGGGCCTTTCAGCCCAATTAATATTGACAAAAATATTTCTCTGGAATAACGTCTTGCTACTCGGTGCGGCAATCCGCCGCTATCTCCAACGCCAGGAGCATTTCATGGAAAACATCGTTCCAGTCCCCACCGTTGCGGCCTCCCTGTCGGTCTTTAAGCAGCAGGCAAAAGTGATGGTCGATGCTGTTTATGCCTTCGAGGATGCCAATCCCAAGATCATGTTTCGCGTCCACGCCTCAATGCCCCGTTTCATCTTCTGGAATTCCCTGAGATGGGAGGAAGAGGATGGTAAGCTGATGATGGCATTCTCCTTCGGATTCGATGACGGTGTACACGCTTCCTCTATCGAATTCTCTAGTGATTGGGCGGATCGTCGTATCGAAAACTACAAAAAACAATACGACGATGCGATGGCGCGGATCAACGCTCACTCCGTCTAATACCACCCTTCCCAGCCCCAGCAGGGGCCTTCGCCGGATTACCTCGACTCCTGATCTTGATAGTTCAGGAGCCGATCTATTGATTTAATATTGACAAAAATATTCTTTTTAGGCAATATCTTTCTACTCGGTGCGGCAACCCGCCGCCAGTTCCAATACCAGGAGCATCCCATGGAAAGCCTTGTTCCCGCCCCCATTCTCGCTGCCTCCCTTTACGCTTTCAAGAAGCAGGCAAAAGAGATGTTCAAGGCAGTCTATGCCTTCGAAGATGCCAACCCCAAGATCATGTTCCAGGTTCATACTTCCCTGCCCCGCTGCGTCTACTGGCAGGATCTCAGCTGGAAAGAAAAAGACGGCAAGCTGATCATGGAATTCCCCTACGGGGTCGATACCGATATCTATCCATACGCTATCGAATTCTCCGGTGATTTTGTTGAGCGCCGGATCGCCGACTACCAGCGCCAATACGACGATGCCATGGCGCGTCTCAGCGCACATTCCATTTGAATTCCAAGGCCCCTTGCTGGGGCCTGCTTTCTCAATTTTCACCCAGGAAATAAATATGAACGGACTTAAGATTGCCCTTTGCTTGGTGCTGGTATTCTCGATGAGTGGCTGTGCAGATCACGTTTCATTCGAGCAGGCCAGCGCCATGATCCCTGTTGGCTTCTGGTTTGGTATTTGGCATGGCATGATCCTGCCATTTTCCTGGATAGCATCTTGGTTTTCCTCCGATGTCGCTATCTATGCCATTTACAACAACGGCGGCATGTACGATGCCGGATTTGTTTTGGGCGCAGGCTCCATCAGCTTCACATTGAAATGCAGTCTTTAACGGCTCGCTTCACCACTTCCCGATAAAGGACGAGATCATGCTCAGGCTGACCATCAATAATCTCAAGATTATGCTGGCCCGTGAGGATTGGCAGCATGAGCAGCGCCATGAAATAACAGGGCTCAACCAGGAGACTGGGGAGATCTGCGGCTGGGTGCTTCTGGTCTCTACCCTGGCAGAGATCGAAGTCCGTTGCATCGAATGCTTCTCTGCCATTCTCGACGCCGATGCCAACCCAGTTTTTCAGTACCAGGAAAAGAACTGGGTCACCAAGGGCGCTCATCTGTATGGCTCTGATGACTACCCGATCCTGACCCAAGATGTGAGCTACTTGTTCCCTCCTGCCTTCTCGACAATGACCTACGACTTCCTCGGCAAAGAGTAAGTTTGCCAAACAAAAAAGGCGCTTCATGCGCCTTTTTCAGTTCTTGAGCAAACCCTGTCAAACAGCCTCTCTGGCAGCCCCCATTCGGCGTATTGCCTCTTCCACTGAGCAGGTCTTACCCGCCTTCTTGTCCCGCTCTGACAGGCTTAGCAGGCCGATCAGAGCCAGATCTTGTGATGCCTGTTCATCCGGCGATTTGACATGCTCGATGGCACCATCCAGCGGCTGGGCTTTCCAGTCAGGCCAGTGCCGCGCCTTGTTGATCGCCAGCTTCTCTGCCGCTGCCAACATCACGTTCTCATGACCATGCTGGGTTGATGCAATTGCGACCCGAAACGCCATCGTCGCCCAGTCCTGCCAGCGGCTTGCGTCCATCTCTACCACTTCCTCCAGCAGATCGTCAATCTGGATAGCATGGGGGTGCGCTTTAGATTGTGAACAAACATCACGCAGGTATTCGTTTACCTGCTCCGCACCCTCGCCCGCCCGCATGGCCCCACCAATCGACAGCAAGAAGCAGTCCGCCCACTCCATGACATCAGACGGATTCGCCTTGACCTCCTGGAGCTCTTTCTCCAAATGCGCCTTGACGCCACTCAAGGCCTGTTCACCAAAGGTTTTCAGGATAAATTCGTACTGACCCGCCAGTAGCTGTAGTAATTTCAACGCCATCTCCTTTTTAATTAACCCTTATTGCGTATACATCCACAGCACACGGCCCAAATTCAGGATGTGAAATGGTTTGCATCTCAACCCCGCGCCAGGGAAACACCAGGATCCTATCCGTATCCCCTCGCTTTGGGTAGCCGAGTTTGATATGAACCTCATCAAACTCTTTGTCTTGCAGTCGTTGTTGCCAATAAGCGTTGCGTAGCCTGAACTCAAATAGCTTGGTTCCTGCCTTGATTTGGTCAAAATACATTTTTTTGACCGGAATATGCAGTATTCGTTTTTGCTTTGGACTCACTTCGTCGGCTCCAACTGCACAGGGCGCCAACCCGTGATCTCCACATGCCTTTCACAATCAAACAGCGTGACAGACATAAAGCCCCGCACGCTGTCCCAGGCGATCTGCTTTACCTCGACTCCCTCTGTCGGGAGCACATCCTGTCCGATGTCGCAAATACAAACCATCATCCCGACAGCCAGCGGCTTCCCATAAGCGCGTTCAAAGGCATCCAGCTCACTGCTATCAACTCGACAGGTGGCTGGCCGAATGTCGCTGACAGACCAGGCCCGCTGCTCCAGTCGGACATCATCATCAAGCAAGAATACCTCGATCTCCTGGCAAATATCATCCCAGTGGATCCCTCTTACCTGATAGAGATCAGGCCAGGTGAGCGATGAACGGTGCTCAGGAACCAGCTCAACAAGCAAGCCCAACTCCAATTTCTTGCCGTACTGTTGCTCAAACTCCACCAGCGCGTTGATATCCATTCCACCTCCTACTCATCAAACAGGGCCGCTCCAGGCGGCCCATTTTCATTCCCAACCATCAAGGGGCAGGGCTGTTATCGAGCGCTTTTTGAGCCTCTATTTTCTTTTCCAGCTCCAGCGGCATCGCTGGCGCAATCTTGTTCGGATTGAAGCCAACCACTTTCAGTCCATCATCCAAGATGACCATGATCTGATCTGTCTCTTTCTTGTACTCAAAGCGCTTCACGACCGAGATTTCATCCCAGAAGTTACCGAAGACGCGACCAAAAAAGCCCTTCTTCTCTTCCTGCTCTGGAAGGATCCTGACCCTCATGCCAACTTTTAATGGACGACCGTGCTCATTTTCAAACGCGACCAGCGAGTGGTGCTTCATATTAACCATAATTATACCCCTGGCGCGATGAAATTGCCGACTGCTCAATTGCAATCGCGATTGCTATTTCTTAAGTCATTATAACAACCTAGCTTATTTACCACAATATTTTGAGATAAATTAATTATGAATAAAAAAAGGGGCCGAAGCCCCTTCTTGAATTTAATCTGCATCAACCACCGACCGGAGAGACCTTCACGCGACCACCAGACTCAACCAGCTGAACACGAGTGCCCACGCCAACCCGCTCGGTCATCCCCTGGATCACGGCCAAATCCTGGCCGTTGTCCGTCCTGACGACGATTTCCCAGCCATCAGACTCCCCGACCTCGGTCTGCACTGCGTTCCCCAGCAGGCCGCCCAGGATAGCTCCGCCAACCGCAGCAATCTTCTGTCCAGAGCCACCACCCACGGCGTAGCCAGCGACACCACCCAGTACCGCGCCTGCGGCAGCCCCGACCGGCATCTGCTTGTCGCTGTCACTCAGCGTGACCGGACGGATGCCCGTCACCGTCCCGTACTTGACGGTCTGTACCGAGCCGATCTGGTGCGAGCTGTAAACGTTGTTGTCATGAGTGCTGGCGCAGCCCACCAGCATTGCTGACATCATCAGCACAGACACCAACATGGATTTCTTCAACATGGCATTTCCCCTTGAAATATCCCACTCAGAATATAAAGACACAATACCAAAAATCGCACTTATTATCAATATAAATAAATAAGTTAAGCCACGATTTCTTTGCGATTGCAGGGGAGCGCTCTTTCAACGCCCCGCTGATCGTTGCAGATGGCCCGATCAAACTGGATCAGAGATCGGGTGTTCTGATTCAGAGCATCCCTGCGCATTTCACAGGCCAACAAATGCGACGACATCTGTTCACTCGCATGCTTCAACGCATATGCTATCCCCGCCATGTAGTCGGAGGCAGCAAAAGCGCGGTCTACATTATCCATTTTCCCTCTCCTTTTGCTTAACAGGCTCCAGCGACCTACAGCGGCATCACCTTGCCACACTCTCTCGGAGCGAAACCTATCTTTTTCAGCTCGTCCAGCGAGGCATACCAGGTAAACTCGCCCAACACCTCGCATCCACCAGCCTCCAAGTCCTCTTCTGCCAAGAGCAGCACGGTATCGCCCTCAACCTTGCAACTCATGCCAAACCCTGGGGCTGCAACATTTCGAATATAGCCATTGTCATCAACAAAACAACCATCTTTGTATTTATCTGTCATTATGATGTCTCGGAAGCAACGTGATGATTTAATAATACACTATTTTACACAAAATGAAACAGATTTATTATTAAATAAAATATATCGACACCTTGACTATTTTATTTATTTTCTATATGATGAAGTCATCATTTTTAAATTGCGCTCACGCGCAGATAACCAGTTTTCGTCCTCGCCTCATCCAGGGAGCTCATATGAAGAAGACGCTGTACATTTGCTACCAGTGGTGGCTCAACCAGAACGGACAGAAGGGCGAGTTGCCCGCCTCAGCACCGCTTCGTGAGCACCTTGCCGATCTTGCTCTTGATGAGGTTGGCACCTGGGGGCCTCGATTCTTTCTCTCTGGCGATCTGTCTACCTCCTGGGAAGGGCAGGACTATGAGGGCTACTGGCGGGTCGCCATTGATAAGATCCCTGAGATGAAGTTTGCCCCTGACCATGTGCTTAAGATCCTGGTGGAAATCCCATTCCAGTATTGGCAGATCACAGGGGGTGAGCTCAGCGAGGTGCCTGAGGAATTCTATGAGCAGCTATCCGGTCTGGCTTCCGACAAGATAGGTGTCATGCTGAGCGAAGGGTACACGTTCGGTGAGTTAAGCAACGACATCAAGCTCACCGACGATCCTGAAAACGAGCTTTGCTTCCGTGGGGTCTGGAAAATCGATTGAGAAAAGGGGCCAGCATCGCTGGCCCCTCTACATAATCCCCTACTACTTTCTTTTTCGCCTGAATAGACGCCTAAAAATCGATTCTACGAACCAATCCAGTATTTCCAAAACAAATCTGACCAAAAGCTCACCCAAGAGCTCAAGAATGGATATGTTAAACACACTGTCTCCAATAGGCCTGTAAGGGCCGACCACACCTCATCTCCGATCCTACTAAAAAAAACAAAAACTGTACAAATATTTTCCTTGTAAATAAGTCGTGGGTGACGTATGATATTTACATCATCTGAGGCGGGCACCAGCAGGCGCCACCTCGAACAACGGCAATAATAGCGAGAGGGAATTTCTATGCAAGCCATCGCCCAAGCTCAACCGACCCAGTTCATCACTTCCATGAATGCGTTGAAGAAGTTCAACCCTGAGGAAGTTAAGAAAAACGACATCTGGATGGTAGCCCCGCATCTGATCGAGTTCGAGCCTGGCTTCAACGCCCGCAAGCGCTACGACAGCAAGAAGCAGCTCAAGCACATCGCCTCCCTGCGCCGTCAGTGGAATACCGACCCGTCCCAGATCCCGCCGATGCGTGTTCGCATCAAGGATGGTCGTGTCTACATGGGTGACGGCCACTGCCGCTATATCGCGCTGATGCAGGCCATCAACGAAGACGGCCTTGAAATGAAGTTCGTCTACTGCCTGCCGTTCGTCGGCAACGATGTGGCCCAGCTGCTGCTGCTGCTGACCTCTCAGGATGGCTTGAAGCTCGATTACGTCGAGCAGGCCGATGTGTTCAGCCGCCTGATCAGTCTCGGCTTGACCGATGAAGAGCTGGCTGAAAAGCGCGGCACCAGCGCCCAGCATGTGCGCAACATCCGCTCCATCGCCAGCCTGCCCTATCGCTTGCAGGAGTACATCTCCAACGAGGTGATCCCCTACACCAACGCACTGGAAGTGGTGCGGATGTACGGTGAAACCAAGGCCATGGAGCTGATTGACGGCATCGTCGAAGCCAAGCGCCAGGATCTGGAGGCGCTGCTGGTTCAACCTGTTGCGACCGATGCCCCTGCCGCCCCGACCACGGTTGCCGAAGGGGATGCTCAGGGCCTCGTGCAGACCGAAGCTCAGACCGTAGCTCAGGCTGCCGAGCAGACCGATGCGACCACCGAAACCGATGAGCCAGTGATCAAGGTGACTCGCAAAGACCTGAACAAGGCCATGGGTCGCAGCAACGTGCGCTTCAACAAGAAGCTCAAGGAAAGCACCGTGAACGTGGTATCCCAACTGGCTGAAATGCTGGTGGACGGTGACTGCGAGCAGACCATCACCCTGACCCCCGAGCTGGTCGCCGAGCTGAAAAAGCTCAAGGAGGGGTTCACCGCTCCGCAACCAACCGAACCGGAAGCGGGATCGGAAGATGGAGAAGGCAGCATTGTTGCCGCTTAATCGCCCACTACACAAAGCACCCCGAGAGGGGTGTTTTCTTTTTGTCTCTTGCTCATAAGAATGAGCACCAAGACCAAAATCACTTTTCTCACCACCGAAAAATATTATTAAATAATCTAGATATTATCCTTGAAAATAACTCAGCTCCGGTATATGATATTTACATCATCTAGGAGCAAGCGCCAACACGGCGACACCTTCAACAACAGTAATAATAGCCAGAGGGAATTTCTATGCAAGCCATCGCCCAAGCTCAACCGACCCAGTTCATCACTTCCATGAATGCGTTGAAGAAGTTCAACCCTGAGGAAGTTAAGAAAAACGACATCTGGATGGTAGCCCCGCATCTGATCGAGTTCGAGCCTGGCTTCAACGCCCGCAAGCGCTACGACAGCAAGAAGCAGCTCAAGCACATCGCCTCCCTGCGCCGTCAGTGGAATACCGACCCGTCCCAGATCCCGCCGATGCGTGTTCGCATCAAGGATGGTCGTGTCTACATGGGTGACGGCCACTGCCGCTATATCGCGCTGATGCAGGCCATCAACGAAGACGGCCTTGAAATGAAGTTCGTCTACTGCCTGCCGTTCGTCGGCAACGATGTGGCCCAGCTGCTGCTGCTGCTGACCTCTCAGGATGGCTTGAAGCTCGATTACGTCGAGCAGGCCGATGTGTTCAGCCGCCTGATCAGTCTCGGCTTGACCGATGAAGAGCTGGCTGAAAAGCGCGGCACCAGCGCCCAGCATGTGCGCAACATCCGCTCCATCGCCAGCCTGCCCTATCGCTTGCAGGAGTACATCTCCAACGAGGTGATCCCCTACACCAACGCACTGGAAGTGGTGCGGATGTACGGTGAAACCAAGGCCATGGAGCTGATCGACGGTATCGTCGAAGCCAAGCGCCAGGATCTGGAAGCACTGCTGGTTCAACCCGTTGCGACCGATGCCGCTGCCGCCCCGACCACCGTTGCCGAAGTTGACGCCAAGGGCATCGTGCAGACCGAAGTGCAGACCGCCGAGCAGACCGATGCGACCACCGAAACCGACGAGCCCGTGATCAAGGTGACTCGCAAAGACCTGAACAAGGCCATGGGTCGCAGCAACGTTCGCTTCAACAAGAAGGTCAAGGAAAGCACCGTGAACGTGGTATCCCAACTGGCTGAAATGCTGGTGGACGGTGACTGCGAGCAGACCATCACCCTGACCCCCGAGCTGGTCGCCGAGCTGAAAAAGCTCAAGGAGGGGTTCACCGCTCCGCAACAGACCACTCCGGAAGCTGGTGATGATGAAGGCGATGACCAGATCGCCGCATAACTCCAGCGATGACCATAAAGCACCCGTGAAGGGTGCTTTATTTTTTACGATATTAATTGATTGGTTAGCTGGCCCGTGTTAATTTTTGCTTTGTCATCATGCTCTTGCGACAGCTCTTTCCCTACGCGCTGGGGATAATCGGTAATGAACGCTATCAAGTTACTTTGTAACGAGGTGCCATCCCTCAATCGGGGGATAATCGAGGCGAGGTCGCTGGTTCAAATCATGCCTGTGCATCATCCCTGTTCGCGGGGAACTCTCAGGAAGCACCCTAGCGGTGCTTTTTGTTTGCAAAAGGTGATTTATTTAACCAGAAATTATTGCTTTTCTTCATGTATTTCTGTATATTTACATCATCAAATCAGCACAAGGATTAACTCGATGAAGCGCACCATGAAACTCTCTGTAGAGATGTGGCAGACCACTGATACTGGCACTGCTGGCGTGCCCAAGGCCTACCAGAACGAGCTCTCCGAGACCGTTGAGGATCAGGTGTTCGGAATGATCCAGCAAGGCTACGTTGTGGGCAAGCTGAACGAAACCGTGATGCTGGGGATCGAAGGGGAGCCAGAGGATGGGCTGACCTTTGAAGGTTCATGGTCAGCCTCCTGGGAGGTCGAATCTGACGATGACGAATAATCCTCTGGCAGGGGCTGCGGCCCCTCCTGGGCCACCAGCAGGCAAATGCCCTATGAAGTGCATCACGAGACTCTCTATCCTGATGTGGCAGGCCACCGATACCAGCACTGCTGGCGTGCCCGATGTCTACCAGGATACGCTCTCTGAGTACGTCGAAGAGCAGGTTTTCTTGATGATCCTGCACGGCTACACCTGCGGCAAGCTGAGCGAAACCATGACGCTCGGCATTGAAGGAGAGCCGGAAAAGGGGCTGACATTCGAAGGGGTCTGGTCAATAACCTGGGAGATCGAGCCAGGCCATTTATGCGGTGGTGGAGCCATCGACCATCCTTTGTTACCAGCAGGAGCAGCCATGCAGGAAAACATCGAAATCAAGTTCGAGTGGTGGCATAACGACGATCTCAAGATGCCCGCCTCCGAGGAATACCATCTGGCTTTGCGCAAGCACGCCTACCACGAGATCTTGCCAGCCATCGCGCAAGGCAGCCTGGATGGCTCCCTAGAGGCCACTGTGCGCCTCAATATCAAGGGCGAGCCCCGCAGCGGCGTTGCTTTCCAGGGGTACTGGGTCGCCACGATAACCTGATCGCGACCCGCACAACAGCCATCATATCCCTGTCCTTGCGCAGGGATATTTTCATTTAAAATATCTCTTTTCATTGACTTAATTTTGCTGAAAGTGTATATTTACATCATCAAATCAATGGTGGAGCTACCTTCATGAGCATCGACTGGAACAGCATTGGCGAACAGGCATTCAATGTGTTTGACCACAATTTTGGCTTTTGGGCCGAAAATGGCTTTGTGCCGGAACAAGCCAGTGCGAAGGCCTACACCCAGTCTCAGCTCACGACCAGCGAACGAGAAGCCATTGAGAGCGGTAACTGCACCCTGCTCTCGGCATAAGGATATCATCTCCATGGAAAACGCTAACCAGCCCATCTATTACCGCATCAGCCTGCAAGATATCAGGCAGATCTTGCCGAATTTTCTTTCTGCTGTCCGTGAGCTTATCAATCCGGACGGTGATAAGGTGACATTTCTCGATGATGATTTTTTAGATGAAAATCATGTAGTCAGAAAAATCGTGGATGGCGAAGCGATACCCGCAAAGGGCGGCTGGCGGATCTTTTTCATGGTACTGAGCCGCAGCATCAAAGTACATCCCGATGGCGTAGGCTATACCTATCGCTTCAAGGGCCGCCCCATTGAGGGCAAGCTGCTTCATCCATTCACACCCAGGGGGCTTGAGGCCCACAAATGGGGAAATGCGAAGGGTGGGCGCCCAACCTACCTGGCAAACTGCGGCAATCACAAGTCCTGGGTCTATGTTCGGGAGATAGGAATTATCCCTGTCGAGTGGGGATGCCATGCCCTTTTCATGAGCTTTATCTATAAGCGCAGACATGGAGAGGATGAGTTCTATCTGGAGAACAAATATGATCAACAGGACATTCAGATGGAATTATTGAAGCAAGAAGGCATTGCGTTTAAGAGCTCTGTCTCTGGCAGCGTAACAGCCAGCACTGGCTCACTTAATTCTCTTGAAATATATCATTTGAATCATGCTGGATATAATATAGAATTCATCTAAAATCAGCCCAAGGAAATCCAGCATGTCTAGATTTGATGATGTTCGCGCTATTAATATTGCGCACAAAAACTTCGACCCAGTTCATAACCACCACTTTTTCCAAAGTAAAAGTCTCGATTGCACTGGGTCTGGATACTGCATATTTAACGGGGTTCTATATCAGGAAACGGACAATCAAGAAATAGATGACATCGACAGCACCATTCGTCATGAATTCGCTGTTCCGATGGATTATTCCGGCACACTGAATATCTATGACCGTATCCAATCCGGCAGTATCGTTAAGTGGATTGAGTACGACCTGATATTTGAGGGAGGCAGGCTGATTGACGTATCACCTTATCCTCTTCGTATTTTAGAGGATAAGCGAGATATCTCTCGTCTTCGACCTGGGGTGCCACATAATCGCGTCGAAGTTACCATTAGCCTCAACGGCTGTGATGAGGCCACTCAATGCGCGGTTGCTGATGCTATTAGCGAAGAAACCCTGGATGCAATCAGGCAACTCATTGGGCAATCAAATGCGACCATTTTTTATCCAGTAAGGCGTAGCGATGAATATGGCCTGGCACACCTCTTTTATCCGGTATTTACCACTGGCTCTTATGTTCAGTCGCTAAGCGACCTTAAAAAAGAAGGCGATGTCAATTTAAGCTTCACGGCCCCCTCTGGCGAAAAAATAAAATTCATTATGGATGAGTTCAGTTATTACTCAAAATAGCACTTAACATGCGCACAATAGGCGGCCTAGTGTCGCCTTTTATTTGGGGGGAGAAGAAGAAACTGGATGCTCTGGTGCGCAGCACCAATAAAAAAAGACGCACTATGCGTCTTTCTTGGGCGTCTACCTGATGCCTTCTACATATATTGGGATTCGTCATATTGAGATCCTGGACGAATCCAACCATTAAGCTCTCGCCAGCCTAAAAGAGTCGCCTTTTTTGCCTGAAATTCTATCGCGGCTTGTTTCTCAACCTCAAGAATATCACTATTATACTCGATCCCCTCTCTGCCTATTACTGTGGCTTCATTCGTAATAGTGCCGCTGAAATGAGTAATCTTTAGTGTGATATGAAATACAGACACAGTGCCTTCCTTAAAATTTATTTTGCCGCATTGACGAGAGCAATCCCAATAACAATTTCTTCTGCCATCCTGATTGCATTGTCGGGATCAATCGGGGTCAGGATCTCTGCCAATGAAGAAAGGGCGCCGCCCTGATAGGCGCCGCTCCTTCTCCACTCCAGTACCTCTTTTGCACACTGGCTCAGGTTTTGTCTGGCAAACTCCCTTCCCTGTTCAAGAGGGGTCATTCGCTTTCGCTCCTTTCTTGGCACTCTTTTTCACGATCTTCTTGAGGGTGTCGGCCAGCGCCTTAAGCCCTTCTGGTGTATCGACATGGTAATACCCACAGCCGAGCCCATTGTATGCCTGGAGAGGATCCATGCAGCCAGCATCACCCTTGACCCGCACCTCGCTGCCAAAGCGTTTGTGCAGCTTCATGGCATTTTTGACATCAATACCTGGCCCCTCGGCCACCCAGTAATACCAGGCTCGCTTGAATGTCCAACCATGCAGTTCGCCCAGCACAGAGGTGACAACCTCTCCCGACTGCTTTTTCAGCTGGTCTGCCAAGAAATCCGACTGCATACCCGCAGCTTCCTGCATGGTAGGGATACCCGCTGCCTTGAGCTCATTGCGCAGCACCTGATCATTGTCAGGCCGATCGCCTGCTCGGTTCGGGAATTTGGCTGATAATTTGGTCGCTGACATCACTTAGCCTCCTGGCTATCTGGCACCGTCTCTTTTTCAAAGAACGTCATGCCGTTCTTTTTGATCTCGTTCTCGCTTCCATTAGCGAAAAACTCAGAAAACCCACCCCAGCCCAGCCGGAATCGCCAAAAATGGAGCGAGCACAATTTCTGGCCGTCATAATAGGTCTCCCAGGTAGACCACTCGCTCTGAGTGTCCCACTCCAGATCCAGCTCTTTAAAACAGCACCAGACACCATCCTCTTTCAGTACAGTTCTTACGCCCCATATCCAGGAGAAAATATGAGTTATTTTCTTAGCTCGCTTCACGCCGCCTCCGATTCAAACAGATTTACCCCTGCAACAGCCAGTATCTCAATTCCTTCTTCACTGCCAGCAGGCACTGAGAAGTGCAGGCAATGATGACCAGGCACCATTAGCTGTATCTTGTCTTCGTCAGCAAGATATTCAACCACAACCTCTACGAAGCTCGGGAGGCCAAGCGCCCTCGCCTGTCCACGATAAAACATCGGCATATCACCGATTGAAAATCGCTTGGCGTAGAACAGCTGCCCATGATCTTCCCTTTTGTCCTCAACGAACCCCGCCGTCAGAAGACTCTTTGCTGCTGCAATCCCTGCAAACATGCTGCAATTCCCTTGCTCAGTTAATGAGCATTATTATAGCTGTAAATATCAAAAAAACAACACCAAACCACCGCTAAAACACACATAATATTTCTATAAATATCACAAAATGACTTGCAATATTATTTGATTATGTAATAATCATTTCAGCAAGCCCATTATACTGTTGGAGAGGTTTTCATGAATACGCTGGAGCAGTGCCGCAAGCCCAGGATCATCACCATCCGCAAAAGAGATCCCTTCGACCACTTTTCTGCTCCTTCAAATGCAACTGGCCTGGTGGTGGCTCATCAAGGCTTCGACATCACTCGTTGCCTCACCAAGGAGGGCTGGGAATACCATGTCATCCGATTGGTGAAGAACTCCGCCGACTGTTATGAGCGAAACTATGGTCACTATACTGGTGTGTCCCGATCTTTCTATGACACTAAGTGGCCGGTATCGTCCCGCTCGGAAGCAATGATGATGATCTATCGGCTGATCAGGGCTCGCCTGAGAGGCTATGATGCCTATAGCAAGAAGGCCTGACCCAGGCCCACTCAGCTGGATATAAAAAACCCCTCATCGAGGGGCTTTATCAGCTTGGTGAGAGAGCTCGCTCAATATCACGCGCTTTTGATTCATGTCCTGCAAGCGAATCGTAAGATCCGCTAGCCGCTCATAATCAGGCTCATCCGGCAGGTTCAGCGTGGGTAGTCTGGCGTTCATGCGCTCGCTGACCTGCTCGGCGTAATCAGACAGCGCCTGGATGCTGTATGTCCCCTGCTCCCTGACCGCCTTGAGTTCCTCAGCATCCGGCCTTTTGACGATCAGCTGGCCTGTTTCAGCAAACTCTTCCGTCATCCGAAGCAGGCGAACGATGTGCAGACCATCCTTGGTGTCGTAACCGAACTTATCCTTCATCACCTGTCTTGCTGTGGAGCCCTCAATCGCCCGCTGCTGAACACCTTTCCAGACATCGCGCTTTCTCTCATAGTCTTCCTGGTTGAACTTGAAGATGAATTCAGGCTCTTTCCCCGTGATCGCAGAATGACCGAGAGGGATTTTCTTGATGGACATATCTGGCGAGAAACCGCTGACATCAGGAGCACGATACGCCCCATAAATCCGATTTCCGAAATGAGCAAACAGATAGCCATTGGCAAACTGACCGATATCGAAATTCTTCTTGTTGAGCAAAGGGTCCTTGAGTGAGGCGACCAACGACATGAAGTGGATCTGCTTGGGCTCAACCATCGACTCCGCTTCTTTGTAGTTCTTGATCTGGTACACGCTCCCCCTGGCAAAGCGCACCAGGCTGTCGATCATCATTTTCGATGAAAACAGATCTCGATGATTCCGAAGCAATTCATACTCTGGCGAGCTTTTCAGGACATCGGACTTATCTACCCACAATGTCTCAATGACATTGGGACTTCCCCTGGAACAGAGCAGCATGAAGTTTCGCAGTTCAAAGAGCTTTGTATCTTCCTCATCCGGAATGGTCAGCTCGGTGACCCCATTAAAAAATGGTGTCCGGTATACCTTTTGCGGGGTCACAAAGATCCCCCTGATGTCGGTATCAGAGGCGGCAGTCTGGGTGCCATACGCTCGCGAGCCCGCCAAATGGGCAACGATAACACTGGGGGATTTCATGAAGTCCATGCAAACACTCTCTTATTTTTATTTATTTTATCAAAAAATAAGAGAGTGGGCAATGTCTTGATGGTTTTTCAGACTTGCTTTATACGAGGCCTTACCTTGTCGATCTGGCCCATTTCCTTCAACCGTATTTGCGCGGCCATGCGGAAACTCTCATCATCAATGGCTCCCGTGCTCAAGATAGGGAACTCACGGCTTTGGATAATGATGTTCACTATCGTAATCCCATTGAGAACAGCCTTGAATGGCTGCGCACGGTGATCGACAAACGCCATCTGCTCCGAGGTTTTCTCAGACCAGACTCTCAGATAGCCGATCATGTCTCCCTCTTGCTTGAATTGCCCAGCAGTGCCCGCTGAAAGCCACCAGGGCAACGCCACCAGCCCACACAGCAGTACCGCTGTCACTCCATGCCGCAATGCGCCATAGCGTCCCCCAAGCGTAATGCCGACACTGAACTTGACCAGGTTCATGATGATCATGATGGTAGAGATCACAATCATCAACGGCGGGATAATCATCTCCTTGCCATAGGACTCCAGCACCATCTGCTGGCGCTTGCTGGCGTTAGCGCCTGCCGGATTGTCGATCATCGCCAAGATTTCCCTGGCTTGACCCTTAGCAAGGCCGCCCGCAATTTTCTTCACCCCTTCTGCACTATCGAACATCGTCCGATCATACAGGCCGCCCTCTGGACGCTTGAGGAAGGGGGCAACTGCCGACACCACATCCGAGAAGTACCCAGATCGGAACATCGGCTCAAAGCCTTTGATGAAGATGTCAGGCTGATGCTTGCTATGGAACTCGACCCCTTTCTCCATCAAGTTTGCTTCCAGGGCCTTTGCATACCGCTCAGAGAGACAAACCCTGGTGTACTTGAGGAAGGAATCAAAGCTGTTGATAGGCCATGGCTTTTGGAGCAGGCATGGATGCAGCACCTGGGGGATCGGCAACTTGTAGCTTTGCCCAAACGCCATGCTGCTAAAGTTCATGAACGGGGTGCGATATTTCCCTTTAAGGATAAAATCACGACCATCTTCCGAACGATAAAAAGCATCCAGGGTTCGGTATTTACCCCTCAGCTCTTCTCCCTCATAAGACTTCTCCAAATAGCGGTTTTTGGCCCTGGATACAACGACAGACCAAACCTTCTTCGCTCTCGTGTAATCCTTGCCAGTAAACCTCTTGGCCTCTTTGCTCGCGATCAGCGCCCCGTAGTAAATCTCGGTCAAGGCCTCCAGCTGGCTCTGAAAAACCGGCTGGTTCAGCTCATAAAACTTTTTGTTTTTCGCCGCCAATACCGCCTCAATATCTTTGGCTCGACTCACTTTCAAATCGCGCAGCAACGACTCATTGGACAGATTGGCGATAGGGACAAACGCTATCCTGGTTCGCTCTGCTGCCGTTGGCATTTTGGCTTGCACCAACGGGTCATCTTTAAGCCCCAAGATCAGCGATTCCTTGTAGTTGACCAGCAACACGGCTTTCGCCCTGCTCTCGTCTGACAAGGAGCTGGAGATGAGATTAATCAGCCCCTTCTCTGCGGCAAAAAACCCCAGGAAGCTAACCACAACCACAAGGAAACGAGCGCCCAGGCCCAGTCGCTTGTTTACGATCTGGTAAACAAAAAGCGCAAATCCAATAGCAGCAATGAACCGCCCAGAGAACTCTACAAAATAGACCTCGCTGTAGTGCATCACTGACGAGACGTAGGTCACCAATTCCGAGCGAAAGGCGATCTCGATAGCGATGTAGAGCAAGATCAAAATTGGAATCAAATAGCGGTTCATGAAAACCCCTTGCAGTGATCAGTCGATGCGGATGAACTCAGACAATTCTGCCAGGGTCATTTCCCTGAGTCGCTCTACACTGAACCAGCCTTGCTCCTTGAGCTCCTTGACGGTCATGTCGGTCGCATGTTGTCTCGCCTTCTGCATTTCGGCCTGCACCTCCTTGTTGGACTTGATAGCCTGCGCCCTGAGGCTTCGATGCGAGTCGATCAGCTGTTTCAGGCTCATTCCGGATTTGATACCCATCTCGTTGGCGTAGTCATCAATCTCACGCTGCATCTGTTGAACGCTCATAACCCCTCCATATCCACGCCAGCCAGCTTCAACATTGCCAGGCCAATCTCTGAGTTAACAGGAACAGGCTCGACCACATCGTCGTCCCAGTCATTGAGCACCAGCAACTGGACTTGATTGCCCTCAACAACGTATTCGACCACCACCTCATACTCTTCTTCTTCTGTTTCGACCATCTCAAAACCATGATCGGTGAGCTCTGGAAACTCCTTCATCTTGAATTTCTTGGTAACAAAATGGTCTTGCTGACCCTCGTACTGGGTCTCAACAAACCCAGCTGCCAACAAGCGTTCTATCAGTGCGCTCATTTCTGTTCCTTGTATGAAAAAGCCCAACAAAAGGCGGCTGATGCCGCCTTCACTCACCATCTAGCGGATGGATTAACCTGCTTCCGCCTCGTCAGCTTCATGGTCATGAAGCTCGCCACCGCAAGGGCAGGTATACATTTCACCCGCCTCACGGATCTGCTCTTCGGTTGGAGCCAAACCGTGGCTGATGAACAGGGTGGCCTCACAGAGGATGTCGCTGATGCACGGCATATGGGAGCTTGCATAGTCACCATGATGCTTGCAGGCATCCTGGTAAGAGGGCAGTCGAGTCCACAGGTCGAAACCGCTGTTTTTCTGATCTTCCAGCTGCTTGCCGAGACGGATCATGCCGTCGAATTCGTCAGTCTCTTTTGTCCGCTGCTTGCTCAGTACCTGTCCGATCTTGATGATTTTCTCGATTTCATTCTTCATTTCGTTGCCCCCAAATTGATACCAAAGTGCGAATCCTAAACGCTGATCTGCAACAACTTATCACACGACGATTCAACTTCCAGCCCCGCCCTGACTCATTCAGTCAGCGACTCACTGCTGTTCTATTGATGTGGGTCAGAGCCATGGCGAGACTATCTATCTCTTCCTCATACTCTTCGGTGATCCCCTTGGTCGCCAATGCATTTCCATTATCCAGCAACCGTATCAGCTCATTCAGTGCATAGCAGTCGAATGCGCAACGACCCTTGACGCGATGATGCTTGAGATCGTCCAGCAGATCTTTGAGCTCTCTCGTGATGGTGTAACCAACAGGAGGAAACTCACTGACCAACACCACTCCGTTCACAAAAACAAACATCGCTATCTCTCCCGATAAAACGATTTTGACTCAGCATCCTGTCTTCAATACTGAACCTGGCTTATAACTAACAGCGGGTATAACCAACCCAATTTGATGACTACATAATATATGTAAAAATAACTAAAGTCAATAAAGCGGCCATCAATATTTCAGGCCGCCAACATGACGCATCAGGCGTTTTTTCGACCCATCGCGATATCTGCAAATTTCTGCAAAACACCTTTATGATGTGCTCGAACAGATTTAAACCAGGAGTCGTTGATAAATTTCAACACATGTTCCGGCAGCATGAGATCGCTCTTTGCAACGAAACGAAACTCCACCCGCTCATCTCCAGGGGCAAATCCGCACTGACAGCGCACCCAATGCTGGAAGCACTCGGCGCCGACCTGCTTGACCCTCAGCTGAAATTTGGTCGTGTTCTGGCATTTCGGGCAGGCCATCATGTCAGAAGATTTCTTTAGCTCGACTTCCACCGAGTCTTCATATCCATCAAATACTTTTTTCTTTGACATGATGATTTCCTTGTCACACTTTCGCCAGCGCAGAGATAACTGAGCTACATTTCGATTGATGATTACATCATACACCGGCAAACCACCAAAATCAACAATTAACTCGCTGTCAGCCTCCCATTATTTATTGATTGGAACTGTTCGAAAATAAGCCTCTCAAATGCAAAACAAACGACTCGATCAGCATCAGAGCTACCACCAAAAACAGCGTTACTGAGCCCATATACAGGCTCTCTGACATCGTTGGCCCAGCCTGCCAGCCAGGGATCATGGCTATCGCCTTGCCACAAAGGCCTGTCGGTGCGAAAACCGCTGGTAACCAGCTGTCCAGAGCCAGCCATTTCGGGAATCCGGCGTCCATGCCACAGGTCGCAAATATCCGCCCCTGCTCAATCAACACCGCCTTGCTTGACAAGGCTGCCACCTTCAAGAGGCTGAGCAGCAAAAGCGCGTGCGGCAGCAACTGCCATCTCTTTGACTGGCGCGGCAACATCAGCCCCAGCAGTCCCGTCAGGCCAATCAGCATCACCAGGGCTCTGATTTGGACACAAATGGCGCAAGGATCTTCATGCAGTAGGTACTGGAAGCAGAGCGCCACGGCTTCCGCCCCCAATGACCCCAGCAAGATCGTCATCCAAAACGGTCGAGAAAAAGGGAGTTCTCTAAAAAATCTCATCGCATTCATTTTTATCTCCAAAAAAACAACAAAATGATAGTTATTTTACCTATAATTATTTCATTGGCAATTCATACATTGCGATGTGTCATAACTTAATTTTAATGTTAATATCTGGTTGAGATATGTCGATATTAATGAGGATAACATGCAGCAAAAAAGAGATTTTTTATCCGAAAAGGAATCGATGACATTATCCTGCTTGGCAGAGATGGTAAAGAGCAATAACGACCCGCTCTCAGCCAATGCCATGACCTTTTACGCGATTCATCAACACTATCAGCTTGTCGCGCTGGCCCACCGCCGTAGCAGCCCTGCTATTCATCTCCAGGCTGCTATTTGGAAATCACTACAGCACTTTGACCCCAAGGGCCTGGCCGATTTCACTCATCACGCCAGCAAGTCATTTGCCCAGGACTACCCCGATATGGCGGGAGAGACGCTTTATCTCATGGCCCTGTTCAACCCCTATCGACACGACATGCTTGATCTGGTGCTTGCCGCCAGTCAGAAAGGCTATGCCGAGGCCAACAAGCTGATCTCTACCACATCTTCTTTCTCCTGGTTGAAATGGACGAGCGGCAATCAGCATGCCCTTGTCGCTCAAATCGAGGCAGATAACTCGTTAGGGCTCGACCGCATCAGCGGCATGACCCATGAACTATTAGCGGATCCACTTCTCATTGGCGCCAACAATCGAAACCCTTATGTCGCGTTGCTGCTGCTCATCGCTATCGAGCGAAAACAGTCCATCAGTCATTCTGAGCCCCTTGAGCTTGCAAAAAATGTGGTGCTCGACTTCCTGGCATCTGATCAGCACTCAATGCCCGATGAGCTCTATGCTATCGCGATAGATGTCATCATCAGGGAGTGCAGCGCAAGAGACATCAAGGATCGCCAGCATGCGCTGTACCAGGCTCGCGTAAAAGATGTGATGGAGGGGCGTAGGCCCAGCCGCCCCCTCCAGGCCAACTCCATGTTTGAAAGCGTTGGCAAGTCCTCAATGAGTGGCATTAAGATTTCATTCCAATAGCCCGCTCTGGCTTTCTATTTTGCAAGGTTGCCCTTGCATGTTCACCCAGTTTCTCGTCCCTCCCCCCACCAACAACAAGGCCACCGCGAGGGTGGCCTTTGGGGTTCATTGCTGATCAGAGCTTGGGGATGTAGAGCTGACCGCGCAGCTTTTCAGGCAGCCTGTTCAGCTCGACCTGAGCTTGTTTCTGCATGTCATTGCGGAACTCTTCGACAATCTCCTTGGCTGCGGAGACCTTCTTTTCTCCCGCCTCTTCTTCCAGCGAGCGATAGAGAGCGTCGAACTCTTCGAGCTTGGCGATCACGGGCTCCATGGTCTTTTTGCTGGTAAAAGTCTTGCCATCCAACATCCCGATCAGCTCACTTTCCATTGCCTTAAGCGGAGACATAAATTCCTTCATGTTCGCTTTCAGTTTCTGGCGGATCTTGTGATTGGCATGATACTCCGGTGTCGGCGCATCAAACAGCTCATGTTCACGCGAAGAGATGGTGCAAGGCACTTCCATTGAGGATGAGCGCATGAAACGCACATACTGCTCAGAAGAAAGTCGGAACTCCAGCTTGCCCCTGCCGCCAGACACTCTCATCCGACTGTCCGAGTCAAAGCGTCCGATTTGGGCGCTGCTCAGCTCGATCTCAATGCACCTGTCTACCGCAAGCGGGCTATCAAACAAGTCAAACTGCCCGTTCGGTGATTTGAACATGATGACGCCCTGACTCGGCTGACTCGGCAAATCATTACTGCGTACATAGACATAATCCACATCTCGTGCGCTCGCCAAGCCAATCACCTTGCTGAGCAACGATTCAGACCAAGCCGCTGCCCCATAATGCTTCTCAAAGGCCTTGTACATGTAGTCAGTCTGCTTTTTGGCGTCAGCCTCGTCCGTGACCATGACCAGCTTATTACCCTGAACCTCAACCTCGCCCAGGCAGTTACGCAACTTCGGGCTCACTGGCTCAGCGTACTCCATCAACACATCGACCATTGCAGAACTCAGGATGTCACGCTCTGTTTGGCTCAGGCTTTGCAAAAATTGGTACATGGCGTTATTCCTTGTGAGACAGCATCAACAGCTTGCCGGAAACATTGAGATTCAGCACGGCTTCATTGGTTCGCTTGAACATCTCTTCGGTCAGGAGAGTGAGATCATATGCCCCGTTACTGACGGAGTAATCCGTCACCATATTGAGCAACTCCACCGCCCGCTTGGTCTCATTTTTGCCGAGGCGACCCTTTTCTCGACCAGTTTTCAGCAGCTCTTCCAACTCCTGCATGAATTTATTGACCTGGCTGCTGTGTGAGTTGATTTTCTGCATCAGCTCTTGCATCTTGCGCTTGGTCACATCCTTGCTTTCGTCATAAGGCTCAACTTCTTTTCCATTATCCACCAGCATCGTTACCGGATAGCCAGTACCACAGCTCGTGTTCATGATGGCATTGCCAAGCTGGGTTTCAGACATGATCACTTCGCTGATCAGGCCCTCTTTCTCCACCAGCCCTGTTACCAGGTTTTTGCAGGCCGAATACACCTTGATCCGCACGATATCTTTACAGCGAATATCGGTGGCAAACAGCGAAATGCTTTCAGGCAGGCTTTCATGAGAAAGTTCTACCAATCCCATGGAGGGAGTGCGGTAAATCTCATCACTGAATTCAAAGAGGCTATCTTGGTGCTCAATCTCTGCCAGGATCTTTTGGCGCAGAGATTCCCTTGCAGCGCTCAATTGCACGGGCAACTCTTTGCTCTCAACAGCCCCAAGCATCTGACTGAACAGCTGCTTTTGAATGGAACGATAAGTTTTTCTCATCACGATTACCTGCCTCTATTTGATAGAAATTATTATATCAAATAATAAATAAAAATCAACAGTTATCGTGAAAGACCGGCGCTATCATGATCACTTTTTTTACTCATCTTGATTAGCGATTCTGCATCAAAACTATTAATGATGGTCAGCGCATTTGGATTGTGGATCGCAACACTGCTCATCGCGGCGCAGAATATCCCATCGATACCACGTTTTTTCAGTATCTCGGGAAAATCATCTCGCGGCATGTAAGGCTCAACCTCTGAATACATGGGGTCGGTATCCCTGATGATCACCGCATCAGGCTTGATTTGAGCCAGTATGATCTTACCACCACTGCTCGAATATCCGAGTGCAAGACGATATTCAGTCGTGGTGTAAAGTGCCTTTCCCAGGTGGCCGACATTCAGCTCATTCATATCGACACCGTTTGCCATAATGCCCGCTGCATTTTCCTCGGTCGTACCATGCACCACCAGCAACCCCGCCAAATCGTCAGATACAATGCCGTGTGGCTCGCGATTTACAAGCTTGATCACATGCTCTGCTTTGCTACCAATATTGGGCAGGCTGTACGGATCAAGACCGTTTGGGGTAAACACCACATCCTCATGCATAAACTTTAAGGACGCTATCGGATGACCACGATAGGTGCCAAGATAGAATGAGATATCGCCTGGATAAATGCACTCCAGGTAATCCGAAAACAACTCATCTTCATCGAGAGCATGATAATCATTCAGGGCCATTTCCCCGACGAATTCAGCAAATTTCTCATAATCGACCTGTTCTCTCACCGCTACCGCAGCACTAACCTGATCTTCTTTTGAATTGGCTCTGGTGGTATAAACTTCTTTCAGACTAATAGCCATTGCAACAACCTCACTTTTCGTTATTTATATATTTTAACATTAACTTATTGGCTTTTCCAGACAATAAGATTGGATGCAAAACATTATTACCATGAGATTGACTTGACATATTTTTGCTGATATTAATTGCGTATCAATTAACACGGGGTCTCACTATGCAAGAGCCAAACAAAAACGAGGGGAAAGACGAGCCCAAGATCTGCTTTCACTGCCTCAAACTTTATCGACCATCTCAGGCTGGCAGCGCCAAGCACAAACAACTAAAAAACCCTGTTATCTGCTGCCCTCATTGTGGTGGCTGCTGGTACTATTCTTGAAAGATTGATGTAGAGGTGCGTAAATGCAGTGTCCATGTGGTGGCTCAACCAAAGTCGTAAAAAATGAAAGAAGAAAAAACAATGTGCTGTCTGTTTTGTCGTACAACGAATGCGTTGCATGTAGTCGAGTTGGAGAGATTGATTTGCACGAGATCAATCCTGACACTGGCAAGTCAGAACTGATCACCAGCGGCCCTCCAGGTTCATACTGGGATAAGTACGGATTTTGATTTCCAAGCAAGGCTTTATTGAAATGGCCCACCAGATGGTGGGCAAATACCCAGTTTCTTCAATCCTCCCGCAGCACCGTCCCCATGTGCTTTTTGAGCCAGTTTTCAGTGGCTACCCTGACTCCACTGCGATTGTAGATCGCGTCCCACACTGCGGCATCCAGTGAATCCTCTCGCCGACCCGTCTTGTCCAGATGAGTGGCGTCAAAGTTGAATTCGACAGGCACAAGATCCCACTCCACCGCTTCCATCACGATGTCGTTGACCAGCTCTGCACCATCAGTGATCAGCTCAACCACACCTGCTTCACCGCAGCCAACATCATTGATCATCTCTGCGATGCGCGGATCATCAGCATTAAACTGCCGCTGGTATCGGCTCCACATCCCGATAATCAAGTACCCAACCGTGCTCGACATATCTCTCACCCCCCCCATGGTTTTGATTATGTAATCATACACCATTGATTTATTTTTATCAATAAAAATACCCGCTCGCGGCGGGTATTTTATCATTCAAATCACTCTTTCAGGTATTTCGCCATGTTCTCTTTTGCCCACTTCTCTACAGCCTTGCTTACGGTCGATTGAGCGACGATTGCACTCCACACACACCCGTCAAGGCTGTTCTGGTCACGACCGCTTTCATCGACGAACTCATAGTCAAACACGCCATCGAACTCGTCCCAGTCGATCAGCTCATCAATCGTCTTATCAGCAACAAGAGCGCCATCCATAACTGCTTGCATCAGGCCAGTCTCACCACTCAGGAGATCCTTGAGGGCGATCATCTCAGGCTCGTTTTCAGCCATGGCTTTCTGGTAGCGAGTCCAAATCCCAACGATCAGGTAGCCTACTGTGCTCGACATAATGTATTCCTTTTATGAGTGGTTTTTGCTTCAACAAGGCGCTGTTTTGCTGCTCTGACTTGATGATGTAAATATACCACTACCACTTATTTATTTCAATAAAAACGAGGCAAATTTTATAATAAATATGACTTGATTTTTATTTAATTAGCAGGCTGCAATTTACCGCTGTCGTCTTTATTTTAGTCATCATATTGTGTTTGTTTTCACTTTTTGATATATTTCAATAAGTGAGTTTCTACTAATTCGGGGCAATAAAGTGAGCAACTTTTCCTTTTGGAGTCAAAACAAATCTTTTGTTCGCGAGCTTGGTCAATATTTGGCTGGCAAGCGGGTGCTAGAGGTGTTTGCTGGCAACGGATTGCTCGCCAGTCAACTTGCTGAGCAGGGTGTAGACATCACTGCCACATCTCTTTTCAAAGAGTACGACTCATCCCATCTCAAGCTGCACCACCCCGTTGTCGAAATGAGCGCCACCGAGGCGGTTTTGCTGCATGGCAGCGATGCCAATGTCCTATTGATGAGCTGGCCGGAGGCTAATAACCATGCCTATCTGGCGGCCAAGATGTACTTTGCCATGCGTGGCGATGAGCCCTCTTCTGAACTGGTCTTTATCGGCGAAAAAACCGATTATTCAAGAGGACTCCTTGGCGGCTGTGCGACAGATATCTTCTTCGAACAGTTTGGCAAGGTGATCCATCGATTTGACTCATATCAGGGTAATTGTATCGAGGTGGCGGAGGTGCTGAGGCCAAGCTAGCTGGCCCTCATCCCTAATTATGAGGCTGACTTATTTTCAGTTAATTTATTGCGATTTTTCTATCTTATGGTATTATTTAGCTACAAAATAAATAAAGGAATCGCACTGTGAAAAAACAACTGTTGGTAGGCGTGGTCGGTCTCAGCATGATTATGGGTGTTGCCACCCCTGTCATGGCATCTGGTGAATCTCCCAGTGTCGCCGTCCCCACTGCCAAGGCTGTTGAAAAAAAGCCTTTTAATTACCTTGATGCCCAGAAGGCCGCCCAGCAAAAAAGCCTGATGTGGCAGATCAAAAACAAGTTCGGGGAAGACCTGCCAATTGTACAGGTTGCGCCGCTCAATGGTATCGACTTGGTACTGGTTCGCTTGGTAGACGGCTCCCTGTTCTACACCAACAAGAAAGCGGATTATCTGATCGCAAACACCCCCAATCAGCAGCCCCAGGTCTATGTCCGCAAGGAAGGCGAAAAGCTGGTGACCAATATCAGTGAGAGCACCCTCAATGAGTTCAACAAGATCCTGATCACCGGCATCAAGGACAGTATCGACAAGAAGGCCGCCAACGAGAAGCATGTTGTCTATGCCTTTATCGATGCCGCCTGCAAATACTGTCAGCAGCTCACCGCGAATGCTGATGCATACAATCAGCAGGGGATTACCCTCAAGTTCGTCCCCTACCCCATCTTTGGGCAAGCTTCCGATATCGTGCTGTCCAAGATCATGAGCTATCCGAAAGAGCAGCGGTTCGCCAAGCTACAGTCTTCGGAGCAGTTCTTTATCCATAACAAGGGCGCAGCCATCGAGCTGGACAAGATGGGCCTGTCGGATGCTCCCAGCGACAATACGGCATTGGTACTGCACAGCAGAGAGGTCGGCATGGCGCTTGGTATCACAGGCACCCCAGGACTTGTTCTGCCCAGTGGTGAGGTTGTATCTGGCTTGCTTAGCCCAGAGCATCTACTGCAAAAGCTGAGTGAAAAATAACTCGCTTTTGAATGATTAAGATACCCGCAGGATCCTTTGATATTTCAAGGATCCTTGCTTTTTGCTGTCAAAAAAGGAGGTTTGTTAATGCTGAATCTTAGCAGGAAAATGTCGCTTACTTTGCTTTTCTGGTTCCTGGTTTTGTCGATGATACTTATGATGTTTATCATGCTCACCCCACCCAAGGAGTTGATAAATCCGACAGGCTACAGGGTAGTTAACGCTTTGAACATGGCTATTTATCAGACAAAAATTGCGGCAGGATGCCTCAGCCTGGTATTTGGCGGCATAATGATTGGCACTATCTTGCCAGAAATCCAAAGAGCCTCGACCGAAACAAACTCTGAATCCACCCCCCGTCAAGAGGGAGATAAAAATGCAAAATAAATCCAGCTACCGTGTTCCACGATCACTCCCCGTTATCTTCGGAGTCATCATTTTTGTTGTTTCTGTCGCGGCCAGCCAAATGCTTGCCAAAGTACAAGAGAAACAAGCGGCCCAGAGCCACACCGCGCAGGTTCATGACTCTCTCGCCAAAGCTGAGGCTCAGCTCACCGAGCTTGCGTTGCAGATCAAGGCAGGAAAGCTCCCCGCATCCTCGCAGGCGGCATCAATGGTTGAGTCCATGGCATCGGCACACCCTGGTCGCGAAAACGAAGCACAGGGCTACCTGTTGAATTTCACTGAGCACAGCCATACCTTGGCAGCGATACGCTCTATGCACCGCTATGCAGCCAGACAGCTTGCTATTATCGAAAGAGAAGAGCGTGATCGAACTGATGTGAGTCAATTGCTCGAATTTAGAAAAGACAACCTGCTGAAAACCAGCCAGCGGATATTAATGCTAACCGATCCGGCCTTCTATGGTGAGCTGCTATTGAAAGACCTGGAGCTCTTGCTGAAAACCGCAAAGTAGCTATCCAGATCAAAAAAAGACCACCCCGCAAGGAGTGGTCTTTTCTTATGCCTTATGCCTTTTCACGCAACCATTCATGGAAGCTCTCATAGTATTCGTTGGCGTCCTCGTCTTCGAAATACCAGCTCATCCACCCCTGGGTTTCAGCCTCAATTTCGCCTTCATCTATGAGAGCCTGGAAGTTGCTCGGTCGCATCTCCAGCTCGAACATATTGCAGTGATCTACCCGCATTTCCTGGCAATCTTCCAGCAGGTAGCGGTCGTAGTCTCCCAGCAACTCCGACAGCACCTTGGCTTGCGCCAGATCCCGAACCGGAAACACAAACGGCTTGCAGGGCACTTGTGGGAACCAGCTCAGACGAAGGCCCCACTTTTCAGCATCCTGACAGTTTGCCAGAGCATCAAAGGACGGCTGATCCAGGTATGGATGGCTATTCATCCCTTCCAGCATCCGGCCCGTGGTATCCAGCATTTCGTCCACGTAGAACACCGCTTTTGCTTTCGGGCGCTGAGAGTGGTTGTGGCTGCCCAGGAAGGACTGATACATGCTGACGGCAGTCACCATCTGCAAGAGATCTTCCCTGCTTTCTGTTTTGACCTCAAACGGCTTATCACAGAACCCCAGGTGCGGAGTAAATTTCACACGAAAGCGGCTGGCAGTCACGGTGTTCATATCCAAACTCTCCATTGAGGTAATGAGAACATTATATTCATAAAAAATAATAAATCAATATCTATCCCAAAAATAACTCAGCTTATCCGTCACAGCCCTCACTGATAACCCATCCCTCTTCCCCCTCCCCTAAAGGGGAGAAACAAGCCAGCTCCCTCATTATTACTCCAATAAATATCAAGTTCGGCATTTCTGTTTGACACCCAGAAAGTTCTGACTATGATTACCTTCCCTACCCAGTTTTTTTGGCTCATATTATGAGCATCAATAGCGCCAAAAGGCGGTTATTATTTGAGCAAAACATTGACTTTATACTTTGTTTTGCTAAAATTATCAGGCTAAGCAAAACCAACCAAGACAGGAAAACACCATGAAAAACACCGCGTTACTGTTGTCCGTGGCTATCATTGCCGCACTGTCCACCTCGATCCCCTCCGAAGTTGCTCTAAACATCGTTACAACCATCAGTTTGGTTGGCTGCTTTGCCCTGAGCGGAGTTGTTGCAGTCGCCTTCTGCGTCCCTGTGTTGCGCATTGCCATGCTCAAACAGGCTGCCTCCTTTGTTCCTGCTCGACTCATGCCGTTCTATCGCGCCCACTTCCTCAATATGGGCTCGCTTCACCAACCTGGCACCACTCGGGCAAAGCGGGATCGCCCCACGCGATAGCTGCCGCTGCAAAACCCAAGACACCCTGCCAATCGCAGGGTGTTTTTTTTCATCTATATATGTCAGCTCAATTTATTTTTTTAAATAATATCGACAAGTAGCTTGACTTTGATAATTACTTGAATTATATTTGAATCATCAGGACGACAGAGGGTACGCAGATAACTGAACGGGTTGGTGTCCCGTCCACCATTCGATAGCCAAGACTGCTTGCATCACAATAAGTCGAGCACAGCTGAATGGGTAGCGCACTAGATACTCATGTTGAATACCTTGAGATTAGCCGGTATCCACAGCGCGAAAATGTCGCCTGTGTTGAGAGTGGTGACTCCCTCTTGGGCTAAGGTACGGATATGCCGTAATAGGCCGAACAGTCATCCACAGCGCGAAAATGTCGCCTGTGTTGAAAGGATGGTTCGCACCGTGAGCGAGCCCGTGTATATCGTGCCGGACATGCCCTCGCTGGGCCAACAGGAGGTCAGATATTTGGATTGGCTGGTGCCCAATCCACAGCAGTGATGCTGGTAGAGCACTTGGCGATACAGAACCAACCATTGAGACGCCGATCAGATCCTGGAATTGCCACAGGCCGCAGAACGCCCTGTGATGAAGTCAGAACCGCCCATGAGGGGCCGTGTTCAACCAAGCGCCAGCCACGAGCCGGAGGCGCCAATAACACCGATGCCGGAAAGGAGGTCAGATATTTGGATTGGCTGGTGCCCAATCCACAGCAGTGATGCTGGTAGAGCACTTGGCGATACAGAACCAACCATTGAGACGCCGATCAGATCCTGGAATTGCCACAGGCCGCAGAACGCCCTGTGATGAAGTCAGAACCGCCCATGAGGGGCCGTGTTCAACCAAGCGCCAGCCACGAGCCGGAGGCGCCAATAACACCGATGCCGGAAAGGAGGTCAGATATTTGGATTGGCTGGTGCCCAATCCACAGCAGTGATGCTGGTAGAGCACTTGGCAACAAAACCATTGAGGAAAACCTGGGAATTGCGAGCACCCTGTCATAGACGGGGTGTTGCTTTTTGCATTTATTTTTCACTTAAATATTGACTCGGGCGGACTTGTTGTTTATGATTACTACATAATCAAACACAAGGAGCGAATGACATGAATCTCGAAAAGTACACAAACAACGTACACTTCCCTAATCGCGAAGACTTCTACCTCATCACTTTTGGGGCCGTTGGTAAGGTCATGCGCCAGTTCAAGATCACTGAGTTTGCCAGTCGCATTGCCGCCGATGCAGAGCTCTCCATCAGCCCCCTGGCCTCTTCTATCTCTGTCGGTATGACTCGCGCCAAGCTGCTCGCGGTACTGAAAGAGCGCGGTTTCTCTGCCAGTGCTGAGTTTGATGAAGCTGCCTATCGGGATCAGCAAAAAGCCTACCACCATCGCGAGGCCTCGCTCTATCGCCAGTTCAAGAAAGATCTGATCGATGAGATGAACATCAGCGACCTGCCCGAAGGCATGACAGACAAGATCATTGCCTATGCAGAGCAAGAGGGCCACTCTTCCGGCAAGTCTGGCATCGTCGATGTTATGGGCGACATTATCGATCTGATGCAGCCCCTGATCGATGAATGGCGAGTTCTCAGTAATAAGTAAAAAACCCATGCCAGACCGACTTATTTGTTGACTTAATAATCCGGTCTGGTATAGTTAATACAGTAAAAACAAAGGACTGGAGTCCGTATGACTGCTTTCAGCGTGTTCATCGAAGAATCGGTAAGTCAGGGCAGTTACCTGACCCACCTTCGCAGCGTTAACAATCCGCAAGAGGCTTTGGCCTTCATTGTTGAAACGGCCAAGGATGCCATCACTGGTGCAGGTCTTTGGGTTGAACTGCTGATGGACGCCGTTGATTACGGGCTCGATGAGTACAGCATCGCCTTTGACGATGGAGTTGAGGTGTGGGACATCATCTCCGAGCGCGATCAGGAGGCCGCCAAGCGTCATGCAGAGGCCCTGCTTTCTGACCATAACATCGTATCCTGGCTGAACGATTTCAATGGTGAGTTCGATGTGAAGTTCAAAAACTCCACGCTCACCCTTCGCAAGCTGCTCAACATGCTGCCGCCAGAGGTCAAGCTGACCGAAGACTATGACGAGATCTTCTGGGAACGCAGCGCCTGACCGAAAAATGCCCCCGCAATGGGGCATTCCTTGCACAACAACACCGAGACATCGCCATGACTGACGCCATCAAGCTCACCTGTGTGAACATCACTCCGAACAGCCTGAGTGTTTCCAGCAATTGCACCACCTATCTGAGCGAGACACTGCCGGAGAAGGTAGACATCCAGGCTCTTATGGCTCGCTTTAAGCAACTCTGTGCTCGTGCCAGGGGCAAAGGCATCAAGATCAGCAACAAGTACAAGACCCGCAAATTCGTTGCTGACAACGCCGCTCAGTACGAGGAAGAGTATGCCAAGTACCTGGAGGCCTTCAACGCCACTGCCGCGCTCGCCAAAGTCATCTTTGTAGACAAACCGTTGCTGGTCGGCACCTCCGACAACGATGAGCTCCACGCTATGTATGTTCATCGAAACGGCATGGAGCGACTCTGGTATCGCACAACTGTGTTCAACAAGGTATATGAGTTCGTCAGTCGGGTAGACAGCATGGAGCGCCAGATTGACTTTGTTGGTGATGGAAATATGGATATGAGCTTCTTCTTTTAATTAAAACCGAGCCATGGGCTCGGTTTATTAACAGATGAATCTTTCAATTAATAAAATAGATATACGTGTTTATTAATTTGACAAATTTCCTATTTGTTGATTACAATATATCTATCGGAGCGAATAACCGGATGAGATAGCGCTCCCCAGCGGTGAAAGCCGTACTCGCGCAAGGCGGGTCGAAAGTGGTGGCCGGATAGGGTGTTGGCAAGGCCAGCACCTAAACAATTCAATATGGGCGATAACCTATGCTCCCAAAATCGGTTATAAATTATTGCGAAAAGCATAAAATCACTTTCGAGATGGAAAGCGCTACCGAGGCGGAATTCAAGGCCCCGCCTGGCACGGTATTCAGCACGGAAGCTCATCATAGAGTTATTGAAATTGGTGACTATATTGGCGGCAAGCTCACTCGAACCATGAGTGCCAAGGATATAAAAAGCCTTTTGTGTTTATTCCCCGAGATATAATTCCAGATTTGAAGAACCATCGCTACCAGCAAGTCTAATCCTTGTCACGCTCCTACACGCCTGGAGAAATAAAGATGCCGTTTAAAACAATGGAGAAAGTGGCCCACCCGCTCTGGGTAACCGATCTCCGTCAATACAAGCCAATCAATCTCGGCGGTCACTGGGGCCGCGATCAGGCCGGTTTTAATCTCAGCCTCTCTGGACGGATCTGGCTCACCGACAACACAGCTTTTCCCTGCCACCGCGACATGATTGACGGCCAGGGCGAGGACAAGACCAATCTCTCTGGCATTTACAGTTGGCACCAAGGGAACCACGAGCTCTACGTCTATCCGTATCTGGAAGCCGTCATTGACCGCGAGACTGTGCGCCAAGGCTTGCGCTCGTTGATTGGCGTCAATGGCATTGCAGTGGGCACGCCAGTCATTTCCAATGAATCTCGCGCCGTGCTGTTTTGCCTTTAAAGCTTGAATGGTGATTAGGGTAGGAGGTAGAAACAAGGTGTCTTAGAACACCGGATCTTCTACCTCACTACTCCAGTGGTCGCTATCACCATCATGCTTCACATCGTATAGACCCACCGCTTTGGCTATCCGGTCTATCTCCGCAAACACGTTGATGAACTGTCCCTTGAACTTGGCCTTCAATCTATCTAGCTGAATGGCGATTTCTCGCTTACTCATATCCAGCTCAAAACCAGCACAGATATCATCTCGATTACTATAGTCATAACCCTGATCGAGCTTGGATTTTAACGACATCAGTCTTGCTCTGACGGTTAGCAGCTCAGAAGGCACCTCTCTGCTTTCTACCGGCCTCACAGCCTCCACAAGCACCTTCTTGTCGCTTTGTGCAAGCTCGGCTGCCCTGGCCTTTTGCCTCATCGCCAGGTGGTCTTCCAGGCGCTGACGCAGTGGCAGCAGATCATCGGCCACCATCTGCTTATTGGCCCACAGATACCCCTGCTCCCTCAAGCTGGTGGACGCCTTGTTATTTCCCTTATCCAGCTCAATCATTGACTGAGAGAAACAGTGCGTCACCATGCCATTGATCTCGGCCTGGCTGTGTGTTTTTTCCATCACCAGCGGGGTCTCTTCACTTCCTCGCCCCACCAGCAAATTCAGAGTGCAAAGATAGTGCTCAAGAAAGTAGACTTCGAAATCGCACCGCTTCAATTTAGATAGTGATGCCCTGTTTTTTTCTACCATTTTGCTGACAAACATCAGCACTCTATCCACTGTCGAGAACATCCCTGTGAACAGGGTATTTCTACTGTGCTCTCTTATCTCATTGCCGGAGGTCTGCCTAGCATAAGAGAAGTCATGAATAATGCGATATTCACCACTCTCCTGTATTTCACTCATGCTATCCCCACCCTTATTAAATAACTTAATAATACTACAAGTCATGCTACTATATGCACAAAAAAAATCAATCGATTCCTGCATCTTCTACCACCCAGCCAGCTCTGCCAGCAAGGCTGTTTCACCCCTATTCCTCCCCCTCCCGAATTGCCGATTGACATAGTTCGGAAATGATACTATTATGTTTTCAAACACTCTCAGGGTCTATCTCATGTCTGATATCGTCATTTCCAATCAAACCCAGTTGACCAGCGGCTTTCTCAAGGTTGAAGCGCTGACGGTTGAGCATCCTCGCTTCGACGGTGGTAGCATGACTGTCCGCCGTGAACTGGTTCGCCGCAAGGATTGCGTCTCTGTCCTCCCCTTCGATCCCATCTCCGAGAAAATCGTGCTGGTCGAACAGTTTCGGATCGGCGCCATCGACAACCCCCAGGGGCCGTTTGTTTTCGAGCTGATCGCAGGCCTCGTCGATAAAGGAGAAACCGTCTTTCAGGCCGCCTTGCGTGAGATGCGTGAAGAGACTGGCATCACCGACATCGTGGGCGAGCCCACCTATCTCGGCAAGTTCTTCCTCTCTCCTGGTGGCTGTACCGAGCAAACCTCGCTATTCCTCATGCCCGTTCTGCTGGACGAAGAAGAGGTATCGCGGATCACCAGCTCTGCCCACGGCTGCGCCAATGAAGGTGAAGACATCAGGGTACATGTCCTTAATCTGGAAGACGCCGTGGCCTTCTGTCAGCTGAACCCATCCAGCATGACCACGCTGGCCGCCATCATGGCTGCCAAATACGGCCAAAAATAACTCGCCTTTATTTTTGCTAAAATATTGAATTTTAGCGGGTATTTTGCTACTATTTTGTGACTGTTGCAGGGGAATTTTTATGAACAAAGTCCTGAGATTGGCGCAAAATACCAAAGGCCGCGATCTGGTTGTTGGTGACATTCACGGCATGTTTTCCATGCTCAATGAGGCACTGAAAGCCATTGGCTTCAAACCTGGGATCGACCGTTTGATTTCGGTTGGAGACCTTGTTGATCGCGGCCCTGAATCGCATGTGGTGGCAGACTGGCTAGCTTGCAACTGGTTCTTTGCCGCCCTTGGCAATCACGATGCCCAGTACGCCATGGAGGCCCGCCGCGCCCTCTTTCAGAAAGAGCATGGGACTCGTGCCATTGACCCTGCCAGCAAATATCAGTGGATCTGCAATCCATTCGATACCTGGTATCTGGAGCTACTGAGCAACGACGAGCGCAATGCCGTATTCTCTGCCCTCTACCATAAAACCTACCCTGCTATCGAAATCGAGACGGCTGGCGGCTTGGTTGGCGTGGTTCATGCTGCCGTACCATACGGATACAACTGGGAGAGCATGCGGATTTCCATGAACAACCAGGACTTCGGTGTGATCCATCGCGCTATTTGGGAGCGAGATTTCGCCCACCTGGCCCAGGATGAGACCCCGATAGATGAATCCCTGTTCGCGGTGCCTGATGTGCTGCATGTTTTCCACGGCCACACCGTTCACCCCGACTGCATACACTACTCACTCGCTAACCGTCACCACATCGATACTGGTGCCAACATGAGTCGTGCGCCAGACAAATTCCCTAACGCTGGCTTCACCATTTTTGATGTTACCAACCCCCACACTCCGCTTTATTATCGCTCACTGGCGGCGTGATCATCTGCTAGCAGGGGTGGCTCGTCCACCCCACTTATTTTAAGTATTAATATTGATTCCAATCCTCCTTTTCGATATATTTATCGAATAAATAATGGCGAGGATTGTTATGAGTATCGTAGAATCAGTTAAAATGATTATGTCCAATGTGGACGGGAACAACAATAAGTTCTGGTTGGCCTCAGTTGACGACGAAGGCAATTTCAGCGTTACCAATGGTCGAGTTGGTGGCAGCGGCCAAACTCAGCCCGTCAAGCGTGCTGGCTCTGTCTCTGCTGCCCTGGCAATGCTGAATAGCAAGGTTCGCGAGAAGGAGCGCAAAGGCTACACCCGCTTCGTGGATGCAGGCCCTACCCCTGTCCAGAGTGCAGCATCAAAAAACAAGGCTACCCTGGCTGAAATTGCCTCTGAGCAAATTCGTACCACCAGCGAAAAAAGCCTTATCGCCGCCCTGCTCAAGAAAATGGCCGATGCCAACATCCACAGCATCTTGACCAGCACTACCATGACCTATAACGCGGATACCGGCTTCTTTAGCACCCCCCTTGGTCTGGTTACTCGTGACTCCATTGATAACGCCCGCCGCCTGCTGGATCGCCTGGAAACCTTTGTTGTCGCCAATCAGTTCGACAATCATGATGCCAAGATCCTGCTCGGTGACTACCTGATGTTGATCCCCCAAAAGGTGCCGCCAAAGCTGACCGTGAAAGGTGTGATCCCAAGCGTCGATGCGCTCCAAAAGCAATACGGCATCCTCGACAGCCTGATCGACTCCATTGCCCAGGCTGAGATCAAGCAATCCCTGACCGTCGAGGATAAAGATGAAAAGCAGCCCGTACCGCAGCTGTTCAATGCATCCCTCTCTCTGACTCATGATCCAGATGTCTTCAAGGCCATCGAGAAGATGTACCGAGATACCTGGTCAAGGAGCCACGAATCCAGCAAGCTCAAGATTGCTCGGATTTTCGAGATCTCCATCGACAAAATGACTGAGGCCTACGATCAGCCACAGGAAGCCAAGAGCAACGTCATGCGGCTCTGGCATGGCACTCGGGTTGGTAACATCCTCTCCATCATCAAGAACGGCTTCATCATCGAATCTGAGAAGGCGGGTCATGTTTGTGGCCGGATGTTTGGCAATGGCCTCTACTTCTCCGATCAGAGCACCAAGAGCCTGAACTACGCCTACGGCTACTGGGATGGCCGCGCACGAGACTCTGTGTGTTATATGTTTGTTTGCGATGTAGCCATGGGCAACGTGTACTATCCGAAGCATAGCGACTCCAGCCTGCATCGATATATCAAGGCCAACAACTTTGACTCATCTTTCGCCAGGGCTGGCAAATCCGGCGTGGCGAACAATGAGATGATCGCATATTCAACTCAGCAGGTAAAACCTGTCTATCTGGTTGAATTCTCGATGTAATCACAAGAGTGAATCAGGCATTTTCGCTTAGTCACAACAGAGCTCCCCGTCATTCATGGCGGGGAGTGTTTTAAAGGGGAATCTCGTGAAAACCTACACCGCTCTCTCTGTCGAATTCACAACAAAAAAGCCATTTTGCGAGCAGGTCACCGCCGACAACAAAGAGGATGCCCTCTATCTGATCGCACTGCGCCGTGATGCAATCATCATCTCTATCAACGAGGGATCCTCCATGAAAGACGACATTCGTCTGGAGGATACATTCATGGTGTACAGCGGGACACTGCTATCTGAGGAACCCAGCCCAGCCTTGCTTTCCAAAATGGAAGGCGCACTCAAGCAATCCGGCTTTAAAATCCTGGAGGATGGAGACTACTACTGGATTGATGCCAATGAGGATGCGTGTGATGGCTCATTCTCCAGGTACAATGACGTATTGATCGACTGCATACGCAAAAACAACCTGATCCCCTTCTCGGCCTCCGTAGACACCATGAGCCGCACCCTGACGTTTTAATCCCCTTCCCGCCGTGAACCCTATCGCTTCACGGCGAGATTGACGGACTTGCAGGGAAATCTCTAACTACGCCTTGTCCCCCTCCATCATGGCGTACTTAACCAGCAAGTTGGTAGGCATGCCGCCATTCAAATTGCGTAGCTCCATCATAACCTCACCTGCCAGGCATGCTCGTTCACTACGATCTTTGCCTGGTTCGTTCAGCCTGCTCGCAAGCTCGCGCAACGAATTCGCACTGCTTTCCAGCTGTTCCGCCATGTTATTTACGACTTCTGCCAGCTTCGCGTCCATATCAATACCCTCGCTTTAAATACCACGACTCTATAAAACCCCATCGCATAGCGATGAAATACAATCCATCGACTTCACAACCACAGAGGGCGAAGTCTCATCGCCCCCTCTACCGCCAGCATCATACGCTGGTCGGCTGGACATCTGGCAGGAAAATCCGTTTCAGCAACGCTATCGCGGCCACCAGCTCGTCGTGAGTCACAGACTCGTTGTAACCAACCTCTTTTCTGAGGGAGCGTGAAATCTTGGATCTAAACGCTGCAAAAACAACAGAGCCACGACTAAATGACAAAGGGCTATCTGCTACAAACAGCATGCCGAACTGATTGATCCGATAACCTGCGTTATACAGACTCATCGGCAAATCGTTACTGAAACCCATCGCATGCCCGTTATCAAGCTTAACCTCCAGCCGAGCAGGAGTGCCATTCTGTTTGTTAAATGCCACAATCTCCAGCTCTTTGCCATTGTAAGAAAAACCACCAGCAACAGAGCTCAAAACCACATTCTTGAATGCATCAAAAGATGCTTTGAACTCAGGATCATTATCCAAGATCAGCAGGGTCTGTTCGGTGGTCTTCATGCTTGCGTCCTCATTTGTTGATGACTACATCATACATCATGACAATCAAAAATAAAACACAAAACAGCATTTATTTTAAAATAAATAAGTAGCCGAAACCATGGTGCCTTTCCTGCCTTATTATCAGGAATACATGCAGATTATTATTGCAAAATATAATTAACGTGGTATGATAACTACATCATCAAGCGGAGATTTACCTATGAAACTCATCCCGAACGAAGTCGCCAACTGGACTCTGCACATGCAAGACAAGTCCATCAAGGATCCAAAAGCACGCCCCAGCAAAGTGCTTCACCTGGTTGGCGAGCTGGTGGGTATTTCTGGCCGCAAAGTCGAAGCAAAGATCGTCTGCATCTATCCGGATCAGCCTGGCGATGAGTTTATCTCAGCCAGCGGTGTCATCTACAAGCTGATCGGCGCACAAGAGCGCATGGACGAAATCATGGCACAAAAATCTGCCCTGCCCGTCACCAACCATGCGCCCGAATATCACTGGAGCTGTGTCGCCAACAAAGGCTCATTCACCCTGCCAGAGGAAGAGCTTGTCGAAATCCAGATGCCTGCCGCCACCCCTGGCTATCAAGGCAAAGAAGAGACCGAAGTCGATCTCTCTCAGTTCTTCGAGTATGAGTTTCTGGATCGGCTGATGCTGATGTCCTATCGCGGCCAGTACAACATCACCAACGGCATCGCAAAAGCGAAGATCAGCCATATCGGCATGGTCATCAGCCGAGCCATGTCAGCACTGGCAGATAACGAAACCATCATGTTCAATTATCGCGGATGCCTGTGCCATCAGGACAAGGCAGGGAATATCCTTCCCTATCCCAAGAACTACTCCCAGGAGCAGTGTGATGAGATGTACATGTTCTTGAAGTATGAAGACAAGGTTTTTGTTCTGAGCCCTGCTGGCGAGAATGGGGAAAAAACCATCACTGGGTGCTTCTCAGAGATGCAAAGTCAGAACCGGATCTTCCAGTATGCCAAGGACGAAACCCGTCACTTTATCGGTGACGCTCTGGCCTCGATGTTCTAACAAGACTGGGGGCTCCGGCCCCCACCTACAACAACTCAAAACACTTTTTTGGGAGGAAGATATGTTTAATGAAGACAAGCAGGAGCTGATCTCGCTCGCAAGAAGTGGCGTTGACCACAGCAACATCACCAACTGGTCGCAGCTTTCACAGGCCGCAGAGCACGAGGCCAGGCAAGCAAGGATCCACGCAAAACGGCTAAAGAAAATGGCGAAGGAAGCAAAAAATCTTGCCGCCTTGCACAAAGCATTCAGGGAGGGATGAAGGGAAAAACTGGCTACCCTGCTTTGGAACAAAGCAATCAAGAAAGCCTGATTTGCTGCCGCAGTCAGGCGCTTTCCCCTTTCCACTTTGACAAATAATTTAAGAATTAATATTGTGCTGAGCGATGATTATGGTATGATTACATCATCAGGCAGCGGGTCGCTTGCCTTCCAGGGGAATGCCAAATGCACATCATCAAGCGTCTGAACAAACATGTCGCCAAGTCCAATTTCGACTCCGCCGTTCATAGCTACCTCTACAAGGTAAACAAATCATCCTCTATTCAGAAGATCCTGGATGAAGTCGCCTCAATGCACAATGTAGGCTATCTCTGTAGCCATGAGCACGATTGCTGCGGCTGCTGGATCCATCGCATCGACTCTTTCCAGCGCACCAAGCCCAATGAGTTCTATGTCCAGCTGAGCTCTGTTCGCAACGTATAGCAAGAAGGGGTGGAATAACCACCCCCTCTTCTTTTTGACCCCAACAAAATGGATGGCTCAGGCCATCCATTTTTAGCTTACTTTTGGCGGTGGATGCAGCCATTTTCATCCAGCAGTTCGATGGAGTGAGAGAGAGACGCCTGCTTGAACTTCGCCCTAGCCTCAATCCGCTCTGGCGTGTTGATGGTGACCTTGATCGCCTCATCAATCTTTCCTTGAGCAGAACCATGCTCATAGTTGAAGTAGGCACAGGTCATCGCGGCACTCCAGTCCCACAGAGCAGCAACCACGGCTTTGTCATCTTCCAGGTTCGTGCTCATCTGCTTGTTCAGGGCCATCGACAGCTGCAACATGGCTTGCCGCTGGGACTCATTATCCGGCAAAGCGGCCACATAAGCGTCCACATCATCCCTTACCCCATTGCCATCAGCATCAGGGCCGAGAACCAGATCTTCGGTGGCCTGAGCGACACACCATCCACTGAACACCAGCAGGCTGATAATGGCGAATCCTTTCTTGGCGAACACTTTCATTCATCACCTCCATGCACTGTCAAATTGATTACTGCATCATACTCCCAATATTATTTTTTGCAATAAAAACCGGTCGCTGTTGATAACAAAATGTGAGCTTACAATCTGCTGGCTGGTGGATTAATCACCACCAAATGACCGACATCCTTGATTGACTGAGAGCCCCGTTTGCGGTATTATTATTTGCATAAATAAACAAATATGCAGCACTCCCCGTGTTGTTCTTTTTTTGATAACAAGAGAAATCACATGACCAAACAGCTCGTAGAAGTTCAGATCCTCAACAAGTCCATCGGCACCGAATTCCCCATTCCTCAGTACGCCACCCCAGGCTCTGCTGGTGTTGATCTCCGCGCCATGTTCGATGATAAAGAGATCACCATCAAGGCTGGCGAAACCATCCTGATCCCGACTGGCATCGCCGTTGGCATGCAAACAACCGACATCGCCGCCACCATCCTTCCTCGCTCTGGCCTCGGCCATAAGCACGGGATTGTCCTTGGTAATCTTGTGGGTTTGATTGACTCCGATTACCGTGGTCAGCTGCAAGTGTCCGCCTGGAACCGCAGCGATACCGATTTCGTGGTGAAGCGCGGTGAGCGCATCGCTCAGCTCGTCTTCCTGCCGGTCATTCAGCCCCTGTTTGAGGTGGTTGAGACCCTTTCTGAAACCCAGCGTGGTGAAGGTGGTTTCGGTTCCTCTGGCCGTAGCTAATCCGCTTCATGGCAAGGCACCCAGGTGCCTTGCTTAACCTCAAACAAGCACTAAGGAGCGGCTATGAGCGGCATGAATTTTGATGATTTCGATGATCTGGATATCCCTGATGACGAGATCATTCCGGACGAAATCGTCCTGGAAGATGACGGCGAGGATGGGTGTGGCGGGGCTTGCAAGATTTAATTGAGTTCCGACAGCCTATTCTATCTGGCTAAATGAAAACGAGGGGGTGCTTGTCACCCCCTGGTTGTTTCTGCTAATTGGAATCGCTCTTGAGTCGTTCCAGTTTTTCTTGCAGATCGTTAAGGCACAGCTCGCTATGGCCGTCATACCAAAACATGATCGTCCAGTCCGTCTCGCCTTGATCCTCCATTTCAAGCATGGCTTTAACCTTGGTAATCGCCTGCTCCAGGCCTACCACCGTATCAAGGGAGAGCTCACTTCCTGTCCCTATTCGCCGAAGGGTGCTACTTCTTGCCGCGTCATCGATACCATTGCAAGAGTACATGTTAGCGACATACAAGCCTGCCTCATACCGGACGCGAGATTGGTATTCCTCGTTCCCATCCATGAGATAGGCCAGGCTGTTTTCGCAATACTCCATTTTGCCATCAAACCAAGTGGCTACCCACTCATCACGACGACTGCATGATAGCGTCCTGGCTACCATACCTAGGGAATCAATGATCCGCTCAATCTCATCGTTAGATATGGTTGATAACGGCACATCCGGATTCACCAGATGGGCCTCATTGTGATTGGCCGCAACATGAATGCTTTCGAATCGGCCTTTATCGTAGACATACAGCCCAACCGCGAGATTCTCCATCCCTACCCCTTTATCATGATTGAGCGTTCCGCTCATGTTAATCCAGTTTCCTCCCCTCACCCTTTCTGGGTGAGGGGATTTGGTTATCCCTCTGTCTTGAAGGCCGACTGCAAGCGGATCAGCTCCCCCAGGGTGTGTTCTTTTTCACCATCAAACCAGACTACGCTGGATTCAGAATCACCCATTTCAGCCAGTTCATCGTACTGACTATCCATCACCTTGATGACTCTATCTACAGCCGCCTCATCAGCAATCGACATCTTGTGAGACCCCAGAGCATACTGCACCGCCCCATCACTTCGCATGGCGCTCTGCAAACAAACATAATGATTGCGTTCATAGATGTACAATCCGACTTTCAGCTCTTGGTTTTCCATGAGATTTCACCCTTTGACTTGATGATTTAATCATAGCACTTTCACCGTTATTTTCAATAAAAATAACTCTGTTTGGCTAAGTAAAATCACCAAAATTACATTGATTTCCCATTTAATTATGGTATATTTACATCATCATTTCATGGTTCAAAAGGATAGCCCCCATGACCGAAGCTGAACGACTGCTCTCCGCTAGCGAAGATGTGATTGCCGAGCAATCTACTCGTCGCGAGAGACTTGATAGCGATTGCACGCGATACACCATGAAGGATGATAGCTTCATTCTCTGCTGGAAGTTTTCTAATCGCAGTGCGTTTTCTCGCAACGGCTGGCACCTGAAATCGAATTAACAAGAGGCGCTCCTTCATGAAAAAGCATCAATTCACAGCCATTATCGCCATGGGGATCGACAATGCTGTGACGGTTGTCTCCATTGAATCTGAATGCGAGAAAACCATTGCGATGGTTAACTATGAAATTCAGTCTTTCGGGGCGAGATCATTCCTTGATTGCTTCAATGAGAGCGTTCCTGGTAATCAAGTCTTTGGCATCATTGCCGAATTCATTGAGCCAGAAGACGGCGGCTTCATTGAGTACACCCTCAAGGAGTGTCGCAACCTCCCCATTGGCGTCATTAAAGAGAACCTCGGCATATGATCAGAACTCCATCCGGCATGGCTGGAGAGCTTATTGACCGCCACTGGGATGCTCTCCTGCCAGTCAATCCAGTCAAGCTGGCCGACCCTCTTCAAATCGCTATCAGGCGCCTTGAAGCAGAGCAGGATGATGTTATTGCTTATGCCGCCATGGAGGGGAGCACCAGGGTCATTGCCTATCGCACAGACATGATCCCAGAACGGCAGCGATTTGCCCTTGCTCACACTATGGGGCATCATGTTCTCGGCCATGTACAGCCCCATCTTGGCCGCCTGCTGGATGTACCTGAGCACTACTCTGTTCGCTGTGATATCGCCAGGGAACTTGAGGCCAATCGCTTTGCCCTCGCCCTACTCATGCCAGAAAAAGCTGTTCTGATGCTGGTGGAGCGCAAGGGTTTGACTAGCATTACTGCTCTGGCATCGGCTTTTGATGTTGCCGAAATTGCCATGCACGAACGACTGAAAATGATGGGCCTAGCCCGATAATCAACCCCTATTCCTGGAGCGCTGAATGACTACTGAGACCATGAATTCCGTCGAATGTCCCTCTTGTGGTGGTAGCGGCAAGGTCGCCGTTTTCAAAAATACCGGCCACGATTATCGCAAGCACACCTCGGCTGAGGAATGTTGCTCCGGCTGCAAGGGCTCCGGCAAAACCACCGAAGAGGAAGCCAACAAGATCATCAAGCGCAAAAAGTTTTGGGAAAACCTTCATCTCAGTTGAGCCAACATTTCAACAAGGCGGGCCACCAGCCCGCCCTTGGTAATTCCGGTATTTATTGACCCGCACATATTATTAAGATTAATATATTGGTGTCACTCGGCAACTAATTGCCAGGTGATGACCTTTAATTAACTAATAAAAATGGTGGTCATTATGAAGAAAACCTTGTTGCTTGGTCTTACCCTTATCTCTTGCGCCGCCTCGGCTGCCGGAATGTCTGAACACGCCGAGAGTGCAGCAGCCGCAAGCGGGATCGCTGTGGTTGCCAGCGGGATCGCCGTTGGTGAAGGCGCAGCCGCGTCAGGTCAGCTCGCCAGCGGTGTTGCAGCCGTTCCGCTCAAAGCAGTTGGTGCTGTCGGTGCTATGGCCGATAAGGCTGGTGACGCGCTGCTTGATGTGGCAGGTGTTGAGCCGCTTCCTGTCTCCGAAATCACTGTTACCACTGTTACCATCGCTCCGCCTCCTTCTGCTGAATAAGGGGGCTGCCGATGTTTAAGAAACTCACCCTGGCCGTGCTGGTCGCCACCTCCTGCTCTGCATATGCAGGAGGGTTTTCTGAGCGTGCCGATGCGCAGATGACCGAGCATGCCAACTACACCCCCGAGCAAATGATCGCATTCGCCAAACAGGTGGAAAAGTCGCTTGCCGAAAAAGGCGCGAGAGTCGCTATCGTCTCTCGCATTGGTCGGCCAGAGGCAGAGCTGCCACCTGGTGTATTTTACACGCACGTAGCGTACTGGGTTTACTCGATGATCCAGACCGCCGATGGTAGGAAAGTCCCTGGCTACCAGGTCTATAACCTCTACCAAAAAACCGGACAGATCGACAAGAGTGAGCTGGTGAATGACTACCCCGCAGACTTCTTTTCAGGCGTTGATTCACTCAAGGCCGGAGTCATTATCCCCAAGCCATCCGTTCAAGCCAAGTTGTTGGATGTGATCGCCTCTGATACCTATCGGAAGCTGCACATTCCCAACTACTCTGTTGTCGCCAACCCGTTTAATCCGGACTACCAGAACTGCACCGAGTTCACCCTCGATGTGCTGATGGCAGGGCTCTACAAGACCAGCGATTACGCTCAGATCAAGGCGAACACCAAGGCATACTTTACCCCCCAGAAGATCTCGCTGCCTGGGTATAAAAAGCTGCTAGGGCCGCTGGTCGTTAAGGACTTCACCACCAAAGACCATGACAGCCATATCGTCACCGCCACGTTCTCATCCATTGCCAATTTCATGGATAAGTATCAGCTCAGTGCCGAAACCTACGATCTCAAAGCGAAATAATAACCTCAAAGGCAGGCTCACCACCTGCCTTTATTTTTTCACTTACTATTGACTTCCGAATGCCTTGTTAGTATGATTACATCATCAAGTTGAGATTATCAACGCACAAGGGAAAGGGACTCGTTATGACCACTCAGAAAAAGCCAATCATCATCGTAAGCGTTGATGCTACCCGCACTCAGACTGCCATCATCGCCCTGAAACCCCAGATCGGAGAAGGCTATCTGGTGCCCGCCCTGGATGCCCAGACCAACACCGTGGACACGCTGATCTACCCGTACAACGAGCCCATCGCCACCCACTACCTGGCTGATGTCCTGGAATCTGCTGGCCTGAAATATGGCTCCTTCAAGATCGTCATCCACCACGTTCCGTTCGAAGTGGCAGAAGGCCCCATCTAACCCATTCCTGGCCGCGCCAGACGCGGCCAACTCCACCCAGGGCATCATCATGGCTAAAACCAATAGCACCGCCGATATTCGCGCAGCCTTTGAGGCCGAAATGCGCAAAAATGGCCTGTTTGAGCAAGGCGCCGAAGGGATGGCTATTGACGAGCAGACCGGTGGTTATCGCGATCCAGACACCGCAGCCATGTGGGCTGGCTTTAGGCTGGGCTGGCTCGCTCGACAGCAAGCCACTGATTGACCAACCGTTATTTTTGTGTATAATAAATAACCTGGCATACCAAGGGATTTTTCATGCGATTCATGTACCTCTACAGGGAAGGCACCAAGGCCTGCGAACACGAGCCGCTACAGGTGTCGCTAAATGGCCTCATCGTTGGCGCCATCCATAAGGTCGAGGGTGGCTATCGCATGATCCCCAATCGCAAAGACATGGCGCAAGGGGAAGTCATGGCAAATGTGGCTGCCGTCCAGGCATCCTTGCCCGCCCTGTTTGCCAACAAGTCACTTTAAGGCGCCACCTCCATGACCCTCTACCACGCCAGCAGGCTCTACCACCCCATTGGTGAGATGCTTGTCCCAATGCCTGGGTATGACTCTCGCTGGGGGATGTGCAGCTTTTACCGCATCCTGGAGTCGTTAAAGCCAGAGGGCATGCTGTCTCACCATCAAGCCGTATTTTTGTGTGACAACATGGATGACCTGGATAATGCTGGTGGCATCATCGATTTCATCTATGCAGTATCGCCAGAAGCAGTTCCGGAGCGTCACGACATGTTCTGGAGCACCAAGATCACCTGTCTTGCGGATGAGCTCGGACTCCCCCTGGAACAGTGCATTCAGCATCCAGACATCATCGCTGCGGCCCATAACTACTGGCAAGGCATCGCTTCCGACATGCCTTTGTGGGAATATCTCGTACCAAAGGCTGTCGTTCTGGCACTCGAATTTTCTGAGGAAACCCAATGAGTCACAAAGACCCCTATGCCTGCCCCGTCTGTAATGGAGCGCTCTCTGCCTGGACTGAGAAAGTCATCGAGTTTCGTGCCATAGTTGACCCCAAAACCGGCCAGTTCCAGCCCGTCTTGCAAACCGACATGGGCAACGCCACCGGATATCGCGGCCTCATCTGCTCCAATCCTGGGTGCGGCTGGACAGCGCACAGCGCCGACTGCGATATCCCGACCATCTTTGGTAATGAACTGCCTGCCAGCGGTTTTGCTGAGCTGTTTCGTTTGGCTGGTAAAAGCACCAAAAACATCGTTGCCAAGGCGGCCATATCAAGCACTGAGGCCATCTGGGTTGAACGCCAACACTCATCCGGCATATTGCTGCCATTCGTGCTCGACTACACCATCGGGATCACGCTGCCAGAGGGTGTGTCAAAACGCTACAGAACGCTGACAGGCGCCAAGCGAGCCGCCGCCAAACATCTGGGTAAGCTCAACTGGCAATCCCTGGACAGCAACCAGATCATTCAGGAACGCCTTGCCGGAGAAAACCATGAGTAATATCGTCACCAAAGCGACAACATCGTGTGATGATGAGATCTGGATTGAGTACCATCCATCGTCCCTTGACCCTCGTCCTTTCAAGCTCGACTGTGGCTTCAATCGCAGGGGCCTTAAGACCATCGAAGAGTTTCCTCGCTGGTATAAATCCCTCCCCTCCGCCAAGGCTGCCGCAACCAAACTGCTCGGCAAGCTCAACTGGAAAGATGGCTCCCAGGATAACCCTGCATGAGGGATTTTGTCTGCAAAGCACCGCTCACAGACCCCTCTGGCTGGGTTTGGATCTCCCATGACCCGATGAGAAAGAAGCCCTTCAAGCTCGATAGCCATCGTTGGGATCTTGGCCTATCTGGCAAAACCACCATGCCCCGAGAATACACAACCCTCAATGGGGCCAAGGCCGGATCCGCTGTTCTTCTTGGTTATGAGCCCGAGTGGCAGCAGTGCCAACCACGCTTCATTCCCACAGATCTGGGTGATGATACCGTTTTGGTATCGTCCAGCTTTGAGTCCAAATAGGAGTACCAATGGATCATCGTGGCTACCTGCTCGCCGCCTATGAGCAGCAGCATCCAGACAACATAGACGAGTTCCTAGCCACACTGGAGGGAATGTTCGGGAAAGGTTCACTGCTCGAACTGCACCGATGGATGTGCAACAAGTACGGGCCGCCGAAGCTCGGCACTGGTCGTGTCGCCTACATCGGCAAAACAGCCGTATTCAAAGTCCCCATCTCCCAAGACGGGTTCCGGCAGAACGACTGGGAAGGCTCTATCGTCTCATTGGGCGAAGACATGCCCATAGCAAGATCCAGGCTCTTCTACACACCCCTCTCCGACATCCCTATTGTGGTGATGGAGAAGGTAGAAGAGGTCTACCTGGATGAGATCATCGCTCGAATGGGTCATATCCCCGAGTTCGTGTCTGCCGTCGATATGGGGCAGGTCGGCTTCACTCGCAAAGGGCAGCTGGTGGCCTTTGATTACGCCTCCTGAACGTTCAGGGCTCCTGCCCACACAACCCCCCTGCCACAGGCAATAAAAAGCCCCAGCATCACGCTGGGGCCTTTGCTTGGCCGAACTATTTCAAGTCCTGATACATCGCGTCCATTGCCCGCAACTCATGCTCCCAGAATGAACGTTTGTCCTCGTCGGTTTCCAGCTCGATCAGGCGCTCCATCGCAACCCTCCAGCTATTCTGGTGAGTACGAAGGTTATCCGGCTCACGGATCAGGGTTACACCCTTGCCTGCCTCCAGGGCCTCATCAATGCTATTCAACAGGCCGTCCAGGGTCTTCCTTCCTGCGGAGTCACCGCACTTCGTATCGCGATCACTCTCAACGCTGTAACGCGCTTCTCCCAGCAGATACATCAGCTTTTTCAGCATTTCGACTTCCCTTCTTTCTTGCTTGAACAATGGAGTGATTATGTCATCATCTTTGGAATTAGTCAATATTTATCGAAAAACAAACTGGCTCATTATCCTTACTGTTTTTGCCCTTGTCTCAGAATCAAAACAGCCGCATCAATGATGCGGCTATGGCTTATTATGGTTTGCAAATTTCACCTGGCGATCTCACCCTGCTGGTATCATAGTCAACCACCACAATATTGCCAGCCATCCAGTTCTGACAAAACGGGGAGTCATAACTCGGCACCTTGCTAAATGGCTTATCATCTATATATACCGCACCTGGATTTCCATATAGCGGATCTTTCACTCTGGTCAGGTTTGATAGCCCACTAATATCATTAAGCGACTCGTTGTAAGACAGGTCGATTATATTTGCCCTTGTCAGATTCCTCAGCGCATCAACATTCTTTATCTTGTTGTCAGAAAGCTCCAGATAATTAATGCTGGTGAATTTCTGCAACACAGAAATATCTTCAAGATTGTAGTTCTTGTAGGTATAGAGCTCATTGATATGATCGATATTCCTCAAGAAATTAAGGTCAGTCAAATCATTCCCTTTGAAATCAAAAACCTCAAATTGAGAATACACTGCTGGCAACGGCTTCTTTGGCAAATCGCTATTCTTGAGCCCTGCATCATTCAGCCAGAATGAGACATTGCCCCCTACCGCAGGGAAATCGCCCGTATAGCCATATCGCCACATCGTTTTGTTCTTTTTATGTATGAACTCAAGCCACTCATCGTCTGACTTACAGAACGCTCCGTAATACGGGTTTTTCTCATAGGTTGCTGATCCGTTGGAGATCCTGTTGTAGTAAAGCCAGATGTCCATCTTGTTCTTAGGCTTCATCAATTGGCAAATCGGACTATCCCAGGATGGCCCCCTGCTATCTCTATACGGGTCATAATCAAGCTTTATTGTCACCTTCCCATTAGCAACTTGAACACCACCAATATTGCTTAGGCTGGTTGTATCCATATTCATTGGTTGCAAATTAGGTCTTTTTATGGAAAACGTATTAACCCTTTGGAGATTTGATAGTCCATTCAAATTAGTCAGGCCAGTTGGATCGACTATAAGATCATAGGCGCTCGTCAAATCCCCCACTCCATTAATATTCCATGATGACGCGGTACTATTAAGATACAAATTTCCAGTTACTTCCTTCACCCCACGTAAAAAATTAACATGAGTGAATTTTGCATCTTGCACATTTAACCCGCGAATTGATGGCACACCAAAAGCACCTTTGGGGAGGTCATTCTCATTAATAGTCGGGCCTACCAGGTAGGCATACTCCCAGGAGCTACCCCATTCAGATAGGTCGTTCAGCCCAGTCAACAATCCCTTTGACTTGAAGTAATCAAGCCACCCAGTAGGGTTGTCAGGAGGCGTCACTTCTTCTACAGGAGGCTCTTCTCCCCCATTTCCCTCTCCACCATTTCCTGAGCCGCCTGAATGATACAAAACCTTAAATGTAAAACGTTCTTCTGCTTGAGCAGCACCAAAATAAAGCATCGACAACACCGCTGCCGTCACCACACTTGCTCTCATTTACGCTTCCTTTTAGTTATAAGCTTGGCACCCTCATTGTTTTGTGTATCAACACACCAAACACGAAAAGCAAATCGCTATTTTATTTCAAATATTTAATCATCAGCAATTATTTAAGTCAATAATAACAGGTCGAAACCGTCAAAAAACCGTCTCCGCCAAGTACCACTTATTGATGTCTCCATATGAGTAACGCAAAGGTATTGCCCCTGGTGATTTAGGCAAAATCCCCACAAAAGAAAAACCCCAGCATCTCGCTGGGGTCATTTGACTAGAACCTGCTTGCCCTGGCTGCCTCAGCAGCCAGTCCAAGATCAGTGGATGCCGGTCGCATCAAACGCCGTGATCACCCACTTTTCGAGCCACTCCACATAGTTCTTCTCTCCGCTCTCTGCGAAGGCCTTTTGCAGGCGGTCTACGCGGTCTTTATCGAGCAGAGAGAAGTAATTCTCAACCTCGTCATTGCCATCGAAGTAGTAGGACTCTTTTTGCTCGTAGTGACCAGCTTCCCGAGCAGTCAGGGTGGGATTCCCTTTCTTGTCGAAATAATTGGCAGCCTCAAGAGGCATGTTGAACTGCTCAAACAGCGTGTAGTCAAACACGACCTCAATAACGTTGTCTTGCTTGTTTTCCACTACCGCACTGATTAGCGTTGCCCGCATGCCTGGCTCAGCATTCATCTCGCTGGTTTCGATACCCTTGTTGAACTGGATCGCCCTGCCCAGGAACGCCTGATTACCAACCAAATCGATAAATTTCATTGCCGTCACCCCTTGATTGTCTGATAACTTATTATACACAAAAATAAAAAGCTATCAATATGATTGAGTCATCATTTTTTGATGACCCATCACACTTTTCTACTTCGACTTCAATTTTTCCAGAACATGGCCTTCCAGCCAACTGACATAGCTCGCACTCCCGCTTTCCTCAAACGCTTTTTTGAGCAAACCCAGGTCTTTTTCGCTGCCGATGAACACAAACATCTCTTCGATGCCCTCATCATCGTCCATGTAGAACCCATACTCTTCAAGCCCGTCAGCACTCATCCCCTTATGCCCAGCACTTTTGACCTCAAACTGCTTGTTGTAGGCCGCAAAAGGAGCAAAGTCAAAGGTAACGATGCACACATCTTCGTCACTGTCGCTGACATCCACAGCACGGATAATCGCACGCATGCCCTGCTCTGCGTACTGCTCCATGTGCCGGATCCCAGCCATGAACTCCACCGTTTTACCAACAAACAAGCTATTCCCTATCAGTTCACCATATTTCATCTGGCAACTCCATTCATTATCAGCTATCACATTCTTTTAATGCAGTTCCTGCTTTGGTTCTGTCGCCCTAATTGCTTGCAAATCAAGCAAAACAACCAGTGTCACTGCACCACATCAGGGACATCAATCACTCGACCCAGGACAATCAGCACGACACAGCGCTGGATCGCCTCAATCAGGCTATTTCCCTGCACCCCATCCTCTTCATAGATAGAGGCCCTTATTAGATCCCCATTCCTGTCATAACCCCAGTTCGCCACCTCGTCTGACGGCAGTGCAAACCAGGTGCTGCAATCCTCAACAAGTGCAATCCGGAATGACTCCAAGAGGTCGAAAGCCTCAACAGGACTGATCGGCGAGACAACCAAATCCTTCATTATCAGGTCTGCTTGCTCGCGGTCATTATTTCTGACCCTGAGGTCACCGCGCCCCGCCTGTACTTGCCGCACGACTTGCGCATACCTCACAGCCCAATCGAGCTGCTCACCCGACAAATCTTTCACATCAATTCGGTTCATAATCACCTGCCAAGCACTGCATTGTTTTGATGCCAATCATTGTACCTGATTTAAGATACAAGCCAAGGAAACAGCCCCGCCATCGGCAGGGCCTTCTCCCTCAACTAATTTGACACCACATCAAAAAAGACAAAGATGTCGGTCACTTCGTCATCCGCTTCGAAACAATGGGTCTCTTCCGGATCATATCCAACCGCTTCGCGATAAGTCATGGTCGCATTGCCATTCTCATCGTAGTGATTGGCGTTTTCCAGCGGCTTGTTATGCTCTTCAAACCGGCTGTAATCGAAAACCACCTCGACAAGGTTGTTCAGCTTGCGGTCTTGAAATCCAGCGCCGACAATCACGGCTCGCATGCCGTTCTCACCATAGATCCCGCAAGCCTCAACGCCCTGCTTAAACTCAACAACCATGCCATTCAAACCTGCCACTTCCACCAGTTCGCTGAATTTCATGTCATATCTCTCTCTCTTTGAATACACCACTTATTATACACAATATTATGGCCATTTCAAGATTACTTAGTAATCTTTTCTCTTTTCTTTTTGTCCTGTTTTTATTGGATAAAATAATTGCCTTTTAGTCATCATGTGTTATGATTACGTCATCAATCACGCAGGAATAAAATCATGAGCAACATTCAGCACATTGCTTTCAGAGTCGCATCTCACGACAGTATCCCTCGCCTGGCTCGCGACTTGTTTGTTTCCGAAAACTTTTCCGGTGCCATTGCTCTTTTGCAAGATGCATTCGAACCCGCTCTGTCCAATGAGCTGATCCTGCAATACCTCAAGGGCGAGGTCGGCCTTGATGAGAACTACGAGCCCATCGAAGAGACCGATGAGGATTACGTCCTGCTGGTTGGTGAAGTCATGGAAAACTACGACTTCCTCTTCCCTCTTGGTGAGGACAAATACCTGCAAGGCGAGCACCTCTATGAGTTCACCGCCTGGAACAAAAACAACCATTTCGAGGCCTACCTGCTCGAAAATGAAGGCAAGCTGATCATGCTCCGCGATGTGGATCTCAGCATGAAACGCCTCCTGAACAAGGTCAGCGAACATAGCGATCTTCAATATCGCCTGGCAGGCCAGCTGGTCAACGCCGAGGCGTTTATCTACAAAGACGGGCTCGTCATGACCCTCAAGAAGTATGACTCGCCCTATTACGCTGAAATCAGCAAGTCATACCAAGACCTGGCCGTCCTGATGGATGTCCTGGAAGCCGCATCAGTTTAACAAGGGGGAGCACCCCCTTCTAAACCAAGGAACGATTATGACTGCCCCTATGTATCTAGAGAGTAAAGGCAAGCTGTATGAGGTTGCCGGATATTTCCGCTATCGAGATGGGGCAGATCTCTTTTACGATCAGCGTCTGACTGAGTACATGCCGATCCATTTCAGCCAGCAGAACAAGCTGCTCAGAATTGTTGATAAGATGCAAAACACTTGTCCAACATACCTGCTGGATGAAGCAATATTGGAAAGCTATAGCCTGGAGCCACGCAACTGCATTCAGGTTTTTAGCAAGTCAGACCCCTGCATGTGTGTCGCCCTAATCCCCGTCTCCGTAAAGGCGAGCATGTTTGACAAGCATGAGAAAGACCCCTATCTGTTCATCAGAAAGTACCTGGAGGCCGGTCACAAGATTCATCGCTTACGCTCCAACGTGAACAGCATGATCGACTTCAACATGGCTGCGGCTGGTACAGAGATGGATCATCGTAAGCCGCTGACTCGCGAAACCATGTTCCGCTTCTTTAAGGACAGGCCCGTGCATCAGCCCGCTGCGCCTGCAAAGAAGAAGTCCATCATCCGCGATATCCGGAACGCTCATCACAACGTCAAAACCAATCAGCTGCTCCCAATCACGCTTGAGGAAGACTATGACGATGAGCTGAAAGCGATCCGCAAAAACATTTGTCGCCAAGCCATAAAGCTCGGCGGGTTCGTTGAGTTTGACTATGCTGGCACCAAGCTGAGCATACCCAAAAAGCCTTTCACGCTATGGGTAAAGCGCATCAGAAAAGAGGCAATCAACACTGCCTGGAGACTGATGTCGCCCTCAGACCTGAAAATCGACGGTGACTGCCTGTATCACTCTGACTGGTGGATAGGAGCAGGACTCCCCCTGAGAGCCTACCATCTCAGCTCCAACGGCTTCCTCTATCGACCACTGAACGAAATGCTGTCCGATCTCGCATGGGAAATCGAGAGCCCGAAGACCAGTAAGGTCTCGCTCTCCTACCTTGTTGGCGGAACCCCATCAGATGAGATGGAGATGCGGATCCTGGCCGAGAGCTACATGAACAAGGGACTCGCACACCACCTCCCGATCACCAGCATCATCCGGACACTTCGAGAAAAGGGCTTCTCAGTTTCCGCAGCATAAAAAAAGCCGACCTCCTGGTCGGCTTTTCTCTAGTACATCTGCCACTGACCTTCCTTCCGGACAACTTCCTCCTTATCGAAGGAGAAGCTATCCCAGCTCTCGGTCTTCACAAGACGAACAATCTCATTCCTGACTGCGCTGCGACGACCACGCTCCCTGTCATGAGCCTTTCCATAGCGACCAGCGCAGTAACTCCACGCCCCGTCACGATGGAACTCATCAAGAAGAGCCTGGCGGGATGCCAGTGCCTCTTCAACACCATCCCTACCCAACTCAGGATCGACATGGAAATGGTCGGGCTGCCTGCCCTTCAAACTACGATACGTCCTCGACATATAAACACTCCTGCTGAAAAATTCAACGTGTCATATGTCACCCCCTTTGTTGTTAGGCCGTTCGGAAAATTCCTTTGAGAGCTCAATCATGTCACAGCACTGTTATTTTAGCAATAAATATTCTCCCCTGACTTTTCTTGAGCGCCTCGTGGCATTGAGTTATTATCCTGGCAACACTTTGTTCCGAGGTTATTATGTACATCTATATCGAAGGCCAGCTAACATCTTCCGATGCCGTCCCAAATGAATTTATCGCAACAGATCGGCTCGAAATCCTGTTGTCTGAAATGAAACTGGGTGAAGAAACTGGGCGGTATGCCCTGGAGTGCCAAGACCTTGGCGAGGTTCGCGAGGCCCTGGAAAACGGAGCCCTGCTGAGCTTCTTGAAGCTAGACGAGAACTTTAAAGTCCAGATTGATGAGCTTTACACCTATGTGGTCGAGCAAGAGACCAGGGCGCAGCAGGAGCTTGAGTTGCTGCAACACCTGATCCTTGCATAGTTACTAACCCTCTGCCTTCATGCGGTTTTTCTTATCGCTAAACCGTATGAAGTACATAAAGACCACGACAGAGGCGGCGAACATCGAAAGCAGCTCTCCCCATCCAGAATCGAAAATCAGGTAGCAGATCCACAGCATCATCGGAACTATCGACGCATAAGCGAAGCCATACGCATAAAGGATTGAGAACAGGTCGGAATCTAGCGCATATGATATAGCTGCCATAAAACCACAGGTAAACAAGCACGCCCCCAAGAACACTCCCATGCTGATCATACATCTTCTCCCTGCAACAATATTTATTGATTTAATATCATACTTATATTATTTACTAAAAACAAGTTTTTCGCTATAATCACCCTATGATTTAATGGAGTGTTTTTATGAGTGATGAGCGCAAAGTTACTGAGCGTGACTTCCGCATGGAAGAGTTCAAGGACGCAAAAATCGAAGACTATGAGTTTCGAAAAGACGGCAAGCTTGTCCGCAAAGATCGCTGGGAGAAAGGCATTGGTAATATCGCAGCCATCCTCAACATCAGCCACTATGAGGTTCCTGATGTCATAGAGAGGGTCAGAGACCTGGCAAGCGCAGAAACGAACTGGAGCGATTTCGTTGAGTCTGATTTTTCGATTGAGGAAAACGGCCAGCGCTATTCGCTAAAAACAGCCAATGGCTCTGTCATGAAAGGGGCTGTCGCCAGGGTTGAGCACACTGATTCGAGCAAAAAAAGCATCTACGTGGCCTTCAACTGGCTGGGTCGAGAGATTTATGCTCATGAAGTGGAGCAGTGGAAGGAAGAACTGGATCCTGTGAATGCGTAGCATTGAATCATTAAACTGATCTGTCATCATTTTATCAAGGAGGCTATTTTGCATAAAAATAAGTATCTTTGAGGTTGATTTAGTCATCATGTTATGCAATAATCATCTTAATAGTTCGTACTCAGGGTAACGTTTATGATTCTACCACGGTCAGGCTAGTCTTTGCGTGCAAGGGGCTTCTTCATAACATCATCGTGATGTTGATGTCAGCGCATACGTCCCAGGCACGAATACATTGGTGACCGAATAGGTGGAGCAATTCTACGCCTTGAACGGTGATCATGGAGCACAACACATGCCTCTGATAATACATTGGCTTGGCAAGCATCCAGATCACCAAATTAAATCATCTCATTAATCAAATTAGCAACAGGGTAACGCCATGAGCCAAACTGATACCTACTCCGAAACCGATAAAAAGAAGCTGGCCCTGGATACTCGCCGCAAGCAAGTTGCCGAAGCGCAGCAGCGAAAGCGTGAGCAAGAGCGTGAAGAAGGCCTTAAGCACATCAATATCGCCATCTCAGGCACCAGCAAGCTCATCTTCCTGAACCTTTGCGATGTCTCCGGACTAACCCAGCGAGAGGTCATGGAGAAGATCATTACGCAGGCCGCCAGGGAAGACTGGGCCAAAAAGCCAGAAGCATCCGCGTAACATACCAGATCCAAAAAGGCAGCTCCGGCTGCCTTTTTTCATGCCATCTTCTCTGCAACCCTAACCGAAACTCAATCATCACCCTCAGACATCACCAGAAGGCTCCTGAGGCGCTCCAGCACCATTACCCATGCTGACCCACATGGCTGGTTCCAGCCGCACAGAGACGCCCTCTTGTCCCGCATCAGTTCCTCTTTGATATCACCTGGTGCCTCTCACTATCCCTAGGCCTGACTGTTTGCTATCAATCGATAGGCCTAAGCCCCACCCAGGATCCGCAAGGGTCAAAATCCTGCCGACACACAAGCAAAAAAAGACCAGCAACAAAATGTTACTGGTCAAAAACACAACAGAGGAAAAAACCTAAACTTTCACAAAATCTTCCGGCCCAATCTGACCGACTGATGGCTCTTTCTTTCCAGAGAGAAGCCAGAGCGTAAACCTATGAAACTGCTGATTAGAGCTAAGCTTCATCAGAAACTCACCGCCGACCTCGCGATAACCCATCTCGTAGTTTTTCAGGGTCGTTGGCGGCACTCCGACTGCATCAGCAAAGTCATCGCGACTCATCCCGACTGCCTCCCTGATCTTACGGATCTTGCTTCCAATCTCCTTGGAGGGTGAGCTCATATAAATTCCCTATAAAAGTGGTGCGGATGAGGGGACTCGAACCCCTACGCTTAAAGCGCCAGAACCTAAATCTGGTGCGTCTACCAATTTCGCCACATCCGCAAATCAGTTTTTCTATTCAAAAATGGAGCCCCTGTCGGGAATCGAACCCGTTTCACATGCTCTGTGAATCCCCATCCCATGTGAATTGTGACCTAAGAACCAATCAATTACTAAGGGCTCGCGATTTCCCCGTTTATCGTCACACAGAGGCATTAAAACTGGCGGAGAATCAGGGATTCGAACCCTGGGAGGGTTACCCCTCGACGATTTTCAAGACCGCTGCCTTAAACCACTCAGCCAACTCTCCAGTAAATTTTGGTGCGAACAGGGGGACTCGAACCCCCACAGGTTTCCCTACAACGACCTCAACGTTGCGCGTCTACCAATTTCGCCATGTTCGCAAATCAACATACAGAACAGTGCTCTTATTGGTGTGCTACCACGCCAAAAGCCTGTCTTCTCTCGCCATATTAGCACCCCCGAAACACTCCAATAAAATATGGCTAACTAGCTGGAATGTCCACCACAAAGTGATAGTCGGGTATCAGATTCAAGCATTGTCCGTTTACACTGACCACGCCGTTCACACTGATTGCTGTGCCTATACGAAATTAGGTCTGGCTTCTATTCACATTACTGTGCCAACCAGCTGCCAAAATCTTAAAGGCCATTGCGATGCCGAGGGGCTACTCATTATAGGATGGCTGCCTCTAAGCCCACCTCCCAATAAGAACCCTGTTCTGTATCTTGATTATATCTGTTAAAGAGCAATGGTTGGAACACCCAGACTCGAACTGGGATATACTACTTAGGAGGTAGTCGCTCTATCCTGTTGAGCTATGCCCCAATCGAAAAAATCAATTAGCATATTGTGCTGAGTTTTGGTCTGCGAAGAGAGATTCGAACTCTCGACCCACGGCTTAGAAGGCCGCTGCTCTATCCAACTGAGCTACTCGCAGAATAAAACACTATTAACACAATCCCAAACAGAAACTTAACTATCTGGGTGACGATTCCTGTCTCGTCATGAGTACAAATATAATGCCTTTTAAAATCAGAGTCAACACTTATTTTATCTTTTAATATCTTTTTTTCAGGTCATTACATGGCTGATTTTTGTGCTGCTGATTCAGGCATGGGAAAGTCATCTGGGAAAACGACACGACCCAGGTAACCCATCAAGCTGCCCCTCGTCAGAACGCCCTCTTCCTCAAGCGCAACCCCCACCTCTTTCAGCACATCCACATTCATATCGAAGAACCGCCGCAGCAAGTCCTGCTGCTTATCCATCAGCTTCCTCATGTTGCTCTGGTTGCTGTCGAACTCAAAATTATTGGCCGGATCGCTATAGTAAAAGCCATCACAAAAGCCACTCTCCAGGTGAAACTTGGCAACCTTACTCCAACCCTCAAGATCATCTCCAGAGCCCAGAGACTCTTCGCCAAAGAGCTTTCTTTCCGCCATATACCCTGCAAGCAAGGACAGCATCAACCACTCGTTCAGCTCTCTGGTTTGCGGCATGTTGTTGACGTTATGCATCACGGCATAACCAAGCCGGCCCCTCTTGTCACCAGTCGCAGAGGCGCTCACCATAATGCAGCTATCCGGCTCTTTGAATGCAGCATTCATCAGGATGTGACCAACCTCGTGATAGATGGTGTAGCGACAGGCCTTCTTTGGCCTTGCACTCAGCTCCCTGGCTAGCACCTGGTATTGCCCAATCAAGGCATACCTTATCATGGGGATCCAGACTTTTTCGTATAGAAACCAGCAGAGAAAGACAGACGATACCCAAAACCACGGGTTGTCACCAAGCGTCACCATGTTCATCTATCTGTCCTAATATATAAGTTCATCGATACCACTATATATAGTGCATTTTATGAAAAAAGCAACTAGAACCGACTTATTTATTGTAAATTTATTGACTTTATGAATTATTTGATTTATTTAGAGCGATCTTTAGAAAATTGGGGCTCTGCCCCATCACACCCAGGTCTCCACACCCCTCGCACCACAAATAGAAAAGCCACACTAGGTGTGGCTGCGCTACTTGCTCTCATCGAGCACATTACTGCAATGTCACGATGACATTATCAATAATCTGCCGAATCTCCGTGTCAAACCGACCGTCTAGCTTGATCTCGTTGAGCCCCGTAACGATATCTCTCTTGATGGCTCCCTCATCAAGGTATAGCGAACACATGGCCCGCAGCTCATCCTCTCGCAAGCATGAGTTAATCGTCTCTCGCAACCCGCCGATAATCACATTCTTGTCAAAATGACCGCAACTACTGATATTCATTCCCATTCCGTTATTGTTATTTAAATCCAATTTCTTCAATAGACCACCACGAAAAATGGACTGGCCCTCTATTTTTTCTCAACCCTGCCCTTTATTTCATCAGCGGTGCGCTTACCAACCCTGGACAGGATGTTACTACCTTTGACCACGAAACAGTGATTTGTTTCACTTTTTTTCTTCATAAGATAGTTAATTCGCTTAACAATCTCTGGAAGGCCCGCTTTTATCTGGGCTTTTTCGCGTTCCTTGGTCATTTTTGCATCAAGGACGGCCTTTCTTTCCGAAAGAGCCCGTAACTGCTCGTTAATTTGGGCCAACTCTATCGCCTCAGCGGAGGCATTAATATGATCATTGACGCCATTTAAGACCAATTCCTTTTTCTTTTTCATGGAATCAAGCTGTTCTGTTGCAGCAGCCAGGATACTCTCTTTTTTATCCCACTCCTGCTGATACTCCGCTGAAACAGCATCTATTTTTTCCTGCGCTTCTTTGGAAATAGCAAGGCTATTTTCGCCGAAAAACATCTTGGTGGTCTCATCAAGAAAAGCCAAGCCATGGCAAAACTCATGCTCTTCGAGCCTGGAAATAAGCTGGTTCATCAACCCCTTGAATTCAGGAACAGAATACTCTCGGCTACACTCAAGGCTTTTACTGTCATGATCCATCAATGTTACTTCAATTGTTGGATGCAAAAGACCAATGTAGTTGAAAACAAAAGCAACCGATTTCATCATCTTGCCAAAATGACGGCAATCATAAATCCGAATGAAGTCGCTTTTAACACCCTTGTTAAAGCCCTTCTCCGAAAATCCATTATACTTGTAGCCGCTTTTATTCAGACAAGTCGGATTATCCATGCCATGCACCAGCAACTCCACTTTTTTAAAGTGAAGAGAAAGAGTTGCCATTGGCGTCATTTTTTTCATGGTTAGACCTTCTTGCCCCTGAGATTAATGATGATAATATATATTATATTGATTACTAAATCAACCTGTTTTTATTGCCTAAGCAAAGAAGTGGCGGCACCTCTGTGCCGCCATTTCGTTATTTTATCTCAACTTCTATCTTCTTTCTCAGCCGGATAGAGAGTCCTGACAGGATCTTATTTCTCGCGACATTAAACCCGTGCTCAAAATCTTCTATCGCTCTCTTGGCATCAGATACGTCATTCGATGCCCTGGCAACACCAAGCTTTCTCATGGCGCTATAGCGATGCTCATTCACACCCTCTCTCAGCGTGATGAGCTCTTCCTTTAGCGCCTGAATTTGGAGCTCGATCTCCTTGATGCGAACACTCTCAGCACACCCGTCAACAGTTGCATTAAGCTCAGTAGTAACGGTTGCATCCTTCTTCTCAGCCTTTTTCAGCCTTGCTTGCAGCTTTGCCAGGCCTTCATTTCTGTCTCGAACAGCCTCTTTGTACTGTTCAATAACGTCCGCTGATTCCCGCTCTTCGGTGTCGAGATCAAGCGCGTTCTTTTCGCTAAAGACAATGCTATTGAGCAGAGCTACAAACAGGCTCATGCCGCCCTTGCCTTTAGGGCCATCAAAGACAACCCGATCCAGTTCTCGATTCAGGTGATTCATGATTTCACGCAAATCATCTGTAGAGAGATCTTTGGTCGATATCAGTCTCCCTGCACCCTCAAGACTTACTTGCGCCTTAGGGGTCTGCTCATGAACATAGTTGAACTGGAAGCCAAGGCTGTACGACACACCCTTGCTATCATCGAATTTATAGAGCCTTACGAAGTCGCTCTCAACGCCCTGGCGCACATCACTGTAACGCCAGTCATTATCGTGATAAGCATCACGCTTAGTGCAGCCATGAAAATTGATCGGCTTACCGACACCACGACAGAGAGACTCCATCCTGGAGAAGTGACCAGACAACCTGCTCATCGGAGTGGTATTTTTCATGACTTTTCCTTGTGTGCAAAACCATATTGGGTTGATGATGTAATCATACACCACCAACCCCAAATGAGTCAAGTATTGACTGTGCAGTCAGGCAAGATATTTGCTGGAAAAGCTAGCGATGCTTTTTCTCAATTGCACTTCTGTCGGAAGCCCTGACGCCAATAAAAATATCATATGCCTCCTTCTCAAATAGAGACTCCCTCGTCTTCATTTCTGAGCCAATCGCATTAAGCCTGGCTGTCAGTTCTGGCACGCCAAATCGCTTTTGAGCCAACTCTCTTTGCCTTACAATTTCGCCCTCAAGCTCTGTCTGCTCTTTTTTAAGATCTTCAATTTGAGCCTTCACCTCATCAAGTCTTTTTGATGCCTGGAGTTCGCTCACCTCATTATTCACAGCAAGACGCTTTTGTTGCCTCTCTAACTGCAAATCATGGGATTTGGCAAGCATAACTCCTTGTTCTGTCTCATAAGCCTCGACTGCCTTGATATACGCTGCCTCTGCACGCTCAGATGCCTCCAGGCATCCTTCCTTATCCAGTCGATTCTCTTTGCAGAAAAAAATCCCGAACAGCAGGTCAACCAGAACCTCTATTGCCACATCGTGCTGGCTATTACCAACAGAGACCTTATTGCTCTCAAGCCCTGCATTCAACTTTTTAATAAAAATCTTGAACTCATCGAGCGAAAATACCCTGGTTTTTTCCATAAAATCAGGTTCTTTTCTAAACGTCACCTCTATCGCCTCATTAGACACGCGAAAGTAGTTAAACACAAAGCCAAGCGTGCATCTCAAACCACAATAAGAAAATTCGTAAAAGCGAATATAATCAGCTGCTACGCTTTTCCCCTGCGGATAAACAGAGAAGTAACCAACCTCTCTGGCCGAGTGAAAACGCAGTATGTTTTTATTCCCAAGCGCACTGCAAAGATGCTCCATCTTTGAAAACTGCATTGCTACGCGCCTCATTGGCGTTAGGTCGCTCATGTCGATTCTGCCCTTATGAGTTCTATCTCATCACAATACCACGCTACCCATAAAAGTCAATATTTTAAGCTATATTAACCACCCAACATATTTATTGACTTAATATGTAAGAATGGTATGATTTAACTATCAAAACAATCAGAACTCTACTGGAGAGACGATATGCCGACCACCAAAAAAGAGATGACCCAGCTGGGCACTGAGCGGCTCCAAAAACAAAAGACCTTCTACCGTGGCTACTTCATTGGTCGAGGCATGTTCCAGTCCATCAGAGCGATGGAGATCGCCATGGAGTGCCACACCAATCTTCGGAAGGATGGCTATCCGGAAGTGAGTCATCAGTTTGAAATCGTCGGCATGATCCTCCAGGTCTTTGAAGGTCGTGTGACCGCCAAGATCCTTGACTGTCTCGTTGCCGCAGGCTTCCTGCATGATGTGCCGGAAGACTATGCGCAGAAGTACGGCCTGGCCGACATCCGCAATAGCTTTGCCGTCATGACGGCGAACATCGTTGCGCTTGTCACCAAACCTGATGATTTCAAGAAGAATCATGAGTATCGTCAGAAATACTATGGCGGAGTTCTGTCCGACATCTACGCGGTATTCATCAAGTGCATTGACCGGATCCATAACCTGCAAAGCATGGTTGCTGGGTTCTCCCATGAAAAGCAGCTCGACTACATCGAAGAAACAGAAACCTATTTCTACCCTATGATCAAGCGGGCCAGGATGGCTCACCCCGAGCACTACACCGTCCTGACCCTGCTCAAGCAACAGATGGAGATGATTATTCGCCTTTGCCAATACAACATCCCCAAAGAGCTGACAGCAGTGCCGATGTCTGAGGTTGCGTCTCAATAACAACCTCTCTAAATTGCTGCTAACGCAGCAGTAACCCAGTTGCTTCCAACCTGGTGTCCGATGACTTCGGCTGCCAGGTTTTTCTTGCTTGTTATTTATTTTTATGTATAATAACTACATCAGCTAGGGATTGTCCCAGCAGCAAAAAGGAAGCACAAAATGTCCACCTCCGGCTACATCAGCATCTCTTCTGTTGACTCCTTCGCCGCCTTTGTTCCTTGCGATGGATATCCATCCAACATCCTTTCTCTGCTGGCTAGCTGCCTTGGTAGCAACAATTCCTCCCCCGCTCTTCTTAAGCAGAAATATGAGCAGGGTTACCTGCATCTTCCAGAGCACTACCAGCCCAAGATGGTGCTAGACATGCACGCCCCCTGCACCGAGCCAGAGGGCGATCTGATGCACTACGAGTGGGACTACATCATCGCTCAGGACAAGACCCTTACCTGCCGCAACAACGGTAAGCCAGTTCACCCTCTGGTCTATATCGAGATGCTCAATGAAGATGCGATGGCAGGGGAGAAGGCAAGCATCGAAGCAAGCTTGGTAGAGCTGAGCAGGCTTGGATATTCGCTCGCAATCTAATCTATCTCTCCACTCCTAAAGCTGGGCCTATCAAGGCCCAGTTTCATATCTGAAACCCATGGCGCACAGCAATTATTTAACCGAAAAATATTGCAATTCATGAGCTATCCGGTATGATTACTACATAATCAATCAAGCGAGACATTCAAATGGCTATGAACAAGGCAGAAAAGGTTCTCTTTGAGCAGGCTCTTACTTCCGCAGCTCTTCGACATACCGCCAGCATCCCTGCCGATCTCGTGGCATCTAGGGAGAAGCCATTCATTGTCGGCTTTTACCCCATTCTTTCCGTCAGCGTGACTGCTCGGGCAGCCAAGGCCTGCTCTACCCAGGACGGACACGGGATCAACAGAACCGAGAAGACGAGCTCCAAGCATCCAATTCAGCTTCACTCCAGTGAGGTGGAAGCGCTCCAAGAGTTGCGCTATCGAGCCGAACAGGCTTTCGCTGCCGAGCTGCGGGCTATCGACCTCAAGATCGAACAGGCGAAAGCAGCCTCTTTGTAACCGATGTTCCGGCCAGTGATCCGCACCACTGGCCCAAAATCTATCAAAAATCGCTTTGGAGCTAGTCATGAGCAGCAATTCTTCTGTCAATCAAGAAAAGGCTTTTTCTGTCATCGTAAAGTCCTTTGAAGCCATCGCTAATGACTACTCATACCTCATCAACAGGCGATTTATCACTGGTGAAACTCTTCATGTTTACGCTTCCGTAACCCCTGTTTTCACCAAACAAGAGGTGGCTGATGGCCTTGATAAGGCCTATCGCAGCAGTCCTTTCAGTGAAAGTGACATGACCTTTGTATTCAAAATTAAAGGCAATATTGTCGAGCTCGAATACCAGCCGAACAACATGGGTGAGTTCAACGTAAACGCCACAATTCGTGTTGATATGTCTGTCGGCTTTGGTGCTGATCTTGTCGAGTTTTGCCGCTCAATCCGAGAAAAGTGGGCAGCAAAAGCCAGCAAAAAGAACCGAGAGAAATCCAGTACCGCAGCCATGCTCGACGACATCAACTCCGGCATCCCCAGCAATATCGCCAGACTTCCGATATCTGATACCAAGCTGGTAATCAGCCCTAAAGAACGCTCTCGTGAAATCACTGTCGAGATAACCCCCAGCAATGCTCATATCAGTGGGGTGAAAGCCGATGCATACCTGAAACTGCAAGATCTCGATGCGGAACAAATAAAGCGACTCGCCGTGTTCATTCAGTCGCTCTAAATACCGTTAATTTCCTCCAAAATAACTTGCCATTTAGCCACAATGGCAGTATATTTACATCATCAACTTCACGGAGAAAATGAAATGGAAATGACCAGCAAGATTGACGGATGCCATGTTCGTATCACTACCAGCTGTTTTGGTCGCAATGGCTTTGAACTTCGTGGACGGGTATCTCCGTACCAAGATCGATTCCATGGCGTTTCCTTCTCCGTCAAAATCGACCGCCATACCGATGAACCCACCTACGATGTCGGGTTTGGTGGCAATACTTTTGCTGGCCCTTCCGCAACCAAGATGGTTCGGGCTGTCGTGATTGCTGAAAAGCAAGCCGTACACTATGCAGCCATGCTGGAAGAGGCTGTCGATAGCAAAGAAGATCCTTCCATTATCACTCAGGCCATGGAAGAGCTCGACTATCAGACTGCGACCCTTCTGATCGAGATGACTCCCGACATGACCTCTCAGAAGCTCGCTCGCAAGCTTCGGAACGGAGATGCTGATGCCAGGTCGCCATACACCTACGTCACCAGCCACCCATCTTTCCAGCCCGTCCTGGAAGAGCTGAAATCGCTGGATCTGAGCTCTGAAATCAAGACCCCCGCTATCGATCTGGCTTTCAGCTTGATCGAGCAAGGCCTGATGAAGGATGACCCTTATAAGGACATCAAAGACCCCAAGCAGCGTAAAGCAGCAGTTGTCGCAGGCTTCATCTCCAGCCTCATCTAATCCAAAATGAGGGGCCAATGCTGGCCCCTCATTACAGGAGCAAACATGAAAAACAACGCATCCATAATTCTCACTGATAGCTCCGGTCAGAGCCGCGATTTTCGCATAGTTCTGCTTCAAGCTGCTTTCTCCGACCTCCAGTGTGCCTTGCAGTCTTTCTCAAGCATATCCAACTATCACGGATACATGATGAAGGCAGATGCCCTGATATCAATCCTGGAAGTTGTTGACTGCGGTTCTGTCGGTGGGTTTGACCGCGAAAACAAGTGCGTTCACACCACGGGGATCATCATCTATGACCGATTCCTGACCGTGCTTCGAAAATATGATGACGAGCAGCACATCAAGCCCGTGGCTGGATTCACCCCAGGAAGACTGACCATCGGATACAAAAGGCTTTACACATTGCGCGAGGACATACCTTATCCGACAGAATAGGCTGCCGATACAGATCGCATTTTAGACAAATACCCCGTGCCCCACTATCAAAGTGGGGCATCTTTATTTTCGATACGCCGCTTTAAATTCAGCATTAATAATTGACTTGCTCTCAATCTTAAAGTATATTTACATCATCAAATGAGAAATCAACGAGGCTTGGATTATGGAACTTCAAATCAGTGGCATGAATGCAAAGATCAACGTTACAGCTGATCTCGAAACCTTCAAGGTTTATGGTCATGTCTGTCCGTTCATCGATCCGTTCCATAAAGTCGAATTCGCTGTTGAACTCCAGGATGGCGAAAAAAACTGTAAGACAAGCATCAGTTTTGGCGGCAACACTTTCTATGATGAAAATGCCTTCATGATGATCAAGGCCGCCAACGCTGCCCACGAGCTGGCAATGAAGTATGCCTCAATGTACCGCACGATCAAAGGCACGACTACCAATGTAGACTTCATTGCCGAAGCCATTGAAGGCGGACGCATCGATGATGCCTCCTTCATGATCGCCATGTCGAACCACCTCCTTTTCAAAAGGAAAAATGCAGTGAACAACGAATGTCTCTGCGACGAGATTATTCGCAACGACAAGTTCATGCATATCATCAACACGGCAAATGATGGCGACCACCAGGAATCATCAGCCTGCAAGAGCCTCATCTCCCTCCTGATCCGCAAGACAGGAGCAAAGATTAATCCGCCCGAGCAGGGCGATAGCATCCTGCTTTTCAGGCTAAGTGCCATTGCTGAAATTCATGATGGCATGAAGTCGATACAAGACTGGATCTAAAAATGGAAGCCCCACTGACTGGGGCTTTCTTTATTTAATAGCAGTCACATAATTGACTTGCAATATATTTTATGTATAATTAAATACATCAAATGATTCAATTTTTGGCGAGAGAACTTTTATGACCAGTGGCAATATCGAATCTAAATTCATGCAGGTGCTGAAAGACTCTCTTGCCAAAACAAGCGATATATTCAGCTTTGAGCTGTGCGCTCAATCTCAGCGAGAAGGGTCTCTGACCATAGCTGTTGATTTCGTTCCTGTTTTTGACGACAAAAGCATTGCTGATGGCGTAAAGGATGTCTTTGACAACTGGTATCCAAAGGCCAACCGAAATCTCATGATCGAGTTCACCATTTACGATAATATGGCATATATTCGCTCCATCTGCGCACCAATTGGTCAGAGCACCGCAAAGCGCGATATCGAATACAAGCCTGATATTGGATTTGGAAAAGAGCTTCGAGCCTTCTTGCTTGCTGTACGCAGAGAGTGGGTAAATAAGGCAGCCAAGAATGCCAGCGAGAAAAAGGTAGGTTGGGCAATAGATCCTTTTGACAGGGTGAATCATGACTCCAGGGTCATCAGGACTACCCCTCACGCCATCCTTGTCTCATCTGATGTTCGAGACATAAGGCTGGAGGCCACCGCAAAGCCTATTACTGGCAAAGACGATAAGACTGGCCTTGAGATAAAGCTCAGCTTCAAGTCTGTCGATAAGGCCCGCATAGAGCACATCCTGACCCTCATTGACCAGATGTAGTAGGCATCAAGGCAATCAGGAGGGCGCATAGCGCCCTCTAGTCGAACTCCGGACTCAAGGACTAAGCAATGAGTAATATCATCGTCACAGAAGTGGACGGCAATGGTTTTGATGACTGCCCCATATCTTTTTGCATCATTCCATCAGCCAGCCTTGTAGCCATTGTTGTAACACTAAAGCATCACCTGGCGCAGATAGAGCTGCAAGCGACTCAGCCCACAATAGAAATAGGCTGGCAAGATGGGATCTGGCACTGCGTTACGCCGAAGCTTTTGTCCAACATCACTCATGAGCAATATAGAGCACTCCATGGCAAGTCCATGGACTGCACTCCAACAGATCAGCGGCTTATTGTCACCAACAAATCTATATGCTTTAAGGCATTGTTTGATGGGGCAGAAATTATGACTCACGACATTCCAATTACCGATCTGGTCTAGCTCCCCAGGTATAAGTTCACCTAAATAAACCCTGTTGCCATGCAGGGTTTTTCCTTTTTGATAATCGGCACCATCATTCATATTGATAAAGCCGTCTTATTTTATTGCTGCCGCGATGCGACAGCAGTTAATCCAGGTCTCTCTTCCCTTCCTCCCATTTACTTGTTGCCTTAGATTGCGTCTTGATGTATGATTACATCATCAACCTGACTTACTTTATTTGAGGTTTTCCATGAGCAGATACTCGATTAGCGATGAACAGCAAGCAGCAAACCTTCGCCTTACTGAAATTATTCGCCCCATCAGTTCTGCTGCATGGAGCTCCACCTACAACTTCCGCAATCTGGAATCTGGCCTCAAAAGTCTTGCTGAGGATTACGGCGTTCTTGAGCTCAATCCGGATTTTCAGCGTGGGCATGTCTGGACTGAGGAACAGCAAGTTCGGTTCATCGAGGCATCCATCCGTGGCCTTATCCCCTCTGCCTGCCAGGTAATCCAATTCAACTGCCCCAACTGGCATCACAACAATACTGGCATCCTTCCTGATGGCTTCCAGTGCATGGATGGCCTACAGCGCTACACCGCCATCAATCGATTCATCAAGGGCGAAATCAGGCCGTTTGGGCTTGATGTTGAAGATTTCTATAAGACATCTTTCAGCCCAAGAGATATAAACGTGACTATCGCCGTTCACTGCTATACCAATAAAAATGAACTGCTACGCCGATATATCGACATAAACACTGGCGGCACTCCACACCATATCGATGAGATCAGCCGAGTTCGGGCCATGATCACTGATTGATAAGGCAACAAATTCAATAAGGCTGGGGTAAGTAGCTCCAGCCTTATTTATCAAATAAATATATTGATTTTTTTGGATATTGTGTTATATTAAATCATCAGTAGATATTTGGGAAGCAATATGACCACCGAAATAAACATCTTCGATACTCCGCAAGGCAATCTCGCTGGGGTCGCTATTGAGATGGCCCCCATCAATGGACGCAGCATCCGCATTGCTCACTCTTATATTATGACCAACGAGCCTGCGTCTATTACCCTGAGCCTTCCTAAAAAGGTCTCTCTGTCAGAACTGAAAGAACTGACTGATCAGCTGGCGGGCTTTGTTTCCAAGATGGAAAAAATATCTGAAAGCCATGGTACTTAACCAGGCATATGCAGGAGATTGAGTGAAAGAAAAGCTTCTTGATTTGCTCGCAAGCAATAGCTTGTCAGAGCGCGGCTTTAATCTGAATTTCAGTCTGTCTGATCATGGTCTTGGCAATAGCGCCAGCCCGCTGATCTTGATGGCCGGTGAAAATGCATCAGGAAAGAGCGTTATCTGTCGCCTCCTGGGTAAGCTCAGTATTGAGCACGACCTAAGGCATGTCGAAATCTCAATGGGAGACAGAAACAGCAAGGGGGTCTTCTCAAAGATCAGGGAGTATGGTCGCTATGGCGATGAAGATCGCGAGAGCACTGGATATCTCACCATCAATCGCATCATAAAGGACAGCAAGGCGCTCCTGGAGAGCGACAAGGACTTTTGCTTTGTCCTGGATGAGGCAGAGCTCGGCTTGAGCGAAGAATATCACCAGGCGCTCGGTCAGCTCATTGCAAGGACACATGCTGATTTCCTTGCATCCGGCAGATGCAGGGCATTCTTGGTCTGCTCTCACAGCAGGATCCTGCTCAAGGCTATTCTGGCATCCACAAGCCCTAGGCCATCAAGCATCTATCTTTCCATGGAGCCAACAGATGTAACTCTGTATGACTGGCTGGACTCACCGCTTATGCATCGGAGCATCGATGACTTGCTTTCATTACCAGAGAGAGCAAGGGAAAAGAGACGGTCGATCAATCAACTTCGTCAATCTAAAGCGACAACTCAGTAACTCACTCAGCTCATCCGCACCAGGCATAACTGGTGCTTTTTCTTGTAATTTTATAGCAACAGCAAAAGGCCACTTCATTAAGAAGTGGCCCATTATCGCATTCGCTGGCGATAGGTGATGGCTTACGTGAAATCCCGTTCAACCTCTCGACGATTGTCCCGAGCCTGGCGGTTCGGCTTGTTGTTTTTGTCGCGATTACCGTTTGCTGCACCATCTTGATTGCCACGACCTTGGCGACGACCTTTCATGGATTCAACACGATTCGACGAAGAGAACATTTCCTAATTCCTCATGATGTTTACTAGGGATACCTGGAGCCATCTCCAGATGACAAGAGTAATATACCAAACCCACTTATTTATGTCAATATTATATGGGTTAAGCAATCAGATATTTTTTCATAAAAAAGGGCCGCAAGGCCCTTCAATAGACATCAGCTTACTCAGCTTCTTGTTCGTACCCTTTCGAGTCACCCCTCTTGGGCTTGTTGATCTTCCGATTGTCTCTTTTTTCGCCCCTCAGGCGCTTTTCATTCTTCATCGGAGCAAGCTTGCCACCTGACATAGCCATAAAATTACCTTTAATTATTATTGTTACTCTACTTGACACCAAGCACTAAAACATTATCACAAAAAAATATCTCAGCACAAGTTAATATTACATTAAATATACTTAAACCAGCCTCTGCTTATTGACTTTATTAGGTTTTTTGGGTATTATTTAATTGTAATCAACCAGGTCGAAAAGGTGTCGATATGAATAACTCTTCCATTCGTTTTAGTGCTTGCCATCTTCAAGCTCAGTTTGGCTTTACCTAGCCGTCTTATAAAAAGCAGGCCCTGACGGCCCGCTTAATGTTGTTTTTTTATTTTTTTAGCGATGCAGCCCGCACTCATTATGCTGCAACTCCTGGGATAGCTTGTTGTTGATCTTTTCAGCGAAAGACATCATTGAGCTGAATCCTCTGTTATCACATATCAGCCCTTGAACAGGGATCCGATTTGTCAGCAGGGTATCCCTGTGCTCATTAACAAAGTCAGCAAGAATCTTTTTGTTCTGCGGTAGCGTCTTGTTGATGGCATCCAGCACCTCATCGGCCTCATCTTTAAGCACTGAGAGTTGATGTTGGCGATCACGGATGTCTTCTCCTTGCAGAACCTTGCCGCAATCCTTCTCATCGATATAGACATACTCAATGGCGCTATGGACGACATAGAAGCAGGGGATCCCCTGGTACATTGATGAGTGACAGGACAGACCCCAGTCATCAACAAAAAGTTTTTTAGCACTCTTCTTGCCACCATCATTGTTGGCCCATTCTTTGTAGCCAAGCATATCGGTCAGTTCTTCATCAATTCCTTCCTTTTTTGCCAGATTGTAAATAAAGCTGTGACTTGAGATGTCCTTAGCCATCTCTTTCATCTCATTAATGTCATCACCATCAGCCTCTACGCAGCTCGTAACAAAGCAAAATGCCATCGCAACCCCCTATAGGTTTAGTTCACGCTCTTTTGATTGATAGTCTTTTTTGTTTAAGCCGGTGATGAGCTTCATATCCGCATTCTCCTGGATAATTTTCTCAATGCCATCCAGGTTCCTATCGAAAACCCATGCCGCATTTGCCAATCTATCCTTCCTGTCTACGATTCGGTTAATGCTATCAACTTCATGCCTGACATACTTGTTGTTACTCAGGCTTTTTACAAAAAACTCCATGTCTTTCTGTTTAATGAACTCAACCAACTGAGGTGTGATACCAAAGTCTATACAAACCTCAATCCGCCTTGCTCTGTCTGCCCAAGAGTGGATCAACCAATCTCCCGATACACCAAGCTGTCTCTCCATCAACCCCTTCGACAATGGAGCTCTGCCAGACAAAATTGATTCTCGAACACAGATCCTCTCATAGTCCGCCACGATATCAGAAGCATCCTGATTGGCCCTTTCAATTGTTGCCAGGCGCTGTACGGTACTTCTGGTTAGCTTACCATAGCCCGTCTTATCCCCTGCGATGGAGTCCCGCAGATCTTGCCCTTTCTCAACATCGTCGAGAAACACTCGAAGCTCTGATAACTCTTTGTCACCAACAGAGGAATTATTCAGCTCATCCAGATACTGAGCTACCTCTTTGTTATCAGACATCGTTCTCAGGGAGGTCGCAATACCATTCTCACGCGCATGCAGGAAACTCAGATACATCCCCTGAGAAAATCCCCTATCAACGTAGAATGCCTTCTTGATATCATTATCGTGCCAACGGAAACTGGTGTCGATCCCTAGCTTACGCTCCTTATCGCTTGCATCACATAATGACTGGGTGTAGAGAAGATGGAAGGCCATCGGAGCCTCATCGAATCGATACAGACCATCAACAATCGCCATCCTGGCGTAAAGAACGTTGTTATTTATATCGCCAGCAAAGGGAGACTCAATCATTACTGACGCCCTTGCCTTTTCTGTCGCGCTTACTGTTTGTTTTCCATGAAGCAGAATCGTTTTCATACAGATCTCCTTTATTGTTAACTAATTTTATCATAAAAAAACAGAAATCATGCACCATATTTATGGTATAAATATGGCCGTCAAACATAATATCACACAAATTAAAGGTCGTTATGTCATGAGAAAAACACACATTAAAACACTGATTATTGCTATGTCGCTATCCTTGTTTGGGTGCAAAGAATACTTGCAGGATCACTCTATCAACAAGTCATCTACCATCACAGATGTTGTGCAAGCAGACATCGTTGAGGGAGTGCAATACACCGTATTAAGCAAGCCCCTAGTCGCTTTTCCGAAAAATCATGTACTGGAATATTTTTGGTATGGGTGTCCGCACTGCTATACTGCCGATCCAGTCATCGCAAAATGGTCAAAGGAAAACTCTATTCCAGTGGAGAAGCGCCACTCCATGCTATCAGACAATTGGGCTGGTGATGCCAGGGTGTTCTATACCCTCAAAGAAATGGGACTCACAGAAACTGTTGGCTCAGAGTATTTTTCACTGCGCCAGAATTTTATGAATAGCCAAGAGGCATCCATAAAGAAGGCTCTTGAAAAACACAATAAATCATTTTCTGATTACGATGCCAGAAGTCGAGACGGTTCTGTCGAGATGGCAATAACGATCAACAAGCTGGTTGAGGGAACAACTGGTGCTCAAGGAACACCGTCTTTCATCGTAAGTGGAAAATACCTGATCAACATGGAAAAGATGCATAGCTGGAAAGAAGTAACGTCTGTGGCTGAGTACCTAATCAGAAAAAAATAACGCTACAAAATCATCTGGGCCACTGCATGTGGCTCAGTTTTTTTCCAGTGATCATCAAGAGAAAGTTCTTCTGAGTCAAGCCGATCTGTTGATATACCCTTCTCATTGGTATCTTGTCCAAGAGAAATTATCAGCCTCACTTCGTAGACAGAACATTTCTTTTTTGGTCTCCAGAAACCACTCCCAGTTACCTTTTCTCCCATGTAGTTGCAACTTTCCAAAGCGGCTTTATGAGCAACATCTTTCAGAAAAACAGCAAACTCACTTTTCCCTGGATAGAACCAAACCCCTTTTTTATTCAACAGAGATTCAAGAGACTCATCATGGTTCAGTGCTGGCGAGCTACTATCAGTCATTATCAGCGAGGAAAAAATGAGCTCTTCGCCAGAACACTTTCCATCAAAAGCACTAATGGGAGATAACCTGTCGTTCCTCCCAATCTCCTTTAATCCATACTTTAGGCGAAGATCCCTGTAGAGCCTGATTGCAGCCTCATCACTCTCATCCATCCCATATAGAGAGGTATACTCAATCAAAGACGCTATAGCTGACTCTAGCGCATTAATGAGCTCCTTGTTCTTTTTCGCTTCACTGAAAGGATTACACCACACTGTTCACCTCACCTAAGGTTTTAAACCATTGCATCTCTTCGAGATGCATAATTGTTGTTCGAACATGCCCCGTAAAATAATCAATCATCAATTCAAAACCAAATTGCATCTCTTCGAGATGCATAATTGCAGTGCTACGCCCTGCATGATCACAATCTACTTCCACCCGATACAAATCGCCAGCGCCAGGAATACGCACTCAATCAAGTAAACAAGACTCATATTCTGCTTTTGCCGCTTCTTTTTCATTTCTGTAATTTCCGTGATAGGTCTGGTATGCGATTTTGTTCATGATGCTAATCACTCCACTCTTCGTTGGAGACGGATCTTTCTGCATTAGCTCAATCAATGATGTTCCTGTAACTTTTTGCTCATATGCATAAGACGCAAACTCGGCTCGATCACGACATAGGCTATCAATCCTACCTATCATCTCTATCGCTGCCAGGCTTTCCATGGCACATTTCTTGTATAGAAACCCATCAACATCTGGCATCTCTACTGGCAACTGACTGATTTCTCTGTTTAGCTTACTGAGGTATCGATAAAACAAGGCTGCATCTTTTCCAGAAAGAGAAGATGCCACCAGGCTGTTTTTTATATAGAACTCTCTATCGACTTCGCTCTCTGTTTTAAGCTCATACAGGCTTTTTCCAAACCTGCTTGCTGTTGTGCAAAAATCAGGATCAGATTGTGCTGAGAATGAAATGAGAAATCCCGATATCATTAAAACTCTTCTTAGCACCGTGCCTCCCGAACATCTCTAGCCCTAATAACAAACAGTAATTTTCACATCAAAGCCTCATCATAATCATTTTTAATGCCATCATCAACATAACAAATCATTGTTTTTAGGGTGAAATTTATCACATTTTATAAATAACCAACTATATTGGTATCGAGCAACAAGGAGAGAACTGAGAAGCATGTTTACCGTTTCGCTAGAGCCAGACTACATACAGCTTGAGATACCCATGCTGATGATCAGCTCAGAACTATACAAGACATCTGTCATTAGCTTTCATCACTGCTCGACAGAGGTTGGTGTAAAAACCATTGACTGCCCAGGTATCAACGACATCCTTCTTGAACGTGAAAGTGCAACCATTGTTATGCAATTTCCATTGCGAGATCCGTTCACATGCATCGTCAGAAGCAAGGTAGGAAAAATTTCCAAGAAGAAAATCATTGACCACATCAGAACAGCCTACCGTCAGCAGTACAGGATGGTCAGGAATGCAAACAATGAACAGTCTGGCATTGTGGTAAGCCATCCTCTGAAAAACCTATTTATTGACAGTGTTTTCTACAGCAAGAACACGAACACCATCGTTGCACGCATAGATGGAATCGAATCAATTATTGACAACTATCCTTTTTAGACACTGCTTTATGGCCCTCTTGCGGGGCCATAAAGACTTTGTTGTTCGAACTTCTTTTGAGAAATAATAAGGCTATTCATTAAAAGCAGAAAAAAGACAAAACATCTGGATATTTCAGATGTTTTTGTTGTCATGCCGATCATACGTGATAAAATCAAGAAAACAATAATAGGATAATAATAATGAAAACAATATCTATGGTAATCAATGTCTCTCATACTTTGTCTATCAACAAATCACTACTCGATGATTTGCATCTGCTTATATGCAAAATCCTGTGTAGCTCTGATGAAATGCAGCTTTCAGAAGATGATTTCAATGTTCGTTTCAATCCTCTTTCTAGCATAAAAATAAAGTGCTATATCGAAATCGGTGAAAAATCAAAGTCTTTTTCTGAGGATTTTATCTGTTCTGAGATTGAGTCATCTATCGAGATGTCTGACGATCTATCACCTAATTCACTGGTATCGATAAACACCAGGACAATCAGGTTTTAAGTTGTTCACAGCAAGTCACTTTTGTTTTTGTATTGCACCAGGCTTTTTTCTACTGACAAGATGACATCCCTTGTGGCACGAAACATCTTGTTCTTGTTTGCAAAGAGCCCTGCTACCATAGCGATCTCTTCCATGTCCCCCTGATCAAGCGGGACATAGTTTTTCCCATCCATGGAAACAGAACCATAGTATACAGACACTGTAACGCCAGATTCATGAACCAGGATATCATCTGCAATGTCATTTTTCTTCACAAGAGACCATAGTTCAGGGTTGCGAACTATAGACTCAACAACAAGATCTCTGATCTGTAAAAAGACTCCTGACTGATACTGCCTCATAAATGCACTGCCTCACACCACCATTTTCGAAGCACCACACTAAACCAAAACATTACTTACGATCAATAATTATTTTTAACTTAAATATGTGACTGTCAGCGATCAACCCACAAAATGAGAATAGATATCATCTGTCAAGACCATGTTGCTGCACACCAGTAGACATCCAGATGTCTCGTTTCAACCCACAACATAGATTCATTTGGGTATTTTTAGATTATTTTTCGCATTCACACCTTGAAAATTTCAAAAATCTGTCCACCTATATATATTGAGAGCAATGAAGAATCTTTATGCCAAAACCTGATCCCTGAAAGAAATTCGATCTTCATACATAAGTTATGTGTGTCTATGCGTTATCAGGTACTAAAAATTAGCACCAATGACAAAGAAGGGATCAGGAGGATGGAGGAAGAATATATGGTCATTGTGCTGGGACGAAGGCCCAGCAATAAACAAAAGGTATCTTGTTTATGTTTTTTTGATAACAAACAAAAGTGCCATTTTTTTAAAAAAAATAATAATATTAAATTGAGATACCTTTGTTTTTATGGTATGTGAAAAATCTAGTATTGGTTGGGGGCATCATGTCTGAGTGCAAAAACATCAATGACAAATACCTTAGGTTCCTGGAATCAGGGGTGCAAATTCTCATCGAAAGAGCAGGAGTGACTCACAAGGAAATATTGACCTATAGGCGCAATGGAGGAATGAAGAAGACACTGAGTAAGGCAAGAACAAGGAGGGATGAGATCTATCGAGAGCTCTTTGGCGGAAATGTGACGCTTCGTTTTTATCATATAAAAAAAAGAAGTGGCTCAACAGATAGCGATCTTCCTCCAGGAATTTCTATTGGGCTATCAAGAGGGATTCCATTGTATGTCGTTGCAAGCTGGATCGGGCCAAATGGATTGGTTGCCAGAAAGCGATTCAACATTAAAAAACTTGGAAGAGATACTGCAATTGAACTCGCCGTAGAGTTTCGAGACACAAAAACACAAGAGCTCCAATGACAAGGAGCTTTTCTAATCATTCAAAAAACCTTACCAACACCTGCCCATAACTACTGCCCTATCTCACCACCCACTACCACTCAACCATCCCATGACTACTGCCCTATCTCACCACCCACTACCACCCAACCATCCCATGACTACTGCCCTATCTCACCACCCACTACCACCCAACCATCCCATGACTACTGCCCTATCTCACCACCCACTACCACCCAACCATCCCATGACTACTGCCCTATCTCACCACCCACTACCACCCAACCATCCCATGACTACTGCCCTATCTCACCACCCACTACCACCCAACCATCCCATGACTACTGCCCTATCTCACTACCCACAACTACCACTAAACCACCCCATGACTACTGCTCTATCTCATTACCCACTACCACTCAACCATCCCATGACTACTGCCCTATCTCACTACCCACTACCACTCAACCATCCCATGACTACTGCCCTATCTCACTACCCACTACCACTCAACCATCCCATGACTACTGCCCTATCTCACTACCCACTACCACTCAACCATCCCATGACTACTGCCCTATCTCACTACCCACTACCACTCAACCATCCCATGACTACTGCCCTATCTCACTACCCACTACCACTCAACCATCCCATGACTACTGCCCTATCTCACTACCCATAACTACCACTCAATCACCCCATAACCACTAAATCAGATCACTACTCACCACTAACCACTCATTAGCCCATATCTACTGCCAACCATTTTTTCACTCACCCTCAATAGTCACATCAAACCATTACTACTCACATAAGAATCAAAAAAAGCATGAAATAACGACTAAAAACAGTAGATATCAAAGAGCATCACAAAAAAACAAAATGAATCACGACTTAAAAAAACATTTATTAAATAGAAAAAATATGCTATAACTATTATAACTATTATAACTATTATAAGATTATATAACTTTAGTATAGAGTCGGACGGCCTCCGCGACTCAAAAAACAAAAACACTTTGGATGCTGCAAAAAAACTACTGCCAACAGTTACAGCATCAGTGTCAACCCTGACAAAACAGATGTAAAAGATGGCATAAAAAGTGTCAAAGTTGGTATTTGACATGTAAAGAATGGCTATAGCAGCGTAAGTTTTGGCATTTGAATGGTAAGAACTTACATATGACATGAAACCGACTAAGTTATTGCGTTTTTGTGGTTTCTTCATATGGAGCTATGCACTAAAGCGAGCAAGATCGTAATGACTTTTGGTGGTTTTATCGCATGATTCTTGGTTGAACAAAAAACAACCTTTTTTGTTGACTTTGATTAAATTTATAATATAAGACTATGACATAAAGACCGCAGTCCACACTTTGCAGTCGCAATAATATATGACATACAGAGTCTTTATGTGATTAATCGATTAATTATTGGTGTTTTTTGGCGGTTTTATTGAATATATATTCATTTCTTGAATTGCTTTTTTATTGCCCTCTTTAGTTAGCACCACTCCCCAACAATGCTACCCCACAAATTCCTTTCTCTTGAGTACGCACGACTGCAATTTCAAAGACATCCCATTGACATTTTTGATTTATTTTTCATGAAACAAATGGACGAGCAGAATGGTTAGTGATAATCTCGGCACATAATTTTAAGTTTAATAATAAAGAAGGTGTCTGCTGTGATCCGTAACGGTGATGAAGATGATGACTTGACATCAAAAGTCAAAAAAATCATTAAGCGACAGGAAAAGAAGGCTAAAAGCTATGTTGAACCAAGAGAAATCATTGGTTTTGAACAGGCGAGAGATGGCTTTCGGTTTTTCACAAACCTACTGTACGCAGCAATGATTGGATCTCTATTGGCTATTGTTTTTTCGTATGGTTGCTACCTACTTAAAGAGAGGGCGCACACCTACACCACATCAACAACTGGTCGAGTAGATGAGGTTCGCCCTTATCTGGTCAAGTAGTTCTGTATCTCAAAGAGAGTAGGCAATGAATAATAAAAACAAAAAAAATGTGGCTCCAAAAAGTGTCCCTCAGAAGCAAAACATTGCAGAGGCATCTGGCCTTTACCTGGTAGAAGAGAGAAATAACTTCTATCGCGATATGTACTCAAAGATGTGGAAGATTGCCACAGTGGGTGTTGTTTCCATGGCGCTTAGCATTGGAATGAGCATTTACGTATTCAATAAAAAAGAAAGCAATGTTTATTTTGCCACAAATGAGGCGAACTCCCTGATAAAGCTTGTTCCGCTCAGTGTTCCAAACATGCGAGACAACACTGTCGCTAACTGGCTAACTACAGCACTGATAGATACTTTTGACTTTAACTATGTCAATTATATCGAAAAAATGAACAGCAATAATTTGCGTTACTTTACTGGCGATGGGGCTACCCAGCTTGTAAATCAAATGAAGGACACAGGAAATATTGACGTTATTGTTAAACGAAAATTACTTGTGAACCTCACTACTTTAAGCACCCCCATTTTGCTTCGCAGCAATAATCGTGAAGGTGCATACAAGTGGGAGTTCCAGATTCCTGCAAAAATAACTTACCGAAATGAAACCAATGAGTACAGCAACACTGTGCTTTTCAACGTTATTGTTAAACGTACCAGCCTGCTTGAGCACCCCTCTGGATTAGGGATTGCAAGCGTTGTTATGAAAGTGGCAAAAGGGGATTAATCTCGTGAACATGAATACTAATAAAAAAACAATCCTGGCCCTGCTTGTATCTGGAATTTTCTTTTCAGGCTTCGCGAGTGCCGTTACTGATGATGAAATGGTAAGTAGTCTTAATAACACTGGAGTTTCCGCAGCGAAGCCTGCTGAAAAAGATGTGGTAACTATAGACGAAGGCTTGAGCACGGAATTGACAGCAAGAGAGAGAGAGCTAATTGATAAAAAACGCCACTCTCTGGTTAAGTATCTTTATGAACAACAAGAGCTTGATTCTGCCAGGAAAATACTTTCGGAAGACAATAGAAAGTCTGCATATGAAGAAACCAAGCGAGATCGAATTCCACTCTCTCCAGATGAGATTCTTGAGTTGAGAAGGATGGATAATGATGCCAAGAGAGCAGAGAACTCACCCATCAGGAACTCAGGGGTGAAGCTTGAGATTAGAACCTTGGATCTTGATGTTGATGCACCAAAGCCAATCATTCTGAATGTTGCCCCAGGCTACGCATCATCTATCGTGTTCTATGATCAGACTGGTGCGCCATGGCCGATTGATGGTGACATCATCGGTGATGCAGAAAGTTTTGGCTCAAAAGGAATCTCCAAGCAAAAACATATTGCAGTATTTGAGATTACTCGTGAGTTTGCCCAGAGCAACGCACTGATTAACCTTGAGGGCCTGTCAGTACCCATCGTTGTCAAGCTCGTCGGCCATGATGGTGTTGTTGACTCTCGCCTGAGTATCAGGATCCCCAAGATGGGGCCTGGCGCAGAAATTCAACCATTCGTTCATGATCAGTTAGAAAACGCTTCTGCCGATATGCTTAATGTGCTCAATGGCGACAAGATTTCAGGCTCTAAGCGTTTTGAACTGGTAGGTGTTCCTGGTGAAGTAACTTACAAGGATGACACTCTATTTATCAGAACCAGGGCCAACCTCATCTCCCCTCCCTGGAAAAGATCTGTTGTTTCACCAACTGGTTATAAGGTTTATGAATTGCCACCAGTTACCAACCTACTCTTTTCTGTTGATGGCGAAATGAAGAATGCAACCATTGAAAAAGCCTTTGATGTGAAAATCACCCAAAGCAAATCTATTTTTTCAGAATAATAAAGAGGGATAATAAAAAATGAAAATCTCTGAAACGATTAATCGGATCCCATCAAAGGCAAGGATTGTGCTTATTTTGAGTGCATTCGTTGGTATTGGTTTCTGCATTCTGTTTTTCAAACTCATGAGCTCCCCATCTCAAACGGCAATTCTCGACGAAAAAACCAACGGGAAGTCCAATATTGCAATGAATCTCAAATCATCTGAGATCAATAAAACCACTCTAGATCAAGCAGCTGTCCTACCAAAGGATTCTGAGCCTGCCAAGGAGCTTGAGAAAATCAATGATCTGCAACGTGAAAATGCCATTAAGAGTGGCGGCTCATTTGTGGATGCATTGCATCTTAATAATGAAAAGCAAATTGTCACCAAGATAGACAAGGAGCTTGAAAAGAAACACGTACCTAATGGCGCTGATGATGTTCTTGCAAGCCAAAGGGAGGCTGAACTTGCCAGGCGTGAAGCATTGCTCAAGAAAAGAGAGGCAATTGTTTCTAGAAACCAAGGCTTGGGAGGTCAAGCCCCTGCTGCAATTGTAAGCAATCCAATCGAGTTTGATGAAGAATCGTTCCTGGATAAAGAAGTCAAAGGACAGCAGTATAAAAAGGATGGAATGACACAGTACATCAAAAAAGATGAGGGCAAGAAAAAGAGCGCAATGAGTGATTACCAGCTCTATACCTCTACAGAAAAGGCAAACGATCCATCAAGCAAAAAGAATAGCAATGGTGGCTATGGCCCCAGCAACAATCTTTATATTGCTGGTTCAGGCTCTAGTCTTACTGCAAAACAGCCAGCTGGAGCATCAAAAACAGATGCTCAAGTTAAAACCGCATACAGCGACCTGGTGAGCCCAACCTCTGCCATGGAGAAATTTGCGGCACCTTATATCACAACTGGCACCATGCTCTATGCAATCTTGGAGATTGGTATCAATACTGACGAACTTAGCCCTGTACGCGCTACCGTAGTGCAAGAAGGCCCGCTAAAAGGAGCTGTGTTGGTTGGCATGCCGCAAATCAACGGGGAAAAATCTGTCATTTCCTTCAAGTCCATGTCTGTAAATGGCAAAGACTATGATGTAGATGTTGTAGCGCTGGATCCAGACACCATGAGAACCAGTCTTGCAGATGATGTTGATCATCACACATTTGAGAGATACTTCAAGCTGGCGGCTGCGTCAATTGTCTCTGGGTATGCAGATGCTCTGAGTGGTGAAACCACCACAATCAACAGCGATGGCAGCACTCATTCTGTTAAAGAGAGACTCCCTAACACAGCAGATCAAATTGCCTCTGCAATTGGTAATGTAGGCACCGTACTTGCACCTAAGTACGAGAAGGAGTTTGACAGAAGGCCGACCATTACCGTGAACGGTAATCGTGACCTGGGAATCATGTTTATGAGCGGAGTACAGCTTTAATATTGACTTTAATATGTGGTTGATTCGATATCAACCACATGTTATATTGCGGAAAAATAAGCTCTTGCTAAAAATAAAATATTAATTAGGAAAATAACGATGAGCAACAAAGACAACGATTACGAAGTTACAAATAATATCGATGCCATGCTTGATGATGATCAGGGAGATAGTGACGAATCTTCAAGGCAAGAGTGGGAAAATGAGCTTGAAGACGATGAACCTACTCGAAAGCCACGAGTAAAGTCCAGTTCTCGTAATGAAATCGACGATGAAGATGAGGTCGAGGAAGAAGAGGATGAGGAAGACGAGGAAGATGAGTCTCCGGCATCATTCCTCTCTACTAAGAACGGAAAGGTATGCCTGGCAGCTTCTGCTGTCATGATTGGCGTACTGGGCTTTACTGGATACACAAAGCTTATGCCGTCAGCAGGCCCTGTTGATGAGCCAGCAGGAGTGATTGAAGAGCCCGTCTCCATGCAAGTGCCTGTAGAGGTGAAGCAGGAGCCCTCTCCTGTTGAGGTTAAGCCTATTGAAGAAGCAAAAGTATCGGCACCAATTACCGAAACTCAGCAGGCCGTTGTAGGTGGTGGCTCCGAGACTTCATTAGCAAACAATGAAGTTCCCGCTGTGACTGTAGCGCCTGACGAACAAATTGAAGAGGTTGTTTCAAGGGTTGTTACCAAAGCGCTTGAGGCTCAAAAGACTGAGCTGGCTGGCATAGTATCTGACAGCCTTAGCAGCTCCGTTGACTCTCTTCGCAAGGCCGTAACAGCAGATCAGAAAAGTGACGCCCAGGTCGAAGATGAACTGAGAGCAAAGATCCTAAAAGAGCAGAGTGAAAAACTTGAGCTGGCGAAAGCTGAGCAAAAGAAAAATGAAGAGTCTGCAAGACTAAAGGACGAGCAATCTAAAGAAAAGGCTCGCCAAGATATTATTGCAAAAGCCAAGCTGGGTCGCGCTCAAGTTCCTGGTTTCCAGATTATTAACCAAACCAAAGACGGTAAAATGTCGGTGGTTAAATCGCCATCTGAACAAATCCATGTCTATTTCGTTGGTGAAAAAATGCGCATTGGTGGTGAGGGCACCAAGTCAGTGACTTCGATTGTTGATGATGGTCGTCTAATGCTGATTGGTGATAAGTTCTATGTTGATGAGACTCTTCTCGCGCCAGTGGCAAGGAAGCAAGAGCCGGTCAAGCAGAAGGCATCAACGGGCGAAAGAGCCAGTCAGAGAAATACAACTGCAACAAACACATCTCGCAACATCAAAGGATGGAAGCTGAATGGGGTATTCCCTGACGGATTCTTAATTCAGACACCTCAGGGAGAGTGGCTGACTGTCAATGTAGGGCAGTCTGTTCCAGGACTTGGAACGGTAAAAGGCACTGACTCAAGCGGAAACCTTTCAGTTGGTGGGTCTGTAATTAAGAAAGATAGTGAGTAATTAATGAAAGGGCTTATTTTTATGAAAATAAACGTTGAAAATAAGCCCTTCATGGTGTAATTTAATTAACAGATAACAATAAAAACAAAGAAATCAATAATAATAACAAACAAAATAATAGCCAAAATAAAAATCAATATAACAACAATAATGGTGAAAAGTATGAAAAAAAGCATGTTTTCCATGGGCTTTATGTCGGCAATCACATTGAGTGCAATGTTGTTTGCTGTTGATGCTAATGCAGCAAATGATGTTGCTGAGTTGGCTGGAACTGTTCAGGGTAACATTAAGGCAGTAAAAGGATTGATCGTTTCTGCTGCTTACTTGATTGGTGTTTTCCTCTTTGCTGGCGGTCTTTACATGATCTACAAAGACAGCAAGCAGCCTGGTCAAGACCATGCCAAGAAGGGCTTCATCTCCCTGGTTATCGGTGCCTGCTTGCTGATTCTGCCAACCATGGTTGACTACATGAGCGGCTCTTTGGGTGGCGGAGATGTGTCTTCTTCATCGCTCAAGAACGATGCTGACTTCTAAGGATTGCCATCGGCACATTCCTGGGAAGTTAGAGTTGAAAGCCCGAATCATTTCGGGCTTTTTTTTAGGAGTTTAATATGGAACTAAAAAAAATATTGCTTTCCGTTAAGCGCAGCAAATTCAGAAGCGATGATCCGTCAGCAGATGAGTCAAATGCAGAATTCACCCAAGTTAGAAAAACAATCTTAGAAAGAGATGATTATACCTGTCAGTTTTGCGGCTTTAGAGCAATGAAGCACCAAGAGGTGCATCATGTAAATGATGATCATGCTGACAACAGTCCGGAGAACCTGGTTACGATATGCTGCCTCTGCCATGCATGCCATCATATTGGCTTAACAGGAATTAAAGGTCGCGGTGACATTATCTATCTAGATCCTTCCATGAAAGTAACCCAATCAAATCTTAATCAGCTTGTTAGGACGCTTTGGATTGCAGAGATTGGTGATAACAAAGACATGCAAAGAATAGCAATAGAAAAGCTGGCAAAATTATATAAAGCGACTGTAACTGCCAAGAGAAAGATTGGAACATCTGACCCAAGTATTCTTGGTGATTTCATGCTCTCACTTGACGAGCAAAAATACCAAGAGAGAGATGTGTTTCTCAGTGGAGTATATCTATTGCCTAGATCCGAGCAATTCAAGGCCCAAATTGACTACTGGAAAGATAATTTATTTAAGTCAATCCCACCAAGCTCCTGGTCACTCATCTCAAAACAAAAAATTGAAAAGTGGATAAAGAACCAAGAAGGTGATGTTAGCAACGATGCATTCTGTGAGTTCATAAACAAAAACAGAGTATAGCCACTAAATCATCACAAATCACAAGAGGGTATTAAATATACCCTCTAATCACATTTAACGACTGAATTATTTTTGCATAAAATATTTCCCATTTTGAAATTTCGTGGTATAACATATCATCAAAATAAAATAACAATAACGAGGTATCCTGTGACAATTGGCGTCTGCCTATTTGACGATTTAAGTCAGGCAAAGGGAGGATGGTCTTCTGTGAATGGTAGCCAAGCCACTCGCATTTCAAGCATGTCCGAGCTTCGATCAGATATTTTTTGGGTTACTAACCTCGATTATGTTTCTCATAGAAAGCTAAATCTTAACAAGACTCCAAACATATTTGATGCACAGTATTTTAGAAGTTCGCTTAAGCTTATTGCATCAGAAAATGGATTGTTAACAAACCCAACTGGCCTTGTTGAGTTTGCTTCGGCAGTTTTCTCCAGAATTGTTGATATTGGCAATAAAGAAATGGGGATATCCCTGGATGAGCCAAGCTATCGCTATTTCACCACTGTGGCCTCTGCTATAACTCCAGCATTCATGAGAAAGAGACCTGAGTGTGACAATCAACTTGATTTAATGAATGGAATAAAACAGTCAACTCAAGCAAACCAGGCGATGTCTGGTCAAAAAGTGGCGAAGGGTAGTTCAATAAAAGATTTTTCTTTCCCTCGTGGAGCTTATGCAAGGTGGCTGCTATCCCTGCCCTACCCAGGTGCAAGTCCATGGGAGGAAATAAAAAAGGCTGGGTCTGAAACCATTTTAGGTGTTGAGGATGGAGTGCAGATTAGAGGTACGATATCTGTGCTTGAGAAATTGAAGGAGTGGGGAAAGGATCATGCAGTATTGCTAAGAGTAGCAGTGCTGGGCATGGATCCATTTTTTAAGCCATTCGCTAGTTTTGGTGTTGGTGTTAAATACCCAAGGAGATGGGCAACGCTACCAGAAATTTTGAATATGTCTCGCTATTGCAAGATTTCACTCAGTGGCGGGTATAGAACCAGGTTAGCAAAACTGGACTTATTGGGCGATATTGATCTTGAGTCAAATGAGTATTCATATTCTCGCGGCCTATTCCTTGAAAACCTGTGGGTTTCCTTGGCTAACCCAATGCATTCAAATGAGGTATACACTGCCGTTGGTGCATACATGCGAGCATATGACCGAATTGCTTGTCAGCGTGTTGCAGAAACATTTGCAGAGCATCAGTTCAGAATTGGCTCCTTCGGTAGCGGAAGGGTCATGGTGTATGTATCGAAACCAGAAGAGCAAATTGCAGGAGAGCTGGCGTTGTCAGCAGGCATGAATCCTCCTTTTGAAATGATTCGTGGTGGTAACAATGGATATTAATGAATTCACCATGTCTGGCAACATTCCCTCTTTGACCGAGCTAATCGATAAAGATGTGTTATTCAATGTTCTTAAAATAATGCAAGGGAATGAGGGGCTGGACTACAAGATTATTTTGGAGATCGATGACATCTACCAAATGAAATCAAATGAAAAAAAGACTGCTGCACTCTCCGAGTGGATTAATAAAATCAACGAGCTCTCAATCAATAAGAAAGTTATCGAAAAGAATAATAATTTGAGCATCTAAGAGGCCTTTATGTATTCAATGGTTAGAAAAATAACAAAATTTCTTAAAGCTGGCATGTATGACTATTGCAACCTTGAGTCAGTAGATGAATCAAAGGACAACAATGTGTTAGTCACCAAGAATGGATCCTTGTGCTCATTCATGGAAATTAACGGTGGCTATACAATGGTTGGCGAAAGTAAATTCAAAAATAACTTGGAATTTATCATGGCTAATCTATCTGGTGCTCTATCAAAGCCAGGATTCAAGCTCCAGTTTGTTTTCACTCGGGATCCTGAATCTTCTGGTCGTGCTATTGCAGGCTCCATCAGCTCAATCAAGAGAACTGTTCATAACCTTGAGCTTGATATTGAAGACATGATTAACGAACGTGAAAGGGTATTGTCTGCCAAAACATGCTCTGAAAGGTGCTATCTCGTACTAACTACCATGCCAACTGTTTTGCCACCATCAAGTGCTGGCAATGCGAAAAAAGAACGCATTGAAAAAGTAAAAGACCTTAAGGTTGGCATCAAGCCTGGCGAATTTGGTCAGAGCCCCTTCTACGCTATCACTGCCATTCGTGAAATTCACGATGGCATGATCAATACCATTGTAAATGCTCTCAGTGGCATCTGTGAACTAGAGATTCTTGATGCTCACAGTGCCGTTCGAGCACTTAAAATGGAAATTAATCCAAAAATGACATCTGATAGCTGGAGACCGTCATTGCTAGGTGACAAGATCACTGGTCGCCTAATTAAAGAATCAAAGCTCATCCATGATGTTAGCCACATCATGAATCCTGACATCAGCTTCCAGCTTTTCAACCAGGCTCCAACCATTTGTGAAAATGATAGCTCCATGGTTCAAATGGGTGGAACATTTATTGCCCCATTACTGGTAGATATTCCTCCGCAGGATGTTCTTCCGTTTAAAAAGCTATTTGAAAGCGTGCCATCAAATATTCCGTGGAGAATATCTATTGAGATTGAGACAGGTGACGATAAGGTCATGTCAAAAATCTTAAATAAGCATACTTTCGCATCATTCCTTGCATTCTCATCTGGTAAAAACAAACTAATCAGGGATGCCGCTAGTAATTTGATTGAGCTATCTAATGGTGGCGAAATCATGGCCGCCGTGAGCATTTGTCTTTGCACATGGGGAGATAACTATGGCGAAACCAAAAAGAGGAAAGAGATCTTTGCCCAGGCAGCTCAGAACTGGGGACACATGGATGTAATAGAAGAGTCTGGTGATGCCATTGAAGCATGGACAAATACACTTCCAGGAATGTCTGACAAGACCATTGCGAACGTGTTTCCAATGCCGCTTTATAGCGCACTTTCAATGACTCCGTTGTTCCGACCAGCATCTCCCTGGAAGGCAGGTAGCATTTTGTTTAGAACCATGGATAACAAGATTTATCCTATTCAGCCAGGAAGCTCACTGCAAACCTCGTTCTCCGATCTTGTTTTTGCACCACCAGGTTTTGGTAAGTCATTTTATTTGTCTGCCTCAAACATGGGGTTGATTACTGCTCCTGGTAATAAAATACTGCCTCGAATTGCAATTATTGACATTGGATTTTCTTCTGCTTCATTTGTAAATCTTATTCGTGAAGCATTACCAGAATCAAAAAAACACCTGGCAAAAAGCTTCAAGCTGGAAATGACTCGTGATAATGCGATCAACCCATTTGATACCCCGCTGGGATGCCGTAGGCCTCTTGCTGTAGACAGAGAGTTTCTTGTTAACTTTATGAGTCTTGTTCTAACACCAGCTGGTAGTCGTGAATCAATTCCTCGCCTGGCTGAACTGACAGGTTCTTTGGTTGATGCGATGTTTGACTACTTTAGCGATGAGCAGAATCCGAATATTTATGAACCATACACAGATGAAAAGGTAGATGCAGCACTGGATGCTCACAGCATTTTTATCTCTACAGGAGCATCTTGGTGGAGCGTAGTTGACGCACTGTTTAAGGCAGGCCTACATACCGAAGCTGGATTGGCACAAAGACATGCGGTTCCAACCCTCAATGATGCAACGACTGTACTGACACAAAATAGAAGCATTAGAGATATTTTTGGTGAGGCTAAATTCCTGGGCGAAGGGCTTATCGGATTTATCAACTCAATGATTGTATCTGCAACCAAAGAGTATAGCATTCTGTCGCAGCCATCTGCCTTTGACATTGGAAGCGCACGTATCGTCAGTATGGATCTATCCTCTGTCGCTAAAGGTGGTAGCGATCAAGCAGATAAAAAAACTGGCATCATGTATATGCTTGCCAGACAGGTTATGTGCCGTGAATTCTATCGCGGAGAATCTACCCTAAATGAAATCCCGACTCTTTATCGAGGATATCATGCGAAGAAAATTGAAGAGGATGCATCTGCTCCTAAAAAGATTTGTATGGATGAGTTCCATAGAACCAAGCCTTGCCAGCCAGTTCGCACGCAGACTGTGACTGACATTCGGGAAGGTCGAAAATTCAACGTGCAAATTGCGCTGTTAAGTCAAATGGTAGATGACTTCGATGCATCCATGATTGATTTGGCGACAAACATTTTCATCTTGTCGAATGGTGGTAGCGAAGATGCAATGAAGAAAATCATCGACATCTTTAATCCGAGCCCTGATGCAATCACAGCACTAAAGCACCAGGTAACTGGCCCAAGTAAAGAAGGCTCAAGCATGCTTTACAGGGGCTCCCTGAAAGGCAAGAGTAATGCGGAAATGATTATTCGCTTAACCCTAGGGCCTGTTGAGGTGTGGGCATATAGCACTACCCATGAAGATGTAATGTTGCGCAATAAAATAACCAAAAAAATCGGCCTTAATAATGCGCTTCGCATCCTGGCTAATGAGTTCCCTGGTGGATCTGCAAAGTCTTACATCGAATCAAGGAATTTTGACTCGAACAAAGACGATGATGATAGTATCTATGATGTCATAGTCGCCGAACTTATCATTAAGCATAAAGAGCTGATCTCAATCTGATGAAAGTGATGTTTCTAGATTGATTTCACACGACCTTAAAGTTAATATACACAAAAATAATAAGAGAGCAGGATAATAATGGACAAATTAAATGCAATGAAGATTGGATCCTTGCTGGCGACTATCATGATTGCTGGCTGCGCCCAGCAAACTCCCACAGTTATCCAGCTCGACGGCCAGGAGAGTGCATTGGTAGAGCTTCGCAATGTGTCTGTTGAGGCTAGAGATGAGTTGCGGTTGCTGGCTAAAGCACAAGAAGCGAAGGCGCAAGCAGGCATGAGCAGGGCTCAGCATGAGCAGCGCTTCTATCAGGCGACATCTGTTCCGACAGGATTTGATCGTCGGCTTGACTTCCAGTACACAGGCCCTGCAAGCAAGGCAGCAGAGGCTGTGGCTATGATGGCAGGTTACAAATTCAAGGTCTTTGGCAACCCAATTGCACAAGAGCCCTGGGTTAGGATTAATTTGAAAAATCAGCCTCTTAATGATGCGCTCAAAGAAGTGGGTATGCAGACTGGGGACGCAATTACAGTTGAGCTCTATCCTGCTGCAAAGTTGATGAGATACGTTTACAAGAACCAATAACGGGGTTTGTATGAAGAATAATATTGCCAAAGTAACCGTCCTGGCTGCCATCATTGGTGCTTCGTTTCAGTGCGTATCAGCGGACTTTACTCAGCAAAATATGAGCCTGAATTCATTGCAGTCAATGGATAATAAAAACTCCACAGTTCTTCTTAAAGAGGCAGGTATCGGTGTTGATGATACCACTCAAATGAGGCTTAAGGCCATGAAAGAGGCTGCCATGGCTGCTGGTGCTCAGCATGGTTATGTTGATCACATGAATGAGCTGAAAACAGCTATTTCAAGGGATGATGCTGCGTTAGATGATCTCTATGATTTTTCAGTTCTTATGCGCTTAGCCAGCGGCGTGGATAATGATCTTTATATGCTACCTCCTGTTATTAACGAGAGTAATAATGTAGTGGCAACATCTGATGACTCTCGAAGAATGCGTATATCAAATAGGATGTACGTTATCGAAAAGCCAGAGCGCCTTGTTACTGCTGCACCAAACTGGCGCCAATACTTGTTGTTTGATCAAGCCATAGAAGTTGTCTCTCCACCAAATGTTCTTTTGCCAAGAGATAATAATGAGAAAAAATATTGGTCTGAGTGGGTACAAAGCGGATGGATTCAAGGCGTTAATCAGGCTGAGAGAGAAATGACCTATCGTGTTCGCCAGCTTGGTAATGACTTTGTGGGAATGACAAGGTACATGCGACTGGTTACTGACGGGAAAATATCCAAGCCAGTAGTAGTCAGCTCCCATCAAAACGTTATCGGTAAAGATAATGAAATGAGAGAAGGTGAAAAGGTTATTCAGATCTCTGTGCCTGCCAGGCTAAATCCTAATGCAAGCAAGTGGGATACGATTGAAATGAGCAACCGTGATTCCCTTAGATATCCAACAGAAGCAAAGCGATAAGGTTATTGATGAACGAAAAAAATGTGGTTAATGAGTTTATTGTAGATATTCCACCGAGGATCGACTCTTCTATTTTAAACTCATTGCTTTTGCACATGGAAAACATTGGTGGTAGCGACCTGTTTGTTATGGGTGGAAGCCCAGTATGGGTATCTAGATTTGGCAGAAAAGTGCAAATCACCAAGAGAGCAATTACGGACAAAGAGACACTGATTGTTCTAGAGGGAATTTACGGCGACAACGCCGCAGCCAAACTAGGTACAGCAAGCCCAATTGATACATCACATGAATTTAAGGAGGAAATTGTCTCTGAAAATGGAAATGTTGATGTAAAGCGCCATCGCTTCCGAGTTAACGGTGTTTCTTGCATGAGAGGTGGAAGGCAGTCATTTACTATCACTATGCGTACCATCCCCACTTCTCCACCCACTGTTGCTCAAATCAAGGTGGAGGATGCAATCCTCCAGTCTTGCAGAAGCTCAGACCAGGGCCTGATTCTGGTTGTGGGTGCAACAGGTAATGGTAAATCAACACTGCTGGCATCCATATTGCGAGATCAAGTAGAAGATCCGAATGGTCATCGCAACCTGGTAACCATTGAGCACCCAATTGAGTTTGTTTACGATGATGTTGAAAAGCCAAACTCTTTTATTACTCAATTAGAAGTTGAGAAGCATATAAAATCATTTCACGCTGGTGTTGTGAATTCACTGCGTATGGCTCCGACAACAATACTTATTGGTGAAGCAAGGGATTACGAAACGGTAACATCAGCTGTTGAAGCCAGTGTTACAGGACACGTTGTTTTCTCAACCGTTCATGCAAACTCAGTAGCGGAAACATTCCAGAGGCTTGTTTCTGTTTTTCCTGAGGAAATGCAGAATCAGGCTAAATATGACATTATTCAAGCCCTTAAAATGGTCGTTGCTCAGCGATTAATCCCAACTGTAGATGGCAAGCGTACCGCCATCAGAGAGTACCTGGTGATGAATCAGCAGATTAAAACCTATTTGGTTGAGTCTACTAATTTGGCTAGCGCTGCTTTTAAAATGGTCGAGAAATATGGGCGCAGCATGATGCAAGATGTAGAAGATAAGTATCGGGATGGAATTATATCCAGCGAGGTATATGAACGTCAGCGAGTTAACTATGAGATTGCAAAAAACAATTAAATTTTTAACTGGATTATGGAGTGCTAGAGAGAAATCCACTCAATAAAAAATCTAGCAGCATATTATGATTAACTTAAGCTCAGTTCCTATCAATAAAATTGCCTATCGAGTCAGATTTTATTTTCTCGATGGATATATTGCTGCGCCAATTCTTCTGACAATGCTTTGGCCCAGGATGACAACCTTGTATGTCTTGCTGGTTCTTTCTGGGATCCTTTTCTTGCTTGAACGCAAAGGAATGAATCTTCCAATGTTATTGAGAAAAATAAGATGCTTTTTTGTGGGGAGAAAAAGGGTGATTCGCCCATGGTGGAGATCTCTTTAATTTTCAGTATAAAAAGTATTGAAGTGTTTATCTTTCGTGCTATATAATGCCTCAAATTTCGGAGCATAATAATAATGGACAATAAATCGAACATTAGTTTTCACAAAAAAAATGCATTGGCACTAGCGATGCTGGCCGTAATGTGTGGCATTACATCAACAGCAGCTATAGCTGAGCTATATGTTTCGCCAGTGGTTTCATCCAGTCAGCCAGGTGGGTTTGATCCCATTGCTGGAGCTCCTACAGCGAAGCCTGCTGCACCAACATCCTTTGTGTCGGCCAATGCACAAGCCCAGGCTGTGGCGAATGCCGTGAAGGCTGCTGGAGCTCCTGTGCCACTGCCAGTAGGCTCTGCTCTGCCAACCTATAAGCCTGTTGTAGTTCCTGCGACTAATAGCAAGTTCCTGAACAGTCCTTCTGGTGCATCTCAGGTTGCAGCTGCTCCCGTGATGAAGTATGGAAAAAACATCCCTCTTTCTGTCGTTTTTGACAAGCTAGTTCCCAAATATGAGGGTTGGACTGTCAACATGGAAGATGGCATTGGCACTAAAAAAGTCAGCTGGAATGGAGGCAACACATGGAAGGAAGTTCTCTCAAAAATCTCCAATGAAAATGGATTTACCATTGTTGTGAATGAGGCTGAGAAAGCAATCGGTGTCTCTAGTAGCATGGTTCTGGCAGAAAGCCTTGCTCACAAACAGAACCAGATTTGGAAGATTGAATCCGGAAAAGGGCTTCGTGAGAACCTGACTGCATGGGCCACAAAAGCAGGCTGGAAAATCCAGTGGGATGAAAACCTTGATGTTGATTATCCCATTACTAACAGTGCTGTTTTGGTTGGGCCTTTCGCTGGTAAGGGTGGCGTGATTGACAGGGTTATCTACTCCCTGAGAAACAAAGACAGGCCGCTAACCGCAGTATTTTACACAGGAAATAACGTGGTGCTGATTAAAGATGCTGGGTTCAAACAGTCTAACGGCAATTAATTATCACAATAATATCTGGCTGATTGGAGCTGATAGATGACAAATAAAAAGACAATTTTGGGTGCCATGATTCCGTTCATCATGATGATGACAGGCTGTGCCACGAAAGTGATGGATCAGGCCGAGAAGGATTTTGATGAAACCAGCGATGACGTAGCATCCAGGATAAAGAAAAACAACCAGATGAGCGAGCAGGCGTCTGTGGTGAGCGAGGTTAACGAGCTCTACATCGCAGGCAATGCATACAAGATCGATACTCATGGTGAGCTACCAAGCTTTTTCAATAAGCGCGTGGTATTTAACCAACTTGATCCTGTGTCCTTCCAGGAGCTAATCGGCCTGATTTCGAGCGATGTTAAAACTCGCATTGATTTGGGTAGTGATGCCATTGCCTTCCTAGAAGGAAAGACAAGCAATGCCTCGCAGAAGAGCGACAAAGCTCCCACTGCCATGCCTGGTGCCGACCAAGGCCTTGCTGCTGCCCTAGAGCCAATGGTAGCCAATGACATCGACTTCTCAGGCCTGGGTTTGGTTGGTTCAAGCTTGACGTTTAGCCTTGAGCACACAGGTACTGTTTCATCCCTTCTGGACACTATTACCTCCAAAGCCAACCTGTTCTGGCGATGGGATAATGACCATATCGAGATTTTCAGGAACGAATCAAAAGATTTTGTTTTTGATGCAGATGATGTGGTTAGCCAGTTCAATGCCCAAACCAATTCTTCGCAGGATGCAACTAGCGAAGGTGATGGCGCATCTGGTGGCAGTGCTCAGAGCTCTCATGGGACATCTGTGTCATCCAAGCCTGTATCAATCTATGACGAGCTTGAATCTGCAATCAAGTCGATGATCTCTCCAAGCGGCACCTACTCTATCTCTCGCAGCATGGGTAAGGTTACTGTGACTGACACGCCAAAAAACCTGAATCGTGTCGAGGCTTACATCAAAGACATGAACCGCTCAATCAACAAGCAGATTGCGATTCGGGCAGAGGTGTATGAGATTAGCTCGGATGAGAATGGTGACTTTGGTATTGACTGGAGTGCTGTCAATACTGGCTCTAGCCGCTTCTCAATGTCCATGGAAACGGCCTTTAACAAGTCAACGACTCCGAACATGTCATTGGGGATCATTGACTCCAACAGCAACTTTAACGGAAGCAAGGCGTTCATCAATATGCTGAACAAGCAGGTGAAGACTTCACTCGTGACTTCTTCTTCTGTGTTCACGACAAATGGGCAGCCAGTTCCTGTGCAAGTGGCAGATCAAAAGTCATACCTTAAGCAAATTACGGTCGAGTCTGACACCAATACTGGTGCCAAAACCTACTCTCTTGAGCCTGGTGTTGTCATGTCTGGGTTTAGCATGTCAATCAACCCAAGAGTATTGTCTGATGGCAAAGTCAGCATGAGATTTGCTGTCGATATGTCACAGCTGAATGAAATCGTCGATTTCAGCGTAGGTGATGATGACACAGGATCCAAGATCCAGCTGCCAGACAAAACATCCAAAAACTTCGTTCAGCGCGTTACTGTCGGGTCTGGTCAGACAATGATGATTGCAGGCTTTGAACGAAGCGAGGTTGATTCCAAAATCAGCAGCCTTGGTGGTAAAAACACATGGCTTGCTGGCGGCAGCAAAGCAGGCGGCAACAAGAAGATTATGACCATGATCCTCCTGACTCCGTACATTATGGAAAAATAATAAGAGATTTCATATGGAAACAATGAAGTTTGAGGGTCGGAAGTACGCCATAGGACTGCGTTGGAGCAGCATCTCTGGAGATAAAGTGGCCGCAGAGGTGGCCTCTTTATCAGATGAGCTTGGCATGCGGTATGGCGTCACACGAAAAATCGTCGCAGATGGCTCTACCAGAGTTCAGGTTGGCCTTAGTGATGAGAAATCACACACAGGGATGATTTCTGCTGCTGCTATCCTGGCAGAAATTGAAGAATACGCAATTTTGGTTGAAGACCTTGGTAATGACACCTACTGGATCTGTGCTGTCGCAGATAATCAGGTCGTTGCTGGTAGTGATGTGGTGGTTGAACGCTCAGACGTTAGTGATGCCATCACTGATATTACCAATGAATTTTCGACGATAGCTTCCCATATTAAGCTCTGTGTTAACCAAGAGATTGCTGATGAAATAAATGTAAGTGTTGATGAATATCTTACATTTGCCATTCTAGTTGATGCTGCAAGAATAAAAGATGCCCACAAGGTTTTCAGAAAATATGCAGTTAAGAATCTAAAAGGGATTCCTCGTTCAGCAATATTGTTTTGTGTATTTGCAGGCCTATGCGCTGGCGTTGCTTACTACACAATAAATGCTCAAGCAGAGTATGAAAGCGAACTTGAGCGACAGCGAGCGCTTGAAGACACTATGGCAATAGTGAAAAAAGAACCAACCCAAGAAGAGTTGCTCCAAAAGGGACTTGAAGAGGAAAAGGCATGGTTTGCTGCTGAATTGTCTGCAATCAACACTCCAGACATGCTGGCTGATGTGTATGATTTCATTAGCAAATTTGAAGTAAGTCAAGCTGGCTGGAATGCTGTTTCTGCAACATATAGCTCAGACTCACCTGAAAACATAACAATTTCATGGGAGAAGACTCCGGCTGGAACTGGACTTACCCTAAGATCTGAGTTGAAGGCAGACTCTATCTCTTTTGGTATTGATGATCAAAAAGCGGTCAGTACGCATAAGGTAATTAATAAGCAGCAGCGTAAAATAACCAATCCAATTGAATTTCTTGGTAGCGTAAAATACAATTACCAAGAAATGATGCACGACATGCAAATGCTTGGATTTAGTTATCAGTTTGCAGAGGTTATTCCTACAGATCGGCCACAACCAATTGCAGGAATAAAAGACCAGATCCTGGCAACAACACGGCAGCTTCATGTCAAATCAAAAGCATTTGAATTAAGTAATGCTGGATTGCCTAAGCTGACATTAGTTAGCAGTGTCATGAGTCGAGCTCAAACAACTTTCGTCAAAAATATTAATATTGAACTAGGCAATGGGTTTGCTTGGAAAATAAGTGGGGAAATCTATGAAAACTAAAATCTTGGCATCACTCATTACCGCAACATTGCTTTCTGTTAGCTCAATGAGTGCATTTGCAACAGAACCTGCGCCGCAGAGAGATACCATTGTTAGCGTAAATGGAGCTAAGAGCTATGCTGATAGCTACTCCAAGGCCCAGCTTGAAATTGAGCTTCTGAAACAGACTCTGCAAAAAAACCAACTTCAAGATCAGATTCGCCAAATCAAGGAAAAGGAAACAAAGGCTTCTCTTGAAGCTCAGGATAAGGCTAATCAAAAAAAGTGGGATGAAGAAAAAAAGGAACTCATTGAGAAGTATGAAGCAAAACTAAGTGCCCTAAGTGAAAATAGTGATGAGTCAGAAAATAAATCCAGCAATGTCAGTATCAAATCAAAGATGGATAAGGTTTTCGTAACCAGGATTTCTGCTATCGGCGGGCAGATGAAAGCCAAGGTTTATGTCGATAACTCAATCGCCACCAAAGGTATTGGTGATACGGTGATAGAAGGCGTAAAAATAGTCGGCATTAACAAGGATGGTATTGTAATTGCGCACAATGATTACAGAAAATTCATCCAAATTACAACCATTAGTCGGGCTCAGTTCAAATCATTTGAGCAAAATGAAGTTATTGATGTTCAAGACAAAAGTGGTATCAATAATCAAATGATGCGAACAGACTTCCCACAATCATCACCCTTCCCTACTCCCGTCCCTGGGGTTCAATAGTAAAAAAGGCCCTGCTTGCAGGGCCTTTTTTATTTGAAATAATATTGGATTATTTTTCAGTCATCAAATACAATGCCTGTATAATAAGAAATCCGACAATAATAAAGGCATAATGAAATGAATCGTCTGCTTGATTTATTTTTAAATAATAATAAAAAGCCAGCAAAAAAGACAAAACGCTCATCTCAAAGCAAGAGGGAAGTCTCTAAATCGAACAATGCCGGTGAAACTACTGCATCCACTGAGTCGCGCAGACCCTCTCCTAAGCGTGTTTTTGATGACGGTAACACTTTCAGAAGAATCGAACATGTTCCAGATCATCAGTCTGTGATTTCTCGTGAGCATGGAGATATTAGCATTACTCCGCAAATCAGTCGTGACTACATTGTTTTGCTCAAGGGCGATGCCGCAAATAGTGTAATCATTGTCACATCCATAGAAAAAACAGAGATGGCAACTGGTCTCGATCATGTTTTCTTGGATATCAAGCAAAAGTGTAATGCCAGGGGGTATAAATACATTCAAAAAATGTATGCTCCAAGACAAATTATTGCTTTGATGTATGAAAACATGGAGAGGCCTAGAGATGCTCATCAGGAAATAATCAACACTGAGAGTATCTCTGCTTATTTTGATAAGTTGCTTTCTGATGCTTTAATAAAAAATGCTTCTGATATTCATATTGAGGTTAGGCGAAATAGTGCCAAGGTTCGTTATCGTATAAATGGTAGCATGAGAGTAATAAATGACTTGCAAGTTGGCTACGCCAGGCAATTGGCAATTGTGGTCTATCAAGTTATTGCCGAAGAAAAAGAAGTTACTTTTATTGAGTCCCAACAGCAGGCTGCCATAATTGATAGAGAGGTTGATGCTGGCAACAACACCAGGCAGCGCCTAAGGGTGCGTCTAAACACATTGCCTGCATATCCTGATGGATTTGATATGGTGATGCGCTTACTTAAGATGGGTGTGACTAGCAAAAAAACGACACTTAATTCTCTAGGGTACAGTGATACTCAACTGAACGATCTTAATGTCGTCGTAAGCAAACCTGTGGGTGCAATTATCATTGCAGGAACAACCGGTTCAGGCAAATCAACATCCCTTAGTACAATGATCTCCAGCAAGATTGAATACTACACCAATGAGGCGGGATGTCGGATCAAGGTCATTACTGTTGAAGATCCCCCTGAAAATGAAATTAAGCATGCCACCCAGGTTCCGGTTGTTCGTACACGTAACGGGAAAAATGGGAAAAATCCTTTTGCCGAAGCGATGAAGGCAGCCTTGCGAAGCGATCCTGACATCATCATGGTAGGTGAGGTTCGAGATGAGGATTCGACCGAACTGCTTGTTCATACTGTTCAGTCTGGTCACCAGGCATATACCACGCTACACACATCTTCTGCGATTGGCATCGTGTCTCGTTTACGAAGCCTTGGCATAAAAAACGATGTGCTTGGTAGCTCTGACTTCTTTTCTGGCCTTATTTATCAGGCACTTGTTCCGGTTACCTGTAATTGCTGTGGTCATACCATAAAGGAATTCTTGGCTAAAAACCCTGGTGATATGAATGCATCTGAGTTATGTGAACGCATTAATTCAGTAACCAACACGTATGAACGAGAAAAGGTACGTTTTATCAATAGAGATGGGTGTGACAACTGTGTCGATGGCGTCTCTGGACGGACTGTTGTTGCAGAGGTTGTTGTTCCAGACAAAAAAATGAAAAAGTTTTTTTCGGAAGGGAAAGACACTCTCGCATTAGAATATTTTCTTGAACGCGGAGGAAAAACCATTTTGGCTCATGGCATAGATAAAATGTCATTAGGCATGTGCGACCCTCAAGAGATTGAGCTTAAGCTTGGACGGCTTACAGATATAAACCATGAGCTTAATGACGCAGCCATGGTGATAGAAGTATCGCCTGTAAATACGACTTCTGAAAGCAATGATGAGACAGATTTAATTCCTGTGTTTAGTTCTGTTGATAATCTTGTTGATTGTGATGAGGGAGTGCATCACAATATTGATTTATCAGAATTGGATCTAGAGTCTCAGTTGTTATCAGGCAGAAAAGATAATGGGCAAGAGGCTGTCATTCACAAGGTTGATTTTGGAAGCAAAATGAGCGACAAGCAGAATCCTGATCTGGATGTCGATAACGAATAATGGTGATGCAACAATAATAAAAGAGGTGCCTTGTGATATATACAATGAAAAAACACGAGCAGATATGGGTGAAGTTGACGCTTGGGACTGACACAAGAATGTCAATTTATCGTAAAATTGCAGCATTCCTTGAAGAAGGCGTGCCGCTTCACGATATTTTAATCAAGCTGTCAAAACAGTACAAAAGAGCAAAAGATGGTCGCTACAAAATTCTCAATGAGTGGGCTCAATCTCTTGAGGCAGGTCAATCATTCTCCGCAACGTTGCAAGAGTGGGTTCCTCCTAGCGAAGCAATGATTATCCGTTCTGGCGAGAAGTCTGGTGATCTGGCAAGTGCTTTTGCAAATGCGGTATCTGCAACGGAGGCTGCTCGTTCTATGCGCTCAGCGATCATTGGTAATATGGCCTACCCGATGGCGTTGCTAGTAATGATTTGCAGCTTAATTTATTTATTCTCAACCCAGGCGGTTCCCCAACTAACCGCCGTGAAAGATCCAGAATACTGGCCTGATGTATCTCGTTCACTATATGACATGTCTGTTTTTGTTCAGCAAAAATGGTGGGCAGTCCTGATTGGAGTAACCGCGTTTTCAGGACTCGTTTCGTGGTCAATGTCACGATTTGTAGGTAGCGTTCGCACCAAGCTAGATGTGATACCGCCCTGGTCTGTATACAGAACATTTCAGAGCTCTGTTTTCATGATTTCAATCTCAGCAATGATGAAGTCTGGCACACCAATCGTGGATTCCATAAAAGAAATGAGAGGCATGTCAAACAAATATGTTTCTGAACATTTGCGTGAAATCCTTGCTCAACTTAATGCTGGTAAACCCATCGGTAGTGCTCTTAACACAGGGTTCTTGGACAAAGAGACTGGCATTGACATTGAGATCTACGGCGAGCTTGCAGATATGCAAAAGTCTATGGAGCGTATCGGTGCAAAATCCATAGAGAATGCTCTGGTCAATATCGTAAATGCTGCGAATATGGCTAAAAACCTGATTTTAATCGGTGTGGCAGGCTATATAGCATGGGTTTACTATGCGCTTTACACGCTAACCCAATCCATTGGGGTTGATGCCAACATGATGACTTGATAGTTACAAAGTGGAAACAAGGATGTACAAGGAGAGACTCATGCGAAAATAATATATTTACCAAAATAATAAAGGAAAGCCTTGCAATGACCATTTCGTATGATAATATTCAACAAAATAACAAAAACAAATCTCAAATAATAATAACCGAGGTAATTATGAATAATAAAAGCTTTAAGAATCAAGTCGGTGCGACCTTGCTTGAACTGGTAATGTCCATTGGTATTATTGCCGTAATTGCAATCGCCGCAATCTCCTTCTTTAACACTGCGAATGATGCGAACAAGGTGAATGATGAGGTGAAAAACCTCAACACATTGTCTGCGGCAGTTCGCAACATGTTTAACTCTCAGGGTGATTATGCTGGCCTGACCAACGCTGTCATCATCAAGTCTGGAGCATTCCCTGACCGAATGAGGGTTCCTAGCAGCGCAACATTGATCAAGCACTCCTGGTTGAATGATGGCGTGGTTGTTGCTCCAGCTACTGTCAACGGCACAACCAATGATGGCTTCACTGTTACCTACAAGGATGTTCCTGAGCGTGCTTGCTCTGACATCGCGACCAAGACCTTCCGTTTCTATGACAAGGTTGTGGTAGGTAGCACCACCATCACTGGCTCTGCATCAGCAACCACTGCCTGCTCTACCGCTGCGAACGACATGGTTTTCACCGCACGATAAGACAAGCAAAATCACAAGGCGGAATTTATATTCCGCCTTTTTTTATGTAAAAATAAGGACAACCTATGAATGAAATCCCAGAGTTTAGCGATCTTTTCCTGCCTGCTGAAAGTCCAGAGTCAGGCCACATGTATCCTGGCCCTCAAGTGATTCCTCCATCAATGCATCAATTCGTCAATGTTCTCGCCAAAAAGGCAGCGGCATCCGATAAAGTGGATTTTGCGGTTAATGAAGGCGGTGTGTTTTTTAGAGGACATAAAATGCCAACAGTTAAAGGCAATTTGTATATTTTTAGAAGAATGCCAAAGGAAGTCTGGTCACTCGATATGTGTGGTTTACCACGAAATCTCACTGACTACATGTTGAGTGACCGCCTCAACAAAGGAGGTCTGATTATCATTGCAGGGATGCCTGGCAACGGTAAAAGCACTACTTGCTCGGCAATGATCGTTGGTCGCCTTAAAGAGCAAGGGGGGCTTTGCATTACCGTTGAAGATCCGCCTGAAATGCCGCTCCAGGGGCAGCACGGTAATGGCCTATGCTTCCAGCGAGAGGTTGATAGTGGTGAGCAGTTCCACATAGCTGTGAGAGACGCCATGCGTGGGTATCCAACCAAAGTTAACACCATGATGCTGATAGGGGAAGTAAGGGACGCAGAGACCGCCAGCCTAGCTCTACGCTCATCCGTCGATGGTAGGCTGGTGTTCATAACCCTTCACGCAGGCAATGCAATACAGGCCGTACAGAGGGTCATATCTCTTACCGCAGGGGTTATGGAGCAGGAAGAGGCAAGGGATCTATTGGCAAGCGGAATTCGCCTTGTCGTACACCAAAACATCACAAATGGTAAGTTGATTGCTTCATCCCTGATTGACACCGATAGTATGGCGGCAATCATCAGAAACAAAGACATTAAAATAGAGGCTCTGCAAAATGAGATCGATCAGCAGTCTCGCCTAAACAAAATGAAAATCAAGGTACAACCAAGGGAAGTGAGGTAAAAACTGGGTACAAATGCTCTCGAAGAGAGCAATTATTAAAGAGGGGGCCTTGTTAGGCCCCCAAAGTCATTCGTTAACCGAAATCCTCTCGGTGCAGTAAAGCATCAAGTCCTCTTCAATGCTACGAAGACGCTTAATTTCCTTCTCTCTATTTATCTTTGCTTTAGCTGCCTCGCTATTCATGCTAGCAATTTCCATGCGCTCCAGGAGCATTGCAGGGGCAATAGTATCAATAGGCTCACCAAAAAAACTCTTGCTAATGAAGGTTGCTATAGCAAACATCTGTTCTTGCCCAAGATTGAGCCCAGATCGCCTGATGGTATCAGTAAGATCCGCCCCCTCCATCATGCATGACATGACAGAATCAATTTGACTATCAGTGATGCCGTACTTTTTGACAAGGATAGAAAAATCCATAAAAATCCCTTCTTGTTATTATTATTTTTATTTCAATAATAAAATATCATTTTTTATATTAATAAGTCAACGAACACCGTCTAAATGCAATATTTTAATTTATATTATGTCATAACAACAGTGTGCTATAATAAATTTATAGATAATAATTGCCAGTCAATTTATTTTGTGTTATATTATATCCTCAAATGAGAGGGAGGAAGCATGGAAAAACATTTCTTGTTCTATGACTATGAAACAAGCGGAGTTCATCATAACTTTGATCAGGTCTATCAATTTGCTGGCGTAAAAACCGATGCCAATCTGAACATCATTCAGGGTTCTGAGCACAACCTGCTCTGCAAACCAAGGCCCGATGTAATCCCTCATCCAAGAGCATTTTTGACCCATAAGTTGGACATCAGAGCTCTAGAGACCAAGGGCGTTTCGGAGTTTGAGCTTGCTGGCACAATCCAGGAGATCATGATGGCACAGCCTGGAACCATCATATCTGGTTACAACACCATGGCATTCGATGACATGATGACCAGAAACATGATGTATCGCAACATGCGAAGCCCGTATGATCATGAGTTTAAAAACGATAATCAGCGCTTTGACATTATGAAGCTGGTGACCATGATGTATGCCTTGAGACCAGACACCCTGAGCTGGAAAATTAATGAGCTTGGGGAAGAAAGCTTTAAGCTATCCGATCTCTCGGAGGCCAATGGATTGCTGCATGAATCTGCTCACGATGCGCTTAGTGACGTATATGCAACAATTAACCTTGCAAAGCTTATTATGGAACGCAATGGCAGAGCATTCAGTTACTTGCTGAATTTTGCTAACAAGCACAACGCAATGGAACTTTTGAGCAAACGAGAGCCTCTTCTTCATGTATCAAACTTCTACGGGAAGCAGAAAAAATGCACAAGCATGGTTCTTCCGTTGATAATGGATATCGAGAACAAAAACAAAATTCTGTGTGTTGATTTGCGCCATGATCTGACTGATGTTCTATCTATGAGCAGTGATGAAATCAGAAAGTATCTCTTTACTTCAAAAAAGGAATTGCCGGAAGGTTCTCCAATTGTCCCGCTTCTCGGGATTGAATCAAACAAATTACCCATCATAGTTGAGCCCAAAAAAATGCTTAATCATCAAGTTGCCACACGCTGTCAAATTGATGTTGATAGGTGCTATCAAAATGCTGAGTTGATACGCAACAATAGTGACCTCACTAGACGGATTCAGGAGGCGTTTGTTGGTTCGATTCCTCATCACGCCAACTCCTATGCTCAAATCTACACTGGTGGCTTCCTGAGTCGGGATGATAGCAATCTTAGAGCGTCTATGACATTCAGGGATGCCTCAGCTAATAATGCAAACTTCAAAATTGAAACTGCTGATATTCATCAGGTTGCAGCCAGGGCTCAGGATACTGAGCGACAATTTAATCTGATGTTGAGAGCAAAGTGGAATAACTTCTCAGATAAGATTCTCTCATCAAACTCATTCAGTGCTGTAGAACTGAAAAAATGGTCTGACTATATTATTGATCGACTAAAAAACGAAGAAAATGATTGTGGACTAACAGTTGATGGCTACATGAAAGAAGTAGAAAGAATTCGAATTGAGGAAATATTATCTGATGAAGATAATGAGCTTATAGATTATGTAACTCAGTACATTCTAGAGCAAGTGAAAAAAGCAAGCATTATCGCGTCAATTGCCAACTCAAACGAAATGAGTGATGTTGCGAATATTGAGGTCAAGTCAAATCCCGCAATCAGAAATTTAGAAGCGAAAATCAACTTATTCAATCAAAGACAGCCTCATCAAAGGGATGAGGAAGTAGCCATCTCAAGGTAATTGAGAGGAAACAAAAAGCCAGGCGCGAGCCTGGCTTTTTTACTTCGTGAAAAGATTATGCTATATCAGACTGAACCCTTCCAGTAAAGACATAGCAAAGGAAGATAGCAAATGCGATGATCAGGCCAGGCCATCCTCCGTCCATCTTGGAAAAGTCGTAAACAAATTCCATGACAGAACGATAGGTATAGGTAAGATACTCAGCGTGACTTAGTACCTTGGCACCCTTGCCGATGTAAGGCATCAAGAAATTTACTACAACTGCAAGAATCAGCAGTTTAAAAATCGGATAAGTTCTCATCGCACACCCCCAAAATAGATACTTGAAGCTTATAACTTTTTGTGTTCATGGTATCCTTATAGTTCGTTTTTTCAAATTGTCAATATAAAAATAAAAATAAAGGGGCTTTCGCCCCTTTTTTCCTTATATCATTGGAATATTACTGCTTCCCTCTCTCTTCTTGCTGCAACCTCATTCTGCGTTTGTCGCCAATTCGACCAGCAATGGATTGTGCTATTGAGCTAGAGCCTGTCTTCATATTCTGGATTGAGTGCTCCATACCACCAGAGACTTCTGATTCTCCGAACTGTCGCCCTACACCAGAAGAGAACCACTCCAGTATCTGATCTGACAGCTTGTGTATGATGCTCACATTCAGCTTACATAGCGACAGAGCAGTCGTGCAGTAGATTATGATAATTGCAATAAAGTCGAGCAAGTCCCCTTTTAACGATACCGCCGCTGATTCAAAGAAGAATAGGTTTAGTATTCCGAATGAAACATAGCTAAGGGTTATTGCTGTTACCAATCCAATAATCATCAAGCTTGGCTTCAATATAGCCATTGCCAGTAACTGCATCGCCCTTTCAAGCCTAGTTCCTGAGATACCCTCACCTTCTGGGGTAACCATCATGATGACCGCAAGTGGGGCCGCGATTGTTGCCTCAACCACTGTGAGCAGATAACCAGACACCATGTTTATCCAGGTAACAACTGGCAAGAACGGAAGCATGTACGCAAGGACAAAGCCTGTTGTTGCTAGCGGAATTATCAGGCCGAGCAAGGATGTTGTTAAATATCCACCCAAGCCCTTTAGCGCCCCCAATCCAACTGCGGAGAGGCCACCTGTAACGAATTCCGCCCCCTTTGCCCATACGCTACTACCGAGCTGTTCTGTTGCCCCTGTTGCGCTTGAAATAATTGCTCCAGCAGCCCATGCAGTCATTGCAGCGTTGTTCAGAACATGACCTATTGAAGTCACTGTCTCAAATGGGTTTGTAAGCCCTATTGTTGATGTTGCATTTGAGTCAAACGCTAGCAAGCTAATTATGCTTCTTGCAATGTATCTATGCGAAGATGTAAAAGTGTCAGCACTGATGGAGCAGCTATCAATGTCAGAGCAAGCGGCTGATATTTTATCAACCTGGGAAATGCTTCCCTTATCGGTTTTTGAACCAATATAGCTTGCTGCAACCTTCTCAGCTAACTTGACACTTGCATTCATATCCGCTGTTTTCATTTTGCAAATTTCAGGGTCTGTTCCGCTTTGTGAGCAGACGTTAGCATTTGCAAAGCTGATTGAGTTATTTATTTCTGAAATAGCTTTAATGGACTCGCCAGAGTAGTTTCCGATTTCATGGAACCATGTCCCTGCCTTTATCCAGCCACCGTTTTTAATTTTTTCTGACCATTCAGCTGCGGCAGATGATCCTGAAAGTTTGGAGTGCATGCTTGTAACCAAATTCACAGCATAGCTCTCGCTAATCCTTCCAAACTCTGGCACAACACCTTCATAAACAGCATACATTGGGTTCTGTGTATCGCCATCTGAAATTGCCTGCTGTATACCAATAGCATTAACTTCATTTGTCCTGAACTTCAAAGCAAGCGGCGCAAGTCCATCAATGGTATTTGCAATGACTTCTCTCGCAGCATCAAGAGCCTCAATGCGCTGCTTACCAAGAAACACATCATCCTCATTGATTTTTAGTGCGCTTGTTGAATACACATCGCTATCACCAAGGTCAATACTTCCGCAAGCCCCGCTGAATGCAAAGTCAATTTTTTGCGCTTTGGCAGATCTAATTGCGCCACCTAAACCATCTGCTCGACTACGATATGAACCCAGCTCAGAATCATAGTTTGATGCATATACAGACGTTTTATTCCCATTTTGATCTGTGATATCTAAGACAACGATGTCTGATGCTGTAGAGGCGGACTTATTAAGAGTTTTTCCACGAATGTAGGCATCAGTACACACAAGCATTTTAAAAATGTCTTTTGTTGGTGTGATACCCGTTGTATAGGTCGGTGCAGCAATTGGAGTGCCCATGCCAATGTTGTCAACCGTCTTATCCCATAGATAAGTTGCTGCGTTAGAACCCATTACTATTAGCCAGATAATGAAGATTTGCGCAACCGATATGACCCCTCCCCCAACACCAGCAGCTGGCATGATCAAGCCGAAGCCCAAGGTGGCACGCATAGGAATCCAGACAGTGCTCCAGGCCTTACCAAGAACCTCACCCTGATGAGCAGTCTGCAATGCACCACCAATCATGACGTAGTACAGAATCACCACGCCCAGGAACAATGCCAAAATGTTTGTGAACCCAACGGCCCTGGCTAGAACAGTAACCTGGTCTGCTGATCCTGCCCCCCATGGCAAGAAGATAAATGATCCAAAAATATCAGCAAAATACTTGTGCGCAAGCTCAGGCTTACTTCCACTATAATTAATTGGAGCACTTATGATGGACTCCAATGTACCCCTTGCAGCATCGGATGCTTGATCAGCCAACGCAGCATCAGCGTAAAACAGCATGGACACAATGAAGAGGGTCATGAATGACCACAATCCACCACCTCCAAGCAGTTTATTTTTAGCACTATTAACTGTTTTTATCATTTTTATTATCGCTCATTATTTTAGTTTTATTAATGCTGGCTACATTAGTCAGGCCCACACTCACAAAATAACTTCAATCTAACACTCTCTTGACTACATTTTATCAGACAAAGAAAGTCTAAACATAATCATTGGATTAATTTTTAATGCAGTAAGGTAATCCAGCATTGTAAGTTGATTGGGCTCATTCCTGTTATCCCAGTTAGAAAACACCAGTCTTGACAACCAGGAGAGATAACTTAGCTTCAACAAATATAGGCCGGTAATCAAGGATACCAGCATAAAATTCAAACCATTCATGAATCCACCAGAAACAACATGAGAAAGCATGAATGCAAAAGAACCTGCGAAAAACACTCCAACCACACTCATGGAGATAAGAAGATTTTTGTATCTATGTCGAAACTCATCTTTATCAACCCCATCAGAAACCACTGGCTCTTGGTTTATGCCTGGCTCATTTTTTCTGTTTTTTATGTGCTTAATCCACGGGATCAATCTGCTCTTGAACTGACTGCGAATGATAAAATTATCGAATAATGACATAACTCATTCCTTTTTTATTATGATCCCAAGCATAACATTGAAACACCAATAAAACTACTGACAAGACAGCTAAATGAGGCTATGTTCATACATACAATCCCACCACAAATATGGGTTGCAACCTTTCCAATTCCATCTTGATTGTTCACTGCCCCAATCGATTTTAACATGTAAATCCCTTTCAGGAATGACATTAGGCCAAAGAGGTATACAAATCCAATTAACATTTCTATGGTTTGAACAGGCAGATACTGACCAAGGAATGATTGGCTGAGATCTCCCATGTTTGATAGAGCAGTATGATCCAACGCTAGTGCATTACTGTTATCATAAGACCAGCCATCATTTACAGCCGAGTTTCTAACAACACCATAGAAGTAACCGGAAAGCAGAAGTAATACGCCAGAAACCATCTCGGCAACGCATTTTCCAAATGGGTATTGCTGAGGTGATTCGCTGTTTTTCTTAATTCCATACAGCCCATGAACAAAAAGCGTCAGACCAACAAGATAGCCAATAGATACAATCAGGGAGGCAATCGGATTGATTGTTTCCGCAGCAATACCATCAGCTGATGCTGCCCCTGAGAACAATGCAAGCAGCAGCCCGATATTTATTTTTTTATTCATTAATAGTTCCCATTATTATTATTATTGAAACCAAACGCCTTTCTTGTAAGGTTTATCTCTTTGGAGGCTCAATCATTAGGGCCAAGGTCGCTGCCTGCAAGGCTTCCATGCGTAGTTGCTGCTTGTACTTGATCATCTCAAAATGAATCATGAATGCGTCCATGACAGCAATGTGGCGAAGCACCTCTGGTGGTTGCATCAAATTCTTCGTCGGTTTATCGACGTTCTGTAGTTGTGCCATCCACTCTTTGTCACCATAATGCTTGTCATTAAAATCTTGCAAAATAAACAACTCAGATGGATTGGTTCCATTTTCGCCAGCACTTCTCATGGCTATCGCCTCTGAGAACGAAAGTTCAGCAAGATTTCGAAACGCTTCTACACGAGCCTCTTCCACGCTTACTTTCTTGTAAGAGTCTGAGTCTTTATCAAGCAAGCTGGAGTTTTTTACTACCGGAGTTGGCCCAATAATTAGCTCTTTGAAGTGTTCAGCAGCAATCTTATCTTCTGGGGTGAGAGCATTATTTTCTTTGTCGCTACCAGCAAGACTAAGTGGCTGCACACACTTAGATAAGGCCAATTTATCAGCATCTGTCAGAGTTTTTTCTGATCCTGATTTGCTCCAAGCCTCCTGAAATGCATTTCTATTCTCGTCACTAATTAGCTCTGAACAAGTATCAATAATTTCCTTATTGATAGCCTTTTCTACAGCTTTCACTTCTGTTGGAGTTGCTGATCCGCCAGCTCGCTTTGCTATCGAAGAAGCGCTGGTTTTTTTAACCACATTTGCAGCATCACAACTCACTGCTGCCCCCATGGCTTGGTTGGCTAATGTGGTACAAGCATTATTTGCTGGAGCAGACTCCTTGAGTGCCTGGAGCTCTGATTTTTTCTGTTCCGCCGTCTGCGCTGCCTGGATCTCCTGCACAGTGCGAGCATTATCATTATCTATACCCATTGCTGCATATACGGAATCCATATCCATTCCCATCTGCATCATGGTTTTTTGCTCTACCCAGTTTCTCAACTCCTGAATGTTATTCGCGATGGTCTGGGTCAATACCGCCACATCAATGGACGGCAGAACGATTGCATTGGATGCCGGAGAATATGAGACGCCACACAGCAAAGCCGCTATCATAGTTTTTTTAGTTTTAATGTGTAATTTCATGAATCAGCCCTTATCGTTTAGATTCAATCTGTGGTTCTGCTCGATTTCCATGAGAGGCTTCAATTACTGAAACAAACTCATTTTCGTCATACCCATATCGAGTTAATGCTTTTTTTAGTCGCTCGTCTGAACGCCTAACAGACTTAACAAATGGACTTACGCGATAGCCCTGGCCTGCATCAACAAGGTCAGATTTTGAGAAGAAAAGTGATATGTTAAATTTTTTCAAGGCCATCAACGTGCCTCCAGCTTTATTATTCTTATTAATATCTATCTGACACCTATCTTTTACATCAAAAGAGTCAAAATTCCAACGTGCAGTGAGATATTTTTTTTGTTATTATACAGTGGTTGACAAAGCATTGAAAGGTAAAACATGGAGTATAATAATAATTCTGAGCATTTTAGCCCTGAGTTTCAGGACAAGTTTTGGGGAGCACTGGAGCCAGATGTAAGGCTTTTCTTCGATAAGTTTGAGCAGCGAGAAGACTGGACGTACACCTACAATGAGATACCAGAGGTGTTTACTGCCCTTTCAAACGCGCTTCCTCAGATTATAGATGATGAGAATGTCGAGTCTGCGAAAGAAGTCCTCCATTCTTTGATTGTGCTGCTTTCCAGCCTGCCATTGAGAGAGTGCATTTATGCGATTGGCTGGCTAGATCGAGAGGCTAAAGAGCAGTATCAAATTGGCTGGGGGGTAAGGCTCTACATAGAGGCAGAGAGTATCTATAACGATAATCCTGATAGTCATATTTTTCTGCACGCAAAAGTGATCAGAGATCGAGTGAAAGTTATTATCCAATCATCTCTTTCTAGTGAGCTTTTCTGCAATATTAACGTGATGGGTGACTTTATATGAATAAAACAAAATTTTTTGGCGGAGTAACGCTTCTCCTGATCGGTTCGACAGGTACTGCCTTTGCTGCCGGAGCATGTGACACAGACCATACCAGGCAGATAAAGCGTAAAATGGAGCAGCAGGCCATTATTGAATGCAACAGTCCAGCTGTTGACACCAACAACACTCTGACAATGCCAGATGGTTCCACCAACCCTTATGTCTACCAAAACCCTGATGCAGGTTGTGACCTTGGTTTTCGTCTGCCAGGCCTCTCTGGCGGCGGTTCTGGTTTGAGTGGTGATTCATGCGGCATTTTGAAGTCAGTGACTGGCGACATGGTGAATAAAGCAAACCAGGAAGCCCAGCAAAAAGTCAATGACATCCTCGATAACATCCCAGGTGGCGGAGCAACTATCGACGGGATCATGGATGGTAAAGTAGATATTGATGACATCAAAGATCTTGGCGAATCAACTATTGAAGATGCCGCTGGAACTGGTGATATGAATGACATCATTCTGGATCAGATTGGCAAATAATTAAGCAATAAAGCGAGGTTATGACATTGAAGAAAAGGCTTTTCGTTGTTGAGGCTAGCGGTAAAATAGCCAAGGTATCATCGTTATTGAATGAATTGATTAATGATGATTTTGAGGTGGTCGCAACAAATGGAAAGCTTTTTAATCTTCCAGTGAAGGAAATTGGGGTAGATTTGGAAACATTGGAGGTCACTAAGTTGGTGCCTATTTCCAATGACAAGATACAGTTCTTAAACAAAAAAATATCTGGTGCCAGTCATGTTTATTTGATGACCGACAATGATATAGAAGGAGAGGTAATCGCCAAAGAGATTTCTTCTCTTATTCCACTGTCTGTACCATCAACGAGACTCAGGTTTAATGCTCTTACCACTGAGTCATTGAGGGGGGCGTTAGATATGCCTGACTCAGTGAAGGAATCCAGTGCAACCTGTGGCCTCTCCCGCCGGATATTTGATCGCATCGTAGGATATGGTTTGAGCAAGCCATACTCGAAATCACTCTCCCAAGACAAAGACGATCTGCCAGGCATAGTTGGTAGAGTGCTATCTCCCGTACTTAACGAGTTGAGCTCATCTCGGCTTGAAGTTGCCTCTCTTCAAAAAGGGATTTCTGACAAGGAGGGTGGTGAGTGGCTCGTCGATATTTCAATTTCCAATGAGAACCTGAAACTTGGTAGAAATGCACAAGCACTGCTGATGACTCTGCCTGACATAGAGATCATCGAGGTGGAGAGGATTGTTGAAGAAGATGATTCAACCCCTTGGTCTGGTAGAGATACCCTGGTCAATGTCTGCAAGACACTCAATATCACTCCTTCGGAGGCGATGAGAGAGATGCAGTCACTCTACGAAAGTGGAGACATAAGCTATCCTCGCTCAGACAGTCGGCAGATGTCGCTAGACTCTATGCGTGAGCTTATGGCAGTTGCCGAAAATTATGGCGTTATCGACTTTGATTTAAAGACTATACAAAGAAAGGCTAGAGATGGCGGGTCAACCATCATCCAGGGAGCTCACGAGGCTGTGATCCCTCTATCCAACAATCTAGATATCAATGCGAACATGGAGTCATTGGCGCTGAGAGACCAAGTTTTGCTGATCATAACCAAGAACGCCATCGCCGCAGGCAGACAAGACCTCACAAGGACTCTCATTAAGGGGATCCCTTCTAATGATTTTTCTCTCAACGAGCCATGGAACAAGCTGTTTAGCATCTTTGGTAGAGACAATGTATCTATCAGCAAAAGCTTCATATCCACTAAGGGGTATAAGCGAAAAACACCAAAGAATGAGCGATTTGACTATGGAACATCAAGGTTCTTTTCCATGGCGAATTCAACAGTGAGATACAAGGAGCATCAGAGGGAAACCGTAGTCCTTATGGCGATGGATCGCATTGGCATTGGCAGACCAAGCACCATCGACATGCATGCCAGCAAGATTGCAAGCAAGTACCTTGGCAGCGATATGAAGCTCAACACCAAAGCTGAGCTGTCACTTAGGAGGGCCGACATCCTGGCCCCAGGATTGATTACCAAGGCGAGTTGCAGCGATATTGACGCGATACTGCACACTCCAGACAGCAGCTCTACACAGGAAAAGATCATGCAGGCATTGAAGGCAGGGGGTATCGAAATCAGAGGTGGTAAAGCAGGTGCTGTCTTTATACCCAACAAACAAAATGATAAAGATATATTGCCAGATATATTTTAATTGAAAATATATTGACACAACCACCATCATGAATTAAATTACAGAAAAATAAATAGAAGAGAGTCCTTCATGTCCAGAGCCTCATTTTCAGTAGCCGGAAGCTACGAAATGATTAAAATTTACGGTAAATTAACTTCTCAAGTATCCAAGATTGTAAAGGCAAAAAGCAAAGATAGTGTCAAAGAGGCTCTTTCTGATAATGAAAAGATGAAGGCTTTTGCCTCAGAGATCTATGCGAAACTAACTCTGGACATAAAATCAAAGATTACATTTGAATCATTTATTGCAATGGTAATTGAAAAAAAAGAAGCTATCATGAAAGTTGGCCGAAATATGAAGAAGCTAGACGGCAAAAAATAATAACAACAATAAAATAATAATAAAGCCGGTTTTTTAGAGTGATGTTATCATCACTCTTTTTTTGCTTTGATAAATATCACTGTAATATTTTAATGGCAATAAAAAAGGGGCCGAAGCCCCTTGAATTAAATTGAAGTAACTACGAGAGAGCGACTGCAAGGTAAGCAATAATGGCAGTTGCGCTAATAAGCGAGCCCACCATTATTTTGCCCATTAAGCCTATGTTCCTTTTTACTTTTGACAGCTCTTTTTTCTGCTGAGCACACAGCGCCGTCTTGATTTGAAGCTTCTCTTTCAGATCAGCATTCTTATCCCTGAATCGCTCGATGTAGCCTTCCAGGTTAGTGATCTTCGATTGAAGAGACTGGAAGACAACCGGCATAGCTTCTGTAGAGCTATTCTTGATGCTTTCCATCTGGTCACTCATGGCATTAACCAGCTGCTCTTGCTCAGTGTTCATGGCTTTTTGTCTGGTCAGCTCATTTGTGAGCTCTACAACCTTGACCTGGCTGGCGCGGGACTGGCTGCGCTCACGGTCAATCTCGTCTAGCAGCACAGCGTATTCTTGCTTCGGAATGAAGTTGTCACCATTGTAGATGGCTCTTAGCTCATCCATCTGCTGATTAACCTTCTCTATCGACTCCCTGGCCTCTTTTTGGAGTTGATAGGTTTGCTCAGAGAACTGAACCTCCAGGCTCTGTTTCTGCGCCTGGAGGGCGGAGTCTCGCTCGATACGAGAAGAGCTGATCGCAGCAGAAACCTGCTTGGCAGAATTTTCAATTGCAATGGCAAGTTCAGCCTCAAGACGATTTGCCCTTTCTTTTTCTGCATGATGCAAGCTTCTCTCGGCATCAGAGGTAATGATCATACTGGCGATTCGAGTATGCATTTCTCCAATGACACGCTTGTTTTCCGCCTCAATATCTTGCTGACGCTGCATCAACACAGCATCTTTAGCCCGATGATATTCAGCACCATTAGCGGGCTCTCGTCCAAGGACTTTTACCACATCGGCATATTCTGCAATAATTTCTTGCGGAATGTTGGAGTAGATACCAAAGGTATTTCTGTAGCTGACCGCCTTGACATCATTGCACCACGTATCCCACTCCACTCCAATGCCATACTCGACATCACCAATAAATTCAGCAATGTTTTTGTGACCAAGATTGGATGCCAACGAGCCAATTCCAGCCGGTGTTTCTTGATTTAACAACAAATCAGAAACAGGCATACCGCAAGCACTGGCAATACTCATCACCTTGATATCCCATGGCATGAACTTCATCGAAGTCATCAGGTTTTGTAGGTCTTTTTGATATTTGGCCTTTGGGTCAAGCACCAATACATTTTTGTTCAATTCCATAAATCCACCATTGTTATTATTGAAAATTGGCTTCGACAACCCTTGAACCGGATGATATAATTACTGCATTAATAAGACAACACTTTTCTTGCCTTTGCGGAGCTAATAATGCATAAAATATCTACACCCCTAAAGGTGCTAAACGAAGTTTTTGGGTATGACCAGTTTCGACCATCACAAGAAGAAGTGATCAATGCCGTTGTTGATGGCAGAGACGGACTGGTTGTGCTGACTACTGGTGGTGGTAAGTCACTCTGCTTCCAGATACCTGCGCTCTGTTTTGAGGGAACGACTGTTGTCATTAGCCCTCTAATCTCGTTAATGAAAGATCAGGTCGATGCCTTGACCAGGAAGGGGGTCAAGGCTGCACAGCTGAACTCATCCATGACTGATGCTGAAAGCGATCAAGTCAAAGAAGATCTGGCAGCTGGAAGACTCAAAATGCTGTACATCTCTCCTGAGCGACTGGCAGAAAAAGACTTTTTGAACTTGCTTAAGAACGTAAACATCTCGTTTTTTGCTGTCGATGAGGCGCACTGTATTAGTACATGGGGGCGCGATTTCCGTCTGTCATATTCACGGATTTCGCACTCTTTAAATGAGCTGGAGCAGGCCAAAGGAGTGCGCATCCCGCGCTTTGCTTACACTGCCACAGCCACTCCTGCCATCAGAGAAGACATCCAAAAGCAACTTGAAATGCAAGATCCGTTCTTGCAAGTTGGTGAGTTTGATCGTCCAAATATTGAGTTTAATGTCAAAAGTTCAAACAACAAGCTAAATGACATCATTGAGATTCTTAATAGCGAGCGAGGCGCTCCAACGATTATCTATACGGCCACTGTAAAGGCGGGAGAAGAGCTTACAAACGTCCTGCTCAAGCTGGGCGCAAACGTAGGCCTGTATCATGGTCGATTGACTCCAGAAGAGAAGCAGCAGCATCAGGAAGACTTCCTGAATGACAAAATCAATGTCATGGTTGCAACAAATGCATTTGGCATGGGGGTTGATAAGCCGAATGTTCGCCATGTCATTCACTACCACATGCCAGGCAACCTGGAGGGATACTTCCAGGAGGCTGGTCGTGCTGGCCGTGATGGTGAGCAGTCCAGGGCAACCATGCTGTACAGCGATAGGGATCGCGGCCTACAAGAGTTTTTCATCAGAAACTCATTTCCGGATGTGGATGCAATTCGCTTTGTGATAGAGAATCTCCAGTCTTACGAAGGCTTAACTACCTTAAATATCAACTCGGAACTTCTTGCTGAACAAAGTGAGGGGAGACTAAGGGATAACCAGCTTGAAAGCGTATTAAGAGTTCTTGATGACCAGGGGCTTATCTCCTACAAGGGTATCGAAGGAACACGTTCTGATTTCTCAGTTCAAATCAACAATCTTGAAAAAGAACTCAATCTTGATCTGATGGCAGAACGAAAAAAGAATGTTATGGATAACCTCAATACGATGGATAGATATTGCAAAACAAATCTATGCCGCCGCAGATATATCATTCGATATTTTGGAAGCAAGCAGGAGCACAAGAACTGCGGGACGTGCGACATTTGCATAGGCATTAACAATGAAAAGCAAAAACTTACCTCGCTGATTGAGAAAAGTGATGTAAAAACAATCCTGAAAACCATCTTGGATACCGAAGAAAAGTATGATGCTAGAAGGCTTATTGATATCCTGATAGGCGTTAATAGCACTGCCATGCAACGCAGAGGTCATACCGAGCTTGAAGGGTTTGGAGTTCTTAAGAATGCCAGCAAATCAGAGGCTGAGGCCATCATGGTCAAATTGCATGAAGAGGGTTACATCCTGATCTCCAAGATGGAACCTGATGTAATAAAGTTGACGAGCAAGGCGAGGAAGCAACTGGAAGAAAATGCTGTCACAATGACAAATAAAATGCTGCGCAGTGACAGCAATATTGGCGAACCTGCAAAATCAAACAGTGACAAAACAATAAAAGCTGAAATCATCGATGTCGAACTTTACGAAAAAATATCAAAGGCTAGGCAGTTCTTTGCCTCTGAAAAAGGCGTTCCAGCTGCCACAATCTACAGTGATGCATCAATGAAGATCATGGCTTCAAATCCACCAAGGACAACAAAAGATCTTGAGGATGCAGGGCTACCACCAGGAAAAGTGAAGGACTTTGGCGGAAGATTGTTGAAGCTTGTTGATAATCATTTGCGCATCCAGCAGCCATTGGAAATTTGATTCATGAAACAAGGACTGTTTATTGCTGTTGATGGCGGAGAGGGATCCTATAAAAGCGGGGTCATCTCTGCCATTAATGATGAAATGCGTAAGCTTGGAGTTGAGACAATATTAACAAGAGAACCAGGAGGGACTCCGATAGCTGAAAAATTAAGAGCAATGCTTCTACAGTGTAGCGAAGAGAAGATTAACGAAAACACTGAGTTATTAATGATGTATGCCGCTCGTTCACAACACGTAGAGTGTGTTATCAAGCCAGCACTTCAAGAAAAAAAGTGTGTCATTTCAGACAGATTCTCATCATCGACGATTGCATACCAGTGCTTTGGTAGAGGAATAAGTAGAGAAAAGGTCAATGACATAGAGCGTATTGTGCTTAACGGATTTTGCCCTGATCTAACCATCATTATGGATCTAGACCCTGCTGTTGGCTTAGCTAGAGCCAGAAACAGAGCAGTCCTTGATAGAATTGAGCAGGAAAATATGGATTTCTTTAAGCGGGTAAGGGAAGGATATCTTCATCAAACAAGAGAGTTTCCTGAGCGATTTTCGGTTGTAGATGCATCAGGTACATTTGAAAATGCGAGGAATCAAGTTCTAGAGCGTCTCTCTACCTTTTTAGAAAACAAGGGTTATAAATGAGTAATGTAACGCAAGAGAATAGGTTCGGAAATCCATTTAATATTTGTGACATTGAAAAAGAAAAAATAATAATGGCCAAATTATTGGCTATGCAGAAATTAAAGGATAAGGTTGTAGAAGAAAAAGATGGCGGAAAATCGCCATCTCGACATCTGAACACAAATGATGGCCCTGGCATTTAATGCTAGGGCAATTTTTGTTCGCTGCGAATCAGATAAGTCACTGCTGATGGCGACATGTAGTAGTCGCCTCCATCATCACCTTTCAGCCTAACACATTGATCTCCACCATCTGGATCCAGGCCGACAATCGAAAATGTTATAGATTTATCATTTGAAAGAAAAACCACATCTAGCCAGTCTGGCTCCATTCCAATTTCTTTACAGCGATCCAGGTAAAGCTTGCTAAAATAAGCAGAAGAATCACCCTTATAAGCCGTAACATTCATTGATAATGAATAGTCTGTTTCAATTACTGGGAAGTCAGGAAGGTCGATCCCGTAATGCGAGGCAAGTCTCTTTGCCTCGCGCTTGAGTTCGTTGATGAAAACCACATATTTATCGTTATTATTATTCATAAAAATCACCATCACGCAGAGATAAGAGTCTCCTGGTACAGGGAGTCAAGAAGATTGGTTGCCAATGTGTTTTTAATAAGATATTTCAGCTCTTTGCCCTCAAAGCATCGGGAGTTTGATGACAATGAGCCATCAGAAAGATACAAAAACACCCGTATTTTGCTTGAAGAAATCACTTCTTCAACCAGGTACTGAGTGACATTGCACGGCCCAATCACCTGCATCAAAACATCATTAACCTTGAAGGAATGAGTAACGGGGCTTGCGACAAAACGGGCCGAAATCATGATGAAACTCCTTTATTTGATGATATATTAAGTATAGTAACTATAAAGGAAGTGTCAACGCCATGGTTGGACAACATCACCTGCATAGTCAATGAAATCGAATTTTCGCTTTTGCCAGTATGTGGCCGAGAAGATGGAGCGCAGACACAGAACACCTTTAGGCGTCCTAGACCCAATCAGAGCATATGCCTGATCAAAATCACTTTTCGACATCTCAAAGTATGGAGCGTTGAGTCCATTGACCAATCTGCACAGCACGATTTCTTGGTTGTCAGGCCCAATGCCTGGCTTTCCCTGGAGCATTTTTGTGATGCTGTTCTGATAGTCAATGCCAGTGTTTGTTAGCGTGCTATCCGTGTAGTCAACAATCCCTGTGTTCTTTGAGTGGAGCTTTGGCTCAATCGTTTGAAAACGCTCCATATCAAAAAGAGCGTTGTTTTGGTAAACAACCTGCTCGTTCCAGCTGCCTTTTTTCGGCCAGTAATCGACAAATCTACCGTCTTTTTTAGCTAGCGCAGAGATAAACAAATCATACGATTGATTGCCTTGAGATGGCATCTCAAGGCTTTTTCGAATCTGATGGAGGTTGTTTTGTGGTGGCATTTGATGCCTATCCGCACCATAGCCGCCTGAGTTAGCAAATGCCGAGCTAGAAGAGACAAGCATCAAAGCAATAAGTGCATTATTTTTCTTCATTTAAACCTCTAAGTAGTCCATGAGAATGGCAATTCAATTATTTTTTTGCAATCTAACTATTTTACAGCGACGAACCTGCCGATGCAAACTGCATCATAGGAATCATTGTCAATCCAAAAAGAACTGCGCCCGCAATACACAGGAAAATAACCGCAATACCTTGAAGCACGGGAGACAGTGTTGCCACACGCTGACCATAGATTGCCTTATATTGCTTTGAAAGCGCATTTAGTGAGTTAGCCACGCTTTCACGGTCAAGCGATGACCCTAGTGCTGCACGGTCGGTAGGATGCAAGGTAGACATCGCTGAGGCCCATGGCTTGCCCTCTCGCACGTTTTTGGATGCTGCCTTGAGGTCTTCCTGCATTGAGCCCTTTGGAGAAGCAGAAGCGGATAGAGACAGCGCCTGCTCCATGGGTACTCCAGACCCTATAAGCAGTGACAATCCATACAATGTAGAGTAGTTATTTCTTGAAAGCACAAGATCTTTATAGAATGGAATTTTCAAAATAATTTTATCTGCTTGTTTTGGCGAAATTTGCCGTCCAAGCTTGTTTAGCAAGAACAACAGGATCATGATCAAGGACATGATGCCCATAAGAATTTCAGAGACTGAACCCAGGGTTTCTGCCCAGCCGACATCTATCTTGTCGCCTGCAAGCTTAATCAGATCTGACTCCATAACCTGCGGCCCCATAAACCTGGTAGTACCAAAAATAATACCGGCAGCAGAAATAAATCCAGTAAGACCAGACCAGATACCAGCACCTGAGTCCCGCTTAATCCTGTCCATTTCAGCTTCAAACTCAGACGCATTACGAAGAGCACTCGCCGTATCACCGCCCTTTGAGCCAGACCTAACCAGGGCCACCACGTTGGTTGGAAAATCAGGTGCTCCAATTCGCTCCATCGCATCGCCGATATCAGCACCAGATTCTATTTGCTTAAGCATTCTACCAGCAATGCGTTTTATTCCACCTTCAAACGTTGCTTCCATGAGAGCCAAAGCCTCCCCTGCCCCAACTTTGGATTGCTGCATCGCAGCTAGCCGCTGTAAGAATATTTGCCTATCTGCAAGTGAAAGCGGAGCCTCAAGAGACTTAAAGCGAATAACCTTTTTAATCGAGATCACTTTTCCCATGCTCCGCGCTACACGCTGGGCTTGTTCAATGTTCTCTGCCTCAATCTCTTTTGTTACTACACCACGGCGCGATGTTTCAATAATAGCCTTAAATGTTTTCATCTAAATCAGCCTTCAATAGTGTGCTTTCGTGTTTTGCAATCAAATCATTGATTTCAGCACCAAAGACTCGTCGCAACTCTTTCATGTCAGTTATGCCACTTTTGAATTTTTTATAGGCATCTTCAATTATTGTTTCCCAAATTATTTTTCTACTACTGAATGTATCCGATACTTCATCACTATTTGAAAAATAATGGCATTCAGAGATGATCGTTCTTCCATCATATCCTGTTCCATTACAGAAGGAGCAATCCTCATCTTCGCCATGACATTTATGACAGCTGGTACGAATTAGTGATTGAGCCAACACGGTTCGCAAAACGTCTTTCAACTCATGCTCCGGAACACCAAGATCTCTAAATCGGTTCACTGCCCCAAGGATAGAGTTGGTGTGAAGAGTTGCAAATACCAAGTGACCTGTTTCAGCAGCCTTAATCGCATTTCTAGCGGTATTTACATCGCGTATTTCACCGAGAACGATTACATCGGGGTCAGCCCGCATAAATGCCCTCAGAGCCCTGGAGAAGTCCAGGCCAACACTTTCATTGATGTTTACCTGCCCTATGTATGGAATGTTGTACTCCACAGGGTCTTCTGCGGTGTAGATTGCCTTCCCAAACCTGTCTAGCTCCCGAATAGTCCCGTTTAGAGTGGTAGTCTTGCCTGAGCCAGTAGCGCCGCATATTAGGCATAATCCATTTAGACGACTGGCTCCATTTCTCCAGTTGTCGAGCCTGGAGATACCAAGATCATCCAGCTTCCTGTTTGCGTTTACGGGATCAAGTATCCGCATAACTATGACTTCACCATTGAGTGTCGGTATGGCTGCAACACGCAAGTCAACAACTCGGCCATCATGCTCAATGCTGAATCCGCCGTCCTGAGGGATTCGGCGTTCTGCCAGATCCATTCTAGAGCGGTCTTTGATTTTAGCTGCAAGCTGTAAATACTCTTCCAAATCACCTTCTTTAGAAATGTACCTTACCCCAAGATGACGGAAAAATACGGTATAAGATTCCCCTCTGGGCATAATGTGAATGTCAGAGATGTTGCTATTAATGGCCTTTCTAATCATTTTTTCTAATACAGATGATTCGCTATCATTTATGGCTTCTAGCTTTTCAAGATAAGCATCAATGCTTTCAGCGCTAGCATCGATACAAATTATTTTTCTACCTTTGAAGTAAGAAGCAAGTCTGTATTTTACCTCATCCTGATCATTGAGGGTTGCAATGTAAACCGCCTCTACTGTTTGAGCTGCGATTTTTACATTTAGCTCTCTGAGCAATTCAGTTGGGATATGAGGGACAATTGTATCCTCATCAGTCAAGCTCTTATCAGTTATAAGCAGGATCGCTTCTACATACGCATCGTGCCTTAAAAAACCATTGCGAACAAGAATAGAGCCAAGGCTATCACCATTAATATCTTGCTCTAGCCTGGCAGCATAAATCTCATCTTTTTTTACATAATTGTTTTCTAGTAAATAGGCTTCTAGTAAATCATCTTTTGTCTTATCACTATGAAAATCCACGCTCATTTATGACAGCTCCAGTTACTCTTATTAAATGCTTTATTGAAATCGGTATTGGCTATTGAAGAACTGCCATTTGAGGTCTCCGCTGACTCAAAAACATCGCCACTCCAGCATGATAAAGATGAGTAGATATTTGTATTGTTTCCACTAACAAATCGAGCCCCTTTATCAAGCACTCCATAGGCGGGTTTATTAGCATTACCACCAATCTCTGTTCCAGAGATTGTTGCACTTGAACCAGTTCCCATCACTACCGCTGCACCAACTGAGCTGTCAAAATTAATGTCAGTCTCATTAAGATACAGAGCCCCTTTATTAAAGAACAAACTATCTGATGCATCAGCAACAGAGACCAATGATCTATCCAGGACAGCCCTGGATGAATCATCAATGATGATCAGGCTATCACCAGCATCAACACTATTGCTGGCTGATTGGAACCCTAAATCCGCACCATCACTTAGCACATCACTTCCACGCAGTACCTGGATAGCGTTTTTCATTTTTGTCTGCGAAACAAAGGATGCACTTGCTTTACTTAATGACCACCTAGAACCGTTAAGTAACAACCCGCCCATGGAGTTTGTTTCAATATAAACATCCACTCCACTTTGATAAACATTGCTGTCATTAACTACGATTGGAAGCTCTAAATTTGAAGATGGTTTATTGAAATAGGAATTTCCTTCAAAACGAAGAGACGAATCAGTTACGCTTAACCCAGAAAGCCTAGCGTTAGAAAGAGTTAAAGAGCCTCCTTTTATAACGACACCAATATTCCCACCAAATGTAATATTTTTCAGGGAAACATCAATATTATTAAATTCCAATTTAATTGGCTTTGGAGAATCGATGTATGATGCTCCACCAAGACTAGATACCTCAACCCTTTTATGCTCTGCATAACTTCCAGATAGTGCTAGATCTGAATTGATTTGATAGTCAGACTTATCCTTATCCAGTGCAATTACAAAGTCATTTGGCTTTGTTGCATCCCATGATTGCACGATGCGACCAAGATCAGATGCATCATCACCAACAGCATTAAGCACAACCTTCCTATCTTCGTTTAACCTAGCTGTTTGCTTTAGGATCGCCTTTACGTTGCCACCAGGGATAAAGTACCTTCCTGTTGCAGCCTCATACTTAACATCTTCACACCCAGATACAATTCCATTCCTTGACATAGGTGAAATAATAAACGCAACAACGCCTCGATAGAGCACGCTTGCATCTAGCTTTTGGTCTGCATATAGAACATATTCATTGCCATCAAACCCACGCTCAGTGCCAACCATATAACTATTGGATATGCCTGGGATTTTAGCTAATTTGGGGTGATCGCTAGGTATTTGATTGTCAGAAAATGGGCAATATATCAGTGGTCTGCCGAAAGCATTGATATTGGTGACCCCCATTCCTGCTGGTAAAGTATGATACGAACTTCCATTTTCAAACATGACATCTTTGCCTAACGGCGCAGCAATAATTCTTTTATCTGTAAATGATTTAAGATTATTTCCAATCACAATCTCCCACTGAGACAGAAGGTTTTTATCAGATTGGGCTGAGTTTATTTTTTGAACATCCTGAGTCATGCTGATAATCGAATAGCCGACAGAAGATGCCACCGCGATCAGAATAATCATCATTGTAAGAAATAGCAGCATAGACCCTCCTGATTATTTTATTGTATAGGTCACAACAACTGGGTATGAAGCAGATTTCTCACTAAAGACAACATCCTCCTGATCCCCGCAAGAGCTACCAATAATGAACCTATCTTTCCCCGCATCATTCTTCGATGAAATCAGCGCCTGATAAACATGATTTTGAACACTACCGCCAAGACAGATTCTTATTTCGCCAGTAATATCATTAAACGTTAGTGTTTGCCACGACAAACCAGTTGGTAGAACTGGCTCGCTAGTGTACTGAGGAACAAGATCTCCAATACTGCGAGGAAATTTGCTCTCAATAAGATTGTATGCCGTGATAGCTGTAGACACCTTCACGATAGCAGCATCAATCTTACTTTTATCTCGAATGGACAAAATTTTATCTGAGTCAAAGTATGCGCTACCAGCAGTTAGCAGTATCGCAAACACAGCAACAGAGATGACCGAGATAATTAAGTTAAACATTATTACCCTTTATATATACCCACAAGGAAAAACAAACCCAAAAGAGCTGCATTAATCACCACAATATTACATGCGCACTATTTTTTGGCAAGTTATTTTAACGTTAAATAAATAAAGTAAAAGACTGCCTTTGCAGTCCTTGACTCATTCAATATCATGCTTGAAGATGGCCGATCACATCTATGCTGAGCGTCTTTTCACAAGGATTCCAGACAGCTTCTTTTCAAGCCAAATCGCTGGCTGACAATAAGCAACAAGACCAATGATTGCAGCCAGGAAGATGTTAAAGTACCCAGACGAGTCACTTCCGCTATACACCTGGTAAGAACCATATGCAAAAAGAGATAGAGCCAAAAACACATCTAAAAACCGCATATATTTTGAATTGGCAAAATTTTTTAATTTGACGATCATTTCAATCATATATTAGTCCATTTAATAAATAAAAAAGGACGGCCAGTGGCCGTCCATTTCCTTGAAGCATTACAGCTTCATCAGAGTCACAACATCGACCGCACCAGTTACATCCGGCAGCTCACCAGCGGTCAGAGCATCAACAGCAGCCACAGCAGCAGCAACATCAGCAGCCTTGACGCAGAACACTACGCCAGAACCATTTTTGTTGATGGTATCACAGATACCCTTGGTGATGCCGTCAGCAGTGGACTGTGCAATAGCCTGCTTAACAAAGACAGCCTTGCTGGTTGTATCAACACCCCACACTTCGGTGTCCTTACCAGCAGCCAGCTTCGGCTCGCCAGCCAGGTAGCCATCTTTCAGATCTGTCATGGTCGGAACAGCGCCGTTGGAGGCCTTGAACAGAGTTGCAGCAGCCTGAATTTGCTGTGCCTGGTTGATGAAGGTTGAAGCACGAGCTTCTTCGGAACCCTTGTTGAATGCATCGCCACCGTAGTACAGGGAGGCACCAGCAAGAACAACAACCAACGCGATAGCAATGATGGAGATAATCAGGTTAAACATGTTTGAATTCCTTCTTGTTATTATTCATACAGACAACTCTCTGTCTGCTGTTTATTGAAACATCTTCTTTTTTTTGTTGTTGTTAGAAGATGTAGCCATATTAGTTTTTATTTTAATATGTGTCAATATTATTTTAGCGTTTATTATCGCTTATTTTTTTGAGTTCATTGGCTCTGCATAAGTAAGAGTCATTGTAGTCCCATACATCAGGGTTCCAAATTGGTCTTTACATTGAGAGCCCATGCAAAAATATGTCAAATTCATGTTTTTGCATTCCTTTATAACATAGGAAGATAGTGCCAAATCAGCTTCCCATCCTGTTAGATCGTTTTTTACAAATGTAACAGTGCTCTTTTGCGGATCCAATGTGCCCCGAAAACCAAACTTATTAAGATCTCTATTACACTCTTTAAGTGAATTGACCTTAATTAGCGCCATTTGATTTGCTTCCTGCTTTGGTTTTATGAATCCATAGCACGCCAATCCAATAAGAACAATTGAAATCATAATAAACACAATTGACTGAGCAATAATTGAGTTTTTACTTATTATTTTCACGCTGAGCATCCTTATTCTTTCTTCTTGTTTCCATTTTCTGCTTCATATCTATCATGACTTTATCGATAACATCCGCATCATCTTTATTGCCCAAGGAATTAACTGGATGAGTCTTTCCTGGCCCAGCACTTTCATTTATTACAGAACCTTGATCTTCGGAATTAATGCCTGCATCTGACTGAACAGTTTCTTTTTCCTTGTTTATTTCCCACTTCTTGTTTTTGAATGTGATGTTTGAGACATAGACCTCATGCTCCATCATTGCTGATTTTATTTCTGGAATTTTTGTATGAGGCATTTCAATTGCTGAGTTTGGGAACAGTAACTCATCTCTCTGATTGTAAATCACATACTTAAACACCATAGATAAAAATAGTGCAAATATAGATGATATCAGAAGCCATTTTGAAAAAGCATAAAGCCCATATCCTCTTGTAACTACAAGCTTCATATCATCTGTAAAGGCAACGCCATCGGTTTCATTTTGCCTATCATCCTCATTAATGAGATAGCAGGCAATATTTCCATTATGTTTTTTTGACAGCCTCATCTGCCTATCATCTAAGTTCACAATGACAGTCTCAGAGCTCTCAAGAAGAGAGATGACGGAAGATATGACGCCTTTCCCATCCCCTCCTTCATGAAGCTCCCAAACGTAGCCATCCCTGTACTTCAAGATGTTAAAGTAGCAATTTCTTAAGCTCATGCCATTCGATGCACGACCATAGATGTAGCTTTCGAGATCTTTCTTTTTGATGCTGCTATAAAATCCAATGACCAATTGCTTCGGTCTAGAGCCAGCCTCAGTCAAAATATTCTTTTCTTTTTTTAGAAACATTTTATTTCCTGATGACTTGTTTTTGCTTAGCAAAATCACCGTAGACGGTCACGGTAGGCCTAATCATAATAAACATCGTGGTTTTCGTGTCACTGTCATTCCTGGACGCAACACCAAACTTATCTAAAAATGAAGGAGATGATCTTTTATCTGAATTACTGCCAATATTGATGCCACCAATAACAACTGATTGCCCTGCATTTATCTTAACCACATCGGTGAATGACTGCGTTTGAACATTAGGCCTGGTTACCTTGCCTTCCTCACCAGCATCCAGGTCGATAAAGCCAAGTAACGTACTAAGCTCAAGATCGACATCGATAGTAACCAACTCTGACTCGGCATCATACAGAGGGCTCAAATTCAGATCTAGACCAACATCAACATCACTTATTGTGACATTTGACGTACTGGCTGAGACAACACCACCTTCCGAAGACATTGTAGAGTCACCTATGGTGTCAATATACGGGATCTTCTGAGAGTTTTTGATTTTAACGCCCTTTCCGGAAAGCGTCTTCATAAGCACGGATTGAGTTGTTTCTGTACGACCATATGTGCTCAGATAATTCAGAACAGCATTAAGCGAAAAGTTCCCGCTTGAATAGTTAATATTGGTGGCCGCGCCTCCGATAGCAAACTTTGGCACTACTGTTGTAGTAGAAACACCACCTGTAACATCGCCAATTCCACCCGATGCTTCTGCCCCGCCAGAACCAGATCCAGAATCCTGACCAATAGTGGTAGTCCCACCCAGGGCAATAGTCATGTTAGACCAGTCTACGCCAGCAGTCTTATTTCTATCCAAATTAAGGTTGATTACAGCAACCTGCATAGATACCAAGGCTGCATTATATGAATTTCTTTCCATAAAACGAACAATTCGCTTGTTCGCGGAGCTGCTTGCCCTATAGCTTACAGTTCCTGACTGAATAGATGTTGATACTTCTTTGGCCCCAAGGCTTTGAATCTCAGTGGAAATGCTACCTGCCAATTCCTTGTCTTGTGGGATTCTAATCAGGTAACTTGAACCTTCTTCTGCCGTGATAATCCCTCCTTCATTCCAGTTGAATGAAATGCCGTAAGCAACACCCATCGCGGCAAGAAAATCACCAAGCTTTCCATTGTAGTCAAAAATAACTACCTTTTTACCCCTTAGTTTTTCATCTGGAATAACCAGATAGATACCTAAGGGGCGAAGCATCCCTGACAGATCAGCAAGCGTCGAGTCCTGGCTAAACTGAGTGCTGACATTCATGTTTTTTATCTTTCCAGGAATGTCTGATGGCTCATCAATAACCATCTTGCCCTGCTGCTTGACATAGGTAATGGAAGGTTCTTCATTACTCCATGTATCACTCGTGTTTTTTTCAACATCACTTCGATCTAATGCACCAACACCTCTGTCTGGCATGCTTAACCCAGTACATCCAGCAAGGCTAATTGCCATTGCCAGAACAGATGAAATTCTTGATAACCTCATTTGCCGATCCTTAATCTATTTATTCTTTGTACAGATAGACGCCCTTATTAACACTAAAATAGACATCTTTTCCATTCATTCTGCCAACATACCGCTCTTCCGCTGTCTCATCCTTTTTGCTATTTAAAAGCTCAAGGATATCTGGCGTCATAGCATCACCAGGATAGACATCATCTCTAGGATCAGCCTTTTCAGAGTGCCTATCTGACCTGCCAGCCTCAATTCTGGAGGCTCGCTCAGCGGCAGCAATAGCAGAATCTCGCTGAGATGGTGGCAAGAACGGATTGTCGGATGCTACAGAGTGACCGCTCAAAATCACCAGCAAAAATGGAAATGAATACTTCCACATATTTGCAACCTCACATCATGATTGTAATTCTTTTGTGAATTATACAGATGAGACCTATATCAGTCCACTTATTTATCGCTTAATTAACAAGCTATCGGAAGGCGACATTAAGGAGCAACTGGGACACTTTCGCCGCATATGCGGCGGTAGGCTTATTATTAATGAACCCAATAAACTGCTCTCTTTGAATGGTAAGATATGAGTGATCATCAATCGCAACATAGAGAGAAAAAGGCAACTTGATGTGCTCATCTTTAGCAAGAACGAGAGTTCCCGCCACCAATTCATCTGTTGGGTGACGAAGATAAACTTGCGCTTTTAGGTTTTTTTCAGCCAAAAACGAAGCGAAATTACTCCAAATTTGATTGTCTGTATTTTCGCCAATATATACAATTCGACTTTTCTCTGTGACTGTTGACAAAAGATCTTTCAAAAATTCGATGTGTGAATTTTCAGGTTGATTAATGTCAACCTTGGTGGAGATGTTTTTATTCATATAATTATACCTCAATACACCTAAATTATTTTAAAATTATGGGCAAACAATGTTTGCCCATATAATTTACTCTTCTTCTTGCTCTTGTGCAATACCACCAAACGAATCCACGAGATAGCTAATAAGCTCACGGAAGCTTCCAACCATAATTGCAAAGTCAGCATCAAATTGTGCCAAGTCTGAATCTGCGCCACTTTCTTTTGATTCAGTCTTAAGCAGATCAAGGAACTTAATCCCCTTAATAATAAATTCTTCATTGAGAATAAATGTGTGCTTATCTTCGATTGTGAACTCAAGCTCAGAAATGACTTTTGCAGACTCCAGATACTGCCTCAACTTGCTATCATCAAGACAGTGCTTTGAGTAGCGAATGGTGCCACCATCTTCCTGGCTCTTGATCTGGCATCGCTGACCCACTTCAAGCTCTTCTGGTGTTGTATCTTCAAGCAGCCATTCTGACATTTTCAAGGAAAGATTGTCATTTACCAAAAGGTTTTTGAATACAACATCCTGGTCAATCGAAGCAGTAAGCAAAGAGATCAAAAGCTCTGCTTTGGCTTGACTACTTGTGTTGACAATCAACATTCCGGTTTTGGTGTCAAGATAGGCCATCAGCCTATTTACCTTTGGGAACGCATGAGGCAAAAGCTCTTCCTTGATCTGTTCGACAAGGCGTTGTTTTACGTCTTTTTTGACCTTTTTGATGGATGGATCCTTTCTCTTGATCTCATCAATCATTTCATTAAGTTTTTCTTTGATAACAGCGGCTGGTACGCTCTTGTCTTCCGTTTTCATGCAGAAGACAAAAGCCCCTGATGCAGCATGAACAATGACTTCATTTTTATCTCCAAATGGAGACACCCAGCCAACCTGCGATTCTTCATTTGGATTACAGGGGCGGAAAAGATGCTTTTCCAGAAGTTCTTGCAACCCCTCAGCGCTAAGATCAAAGCCGGTTACAGTGAAGGCATTAATGTTTTTGAACCACATAGAAATACTCCATTTAATAAAATTATGTCATCAACAAGGGTTTTTACACGATAAAATATGACCATCCCCGTTCATGCAGCACCAATATTTTATGTGATAATAAGTCATTTTTTTCATATGTCAAGCCATTTGTGGCACTCAAAAACCATCTTGAAGCGCCTCATCTCGCACAAAAATCAACAGCTTACATGCACCACCTCAATCTGCATCATCTAACAATATTTATTGATTAACTATTTGCTTTTTGCGAGCTTTTGTTATATATTAAAACAAATATTAATAGTTGGTCGATGATGGATAAAACTGTAGAGTTAGAGCTAATTAGTAACTATGCAACTAAAAAGTGTAGGCATTCAATTGGTCGATTGTTGATAAGCTATTTGCCTTTAATTAAACGAGAAGTTCGTCGTCATAGAGCATCTGGATTTAGCCAGGATGAGCTAACAAACGAAGGTGTGATTGGTTTCTGCAAGGCAGTAAACTGTTTCGACAGTGAAAACTTTGAAGGCTCTTTGGGTCAGTATGCTTCTCATTACATCAAAAGAGAGATTAGTGACTTTGTTTTTAACAATGAACGAATTGTAAAGACAATTGTGACGAGAGAGCAGCGGCGACTAATCTCTAATATTAGACGGCTTACTAACTCATTAGGTGACATGACCTATGCTGAATGCAAGGCCATTGCAGAAGCAGAGGGGGTCTCAGTTTCTGATGTTCGCCTCGTTGAGGCATTCATGACTGGTAGAGATATGTGCATTTCTGCTTCTGACAGCCTGAATTTTTATAGAGATTCAGATGAGTGGGTTGATTGGGAAGTGTTTTTATCTAGCGAGACATCCGAGGATCTTGTGATAATGAACGAGCAGGAGGCTATGCTTAGTGCTGTATCTTGCTCAATCAAAAGCCTAGAATCGAGAGAGGCAGAGATAATTAATGCCAGGTGGTTTTCAGATAAAAAGGAAACTATGAAATCACTTGGAAATAGAATGTCTATCTCTATAGAAAGAGTAAGACAGATCGAGTCCAGAGCCATACAAAAAATTAGCGATCTTGCCAATACATGGATGACTGAAAATTCTCTCAAATAAATAAGGCCGCATTATGATGCGGCCTTGTTGTTGGTAATGCTATTGAGCAAGTCTAGCAATTCTTTTTTGTTACTCTGACTAATTTCTGTTTTTTCAGGTTCTGAATGTCTGATCTCTGATTCAATATCTATTGTTCCATCAAAAAAGTCGATGATAACCTGTCTGTAAACATCTTCAAATCTAGACTTTGTTTTATTCCCACTCTCTGTTCTTAGTTCGTAATAACCAAATCTCTGCCTGGCAATTCTGATGAGCGGGTTAATATCCTTACTGCCCGATGTGGCGATTACATAAGCATTCTCAACAAATGGAATTTCCTTTTCTGATTCGATTATTTTCGCTATATCAATAAATGAATTAATTGTCGGTGGATAATTCCTATACTGGCCCAGCTTATTTACTTGTTCATATGCTGAAAGAATCCCTTTTGCTGAGATGCCAGACTCCCTTATTGTGCTCATCCAAACGCTGTATTGTGACACATCAACATCTTCCTGGGTGCGATCCCAAAGGCCTCTATAGAGCGCCTTAAGCTTTCGATAGACAGCATCTGCTTGCTTATCGGCATCAAGATCCTCTGTCCGTTCCTTACCAGAGTTCCCCAGCTCTAAAGACTTACATAATGAGATAAATTGCTCAGAAGTTGGGGGGTAAATATTAAACTTACCAAGCTTCTTTACATTAGCTAGTCCATTATTTATTGCATCGGCAGAAATCCCCTCTGACTTAATATCTTCATACCATTTTAGGAAATTAGCCTTGTTTTCATCAGATGTTTTTTTTAACCATTTTGAATGATAGATTTTTCCCATCTCTACAAAAAAATCACTAAGCGCCTTTATTATAATTTTATCGTTCATAACCCCTCCTACTCTAAACTGCAATGTCAGCAATTAGCTCACTACTAAAATCGTTAATGGCAAGTTCAAAATCTGCCAAGCTATTTTCATTTTTATTCTTGAAGTAATCAGTTGCGCATCTGTACAACCAATCCCGAATATATTTATTCATTCTCGCATGTGTTTTTCTTCTATTGCTTGATCCACAGAGCCAAACAAATATTTTTTCAATTTCTGCTTTTACATCTACAGCCGGATACTCAGACACAAGCTCTTCAATAAGATGATTTCTAACATAGAAAACCTGGCCCGTTCTGTCAAAATTAATTGTGGGAAGCCAACCAGAATAGCAGCTCAAATCCTGCTCGCTCTTTGATTTGTACCCAACCGTTACATCTTCTTCCTTGAACTCTCGTGCGAGCCTGGATGACATCGTGCTTTTTATTGCTTTTTCATTAAGCTCTCGCGTTAACTTCTCGTTAAGCTCAATTTCGACTCTAAATTCAGCAATTTGAATCTTGAGTTGTGGAGATTCTATAATCATTCCATTTTCAAAGCAAAATGTCTGTGAAATCAAAGGTTCTAACTGAGAATCCATAATCGCAAAGAACTTTTCGACATCACTGATGCTGACGCCAATTTTTTCAGCAACATAATCCAGATCATACTGACATGAAAATTGGCTCTCTTCCTCCCACAAAAGATCCAGGATTGCCCTGTAGATTGATTTTTCTGCAAAGGTCAGCGATACAAAACCTTTGTGATCTCTAAGCTCGCTGGGATTTATGTTGTACTCTTTCTTTCTAGCTGTGTTTTTCATAGGCAGATTGCGTGAAGTTAATGCTTGTTTTTTGATATCTTACCGTATTGGTGAGAGCTACACAACATGACCAATCCACTTTTTTTTGGTATAAATATGTCGCTTTTGGTACGGTTTACAGTCATCTTAATATGTGCAATAATAAATCATTGTAATGAGAGGATTTTTTATGCACGAAAATAAAGTGGAAGAATTGCTATCCGGCATGATCAAAAGGTATCCACACCTCAATCCAGCTGTTGCTGAGGACTGGCTGGAGAACGTCATTTCTCTTTCTGTAGAGACAGTGGATTACCAGGATAACTATCGCTCCCCAGAGCATCGCGAACAAATGATTGAGCGCGGAGTTACTTGGCATATCAATAAGTTAAGTGGATTTAATGGCAATGATATGTCTGCTCTCATCATGGAGTACAATGGTGACTACTATCCTTTCGGATCAGCATCAGATGTGATCAAGGAAAAAATCTGCGTATCTGCCCCTGAACAGCTTTTTGGCGATGGCGAGCGAAAAATGGTGCTGCTGCCTACAGTCAAAAAGAAATTTCTCAAGGAGATGGCCGCTTATGAGTTGAGACCCTATGATCTTGGCTACGATAAGGCCGAAGAGCTCGAAAAATCTGGTGGCGTTCCTGGGCTTCCATGGATGAAGTCGAGACCAGAATCTATTTATATAGACAAAAACAACGAAGTCTGGCTTGTCTCCTTTAAGGTTCCTGCTGAGCATGACACCGTTATCTCCGCCTATGAAGATCCTGGTCTTTACTACAAGGCATCTCTTGCTCAAGACAAGATTTTTTTGGAGAGGGCAGGCGTAAAAGTTCATCATACTGCCATTGTGCCTTTCTCAACGAAAGAAATGAAAGTATACGTGAGTGAATTCCCTGTTGATTATGAGCTTGAAAAGAAAGTCATTGATGCTGGGAATGAGTATTGGGATTTTGTGTTGCGCAATGAATTGCCACAAAGACCAATGGGCAAGAACTTTTCACATATAAAGCAAGTTCCTGCTGCATTCCAAAAAATCATTGTTGAATACGTTATTTCCAAAAAAGTAGAATCAATTTCTACTGATAAGGCAAAGGGAGTTAAAAGCCGACTCTTGGAAATGGCAAAAACAATCGGAATTGACTGGGAAGAGCTAGACAAGAAAACTAGATTGCCAGGAGTCGATATTTCTCACAAGGAGGCCAGATCCTTTAATGCATCAAAGCTAAAAGATGATTTTAGGATGCTAGGTGGTAATCCTGATGATGATAAATACTTTAACAATCGTGAACAAACAACTGTTTCTGTGATTAGGGGTCAAAAAACCGACTATTCATTGATGATTAATGAGCTCCAAGAGATTGCATCTCGTGCTTTCGATGATGCACATACTGATGGAATGGAGTATCTGTCAATTGACAACAGCATGCTTCCAAAACCATCTGATCCTACTCTCGTTGAGCCTGAGATCGCCACCTCAGTTATTCAGGAGCCGGTCATTCAGAAAGGTGAGATAAGTGCAGGAAGCATTAAGACTCCAGATACAGAAATTGGTGATTTTGCATTCTAAGTTTTATTTTTGGCGGGCCGTGGCTGGCCCGCCATTTTTTTAAGGAAATGAAATGCTATATAACTCTAATGGAATAAATATTATTCTTTATCCCCGCAGTTATAACAAACGAGGCGATGAAAATTGTCACTCTGTTATGGGAGTAACAGATGATGGCACCGAAGTTTGCGTAAGGCTAAAAATTAGCGAGCAGTACAAGGGAGCTGACTGGGCTCCTAGCATTGTTGAATTTTCCAGGACTGACTACAAGGCTAAGAAATTCTGTGTCGCAAGCGAAACAAACTGTAAGGAGAAGCGTGAAGGTGTTTTGCTATTTACGTCTGCAAATCCTGTTTACGATTCAGCCAACAAGGCTAATGGAATAAAAACATTTACAGCGACATGGGCACATGTTTTGTCAGAAGACAGTGATTCTCCAAGCCCAATATTTGGAATATCCAGGATTGAATTTAATCGCGAATCCGGTGATATAAAAAAAATAAAAGAAGAGATAAAAATGGCATCAGGAAATCCTGATCGTGAAAGTGAACTCAAAGATTTGATTGAAATGGTATCAGATCCCGCTAATTTCTCATATCACTCTATTATTTATCACTGCGAAGAGCTTGTATGCATTCCATCAGAAAAAGGAAACCTGGTATCAAAGATCACAGAGATAATTGATAAGAAATCTCCAGATGGTATTGTAAATGGTTTCTTAATTAGAAAGGTTGACAGAAATGGATTTGTAATCAAAGGTTCCTGTAGGGAATTTTATCCATTTTATCAGCGACACACAGGTAGAAACCAAAATGGATATGAGTTTCTATTGAAGAATGGATACATGTTGGATGAATGCAATTATATCGATGGGATATCCAGGATTGAAATCATTCCTACCTCAAGAATTGCAGGAGGCAAGGTTACAAGTAAGCATTACAGTTCAAAAGATAATTTTGATCTTCTCTTGAGCACCTATGGAGATAGCGAAAACAAACTGGCTTGCAGATCTGCCGTTAAAATAAATTACACAAATGGCAATTCCCTCATCCTAAATAAATTGTTCTCATTATCTCCATCATCAGGGAATGTTGAGCTTCTAGGTAAGTCGGGCCAGTTTGATAAAAGATATGTTGGCGATAAGACAAGGCTTGCAGACATTACTCCTGGCGAGGATGATCTTGCTGGAAGGCCTATAAATCAAATACATAGATCAAATCTTCCCGCTATCAGAGCTGAGTGGTTACTTATCGGACTATCCGATAATCCTGGCGTTGACGCTGATGATAACAAATCTATGACAACTCAAATTCAAGACCGGATTGAATCTAATCAGCCAGTTCTGAAAGAGGTTGAGAACAATATGGCCATTGCTACCAATGATTCAGAAAGAAATATAGATTCTGGTGATATTGCTGCTCTAGTTGAAAATCAAGTAGTAACGGACATTTCCGCGCCAGAGCAAAGCGAAGAAGTTACTGAAATCCTTGTCGATAATGAAGATGTATTCGGCATTCTTGATGAGCCTAGCGATAATTCCGTTTTGCCAAGTCCTGTTGTATCAGAGAAAGAGGTGAATGAGGTAGATGAGAGTCCTGATATGGCCCTTGATGAGATAAGATATGAGTACAATAAAACGGCATCTATATCTCAAGATACAGGCTCTAACAATCATGACCAAATAGATGAAGATAGTATTGATACATTATACACATCACAAGATCAGTTAAATATCACTGATGATGAAGGCACTGGTAATAAGGAAAACATAGCTTTAATTGATTCTGAAATCTCCAATGAGAATATAACAATCGAAAGCCCTGAAAATGCAGACGCTCCTGGCAACGAACAGGAGAGTAAAGATGAAGATGAAGATGAAGATTCTGGTATGGCTGCATTTTTAAATTGGCTATAAAAAATAGCACCTCAATATAATTGAGGTGCTATTTTTATCTAGACATCGCATTCTCATTATTGCTCTCTATTTTTTTCCCTTTAAATAGCTCAATACCTTGATTTACTAAAAATGAAAACTCTTTCCATGATTTATTATTGATCTCGCTAAGCTCTGCTTTTAACTCGCTATACCCCTGCATCTCACTAGCATCTATCTCAATTTCTTTTGCCAAAGACTCTAATTCTTTTATTTTTGCGTATACCGCTTTTTCTTTTATCGCGGTTATGAGAGGCCTAATCTTTCCTTGAACAAATTTATCGTTTTTTGATGCCCAAAATATAGCGGTTGAATAAAGAAGTCCATCGGGGCCTTGCTCTGAAAAAGAAGACGGTTTTGATGGGTCTTTTGTTGGGTAAAATATCCCTTTTGCACCATCCTTTCTATTGCTTTCGCTTTTTGGCTCGATTGTATTAAAATATGATGTGTAACCACCCTTCTCTGTAGCGTTAAGAATTAGTAAGTTTAGCTCAAATTGTTTTTTATGAACTAAAATTGACACATCACCAGCTCGTATATTTCCGAACTCATCAATTTCTGTTTTACCAAACTGCCCAATGTCCTCGCCAATCTTGTGGTTAATTGATGACCCATCAGGCATTCTTATAAAATAGTTTTCCTTTCCTCTTTTTGATCTTGCTTCCCATCCTGGCTGGATATTTTTGCCAACGGGAACAGTCCACTCCCCCACCTTAAGATTTCCATTGTGATCTACTGAAACGACACCTGCTTGAGTGGTCTCTCCAATGGAAAGAACAGTAATGCTTCCATTCTTTCTAGTAACCTTGTATTTATCTCCTTCAAGAGGAAGAGCTTCCCATCCAGATAACGGATTTTCACCAATTGAAAAATTGGTGTATACAATCTTACCCATGGTTTTTTGCTGCTTAACTGCACCGCTCATGTCTATTCCTTAATTTATTATTGTATTTTTCTCATCAAGTAGAACAAACTCATTAAAAAATTCTTCTTTACTAATGATTTCATTTATCCCAGATGTTCTGGTAATCAAATAATCACCAGTTATGCCAGCGGATTTTTCATTTTTATCCATAATATCGCTCAGAAAAAAATCACTATCCATTTTAATGGCATAACACGGAGTTGTTGTTTTGTAGTACACGCCATCCTCACCAATATCACAAAAGGAAGGGGTGAAATTCGCTAGAAAAACAGACTTTCTTATTTTTCTTGGGCTTTGTCCGATTACAGCATCATCCCGTCTTGTTAGCTGGGATGCTGCTGGATAGATTTCTACAAATGGGCCATCAATTTTTGCATAAAAATATCTTGGTTTTCTAACCACACTCAAGTAACCAGATAATTTTTCAACATCTAGTGATGTTGCGTCAATCCTAGCACTCATTTGTGTCTCCAAAAGTGACTTTATTATTGTAAAATTATACTTTTTTTCCTGTGTGTCATCAATACTCAGTCACAACATATATTTTTCAATTAAATAAATGTATCATTGGTTTTTTATGCGGCGCATGCGCCGCAGATTTTGACCAGTCACTTTCCCCTCAACTACTGTGCCATGCATAGTGGCTCTCTGATTGTCCGAAACCAACTTCACAGATACGAGTGGAGTGGTGCATGCGCCACACATCAAGCCTATCTGGCTTCGTCTGGTGCATCTTCACGGATACGGTAGCCACGGCACTGACCGCCCAGGTTCAACTTCACGGATATGGTAGGAGTGGCGCGTGCGCCACACATCGGGAGTATCTGGATTCGCCTGACCCATCTTCACGGATACGGTAGCCATGGCACTCCCCAGATCCAACTTCACGGATACGGAAGAGTGGCGCATGCGCCACACATCGGGTGGCCGGATCCGCCTGGCCCATCTTCACGGATACGGTAGTCATGGCGCTCCCCCGATCCAACTTCACGGATACGGAAGAGTGGCGCATGCGCCACACATCAGGGCTCTCTGCTGCTCGATATCCATCTTCACGGATACGGTAGCCACCGCACCGATCTAACTTCACGGATACGGTAGGAGCAGTCTGAGTGCCCAGGTTCAACTTCACGGATATGGTAGGAGTGGCGCGTGCGCCACACATCAGGGGGTCTCTGCCTGCTACAGGCCCATCTTCACGGATACGGTAGCCACGGCACCGATCATCCAGGTTCAACCTCACGGATAGGGTAGGAGTGGCGCATGCGCCACACATC